>Ga0213875_10000006_pt1 | contig 579005 bp, 477 predicted proteins | sample BarmaccomBMRX_R8_FD_160105 | JGI IMG/M metagenome (GOLD analysis project Ga0213875, IMG submission 160105) | Root-associated microbial communities from Barbacenia macrantha in rupestrian grasslands, the National Park of Serra do Cipo, Brazil - RX_R8 | ecosystem: Host-associated > Plants >...
CCGCCTCGAATTCGCCAACGAGTTCCCCGCCGAGCAAGCCGACTCACGCAAGCACCTGATCGACGCCAAAATTTTCCTCGCCTACCAGCGCCAGCTCAACAACCTCTCCATCCAGGAATCCCGCCTCCGCCGCCACTTCGAGAAAGACGCCGCCGCCCTGCGCCAGCTCCAGGAATCTCGCCGCCACAACGAGCACCACACAGCGCGTATGGCGCCCGGTGTGCGCGATCCAAGGGAATCCCGCCTCGACGAAGCCGCGCGCCAATACATTCAGGCCGTTCACGAACACCGCCACATGGAATGGGAGCCCGACGAAAATGGCTTCGAATTTTCGATCGCGGAAGTCGAAGTGCGCGCCCTCCACATCGAGCCCGATCTCTTCTCTGCATGGGCCGAAGAAAACGCCGCGGCCCAGGGTCTCACTCTCGCCCGCCCATCCAAACTCGGCTGATTCTCTCGCCCGACAGCCCCGCTTCCTACGCCAGCGCGCCCGATCACAGCCCATCGGGAAAATTTTTCCACTCTATTTCCCTCTCTCGCGCCGCTCTAAAGTGCGCTCGAAGACGGCCGATGTGAAAAGTAGAGCGAAAGGCTGTTGCGCGGTTCACCCGGCAAGCGGCCCCCCGTAGGTTTTTTTGAGCCCCAAAGTTGTATAGGCCCCGAGGTTTAAGGCTATGTTCAAAGTTCTACAGAACGGGCGAAGGGAACGCTTTCCGTATGGCGAACGGCTTCTTGTATCGATCCTCCTATTAGGCGCGCCCGCCTTTTCCCAGACATCCGTCCCGCAGTCTCAGAGCTTCGGGCAAGTGCAAGTAAACGCGGCGTCTCCGGCTACGGTCCAGATCGCATATTCGTTTTCCGGCCTGGGCGCCGCGCCGACTTTTTCTTTATCCTTCGGTCTGGATTTCTCAACCGGCTCGCCCGCGTGCACCGTCGCCTCCACCGTCAGTTGTAAGGTCCCGGTGAATTTTCTGCCGCGCTCGTCCGGTCTGCGCCAGGACGCCGTGCTCGTCAAGAATCAGTCCGGAACTCTGATCGGAACCACCTTTATAAGTGGAACCGGCCTTGCGCCCCAGATAACGCTCGCTCCGGGAATCATCGGCACTCTCGCCGGAACTGGCTCATTCGGTTACGGCGGCGACGGGCACGCGGCTACCGCTGCCCTGCTCTGGAATCCGGAGGGAATCGCAGTCGATCCCGCCGGCAACGTCTATATCGCCGACTCCATCAACCAGGTCATTCGCAAGATCACGGTTTCGAGCGGAAACATCGCGACTGTCGCGGGCAGCGGGGACGCGCCCGGCTTTGGCGGAGATGGCGGCCTCGCCACTTGGGCGAAGTTGAACAATCCTACCGGCGTCGCTCTCGATGGCGCCGGCAATCTCTACATCGCGGATCAAGGCAACGGGCGCATTCGCGAGGTGAACGCCGTCACCGGAATCATCGCCACCGTCGCGGGTGGCGGAAACGGGCAGGGCGGCTCGGATTCTTACGGCGACGGGCTTGCCGCCACGAGCGCCATTCTCTCCGGGCCGAACGACGTTGCGGTCGATGCCGTGGGAGATATCTTCATCGCCGATTCGTTTCATGGCCTCGTTCGCGAAGTGAACGCTTCCACCGGAATCATCAACGTGGTCGCGGGCGGCGGCGCGGGCGGCGGCGCCGATGGCGTGGGCGACGGAGGAGCGGCGACCGGCGCGACGCTCGACAACCCCGAGTCGGTCGCCGTCGATGCGGCCGGCAACGTCTATATCGCGGATACCGGCGATTCGCTTGTCCGTCAGGTCAACACATCCGGCGTCATCAACGCGATCGCCGGAACTGGCAGCCCCGGCTACACGGGCGATCTCGGTCCGGCTACCTCCGCCGAGCTCAACCAGCCCACCGGCGTTCGCGTCGACGCCGCCGGCGATCTCTATATCGTAGACTCGGCCGTCAACGTAGTCCGCCTGGTCACAGCGTCCAGCGGTATCATCCAAACCGTCGCGGGAAGCGGAAGCAGCGGCTATAGCGGAGATAACGGCTCAGCGAGCGCCGCGGCGCTCGCCAATCCGCAGAATCTGGCTCTCGATCCGGCGGGTAATCTCTACATTGCCGATGCCACTAACAACGTCGTTCGAAAAGTAACCGCCTCTTCGAGCGCGCTCGCTTTCTCCTCCACCACCGTCGGTCTCGCGAGCGTCGCCCAGTTCGTCACGGCCTCCAATATCGGAACGGAGTCGTTGACCCTTTCGGCCTTGAGCGTGAGCTCCAACTTCAGCCAAAAGCCTTCCGGCTATGTCGACTGTTCCTCCTCCTCCGTCGTGGCCGCGGGATCGAACTGCGTCGCCGCCATCGCATTTGCGCCTTCTACGGCCGGCTCGCTCGGTGGAACTCTCACCTTGACCGGAAACTCTCTGAACGCATCCGGCGCTTCGCGCAGCGCATCTCTGACCGGAACCGGCGTTACCGCGGCCGCCCCCAAGGTCTCCCTCGCGCCCACTAACCTTTACTTTGGAAACCAGATCGTCGGAACCGCGAGTCAGTCGAACGTCATAACTCTCTCAAACATCGGCTCGGCCTCGCTGAGCATTCTCAGCATCTGGCTCACCGGGACCAACTCCTCCGATTTTTCGCTGACCACCACCTGCGGCGCCAGCTTGGCCGCAAATGCCAGTTGCACCGTTTCGGTCTCGTTTTCGCCCGCTGGCGCCGGCAACCGCGCCGCCTCGTTGATGTTCACCGATTCGGTCGCTTCCTCGCCCCAAACCGTCACGCTCTCGGGAACGGGAACCACTTCCGCCGGCTCGAGCTTCAGCACCTCGGGCCTAAACTTCGGCAGCCAAAATGTCGGCGCCTCCAGCGCGCCCGCCACCGTCACCTTGACCAACAATGGCATCGGCGCGCTCAACGTGTCGAGCATCGCGCTCTCCGGCGCAAACGCCTCCGATTTCGCCATGACCACCACTTGCGGCTCTACTCTCGCTGCGAGCGCAAGCTGCGGCGTCACTCTGGTGTTTTCGCCTGCCGCGGCGGGAAGCCGTTCCGCGACTCTCAGCTTTACCGACAACGCAGCCGGCTCGCCTCAAACCGTCGCCATCGCCGGAACCGGAGTTACTCCGGTCGTCGATCCGCCCCCGCCCTCGGTGTTTTTTAACAGCGTTGCTGGAACTCTCAGTCAAATCTCGCTCGGCGCCGATGGAGCGGTATGGGGCCTGAACGCAGGAGGCCAGATCTATCAACGGAATGCCACGGCTCAAAGCTGGACCTACATTCCCGGCAACCTCGCGCACCTGTTCGTCGGGTCGAGCGCCGCCGTCTGGGGAATCAATTCCGGAGGGCAGATCTACCAGTGGAACGCGAGCGCGCAAACCTGGAACTGGATTCGCGGCACTCTCGTTCAACTCTCGGTCGGCGCCGATGGCGATGTCTGGGGCCTGAACGCCGCCGGCTCTATCTATCACTTCAATGCGCAGACGCAAGGCTGGACCCAGATTTCCGGCACGCTTGCTCAAATTGCGGTTGGCTACGATGGCGCGGTCTGGGGCCTCAATTCGAGCCATTCCGTGTTTCGTTTCAATCAAGCTACTCAGACCTTCCTCTCTACAGGGGGGTCGCTCACCCAGCTTGTCGTTGGAGCGGACGGCGACGCCTGGGGCCTGAACGGCACAGCCATTTTTCACTTCGATCAGGTTTCGCAAACCTGGAATCAAATGGCCGGTTCGCTTGTGCAGCTTGCGGTCGGCGCCGGCGGCGTGGTCTACGGCCTGAATGCTTCCAATCAGGTTTGCCAATACGACGTAGCCGCTCAAACGTGCAACTCCATTCCCGGCTCGCTCGCCCATCTCGCGGCCGCCGCCAACGGCGCCGTCTGGGGCCTCGACGCGTCGGGCGCCATCTGGACTTTGAACCAGCCCACTGCCTCGGCCGGCGTTCTCCACCAGATGCCGGGCAGCATGTCTCAGCTCTCGCCTTCTTCCGACGGCTCCGTGTGGGCTCTGAACAGCGCCGGGCTGATCTACCACTTCGATCCTTCGCTACAAAGCTGGACTTCCGTGCCGGGCGCGCTCGCGCATCTCGTCACCGGACCTAACGGGGACGTCTGGGGCCTCAACGCTTCCGGCCAGATCTTCCGCTTCACCCCGGCCTCCCAGGGCTGGACCTACATCCCTGGAACGCTTGCCCAGCTCTGTGTCGGCGGGGATGGCGCCGTCTGGGGCCTCAACAGCGGCGGCCAGATTTACTCTTTCGATTCGGCCTCCCAGGGCTGGACTTGGATTCCGGGTACTCTCGCCCAACTTTCCGTTGGCGTCGATGGAACCGTTTGGGGCCTCAACAGCGGCGGCGCGAGTTACCGCTTCGATCCCGCCACTGGGCATTGGCAGTCGGTGGCGGGCGCTTTCTCCCAGATCGCGGTCGGCTCCAAGACGAACGTGTGGGCGCTCGGGCTCCAGGGCCAGATCTATCAGTTCAATTCGCAAAAGGCCGTGTGGCAAGCCGTCTCCGGCGCCATGGCCCATCTCGCCGTCGGCTTCGATGGCGCGGTCTGGGGTCTCAACTCCTCGAACCAGGTCTACCGCTTCGATTCCCAGACCCAGGCTTGGGTTCAGGTCGCCGGTTCGCTCGCTCAGCTAGCCGTCGCCTCCGACGGCGTCGTGTGGGGGCTCGATAGCTCGGATTCCGTCTACCGCTTCCAGTAATCCCGGCGCGCCGCGGCCTAATGTTTCTCCGCCGTACAACCGATCAAATTGCAGATGGCTGTCAGAACTCCGGTCCACCCCGAATCAGCGTCCCCGTCCGGCCGCATTGTCCCCTATGACTTCCACCAGCCGGACCGTATTCCCGCTGGCCAGCTTCGCTCACTCCGATCCGTCCAGCAAGATCTCGCTCGCGGCCTGGGCGCAAGCCTGTCGGCCTACCTCCGCACCGTCGTCTCCATCGCCCCCACGCGCATCGACCAGGTCTCTTTCGCCGAATTCTCGCGCTCGGCCCCACAGCCTCTGACCTCGTTCTCATTGCGCATTCGCCCGCAAGACGTTCGCGCCTTGCTCCAGGTCTCCCATAACGCCCTTTTTCCGATGCTCGAAATCCTGTTAGGCGGCAAAGGTTCGTCGCCCGTCTCCATCGATCGCGATATCACCGAAATCGAAAGAGTCATCTTCACGCCCATCCTGCGCATTCTCATGCAAGAGTTGAAGCTCGCCTGGGCGGCGGTGAGCGCGCTTGAATTTGCTCTGGAGGGCGAAGAGACCAGCCGGCAGTACCTCGCTTCGCTTCCGCCGGCTCACGAGCTGCTGACTGTCGGCTTCAACATTACGGTCGGAGAACTCGCCGGATCCTTCCAAATCGGTCTGCCTTCCCGGGCCATCCGCGCCGTCTTGCAAGCCGCCGAACCCTCCCAGGCGGAACCGCCGGCCGAAGATCGGTCCAAACTACTGCGGCTCATCCAACCCGCGCAACTGAACGCCGATGTCCGGCTCAACGGCCCTAGAATGCTCTTGCGCGATTTGCTGAATATTGAGTCGGGGGACATTCTTACGTTTGATCACCCGTTGTCCAAAGAAGTCGAGCTGGAGTTAAACGGCGCATCCAAGTTCCAGGGCCATATTGTGTCGGCTGGAAAAAAGCGCGCCTTCCAGGTCAAGCGCCAGATCGTCCGCGAAAACGAAGCGCGTTAAAGGGAAACCGGCCCGGTTTATTCCTTACCAAGCCGAAGGAGGGTCGCTCGCCGGGAAACTGTCTTCGATCGTGGTGTCGTGCGCCCGGTCCACTCGCGCCTTCTTGCCGATCCTGAATCCGTTCGTTGCCGACCACATCATCAGGCCGGCAATTGGCAGCGTAATTCCCAGCACAAAGTAGACAAATTTCCATGCCCGAGGCTGTTCGTTCATCATCTCCTCCGTAGACGCAGCGTCTTCTCGAACCGCTACAAAGCGCCTAAGCGCGCCCGGCTAAGCACGCCCCCGGCTGCTGCGCACCCATTTCAAAATCGAGAATACGCTGCCCACCACGCACAGCGCGCTGAACACAATAATGGTCCACTTGAAACCTTCCGAATTCGCAATGCGGAGGATGGCGCGCCCATAGTGGATCGCCAGCAAGCTTAGAATCGCAAAGCGCGCGGCCCTCGCGCCGGCCACCGTCCACAGCAGCCTACGTCGCGGAAAAGAGAGCGCGCTGTTCACCGCCACAACCATCGTGAATGGAAAGGGAGGCGGCGCGACCGCCGCCAGCGCCAGCGCCGTTCCGCCGTGCTCCCCAATCTTCTTTTTCAAATACGTGTATCGCCTCTGCCCCGCTACCTTCTGCACGCCCGCTTCGCCGCCCTTGCGCGCCAGCAAATCCAGCAGGAACACGCCTAGAGTCGAGCCGCAGACCGCCGACAAGACATACAACGGCCAGCCCTGGTGATGGCGCGCTACCAGCCCCACTACCAGCAAATCGTTCCCAAACGGCAGGAACAGAAACGAAGAGTCCATCACGCCCATCACCAATGGACCGAAATAGTGCAGCCCGAAAAGTAATCGAAGAAGATGATGGAAGAATCCGCTCAAGTAAGCTGTCTGTGAGATGCCGGACGTCCTGATCCGGCTCCAAATTCTTCTCGTCTCTTGGAGGCTATGGTGAACTTCGCGCGTTCCTCAGTGCTGCTTTCCGCCGCCCTGGTCTTTGCCGGCGCCACTTCCCGCTTCAGTCAAGCCTATGGCCAAGCCGCGCCGCCCAACCACACTCCCCACGTCCTCGTGGTAGCTCAAACCAAAGGTTTCGAGCACGACTCCATTCCCGACGCCATGGCCAACATCTGGCGATGGGGCCATGACACGAAGCTGTACGAGGCCACCCTTCGCACCGATACCGAACTGCTTACCAAGAAAGAAATCAAGGATCGCAATGTCAAGAACCTGAACTACTTCGACGCGCTCGTATTCGCCAGCACCACCGGCGAACTCGACCTCGCCGACGACCAGAAATCGGACATCCTGTCATTCATCAAAGACGATGGCAAAGGCTTCGTCGGCGTCCATGCCGCGCTCGACACCAACTACAAATGGCCCGAGTACGGCGAGATGATAGGCGGCTGGTTTGACCAGCATCCCTGGATGACCTTCAACGCTCCCATCGTTCTCGAAGATCCCACCTTTCCGGCCGTCAAACACTTTCCGAAGGAGTTTATGAAGCGCGACGAAATCTATCAGGACAAAGCCTGGTCGCGCGACAAAGTCAACGTGCTGCTTAGCCTCGACGCCTCCAAGCTCAACTACGAAAACAACCCGCGCATTCACCGCGCCGACCACGATTTCGCGGTCGCTTGGTCGAAGATGTACGGCAAAGGCCGTGTCTTCTATTCCACCCTCGGCCACACCAAGGAAGCCTGGGACGATCCCGACATTCAGAAGATGTATTTCGAAGCCATTAAGTGGGTGCTCGGCATGACCGAAGGCAGCACCACATCTCACGCGCGCCCCGGCATGTAGCGGTTATCAGGCGCCCGGCTTCGGCCATGGCTTCGGCTGCGGATCGAAGACATCCACCGGCGAGAATTCGACGATCTTCCACTTGCGCCCCTTCAACACCAAGCGCACATGGATGTCGCCCGCTCTCTGCTGGGTGAAATTCTTTCCCTGATCGCTCAGCGTCATGGTCCAGTGCACCGTCAGCTTCGACTCGGCTGCGCCGTCTTCTTCGTCCGTCACGCTCAGATTGTTGACAATCTGAAACGCGTTCGTCAGTCCGGCGAAGTAGTCGCTCAGCTTGTCGTAGTCGGAATACGATTTGTCGAACGGCGTCATCGCCTGGGCTGGATTTCCCGCTGTCAGCCCCGTGGCGATCGCGCCCAACTGCGCCCGCACATCTGCCGCTTGGTCCGCGCTCAGCAATACGGCCGCGAGCAGAACAAGTCCCGTCCTAAGTGCGGTAGCTGCCATTGATTTGAATGTAGCCTTCCGTGAAGTCGCAGGTGAAGAATCGCGCCTCGCCTTTGCCTCTTCCGCGGATTGCCACGCGCATCTCCACCTTCGCCTCATCCAGCCTCCGCTTCAGCGCAGGCTCGTCGTATTCCGCCGCCACTCCTTTGCCGCACACCTGCACGTCTTGCAGGAAAATGTCCACATCGCCGGGATCGAAAGCTGCGCCCGAATACCCAGCCGCGCTCAAAATTCGTCCCCAGTTCGGATCGCTGCCCGCAATTGCCGTCTTCACGAGCGGTGAGTTCGCAATCGACCTCGCCGCTTTGCGTGCATCTTCCACCGACCGGAATCCGCTTGTCCGCACAACAATCAACTTGCGCGCGCCCTCGCCGTCCGACGCAATCTGTTGCGCAAGGCTTTCCATCACGCGAATGACCGCTTCCTCCAGCAAGCCGCGGCTGTTGCCGTCTAGCGGCCCAGCCGCCGACGCTCCGTTCGCCATTAGGACAGCCATATCGTTGGTCGACATGTCGCCATCCACCGATAGCGAGTTGTAGCTGCGTTCCGTCGCATTGACCAGCATCCGCCGGAGCAAGCTCGGTTCCGCCATCGCATCGGTCATCACGAACGCGAGCGTGGTCGCCATGCCGGGATGAATCATCCCGGAGCCCTTGGTCATCCCCGCCACCCGGACCTTCCCGCGCCGCAACGCGATCTCCTCGGAGGCGATCTTCAGCCTTGTATCGGTTGTCAGCATGGCGTGCGCCACCGCCTCGAAGCCGTTCGGCGATAGCGCCGCGGCAAGCTTCGGCACAGCCTCTGCAATCAATCGCGCCTCCAGCTCAACGCCGATCACGCCCGTGGACGCAGGCAGCACGAAGTGCGTCTTGGTTCGCAACGCCTTCGCAACAGCTTTCACCGATTCAAGCGCAACCCGCTCGCCCGTTCGCGTCGCGCAGTTTGCATTCCCGGCGTTCACCAATACCGCGGCCACTCTGCCCTTGGACGCCCTCAGGTGCTTGCGCGCAAGCCGCACCGGCGCCGCCTGCACAACGTTCGTCGTAAACACCGCGGCCGCATTCGCCCCGCGATCGGCGACAATCAACGCCAGGTCGTCTCTCTGTTGCTTGCGTATTCCGGCGTAAACTGTCGCATAGCGGTACCCCAGCGGGAGATTCATCGCAACGTTTCACCTTCAATCCGATATCCGTTGGCGAACGCCTCCGCCGGCATCCGCTTCTTGCCCGCGAGTTGCACTTCCAGAAGTTCCAGAGCGCCGCTGCCGGATCCCACGAATACTCGGTGCTTCTCGACGGCGATTTGGGCCGCCGGCATTTCCCGCTTTTCCACCCTCGCGCGCAACACGGAAAGCTGCTGGGCTCGAAACATCGTATACGCGCCGGGCCAGGGCGTGAACCCGCGCAGCCGATCGTAAATCTGCCGCGCCGCCTTCGACCAATCGATGGCCCCGTCCTCCTTCTTCAGAATCGGCGCAAGCGTCGCTTCCCCGTCGTCCTGCTTTTCACGCCGCACTGTTCCGTCCTCAATGTGCCGCATCGCCTCCAGCAAAAGCTCGGCGCCCGAAAGCGCAAGCCGCGCGCTCAACTCCGGCGCCGTCTCATCCGGGCCGATCGCCATCGACGCTTTCAGCAGCATGTCTCCCGTATCCAGCCCCGCATCAATCTGCATGATTGTTACGCCCGTTTCCGTCTCTCCGTTGGCGATCGCCCATTGAATCGGCGCCGCGCCCCGATACTTCGGCAGCAACGATGCATGCACGTTCAGAATGCCACGCCGAGGCAAATCGATTATCGACTGCGGAATGATCTGCCCATATCCAACCACCACCATAATCTCGGCCGCAAGCTCCCGCAGTTGCTCCACCGCCTCCGGCCGGCGGATGCGTTCCGGCTGATACACCGGAATCGCAAGCTCCTTCGCCGCCACCTTCACGAAAGATTCCGCAAGCTGATTTCCTCGCCCCTTGGGCCGGTCCGGCTGCGTGAAAACGGCTGCTACTTCGTGCCGCGCCGCGAGCCCTCGCAGCGATGGAACCGCGAACTCCGGCGTGCCGAGAAAAACCACGCGCATGACCTGGGCTCTTGAAGCGCCGCCTACTCCCACTCGCCGGTTTTTTGCAGCTTCTTGATCTTGCGCCGTATGATATCCCGCTTCAGAGCGCTCAAGTGATTAATGAAGAGGATGCCGTTCAGATGATCGATCTCGTGCTCGAAGGCTCGCGCCAGCAGATCGTCCCCCGTCAATTCAATCGTCGAGCCCGATGCGTCTTGCGCCTTCACCGTCACCTTGCTCGCCCGCGTCACCGGCTCGCGAAAACCCGGAATACTCAAACAGCCTTCTTCGCCTGTCTGCTTGCCTTCCTTAAAGGTCACCTCGGGATTGATGATCACAATCTTCTTCGATTCGTCCTCGCCGACACTGACGTCGATCACCGATATCCGCTTGCTGAGCCCGATCTGCGGCGCCGCTAAGCCGACTCCCTTCGCCGCATACATGGTCTCCCACATATCCGCGATCAGATCCTTCAGCTCCGCTGTATCGAATTCCGTCACAGGCTCGGCTTTTTGTTCCAGAACCGGCTCGCCATATTTCAAAATCTTGCGTACCATCGTTTCCTAGTTGCGCAAACGCCTCAACCGATGCGCTAATAACTTCTCACCTGCGCGGCATAGCCTTCGAAGTTTCGCCTGGTTTCTCCCAACGAATCGCCGCCGAACTTTTCCAAGAACGCCTGCGCCAGCACCAGCGCCACCATCGCCTCGCCAATTACTCCCGCCGCGGGCGCCACAGCCACGTCGCTGCGCTCATAGGCCGCGAGCGCGGGTTCCCTGGTGGTCAAGTCCACCGATTCTAGCGGACGCCGCAAGGTCGATATGGGCTTCAGAAATCCGCGAACCAGCACATCCTGCCCGTTTGTGATTCCCCCTTCGACCCCACCCGCGCGATTCGACCCGCGATAGAATTCCCGCCGCGGCTTATGGTAGTGGATCGTATCCTGCACGCCGGAACCGTAAGACCTCGCGCCTTGGTCCGCAAAGCCGACCTCCACGCCCTTCACCGCTTGAATCGATACAATCGCCTGCGCCAATCTTCCATCGAGCCGCGTGTCCCACGCGATGTGCGAGCCCAAGCCGGGCGGCGCGCCGCGCGCCACCACTTCAAAGATGCCGCCCACCGTGTCTCCGGTGCGGTAGGCGTGATCCACCGCTTCCTTCATGCGCCCTTCCGTTTCGGGGTCCACGCAACCCAGCAGCACTTCGTCTCGCTCGCTTAGCGCGGCGATCTCCTCCCACTCGGCCTCGCGTTCCAATCGCACCGGCCCAACCGCAATCACGTGGCTTAACACTTCGATGCCAAACTCCCGGAGGAATGTTTTCGCCAGCGCGCCCACCGCCACTCGCGCAGCCGTCTCCCGGGCGCTCGCTCGTTCGAGCACGTAGCGCGCTTCTTTGAAGTCGTACTTGATCGCGCCCGCGAGATCCGCATGTCCCGGACGCGGCCGGTTCACCGGTTTTTCTTTCCCCGGTTCCGAATCGCGATCTTCGACCGGCAGCGTTCCAGTCCAATTCTTCCAATCTTTGTTTTCGATCAGTATCGCTATGGGGGACCCGATTGTCCGCGAATGCCTCACTCCCGCCACCACGCGCGCGCAATCGGTCTCGATCTTCATTCGCCCGCCACGCCCGTATCCTTGCTGCCGCCGCCAAAGCTGCCGGTTGATGTATTCGGTTGAAACGGGCACGCCCGCGGGAAGCCCGGTCAGCGTAGCCACCAGGCACTCGCCGTGCGATTCTCCAGCGGTTTCGAAGCGCAACATTCGGTGATCCCATCGTAACGGACCCCGCCGCCTTGCAAATCCATTACCATGGCTCAAAGTGTCTATTCCACTTGGCCATTGGCACAACTGGCTGAAATTCCTTCTTCAGGTGATATTCGCCTACGCGCTGACCGCGATCATCGGCTGGAACCGTGAACGCGAAGAGCACACCGCGGGCATCCGCACTTTCCCAATCGTCGGCATGGCGAGTTGCGGATACCTGCTTTTGGTTCATGGAACACCGGATATAGCCGCGCCCTCGCGCGTGATGCAAGGCCTCATCACCGGTATAGGATTCGTCGGCGGAGGCGCCATCCTGAAGGAAGGCGCCAGCGTGAAGGGAACCGCCACCGCCGCAAGCATCTGGAACGCCGGTGTCATCGGCGCGGCAGTCGCAATGGAACGCTATGACATCGCCATCATCTTGTCGCTGCTGAACTGGTTTGCGCTTCGAGTTCTCATGCCTCTCAAGATCTGGCTCGATCGAGGCAAGCAGCCGTAAGCACCGGTCGTCGCGCCCACGTCTCCGCATGGGATAATCCGAGCAGGCGACCCACGATTGCGCAGTTTCCCTATTTCTGCCGAAGGCCGTATCGAAGCGGTAATCAGCGCAGCCGAGCGCCGCAGGCTGCTGGTGCTCGCGGTCGAACAGGCGGGGGTCGCATCGGCCTTGCTCCTCGCCGGCTTCATTTCGATGCTGCTGCTCGGCACTCGAATTCTCGACTGGTACTGGCTCGCGCTGCTCGCCTTCGTCGGACTCGGCCTGGTTGCGACGCGAGTTCGCGCTCGCCCGGTCGCGCCGTATCGCCTTGCGCAATTGCTCGATGAGCGTCTACAGCTTAACGACTCGCTCTCCACAGCCTGGTTCCTGCTCTCGCACCGGCCTCCCGATCAACCTTTCGCGCGATTTCAGATCACGCGCGCGGGAGAGATTGCGCAATCGATTCGTCCCGCTCGGGCGTTTCCGTTCGCAGGCCGTCGAACGTGGGCCTTCAGCACAGTCCTGGCGGTAGTAGCATTCGGCTTGTTCGCGGTTCGCTATCTGACAACCGATAGTTTGAGCCTGCAACAAGCCTTGCTGCCCATTCATCTCGAACCGGTATTCGAAGCGGAACAGGCGGTTTTCGGCAAGACTCGCAAAGGCAAGGCTGCGTATCCGGCCGCGAATATCAACGTTTCACAAGCCGGCGCCGCAGATCAGCGCGATAGCAAGATTCGCGCGTCGTTGCCGGAAAAAGCTCAACCGGGTAATCCCTCCGGCGCGGTTCCGGGACGCGCGACTCCTCAGAATGCCGGCGCGAAGACTAGCGCGCAAGAGATGACCGAGGGCAATACGCCGGACAAGAACGGCTCTCGAAATGAATCGCAGCAGCAGCCGAACGGCAACGACTCGGCTTCGCGCGAAACGGCCGATTCCAAGCAGCAGGGCTCGGAAACTCGCCAAGCCTCCTCCGGCGTTCTCGACAAGATGCGGGACGCGCTTTCGAGCTTAATGTCCCAGATGCGCTCGAACCCAAACTCCGCCCGAAGCGCCCGCGAGAATCAAGCATCGGACCCGCGGGAAAATGGAGCGGACCAGAGCGCCCTCGGCAAGGGCCAGCAGAGCGATCAGCAGAACCTGCCGTCGAAGCAGAACGGCCAGCAACAGAGCACCGAAGGGCAAGCCCAGGGGCAAACCACCGAGAAGGCGCAGGCTTCGCAAGGCCGGAACTCCGATTCAACCGGCCGCAAGGGCTCCGACAGCCAGTCCGGCGCGGGGCATCAGGATGGCGAAAAGGCGATCAAAGAAGCCGAGGAACAGAAGGCCCTGGGGAAGCTGGCCGAGATCATCGGAAAGCGGTCGGCGAGTTTGACCGGCGACATGAGCGTCGAATCGCCCTCCGGAAACCAGCAGCTAAAGACGCAGTATTCGTCGCGGCTGGGCCGCCACTCCGATCTCGGCGGCGAGATCAACCGCGACGAAATCCCGTTGATGTATCAACAGTACATTCGCGATTACATGGAAGCGGTTCGCAAGCAGCAGCAGCGGTCTCAGTAATCGCTCGCGGATGCCCGGGAGGAACTGTCGGCGTGGTACGAACTGCGCACCAACGGTCCCGCTTCCACGTGACTGAAACCCATTTCGCGCCCGGCCTGCTTGTAATCGGCGAACTCCTGGGGCGCAACATAACGCAACACCGGCAAGTGCTTTGGCGAGGGCCGCAGGTATTGACCCAAGGTCAGAATGTCGACATGATGCGCGCGTAAGTCGCGCATGACTTCCAGCACCTCCGGCGCCGTCTCACCCAGTCCGAGCATCAGTCCGGACTTGACAGGTATGAATGGCCGGACCTGTTTCGCATAGCGCAGCATATCGAGCGAACGCTCGTAACGCGCCCCCAATCGCACCTGGCGATAAAGGCGCGGCACCGTTTCGGTGTTGTGGTTCAACACATCGGGATGCGCGTTCATGACGATGTCCATCGCCGCGCGCGAGCCCTGGAAATCCGGAACCAGCACTTCCACCTTGCAACCCGGAACATGCCTCCGGATGGCTTCGATGGTGAGCTTGAACAGCTCGGCGCCGCCATCTTTTCTATCGTCGCGATTCACGCTCGTGACTACCGCGTACCGCAGCCCAAGCACGGCGCACGCCTCCGCCACCCGGCGCGGTTCATCGTAGTCGATAGCGCTCGGCGCGCCCTTCTGCACCGCGCAGAAGCCGCACCGCCGCGTGCACACGTTTCCCAGAATCATGAATGTCGCGGTACGCCGGTTCCAGCACTCGCCCACATTCGGACACGCCGCGCTTTCGCACACAGTATGCAAAGCGAGCCGGGATACCAAGTCCTTCAACTCGCGGTAGTTTTCACCAACGGGCGCAGGCGCGCGCAGCCAATTAGGCCGCTGCGGCTGCGTAGAAAGAGTCACCAACACTGCTTTCAGTGTAGCGGGCTCGACCACGATTCTAATCGCGCACAACGGGCAACAAACGCCCTGTGCGCTTCCCTTTTATCGCGCACAACGGGCAACAAACGCCCTGTGCGCTTCCGCGGCCGCTACCCGCCGGCCGCTGCCCGCCGCCCTAGAACTTCACTTGCGGAACTTGCTTCTCCTGCGCGGTCGCCTGGAAGTAAGCGTCGTCGCGATGGAATCCGAACATGGAAGCCGCGATGTTCTTTGGGAAAATTTCTACGTCCGTGTTGTACTTCTTAATCGACTCGTTGTAATCGCGCCGGTCCACGGCGATCCGGTTTTCGGTGCCCGCCAGCTCATCCTGCAAACGCAAGAAATTTTCGTTGGACTTGAGCTGCGGATAATTTTCCTGAAGCAATAATAGGCGGCCGATGGCGCCGCTCAGTTGATTGTTCGCGCTGATCTCATCCGGTTTCGAATGCGCGCCCAACAGCGCCGCTCGCGCATTCGCCACTTCGCCAATCACGGTCTGCTCCTGTTTGGCGTAGCCCTTCACAGTCTCCACCAGGTTGGGAATCAGATCCGCGCGCCTCTTCATGTCGTTGTCCACTTGAGCCCAACGCGCATCTATATCGTTACGCTCCGTAACCAGCTCGTTGCGCGAGGAGATCAAAGGACCCGCGATGACGATGACCCCCAGTATCAAAATTCCAAGAATTATCAGCGCGCCTTTCATGTTGTCTTCGCTCCTGCAGTCTCTATTTGCGATCTACCTGTCGAGCCTGTCCACAAACCGGACTAGCGCGTCCGTCTCGTTCAGATACGCCTCGAATAGAGACAAAGTGTCCATCTGGGTGCTACGTTTCGCGGATGCTCGAATCGCTAGTATCTCATTTGCCGCGCTCATGTGCATCTTCAGCACAGTCTCAAGCGCGGCCACTATCTCGGCTTTCTTCCAGCGCGGCTCGTTTCCGCTCAGGATGAGAGCGTGGCGTCCGAGCACGCAAAACGTCGAAATAGAATCCACCATAAGCTGCGTCAGCCGGTCGGAGTTGCTCAATACTTCGGCAGCGCGCTGCCGCAGGCGTATTTGCTTCGCGCGCAGCTCATGCTCAACCTGCGCGCGATAAAACGAACGGTCGATTTGCAATCCCTCGATGGCGTCCTTGCCGTAAAGCACGCGCCGATGCTCCTGCATATCGTGAAATTCCATGGGGAAGCAATCGGTCGAAGTCTGAACCTCTATTTCGGTCAGCAGGAGCGGCGGTGGATTGCCTTGCTCGCGCCACCAGCGCACAACCGGCTCCGATTGCGCCAACTCCCTGGGCGTTAGCGTGTCCAGCACAAAAAGCACATTCAAGTCGGAACTCTGCTCGTGCCAATCTCCCGACGCAGCCGACCCATACAACAGGGCGGAAACGAGGCGATCGCCGAACGCAGCCTGCGCGCGCTTTATCAACTCTGAGAGTTTGCCTTCCATATCAATCCCTTCGCGTGCGGCCGATTCACCAGCTGCTACTCGCGCCGCCACCGCCGGCATCTCCGCCGCCGAATCCTCCGAATCCGCCGCCTCCGCCCGAGCCTCCGCCGAAACCTCCGCCATTGCCCCAGCCTCCGCCGCCACCCCAGCCGCGCCCGCCACCGAACAGGCTGCCCAGCAACATACCGGTCAGGAAACCACCGCCTCCGCCTCGCCGTCCGCCGCGGCCGAGCAGCCACAAGAATAGAAAGATGATGAAGATGATCAATGGGCCCGGTATGCCGCCGCGGTGTGACGTTCTTGGCCGTTCGGCGCGCTCCGGAAGCTGATCCTGGAACGCTACTCCTTTGCCCTGCGCAATCTGCCCCGCCATGGCGCGAGCGGCGGTCATCAGCGCGGTCCCATAATCGCCGGCCCGCAGATCCGGACGCATGGAGCGCAGCGTGCTCCCCGCGAACCCGTCCGTTATGTAAGGCTCAATGCCGCGCCCCGTCTCTATGTCGCTCTTGCGATCTTTGACGACAAGTAGAAGAAGAACGCCCTGGTTGGTTTTCTTGCTGCCGATGCCCCATTTCCGGAAAACATCGAGCGCGAAATCGCGAATTGGCTGGTCGCCGATGGTATCGATCGTGACCAGCGCGAACTGCACTCCGAGTTCTTGCTCTACTCTCGCGCAGTATGCTTCCAGGTTTCCTTTATCGGAATCGCTTATCACGTGCGCCAGGTCGCTTACGTAGCCGGTGGGCTGCGGCAGCGAGTTCGCATCCACGCCGCCTAGCGCGATCGCAGCGGTAATACAGACACAGCAAGCAAATACAAGGGCGCGTTCGAGGCGCAGCATCGGGCCGCGTTGCATCAAGTTGAGGGTAACAATAGCCGAGGGAGAATTTCGCCGGAGCGCCCCGCGAGCGCAAGATCGACGAAGCCGGAAAGGGGCGTTGGCTCCAGATTCAGTTCGACGATCCGGACGCCCGCCGAGCGCGCAAGAGGCGCCAAGCTCGCGGCAGGATAGACCTGCGCCGAAGTGCCGACGACGAGAAATACATCCGCCGAGCGGACAGCTCGCTCCGCGGCGGCCCAAATCTCTGGATTCAAATTTTCCCCGAACCACACCACGCCCGGCCGCGCCAGCCCGCCGCACGCGCCGCACCGCGGTAACAGATCCAGCGGAAAGGTTCGATCCTTCCACTCGCGCCCGCAGGCGATGCAGCGAAGAATCCAGATGCTGCCGTGAATCTCCAACACGGACCTGTTTCCCGCTTCGGCGTGCAGGCCATCCACGTTTTGCGTGATCAAAGTGAATTGCGGAATGCGGCGCTCCCAATCGGCAAGCGCGTAGTGGCCTGGGTTCGGTCGCACTTTCGCAAGAATGCCGCGGCGCCAGTCATACCATTCCCAGCACGCGCGAGGGTCGCGTTCAAAGGCTTGGGGCGTGGCCAGATCCTCTGCCCGGAACTGCTTCCAGAGTCCTCCCGCCCCGCGGAACGTTGGAACGCCGCTCTCGGCCGAAATTCCCGCGCCCGTGAGCACAGCCACGCTTCTCGCTTGGCGAAGCAAGAGGCGCGCGGGTTCCAGGTCGGCGCAGTGCTCGTTTCGCGTCACTCCGTGCCAGTCTCGCATGCGGCATTCTAAGAGGAATGCCTTCACTCCTAAAATGTGGGCTGGTAGCGGCGGCCGTTGTGTCAACTCACGTCTTCGGCCAAACTTCCGGGCAACTCCGCGAATGGGCCCACGCCTATTACGAATGGAAAGCGCAGGACGACCCCGTGCAGGCAAGCGATTCCGGGCTGCACACCTGGGACAACCGGCTGAAAGATTACTCGCCCGCCGCCATGGCGAAGCGGAGGCAGTATGTCGCCGATCTGCTCGCGCGGGTCCGCGCTCTCAATACGGCCGCATGGTCGAAGGACGATGGGATAGACGCGATCCTGTTTCGCGCAGAGCTCGAACGGCCCGCTTTCGAAGCCCGCGTCCTCCAGCCTGAGGAAACAGACCCTCTGGTCTATGTGAATGAATGCAGCAACGCGATCTTCTCGCTCTTGAAGAAGGATTATGCGCCGCCGCGCGAACGTGCATTGGCCGCAGAGGCGCGCATGAGCGCAATGCCCGCGCTGCTCGCGCAAGCAGATGCAAATTTGACCCGGCCGGTTCGCCTCTATGCCCAGCTCGCCATGGAATCGGCAAGGTCGATCGATCCTCTTTTCACCACCAGCCTGGCGACGCTCGCCGCGGATCTGGACGCCGACCAGCGGCGCGCCTTCGAGCAGGCTCGCGACAGCGCTCTTCACGCGATTCACGCCTTCGCGGACCGGCTCGAATCCCGGCTTGCCTCGATGCCGCCATTCAAACCCATGGGCGTCGAAAACTACGAATATTTTCTGCGCCACCTTTATCTATTACCCGTCGACTCGACGCAGCTCGACATGCTGGGCCAAGCGGAGTTGGCGCGCTATCGCGGCCTGGAGGCGCTGATTCCGAATCCCGATATGGCGAATCCGAATCCCGCCCGCAGCGCATCCATTCCCCGCGATCAGCAGCAGTTCCTGAGCGCCTATGAGAGCCGGCTTCGGGATATTCTGCAGTTCCTGAAACGGGAAGACCTCATTACCATTCCGTCCTACATAGGCGCGTTCCGCATCCGGCAATTGCCCGAAGCATTCAAGCCTACCAGCCCCGGCGGTTTCATGAATCCTCCGGGCGTTTACGATCGCGATAACTCCGGCTTCTTTTTCATCCCGACTTACTCGCCGGACAGCCAGAACTTTTACATTCGCGCAGCGATCGAAGAGCCGCGGCCCATTCTCGGGCACGAAGGCATTCCCGGACACTTTCTCCAGATCTCCATCGCCAATCATCTGGAGAATGAGATTCGGCGGCATCACGACGATGGAGTTTTTGTCGAAGGCTGGGCGCTCTATACCGAAGAGATGCTGCTGCGGCGCGGCTTCTATGCTTCCGGTTCCGCCGCCGAAGGGCAGATACTGCGGCTCTCACGCTATCGCGCCGCGCGCGTCGGCGTAGACGTAAATCTACATACGGGCCGCTGGACGTTCGACCAAGCGGTGGATTATTTCATGCGCGCCGGCGGTCTCGATCGAGAGTCCGCAACGGGGGAAGCGGCGGGCGCGGCAAGCAACCCGACTCAAAAAATGACTTACATCACGGGTAAATACCAGATCATGCGCCTACTGGGACAGTACCGGGACCGCAAGGGGCGTCAGTTCTCCCTGAAACATTTTCACGATGATTTACTTCGAAACGGTAGCTTGCCGCTCTCGGTTCAGGCCTGGATTCTGCTGGACGACCGCTCCGACCTGGACCGCGCGTCACGAGATTGAAACAAACTTGAGATCGACTGCCACGTATGCAGACCACGAACCGCTGGGCCATTGCAATCGCCGGAGTATTTATGCAGATCGCGCTTGGCGCGGTTTACGCCTGGAGCGTCTTTCGCGACCCGCTCATCCGCCAGTTCCACTGGACCATCTCCGAAGTAACTCTCACGTTCACTATTGCGATCTTCGTTCTCGGCGTTGCATCGTTTTTCGGCGGCCTCTGGCTTAACCGGAGCGGCCCCCGCATCGTCGCGCTGACAGGGGGCGTCCTGTACGGGCTCGGAGTTTTTCTTGCGAGCTTCTCGGCTGACAAGTTGTGGTGGCTGTATCTCAGCTACGGCGTAATCGGCGGCTTCGGGTTAGGTTTCGGCTACATCGTTCCCGTCGCGGTGCTGGTGAAGTGGTTTCCGGACAAGCGAGGACTGTTGACCGGCATTGCGGTAGGAGGTTTCGGCGCAGGCGCGCTCGTCACCGCGCCCGTCGCCACGCGCTTGATTCTGAGCGTCGGCGTGCTTTCTACTTTCGCCTACCTAGGAATCGCCTATCTGGTTGTGACCGTGGTCGCCGCGTTGTTTCTGGTGAATCCTCCGCCCAATTATCGGCCGGCCGGCTGGACCCCCAGCGCGCTCCAAACTTCCCAGCGCTCCGCGCGCGATTACAAGTTGGGCGAAGCGCTCGCAACCTGGCAGTGGTGGGTGCTCTGGCTGCTTCTGTTCTTGAACACCTCGGCGGGCATTTCCATCATTTCGCAGGAATCGCCTTTATTCCGCACGTTGGCCGCCGTCTCGGTAACCGCGGCCGCGGGCATGGTCGGCATCGCCTCCATGGGGAACGCTTTCGGCCGTGTGTTCTGGGCCTGGGTCTCCGACCTGGCTACGCGCAGAATGACATTCCTCATGATGTTCCTCATTCAGGCGGTGTTGTTCTGGATCTATCCGGGGATTCACTCGGCGGCGGTGCTGCTCACCGTCACCTTCACCATTCTGCTGTGCTACGGCGGAGGATTCGGCACCATGCCCGCGTTCACCGCGGACTATTTCGGCGCTCGGAACGTCGGACCTATTTACGGCCTGATGCTCACCGCCTGGGGATTCGCCAGCGTCTTCGGCCCGCTGTTGATCGCGCACATGCGGCAATCGACCGGCCAGTACAGCGGCGCGCTTCGCATCATCGCTATCGTGATGTTGGTCTCCATCGTCCTGCCGTTCATCGTAAGACCGCCGAAATCGGCCTGAATCGCGATCCCCGAACGCCCGGGCCATAACCTCTCGCGCACGTTTGCAGTAGACTCTCGATAGGCACTGTGCGGCGAATCATGCGTATGCGCCGCCATTCCATCGAAAGGAAGTCACATGTCCGAGGATCAATTCGATCGCCGCGATTTCTTGAAGCGCAGCGCGGGCGTAACGGCAGGCGTGGCGCTCGCCGGACAGGTCTTGGCCCGGCCTCATAACAAACTGACGCCGTCGCGCGTGATCGGCGCAAACGACCGCATCAATATCGGGTTGATCGGCTGTGGCGGCCGCGGGAGCGGCGACGCAAGATCCTTCACGGAATTCGCGCAGAACAACAACAACGCCTGCCAGATTGTCGCCGTCTGCGACGTCTACGAAAAGCGCAAACGCACTCAGGGCGAGCTATACAAAGCCAAGCAGTTTTTGGATTATCGCGAGCTGCTTGCGCTGCCGGATGTGGACGCCGTGATCGTGGCGACCCCCGATCATTGGCACGCCCGCATCGCGCTCGACGCCATGGATCGCGGCAAAGACGTGTACCTGGAAAAGCCCATGTGCCACACCATCAAAGAAGCCAAGGAATTGATGGACACCGTGCGCGAGACCAAGCGCGTTCTCCAGGTCGGCTCGCAAACCACTTCGGCGGATCAATGGTGGAAGGCTAAGAAGGCGATTGCCGATGGCATGATCGGCAAAATGATCATGAGCCAGGGCTCCTATCATCGCAATTCGATCAACGGCGAATGGAATTGGCCCATCGATCCCGATGCAAGCCCGGATGGAAAAGGCGAGAATTACGTGGATTGGAAGACGTGGCTCGGACCTGCGCCTTCGCGCCCCTGGGATGCCGACCGCTTCTTCCGCTTCCGTAAATATTGGGATTACTCGGGCGGCATCGCGACCGATCTGTTTTTCCACGTTGTCGCGCCCTTGAACATCTGCTGGGACAAGCCGCAGTATCCGTCGAAAGTGACGGCCTCGGGCGGCAAGTACATTTTTGTTGACGACCGGGAAGTCCCAGACACGTTCCACGTTCTGGCGGAATATCCGGAAGGGCATTCGCTGGTGCTAAGTTCGTCGATGGCGAATTCGCAGCACATCCCCGGGCTGATCCGCGGCCATGAAGGGACCATCATCATGGTGGAACACGGGATGTTTGAAGAGCCGACGCCCGATATCGTTCTTCGTCCCGAACTCGTTCGCGCCCACGGCGAAAGCACAACTCATCCGTTCCCGGGCTACAAATTCGGAGCGGAAGAGACTCGCATTCCGGTCGAGCAATACGACATGATGCAAGCGCACATCGGCAACTTCCTGCAATGCATGCGCAGTCGCGAGAAACCGCACCTGGACGTCGAGACAGCGGCCCACGCGCAGATTCTGATCAGCCTTGCGGTGGATTCCTACCGCGAAGGCCGCGTCAAATACTGGGATGAAAAGAGCTGGAAGGGCGTAGACAAAGCGCTCAAGGCTTAAGCAAGCTCAGGCCTTCGGCTCCCACAGCTCGATGCGGTTGCCGTCGGGATCCACAATCCAGCCGAAGTTGCCGTACTCGTGGCGCTCTACCCGATCGTCCACCTCGACGCCTTGCGCGCGCAACTCGGCGAGCAACCCGTCCAAATCTTCAACGATGTAGTTCATCATGAACGGCCCTTTGCCCGGATCGAAGTACTTGGTCGAGGCGGGAAAAATCGACCACACCGTCACTTCCTCGCTCGCCCGCTCGTCGGTGCTCCGCCATGGGAACATCGCCCCTGTATTCGGCTTGCCCGCAATGCCGAGATGCTTCTCGTACCATGCATACAGCCGCTCAGGGTTTTCAGATTTGAAAAAGATACCGCCAATGCCGCGCACTTTGGCCATTTGTGGAGTATGACACTATTGCGGGTTGACAACTCGAATGCCCAGTTGGCGCAGTTGTTGTTCCGGCACTTGAGAGGGCGCTTCGCACATCAGGTCCGTAGCCTTCGCTGTCTTCGGAAACGCAATGACTTCGCGAACCGATTGCTCGCCTGCCAACAACATAATCACGCGGTCGAGGCCGAGCGCCATGCCTCCATGCGGAGGCGCGCCATATTCGAGCGCTTCGAGCAGAAATCCGAAGCGGCGCTTCGCCTCTTCCTCGCTGAATCCCAACGCCGCGAACACCTTCGATTGCACATCGCGCCGGTGAATACGAATCGAACCCGACCCAAGCTCCACGCCGTTCAAGACCAGGTCGTACGATTTCGCGCGGCAGTGCGCCGGATCTGTCGTGAGCTTTTCCAGATCGTCGTCGTGGACGGATGTGAAGGGATGGTGCGCGGCATTCCAGCGCTTCTCCTCTTCATCCCATTCGAACATCGGGAAATCCACGACCCAGACAAACTTCAGCACCTCCGGGTCTAGCAGCTTGTGCCGGTCGGCATACTTTTGCGCCAGGAAGAGCCGAAGCTGCCCGCATGCGAGCAAGGCGGTCTGTTCGGGTAACGCGCCGCGTTTTTCGCCGGCCCACGCGGCAAGCATCAACAAATCGTCGTCAGCCGGCTTCACGCGCTCCCGCACGCGCGCCATCTGTTCCGGGAAATCACGTTCCAGCCTTTTCGAATCGTCGTACACGCGGAGCCCGCGCTCCTGCCCCGCGGCTTTAATTTCATCCCGCTCCTTGCGCGTCAGCGTTCCGGCTTTGGGTATGTGAATGGCTGCCAGCGGAAGCCCTTCTCGCGCCAGATCCGTGCCCGCGAACAAATCCTCGACGCAATGAAAGGGCGGAATGCGCAAGTCCGGCTTGTCGCTTCCGTACTGCCGCATGGCTTGCTCAAAGGTGATGAACGCAATCTTTTTCTCGACCGTTCTGCCGGCGGCCTGGCATGCCTCCCAGATGATCGGCTCGATTATTTCGTAGATCTGGCCGTCGCGCAAGAACGAAATCTCGATATCGAGCTGGGTGAACTCCGGTTGCCGGTCGGCTCGCAAGTCTTCGTCGCGGAAGCATCGCACGATTTGGAAATACCGGTCGTAGCCGCTCACCATCAGCAATTGCTTGAAGATTTGCGGCGATTGCGGCAGCGCATAGAAGGTCCCGGGCTGGATGCGGCTGGGCACCAGGTAATCGCGCGCGCCCTCCGGCGTTGAGCGCGTCATGAAAGGTGTTTCGATCTCAAGAAAACCCTGCGCGTAGAGCGCCCGCCGAATCGCAAACGCCACCTTGGACCGCATGATGATATTGCGCTGCATGCGCGGGCGCCGCAAATCCACATAGCGGTACTTCAGCCGGACTTCTTCCTTCACGTCCACGTTGTCTTCCACCGGAAACGGCGGGGTGCGCGATTCGTTCAATATCCAGATCTTCGCGGCCGCGATCTCTACTTCGCCGGTCGCGATATTCGGATTCACAGTATCGGCGCCGCGCAGTTTCACTTCGCCTTCGATAGCGATCACGTATTCCCCGCTCAGCTCTTGCGCCCGCTTATGCTGCTCGGGATTCCTGCTCTCATCGAAAACGATCTGGGTGATGCCATCGCGATCCCGCAAATGGATGAAGATCACCCCGCCCAAATCGCGCCTGCGATGCACCCAGCCCATCAAGAGCGCGGTTGAGCCCGCGTCCGAAGCTCGCAATTCGCCGCACCTGTGCGTTCTTTGTAACGATCCAAGAAAATCCAGTTTCACTTCCGCCATTGGTTTACTTTTGCAATGATAGGTTCTTCGCAGCCGCCAGGTGGCTCGCCAACTCCTGTCGCGTAAACGTCTGCTGCTCGCCGGTCTCCATATCTTTTAGCGCATACACCTGGCTCACGATTTCGTTATCGCCAACAATCAATGCGCGCCGCGCGCCGAGTTTATTCGCGATCTCCAGCATGCGTTTCAACTTGCGCTCGGTTCCCACCTCAACCGAGAGATCCAGTTCCCGGATCTCGGCCGCGAGCGCGAAGCAATGGCGCGCCGCCGCATCGCCCATGGGCGCGATATACAGATCCAGCGCAGGTTTTTCAGCCCCATGCGTCTCTTCGACAGTCATCACCAGCCGATCTTCGCCAATGGAAAACCCAATGCCCGGCGCCGCCACTTTCGATCCCAAACTCTCCGCCAGCCCGTCGTACCGTCCCCCCCCGAGGATCGCATTCTGCGCTCCCAAACCGCCGTGAGTGACTTCGAACGTCGTGCGCTCGTAGTAATCCAAGCCTCGCACCAGCCGCGGCCTTATTTGGTATGCAATCCCCCGATCATCCAGGAATTCCCGCACGCGCCTGAAGTGTTCGCGGTCTTCTTCGTCCAGGTAATCGAGTATGGACGGCAACTGGTCGATGATGGGCTGATCCTGCGGGACCTTGCAATCCAAAACACGCAACGGATTTGTTTCCGCTCTGCGCCGGCAATCCTCGCACATACGGGGCGCGACGTCCCGCAGCGCTTCACGCAATACGTCGTTGAACCGTCCGCGCGTTGCCTTCGATCCGATGGAATTGATCAGCAGCTCGAATCCGTCGATTCCGACTTCCCGCAAGATCGCCACTACTAACTCGATCACTTCAGCGTCGATCGCCGGCGAATCCGACCCGATCGCTTCGGCTCCGATCTGGTAGAACTGCCGGAACCGTCCTTTCTGCGGCCGTTCCCGCCGGAACATCGGGCCTATGTAATACACCTTGTTCAAGGGCGCCTGCTGGTCCAGCCGATTCTCAATATAGGCGCGCAGAACCGACGCCGTGTTCTCCGGCCTCAGCGTGAGCGAACTCCCGTCGCGGTCTTCAAACGTGTACATCTCCTTGCTGACGATATCGGTTTCCTCGCCGACACCGCGCGCAAACAGCGCCGTTTCTTCGAGTATCGGCGTTCGGATTTCACGATAATTGAAACGGTGAAAGACGCGGCGAGCCGCGCTCTCCACCTGGTTCCACGCGCCGCTCGAAGCCGGCAGGATGTCGCGCATCCCTTTTACACTGTGGATCAACGCTGCTCTTCCTTGTAAATGGCGGTTACGCGCACATAGTTGGCGCAGTTTTTACGAAAGCGCTCACGCTCCTCCGCCGTGACTTCCCGCCGCGCGCGCGCCGGCATCCCCATCGCAAGAACCCCCGGCGGAATCTCCATGTTCTCCGGAACCAGGGCGCCCGCCGCAACCACCGCGCCCTCGCCGATTTTTGCGCCGTTCAGCACCACTGCCCCAATACCGATCAGCGCGTCGTCGGCGACGTCGCAGCCGTGCAGCACCACCCGATGCCCCACCGTAACCCGGTTGCCCACGATGCATGGATACAAATCGTGATCCACATGCAGCACCGTGTTGTCCTGAATACTGGTCTCCTCGCCCACTCGAATGTAGTTCACGTCTCCGCGAATCGACACGTTCAGCCACACGCTGGAGCGCTCTCCGATAACTACATCGCCGATTATCTGCGCGCTTGAGTCGATATAAGCGGAGTCTGCAATGCGCGGCATCACTCCGCGATAGGGTCGAAGCATGAAAAAAGTTGCAAGCGTGAGGGCTGAGCCGAACGCCCGCCCGCCCGCTTCGCTTACCACGATGCTAGCAACCGCGCCCGCTTACAATTGTTCTTCCACCAGGAACTGCTCGAATTTTCCATCCGGCGTCAAGTAGATGTTCAGCAGCACGCTGTTCTTCTCAAAGTGCGCCCGGTAACTCATGTGCGTCATTCCACCACGCTGCGAATCTCCCAGGCGAGTGAGCCACTGCAGCTCGCCGAGCGGCGCGAGCGAGTTTCGATAGTCGCTCAAAGCGGTTTCGCTGAAATAGGAGTTCGCATTCGCTGTGAATAGTGACCGATCGATCCGTCCCGTTTGCAAGCCTTCCAACACGGCGCGCGCTTGCCGGTCCTGCTGCTCGGCGGCTGCGTCCGGCGGGTCCACCAGCAGCGCTCGAATCTCCTGCGAAAGCGGCCCGATCAAATTGACGCCGTCTTCGTTCGACAACACCACGGTCGCGGCTTTCTTCTCCGGAAGCACGCCGTTGGCGGCCAGAAATCCCGAAACCTCCCCGCTGTGCGAGATTAACGGAGTGCCGCGGAAGTCGGAGATGCTGAGCCCCAACGCATAGTGCGCGGGCCTGCCGTTTTTGAGCTTCATCTCTGTTGTGAACTCCTCGTATGATTTCGCGGACAAGATTTTCTTGTCCAGGAAATTGACGTCCCACTTAGCCAGATCTTCCGCCGTCATGCACAACTCGCCGGCCGCGAAGTACCAGCCGGCGGCCTCGCGGCCCACCTGGCGCGGTGGTCCCAGCGCATACCGCGTATACGCGGTCGCGTCCTCGGGATTATGCGCTTCGCAGTCACCCGCCGAGGCCATGCCGAGCGGCTTGAAGAAATGTTCTCCGAGGAACGCCAATAGTTCCTGTCCGGAGACCTTCTCCAGAATCTTGCCCGCCAGAACAAAATTCGTGTTGCTGTATTGCCACTGCGTTCCCGGATCGAAATTCAACGGCTTCTTCGCCCAGCGGTCCAGAATCTGTTCCGGCGTGATCTCGTGCGTCCACTCGGGAATCAGATAATCCTGCGGCGCATAGTCTTCATACCCGGAAGTGTGCGAGAGCAGCTCTCGAATCGTCACTTCTCCGGAGCGCGTCAGGTCCGGATAGTACTTAGAAACCTTATCGTCGAGCGAAACCTTTTCCTGCTCCTGCTCTAGCAACAGAGCGGCGGCCGTGAATTGCTTGCTGATAGAGCCGACCGCATAGCGCGTGCCCGTCGTAGCCATGCGGTCTTTCGCGATATCGGCTTTCCCAAACGCCCGTGCATAAATTACGCGCCCCTGCTGTACAACCGCCACGGACACGCTGGGCGCGCCGGCCGCCGCTAGGGCGCCGCTGATCCTTCGATTTAGCTCGGCCTTCAGGGATGGCGCGGTCTGCGCCCAGGCGCTCACCACCCCGGCACAAATCAGCGCTGACAGGCTGCACCAGATCGGCTTTTCCATAAGCCGTTAGCGTATCGCAGCCCTCCGCTGCCTCGGATCCCGGCGGTTCATAAGTCGCCGCGAGTAATTTGACTAGGTAATTTGCCTCAGGCGGGATGAGTCCTCTCTTACGGAACTGCTCCCTCGTAACTTTCAGTCGATGGGGAGCGGAGTTACCCAAGTTAGTTAGCGAAGCTAAAAGGAGCTGAAAGTATGAAGAAGACTCTCTACTCACTCATCCTGGCTGCAGTTTCCATCCCGCTCATGGCGTTCGGGCTGCCGCAATCGGGCGGCAGCGCGGGGAGCGCCGGAAGCGCCGGTCAGTCCGGAAGCGCGGGAAGCGCAGGTCAATCGGGCAGCGCGGGTCAATCGGGCAGTGCAGGTCAATCGGGCAGCGGTCAATCGGGCAGTGCCGGCCAGTCCGGTGGTCAATCCGGCTCGATGGGTCAAACCGGCAGCACCGGTAGTTCAGGTTCGGGCCACCGGCACAACCGAAAGCGCAGCACGGGCACGGGGGATACCAGCGGCACCGGTAGCGGTACTGCCAACACGGCCACGGGCGCAGGCTCGACGGCCACGTCTCCCCGGTAAACAAATCGCCGTCGTTTCAAGCGAAAGGGCCGCTCTTCACAAGGACGGCCCTTTTCCTTACGCAGTCGCCGATCGCCTAAACCGACCGCCGGCCACGCACAAAATGAATGATCAGGAAGATGATCGCGAGCACGATCAACACGTGGACAAATCCCACCGTCACGTGAAATGCGAGCCACGCCACCAGCCATCCAAACAGGAACACAAAAAACAACACCAGGAAAATGAAATCCGCTATCAATCGCATCGATTCTCTCCTCGTTCGGCGAACTTAGTCTTACCCTGAGAGTTGGATGCGTTCCATGCGGACTGATTACGTCTAGAGCCGCCGAAGCAGTACCACCGTGAAGTCGTCGTGAAAGGAAGGCTGGGCGCACCACTCCCGCACATGCTGCGCAAGCGCATTGACCGTATCCGCGCAAGGTTCTGTGCTTCGAGACTCCAGAAACTCAGCCAGACCGCTCTCGCCGAACTCTTCTCCGTTCGATCGCCGCGCTTCCGTCACTCCGTCGCTGTAAAGAGCCAACAAGTCTCCTGAGGCGAGCGCCGTCTCGCACGGCTCATAGGTAATCGACTCCTGGATTCCAAGAACCAGGCCTCCGTCCCGCAACTGCTCGGTTCCGCCATTCGAACGAATTATGATGGGATAGTTGTGCCCGGCGTTGCAATACTCCACGCGGCCCGTATGCGGATCCAATAACGCGTACAGAAAAGTGATGAACCGGCCAGGCGGACAGCGCTCGGCAAGCGATCGATTGAGAATCGTCACAGCGTAGGCCGGCTCAGGGCATGTCTCGCACAGCATCTGCACTCGCGCTTGGAGACTGGACATCATGATGGCCGCCGGCAAGCCTTTTCCCGCGACATCCCCGACCACCACGCCAAGCCGGCCGTCTTTGTAAGTCAGAAAGTCGTAGTAATCGCCGCCGACTGCCTGGCACGGCAGATTGTACCCGGCCACGTCGTAGCCGGAGCACGCCGGGGCTTCCGACGGCAGAAGGCTTTGCTGGATCTCGCTCGCCTGCGCCAGTTCGATCTGCATCAGCTTTTCCGCTTGCTCCACCTCCGCAAGGCGCGCGTGCTCAATGCGAATCGCCGCTACGTTCGCCATGACCGTGAGCAAGTCCAGATCGTCTTGCGAAAACGGCCGGATCACTGCGCCGTTGTCGACATAAATCAAGCCGATCACCTGCTCTCGCGTCTGCAGCGGGGCCGCCATCATGCTGCGCACCCGGTGAAGCAGGATGCTTTTCTGCTCGCGCAATGCCGAATCTAGCTGCGCGTCCGTCACCATGAGCGAGCATTTCTCCCGCAGCACTCTGTCTCGCACCGCTGTGCTGACCGTGAACCCTTCCCCTTTACTCGCTCGCAGGGTCAAGCCGCTTTTCTCGAGCGTGAGGATTACGCCTCGTTCGGCCTGCACCGCCGAAAGCGCCAGGTTGAGAATGACCGAGAACACTTCTTCGAGAGGGCGATGGCTAGCCAGTTCCTGCCCGGCTCGAATCAGCGCCTTGGTCTGGGGACCCGCCTCGCTGGTTTTGCGAAGAACATTGTCCAGACTTGTCACGACGGTGGCTTCGCGCCTTGTTTGGTCGCGCGCGTCCGGCACAAACGTGATGACTTCTTCGGCAGCGGGCTTCTCCTGCACTTCGATCGTCAGGTTTCCCGCATACAACCGATCTCCGGAGCGAAGCCGCTTCGGCTCTCGCAAAGCTTTCGCGTTCAACATGGTTCCATTGCGGCTTTCGCAGTCCCGCACAAACCAAGCGCCCGCTCTCCGCTCGAAACGCAGGTGATACCGCGATAGCCACGGGTCGTCCGGATACGCCAGGTCGTTATCGGCCGAACGCCCCAGAGAAATAGCGTCCTGCTTCAATTCGACTGTTTTCGAATCGCCTTCAGGCTGCGAGATCAGTAGCTCCATCGCGATGCATTTACGCTATCACCAACTCCGCCCCTAGGCTTCGGCGTGGTTGGTTAGCGGTTCTGCTCGCGCCACCGCGTCGGTGGCCGCGCTCCCGGTAATCAGGCGCGCTCCGCGATTAAACGTCAGGTAGAGAAATGCCCACTGCACAAACACCACGATCCGGCTCTGAAACTCCACTATGTACATCAGGTGGATAAAGACCCAAACGAGCCATGCCAACAGTCCTGAAAGATGCAGCCCGAAGATATCGGCGACCGCGGCGGCCCGGCCGATGACCGCTATGTCTCCTTTATTGAAATAGCGAAACGGCTTCACGTGGCGATTGCCGCCGATCCGTTTCACGATCGCCTTTGCCGCGTACGCTCCGCCTTGCATGGCCACCTGCGCGACTCCCGGGAGCGCTTTACCCTGCCCGTCCAGACGGAGCGCCAGGTCGCCAACCACAAAAATCTCGGGATGGTTCGGGATCGTCAATTCTTCGCTCACCGTGATACGGCCGGTCTTGTCTGTCTCGGCGTTCGTGCGCGTGGCCAATCGGCGCCCGAAATCCGAAGCGGCGACGCCCGCGGCCCAAATGACCGTGTGAGACGCAATGTGCGCCGTTCCCGAATGGGTCTTCAGCGTCACTCCGTTACCATCCACGCACGTCACCATCACTCCCGTTCGGACGCGCGCGCCAAGTTTCAACAAAGAGCGCTCCGCCTTGTGCGACAGATCCTCGGGATAGCTGGCCAAGGGCCGCTGTCCTCCGTCCACCACGATAATCCGAGCATCTTGCGGGCGAATGGAACGAAAATCGTGCTTCAGCGTCTCGTTCGCAATTTCACCTAGAGCCCCGGCGAGTTCCACTCCGGTCGCCCCGCCGCCAACGATCACGAACGTCAACCACGCGGTCCGCTCCGCCGGATCGGCGGTGCGCTCGGCAACTTCGAACGCCAATAGAATTTTGTGCCGGATCTGCGTGGCTTCCTCCACGCTCTTGAGGCTGGGGGCCCACTCGCGCCATTCGTCATGCCCGAAATATGCGCTCTGCGAACCTGTCGCGACAATCAGCGAATCGTAATCGATGGTTCCTCCGTCTTTGAGCAGAACGCGCTTCGACCCGGGATCGATGTCCACTGCTTCCCCCAGCAGCACGCGCGTGTTCTTCTGCTTGCGCAACACCGATCGCAAGGGCGCAGCCACTTCGCCCGGGGACAAAGATCCAGTCGCGACTTGATAAAGCAGCGGCTGGAATAAATGAAAGTTCCTCCGGTCCAGGATGGTTACGTCCACAGGCTCGCCGCGTAGCGCCTGCGCCGCATACAATCCGCCAAATCCGCCGCCCAGAATGAGAACTCGATGCTTTTCCGCCATCACTAGTAGGATGCGGTGAATACGCGGCTTTACGCGTAGAAAATTACACCGGGTGAAAAGCCGGGCTTCTGCCGGGCCCGCCGCGCTTGTTCGAAGGCATAGGCGTACTTGATCAACTTCGGTTCGGTCCATGCCGCGCCGAAGAACGAAATCCCCAGCGGCAGTCCGAACTTGAAGCCTGCAGGCACCGTGATGTGCGGGTACCCGGATACCGCTGGCGGCGACGCGCATCCGCTGTCGGTGCGGTCCCCTGCCACCCAGTCGGTCAGCCAAGCCGGTCCCGCCGTGGGCCCCACAATCGCGTCTACTTTGTGCTTGGCGATCGCTCCGTCGATTCCTTCCTTCCGCGTCAGACGATGATTCGCCGCAAGCGCTTCTTTGTACGCCTTCTCCGTCAGCGGCCCTTTTTCTTGCGCCTGCTCGAACAACTCCTGTTCGAAATACGGCATCTCTTGCGCCCTATGGGCGCGGTTGAAAGCGATGCAATCGGCGAGCGACCGCACGGCCGCGCCACGCGCCTGCAGGTAAGCGTTCAAATCCGCTTTGAACTCGTACAGCAGCACCTGGGTCTCCGTATCGCGCCAGGTTTCGAAATTGGACAGATCCGCCGGATCCACGATCTCGGCGCCCGCGTTTCGCATCAGCGCGATGCATTCCTCCATAACCGCGGTCACGGCGGGACCGATGTTGAAATATTGCCGCGCTATTCCGATCCGCGCGCCGCGCAACCCGTTTGGGTCGAGGAACCGAGTGTAATCGGGTTGCGACTTTGCAGCGGCCGCCTGCGTCGCGGCGTCTCTCGCATCCACGCCCGCCATCGCGCCCAGCAGCAGAGCCGCATCGCGCACTGTTCTCGCCATCGGCCCCGCCGTGTCCTGGCTGTGTGCGATGGGAACGATTCCCGACCGGCCGATCAATCCGAGCGTGGGCTTGATGCCTACAATTCCGCACATCGACGATGGGCAAACCACCGACCCATCCGTCTCCGATCCCACCGCCAGCGCGCACAGATTTGCGGCGACCGCGGCCGCAGACCCTGAGCTCGATCCGCAGGGATTGCGGTCGAGCGCATATGGATTTTTCGTCTGCCCGCCGCGCCCGCTCCACCCGCTGGTGGAATGCGTCGAGCGGAAGTTCGCCCATTCGCTCAAATTCGTCTTGCCCAGGATCACCGCGCCCGCCGACCGCAAGCGCTCCGCCACCCACGCATCGCGCGCCGCCGGCTTCCCTGCCAACGCGAGCGAGCCCGCCGTGGTCTGCATCCTGTCTCCGGTTTCGATGTTGTCTTTGAGCAGCACCGGAATTCCGTGCAAGGGCCCGCGCGGCCCTTTCGCCTTGTACTCTTCGTCTAACGAGCGCGCAATCGCCAGCGCATCCGGATTGGTTTCGATTACCGAGCGCAGCAGTGGCCCGCGCCTGTCCACTTCCTCAATGCGTTCCAGATATAGCTGCGCAATGCGTTCGGCGCTGAGAGCCCCTTGCTTCATTCCGGCCGCCAGGTCCGCCACCGTCAGCTCATCGAGTTCGAAGCCGGGTGGCGACACGCCCGGCGCGCGCCGCGCATCCGCGGGGCTGGGCTCCTGTAGCTCGGGCTTGGGCTCCTGCGCGCGAACTGCGAGCGAAGCCGCGAAGGCGCTTGCGCTTGTAAAGAACTTCCGTCGGTCCATTGAAAACCGCTTTCAATTTACAATGGCTGCCGCGAACCGCGCGCCGGCCTTTCGCCAGGCGCTAGTGAAAATCGTGCGACCGCATCACCGCGGCGTCTCGAAAACTCAGCTCCTCAATCTCGCCCGCCTTCACCGAAATCACTCCCGTAATACTCTGCAGCACGCCCTTTACCAGCACATATGGGGACGTTGTGCAGACCTTTCGCCGCCTGTCGAAAAGATCCGGCTGCACAATGATGTTGACAATCCCGGTCTCATCCTCCAGGCTCATGAAGACAAATCCTTTCGCAGTCCCCGGACGCTGCCGCGTAATTACGCATCCCGCCACGCTTAATATCATGCCGTTGCGCTGGGCCTTGGCGGTTGCCGCATCCATCACGCCTCGTTTACGCATGCGCTCGCGGTAATAGCTCATGGGGTGCTTGCCGATCGTCAGTCCGCTATTGTCGAAATCCGCGTATGTGCGCTGCCCCGGCGTCATGGGCGCGAGCGGCGCCGGCTCGCCCTCGTCCGCCGTGCTCTCAAACAATTCCCCCACGGGCCGAAGCGCCAATTGAGCTTGCCACAAAGCCCCCCGCCTGTGCCGGTCCGCCTTCTCTTTCGGCAGCGCATTCAGAGCGCCCAACTCGGACAGCACCGCTATTTCGTCCTTATGCAATTCCGGCACGCGCAGGATTAAGTCGCGCATCGAATCGAACGGCCTGCTCTTGCGCTCCCGCTCTATTTTTTGCGCGGTGGCGCCGCTCAATCCACGCACATAATTCAACCCCAGCCGCACATACGCCGCCTTGCCGTCCGTCTCTACCGTGCATTTGTAATCCGACCGCAAGACATCCACCGGGCGAAAACGCTGCCCATGCCGCTGCGCGTCTTTCACCAGCGTCGCCGGAGCATAAAATCCCATCGGCTGATTGTTCAGCATCGCGGTGGTGAATGCGGCCAGGTGATGGCATTTCAAATACGCGCTTGCATACGCAATCAGCGCGAAGCTCGCCGCATGCGATTCCGGAAACCCATATAGCGCGAACGATGTAATCGCCTGCGCGATCCGCTCTTGCGTCTCGCCCGTAATGCCCTTCCGGTCCATGCCCGCGCGCAGCTTGACCTCCACTTCTTTCATGCGTTTTTCAGACCGCTTGAACCCGAATGCGCGCCGCAATTCTTCCGCCTGGCCGCCGGTGAACCCCGCCGCGATCATCGCAATCTTGATCAACTGCTCCTGAAACAACGGCACGCCGAGCGTTCTCTTCAACACCGGCTCTAGCGATGGATGCAAACACGCCGGCGCCTCCAATCCTTGCCTCCGCTTCAAATAGGGATGCAGCATCTGGCCCACGATCGGTCCCGGCCGGATGATCGCCACCTGCACCACGATGTCGTAAAACTTTACCGGCTTCATGCGCGGCAAGCACGACATCTGCGCCCGGCTTTCCACCTGAAAAAGCCCGATGGTGTCCGCCTTCTGCAAGCATTGGTACACATCCGGATCGTCCTGCGGCAGATGCGCCAGGTCGATTTCCTTGCTCTCCTTATCGCGCACGATCGCGATCGTGTCTTCGAGCACCGCCATCATTCCCAACCCCAGCAGGTCTACCTTGATAATTCCCAGGTCCGCGCAATCGTCTTTGTCCCACTGCACAACCACGCGTCCCGGCATGGCCGCCGGCTCTAGCGGAACAATCGAATCGAGCTGCCCCTGGCACACCACCATGCCGCCCGAATGCTGCCCCAAATGCCGCGGCAATTCCAGAATTTCATTCGTCAGCGTGTAAAACTTCCGCGTGCGCGGATCGCGCAAATTGAATCCCTGCTCCGCAAACCTGCGCTCCAGCGAGTCCTTCGAGTCTTTCCATTCAAACGGATTGATCTGCGCCGCCAGCCGCCCTATCTCCTGCTCATCGAAGCCCAGCACTTTACCGACATCGCGCACCGCCGACCGCCCGCGATACGTAATCACGTTCGCCGTCATCGCCGCGCCCAATTGCCCGTGGCGTTCATATACATATTGAATGGCGCGTTCCCGCTGATCTCCGCTCGGCAGGTCGAGATCGATGTCCGGCATCTCGCCGCGCTCTTCCGAAAGAAAACGTTCGAAGAGCAGCTCCATGCCCACCGGATCCACGGCCGTAATTCCCAGCGCATAGCAAACCGCGCTATTGGCCGCCGAACCTCGCCCCTGCACTAAAATATTTTTCCTGCGGCAGAAATCGACAATGTCCCAAACAATCAGGAAGTAACCTTCAAGCTTCAGCTTCTCTATCAACGCCAGCTCGCGCTCCACCTGATTTTGCGCCGCCGCGTAATACGGCTGATACCGCCGCCGCGCGCCCGCATCCGCCAGTTGCCGCAGATACGACATCTCCGTCTCCCCCTTCGGCGCCGGATACCGCGGGAATTCATATCCCAGGTTCGTCAGCGTAAAATCGAGGCGCGCCGCCAGCTCGCGCGTATTCGCGACCGCCTCCGGATAATCGGAAAACAACGCGCGCATTTCGGCCGGCGTCTTCATGTACCGCTCGGAGTTGAAATTCAGAAGTCTTCCCGCCTCGGCGATGGTTTTCTTATGACGCAGGCACGTCAGCACATCCTGCAACTCCCGCCGCTCCGCCGTCGTCTGCGTGACGCCGTTAGTCGCAAGCAGAGGCAGCTTCTTCCTGCTCGCCAGATCTATAAGCTTCTGATTCCGCGCCTCCTGCTCGCGCCGGTAATGCCGCTGCAATTCTACAAAAACATTTCCCGCGCCAAACGTTCGAACCAGCCGGTCCAGCCGCTCGCCCGCTTTCGCGGCATCGGCCAGCGGCCCCTCGTCTCCCCCCGTGAGGCAGACTAAACCTTCCGCGAATTCAGCGAAATCGCCCTCGGTTGCATATGGATTTTCCGTTTTGCCCCTGCGGCCGGCGCCAGCGTGCGCCTCTCCTTGCGACCCATCGTGAGGCCGGAACTTTGTGCGCGTGAGGAGCCGGCATAGGTTCTGGTATCCTCGGCGACTCTCTGCCAGCAGCGTATAACGGCAGTTCTCCTGGCTGTTTACCTCCGCCCCAATCAACGCGCGAATGCCGAGTTTCTTCGCCGCCAGATGAAATCGCGGCGCGCCGTAAACTCCATGCGCGTCTGTCAATGCCATCGCCGGCTCATTCAGTTCCGCGCAGCGCGACGCCAACTCCTCCGGCAGCGATGCGCCTTCTAAAAACGAGAACGCCGACCGCGCATGCAACTCCACATAATCTGCATCTGCCACATCGTTATTATAAGGCGAACATATGGCGAATATGCCTGGGGATCTCTGTTACGATTCCCGTGTGCCCGCCGATAGGCCCACGCCCCTCCCCGATCTTCCGCGCTGCGCCTGGACGACTACCGATCCCGTCATGACTTCCTATCACGACCACGAGTGGGGCGTGCCGCTGCATGACGACCGCGCTTTGTTCGAGTTCCTCGTGCTCGAAGGCGCGCAAGCCGGGCTGAGTTGGTCGACGATTCTGAACAAACGGCCGGCCTATCGCGCCGCCTTCGACCATTTTCAACCGCGCAAAGTTGCTCGCTATGAAGACGAGAAGATCGCGGCGCTACTTGCCAATCCCGGCATCGTGCGCAATCGTCTGAAGATTCTGTCTGCCGTGCAGAATGCCAAGGCCTTTCTCGCCGTGCAGAAAGAATTCGGCGCTTTCGACGCGTACATCTGGAAATTCACCGGCGGCCGAGCCATCCAAAATCATCTGCGCAGCATAAAAGACTTGCCGGCTCGCACCCCGCTCTCGGATGTCATCAGCAAAGACCTGAAGAAACGCGGCTTCAATTTCGTGGGCTCAACCATCTGCTACGCATTCATGCAGGCCGTGGGCATCGTCAACGATCATCTTGTGACCTGTTTTCGTCACAAGCAATTGCAGTAGCGGACGGCCGCTGGCGAGCTGTTACCAGATCCACTTCGGCTGAATCCACCCCAGCGAAACGCCCGTCATGACGAGTCCCGCCGCCATCACCACGCCTGACGACGCTACCGGCAGCCATCGCCAAATCGGATGGTGCGAATTTTGTTTGCGCGCAGGCAGCAGCCTCTTCGCATACAGCACAATCATCCCGATCGCCATCAGAACCAGCGCAAGCCCCAAACTGAAAGAGAGTAGCAGCAGCAACCCCAGCCCCACGCGGCCAAGCGCAATAGCGCCTAACAGCAAGACCAGCGCGGACTCGCACGGCACTAACCCGCCGCTTGCTCCTAACGCGGCTAAGCTGCCCCAGGAGATCTCATCCGGCACATGCGAATGGGTGTGGCCGTGATCGTGAGCATGCTCGTGGTGATGATGGTGGTCGTGGTGATGATGGTGGTCGTGGTGATGCTCGTGCCCGTGGTGATGATGCCCGTGCGAGTGCCCTCGCTTCGGCAATCTCTTGTACAGCATCCATGCCCCCACAACCACGATCGAAAGCCCCGACACCACACCGAGCGCAACCGTGATCTTTTCGGGAACCACAAAACGGAATAGAAACAGCGTCGCCAACCCAAGCGCAAATACAGCAATCGTATGCGTGAACGTCACCACTGCGCCCAGAAACGCGGCATGCTTGAGCGTGCCGCGGGACCCCACCAGATAAGCCGCCACAATCGACTTCCCGTGGCCCGGCGTCAATGCATGCGCCGCTCCCAACGCAAACGCGGCGCCCAAAGCCAGAAGAATCATCCACGGGGTCAGCTCTCGCCTGTGCATCAGCTTCGAAAGGAAATCTCCACGGGCTACAGTGCCCGGCGGCGCGCCCTGAACCATCAACGTTGCCGGCGCGGCCGCGGCGGGAGCAGCGCGCGGCTGCGCAATGCGGGCGATTGCAACGGGCTCGACTCTAGACGGCGCGGCTACTGCCGGCAGGTCCGCCGTCCAGGTCAATTCGGCTCGCAGATCTTGAGGCGGCGCCACCGTGGGGTCGGGTGGATAATGCGTCAACGCTCGACTGATATCCGTGCTTGTCTCGCTCGCTTTTCGCAAAACCGCGCCTCGCCCCGCGTCAATGACGATCTCCTTCCAACCCGTCCGGTCTGGATAATTGCGGTCCTCATATTCAATCGTTCCTCCGCGCGCCTCCACATGGCCGCGAGTGGTGATCCTCAGAATCGGCAGGTTGCCGGCGCCATCCGCAATCGCCAAACTCGCCGATTCGAACCGCGCCTTCACCGGCCGGCCATTCACGGAAATCGTTAACCCGTTCAGCCACTCGCGCGCCTGCTGCCGCGCCCTGGCGTCCAGCTCGCCCTGCGGACTGCCGCGCTCCAGGTTCCAGCTCCGCAGAATTTCGAATGTAGGTATTTCGGCGAGATCCAGCGCATACTCGATCTCGATGCCCCGAGTGGTCGCTTCCAGCTTCGCGTAATGGCTGACGCTAAAGTTGCCCATCGGATGCGCCGCCGCGATCGCCGTCGCGGTCATTGTCAAGATCCAGAGCCGTTTCATTGCGCGCTCGCAATCTGCTTGGCGTGGCGATAAAACATCGGCTCCGGCGTGCCCAGCTTCAGCGCCTTCGCGCTGGCCGCCTTGGCATCCGCCAAGCGTCCGCTCTTGAACAGCACCCACGCAAACGCATCCCAGGTGTACACATCGCCACGCGTCGGAATCTCGGTTTCCATCAACCTGACCGCCACCTCCAGGTCGCGCCCGCGATCTGCCAGCACGAGCGCCAGATTCCGGTTCGTCCTTTCGCCATTCGCCAAGCCAAGCTTCTCCACTACTTCAATCAGCTCTCGCTGCTGCTTCGCCTTCGCCGCCATTCCAGCCCTTGTGTATAGATCTTCAAGCGCTCCCGCATACTCGACCAGCGGCACAATCGATTGCGCGCGCTCATAGTTGCGAATGGCCGCTAGGGTGTCGCCGCGCGCCGCTTCCACCTTCCCAAGGCCCGCGCTGGCGCGATGCAGGGCGGGAAACAGCTCCAGCGCCGATTGATACGCCTCTGCCGCTTCGCCCACTCTCCCCGTCTTCAAATACATGTCTCCCAGCTCTGCCCAGCACCAGGCCGTGTTCTCCGCCTGCGGATCGCCCGCCGCAACAGCCTCTTTCATCAATGCAATCCCTTGCGCCGCATCGCCTGTCACGAACCGGAAGTAAGCCAGCCTGTTATAACTCCCAAGATCCGGTCGCAGCATGAACATTCGCCTATAAGCCCGGCCCGCTTGTTCATAGTCGCCAAGCTCCATGGATGCATCCCCCAGGTTGCCCCACGTTCCGGCATCCGAGGGCGCATACTTCACCATGTCTTCCGCGCGTTCGGCCACAGCCTGGAACTCGTGCCGCTGTAAATCGATCTCGTTCTCGAATCGCAGCGCCGAGAAATCTCCGCCATCGGTCTGGAGCATACGATCCACAAGCGTCGATGCTCGATCCAGGTATGCGCGATCCCCCGTCTCCCGCACCTTCTGCAGATATGCCGCGATCAGGCCGCCCTGCAATCGCAGGTCCTCGGGCGCACCGCCGAGCAGCCGCTCGTACACTCCGATCCGCTCGTCCACCTTCGCCCGGCCGAGCGCGCCAATCGATCGCAGGCCGAACGAATCCTGACCCGATGCAATGGGGACCCATGCGACACCCGCGACCATGAGCGCGACGAACGCCGCCTTCATCGGCGCGCCTCCGCCGTCCTCGCCTTCTCCCGCAACCCGAGCGCAAGCTGTGAATCGGGAAACAGCTTCAGCGCTTCCGCCAGCCGGTCCTCGGCCTGCTTCGAATTTCCAGACGCGAGTTGGATGCTCGCGATCTGAGTCAGCAGCCACGCGCGTTGATCGGCATCGTTCGCCGATGTCCGTCGGCTCGCCTCCTCGTAGAATTCGATCGCGCCTTCCGGATCGCCGAAATGGAAGCGCAGCCCGGCCGCTTTCTCAAAACCCAAACTGCTGCCTGCGCGAAGGTCCAGAATCCACTGCGCGTCGTACTCGGCTTCCGCATAGTTACCCAGCGCAGCGTTGCAATCCACCAGCAAACCCCAGACGCCAATATCGTCGTGAACTTTGCTGTTCAGTTCGGTTGCCAGCTTTAGTGCGTCCACGGCCCGGTGCTCGCCGAGTAACACCATAACTTGCGCTTTCTGGCCCTCATAGTTACCGGGTGAAAACCAAAAGGATCGGTCTAACGCCTTCTGAGCTTCGTCATAGGTTGCGCTCTTGGAGTCGTCGCGAGCCTTCCGGCACAATGCCGCCGCAAGCTCGTTGTAAGCCTGCCACGACTTAGAATCGGCCTGGATCTTCTTTTGCGCCGTGGCGATTCGCCGCTCGACGGGCGATTGATCGGTCTGCGCTGGGATTCGCAAGCACCCCAGCGCCGCCAACATAACTGACCAGAACACGCGCATCAGTTCACCGGGCACGGCGCGCCCGCGCCCATCGTGCATCCCGGCTCACCCGGATCGATATGCCGGCTGTCGCGTCCGTCGTGCGCGAACGCCACGTAAGGAAATGTCTCCTGATACGGAACATCGTTGGTATTCACGCCATCGCCTAACAGGTTATTGGGATAGACATTGAAGCCGCTCACTAACACTCCGCCGGCCACGACGCGCAGCGCGATGTCGGTCACATCGTCGGAGACTCTACGGCCATTCGGAAATCCCCCGAGATCGCCCGCCAGCACTGCCAGCCTCTTGCGGCTCGCTTTGGGCGTAGGCGGTACGCCGGTGTTCAGCCGCAGCAGATCGGCGACCGGTCCGGGCGGCGTGCCGCTGGCCGCTATAGGCGGCAGGTACTGCATCAGCAGCAAGAGGTCTTTGCGCGGTGGCGGCGGAATATTGATTCCATACACGGCATTCACCACGCGAGTTAGAAGCGGGTCCAAAGCGTAGTGCGCAAATTGCGAGTCGTTTACCGGATGACTCATGCTCCAGAAGTCCTTGTTACCCGTGCCGATAATAAGTTCGTTTATCAGCGGATTTCCCATGCGTTGCACCTGCGTCCAGCCTCCGGAGTAGTCCGGTCCGCCCGACGCGCGGCGCACGGTGACGCGTGGACGCGACGTCGTTCCCCATACCCCGATGGTCGCCGCGGGACTGGCCGCAGGCTCCCGTTTGCCGGTGCGCGTCAGCATTGCTATCGGCACTTCAATGGCAATTGTATTTACGTTAAACCCGGAGACAAAATCGGGCGCCGTGTTCGTGTTGTCGTCCGCATCTTGCGCGGGCGTAAGCACGCCCCCGATACTTCTCGCCGTCCCCATGCGAAGATTTAACGAATCGAAAGTCGCGCCCAGGTCGATATAGAAAGGATCGTCCACCGTCCCCGCAAATACTTTGACGCCGTCGCACAGACCGTAAATGCCCTGTTGAGCCAGCTCCGCGTAATTAGGCATGGTTCGCGGACCCACATTCGTAGGAACTGCGAAAAGCGACCCGCCGGCGCTGTTCCTGAGCGGTATATCGACGCCGTCCTTCACCATGGTCACTGTATAGGTCTGGCGCAAGCTGAGTCCTTCCGACCCGGCGCCATCGAGTGCCGTGATCGCCGGTGGCACAATCAGCGTTCCAGGCGCCACAGGCGGTGGCGAATTACTCGGCGCCTCAATTCCGTTCCCCGCCCCTACGAACCCCGTGAATACTTCCGGCGCACGAATCTCGGTCTGAAAACGAAACTGGAACGATACGTCTGCCTCGGCATCGTTGTTGTTGTCTATGTGGATCGCGTACAGGATGTTGTCGTCGAACGGAAAGTAATTGGGGCCATTGCCCGGCGCCAATAACGGATCGACGTTCAGAATAAGGGTAACTTTTGTCGGATCGTCATAACTGACGAAAGCATAGATGTCTGTAATATCGGCCTTAGTATCTAGCGCCGTAATCGGGGCTTCGCGATGACTTGCCGCAAAACCGGGCGCGGGAGCGGAAATCAGCACGGCCATCGCAATGCAGAATACGCTTCTCAGATTGTCCATAACGTCCTCCTGGCTGGATTCCGATACGGATATATACGAGAAGGACTCGGCTATTGGATTAGCGGCGCGTCCCGATTTGTCGGAAGTTATGCAATGACTTTGTCGAGTGTAATGGGCAGGTCACGAACGCGCTTGCCCGTCGCATGAAACACGGCGTTCGCGATCGCGGCTCCGGCGCCCGTAATGCCGATCTCCCCAATGCCTTTTGCCCCTAGCGGGTTGATGTGGTCGTCCTTTTCGTCCACCCACAACACTTCGATCTGCCCCACGTCGGCATTGGTGGGAACATGATATTCCGCGAGATTGTTATTGACCCAACGGCCCAGCCGGTAGTCCGTGTGAGCTTCTTCATAGAGCGCCAGGCTAATGCCCCAGACCATGCCGCCCATCAACTGGCTGCGCGCTGTTTTCGCGTTGAGAATTCTTCCCGCGCCGAAGCAGCCCACCATGCGCGCGACCTTGATCTGCCCAAGGTCCGCGTCGACATGAACTTCCACGAATTGGGCGCCGAACGCATACATTGAGTAGCGCTCCTTTTCCGGTCCCGGCTTGGCGCTCGCTTGCGCCTCAAGGTACGGCTGGCCGCCTCGTGCGAGCAGCGCCTGAAACGTTTCCCCTTTGGAAGGATCTTTGCGAGAAAATAGCCGGCCATTCTCCAGAGCGACATCTTGCGCGCTTTCTCCCGAAAGCGGAGATCGCGCGTCGCTTATGGCTGTCTGAATCAACTTCTCGCGCAGAGCTTGCGCCGCCAGGTAGACAGCCGAACCCGTGCTGGCCGCGGTCTGTGAACCACCTGAAACCGGCGTCTGCGGCAGCAGTGTATCCCCCAGCCGGAATTTCACGCGGTTCGCGGCCACGCCGAATGAATCCGCCGCGATTTGCGTCATGATCGTGTAAGTACCGGTTCCTAGATCCTGCGTCCCGGCGTCAACCGAAAATGTCCCATCCGCATTCAATCGAGCCGACGCGTTCGAAGGGCTTCTCCGGGTGGGGTACTCCGAAGTCGCCATTCCCCAACCGACCAAAGCGTTTCCCCGTCTCATCGACCGCGGTTCGGGCGAGCGCTTGCTCCAGCCAAACCGCTCCGCGCCCATCCGATAACATTCCCGCAACGACTTACTCGACCACGGTAGGTTTTTTTCCGGGTCTGTCTCGGCATAATTCTTCAGCCGCAGCTCGAGTGGATCCATTTTCAACTCATAAGCCAGCTCGTCCATCGCGGCTTCCAGCCCGTAAGTGCCCACCGATTCTCCCGGCGCGCGCATGAACGAAGGCGTCCCAATGTCCGACCGGATCAATTTATGCGAAGTACTGTTGTTCGGCGTCGCATATAGCATCCGCGAAGGCAAGCTCGCCGATTCTACGAATTCGTCGAAGGTGGATGTGTGACAGACTGTGTCATGGCTCAACGCGGTCAGCGTCCCGTCGCGCTTGGCGCCCGCTGCCATGGCTTGTCTCGTTTGCGAACGGAACCCGAGCATCCCGAACATCTGCGGACGCGTGACGGCCAGTTTCACCGGCCGGTTCACTTGTTTAGCCGCCATCGCCGCCAGAATTACATGCGACCAGACCGGCCCTTTGCTCCCGAAGCCGCCGCCCAGATATGGCGAGATAACATGCACATTCTCCGCCTGTAATCCCAGAAGTTGCGCGACTCTCGCGCGGTCGGTAAATACGCCTTGTGTAGCGTCGTACAAAGTCAAATGATCCGGCGCGTCCCAAACCGCTATCGTGGCGTGCGGCTCCATCGGGTTGTGCACTTCAAAGGGCGTCGAGTAAACGTGTTCGATTCTCGCGTCCGCCTCCGCCATGCCGGCCTGCATGTCGCCGCGATGCGTCGCCGATGGGTCCTGCGCGCCGCCTACTTTTTGCGGCGCGGCCGCCTGCGACAAGCGGCTCTCTAACTCCAGCTCCGGCTGCTCTGCGGCGTATTTCACTTCCACTAAGTGCGCCGCCTCGATAGCCGCTTCCAGCGATTCGGCAACCACCAGGCCGATAGGCTGGTTCGCGTATCTCACGACCTCATCCTGTAATACTTGCACCACCCGCCCCGTCGGCGGTTTCTTCGGCTGGCCTTCCAATTGCGGCAATTTCGGCGCATTTAGATGCGTCATCACCAGCAGCACGCTCGGGGTTCGCTCTGCCCGTCGCGTCTCCATTGAGACAATGCGACCCTTAGCAATGCTGCTCACAATCAACGTCGCGTAAACCGCGTTCGGAACCTGGTGTTCGTACGCATACGGTGCGCCGCCCGTCACTTTCAAGCGTCCATCGATCCGGTCTAAGGGCTTGCCGATGAGTTCAGGCATTCTTCTCTCCCGCCGCAATCACTGCGCGCACAATGCTGCGCTGCGCCAGTTCCACTTTGAATGAGTTATGTCGATAGGCCTTCGCATTCGCTAGCTCCGCTTCGGCCGCCTCTCGAACGATTCGCTCATTTACTTTCTTGCCTGCTAAGAGGCCTTCGGCCTTTGTCGCGCGCCAAGGTTTGTGCGCCACTCCGCCCAGCGCGATGCGCGCCTGGCGCAACGTGCCTCCGGAATCCAAATCGAGTATCGCGGCCACCGAGACTAATGCGAAAGCATATGAATTGCGGTCTCTCACTTTCAAGTAAGTGGATCGCCTCGCGTAAGTTATTGGAGGAATATCGATATAAGTGATTAACTCGCCCGGCCGAAGATTGGTATCGATCTGAGGCATACTGCCCGGCAATCGATGGAACTCTCGAAAAGGAATCGACCTGTCGCCCTTCGGCCCCGTGACTTGCACCACAGCGTCTAACGCCGACAACGCGACGCACATATCGCTTGGGTGAACGGCGATGCAGGCCTCGCTCGCGCCGAGTATTGCGTGTATGCGGTTGAAGCCTTGCTTTGCGGCGCAGCCGGTTCCAGGAGTTCGTTTATTGCATTCTTTGTAACTCGGATCGTAGAAGTAGTAGCAACGAGTACGCTGCAACAGGTTCCCACCCATGGTCGCCATGTTTCGTAGCTGCTGGGAAGCGCCGGCCAGAATAGCTTCGCTCAAAACCGGATACCGCTCGCGAATGAATGCATGGGCCGCCGCATCGGAATTACTTACCAGCGCCCCCACTCGAACACCGCCTTCGTGCTCCTCAATGCTCGTAAGCGGCAGGCGATTAATGTTAATCAGCCGCGCCGGCCGCTCAACACCCATCTTCATCAGGTCGACTAAGTTTGTGCCTCCTCCGATGAACGCCGCCTCGGAAGTGTGCGCCTTGAGCGCCTCCTCGATCGTCTTGGGGCAGGTGTATGTAAATTGCCTCATGCGTTACTCCTGCTCTGAACGGCGCGTACGGCCGCCACGATGTTCGGATAAGCGCCGCAGCGGCAGATATTCCCGCTCATGCGCTCGCGGATCTCATCGTCCGTCACTTCGATGGCTCGAACCTCAGCCACATTCGGAGTTACGGCGCTCGGCGCCCCGGCCTTCAACTCATCCAACAGCGCTACGGCCGAGCAGATCTGCCCCGGCGTGCAGTAGCCGCACTGAAAGCCGTCAAACTCTATAAACGCGGCTTGCATCGGGTGTAGATTCGAGCCTTCCGCTAAACCTTCGATCGTCGTGATCTTACTGCCCTCGTGCATAACCGCGAGAGTCAGGCAGGAATTGATTCGTTTGCCGTCCACAAGAACCGTGCAAGCGCCGCACTGCCCGTGATCGCAGCCCTTCTTCGTTCCCGTCAGATGAAGGCGTTCCCGCAAGAGATCCAAGAGCGTCACTCGTGGATCTACCTGGATGTCTTCGCGTTGACCGTTGATCGTGAGAGTGCACGCGACCAGCTCCGGCGAGGGCTCGGTAACTTGTCCGTAAGCGGGCAGCACCGTCGCTGCGCCGCCTGCAACCGCGGTTCCCACGAACTCCCGCCGGCTGACAGAGAGATCGCCCGGGCTTTTATCGCTCATGCCAGATTAGACACGAGCGATGGCGGTTTGTAACAGGACTACTGCCAGCCCATATCTTTCAGTTAGCCGTCGCCATCTCAGCCGGTTTCTCCTCAATCGTGTCGATGCCGCTTGTCTTCACGAAAGATCGAAGCACCTCGGCTACGCTCCATGCCTGAGCGCAACAGCCTCGTGGCGTAAATGGCGGCTCGGCGTCGAAAATTTCACTAATGGAGCCCACGCAAGCTTGCTGCAGGTGTGGTTTGAAGCCGTCCAGGAACTCACGCGCGGTCTTCAAGTCGCCTTTGTGCACCTTCAGCCAGGCGTCGATGAACGGCCCAATCAGCCACGCCCAAACCGTGCCCTGGTGATACGCCGCATCCCGCGACCGCAGATCGCCGTCATAGTTCGGCTTGTAATCCTTTTCTCCCGGCGCGAGCGACCGCAGCCCTACCGGAGTCAACAGCCGTTCTTTGACCGTCCTAACGACCGCTTTCCAATGCGAGTCGTCGAGGATCGGATTTTCCAGAGAGATCGCGAAGATCTGATTGGGACGGCAGGATGCATCGTCGCCGCCGTCCTCTGAATCCACTACATCGTAGAGGTATCCGCCTTTCTCGTACCAGAAGCGCTGGTTAAAAGATTTGCTAGCTCTCGCGGCATGTTCCGCCATGCCATCCGCCTCGCTGTCGCGGCGCGCGCCGCGCAGCCATTTTTCGAGCAACTTGAGAGCATTGAACCACAGCGCGTTAATCTCAACTGCTTTCCCGCGCCGCGGAGTTACGACCCAATCTCCAACCTTGGCGTCCATCCAAGTAAGTTGATATCCCTCCTGCCCTTGCACTAATAAGCCGTCCGCCGGGTCTACGTGAATGTTAAAGAGTGTGCCGCGAAGGTGATGCCCTATGATATCTACTAATTGAGGCAGTAATTGGTTCAACAGGTGCCTGTCGTTGGCGCTCTCCAGGTATTTGTTGAGCGCATGGAAGAACCAGAGCGTCGCATCAGCGGTGTGATAGAGTCCGCTCGTCTTCCCTTCTGGGAACATATTCGGAATTAAACCGTCGCGAATGTAATGCGCGAATGTCCGCAAGATGTAACTGGCTTGCACTTGCCTGCCCGTTATCAACGTCAATCCTTCCAGGCTGATCATCGTGTCGCGGCCCCAGTCGGTGAACCAGTGGTAACCGGCGACAATGCTGCGAATCTCGTCTCCAGCCGCCCTGGCCCGTGCTGTATCCTGCTGCCGGCCCACTGGAGTGAAGACGAACTGATCCGCCGCCCACACCAGCTCCCGGCAAGTCTGATCGCAGGTACCGGGGTGCGCTTCCATCAGGAGTCGCCGCTTGCGGTCGTGCTCGGCATCCCAAGCCTGGTGCGGGTGGAGAGCCGACATAACATCCCAGTTCTCGGTTGAGGCCACCACCGTAACATCCGAGCCGGGTCCTATCGCAGCGGAGAAATATCCGGGGCTCCACAGATCGCCGCGCCATTCGTACCCGCGGCTCCGTTCGATGTTATAGACGACGTCCGCAAACGTCCGGCAGTCCATCGCGAAATGTCCGTCCTTACCCATCAGCATCATTCGCAACGGAGGGATTTCGCTTGGAGGTTTCAATTCATAGTGATGGTCCCGAACAGTCAGCATGTAACTGCCGATAGGCGAGCTTACCGGAGATTCATGCCCCCGCATGTTGACGGCGGGCCGAAGATGGAGCTTCGCGGAACCGCTCCCTCCTGTAACTCGGTAGTCGATATACGAAGTATTCTGCCGATGCGGTAGACAGACTCTCTTTTCGATGGTCAGGCTGCCCGCCTCATACGTCCACACAGGGAGGCCGAAATCCAGCCGGAAGTTAATCAAATGTGCCGTCGCGCCGGGATAATCTCCTTTCTCTGTCTGAACGCCGTTCAAAGAAATCGTCTGGCCGTTGGCAAGAACCAGTTCTTCCAAGATGTCGTTGAGCATCATTGTGCGGCCTAACGGAGATGACAGAGCGGAAATCAGGTATCCATGGAAAACCCGCGTGAGAGTTCCGCCCAAAGTCCCGGAAGCATAGCCGCCCAGTCCGTTTGTAACCAGCCATTCGGTGTAATTAAGGCGGATTAAATCCTCTTTGCTAAGTGGATCGCCTGAATTGTGTTTATAGAGGTTATCCATTTTCACTCGTAACTAGAGCCGGATACAGCACTACCGCCGCCTGGCCTGGTATTCTCCAATTCGTCTTTCCATCGAGAGGCGCCGTTCCGCATCCACCATAGGCAGGATCCTCGGAAGACCAAAGGCTGACCCATTCACTATTGGCCGGAGGTCCAAGCAACGGTTCCGGGGCCGGGTCGAGATGGAGTTCGACGCCTAAATTCACCACCAACAGCCGATCGTTCCGGAAATTTGGCGAAAAGAACCTGACCATCAGGCAGGAATCGGAGAGCACAGCGCCGTCTATTCCATCCTCGCCTTGTCGCGAGATCACCGGGTCTTCGCGTCGCAGGCGCAGAAGATCGCAATGCAGCGCATACATTTCGGCATGCTTTTGAACTTCGGCATGATCGAGCTTCGAGCGCTCGAATGTGGAGGCCGCCGCTGGATCCTCGAAGCACTTCCGCATTTCCGGCAGCCGCAGAGAACGCCATTGTTCCAAGAACTCGACGCGTCCTTCCCGAATCTTTTCCGCCAGCTCCGGCTTGTGATCGGCGAAAAAGAGAAAGGGAGCAGAGGCGGCGAACTCCTGCCCTTGGAAAAGCATCGGCGTGCCGGGCGCAAGCAGCGTGAGCGCCGTCATCGCCTTCACCGTTCCTGCCGCGCCATGCTCCTGGATTCGCTGCCCGCGCGCGGAGTTTGCCACCTGATCGTGATTCTGAATGAAAGTCACCATGGCTGCGCGAGGCAAGCCGAGCGTAGAACTGCCGCGCCGCTTCTTCTGCCACCGATACCATTGGCCTTGATATAAGTAGCCATACTTAACGGCCGACAAGAATTCCTGCGGCGTTCCTCGGTAGTCGGTGTAGTAGGCGTCGGCTTTGCCTGTCAGGGCAACAGTCGCGCTGTGGTGGTAATCGTCGTTCCATAGCGCATCTAATCCATAACCACCCTCGTCGATAGGCCGAATAAGCCGAGTATCCTGCGGCTCGTTCTCGCCAATCAACAAGATAGCTTTCTGTTTCCCCGCCGCGCCGCGCGCCGCCTCGCTAATCTCCGCTAGTATGTGTGGGTTGGATTCATCGTGAATATCCTGCGTCGCATCCAGCCGTAACCCATCTAAGTGGAATTCTCGAATCCAGTAGGCGGCATTCTCCCGAAAGAACTCTCTGACCGGTCCGCTATGTTCGGCGTCAAAATTTATTGCTTGGCCCCAATCCGTCTTGTATTTATCCGTGACGTAAAAAGGCGAAAACTTCGTAACATAATTGCCGTCCGGACCGAAATGGTTGTAAACAACATCCAGGATCACGGCAAGCCCAACCGAATGCGCCCGATTTACAAAGGACCGCATGTCGTCCGGCGCGCCGTATATCTTCGCCGGCGCGTAGGGCTGCACGCCGTCATATCCCCAACCAAAGCGTCCCGGAAAATCCGCGACGGGCATTACTTCAATCACGGTGATGCCAGTATCGCGTAAGTACTCCAGCTTAGCGGCAGCCGCTGCCCATGTACCCTCTCGTGTAAAGGTTCCTAAGTGCAGTTCGTAAATCACTTGCCCCTTCAGGCGCGCGCCTGCCCAACCTGCATCTGTCCACGCGAATTTTTCTGCGTCGATAACTTGAGACCAGCCATGTGGCCCCTGAGGCTGAAAGCGCGACGCTGGATCGGGATATGCTTCGCCGCCGTCAAGTTGCAGCTTGTAAGATGTTCCGGCGGCGGCATGCTGCGCGAAACCGGAGAAGTACCCTCCCGGCTCTGCTTCTAACGGCGCCGGCGTCGATTCATTTTCAAACACCACCACGACCGATTTGCGCTGAGGGGCCCACACTCGAAAATGAGTGCCGGTTTCATCACCGGTTTCGGCTCCCACGGAAATGCGTCTGGCTACAGATAAGGACATCCGAGTAGAATCCAAACTCGTCTCTACTGGATAGATCTCCGATGGCGTGTCTTATTTCATTTCTATGCGGCTCGGTATCGGCCGCGAATAGTGAAACCGCGCGCTAGCGATGTTCGCCGTGCGCTCCATGGCCGTGCCGCCACTGCCAATATGCGCGCTGATCTCCGCGTGAAAGCTTACGGTAGTCGCGGTGAGGCCGGTGAGTCTCCACCACCCATTGATTGTAATAGCCGATTTCAGGCTGGTCCCAGACATGATAGTCGGCGTAGTAGGGATCGTAGACGCTATAGCCGACTCCCACATGAGCCGCGCAGCCCGTAAGCACGGCAGCGGCGAAGAGCGAAGCGGTCAGCAGAGCAGCACGTCTATGTGGCTTGCGCATGTGATGAGTATAGCCGGCCCTGATCGGCTACCCAATACGGCTGCACAGTCTTCTAAACTCCCGGACAATCTCATCTTGCGCGAAGTGACGACCGCTCTCGATCACTTGCCGCCCATTGACGAATACATCCCGCACCGCCGTGCGGTTGGCGGAAAACAGAATCGCGGTTGCCAGGCTCCCGGCATCGGAGCCCGCCAGCGACGCATCGTTCAAATCGAGAATGGCGTAATCGTTCGGCTGCTCCGCCAAGCCAAGGCTTTGTTGGCCGGCGTGGGTCAAACCGGAAAGCAAAGAGCCGGGCCGCAGGATTGCTCGGCGCAGTTTCTCCATGCGCAGGTGGTATTCGAGCGCCCGCGCGTCTTCGAGCAGATCGATCTGCGCATTGCTGTCGGACCCGAAACAGACCGGAACGCCCGCATCCAAGAGCCGGTCGGCCGGCACTGGGCCGTCGCCGAGATTGCGCTCCGTGGTGGGGCAGGCGCAGACTCCCGCATGCGCCGCCGCCAGCATTCCAACCTCTTCGCTCGTGATGTGAATGGCGTGGACCGCCGTGAAGGAATGGTCGAGAATGCCGTGCCGGGCGAGAAGTTCGATAGGACGCGCTTCATGCTCGGAGATGCACGCCTCGATTTCAGCCGGTTGTTCGGCCGCGTGCATGTGCACCGGCATGCCGCTCGCGCGAGCGTACAACACGATCTCTCTTATGTATTCGAGCGGTAAAGCGCGCACGCTGTGAGGCGCAACGCCGATCTGGACAGTAGGAAGCGAACGGCGCAATGCCTCGGTATCCGCGATGAACGCTTCGGCAGTGGACGTGATAAAACGAGCCTGAAGCGGATTCGCGGGCAGATTCCAACCTGCGCGCGCGTAGGCCGTTCGTAGAAGCACGATGCGTATTCCAACGTCCTCCGCCGCTTGCGCAACTCGAAGCGCCAGGAGATTCGGATCGTCATAGCGGGAACCGTCGGGCGCATTATGCAGGTAATGAAATTCTCCGACCGTGGTGATGCCCGCAAGCAGCATCTCCAAGAACGCCATGCGCGCGACGTGATAAATATCTTCGGGCGTTAACAGATTGGCCACGCGATACATCGCATTCCGCCAAGTCCAGAAGCTGTCTTCCCGAGCCGGACTGCGATGCTCCGTTCGCGCTCGGATCAGACGTTGAAACGAATGGGAATGAACATTCACCAGCCCCGGCATGCGCGCCCGGTTGCCTTCGACCCTTATTTGCATGGCTGGCTTTTTCGCGAGTACGCCAGTTCGCCGCCGATGTAAACGGACTCCGCGGATTCGATTCCCGCGAAGTATGCGATCTCGCGGTAATCGCGGCAATCGTGAATCACGAAATCGGCGCGCTTGCCTGGCTCCAGTGAGCCGATCTCCGCGCCGCGGCCCACGCTATATGCCGCATTGACGGTAGCCGCGCAAATTGCTTCGGCGGGCGTCATTCGCATCTGGGTGCAAGCGAGCGAAAGCACGAAAGGCATGGAAGGCGTGGGAGAAGACCCAGGATTGAAATCGGTGGCCAGAACAAGGGCGAGACCGGCGTCTATCATCTTTCGCGCAGGCGCGAACTCGCAGCCGAGCGTATAAACGCACGCCGGAAGCAGCACGGGCTGAACGTTCGCGCGCGCAAGTTTCTCGATTCCCGAATCCTCGATTCGCTCCAGATGATCCGCCGTCGTTGCCTCCATCTCCGCCGCAAGGTCGGACCCGCCCGAGCGCGACAACTGATCGGCATGAATCCGGATCTGGAACCCAAGATTCTTAGCCGCGCTCAGAATCCGTCGCGCCGAAGGCACATCGAAAACCGTAGGCTCGCAGAACACGTCGCAGTATTCGGCGAGGCGCGCTCGCCATACCGCCGGCAGCATCTCCTCGATCACCAGCCGGACATAGCCCGCTGTGTCGCCCCGGAACTCATCGGGAACTTCGTGCGCTCCCAAGAACGTGGGAACGTAGCGAAGACGGCCGATCACGCGTAGAAGCTTCAACTCATCTTCGAGAGACAAGCCATATCCCGACTTCGCCTCGACCGTGGTCGTTCCGGTGCGCAGGAACCAGCGCCAATATCGCTCGCCGCTTTCTAACAGCTCGTCTTCACTGGCGGCGCGCGTCTTGCGAACGGTAGAGCGGATGCCGCCGCCCTTGCCCGCAATTTGCTCGTAGGTGGCGCCCTCGACGCGCAGCTCGAATTCGTCCACTCGCGTTCCGGCGAAGACGGCGTGCGTATGAGCATCGACGAATCCCGGAAGCACCACGCGGCCCCCCGCATCAATGATCCGGTCCCCATCTGCGATCTGCCGCTGAATTGCCGATTGTGTGCCGACCGCTGAAATACAGCCGTTGCGGATAATCATGGCGCCGCCGTCGACAACGGCGACGTCCTTCAACTCATCGCGAACGCGGGGACGGGCGCGACCAGCAACCGTGACCAGTTGACCGCAGTTGATGACTGCATATCGCGAACTCGCCGGCATCAGTGCGCCATCGGAATCTGTACGTGCTTCTCGCGCGCGACGGCGATGGCTTCCGGATAGCCCGCGTCTACGTGACGCGCAATCCCCATGCCGGGGTCGGAGGTTAGCACGCGAGACAGGCGCCGGTCGCTTTCTTCCGAGCCGTCCGCCACAACTACCATGCCGGCGTGCTCCGCGTACCCGATGCCCACGCCTCCGCCATTGTGAATTGAAACCCACGAAGCGCCGGCTGCGGTATTCACCAGGGCGTTCAGCAGCGGCCAGTCTGCGATCGCGTCGGAGCCGTCCCGCATGGCCTCCGTCTCGCGATACGGCGACGCCACCGAGCCTGCGTCCAGATGGTCGCGGCCAATCACGATCGGCGCTTTGATTTCGCCGGAGCGAACGAGCGCATTCATCGCCAAGCCGAAAGCGGCGCGCTCGCCGTAGCCAAGCCAGCAGATCCTAGCCGGCAATCCCTGAAACTGGATGCGCTCTGCCGCCAGGCGAATCCAGCGCGCGAGATCCTGGTTATCGCCGAACAGTTCGAGCACTAGCCGGTCGGTGCGGCGAATGTCCTGCGGATCGCCCGAAAGGGCCACCCATCGAAATGGCCCGCGGCCTTCGCAAAACATCGGGCGAATGTATTCGGGCACGAAACCTGGAATTTCGAAGGCGTCGTGAACACCGGCGGCTCTTGCCTGCGTGCGAATGTTATTTCCATAATCGAAGGTCACGGCGCCGGCCCTTTGCAGCCGGAGCATGCCTTCCACGTGCGCCGCCATGGCGGCCATGGAGCGCCGGACATATTCCTCGGGATCGCGCTCGCGCAGCAGCCGCGCCGCCTCAAGCGGCATTCCATTCGGAACGTATCCGTTCAGAGGATCGTGGGCGCTAGTCTGGTCGGTTACGATGTCGGGCACGATGCCGCGACTCGCCAGATAAGGCGCCAGGTCCGCGCAATTGCCGGCCACCCCCACCGAAATCGCTTCGCCGCTTTTTCGCGCGTCTTCAATGAGCGAAAGCGCCTCATCCAGGCTTCGCGCAAAATGATCGCAGTAGCCGGTGCGAACTCGCTTTTCAATTCGCGCCGGGTCCACGTCGATGCCCAAAAAAGAAGCTCCCGCCATCGTCGCGGCGAGCGGTTGCGCGCCTCCCATTCCACCCATTCCGCCTGAAAGTATCCATTTACCTGCCAGGTTCCCGCCAAAATGTTTACGCCCGGCCGCGGCGAACGTTTCATACGTGCCCTGCACAATGCCCTGGCTGCCGATATAAATCCATGAACCCGCGGTCATCTGCCCATACATCGTGAGGCCCATCTTTTCGAGCCTGTGAAATTCATCCCAATTCGACCATCGCCCCACCACGTTCGCGTTCGCGATCAGGACGCGCGGCGCTTCGCTGTGCGTGCGAAACACGCCCACCGGCTTGCCGGATTGCACAAGCAGAGTCTCGTCATTTTCGAGCCCCCGCAGGGCCCGCACAATCGCGTGGAAGCTTTCCCAATTACGCGCTGCCTGGCCCGTGCCGCCATAGACAATCAGATCGCCGGGCCGCTCCGCGACCTCCGGGTCCAGGTTATTCATCAGCATCCGCATCGCCGCTTCCTGGTGCCAGCCTTTGCAGCTCAATGCCCCGCCGCGGGGCGCTCGAATTTCAGTGGCAGTGGCTTCCATGCTTCTCCTCGCGCTAGGCCATAAATTCGTCGAAACGCCCGCGCTCAATCGCGGCGGCCGTGCGTTCAATGTCGTAGGAAAGCGGCCGGTCTTCAATCAATTGCGGCGCCAGATCGCGAACGATGGAATGCGCGCGCTCGATCGGTTCCGACGAACGAAGCGGAGCGCGATACTCCAGTCCCTCGGCGGCCGCGAGCAGCTCAATCGCCAGCACGCGTTCGGCATTCGAAACGATCCCCCGCAGTTTCACCGCGGCAGTCATGCCCATAGAGACATGATCTTCCTTTGCGCCGGAGGTGGGTACGTTATCCACGCTGGCCGGATGCGCAAGAACCTTCGATTCGTTCAAAAGCGCCACGGCGCAGATCTGCGCGATCATGTAGCCCGAAGAAGTGCCGGGCCGCGAGCTCAAGAACGGCGGCAGGCCTTCGTTAACATCGGGATTGACCAGCCGGTCGATGCGCCGCTCGCCGATGCTCATCAAATCTGTCAGCGCGATTGCAGCATAATCGAACGCGAGCGCCAGAGGCGCGCCGTGAAAATTGCCGCCACTCAGCACTTCGTTAGTCTCGGCAAACACTAGTGGGTTGTCGGTAGCCGAACCACTCTCCGTCTCGACCACGCCCCGAACGTGCTGCAGAGCCGAGCGCGCCGCGCCATGCACTTGCGGCATGCAGCGCAGGCAATATGCGTCCTGAACACGCGGATCGCCGGTCAGGTGCGAACGGCGAATCTCGCTGTTGTCCAACAGCGCCCGCAGGTGTTCGGCTGCCGCGAGCTGGCCGGCGTGCGGTCTCGCGCGATGAATGCGCTCGTCGAAAGCCACCGGAGTGCCTCGCAACGCTTCTAGGCTCATGGCCCCCGCAAGATCGGCGAGCGCCACCACTCGCAACCCCCGGTGCAGCGCAAGACCGCCAACCGCGCCCATCGCCTGGGTGCCATTAAGAAGCGCCAGTCCTTCTTTGGCCGCCAGCCGTAGCGGGGAAAGCCCTGCTGCGCGCAACGCCTCCGCGCCCGGCATGCGCCGGCCTCTGTGGAAAGACTCGCCTTCGCCGATCAGCGATAGCGCCAGATGCGCCAGCGGGGCCAGGTCGCCGCTCGCCCCCACTGAGCCTTTCTCCGGAATCACCGGATGCACGCCGCGGTTCAGCATGGCGATCAGAGCCTCCACAAGCTCCACCCGGCAGCCGCTGTTTCCGTGGGCCAGCACATTGGCGCGCAGCAGCATCATGGCTCGCGTTTCCGCCTCGGGAAGCGGATCGCCAACGCCGCAGGAATGGCTCCGCACCAAATTCAACTGCAGCAGTTCCAGCTCCGCGGCCGGAATATGCACATCCGATAGCTTGCCGAAACCGGTATTGACCCCGTAGACGACCTCGCCTCCGCGAATGACACGCTCGATAACGTCGCGCGATGGTCGTATGTTTTCCCGAGCGGCGGCTGACAAGGCCACCGTGACATCTCCCTTGGCGGCGGCCGCTATCTGTTCAAGCGTCAGCGGCTGCCCTGAAATCTCCAACATGCGGCTTAGAGTATGTGCCCGAGCTTCTCGCGCTTGGTGCGCAGATACTCGGCCGTGGTCGCAAGAGGCGGCACTACAATCGGCGCTCGCTCGATCACTCGAATCCCGGCGCTCTCAAGCGCGGCGACTTTCGCTGGGTTGTTGGAAAGCAGCCGAACCGCGCTCACGCCGAAGTATCGCAGAATGGCCGCGGGCAGCGCGTAGTCGCGCAGGTCCGCGTCAAAGCCCAGGCGCTCGTTCGCTTCTACCGTGTCCAGGCCATGGTCCTGAAGCTCGTAGGCTCTCAGCTTATTCAGCAACCCGATGCCTCTTCCTTCCTGGTTCTCATAAATCAGCAATCCTTGCCCTTCGGCCACTATCTGGTCCAGCGCCAGTTCGAGCTGCGCGCGGCAGTCGCAGCGCAAGCTGTGAAACACGTCTCCCGTCAGGCATTGAGAATGGACGCGGACCAGAGGCGGCTCGGACCCGGGAGAAAGGACGCCCACCTTCAACGCCACGGCCTCTTCGGTTTCCGTAGCGCGAACCGCGTTGAAGCCATAAATGCGAAATTGCCCGAACCTGCTCGGAAAATCGGCTTCGGCAATCTTATTGAACGTGAAATCGGGCAAAGCTGTCCTAACGAAACTGGCGCGGGTTGGAGCCCAAGGCTTGCCACTATTATAGAAGCCGTAGAGATTGCAAGACTTTCCACGCTTCGACCCCGATGCTGAATCTCGATCAATTGGCGGCGCTTCTCATCAAGGTCGCAGTCTCGGCCAGCATCGCCAGTATCCTCATGCGCTTCGGCAGCATGCAGAAGATTCTGCTGCGCGACGACCGCACCGTGCGAGACCGCCTGGACCTCGCTTTAATCTTCTCGTGCTTATATGGCGCAAGCGCGGGAGTACGCGTCTTGACTCATGGCCAGTATCCCGCGATCGATCTCGCGCTCGAAGGCGCGCTCATCGCCGGTATGCTGGGCGGCTACGTCAGCGGCCTGATTACCGGCATCTGCGTCTCCATTCCCGACATGTTCGCCGGCAATTGGATGTCCATGCCGCTCTACTCCGCCGCGGGCCTGCTGGGCGGCCTCATGCACGACCTCGCGCCTCAGCGCGATGACATATGGTATTTTTCGGCCTTTGTCGATCTGAATCTTTGGCGCGTTTTCCGGCAATTGCTGCGCCTGAACCGCGCCGCCATACAGCGCAGAGTCGTCGAGCGCGCCGCCTTCAACCTCGCCTGCAATGCAATCGTGATCGTGGCGGAGATGCTGCGCTGGGGAGTCTATTTCACTTTCTCGGTGCATCGGACTTTTTTCCTTTTCGCTCACAAACCTCCCGTCAACAATTGGACGCTTGCAGCCTCTGCCGCCACCACCCTGTTCGCGGTATCTCTCCCGTTGCGCGTCTGGAGCAGCTTCCGCGCCGAGCGGCAGCTCGAGGCGCAACGCGCCCGCCTGATCGAAGCACGCCTCGCGGCTCTTACCAACCAGATCAATCCTCACTTTCTGTTCAACACCCTTAACTCCGTTTCCACTCTCATCCGGATCGATCCCGAGCGCGCCCGCGGCATGATTTACAAGCTCTCGAACATCCTGCGGCGCCTGCTGAGGAAAACGGAAAACTTCGCGCCCCTGCGCGAAGAGATCTCCTTCATCGACGACTACCTCGCCATCGAAATAGTTCGCTTCGGAGAGAAGCTCCGCTTCCTAAAAAACGTCGACGAGAACACGCTCGATCGCCTGGTGCCCAGCATGATTCTTCAGCCCATCGTCGAAAACTCCATCAAGCATGGGCTGGCCAGTAAAGTGGAGGGTGGCATGATTGAGCTGCGCGCCTGGATGGAAAACGCGCGCCTCCACATCTCGATCTCAGACGACGGCGTAGGCATTCAGGAAGACAAGCTCGGCAACTTATTCGAGCAAGGAATCGGCGTCAGCAATGTCCGCGAGCGTCTGCGCGTGCTCTTCGGCGCCGGCTACCGCATGCTGATTGAAAGCAAGCCCGGCGAAGGTACGCGAACTCTCATCGAAATACCGGAGTTAGAAAACTTCGGCGCCCGCCGCGAGATCGAAAGCGGGACCCTGGCCGGCCGCGCTTAGGCGCCGTACTTCGCTGCTTGAATGCCCGCCAGCACGCCCCGCATATAGGAAAAGCTTTTCTCCATCCCGGGTAGCGGATTGTTTTCCTCGACCTCGTATTCGAGGTTGACGCACCCGCCGTATTTCATCTTGATCAACTGCAAAAAGATTCGGGGAAACGGCAGTTTGCCCTCCCCTACGGCCACCTGGCTCTCCTTCACGCTCGGCTGCGCGAGATCCTTGACATGCATGTCGAGCAATCGCGGGCCCGCATCGGCGATCGATTCGACGACGTCCACCCCCGTCCGAGCCGTATGGCCGATATCGATGCACAGACCGCATCGCGGGTCCATGTTCTTTACGATTTTCAGGACGCTCTGAGGCGTGGGAAAATTCTTGTCCTCCGGGCCGTGGTTGTGAACGGCTATCTTGATGTTGTACTCCTTGACAAAAGCTTCCAGCTTGGGAAGCGTCACGGCTGTCGGCGCGCACACGATCAGAGGGAAGCCGGCGCGCTTTGCATATTCGAACTTGCCGCGGATGTCAGCCTCGTCGTCCTTTTGGAAACTGACGTTGCCGCAGCCGACCAGAACGATGCCCGCGTCGGCAAATTCCTTCTTGGCGGCATCGATCTGCTCCGGAGTGCTATCGAGCGCCAAGTGGAAGTCTTTCACGTTCAGGTACGGCGTCCCCAGTTGCTTGGTCATCTCGATCGCCTTCTCGCGCGAGAATTTCCGGAATGAATAAGACGCGACGCCGAGCTTAAAATCGGCCCCCGCTATGTGATACTGTTGCGCGCTGGCCGAACGCCCCCCCGCCGATACGGCAATCGCGGCGCCGGCGCCTTCCATCCATCTACGCCTTGTTATCGGCATCAGATTGCCTCCAGTTCTTCTTCGAGCAGTTGTTTTTGATACAAGTCGGCGTAATAGCCGCCTCGCTGACGCAATTCTTGATGTGTCCCGATCTCCACAATTTCGCCCTTACTCAGCACTACAATGCGGTCGGCGTTCTGAATGGTCGAGACGCGGTGCGAGATCAGCACCGTCGTCCTATTGCGCATCACGTCCGCCAGCCCCTGCAGGATCTTCTCCTCCGTCACGGTATCCACGCTCGATAGTGCGTCGTCCAGAATCAGAATTCGAGGATTGCGTAGAATCGCCCGCGCGATCGCGGTCCGTTGCTTCTGGCCGCCCGAAAGCGTAAGCCCGCGCTCTCCGATGATGGTCTCGAGTCCCGCCGGAAAGGTCTCGATGTCGTTAGCGAGTCCGGCAATCTGAGCCGCCCATAGAATCTGCTCGGTCGTCGCATCCGGCACGCCCCAAGCGATATTCTCGGCCAGCGTCGCGCTAAATAGGAACGTCTCTTGCGGCACGAAGCCGATCTCTTGCCGCAGCGCTTCCGGATCGAAACGACGCGCATCCATGCCGCCGATCTCCAGTACCCCTTCGGAGGGATCGAAGAGCCTCGGGATCAGGCTCACCAGCGTTGTCTTTCCGCTTCCCGTATGACCGGCGATTGCCACCGTTTCACCGGCGCCGATCGTCAAATTGATATCGGAGAGAACCGAGCGCTCCCCTTCGAAATTCATCGTCACACCTCGAAACCGGATCTCCGCATCGTTCCCGTTCAACGGCGCCGGCGCCCCGGGCGCTGCAATCGAGGGCTTCTCATGCAGCATTTCGTTAATGCGGTTCAGCGAAGCCGTTCCGCGCTGCATCAGGTTCACCACCCATCCCACCGCGATCATCGGCCAGATGAGCATACCCATGTAGGTGTTGAACATCACGAAACTTCCGAGAGTCAGCCGCCCTTCCAGCAGTTGGCGTCCCCCCGCCCAAAGCACCAGCAGAAATACCAGTCCGATCAGGCCCTGCAGCAGTGGCATGAACATGCCCTGAATGCGCGCCAACCCGATGTTTTCGCGTATATACTCGCGGTTCAAGCCCTCGAATTCCGCCACCTCCGCGCTCTCTTGCGCATACGCTCTCACCACTCGCACGCCCGCCAGGTTTTCCTGAACCTTGCTGCTGATATCGGAAAACATCTTCTGAATATGCTCGAAGCGCGTGTGAATACGGCGTCCGAACACAACCACCGCAAGCGACACCAGCGGCGCCGGGCTCAGCGCGACGAGAGTCAACTGCCAATCCGTGCGCGCCATCACGGCGATCGAAATCAAGAGCATCAGAATCGTATCGCTCCAATACATGACGCCCGGCCCCAGCATCATGCGAACGGCGTTCAGATCGTTGGTGCTGCGCGCCATGATGTCTCCCGTTCGATAACGCGCGTAGAAGCTTTGCGAAAGCTTTACCAGATGAGCGAACAGATCGTTGCGCAGATCGTATTCGATATCGCGAGAAATGCCGATAATCACAACGCGCATCCAGAACTGGAATATGCCCTTCACCAGCGAAAGTCCAACCAGCAGCCCGGCCAGCTGCAGCAGGATGCGCAACTGGAATCCATGGATCAGCGAATCCACGCCATACTTGATGGCGATCGGCTGCGCGGCCGCAAGCAGGTCTTTCAACAGAAGGGCGCCAATGCCCAGCGAAAGACCGCGCTTATACCGCTTGACATAAGGCCAAAGAGTGGAAAGGGAGCGCAGCATACCCTGGCTTCCAATTAATACCAACTCAGCACGCGCGGCCGGTCACATTCCCGCCCACGTGGCGACTGTCTTCATCCACTCGATCAAAAATGTCTTCTGGCCGTTGCGCGATTTCCACCAGCCGCCGGGCGTGAAATAAGGGTCGGGCGCCGGCACAACATCCACCTGCAGTCCTGGATTTTCATGCCGGACCAGTCCCGCGGCGCGCCGCGTGTGAAAATTACTGGTCACCAATAAAATCTTGCGGATGCCGCGCGCGCGCAGGTATGCGCCGATCAACGTCGCCTCCGAGCGCGTGGAATCGGAATCGTTCGGCAGCGGCTCGAAAAGCGAATTGGGAAAGCCTTGTCGCCGGGCATACTCGATCGTCGAATCCGACTCGTGGCCCAACAGGCTCTTCGGCCCGCTGACCAGTACGTACGGCGCATATCCTGCCCGCGCAAGTTCCGCTGCTTTCAGGATGCGATTCCCCGAATCGTCGCCTCCCAAAACCACGATGACCTCAGCTTTGCGAGGCCCGTCGTTCTCCTCCAGCGCGCTTCCCAGCGCTGTCCAGATAAAGGTCCGAAGGAGCCAAAGCGCTCCGGCCAGCGCGCCCGCCGCCAACAGCAGGATCAGACAGCCGCGCCATTTCCGCGGCTTGAACCGGCCCTCTTGCTCCAGCCGCTAGTCCTCGTCCGGCGTCTTAGATTCGGGACTGCGCGTATCGAGCCGACCGACCGTCTTCAACCTCTGGTACATGCGCTCTATCTCGTCTTCTTCGTCGCTGCTCACCATCCGCACGGGCTGTTCCGCCGGCGGATTCTCGCCTCGCGCTTGCGCCACCGCGGCCCAAGCCCAATAATCGCGGTGAGAAACCCCGTCGAAGGTAGCCATGTAAGAGTTCTTACGAAGGTGCCACATCAATTTTTCGATTCGCTCCGGCTCGCCGGGATAAATCATGACCTTATGGCGGGAATTCGTCAGCTTTATATTCAAAATCAGCGGAGAAACGAACCGGCTATGATTGATTTCCCGCACCTCTCGCCAAGCGATAGCCCGCTCGCCGATGTTGAACTGGGTCTCTCCCAGGCGGATCGGGGGCCTTTTCCACAGCCAGAAAAGCAGGCCCGAAGTCATGGCGCACAGCGCGCCGGGAATAAAGGCAAGCGGCGCCCTCAACCCGCATAGCGCGCAAATCAGAGCACCGGCCAGGGCGGCCCACCCTATTCGAGGGTACAGTCGCGACGGCAGATAGATCTCCACCCAGGTCGGCTCCATGTCTTCAGGCTACTCCCGGTCCCCACCGCCGTCAATTGCGGTTTTTGTCCAGCGCCGATGCCTGCCGAAAATCGGTACTAGCCGGCCCTCCGGCCTCACACCCGGGCGTGCGCAGCCACTTGCCTTGACCTTCTCGCCGGAACATCCAGCGTCACGATCTCATATAAGGACGGGTCGGACATAAGCTGGTTTACGAGCGCCACATGCATGGCGTGTCCCGCCCGTTCCGCCACTACCCGTCCCATCAGCGGCCGCCCGATCAGCGCCAGGTCCCCGAGCAGATCCAGGGCTTTGTGCCGGCAACACTCATCCACAAATCGCAACCCTTCGGGATTCGCCACCCCCTCCCGCGTGAAACAAACCGCATTTTCCAAGCTTGCGCCCCGAATCAGCCCCATCTCGCGCATCTGGTCCAGTTCGTATTCGAACCCAAAAGTGCGAGCCGGCGCGATTTCCCGCGCATACACCTCGGGCGTCAGTTCCAGATCCAGGCACTGCTCTCCCACGAGTGGATGGTCGAAGAAATTGTGGCAGCACAATTCAAAGCAATCGGCCGGCAAAATGGAAACTGTCTTTCCGGGCGCGCGCACGGTAACCGGCTTCACGATCCGCATGTAGCGCCTGGGCCGCCGCTGCTCCAATCGCCCCGCCTCGCGCAGCAGCTCGACGAAGGGCAGCCCGCTGCCATCCAGAATAGGCAACTCCAGGCTGTCCAGCTCAATAAAGGCGTTGTCGATCTGCATGCTGTAAAGCACGCTGAGCAGGTGCTCGGTGGTCGAAATGAAGATCCCCTTCGGGTGCATCAAGCTGGTCGCATAGCTGACCCGCTCCACATACTTCCAGCTTGCCGGAATCGCCGTGTTGTCCAGATCTGTCCGGATAAAAACAATTCCTGTCCCAGCCGGGGCAGGGGTAATGCGGAGGTGGACCGGCGCCCCATGGTGCAGCCCGACGCCCCGTACTTCGACCGGACGCCGGATGGTGGTTTCCGAATACATGCGGAACCCTCTAGCATATCAGCTTGAACCGTGCGCCGCTTGTAATTCCCTGATTCGACTAGGGTTGGATTGCGCATAGCGTGGCTTTTATGCAACAGGAAAGACTGGGCCCGACCCGTTTCTGTTGTGACTTTGCCGCATCTCGCCTATCCCGTTCGCGAGCCGGGCATAACATCCGAACCGGCTTGTATTCCGCCTCGCACTTTGCTCCACTAGAAGAAAAGGCGTTGGAGTTCGCCTTAACCGCCCCGCCGCTCCCTCTGGGACCCGCTGGGAAGATGACTCCTACTCAAGCCGTACCGAGGAGGAGTCGTGTATAGATATGTTGCGGTTTTTCTGGGAGGCGGTTTGGGCGCCGCGCTCCGTTTCGCGGTTGCCACGTTCATGCTCCGCTTCTACTCCGGCCTGTTCCCCCTCGGCACCTTCACCATCAACATCAGCGGCTCATTCGCGATAGGTCTCCTCATGACCTTATTCTTGAATCGCGAAGCCACCCATCCGGCCTGGCGCCTGTTCCTGATCGTCGGCGTCCTCGGCGGCTATACAACCTTTTCGAGCTTCGAATGGGAGACGTTTGTCGCCCTCCGCGGCGGCGGCTCGCTGGTCGCCGCGCTCAACGTGCTGCTCAGTGTCGCCCTGGGGTTTGTTGGGGTGGCCGCTGGAGCATGGCTTGCGGCCCGCTTCGGCTTGAATCGGTAAGGACTGCTTCTCGCCATGCCGAATGCCCGCTGTGCTGAAATGAAGGTTCAAAAAGGTTTGCATAGGTTTACGAAGAGATGAGTAGGAAAATCCGTTCGACGACGATCTTATGCGTGCGCCGCAACGGCAAAGTCGTTCTCGCCGGTGATGGACAAGTCACCATGGGCAGCGAAGTCTTAAAGGGCGGGGCGCGGAAGCTCCGGCGGCTTTACAACGGAAAGATCGTCTCCGGCTTTGCCGGCTCTACCGCTGATGCTTTTGCTCTGTTCGCCCGCTTCGAGTCGAAGCTGGAGCAGCATGGCGGCAACCTGCCGCGCAGCGTAGTGGAACTCGCCAAGGAGTGGCGGACCGATCGCATGCTCCGGCACCTGGAGGCTCTCCTTCTGGTCGCCGACACGAAAGATATGTACATCGTCAGTGGAACCGGCGACGTCATCGAACCGGATAATCCTATCGCCGCCATCGGCTCCGGCGGCGCTTTTGCCAAGTCCGCCGCCATCGCTTTGCTCGAAAACACCACGCTGGGGGCGCGCGAGATTGCCGAAAAAGCCATGAAGATCGCCGGCGACGTTTGCATCTATACCAACCAGAGCGTGACATACGAGGAGCTTGCCTGATGGCGAGCGTCACGAGCAAGGAGCTTGCCTGATGGCGAGCGTCATGAGCAAGGAGCTTGCCTGATGGTGATCTATCTTCCCCAGCAATCCAACGACGAAGCCCCGCTCCTCGATGAACTAACGCCCCGCGAAATCGTGGCCGAGCTCGACAAGCACGTCATCGGTCAGAACGACGCGAAACGCTCCGTCGCCATCGCCCTTCGCAACCGCGTGCGCCGCCAGAAGCTCGATCCCGAAATGGCCGAAGAGGTCATGCCCAAGAACATCTTGATGATCGGGCCCACCGGCGTCGGCAAGACCGAAATCGCGCGCCGTCTCGCCAAGCTCGCCAACTCGCCCTTCCTCAAAGTGGAGGCCAGCAAGTTCACCGAAGTCGGCTACGTGGGCCGCGACGTCGAATCCATCATTCGCGACCTCGTGGACGTCGCCATCGATATGGTTCGCGACGAGCGCCTGGAGCAGGTGGCCGATCGCGCCGAGCAGCAGGCCGAAGATCGGCTTCTCGATCTGCTCATGCCGCCTCAGCCCGAAGCCGCCGACAGCATGGATCGCACGCGCGAAAAACTTCGCGAAAAGTTGCGGGCCGGCAAGCTCGACGACCGCACAGTCGAAGTGGATGTCAAGGAGCGCGGCCCCACATTCGAGGTCTCTACCAACGGCAACATCGAAGAGATGGACATCAACTTGAAAGATGTCATGGGCGGCCTCTTCGGCCCGCGCACCCGCAAACGCACGATGCGTGTTTCCGAAGCCCTTGAGTATCTCATCCAGGAAGAGGAACAGAAACTGGTCGACATGGACCAGGTCACGCGTATCGCGCTAGAGCGCGTGGAGCGCAACGGCATGGTATTCCTCGACGAAATCGATAAGATCGCCGGACGCGAGGGCGGCCACGGTCCCGATGTCAGCCGCGAAGGCGTTCAGCGCGACATTCTGCCCATCGTCGAAGGCACCACCGTAAATACCCGTCACGGCTTTGTGCGGACCGATCACATTCTCTTCATCGCCGCCGGCGCCTTCCACGTCTCGAAGCCTTCCGACCTGATCCCGGAGCTGCAAGGCCGCTTTCCCATTCGCGTCGAATTGAAATCGCTCAGCGAAGCGGATTTCATACGCATCCTCAAAGAGCCGAAATCGGCGCTCGTCAAGCAGTACACGGCGCTGCTTGAGACCGAGGGCATCAAGCTCAGCTTCACCGAAGACGCGGTGGTCGAGATCGCGCGCATCGCCGCCCAGGTGAACGAGTCCGCTGAAAATATCGGGGCGCGCCGCCTCCACACCATCATGGAAAAGCTGCTTGAGGACGTCTCCTTCGACGGCCCCGACCTGAAAAAGAAAAACGTCAAGGTGGATGCCGTTTACGTTCGCAAGCAGCTCGCCGCGATCGTCAAGGATCAGGACCTCAGCAGGTACATCCTATAGTGCGCGCCGCGCTCCTCGCCGTTTTCGGTTCAGTCGTCTTTCTCTGCCAGTGCGGCTATGTCGGCCCCGTGGTTCCGCCGTCGCCCGAGATTCCCGTCGCCATCGCGGACCTTTCGGCAAAGCAGCAGGGCGACAAAATCGTGATCGCATTCTCCACGCCGCCGCGCACCACCGACAGTCTGCCGATCAAGAGCTTCTCGGAAATCGACCTCCGCATCGGGCCGCGCACGTCGCCATTCGATCTCGACCGCTGGTCCGCCTCCGCCAAGCCGTATCCCATTCTTCCGCCCCAACCCAACGATCCGGACGACCCGCGCCCGCAGCCCATCGAGAAATCCATACCCGTATCCGATTGGCAGGGCCAGAGCGTTGCGGTCGCCGTCCGCACCGCCATCAAGAGCAAAGACCACTACTCGCAGTGGTCGAACGTCGTGCGCCTGCGGATCGTCCCTCCGCTACAGCCGCCCAGCATTCAACTGGAAGCGACGGCGCAGGGCGTGAAAGTCACGTGGCCTGCGCAGGGTGAAGGCTTGCACTACGAAATCTATCGCCAGGCCGCGGGAAGCAAGCAACCCGTGCAGGTCGGAACCGCCGAACAAAACGAATATGTGGATACCACCGCTCAGTTCGGCGTGCCCTATCAATATTCGGTTGCGGCCATCAAGGATTCAGCGGAGAGCCTACCCTCTCGGACCGAGTCCATTACGCCCAAGGATATTTTTCCTCCCTCGATTCCCGCCGCCATCAGCGGCTTGGCTACGCCGGTCTCCATTGAAGTTTCCTGGCAGCGCAGCCCCGAACCCGACCTGAAAGGCTACTATATCTACCGTTCCGTCGATGGCGGCCCGTTCGCCAAGCAAGGCGATCTGCTCACTCTGCCAACCTACAGCGACCACAACGTTGAGCATGGCAAAACTTATAAATACCAGGTAACCGCCATCGACCAGAGCAACAACGAAAGCGGAAAATCCGCTACCGCCGAGGTGAGTTTTTAGCGCGCGAACACGCTGATCTATTCGCTCGGGCTGAGCCGTGGCTGGCGCCCGCCGTATGCTAGCATCGAGCCATGAAGGCGAGGCCGGGGGCTCTTACTTGCTCCGATTCCTGAAAGCGCCGCTTGCGTCGTTCCAGGATTTCTTGTTTCTTGCTGGCCGAGCTTTCGGAAACATTCTTCGCAGCCCGCATTATTACGATGACGTTTTTCTTCAAATGGATCTCATCGGTGTCGGCAGCCTGCCTATCGTGGTTCCTACCGGCGCCCTGAGCGGCGCGATCATTGCCCTCCAGATGTCGCGCGCGCTGAGCACCTATGGCGCCAACAGCGAAGTCGGCCCCATCGTCGCCCTTACGCTCGTCCGTGAGCTCGGTCCCGTGCTGACCGCTTTGCTCGTCGCCGGCCGGAACGCTTCCGGCATCGCGAGCGAGCTCGGCTCCATGCAAGTTACCGAGCAAATCGACGCCATGCGCGCCCTCGGCACCGATCCTGTGCAAAAGCTCGTGACCCCGCGCCTGCTTGCCACCGCCACCATGCTGCCCTGCCTGACCGTAATCGCCGACGCTATCGGCTGGATTGCGGCCTATCTCATCGCCGTTCCCTTGCTCCATCTGGTAAGCAGCGGATACTATTGGTCGAGTTCCTGGCGCGCCTTGGTGCCGAACGACTTAGCTCAGGGACTTATCAAACCTTTGTTATTCGGCATTATCATTTCGCTCGTCGGATGTTACTACGGCCTACGCACCACCGGAGGCACGCAAGGCGTCGGGCGCGCCACTACGCAGGCCGTTGTCAGCGCATCCATCTGGATCTTCTTCGTCACCTTTCTGATCGACAAGATATTCGTCAATTTGTAGCAAGCCATGCCCGACTCACCGCCTAGCCCCATGGTCGAATTCGAAGCTGTAAGCCTGCGCTTCGAAGATACCTGGGCTCTGCACGACGTGTCTTTTAAACTGCATGCGGGTCAGACTCACGTCATTCTCGGCGCCGCGGGCAGCGGAAAAACCACGCTCCTGAAAGCGGTGATCGGGCTCGTGAGGGTAGATCGAGGCTCCGTCAAGCTCTTCGGCGAAGACATCACCGCCATGTCGGAGCACGATCTTTATCCCCTGCGCGGGCGCACGGGCGTTCTTTTTCAGGAAGGCGGCCTGTTCGATTCTCTGCAAGTCGGCGATAACGTGGAATACCCGCTGCTCAATCGTCAGATCGGCGAGCACAATAACAAAACGGACTCCTCTTCCGCCGAAACGCAGGCGCGCGAAGCCCTGCGCTTTGTGGAATTGGAACAAACCTTCGATAAGTTTCCAAGCGAAGTTTCGGGCGGGATGCGCCGGCGCGTCGGAATTGCGCGCGCCATCGTTACGGAGCCTCCGCTGGTGCTGTACGATTCGCCTACCGCGGGCTTGGACCCCATCACGGCCAATACCATCATGGCGTTAATTCTGAAGGAACGCGACGTTCGCAATACCGCATCGCTCATCGTTACCCATCGCTATCAGGATGGCGAACTGATGGCGGATTTCCGTTACGACCCCGAGCGGCAGGAGCTGGTGCGCTTGCCCCAGGACGGCGGGTCGCGTCATCGCACTCGATTTATCGTGATGAAACAGGGCGAGATCGTCTTCTTTGGAACCCGCGACGAACTGGCTGCTTCCTCCGATCAATACGTCAAACGATTTGTAAGGCACGAGGAGTAAATTATGCCCAGCAAAGGTAAAGTCGGCATGGCCCAGTTCAAAGTTGGAATCCTGGGCATCGTGGCGCTCGCCTGTGTCACATTACTAATCTTCTTGCTAACCGGCAACACTCAGTTCTTCAAGAGCCTTGTCGATCTGCACGTCTACACTTCCGATGCCGCCGGACTTACCTCGGGCGCTCCCGTGCGTATCAACGGCATTCAGGCCGGCTCGGTCAAGACCGTGGAGCTTTCCGGAGAGACAAATCCCGCTCGCACCATCAAAGTCGATCTGGCCGTGGATAAAGATATGTTGAAGCAGATTCCCGTCGATTCCATCGCCTCCATTGCTTCCGACAATCTGCTGGGCAGTTCGAAGTTTCTACAAATCACCAAAGGAACCAGGCCGGAGACCGTTCAGGCGGGAGCCACGCTGAAATCCGCTGGCACTCAACAATTCGATGCTCTCGTGCAACAAGGATTCGGAGTTCTCGATTCCCTGCAAGCCATTCTCGCGAAGGTCACCGACATCGTGAACTCGATCGAAGTCGGCAAGGGCACCATCGGTAAACTGCTTGTGGACGACACCCTCTATAACAGCCTTCAATCAACCGTCACCCAAGTCCAGCTTCTCGCCACCACCCTGAACTCGAAAAATGGCACTATCGGACGCCTGGTCAACGACACCGAGGTTTACGATCAGGCGGAAAGCGTCATCACGCGCCTCGACGCCATCACCCAGCAGCTTCAACAGGGACAAGGCACCGCCGGTTTGTTACTAAAGGATAGGAAACTCTATGACTCGGTGAACAAGTCCGTCGATCAGCTCAACACGATCCTCGCTAACCTGAACGCCGGTAAAGGCACCGCCGGCGAGTTATTGCATGACGACAAACTCGCCAGGCAGATGTCCGCTACGCTTGGCAAGATCGACACGACGCTGGATAAAGTCAACTCGGGCGAAGGCACCATCGGCCAGTTACTCGTCAATCCACAGCTCTATGACAGCGCCACCGGAACCACGCGCGAGTTACACGAGCTCTTGAAGGATTTCCGCGCCAATCCGAAAAAGTTCCTCAGCATTAAGCTGCATATCTTCTAGCTTGAAACGGTTGATCGTAAACGCCGACGACTTTGGCTTCACTAAGGATGTAAACGCAGGCATAGTCTATGCTCATCGCGAAGGTATCCTGACCTCTACCACGCTGATGGCCAACGGCGATGCATTCGACGATGCCGTGAAACTCGCGCGTGAAACACCTACGCTCGACGTGGGTTGCCATCTCGTCCTGGTTCAGGGCCCGTCATTACTGACCGGTCGGCCGTTGCCCGATAAACCGCATCGGCTGCTGGCATCGCTTGCGCGGCGCGGCCTCGATGTTTATGCGGAGCTTCGCATGCAAATTCAAGCCGTTATTGCCGCCGGCATTCGCCCAACGCACCTGGATTCGCACAAACATACGCACATCGTGCCTTCCGTTTTCCGCCAGGTAGTTCGCCTGGCGCGCGAGTTTTCTATTCCCTACGTTCGGCTGCCGCTCGACCCAACCCTGCCATTTGCGCGATTGCCGATCGCTCTCGCCGGCCGCTACTATAGGCGCCTCGCTCGCGGCTTCGACGTTCGCATGACCGATCGTTTTCTCGGATTCCGGCTCACTGGATCGCTGGATGAGAAAGCCATGGCCGCGGCGCTTCTTACGCTCGGCGACGGACTGACCGAGTTCATGTGTCACCCGGGCTATTTGGGCTCTGAGCTCGCCGCCGCCCAGACCCGGTTGAAGCAGTCTCGCGTGGACGAGTTAGAAGCCCTGACTTCGCCCCGTATTCGCAATCTGATTAGCGCCCAAGCCATTCAACTTACTCGCTTCGAGCACGCCGGCGGCTCTTAGTTGCGCAGCAGTAATCCGCTTGGGTCCTGCGGCGGCGGCAGTTCGCCCATCACAAACTTGCCGTCGAGAATGACCGCCGCAACCTTGGTATCGGCTATCTTCACCGGATCGATCGAGAATATATCGTCGGAAAGCACAATCAAGTCCGCCAACTTGCCCGGCTCAATCGATCCCTTGATCTTATCCTCGAAACTCGCGTACGCCGAGCCCATCGTATAAGCCCGCACAGCTTCTTCAACCGTTATCTTCTGCTCCGGAACCCAGCCATCCGGATGTTTCCCATCGAGCGTCCGGCGAGTCACAGCCGCATAAATGCCCATCAGTGGACTCATGGGAGCGACTGGCCAGTCGGACCCAAACGCCAGGCTCGCCCCCGAATCGAGCAGCGAACGGAATGCATATGTCGTCTTCGCCCGCTCCGGCCCGATTCGCTTTTCCGCCCAGCGCCCATCGTCGATGCAATGGTAAGGCTGCATCGACGGAATCACATGCAATCGCGCGAAGCGCGGGATGTCGGCTGCCGTCAGATGCTGCGCATGCTCGATCCGCCAGCGCCGGTCGCGCGGCCCGTGTTCGCGAGCGACAGCCTCGTACATTCCTAGAATGATATCGTTCGCTCTGTCTCCGATCGCGTGAATGGCGATCTGCAGTCCCGCCGCGTCCGCCCCTTCGATATTTTTCGCCATCTTTTCCGGATTCGCCAACTCGGCGCTCGTGATGCCGCTCGTCCCCGGAGAGTCCAGGTAGGGCTGAAAGAGCAACGCCGTCGTCGAGCCGAGCGAACCGTCCGCGAATCCTTTCACCCCGCCGATATGCAGATGCTCGTTTCCGAAGTCCGCCAGCAGCCCAACATCCGCAAGCCGCTCCCAGGAGACCAGCGGCTGATGCCCCGAGATGCGTACGTGCAATTCACCGGCGCGCAGCATCGTTTGATAAGCCCGAAAAATATCCGGCGCCGCCGACATGTCTTGCACGCTGGTCACGCCCGCGCGATTCGCGTAATCCTCCGCGGCCCTTATTGCCACCCGTATCTGTTTCTGGTTCGGCGCCGGGATGATCCTTTCCACTAGGCCTTGCGCCGCATCCTTCAGAATCCCGGTCGGCTCTCCGGAAGCGTCCCGTACGATCACTCCGCCCGGCACATCCTTCGTGTTCCTATCTACACTCGCGAGTTTCAGCGCCAAGGAATTCGCAAGGCCCATGTGGCCGTCCAACCGGCTCACGAACACCGGCCAATCCTTCGTCACAGGATCGATCAGTTGCCGCGCAGGCAACCTGGCCGGCGACCAGTTCTCGTGATCCCATTCGCCTCCCGTGATCCACTCGCCTTTCGGAAGCTGCCGGGCGAAGGAGCCCAGCGTGTCGCGAAAATCCCGCTCGCTTTTCGAGTAGCGCAGTTGCGGCCCAGCCAGGTCGGCGCCCCCGGAATAAAAATGCACATGGGCATCGTTGAATCCCGGCAGCACGCGCCTGCCTTTCAGATCCAGGACCCGAGTGCTGGCTTGCTTGAGATCGAGAATCTCCCGGTCGCTTCCCACCGCCGCGATCCGATTGCCCTCGATCGCAACCGCCTCCGCTTCCTTTTGCTGCGGATTGACGGTCCAGATTTTTCCATGGACCAGGATCAGCGTGATCGACGGCGCGGCCGCCGATGCCAGTCCCGTGCACAGAAGGACCGCGCACGCGCGCGACACGCGCCGGATCGCCGCGCTTAGGCCAGCGCGTCCACGCATTCGAAGCCTACGTATTGGACTTCTTCTTCGAGCTCGATCTGAAACATATCGCGCACGCGTTGTTTGAGTTCGCCGATCACGCTGGTCAAGTCCGACGCCTTCCCTGCCCCATCGTTATAGATTAAGTTCGCATGATACGAAGCCACCTGGATATCGCCTCGCCGCATGCCTTTCGCTCCAGCCTGTTCCAGGAACCACGCCGACGGCACTTTGCCTTCGCGCACGGCGCTCGGAGGCGTCAGGGCCTGCGCGCGCGCGGGCATCTCCGCGAACAGAAGGTTTTTGAATATGCTGCCCGCGCATTTCATCGTAGGTGGATACTTGGCGTCTCTGATGGTTCGGATTCCTTCCGCCGTCTTCCGAAGGCGCGCGCTATCGCCTTCCTGAAACCGCAGCTCGGCCGAAAGAATCACCCAGTCCTTTCGCTCTTTGAACACGCTGTCCCGATAGCGAAAACGGCACTGCGCGTTATCGAACGCCAACAGCGATTCTCCATCGGTCGCGTGCACGCGCTCCACCAGTTCCTGGATCGAATGCCCATACGCGCCCGCATTACCGTAAACCGCGCCGCCCAAATATCCGGGAATGCCGGTCATCGTCTGCAACCCTTCCAGCCCGCTCGCGACGGATTCATCCACTACACTCTGCAGAACCGCGCCGGACTCCACATGCAGCGCCACACCCTCCCGCCGAATCCGCGACCCCGAATACCGCAGCACCAATCCGTCGAATCCAGCGTCGGAAATTACCAGGTTCGTTCCGCCTCCTATAATCATCCGTGGCAGCGCCAGGCCCTTTGCAACCCGTAGCGCCTCCCGAAACGCCCCGGCATCTGCTGTATCGCAGAACAGCGCGGCCGGCCCGCCAATCTGGAAGCGAGTATGCGGTGCAAGCTGCTCGCCGGGAAGAACGGTCAAATTCGGAATCGCGCTCAATCGCTTTCCGGCCGCTGAACTCACGGGCATCGTCATGATTATAGGGTGCGTCATCGAGCGCCAAGTTCTGAGTCCCCGCAACCCGGCAATCACCTCCGACATCGTATCTAATAGGAAGAGAACCCAAAATGTTGGAATATCAGCAGCAGCCGTCCCCTTGGGAGAAGCTGAGCGGCACTATTCCGCTCACCATCCAGGGCGCCGTCGTCATCAAACAGACCTATCTGTTGTTCGGTTTAGCAGTCTTCAGCGCCATGGCGGGCGGCTATATCGGCTCAACTTCCGAAACGCTCGCGCGCTTTTTTTCCACCTGGGTTGGCTGGATCGCTGCCTTGCTGCTGCTCAATATAGTCCCGCGCGTTGCTATCGCTGTCCGCCACAACCACCAACTCGGAGTAGCCACTCTTGTGCTTGATGGTTTCGTCTCCGGCATCGCGCTTTCGCCGCTGCTCTGGATCGCTCGGCTTTACGCGCCGTCCCTGATTTTCGCAGCCCTTGTCATCACCGCCTGCGTCTTCGTCGGCGTCACGGTCTACGTGCTCAGCGCCAAGCGCGCCTTTTCCGCCCCGCGCGGCCTCATGGCCGGCCTGTTCTTCTCGATTATCGGGGCCGTCGTATTGAACAGCTTTCTGCAAATCGGCGTCGCCGGCATTCTCATCGCTGTCGCAATCGGCGCGCTCGGCGTATTTACTTTGGTCTATGCCACCAGCGGCGTTCTGCGATCTCCCGGCGCGGATAGCCCCATCCCCGGCGCATTGATGCTCTTCGCCGGCGTTTTCAATGTCTTCGTCGCGACCCTTAATATATTGCTGCGGATACTCAACGGCGGCCGCCGCTGACCTCTCCCAGGCGCCGCTCCAAGAATCGTCGCTCGCTCTCGTTCGCGGCAAGCTCCAGAGCTCGCCTGTAGCTTGCTGCGGCTTGCTCGAACGCGCCCATGCGCCGCAGCATATCTGCTCGGGTCGCATGGAACAGATGATACTCATTCAACTCACCCTCCTTCGCTAGCGATTCGAGCAGCGCGAGAGCCGGTTCCACTCCCTTCGCCATGGCCATCGCCACGGCGCGATTCAGCGACACCACCGGCGAGGGCTGTATCTGTTCCAATGCATCGTACAAGCTCAATATCTGCGCCCAATCCGTATCTTCGGCGCGCGCCGCGCCGCAATGGAGCGCCGCAATGGCGGCCTGTATCGCGAACGCATTCGGCCCCGCGCGTAGCGCTTCTTCCACTAGCGGCAGCGCTTCTTCGATCTGCTCTCGATTGAAACGGCTGCGATCCTGCTCTTCCAGCAAAACGATGTCTCCGCCTTCGTTCATGCGCGCCTCGCGCCTTGCATCGTGCAGCAGCATGAGCGCCAGCAGCGCCGTAGCCGAAGCCGGAGGCGGCCTCAACAACGTCCTCAGCAGCCGCCCCAGGCGAATGGCTTCCGAGCACAGGTCGGTTCGCACCAGCGGGCCGCCCCGCGTCGGCGCATAGCCTTCATTGAAGATCAAATACACCACCGCCAGCACAGCCTCCAGCCGCTCTGGCATCTCCTCCACCCCCGGAACCTTGTATGGAATCCCCGCGTCCCGAATCTTTCGCTTGGCCCGGACCAGCCGCTGCGCCATGCTTGCCGGCGCCAGCAAGAACGCCCGCGCGATCTCGTCCGTCTCGAGGCCGCCCAGAGTTCGAAGCGTAAGCGCCACCTGCGCATCGAGCGCCAACGCAGGGTGACAGCAAGTGAAGATCATCCTCAGCCGATCGTCCTGAATCCCGGGTCCCTCGTATTCGACAGCCGCAATCGATTCGCTCGGATCGAGCATGCGCGCCGACGCGGCAAAGCGCGCTCTCCGTCGGATTCGATCGATCGCCTTGTGTCTCGCCGTCTGAACGATCCAGGCTCGCGGGTATTCGGGTATCCCCCTGCTCCGCCATTGATCGACCGCCGCTGCGAAAGCCTCCTGTACCGCCTCCTCCGCCAGATCGAAATCGTTGCAGATCCGAATTAGTGTCGCGAGAATGGTCGACCAGTCGGATCGATACACCTCCTCCACAACCCGGTCGGAATTTCGGTCCATGCCCACCTAATATTTTGCGATGCTGGTAAAGCAATGAGATATATGCTGCTGGTCTATGTGGATGAGAACGCCCTCACGGCTACCGAGCGCGCCGAATGCTACCGCGAGTCCACGCACTTGGCCCACGACCTCAAAGCAACCGGCAACTTCCTTTCAACCGCCCCGTTGCATTCCGTCTCGACCGCCACGTGCGTGCGCGTGCGCGATGGAAAGAAGCTCGTCACAGACGGTCCCTTTGCGGAAACGCGTGAGCAGCTCGGCGGTTTTTATATGATCGAGGCCAAAGACCTGGATGAAGCGCTCGCGATCGCCTCTCGCATTCCCGGCGGCCGCAAGGGTACTATCGAAGTTCGACCCGTTGTAGAAGTAGAAGGCCTACCTGAAGGTCCCGCTGGGCGGCAGGTCGCGGGCTCGGCGCGTTGACCCGCCGCCAGGCCGGCGTCGATGTAGCGAATCCAGTTGCGCGGCAGCCCGCTTAGTCGTTGCAGTGATGCAAGCAGCTTTCGAGCGTGGTCTGGCACCCCTCGATCGTCGACACCTGCGGGGCCGTCGAACCAAACGCCCGCTCATCCAGATCGCGAATCGATATTTTCTTCAGCTTTAACGGCTCTTTATCGTTCTTTTCCACTCTGGTTTCCTGCATAAGGCTCCTTTTAATTTCCGAAATTCAGGACTTTTCAATCCTAATCCTCGATCCTGTGCGAGTCAATCCACCTCTTTCCATTAACGCCGCAGGTTCCACTTGTCAGAACCATATACTTTGTTGTACAAAGTAGTAAATGCCTTCTGCCCCTCGCCTTTGGCTTCCTCGCGAAATGGCCGACCCGCCGCGCCTCTCCTCCCGTGCGCCCGTTCCCATCGAGCCACGCTACGCTCTCTTGATTAATCCGTTCTATGCCAAGGACCCAAACGCCAGTTTCGGCAAGCACGTCCTCACTCCCTCGCTGGCGTTGACCAGCATAGCCGCCGCAACTCCGCCCTCCTGGCGCGTCGAATATTGGGACGAAAATCTGCTGCACGGCGCCCCGCCTTCCGATCCTATGCCCCAAGTGGTCGGCATAACCGTTCACCTCACGTTCGCCCGGCGCGCCTACGAACTCGCGAGTTGGTTTCGCTCTCGCGGCAGCAAGGTCGTCCTAGGAGGCTTGCACGTGCTCTCCTGCCCGGACGAATGCGCTCCCCACGCCGATGCGCTGGCCCTCGGAGATGGCGTCCAGCTCTGGCCCCGCATCCTCTCCGACATCGAAGCCGGCGCCCTCCAGCCGCGCTACCAGGCGACATATGAAACCGACTACGCCCAAGACCCGGCGCCCCGCCGCTCTCTGCTGCCCCGCCGCAGCTTTCTCACCACCACCAGCCTGATCGCCACCCGCGGTTGCCACAATCGGTGCAATTTCTGCTATCTGGCAACCGACGGCCTGCGCATGCCGTACCGCGTTCGCGAGCCTCGCCAGGTCGCAGCCGAATTCGAAGCGAACGGGAATCCCTATGCCGTCTTCATCGACAACAACCTGGGCTCGCGCCGCGAGTATCTCCGCTCGCTCTGCGCAGCCCTCCGCCCGCTCGAAAAGATCTGGAGCGCCGCCGTCACTATCGACGTCACCGACGACCCTTCGCTCGTCCGCGATATGGCCCTCGCCGGCTGCACAGGAGTGTTCATCGGCTTCGAATCGTTAAGCGACCAGAATCTTCTCAACTCGCACAAGAAGACTCCCAAATCCGCCGACTACTCCCGCCGCGTCCGAATCCTTCACGACCACGGAATACAGGTCAACGGCTCCTTCGTGCTCGGCTTCGATTGCGACCGCCCCGACGTCTTCGCGCGCACCGCCGAATGGGTCGAGGAAAACCGGCTCGAATGCGCCACCTTCCATATCCTGACGCCCTATCCCGCTACCCCGCTTTTCCGGCAAATGGAGGCCGAGCAGCGGCTCCTGCATCGCGACTGGTCCTTGTATGACACGGCGCACGCTGTCTTCCACCCCAAGCACATGAGCCCCGAGCAGCTCGAACATGGCTACGCCTGGATGTACCGCCGCCTCTTCTCGCACGCCTCCATCTGGCGCCGCCGGCCGGAAGATTGGCGCTCGGTCCCGCCTTACTTGGCGATGTCGTACCTCTACAAGCGATCCAACCGGTTCTGGCGCCTGCTCATCAAACACGATCTGGTGCATACCGTCTGGCGACCGCTGGTCGAACTGACTCGCACCCGTCACGTGCGCTTCCGGCGCCAACTCGCCGCGCGTGCGTTAGCTTCGAATCCCGGAGTAAGCGTCATCTCGGCCGGCGTTTAGACCCGCACGCGTGCTATGCCTCACAACCAACTCTTGGTGCGGATGGGGAGACTTGAACTCCCACGCCCTTGCGAGCGCTGGAACCTAAATCCAGTGCGTCTGCCAATTCCGCCACATCCGCATGGGCCGGCCGATTCTCCTCAGCGTAGCATCGCGGTGGTATCCGCTTTCGCCCCCGGTTTCGTCGTCAGGAAAGCCAGAAATTCCTGCGGATTCCGTGTCAGTTGTGGAAACGTCGCTGCCACGTTCTGCTCCGCATCCATCAGGGCATAAAACGGAATCGAGACCGTGCTGAACTTCCGGTCTTCAAGGTTCTGGTTCTTCTCCGATTCGGCGTCCGTCCCGTCCGTATAGAGGTCCACGACAATCAGATCCTTGAGCGCCGCTTGAATCTCCGGCCGCGGGAACATATTGGCCTTCATCCAATGGCAATTGGTGCACGCGTATCCGGTGAAGTTCACAAGCACTAACTTATTCTGCTGGCGCGCCGCCGCAAGCGCCGCGTCTAACTGATTCTTGAAGTAATTCGAAGGCGCCGCCTCCGAGGCCGCCGCTACAGCGCCAGTCGCTCCGCTCGCCGCTTCCGGTATGAACGCGTCCAAATCGCCCAGGCGCCCGCCGAACAACCCCGGAACAAGGCTGATCGAGAAGATTAGAAACAGAGCGGCTATCAACGCTCGGCTCACGCCCAGCCGTTCTTCCCGTTGTATCCCTTCCATGGGAAGCAATCCCAGCAAGTAGAAACCCGGCAAGGCGAATAACACGATCCACGCCGCTAGAAACCGTTCGCGAGTCAGCCAGTGCGCCTGCAGCACCTGATCCACGTTGCTCAGATACTTCAACATGACCGCCAGCACAATAAAGCCGAGCACAACCTTCACTCGCACCATCCAGCCTCCGCTGCGCGGCAGCTTCTTTAAGTAAGAAGGAAATAGCGCGAGTAAGAAGAACGGCGCGGCCAGTCCCGTCGCAAACGCCAGCATGCCCAGAACCGGTTGCGCTCCCTTAGATTGGACCGAGGCAATCAGCAGCGGCCCGACAATCGGCCCGATGCAGGCAAACGACGTCAGCGAAAACGTCAGTCCCATCAGCAGCGTTCCCGCATAACCACCGCCTTGCGATGCTCGATCCAGCTTGGTCAGCAGCCCCGAAGGCAGCCGCAGTTCGAATGCGCCGAGCAAGCTCAGGCCGAAGACGAAGAACACAACCGCAATGAAGCCGTTAATCCACGGGCTCGATCCCAGTTGCACTACTCCGAAAGGTCCCGCTATCGCCGTAACCAAAAAGCCCAACCCCGTAAAGAGAACCACGATCCCAGCGCAGAAAACCAGCGCCTGCGCCCATCCAGCTTGCTTCCGTTCGCCCCCGGCGGCGCTCTGGTTCAGGAAAAAAGACACCGTGATCGGAATCATCGGAAACACGCACGGAGTAAATAGCGCCGCTAATCCAAATCCGAACGCTGTTAGTAAGTAAGGGAGTAAGTCCTGCGAACCAGTGCCGTTCAAGGCCGCGCCTTTCGATCCTGCAGGCGACGGCGCTTTCGGTCCACCCGCCGCGCCGCTTACGGTCGCTCCCACCAACGCATATCCGGAAGGAATCGTGAAGTGAAAGGCTGGAGCCCCCGCTGCGAAGTGAACATCGGCGCCAACCGACTTCTTGACAGGCGGCAGGCATTTCACATCCGTACAGGCTTGATAACGCGCCGTCGCTTCAACATGACTTTCGCCTCCGGCCGATTTAACCGTCTTCGCTTCAATGATAAAGACGGCTTCATTCGAGTAAGTTTCAGTGTCAATCTGGAAATTCGGATCTAACTTCCGGACCGGCTGCGGGCGATAAACCGAGTAACTGGCGATAGCGGGGTTATCTTCAAGCGTGATTTTCGTGATGTTCGGACCGCCCGGAGGCGTCGTAGGCGAGTATAGGTGCCATCCAGGCGGAATGGCTGCCTTTAGTTCGAAGTAGACTTTGTCGCCCGGCAGCATCTGGGATTGCCCGCCGGCCGGCGTCAACGTCCACTGCACCGGGTCCTCTCTGGCCGCCGGAACCAGCCGCGCTCCAAGCGCGGCCAGCGCGATCAGTACAAAGTAGCGGCGCAACCGGCCCATATCACCCCGCTTGTGCAGATGCCCAGACGTCGAGTTCCGTTGCAATGCGCTCGTTGAGGTTGGCTTCGGCGAACTCTTTCGCTACGCGAATCGCGTTCCGGATCGCCTTCGCATTCGAGCGCCCGTGGCAAATAATACAAATCCCGTTCAATCCCAGCAGCGGCGCTCCGCCGTACTCGGAATAATCCACGCGCTTTTTAAACTCGTTGAACGCGCCTTTGGCCAGGTAAGCTCCCACCTTCCGCGTGACGCTCGCCTTCAACGATTCCTTAAGCAACTGCCGGACGACGTCCACCAGCCCTTCGCTCACCTTCAACGCGACATTCCCCACGAAGCCGTCGCAGACAATCACATCCACGGCCCCCGTATAAACGTCTCGCCCCTCTACGTTGCCGATGTAATGCACGTTCTTGAGGCTCTTCAACAAAGGCTGCGATTCGTGCGTCAGCGTGTTGCCTTTGTGCTCTTCTTCGCCGATCGAAAGCAGCCCGACGCGTGGCTTCGGCGTTCGAAAAATCACGCGCGAATACGCATTGCCCATCACGGCGAACTGCGCCAGCATCTTGGGCGTGCTATCCACATTCGCGCCCACATCCAGCATGACCGCCGGCTTGCTGCTCAAAGTAGGAAATGCCGAAGCAAGCGCCGGGCGATCCACTCCCGGTAGCATCCCTTGCACCAGCTTTGCCGTCGCCATCACCGCGCCTGTGTTCCCCGCCGAAACCACGCCTTGCGCCTGCCGGTCGCGCACCAGTCGCGACGCCACCCGAATGGAGCTGTCTTTCTTCGCGCGCAGAGCCTTACCCGCGCTCTCTTCCATCGTGATCTGCTCGCTCGCGTGCCGAATCTCGATCGGCAGTTCCTGCCAACCCGCGTGCCGGTTCAGTTCGTTGCGAACGACCTCTTCGCGGCCAACCAGAATGAGGCGCACGCCCAGCATCTTCGCCGCTTGCACGGCGCCTTCGACCTCCGGCCGCGGGAAATGGTCCCCGCCCATCGCGTCGACGGCTATCGTCACCATTGGTTCAAGTCTCGTCTATTTACGCCGCGCGGCTGCACCCCGCTCGCCTACGTTTCGACGACTTCCAGCACTTCCCGGCCCTTGTATTTCCCGCAATGGGGGCACGCCCGGTGCGCTCTGATCTTCTCGTGGCAATTCGGGCATTCCGCCAATTGCGGTATGCGCAGCGCATCGTGCGCCCGCCGTGTCGATGTCCTGCGCTTCGAGTGCCGTCGTTTTGGATTTGGCATAGTTTTCCCGGTCTCTCAATTTCCGTTCTTGTTTTCAGGCCTTTCGCAAGGCCTTCAGTTGCGCGGGCCTAGTTCGGCCCGAAAGTTCTTCAGCCCGCTCCAGCGGCTTTCCACCGCCTCCGGCCGGCATCCGCAATCCTGTTGGTTCCGGTTCTGCCCGCATGCCGGGCAGATCCCCTTGCACGTCTCGCTGCAAACCAGTTGCATCGGCAACGCCAACAGCACCACTTCCCGAAGGATATCGTTTAATGCCAGGCCGTTCCCTTCGTAGTAACCGACCTCGATGCCCGCGTGATGAATCTCCTTTTCGCCGCCGCTCGGCGCGTCGCCGGCCGGCATATAAATCAGATCGAACTGGCTCTCCACGGGAAAGCTCGCCGCCTCCAGGCACCGGTCGCAGGTCGCCTGCATCGTCACTCTCAAAACCCCTTGCACTCGAACCTCGCCCAGCGAATGATTCAAGAGCCGCGCCGAGCCCTCCGCCCGTAGCGCCGAGGATTGCTTCACCTCGCCGCCGTAGTCGATTTCGTTCTCCGGAACATCGACGCTAAACTGGACAGGCCTTAATTCGAGTTGCTGGAGACTTATGAACACGCGCGCTCCCGATCCACCGGTTACAAGCCGGTCGGGCTCGTGGCAAGACGTAAGCTCAAGTATAGCAAGCTGCCCCCGCCCGGAGCCTCTTCTATTACATATCTGCGACAATGAAGACATTCCCTTGGAGCCCTGCGGCCCGGGGAAACATCAACTAACCAGGGGCCTGCGGCTTACTTCGTCGGGGACCAGTCGTTCCTTTGCCTGATTTACCTGTGAACAAATTGCACGAAACCGAGGAGTGCTGCACGCTCTCTTTGCGCCACGGACTCGCGTTCGAAGATCTCTACTCCCGCTCCGGTCTTCTGAAGCTCGATGCCGCGTTTCTCGACGGCCTGAGCGAGTCCGCTCCGGAGCTTCGCGCCAGGCTGCTTGCCGCGCGAGAGAACCCCGCGTCTCTCGCGCCCAAACAACACTCCGAACTGATCGTCGCGCTCGCTCCTTACCTGGAAGACTTCGTAGGCCATCTGTTCGGCATCGAGCCGGAGCTTGGCGATCTCCAGCGCCGCCATTCGGAACTGGCGCCGCTTTACTCCGTCAAACGTCGCTTCGTGCAGCGCAAAGCCCTCACCGGCGTCACCTCCGAAAAGGCCGCCGAAATCGACGGCTTCGCCGTCCAGGCTGAGCTTGAAACTCTCATTCAGGAGCCGCTCACCGAACTCAGCTTTGCGACCCACGTCTCGCGCTGGCTCGCGGCCGAATCCGAGCATGCGCCGCACCTCCAGCTCGCCGCCCAGTACGCCGCCTGGGCCAGCCTCTCTCCGCAAGGCAAATCCAAGCATCGCGAAGGCGTGCTATTCAAGCACCCGCATAAACTCGATTACCATCGCCTGGTTCCCGTGCACGAATCCGAAAGCGGGGGACTCATCCGGCTGGAGCTGACCAACGATCACTGGCGCCAACGCGAGGGATTCCAGCTCACCGATCCTGGCGCCGATCTGACGGGCGCGCTCGACCAGGCGCACTATTGCATCAAGTGCCATAACCAGGGCAAGGACAGCTGCTCCACCGGACTCAGGGACCAAGCCGCGCTGAAAGATCCCGCCGGTGTGAAGAAACCAGGGGCGTTTAAATCGACTGTCTTCGGCGTGCCGCTCGCCGGCTGCCCACTTGACGAAAAGATTTCGGAGATGAACGCGGTGAAGGGCGCCGGCAATCCCATCGGCGCGCTCGCCGTCGTCGTCGTCGATAACCCCATGGCCGCCGGCACCGGTCACCGCATCTGTAATGACTGCATGAAGTCCTGCATTTTTCAGAAGCAGGACCCGGTAGATATTCCGCAGGTAGAAACGCGCTCGCTCAAAGATGTTCTGGAACTCCCCTGGGGCTTCGAAATCTATAGCCTGCTCACGCGCTGGAACCCGCTCAACATCGCGCGTCCCTACCCGCGTGAGGCCACCGGCTACAAGGTTCTGGTCGTCGGTCTGGGCCCAGCGGGATTCACTCTCGCCCATCACTTAATGAACGATGGTCACGCGGTCGTCGCCGTCGACGGCCTCAAGCTTGAGCCGCTCCGCGAAGACATCTCCGGTATCGACGCGCACGGCCGCCGTGTCCCCTTCCGCCCGCTGCGCGATATCGCCGAGATCTACGAGCGCCTGGACCATCGCGTGATGGCCGGCTTCGGAGGGGTCGCCGAGTACGGCATCACCGTCCGCTGGAACAAGAACTTTCTCAAGATCATTCGCCTTCTCATCGAGCGCCGTCGCGAGTTCAACATGTTCGGCGGCGTGCGCTTCGGCGGCACGCTCACCGTCGATACCGCCTTCGAAATGGGCTTCGATCATATTGCGCTCTGCGCGGGAGCGGGCGGCCCGACCGTCATCCCCATGAAGAACGGCCTCGTGCGCGGCGTGCGCCAGGCTTCGGATTTCCTGATGGCGCTACAGCTCACCGGCGCCGCCAAGTACGAATCGCTTGCGAATCTCCAGATCCGCATGCCCATTGTCGTAATCGGCGGCGGCCTCACAGCCATCGATACCGCAACCGAATCGCTCGCCTATTACATCGTTCAAGTCGAAAAATTCCTCAAGCGCTTTGAACTCCTTGCCGCCGAAATTGGCGAATCCGCTATCCGCGCGGCCTGGAACGGCGAAGACGCCAGGATCGCCGAAGAGTTCCTCTCCCATGCCCTCGCCATCCGCGCCGAGCGCGCCGCCGCCGCTCGCGAAGGTCGCCGCCCCCGATTGATTGATCTGCTCCACTCCTGGGGCGGGGTAACGATCGCATACCGGCGCCGCCTGATCGACTCGCCCAGCTACACTCTGAATCACGAAGAAGTCGCCAAGGCGCTCGAAGAAGGCGTCCGTTTCGCCGAATGCCTCGCGCCGTCGGAAGTGGAAGTGGACGCTTCGGGAAGCGCCGCTGCTCTGCGCCTCGAAAAGCAGCGCTTCGATGAAGCCACCGGCCGTCTGCTGCCCACCGGCGAACACGTCGTGCTCCCGGCGCGCGCCATTCTAGTTGCCGCCGGCACTCAACCCAACACCGTTCTCGCGCGTGAAGACGAGCACAACTTCGCCCTCGACGGCCGCTACTTCCGCGCCGTCGATGAAAATGGCGAGCCCGTCAGGCCGGAGCGTAGCGCCAAACCCGCTGAAACTCGCGTCCTCATCTCCCTTCGCCCCGACGGCCGCGCCATCAGCTTCTTTGGAGATCTGCACCCATCTTTTTCCGGCAACGTCGTCAAAGCTATGGGCAGCGCCAAGCGCGGTTATCCTGTTGTATCGCGCGTCCTCGCGCGTCGCTCGCCCGGCCGGCCCGCGCCCGCCGCTCTCATTAGCCGCCTCAATCAGGAATTGCGCCCTGTCGTCCAAGACGTTATTCGGCTCACTCCCACTATCGTCGAGATCGTTGTCAAAGCTCCCATCGCCGCCCGCGCCTTCAAGCCGGGGCAGTTCTACCGGCTCCAGAATTACGAATCTCTTGCCGCGCGCGTCGACAACACCGTGCTCGCGATGGAAGGACTCGCGCTCACCGGCGCGTCTGTGGACCACGAACGCGGGCTGCTCTCAACCATCGTGCTCGAGATGGGCGGCTCCTCGGATCTGTGCGCGCTGTTGAAGCCCGGCGATCCGGTCGTCCTCATGGGCCCCACTGGCGCGCCCACCGAAACTCCCGCTCAGCAAACGGTCCTTCTCGCGGGCGGCGGTTTGGGCAACGCGGTGCTCTTCTCCATCGGGCATCAGCTCCGGGCCTCGGGTTCGCGCGTCGTCTATTTTGCCGGCTATAAGAAAATCATCGATCGCTACAAAGTCGAGGAGATCGAAAAAGCGGCCGATGTCGTCATCTGGTGCTGCGACGAATCGCCCGGATTCACTCCAGGTCGCGTGCAGGACAGCGCGTTCGTCGGCAACATCGTCGATGCCATGGCCGCCTACGGCCGCGGCGACCTCGGCCAAGTCGAAATACCGTTGAGCGCCGTCGATCGCCTCATAGTCATCGGCTCCGATGGCATGATGCGCGCCGTCCAGCAAGCCCGCCACTCCGTTCTGCGGCCCTATCTGAAGCCCGATCATCACGCCATCGGAAGCATCAACTCTCCCATGCAATGCATGATGAAAGAGATCTGCGCGCAGTGCCTCCAGATGCATCGCGATCCGGTCACCGGCAAGGAGACGGTCGTCTTCTCCTGCTTCAATCAGGATCAACCGCTCGATCATGTCGAATTCGGCAGCCTTCGCTCACGCCTCTCGCAAAACGGCGCCCAGGAAAAGCTGACGAAACTCTGGATTGACCATTGCCTGCGCGCGCTCGGCGTTCGCCCGAAAGCGGAATCGGCAGAACTGCCGATTTTAGTTTCGTAAATTTCGGTCGAAACTCACACCACTACTGCCAGCCCCAGATGCCTTACAAAAGGATCGAAGTCCCGATCGTCGTGCAGCAGGTCATACCGGCTTTCAATACATCTGGTCGCTATTACCACGTCGATCGTCTTGCGAACCGTCACCCCGACCCTGCGTAGGGCCCGATAGTTTCTTGCCGCCTGGATCGCAATTTCCGTTCCACCCAAAGCAACAACCAGAAGAGAGGTCAGCATCTTCTGAGCCCTTCGAAAGTCTCGTTCCTCGTCGAAACCTTGTAAGACTTCGGTCAGAATCAAATCGCCGATCACCAGCGGCTCCCGGCCAAGCAGCCGGTCAAGCGCTTCGGTCTGCTCGGTAGCAGCGCCTCGGAAGTAGCCGATCCAAACACTCGAATCGACGAGAATCACCTGTCGCTCCGCATCGCATCAAGATCGCCTTGCCACTTTACCCTGCCGCGTAACCGGCGAATCTCAGCTTGTTTCCCCAACCGCAACAGTGTTCGCAGCCCCTCTTCTACGGCTTCGCGCTTCGTTTTAAGGCCCGTCGCTCGAAGCGTCTCCTTCATAAGCTGATCGTCGATTACAATGTTCGTTCGCATGAATGTGTATTTAATTATAGTTTAATACACATTCCGCCATAAGCACACGCCGCTCGAAACCCGACCCTCCCGTCCCCCTGCGCATCCATTTCCTATTCCACCGCTCTCTATTCGTATCGCAGCGCCAGAATCGGATCGATCCGGCTCGCCCGTCCCGCCGGAATCAGTCCCGCAGCGCACGCCACCACCAATAGCGTCACCAAGCTGGCGGCTGCGCTCCATGGATCACTCGGCTTAATCCCGTATAGCTGCGCGGCGACGAACCTGCCCAAGCCGAACGCAATCGGAACTCCCACCGCCAGCCCCATCGCGAGCAGCACCATCACTTCCCGCATCACCAGCCACACGATGGAACTCGCCTTTGCGCCGAGAGCCATCCGCACGCCCATCTCTTTCGTGCGCCGCGTCACCACGAACGCCATCACTCCGTACAGCCCGATCGCGCCCAGCGCCGTCGCCAGCAACCCGAAGCCGGCCGAGAGCAGCGCAACCAGCCGCTCGGTCAACAGCGTCTCATCCAACTGCTTCCCCAGCGTCTTCATCTGATAAACGGGAATCGCCGAATCGAGTTTCTTCACCTGCTGTCTCACCGCCGCATACAGAAGATTAGCTGGAATACCGGCCCGCACATAGAACGCCGCGCTTGTGTTGCTCCAGTTCGGAATAAATGCCTGCCGGTGCATCCCCTCGCGCGGCCCTTCGAACAGCGAGTCCGCGGTGACGCCGATAATCTCCAAGTTCAGCTTCGTGCCTGGCCCGCTGCCCCAGCCAATATGCCGGCCCACCGCTGGGCGGTCGCCGAAGAAGTGCCGCGCAAATCGCTCGTTGACGATCGCCACGTCGGTCTCTTTCTTCATATCTCTCTGTGCGAAATCCCGGCCCGCAAGCATCGGAATGCCCATGGTTTCGAAGTAGCCGGGCGACAGCCCGTTCATAAACGCCTGCATGTCTTCGCCGTCCTTCGCCTGGTGCCCCTCCACCGACATCGTGCTGTCCCACTCGTCCCCGCTCAGCAAAGGATCGGATGCCAGCGCCGCCGCCTTCACGCCTGGGATCGCGCGCACATTCGCCAGCACCTCGTCGTAGAAGTGGACCGTCTTCGCCGCGTCGTATCCGTTCAGCGCCGGAGAGATCTGGAACGTGATCAAATTATCCAGATCGTGAAATCCCGTCGGCGTCGCCTTCAAATTTTCCAGGCTCTTGATGAACAGGCTCGCGCCGAATAGCAAGAGAAAACTCAGCGCCACCTGAAACGCCACCAGCCCTTTCCGCAGATAAAGCGACCCGCCGGATGCCGCAATCGATCCTGCCGCGTCTTTCAACGCGTTCCACAACTCGAGCCGGCTCGCGCGCATTCCCGGCAGCAATCCGAAAATCAGGCTCGTCACCAGCGTCAGCGCCAGCGCGAATAATAGAATCCGCATGTCCGGGTCGGCGTGAATCAGCAACGGATTGTCCCCCGCCGGCATCAGCGCCAGCAGCCCGCGCGTCAGACCTTCCGCCACCGCGATGCCCAGCGCTCCGCCCACAAACGCAAGCAGCAGGCTCTCCACCAGCAGTTGCCGCAACAACTGCCCCCGCGAAGCTCCGATCGCGATCCTCACCGCTACTTCTTTCTGTCTCGCGAAGGCGCGCGCGATGAGTAGGTTCGCTACGTTCGCGCAGGCGATCAGCAGCACCAGCCCCACCATGCACATCAGCACGATCAGCGCGGTCGAAAAACTGTTCCGAAGCTGCGAATATCCTTCCGCCGCTTTCGTTACACGGATCTTCCCCGCCAAAAATTGTTGCCGTTGAAAGGCCGTCCAATCTTTCGCCCCGGCAAGCGTCGTCTCATATAGCCTGATCTGATGAAACAGCACCTGCAGGCTGGATTGCGCGGAGCTGATCGTATAGCCCGGCTTCAGACGCGCGAACACCTGCACCCATCGGGTTCGGCGGTCGTCCATATGAACCCAGCCCCAATCCGGAACCACAATCGGCTCCATCAAAATGGGCACCCAGATCTGTGGCGCCCGCGCCGGGTCCAGCCCGACGAATCCCTGCGCCGCCACGCCCACCACCGTCATGGCGTAATTGTTGATACGGATCTTCTTTCCCACCACGCTCGGGTCGCGGCTAAATTGATTTGCCCAGTAGTCATAACTCAGCACCACCACCGGATGCCCCTCGAAGATGCGATCGTCCGTCGCCGAATTGAACACCCTTCCCGCCGCCGCCGGCACGCCCAGCATCGTGAAGTAATTGCCCGAAACCATCTCGGCTTCCACTCGTTGCGTCCGGTCGCGCACCGTGACCGACGCCGCCACCAGCCGCCTGCACAATACCTCCGACAACGGCGCCGCCTTTTTCTGGTAGTCCTGGTAGATCGGGTAAGAATTCATGCGCTCGCCCATATTGCTGCCGTTATGCACCCCCACCTGGTCAAGCATCACGAGCTGCCCCGGATTCTTCACCGGCAGGTTGCGCAGCATCACTTGATCCATGATGGTGAAGATCGCCGTGTTGGCGCCTATGCCTAGCGCAACCGACAAGATCGCAATCGAGGCGAACAGCGGGTTGCGGCGGATGCCCCGCAAGGCATACCGGAGATCGAGCAGCAGGTTCGTCATGTAGGCTTATACCGGCTTTTTGACGAATAGTTCCGTCAATTCGTTGGCATAATCCAGTTCACACAATTAGCTTCGTTCCTCAAAAAGCACGTCGTGCCCCACTTCGTTCGGTAAAAAGCCCGTATTCGAGATTCCACTAACCGCCGGCCCCGGCGTTAGTCTAAAGGCCAGCCGGATGGATTGGACGGACTCGGCGGCGGCCGACGAAGCGCGAAGAGGCAATCAACAAGCCTTTCGTGTGCTCGTCGAACGGCACAGCCACGCCGTCTTCCGCTTGGCCTTTCGTATGACGGGAAATGAACAGGACGCCGAAGACATGGTCCAAGAAACTTTTCTTCGCGCCTACAAGCAATTACAACGATTCGACGGCCGCGCCGCCTTCGGCACGTGGCTATACCGGATCTGCGCGAACTGCTCGCTCGATCTGCTGCGTTCCCGCCAAAGCCGCCGCGAGGCGCAGCCTCCCGAAACCGGCAACGAATCGGTTCACTGGCTGGACCGGGTTGCGGCGCGCGAGCCGTCGCCCGAACGTTTGACCCAAAGCAGCCAGATCGCGGATCTCCTGCAGCCCGCGCTCAAACGCCTGAGCGCAACCGAGCGTGCGGCATTCATTCTGCGCCACTACGAAGGCTGCGACATTGAAGAAATCGCCCGAACACTCGGCGTGCAGGCCAACGCCGCCAAACACAGCGTCTTTCGCGCCGTTCAAAAACTGCGGCGCGCGCTGGAGCCGGCCTGGGGAGCCATTCGATGAGCCACCTGGACGAAGAACAACTTGTCGAGGCGTATTACGCACCTGACGAGCAGTCGCGGATGCATATGAGGGGCTGCCCCGAGTGCCGGGCTGCCTTCGAGCGCGTCCAGGAACATTTGGACGCCCTCCGCGATTACCCGGTACCCGAGCGAGGTCCTGGCTACGGAGGCGAAGTTTGGAAGCGGCTGCTTCCTCAGTTGCCGCCCGTGCGGAAGCCGCGCGCGTGGCTGCGGCTGTGGCTAATGGCGCCTGCGTTCGCGACTCTGCTCGCCATGGCTTTTGTTGCGGGCATGCTCACCCAGCGCAAGGCGCAACTCGTCGGAACGCCGGCAAGCACCCGCGAACGAGTCCTGCTGATCGCCATGAACCGCCACTTGGAACGTTCGCAGATTATCTTATCGGAGATCGCCAATGGAAGCACGGCCGTTCTCGATTTCCCGAGAGAGCAAGAGCGCGCTCGCGATCTGCTCGACGATAACCGGCTGCTGCGGCAAGCCGCGCTGCGCGATGGCGATGCGGCCGACGCCAGCCTGCTCGATGAACTGGAGCGCGTGCTGCTCGACGTGGCGAACAGCCCCGCCGAAATGCCCTCCCGCGACTTGGAGGCGCTCCAGAACCGTATCGACAACGAAGGTCTTGTATTCAAAGTCCGAGTAAGAAGTTCGGACGTTCGCTTTAAAGGACAACAGTTATGATTCTCGCCATTATCTTCATGGGATTCTCCGCCATGGCGGCCGCCCAGGATTCGCCTCCGCCGCTCGCCCATAGCTTCCAGGCTCAGCATGCCGCGCATGGCGACGCCGATTATCAAAAGGGCCTCGGCGCGCTCGATGCCCGCCAGTGGGACGACGCCATTGACGATTTCGACGCCTCGGCTTCCCGCAAAGGCCCCAACGCGGATGCCGCGCTCTACTGGAAAGCGTATGCGCTGAACCGCGCCGGCCGCCGCGAAGACGCCCTTCAAACCGTCGCCGAGCTGAAGCAGGGTTATCCCTCCAGCCGCTGGATGAAAGACGCCAGAGCGCTCGAAGTGGAAGTGCGGGCCGCCAGCGGCGCGCCCGTGAACGCAGGCAGCTTTAGCGACGAAGATTTGAAGCTGCTCGCCGTTAACAGCCTCATGCAATCCGATCCCCAGAAGGCCCTGCCTGTGCTGCAAAAGCTGCTCACTAGCAACAACTCGGACAAGGTAAAGGACCGGGCCATGTTCGTGCTTTCGCAGAATCCTTCGCCGGAGGCGCGCAAGCTGCTGAGCGACACGGCGCGGAATTCTTCCAATCCCGATCTGCAGCTCAAGGCCATTCGCTACATGGGCATGATGGGCAGCGATGAGTCGAGAAAGGAACTGGCCGGCATCTATGCCTCGACTTCCGATGAACGGCTGAAACGCGCCATTCTGCAAAGCTTCATGATTTCGGGCTCGCGCGATTTCCTGTTGAATGCCGCCAAAAGCGATAAAGATGCCGAGATGCGAAGAGAAGCGATCCGCCAACTCGGCATCAGCGGAGGCGGCGATCAACTCTGGCAGCTCTATCAATCCGAAAACTCGGAGGAGAACAAGAAAGCCATTCTGCACTCGATGTTCATCACGGGCGATTCAGCCCGTCTTCTGGAAATCGCTCGCTCGGAAAAAGATCCTCAATTGCGAGTGGCAGCGATCAAATCTCTGGGGCTCATGGGCTCAAACGGGCACGGAGACGCGCTCGTGAATATCTATCAAACGGATCAGCATCGGGAAGTGCGCGAAGCCGTCTTGAATGCGCTGTTTCTGCAGCAGAATGGAAAGGCCCTGGTCGATTTGGCCCGAACCGAAAAGGATCCGGAGATGAAGCGCGAGATCGTCAGTAAGCTCGCCCTGGTGCATTCGAAAGAGTCCACGGATTACATGATGGAGATCCTCAAATGAGGCTCGCGGCGCTTCTGATGCTCGCCTGCGCCGCCTTCGCGCAGGACTCGCAGCAGCCGAATGTAGTCGACGCCAATCTTCAGGCTCGCGCTTCCTCGGGCGATCTGAAATCGGATCTCCGCGCCGCCTCGCCCACCTGGTTCGGATATGCGATCAAGAGCCGCCACGTGAACGAAAGCTGTTGCGATGAGTGCCGGCTGGAGGGCTCGGCCCATTCCTCGCGGCATCCGGTCCCACTGGACGGGAGCGACATCCAGGCGCTGCTCTTTCGAGTCACTAGCAATGGTCCGGAAAAACTCACGATCCGCCCCATGTCCTGTTCGCTCGATGCCGGTGGACTGCCGTTCGTTTGGCTCACCGGTGTGTCGCCGGCTGAGAGCCTGTCGTTTCTCAAGAGCCTCACGGATTCGAACGGCTCGGATCACCTTGCTAGGTCCGCCGTCTTCGCCATCTCGCAGCACGAGGGCCCGGCCGCCACCACGGCCCTTGAAGGACTCGCCCACCTGCCCGAGCCTGCCCGTATTCGCAGTGAAGCCATCTTCTGGCTCGCGCAGCAGGCGGGAAATAGAGCCGCGTCACTCATCAAGGACGCCATCGAAAACGATCCCGATACGGAGGTCAAGAAGAAAGCCGTCTTCGCCCTTTCTCAATTGCCCAAGGATGAAGGCGTCCCGAAATTGATCGAAGTCGCTCAGGAGAATCGGAACCGGGAGGTTCGCAAGCAAGCGTTCTTTTGGCTGGGCCAGTCGAATGATCCTCGCGCGCTGGCGTTTATCGAGCAGGTTCTGGCAAAATGATCTGGCCGGGGCGGCACAGCTCGATCCCACAATTGAACACTCCCCCACGGCTTCGTTGCCGTGTTATCAAGTCGTGGAACTTGGCGCCCGGCGTGCTCGTCTTCCTCTGCAATCGGGCTTCGATTATTCATGCCGCCATGGCAAACGGTGTATACAATTTCGCCATCTCCTGATTCCACGCTCGCCCTGGAGATCTCAAAGACCGGGCTCATGCGCCGCAAGAAGCACATGCTGTTCTTCGAGAATTTCATAGGGGAACTCGCGTTTGTCCACGAACATCCGGAGGCGTCCCGCTTAAGCCTTTCCATCGATGCAGGGAGCGTAACCTGCCGTGACCGATGGTTGAAGCCAAAGCAGCGGCAGATGGTCACGCGATATGCGCGGGAGGAAGCCCTCGCGGCGGACCGTCATCCGGAGATCAGGTTCACGTCCACCCGGATCTCGGCAAAACCGCTGCGGGGCTTTGTCGTCGAAGGCGCCCTGAATGTCCGCGGAACCAACCGCAATGTACGCGTAAACGTGGTGATCAATCCCATGAAGCGAGGCCGCTTTCAAATCGATGGCGATTCCACGCTACTGCTCAGCGACTTCGGGATTAAGCCGCCCTCCATGCTCATGGGCCTGGTCGGCACCCACGACGAAGCGCTGCTTCGGCTCTTGTTGTGGGCTGCCGAGCCCGGCGGAACAGAAGCCTGAACCATTCCCCTCCGCGATAGTATGCAGAGGGATCACTATGCCTCTTGGAAAGTCGATTGCGCTTTGGTTTTCTCTTCTCGGCTTCTTCGCAGCGCCGCTGCTTCGCGCCGCTTCCGCCGACGAGATCTGGTGGAAACACGCCGTCATCTATGAGATCTATCCGCGCAGCTTCCAGGATTCCAACGGCGATGGCGTCGGCGACCTGAACGGCATCACCCAGCGGCTCGATTATCTAAAAGACCTCGGCATAGATGCGATCTGGATTGCGCCGCTTTATCCTTCGCCCCAAGTCGATTTCGGCTACGACATCTCCGATTACCAGGCCGTCGATCCCCAGTACGGCACTATGGCCGACTTCGACCGGCTGCTCGCCGAAGCTCAGAAGCGTAATATCCGCATCATCATGGACGCCGTGATGAACCACACCTCCGATAAGCATCCGTGGTTCATCGAATCGGCCGCTTCGCGAACCAATCCGAAGGCGGACTGGTATGTCTGGCGCGACGGAAAAGGCCCTGGGCAGCCGCCCAATAACTGGCTCAGCACGTTCGGCCACTCCGCCTGGCAGTTCGATCCCAAGCGGGATCAGTATTACTATCATTACTTCTATATCCAGCAGCCCGATCTGAACTGGCGCAATCCGCAGGTCGAGAAGGCCATGTTCGACATGCTCCGCTTCTGGCTCGACAAAGGCGTCGCCGGGTTCAGGCTCGACGCCGTTCCGACGCTATTCGAAGATCCGTCCCTGAAGGATGAAAAGGTGCTGCCCGGCAAGAACAAGTTCGGTGACCCGAACGAAGAGACGAAGTTGCAGGACAATCTGCCCGAAGTGCACGGCGTGATCCAGCGCATGCGAACCATGATCGACGGCTATCCGAACAACCGCGTGCTGATCGGCGAAACATATCTGCCCAATGTGGAGGAGTTGGACAAATGGTATGGCGGGGCGAAACACGACGAGCTGCAACTGCCCATGGACATGATGGTCGGCTTCGAGGACAAGCTGAATGCGGCTGAATTTCGCAGGCGCATCAACGATGCCGAAACGAAACTTCACGGCAGCCAGCCGCTTTTCGTCTTCGACAATCACGACAACCCGCGCACGGCGTATCGCTACGGCGATGGCGAGCACAATAAAGCGATCGACCAGATGCTCGCGACGGTACTCTTCACCACGCGCTCCACAGCCATGATGTATTACGGCGACGAAATAGAAATGCCGACGACCATACCCGCGCGCAAGGAGGATGTGAAAGATCCCATTGGCGTCACCGGCTGGCCTGCCGAAAAAGGGCGCGACGGCGAACGCACGCCCATGCAATGGAACAGTTCAACAGCGGCGGGCTTCAGCACGAATCCGCATACCTGGCTTCCCGTGGCGCCCGATTACAAGCAGGTAAACGTCGAGGCGGAATCGCACGATCCGGCTTCAATGTTGAGTTGGTACAAGAAGCTGATTGCGCTGCGCCGCGACGATCCGGCCATTCACGACGGCGATATGAAGATGCTGGAAACCGGCAATCAGCGGATTGTGGCCTGGAGCCGCAAAGCGTCGAACGGAGAAACGGTCGTGGTGGCTTGCAACTTTTCACCCGATGAGCAAACCGTTTCGCTTGGGAAGTCGCGCGCCAAGACCCTGGCTGCGAGCGGCGAAGCCACGCCAGCCGGCATCGACCTGAACGCAGTGAAGCTTGCTCCCTTCGGCAGCCTCGTTGCCGAAGTCCAATAAAGAGGTCCAACAACAAGCAGAGCGGCGCTACGGCATCAGCCCTTTGTAGCCGTTCTTCAAGCGGTCTTCGATGACGGCCCACACCTTGGGATCGCATCCTTTCCACTCGGCTACCGCGGTGTTGCCGATATAGGGCAGATCCTTCACGCCCATCTTGCTTGAGAAGAAACCGCTCACGGTGAGGCTGCGGAATTCATTGAAGAAGTGCACCCAAGGACCATCTTCCTTGGCCGCGCGCTGCGGGTATGCGATGCGGTCGAGCAGTTGCTTCTGTTGATCGGCTGAAGCTTCCGCGAAATCCTTTTGGAATCTCTCGTTCGACTCTCGATCGAGCCACATCAGGCCGCCGAAGATCTGCGCGCGAAGGTCCTGATTGCCGTCCTGATCGGTTCGAAACGCGATCCAGTCGTCGAGAAATTCGGGAACGCCCGCGTCCGTCGCGCTGCCGCTGCGCTCATCGGCGGGCATAATCAGATCGCAAAGCACGCGAACGGTGCGCCATTGATGATCGTCGAATGTCTGGTGGCGGTATGGTCCTGCCGGGGCATGCTCCTGCGCCGCCGGATGCTCGTGCGTCTGCGCCGAAGCCGAGCCGGAAACGATGGCCGCGACCGCGGGCGCGGCGCCAATGATCTGAAAAAGGCCGCGGCGGCTGACATCCATTGAGTCTTTCATCGCTTACACCTTTACGTTCAGCTTCTTCACTTGATCTGCAATGTATTCCGACGTGCGCCAGCCCAAAGCCGAAATCGTCAAAGTCGGGTTCTTGTCCGCGTTGCTGACAAATGGCGCCGCGTCGGTGACAAACAGATTCTTGACATCCCAAGCCTGGGAATATTGATTCAGAACAGACGTCTTCGGATCGTTTCCCATCTTCGTCGCGCCGACTTCGTGAATAATTTGGCCTCCGCGCGCGATGCCCCAGTTCTCGCTTTCACCAGCGGCGCCCGTGACAGTACCGCCCATGGTCTTGATGATTTCCTGGAACGTCTGCTGCATGTGCTTGGCTTGCAGTATCTCGTCTTGGCTCCATTTGAAATGGAAGCGCAACACCGGAATGCCCCACTGGTCGACCACGTTGGGATCGATTTCGCAGAAGCTGTCGTCGTTGGGAATCATCTCGCCGCGCCCGGAGAAGTAAACGTCGCAGCCGTATAGCTTGCGCAGATTGCGTTTCATCTCCAATCCGTATCCGCCGCCCAGCCAGGTTTCCGCCACTCCGCCGAGCACTCCGGCCCCCGGCAACTCGCGGCCGCCGCCAATTTCGATGTGATACCCGCGGGCGAACGGAATCTTTCCAGCCTTCTGCTCTTTGTAGAGCCACCACGGCATGTAGAGGTGCATGCCGCCCACGCCGTCTTCGTTCTGCGGAGGAAGATCCTGCAGTATGGGAACCACCCCGCTCACGTCCGAGCCGACCGTGTCCATGATGTAGCGGCCTACCAGCCCGGAGGAATTCGCAATGCCGTTCGGAAATTGGCCGCTCTTCGAATTGAGCATGATGCGAGCCGTTTCGCAGCAGCTTGCCGCGAGCACCACGATCTTGGCTCGAACCTGCACTTCCTTGCGCGTCTTCTTATCGATGTAGCAGACGCCGCTCGCCAGCCCGTCGCCGCCCACCGTTACTTCGCGAACCATGGCGCTGGTCCGGACTTCGAGATTGCCGGTCTTCATTGCAGGAAATATGTGCACGCCGGGGGAGTTAAAGTTGGCGTTGACCCCGCAAGAACGGCCGCATTGCGCGCAATAGTGGCAAGCCGCGCGACCGTTGTGCGGCCGCGTAAGGATTGCCAGGCGCGAAGGAACGCACGGAATGTTTAACTTCTTCGACGCCATCTGAATCAGTCGCTCATAGCAGCGCGGCGCAGGCGGCGGCAGGAATTTTCCATCGGGCGTATTTTCCAAGCCTTCCTGGGACCCGAACACGCCAATGAGTTCTTCGGCTTTGTCGTAATAGGGCGCCAGATCTTCGTAGGTGATGGGCCAGTCGAAACCTTTGCCGTCGCGGCTGTAGGGCTTGAAATCATAAGGCCCCATGCGAAGGGATATGCGCCCGTAGTGGTTCGTCCGGCCGCCCAGCATGCGCGCGCGCCACCAGGTCCAGTCGGAACCCGGCGCATTCGTGTAGGGCTCGCCGGGCACTTGCCAGCCGCCCACCGTGGTCGCGTCGAAAGCGCCCCAGGGCTTGTCGCGAGTACCGGCGCCGCGATGCGGAACGTTATAGGGCCACTCGAACATCTTCGATTGCCGCGTGCAATCGAACCACTCTCCGGCCTCTAGGAGGCAGATCTTCGCGCCGGCGTTGGCCAGCACGTGCGCCGCGACTCCGCCGCCTGCGCCTGAGCCCACGATCGCCACATCGTAGGTCTTGGGGGATGCCTGTACCTGAGCCATGTCTTTCTAATCTATACACCCGCGCTTCGAAACGCGGCCGGCAAAGCATCACACCTCGAACTTCACGCCCTGCGCAAGCGGCAGTTCCTTCCCGTAATTGACTGTATTGGTGGCGCGGCGCATGTAGGATCTCCAGGCATCCGAACCCGATTCGCGTCCGCCGCCGGTCTCTTTTTCGCCCCCAAACGCGCCGCCGATTTCGGCGCCCGAGGGCCCAATGTTCACGTTGGCGATTCCGCAGTCGGAGCCTTCCGCGGACAGGAAGCGCTCGGCTTCGCGCAGGTCGGTGGTGAACACGGACGAGGCGAGTCCCTGCGGCGCGTCGTTGTGCGCGCGCACCGCGTCGTCGAAATCGCCATACTTCATCACGTAGAGGATGGGCGCGAACGTTTCGCGCTTGACCGTTTCAGTCTGATGGGGCATTTCGACCAACGCCGGACGGACATAGAAACTTTCGGAATCCGCGCCGCTGTCCATCCGGACGCGCTCTCCGCCGCTGATACGGCCCCCTGCCGCGCGCGCTTCCTCAAGGCTGCTCTGCATGGCGTCGAAGGCCGCTCGATCGATGAGAGGCCCCACCAGCGTGTCCGGATCGCGAGGGTCGCCGATCCCTACCGACGAATAGACGCGCTTCAAAGAGGCCATCAACCCGTCGTAGATGCGTTCCTGCACAAAGGCCCGCCGCAGCGTTGTGCAGCGCTGTCCGGCCGTTCCCATCGCGGCGAATGCGATCGCGCGCGAGGTCAAATCGAGATCGGCGGAAGGACAAACAATTGCCGCGTTATTGCCGCCCAATTCGAGAATGCTGCGCGCAAACCGAGCGGCGAGCCGCGGCCCGACTTGCCGTCCCATGGAGGTCGACCCGGTGGCCGAGATCAGAGGCACGCGCGGATGGTCAACCAGCATCTCGCCTATCTCGCGGCCGCCGATGAGCAGCGAAGAGAGACCGGCCGGTGCGTCCCCCAGCCGGGCGGCGGCGCGCTCGAATAAGGCCTGCGTCGCCAGCGCGCACAGCGGCGTCTTCTCCGACGGCTTCCAAACGGTGGAGTTGCCGCAGACCAGCGCGAGCGCCGCGTTCCAGGACCAGACCGCAACCGGGAAGTTGAAGGCCGAAATAATCCCGGTGACTCCCAGCGGATGCCAGGTTTCCATCATGCGATGACTTGGCCGCTCAGTCGCGATCGTAAGCCCGCAAAGCTGGCGCGAGAGACCCGCCGCATAGGTGCAAATGTCGATCATCTCCTGCACTTCGCCCAAGCCTTCGGAGAGAATCTTGCCTGCTTCTATAGTCACCAGCCGCCCGAGCGCCGCTTTTTCCTTGCGCAACTCTTCGCCGAGCAGCCGAACCAGCTCTCCGCGATGCGGAGCCGGCCGCCGCCGCCATTCCAGAAAGGCCATATGCGCGGCGTTGATGCACAGGTTGGCGTCTATCGGCGCGGTGGTTCGGACATTCGCAATACTCTCGCCTGTGATCGGCGTGCGCGCCGGCAAGTCGCCTTCCGTGAAGGCGCGGCGATGTACGCCGAGAGTCTCCAGCAGCTCGGTAGTCTCGGCGGCGATGCTTTTCAAACCCTGCGAAATCATGCCTTCAGCCAGAAGTCTAGCAGCCGGTTGGCCCGCGCCCTTTGCAAACATTCCCAGCTCCGCATCAGGAAGGTCTCTCAACGGGATAGCCCTTCATCACCCAATCCGCATGGAAATTCTGGTCCAACTCGAGGACCTCGATTTGAGAGAAACCCATGGCCCGCAAAGCCGTGTACGCCGGCTTCACGTTCGGACACTTCACGAAAGGACAACATCCGCAATAAACGATCACCTTCCCGTTTCGAGGCAGGCTCGACGCGATGCCCTTCAACTTCGCGAGCCCGGCCGGAGTGGAGGCAGGCCCTGCGAGGACAGCGTCGGGGATATGCGCGCCACGATACATCGCGGGAAAACCGACAAACAGGATCAGAGGCTTGTCAGCCGAGGAATTCCGAACCTGCTTCGCTGCCGCTTCCGGCTTGATGAGCGTCTGCGAATTCCAAACGTCCTGGGCCGAAATACCCGCGGCGACAACGACCGGCAGGACGAGCGCCTTACACGATCGATAAAGATGACCTATATGTTGCAAGCCATTCCAGAATAGCTGTCGTGCGGAGGGCGGGAGATCGCAATCGGGGCCGGCCGGTTACTGGGCGGCCATTGCGGCCGATTTAGGATTGGCCGGCGCGCTTCTTGGAATCTCTAGGCTGACAGGCAGGCTGAAGTAAAAAGTGGCGCCGACGCCTTCTTTCGAATCCGCCCAGATGCGGCCGCCATGCCGTTCAACGATCTTGCGGGCAATCGAAAGCCCGATGCCGGTTCCCTCGACCTCGCGTCCGTGCAGACGCTGGAAAAGTCCAAAAATTCGTTCGGCGAATTGCTGATCGAAACCCCGCCCATTGTCGGCGACGGAGAAGATCCAATTACTGGAATCGCGGCGCGCTTCCACGCGAATGACCGGCCGCTCGGGCCGCCTATACTTGATCGCGTTCGAAATTAAGTTCTGAAATACTTGCGAAAATTGCACCCTGTCGGCCGCAAGCGATGGAAGAGGTCCGTGTTCGATAAGGGCGTCGTTATCGCGGATAGACGCCTGAAGGCTGACCTCGGCTTCTCTCAAAAGGTTTTCAAAGGAAACCGGCGCAGTGGGCTGGCCGGCTTTGCGGAGCCGCACCAGCGCGAGCAGTCCGTTGATAAGATCCGTCATGCGCCGGGAAGACGTTACGATGTACCCGATAAATTCGTCGGCGTCTTCATCCAGGCGTCCTTTGTAGCGCGATGCGATCAACTGCGTGAAGCTAGTAATGGTTCGTAGCGGCTCCTGTAAATCGTGGCTCGCCACGTAGGCGAATTGGGCGAGTTCCTGATTTGCCTCGGTGAGGTCGCGCGTTCTTTCGCGAACGCGAGCGTCCAATTCGGCGTTGGCGCGCTCCAGGGTTTCATAGGCAACGTCGCGCTGGTGAAGATAGGAGAGCAATTCGCGATAGAGCCACATCAGCACGCCGATCATCAACAGGGTGCCGATGAGAAACGAAAAGAACGCTCCATGCCCTAATTGATGTTCACTAGTGCGAAAACGCGAGGCCTCGTCGCTGAGGTTGCGCGACAGATCGTCCACGGCTCGCCGGAGTTGGTTCATAGTGCTGTCGGAGGCGTCGGTTCGGGCCAGATCGACCGCTGCCGAGAGACCCTTGGTGCGCTGCGCCTCGACCACCCGGTTGGCCTGGTCGATGCGAGCCCTTACCAACCGGATGACTTCCTCGGCTGGGCGCTGAAATCGCGACACGTCCCGGGCGTTTCGCAGACAGGCGTCTATATCTGCCGCAAGCTCGCCGTTGGCTTGCTGGAGCGGCAGCAGGTATCGATCTTCGCCGTAAAGAAGGAAGCCACGCTCGCTGGATTCCGCGTCCCTGCCGAGCGAAGCCAGCTTACCGATGCTGAAAGAAAGATCCTGCGTGCGCGACAACAGCAGATCGGCGTGCTCGGTCTGTAGGTCAAGGACCAGAAATACCAGACTGACGACCAGGGGAACGCAAAACAACAGCGCCAGACGGCGGCGAGTGTTCGATTGTCCTGGCAGACTCATGCCGACCTTTCATTCCGACTGCGGCGCGCGTTAACAATAATTCGCTCTCGCGCTGGCGAGACCCTCTACCAGTTTGGACCTTCGCCTTGCCTTTTCCGTTTCAGACCGAGGGTAACGAAGTGTACTAATGAGGCTACAGGGAAGCTACGGGAAGAGGATGCTGGGTAGTTACTGCAATTCGATGAAGGCGGGCGAGCAGCATGTTTTCGAATTCGTAATAAGGAAGTCGATTGGGCAACGAATAGCGAGCACGCGCGATTTCGGCGAGCGCTTCCGGGATTTTTCCCGCCGATATCCGCTGGGCCGCCCGCGCGCGATGACGCAGCCATGCCGGCGAAAGGAGATCGAGCGGAATTTCGGCGAACTTGTGTGCGGCCGCGCGCAAATTGTTTCTGAAAATTACATCCAGGCAAGCCGATGCCGCGGTAGCATGCGCTTGCAGTTTCGGATCGCAGAAGTCGCTGAGGTCCATGGCGCGTTTATCCCATGCGTCCGCGCTGGCGAGGTCTCCCCGATCCAGGGCCCACAGGACGATCGCATTCGCCGAAACCAGGCACATTTCCGGTTTTCCGCGCGCCTCCGCCAACTTGCGAACAATCGACTCCGGGTAATCTCGCGGCCGAACTCCGGCGATTTGCAACTGAGTTACCAAATGATAAAGCAGGATCTGCCGCGCCTCGCTAGTGTTATGCAGGAGCGCATAGAACAGGCTCGCATCGTTTCTCGCGCGCGAGGACGCGGCATTTGGAAACAGCCCGAGCACGAAAAGAAAGAAGTTCAATTCCACAAGCGCGCTGTAGAAGTGGATGAGCCAGGCGTGCCGGGCGTCGGTTTGCAGCAATAGAAGCGCGGCGAATATGCCGGTCAGGAACGTCATCAAGGGACCGCCCGCGACGACAGCCAACATGCGCGGACGCCACGTCGAGTCGCCGCGGCGGGGAATCGCGATCACTGAACCGGATAACAGGGCCCCGGAAAACTGGAGAGACCATCTGCCATGCAGACGGATCGCCCGAAAGGGGCCGAGCGATCCTCCCAAGAGATCGAAATCGAGCAGCGCGGCGGCAGCCAAATGGCCCGCTTCATGCAAGAGAATGGCGGCCACCAGTGCGGCGAACAATGCTCCGAGGGCCTCCGCGCCCCCGCCTGCCGTGGCCCGCAAGAGAATCTGCACCCATGCCGGCCCTAGTAGTTTCAGGCCGAAGCCGATCCCCAGCGCGGCGGCAAAGAGGTTCCACGAGATTCCCGGTTGGCGGCTCGAGCCTGCGATGCGCCCGATCAATGGCGGCAGCGGAGGATTGATCGCCGGGGCGCTGGGACAGTCCACAACCGTCTTATCGTCCAAAGGTGCGCGATGGATTAAGAGACTTCGAGGCCCTATGATGTCAGGGTGAACCGATTCGCGAACGCCATCGCCATTGCATGTTTGGGTGCTTGTGTGACATGCGCGGCGCAGGATGCCGAGCCGACCCTGCGACTCCCTACGGTGGCGCGCCCGATCCGCTATTCGGCGGATCTGCGCATGATTCCGGGCGTTGACAGCTTCAAGGGATCGATCCGGATCGAACTCGAAATCTCCAAGCCAGTCCGGACGGTGTGGCTGCACGCCAAGTCTCTTCATATCGATGGCGCGACGTTCCATCTGGAAGGCCGCGACCTGCAGGCGAGAGCCGCTCCAGGAGCTAACGATTTGCTCGCGATCGCTACAGAACGCCCTCTTCCGAAAGGGCATGCGGCCTTAGAGATCGCCTACACGGGTGAAATCAGCCGCACTCTCACCGACGGCGCTTTTGCGCAGCATCAGGGTGATGACTGGTACATTTTCACGAAGTTCGAGCCCATCACCGCGCGGCGCGTCTTTCCATGCTTCGACGAGCCGTCATTCAAAGTGCCTTGGCAATTGACGCTGCGCGTCCCGAAAGACCTGAAAGCTTTCTCGAATACGGCGGTCGTGGCGGAGCATCCAGGCCCCGGAGGCATGAAGGCCGTGAGTTTTGCCGAAACGAAGCCGCTGCCGTCGTACTTGGTTGCATTCGCGGTCGGGCCCTTCGATGTGGTGGAGACGGCGGCGGTGGGACGCAACCGGCGGCCTAGCCGGATCGTCGTGCCGCGCGGCCGCGCCGCGGAGGCCGCTTATGCCGCATCGGTGACGCCGAAGCTGATCGACATGCTGGAAGATTATTTCGGCGCTCCGTATCCTTACGAGAAGCTGGATCAGATCGTGGTGCCGCTCACCACGGCTTGGGGCGCCATGGAGAACGCCGGCCTGATCGCCTACGGCGATTTTCTGCTCTCGCCCAAGGAACAGGATTCCGAACTGCGCCGGCGCGTGCGGGTGGGCGCGATGGAGCACGAGATGTCTCACCAATGGTTCGGCGATCTCGTAACGACGGCATGGTGGAACGACATCTGGCTGAACGAAGCATTTGCGAGCTGGCTGTCGACCAAGCTTCTCAATGAGTGGAAGCCGGAGTGGAACCTGAAGGCGGACGCGGCTCGCTCCCTGAGCGTGATGCGCGCCGACAGCCTGGCCACCGCGCGCAAAATCCGCCAGCCCATCGAGGCGCCCGGCGATATTGGAAACGCGTTCGATGGGATCACCTACGGCAAGGGCGAAGCCGTGATCGGAATGTTTGAAAACTATATGGGCGCTGACATGTTCCGGCGCGGGATTCGCCTGTACTTGGAGCGGCACGCGTGGGGCAATGCAACCAGCGCTGATCTGTTTGCAGCTCTCGACAGCGTATCGGGGCAGCAAATCGGCGCTGCATTCTCGACATTCCTGGACCAGGTGGGATTTCCGGTTGTGAAGGTCAAGCTGGATTGCCTGGAAACTATTTCGGGACAGCCGCCTGGCCGGCGCGCCGGATTTGTGCAGGTCGAACAACAGCGATTTCTCCCGGTGGGCTCGCCCGGCGACCCCCATGCGACCTGGCAGACGCCCGTGTGCATCAGTTGGGGCGATGAAGGAGGGACGCGCCGTCAATGCAAACTTCTAGCGAAGCCCAACGACTCATTTGGCCTTGAAGGAGCGCAAGCCTGCCCGACATGGTTCTTCGCGGATTCGGGCGCGGCGGGCTACTATGCGATCTCTTATGACGAAGCAAATCGGGAGCTGGTTCGCGCAGGGCTGCCGCATCTGAAGCCCGAGGAGTCCGCGGCCGCGCTACGGAATGTCCAGTTGATGTTCTGGGCGGGCAACGGAGATGCGGGGCAGGAACTAGCATACGTAAGCAGCTTCAGCCGCAGCTCCGACCCCGGTCTGGTCCGCCAGTCCGCGGTCACCATTGATGGATTGAGCGACTTCGTTACGCCGCGGATCGAACCGAACTACGCGCGCCTGATTAGTTCCCTTTACGGGGCGCGCGCTCGCGAGTTGGGCTGGCGCCCCCGGCCGGATGAGTCGCAAGAAATCCGGCTGCTTCGAATGGAGATTGTGCCGCTCGCCGCCACTTATGGTGAAGACCGCGAATTGCGCTCCCAAGCCGTTTCGCTCGCGCGCGAGTGGCTGAAGAGCCGTCAGAGCCTGGAACCGGATCTGGTGGAACCGGTTCTATCCGCCGCGGCATGGGGTGGCGATCGAGCCTTTTTCGACCTGCTGGTGAACCAGATCGAGCAGGACAAAGTTCAGCGCGAGCGTTCGTGGATGATCGGCGCGCTTGAATCCTTCCGCGACCCCGCGATCACCCGCGCGCGGCTAGACCTGATATTGGGCGGCGGCATCGACCCTAGAGAACTTCAGCGCACGCTGTTCGGCGCGCCGCCCTATGCGCGCGAGATTGTCTGGCAGTTTGTTCAGCGGAACTTCGACCGCCTGAACTCGCTTCTTCCAAGCGCTCGCGGTGTCCCCTTCGGGGCGCTGCTTCCGCTGACCGCCTCCGGCTTCTGCGATGCCGCGCGCCGCGAGCAGCTCGAACATTTCTTTGAGCCTCGCATGTCCGCGCTCCCCGGAGGCGCCCTTAACCTGGCGAATGCGTCGGAACGGATTCGTCTCTGCGGCGCTCGCGCGGAGGCCGTGGGACCCGCCATCGCAGGTTTTCTCGCGAAGCAATAAGCTTTCTGTAGATTGCAGGCGCTTGCTACACTGAAGCCGAATCACTCTTCCCGCACAGTCTAACTGTGCCCTCTCGCATCGCATTGCATGGCCATTCAGACACTTTTCGGCGCCGTTCCTACCGAGCCTAACCTGCTCGACCGGTTGAAGACCGGCATTCAGAAAACTAGATCGGGGCTGGTCGACCGGATCGAAGACGTGCTGGCGGGAAAAAAAGAGATCGACGCCGATCTTCTGGAGGAGCTGGAATACACGTTGATCACCGCCGACCTTGGAGTGCGAACGGTCGAGGAAATTCTGGAACGCGTCCGGCGGCAGGTAGACCGCGGCACCGCCGGCGACGCCGCGCAGATCCGGAACTTGATTCGCGAAGAGCTTCTCGAAGTGCTGCGCGCTTCCGAGACGCAGGTTCGCGCGGTATCGGCCGCGCCCGCCGTGGTCATGGTGGTGGGCGTGAACGGCGCGGGCAAGACAACTACCATCGGCAAGCTGGCGCATCGTTTCCTCGGAGAAGGCCGCAAGGTGCTGTTGTGCGCGGCGGACACGTTTCGCGCCGCTGCGATTGAGCAGTTGGAGGTTTGGGCGCAGCGGGCGGGCGTCGAAATGATCCGTCAGAAAACCGGAGCGGACCCGAGCGCCGTTGTATTCGATTCGCTGCAGGCCGCCAAGGCGCGCGGCGTGGATTATGTGATCGTCGACACCGCCGGGCGCCTGCACACGAAAGAGAACCTGATGGCGGAGCTGGAGAAAATGCGCCGCACCTGCCAGCGCGTGATCCCCGGCTCGCCTCATGAGGTTTGGCTCGTGCTCGACGCGACCACGGGACAAAATGGGCTGGAACAGGCGCGCAGATTCACTGAGACCGCCGGAGTGACCGGTATCGTCTTGACGAAGCTGGACGGTACCGCGAAGGGCGGCGTTGTAGTGGCCATCGCGCGCGAGCTGAATCTGCCGATTCGATTTGTCGGAGTGGGCGAAAAGATGGACGACTTACTGCCCTTCGAGCCGGAACAATTTATCGCTTCTTTGTTCGACTAGGCGCGGCAAACTATGACCGCGTACATGGAGGAAGCGCTGCAACTCGCTGAGAAAGGCCGCGGTCTCACGAGTCCGAATCCCACGGTAGGTGCGGTCTTGGTGCGCGACGGCGAGATTGTGGGGCGCGGCTTTCATACATGGGCGGGAATCGATCACGCGGAGATTGTAGCGCTGCGCGAGGCGGAGGAAGCGGCGCGCGGATCCACTCTGTATGTCACCCTCGAACCCTGCTCCCACCACGGCCGCAGCGCTCCCTGCGTGGACGCCATTCTCGCGGCAGGCGTCGAGCGCGTGGTGGCCGCCATGCAAGATCCGAATCCTTTGGTCAGCGGCGCGGGCTTTCAACGGCTACGCGATGCCGGCGTCGAAGTGACGCTCGACTCCGCCTTCACCGCCTCGGCCGAGCGCCTGAACGAGCCCTTCGTGCACTTCATGAAGACTGGACGCCCGCTTGTCACCATCAAGGCGGCGTTAACGCTCGACGGAAAAATTGCGGCGCCGCAGGACAATTACGGCTGGATCACAAGCGATGTTGCGCGCGCCGACGTTCAGCGCGTTCGTCATCTGTCCGACGCGATCTTGACGGGCCTCGGCACCGTGCTCGAAGACGATTGCCTGCTCACGGATCGGTCGGGCTTGGAGCGCAGCCGGCCTCTGCTGCGCATTGTGCTCGATTCCCAGCTTCGTATTCCGCTGACTTCCAAGATCGTCAGCAGCGCGCAACAGGATCTGCTGTTGGTCGGAACATCGGCTGCCCCTCCGGAAAGGCGCGGCGCTCTCGAAGCGGCGGGGATTCAAGTGCTGATCGCGGATGCGCCGGGCGGCCGTACCGATCCGCGCAAGGTGGTGGAGTATCTTGCCAAGGGGCGCTACCTTTCGCTGATGGTGGAGGCGGGCGCCAAAGTGAATTGGACCATGCTGGATGCGCAGATCGCCGATAAAGTGCTGTTCTACTACGCTCCGAAGATCCTCGGAGGATTGAAAAGCCTTCCCGTGATCGGCGGCCCGGGAAGGATGCGCCGCGTAGACGCGATCCTGCTGGAGCGCCTCACTCTGCATCCGGTATCGACGGACGAGTTCGCCGTGGAAGGGTATGTAACCAAGAGCTGATGTTTACCGGAATCGTGGAAGAACTGGGCCGCGTCGTTTCGCTCGATAAGCGCGCGGCCGGAGCGCGCCTGACCATCCGGTGTTCCGCGATCCTGCGAGACGCCACGGAGGGCTCTAGCATCGCGGTGAACGGCGCATGTTTGACAGCCGTCGAACTCTCGGCCGAAGAGTTTTCCGCGGAGATGGCGCCGGAAACCATGAAGCGCACGAACCTTGGAGAGCTGAAACCCGGCGCGCCTGTTAATTTGGAGCGTCCCCTGCGCGCCAACAGTCGCCTGGACGGGCATTTTGTGCTGGGTCACGTGGACGGAACGGCTGAAATCGTTTCTCTCGAAGCATTGGGCGAAGGGAACTGGTGGCTTCGAATCCGCGCGCCGCGGGAACTGCTGCGCTACATCGTCAGTAAAGGCTCCGTCGCGATCGATGGCATCAGCCTCACGGTGGCCGAGATCGAAAGCGACGTAATTGGCTTCACCATCATTCCGCATACCTACCTGCGCACCGCGCTGCACGCCTATCTGGCAGGATCGCGAGTCAATCTGGAAGTGGACATTCTGGCGAAGCATCTAGAGAAGCTGGCGGCGGCGTCCGCCAGATAGACAATCCGAAGCGCCACAGCAGGCCCGCGGAGCAGACAATCCCCGCCGCGAGTAAACCTATTTGTAACTGGCCGCCGTTCATCTGTGCGGGCTTCACGAAAATCCACACGAGAAACAGATTCAACGCCTGAAGCGTGAAGAGAACCAGGAGCGCGGCTCGCGGAAGACGCAATAGAAAGCCAAGCAGGCCTACAGAGAGAAGCAGTATGTCGGCATAGGAGCAGCACGCCGTGATTGTGTAGCCAGGTCCGATGAGCACAATGCACAAGGCGGCCAGATTCAGGAAAGTGATTCCAATCAGCAGGCCCGAACAGCGCAGCGCCGGGGGCCGCTTGCGCAAAACGAGCACGCCGAGCGCGATCCAGCCTGTATTCAGGATGCCCAAGGCGTTCCAAAGATAATCTCTTTGCGCGATGCGCGATTGTTCGGAGCGGCCGGCAAGAAGGGGATGCGGCCCGAGGAGCGTCCGGACATTCGCCCACTTGTATGCGGCGGCGGTTCTGGGACCGAGAACACTGTAGGTATCACGGATGGCCTGCGGCACGGATCGCGAGTCAATCGGCCCTACTCCTGCCAGATGCATTTTCAGGAGCCGATTACCGGGTGGATCATAGAACTTCTGATACGCGATCCAAGGCGCGATCAACACGAAAACGAGCGCGAGAGCGGCCAGCAGTTTTGTCCCGCCAATGAATCGCCGCCCCCGTATCGCGAGCAGCATGAGGGCCGGCGCGCTGAATGCGCTGCCAGGGTGGGCCAGCAGTGCGAGTGCGAAGGCGAGAGCCGCGAGGCCGGCGTCGAACCAAGTGAGGGGCCTCCGGGCGAAGAGCAATTCCAGCAGAATGCTCGCGACGAAAAGAATGAACGTGGCGGCCAGTAGCTTCGGCCACGCGAAGACGCTGTTGTAAAAAAGGAAGCCGGAGAAAACCAGAAACCCGAGAACCTGTTCGATGCGGCCAACCGGCGCGCCCAACGTTTTTAAGAGCGACCACGCGCCGCAGATCCACAGGCACTGTAATCCGATGCCCAGCAGCTCATAATTCAGCCTGACATTTCCGAAGAGCTTGAGCGGACGTTGAAGCAGGAAGATGCCGGCCTGCAGCGGCGGACGGTCGCTGCTGAGCCAGTCGCCGCAGCAGAAAGGTTCGACCGGCCGCTGCGAGTAGATGCGTTCGGCGAATATAAGCGGGATCTGATTGTCTCCGGGCTGGACGTCATGAAAGAATCTCACATTCGCCACTTCTGCGCCGGTTGCGAATGGATTTGAGAAAAGAAACAGAAAACACGCCCAGCATAGGCTTACAACGACGACGCAGGCGAACGGGCGAGCCATTTCCAAAGCGAGGGCGCGAAGTTGTCGATTGCGCTTGAGGGCCGGCGCCGCGAAAGCGAGCGCCGCCGCCAGGATCGCGAAGGAGAACATCCGGCCCAACCAGCGGCTTTCGAAGTAGGCCCAAAACGCGCCATATCCCAGCGCGGCGCTCACCGAGACGGCCAGCATGACGGCCCGCGCCGGGGACAAGCTTCGGCGGGCGCCCGCCAAGAGCGCGGCGGCAACTCCGGGCAGAAGGAACAGAGCCAGGTTCACCGCCAACAGCGGCAGCGTCGCAAGCGCCCGAACCTCGCTCAACTTTTCAGTTCTTCCCTTATCTCAGCCGCCGCTTTGCGGGCTTCTTCGACCGCGCCGATCGGGAAACTGATAGCGCCGACTTTGGGATGCCCGCCGCCGCCGTACCGCTCACAGATGGTCGCCAGGTTGTGCCGCAGCGGTTCGCGCACCCAAGGATTCGACCCCACCGACACCTTCGTTCGATAGCTGGATGTGGAAACCGATACGCTATAGGCCGAATCCGGGAACAGATAATACGGTATGAATTTGTTGTATCCCTCGATGCCGTACTTCACCAGGTCGAAATAAATCACGCCCCGCTCGCACGCGCCTGCCTCCTGGATGACCTCGATGTTACGCAGGTGAACGGCGTGCAGGCCCTCGTAGGCGGCTTTGACTTCTTCGTCCGCCATAATTTGCTCCAGGCAGTGATTCTGCATCTTGCAGATAATTTTCTGCACCAGCTTCGGACCCTTGCTGCCTTCGATGACAAGCGTCAGCTTCATAGCCGGCGCCTTCATTTCGACGGCTGCTTCGGCGCTCTCATACAAGGCGCCATCGACGATATCGGCCCAAGTGATCAGATCCTCCAGATCGGGAGCGTCGAATCCATACCGCTCCTTCACGTGCGCCGCGATAAACTTCGTGCAGGAGCGAAAGCTCGGATCCAGGAACTTGCGGCCTGAGGTGTCGTGCTTGAAGTGTTCCGCGTCTTCCGGGCTCAGGAAGGCGCTCTGGTGGTGGTCGAACCACCAGGTCACACTGGGGTTGGTGGAATATTTAAAATCGACGATGACGTTCCGGTCGCCGTCGAACAGGCTGTCTTCGAACAACTGGTCCGCCCGGTGCGCGAGCCCGGTATAGTGGAACTCGGCTTCGCGATAGAAATGCGATTGTAAGAACCGGGTGACGAAGGCCGCGGAAGCCGCGCCATCGAAGCAGTGGTCGTGGTACAGGACTCGCACCTTCATCAGAAAGAGTTGTTCTCCGAAAACCTTTTAGATTGCCTGACTGGGCGAAGAAATGCAAGCGATAGGCGATAATTACTTGTGTAAGCCCTTTTTCGCGTCGCGGCCGATGCTGCGCTACCGAACCGAAAGACCTATCGGGTGCGCTTTTAGCCGCCCAAACCCAGGACGTATCCTTAGGATTTGCCCCGCTTGACAAGCTGAAGATGCTCAAAACCAAAGAAGAACGCCAAACCGACCTAAACCCACCGGAGACCTCGGAGTGGTTGGAAGCTCTGGATCAGGTGGTGGATGAAGAGGGTCCGGATCGGGCCGCGTACCTGCTGGAGAAGCTTCTCAAGCGCGCGGTCGAATTCGGAGTGTCGGTGCGCCAGACCATCCATACGCCTTATGTGAACACGATTCCGGTTCACGAGGAGGCGCCCTATCCGGGCGACCGCGCCATCGAGCGGCGGCTGAAGAGCCTGATCCGCTGGAACGCCGCCGCGATGGTGGTGCGAGCGAATAAATACGATCCAAATATAGGCGGCCACATTTCGACCTTTGCTTCGCTTGCCACTATCAGCGAGGTCGGCTTCAATCACTTTTTCCGGGGCAGCTACGACGGCCGCCCGGGCGATCTGATCTACTACCAGGGCCACGCCTCTCCCGGAGTATACGCGCGAGCTTTTCTCGAAGGGCGTCTTTCCGAAGAGCATTTGCTGAACTTCCGCCACGAACTGCGCGACCACCCGGGTCTTTCCTCCTATCCCCATCCCTGGCTGATGCCGGATTTCTGGCAATTTCCAACGGTGTCGATGGGCATCGGGCCCATCAACGCCATCTACAACGCGCGCTTTCTGCGATACCTCGAAAACCGCGACATTCTTCCGAAAAGCGACCGAAAGGTCTACGCGTTCCTGGGCGATGGCGAGATGGACGAACCGGAGTCTACGGGCGCCTTGCACGTCGCCTCGCGCGAGAAGCTCGACAACCTGATTTTCCTCATCAATTGCAATCTGCAGCGCCTGGACGGCCCGGTGCGCGGCAACGGCAGCGTGATTCAAGAGCTCGAAGGCGTGTTCCGCGGCGCGGGTTGGAACGTCATTAAAGTGATTTGGGGAGGCGATTGGGACGACCTGCTCGCGCGCGACGCCTCCGGCCTGCTGCTGAAACGCATGGAGGAGTGCGTGGACGGCGAGTACCAGAATTTCAAGGCCAGGGGAGGCGCCTATACCCGCAAGGAGTTCTTCGGCAAATACCCCGAGCTGCTGAAGCTGGTCGAGGACAAGACCGACGAAGAGATCGGCGCGCTCAGGCGCGGCGGGCATGACCCGTTGAAGGTATACAACGCGCTGAAGCGCGCAACTTCGCACAAGGGACAGCCCACCGTCGTGCTCTTCAAGACCGTGAAGGGCTACGGGCTCGGCGAGGCCGGCGAAGGTAAGAACATTACTCACCAGCAGAAAAAGCTGAACGAAGAAGAACTCTTCTATCTCTCGACGCGCTTCGGCTTGAACCTTCCGAAGGAAAGTATTCACGCCATTTCTTTTGTCAAGCCCGCGGAAAACAGCCCCGAAATCCGGTATCTCAAGGAGCACCGCGAAGCTTTGGGAGGATACCTGCCCGCCCGTTCTCCACGGCCGATAGAGATAAAGGCGCCGGAGCTCGACGTCTTTCACGAATCGATAGGCGGCTCGCGCGGCCGCGAAGCGTCCACTACCAGCGCGTTTGTCTCGGTATTGAAGGGATTGCTGAAAGTTCCGGAGTTGGGCAAATATGTGGTGCCCATCATTCCGGACGAGGCGCGCACCTTCGGCATGGAATCTATGTTCCGCGAGCGCGGTATTTACGCGAGCGGCGGCCAGCTTTATACGCCGGTCGATAGCGAAGTGCTCATGTATTACAAAGAGGCGCAGAACGGACAGATTCTGGAAGAAGGCATCACCGAGGCGGGTGGACTGGCCTCGTTCACGGCCGCCGGAACCGCGTACGCCACGGTCGGCGTCCCCGCCATTCCATTTTTCATTTACTATTCGATGTTTGGTTTCCAGCGTGTCGGCGATCTTATCTGGGCGTTTGCGGATGCGCGCGGAAAGGGCTTTCTGGTTGGCGGCACCGCCGGGCGCACGACGCTCCTGGGCGAAGGCCTGCAACACGACGATGGCCACAGCCAGGTTCTATCAAGCGTCGTACCCACTTGCCGCAGCTACGATCCCGCTTACGCATATGAGATAGCCGTGATCGTGCAGGACGGCATCCGCGCGATGTATGAGAACAACGAAGATCATTTCTATTACTTGACGGTGTGCAACGAGAATTACGTGCAGCCGCCCATGCCCGATTCGCCCGGCATTCGCGAAGGCATTTTGCGGGGAATGTATCTGGTCAAGGCCTGCGAAGGCTCGCCGCAAGTTACGCTGTTCGGCAGCGGCCCTATATTGAACCAGGCGATCAAAGCTCAGCGGATTCTCGCGGAGAGATATGGGATGGGCGCCAATGTTTGGAGCGTCACCAGTTACACCGAACTCCGGCGCGACGCCCTCATTGCAGACCGTTGGAACCGTCTGCACCCGGGTTCCGCCGAACGCAAGCCGTATCTTCTTCAGGCGCTCGGCGATATACAAATGCCGATCGTCGCGGCCACCGATTACATGAAAATTGTCGCCGATCAGATTGCGCCGTGGCTGCCGGGACGCTTGACGGCTCTCGGTACCGACGGGTTCGGCCGCAGCGACAACCGCGAGCATCTGCGCCGCTTCTTCGAAGTGGATGCCGAGAGCATCGCCGCCGCCGCTCTCTCGCGCCTCGCGCAGTGGCGCCGCTTCGATCCGGATCGCGCCCGCCAGGCCATTGTCGAGCTCGGATTGAACCCCGATGCAATCGATCCCGCGCTCGCGTAAATCCTCTATCACTTAAATCAATTACGGTAATTTTTGTTCTTTACGGCGTTGAAACCCGGTGGCCGGGCTTTCACGTCCTAAGTCTTGTAAGAGCTCAGGGCAGCCCGAATATTCCTATTCGGCGCTAGGTTGCGGGCCATCCGATCCGCAATACAAAGACACTAACTAACTGAGCTTCGAAAAACTTTGGAGGGAAAGTAATACCGTGAAACTTTTACGCACAGCGCTCCCGCTGGCGCTCGCTTTCTGCCTGGTGGGAGTAAAGGCGCGCGCGCAAAGCGGTCCCGATGTTTATTTCGGCGTGGGGACCATGACCGACACTTCGAGCGGCTCCCCGATAGACACGTTTTCCACCGGCAATCCGTTCACCTCGCCTAAGCTCGGAGGGACTTTCGGCAAAGCCGGCGCGGACTGGATGATTACGCCTTATCTGGGCATCGGCGGAGAGGCGGATTTTCGTTTTTCTCAAGGAAGCTACGCCGGCCTGACTTACAGGCCCACCTTCTACGACTTCAACGCGATCTTCGCGCCGACCGCCCACCGCTTTAAACGAATTGTTCCCGAGTTACAAGCCGGTCTGGGCGGAGTGAATCTTCGCTTCTACTCGCCGTCTACTACTTATTGCGATCAGTTTGCAGGATGTTCCAGCAGCAACTACAGCCTGGAAAGCTCAAACCATTTTCAAGTGCACTTAGCGGGAGATATTCGCTTCTATGCAACGCGCCACCTGTTCATTCAGCCCCAGGTCGACGCCCACTATGTGAACAATTTCTTCCAGTTCGGCAACAACTGGGTTCCGGAGTACAGCGCATCGGTCGGCTGGAGCTTCGGTGAACGTTAGAACACGGCCGCGACGCGAGACGAGGCAGCTTAATTTCTCTTAAGCCACTTCTCGTATTCGCGCGTGTGACGCGATTCCAGACTGACCTCGCGGCCCGCGATGAACATCTGCTCGATATGAGTGCGTGCTTCTAGCGGGTCGCCATCGGTCAGGATCAAGTCCGCTATTTTCCCCTTCTCGATCGAGCCTATCTGATCTCCCACTCCTAGGATCTCCGCGCTATTCAGAGTAAGTCCTTTCAAAGCCTCTTCGCGCGGGAGCCCAAAGGCCGCGGCCTGTGCTGCTTCAAACGGTACGTTGCGGGCAAACTCCACATCGAAAGTACCGAAGCAGATTTTCACTCCGGCTTTGTAGAACTGCGAGGGCAACGTGTAGGGCGCATCGTAGGGATCGTCGTCGCGCAGAGGCAGTTCGAAAGTCTTTCCAAGAACGACAGGAATGTTGCGCGCCTTCAATAGCGCGCCGGTGCTTCCGATTTCGAGCGGGTCGGCGATGATGATCTTGACTTTTTCCTTGTCCGCGAATTCGATTGCGTCCTTGATCGACTTCTCTTTTTCCGCGCGAATGAACAATGGCAGCTTGCCATCGATCACCGGAGTCATGGCCTCCAGTTTCACGTCCCGCTGGAAGTTCGCTTCACCGGCCGCTTTGGCCTTCTGGTAGCGCCGCGCCTGCTCGAAAAATTCGCTGAGTTGTTTCAGCCGTTCCTTATATTCGCGTTCTTCTTCCGTGTAGGTGCGAGCCTGCGGCCCCAACAGCGCGGCGAATTGCGCCGGGGTAGTCTGAATCTGCGGGAACAGCATGTCCATCACGGCGGCGGGTTTGATTGCCATCTCTTCCCAGGTCCAGCCCTCCAGGTGCATCAACGCGCCCTGGCCCGTTATCACAGTTGAGCTTGCGTTTCTGCCAAAGCCGCGGCTGCCGCTTCCGGGAAGGCTGATGACCGTGGTGATTCCAGACGCGCGAGTGACGTCGATGTGCTCGCTCGATGGATTGAAGGCGATTTCGGCGCGCAGCTCGGGATTGAAGAGGCCGATTTCGTCGAGATCCACCGTATCCCGCAGCGATTCAATCTCCGATAATCCTACGTTCGTTGCGGCGTTGATGAGGCCTGGATAGAGATCGTGGCCATGCCCGTCGACCACGCGCACGCCGTCTTTCGCCTGTATTCCACCGCCGACCTCCGCGATTTTTCCATCGACCACCAGCACCGCGCCGTTGCGGACTTCCGGCCCTGCGACCGGATGAACTGTGACGTTCTGGATAAGGACCGAATCATCGTTGCCGGCGTAGAGAGCGGAGGGCGCGAGAGCGGCGCTGGCCGCCAGGATGACTGCCTGTGAGAGGACAAGCCGCACGTGGACCATTGCTAAAGAATAGCGCGCGAGGCGCGAACGCCCCTGCCGATCGCCGCGTTTACCAGACCACGCAGCGCACGTCTTCCGAGCGCACCATCGGCGAGCCGGGTTTGCATTGGAAGGCTTGCGCGAAGGGCTCGAAATTCGAAAGCGGCCCCAGCACGCGATACTTGGCCACCGGGTGAGGATCGCCCTGCACCATCAGCCTCTGCGTCTCCGGCCGCGTTTCGTCGCCGCGGAACTGGCCCCACGCGATGAAGAATTGCTGATCCGGAGTAAAGCCGTCGATGGTTCGCGCCGGCGGCTTGCCCTGCTGCGACTTCTGGAAAGCGAGGTAAGCGATCTTCAATCCGGCCAGGTCGCCGATGCTTTCGCCCAGAACCAGCTTGCCGTTAATGTGAATGCCGCCTTCGATCGTGTACCCGTCGAACTGGCGCACCACGCACGCCGTCTTCGCTTGGAACTTCTTATCGTCTTCGGCGTCCCACCAGTTATTCAGGCGGCCTTGCGCATCGAAGCGCGAGCCTTGGTCGTCGAAACCGTGGCTGATCTCATGGCCGATTACAACGCCGATGGCGCCATAATTCACCGCATCCGTGTAGTTAACGCTGAAGGCGGGCGGCTGCAGGATTCCGGCCGGAAACACAATCTCATTCAATAACGGGTTGTAGTACGCGTTCGAGGTCGGCGGCGTCATGCCCCAGCGGCTGCGGTCTACGGGTTTGCCAATGGTGGAGCGGTTATCGGCCACTAGAAAGCGGCTCGCGGAGAGAACGTCGTTGAAGTAGCTATCGCGCGTGATAGCGACGCTCGAATAGTCTTTCCATTTGTCGGGATAACCGACTTTCACGTTCAGCGTCGACAGCTTCTGAAGCGCCTTCTCCTTGGTGGGCGGGGTCATCCAGTCGAGGCTTTGAATGGTGTCGTGCATCGCCGCGATGATGTTGCCGACCATTTCACGCGCGCGGGCTTTGGCCTCCGGCGGGAAGTAACGCTTCACATATTCTTGTCCTAGAGCCTCGCCCAGCAGCGCATCGGTCTGCTCCGCGCAGCGCGTAGGTCGCGGCTTTAATTCGCCGACGCCGGCAAGCTGCTTTTGAAAGAAAGCGAAATGCTCGTCGACAAACGGCTGAGAGAGATTATCGGCGTACGCGTCCAACACTTGCCAGCGAAGATATGTTTTCCAGTCGTCAACGGACGTGGAGGCAAGCTGGCGCTCGACCTCTTTCATGAACTCCGGCTGGTCCACGTTCAAATCGGCCGGAGCGAGCGAAGCGCTCTTGTAATATCCGGTCCAATCGAAATCCGGAGTTAGCTGCTCAAGCTGGGCGAACGTCATCTTGTGATCGGTCGAGCTGGGATCGCGAAGCGCCACGTTGTCGAGCGAAGCCTTCGCCAGCGCCGTCTCGAAAGTCATCACCGTCTGTGCGGCGTTCTTTGCGTCCGCCTCCGAAGCGCCTGCCAAATGAAAAATTTTCGCTACGTGATCCAGGTATCCCGCGCGCGCGTCGGCGAATCGCTTTTCGGGCTTCACATAATAGTCGCGATCGGGAAGGCCAAGCCCTCCGGCTTCGACAAAGGCGATCACGTTCTGCGGATCGTGGAAATTGGGAATCCCATTGACACTGAAGGGAACCTGCACGCCATCGGCTTGTAACTCGATAATTGCCTGCTCCAGGCTGGGGCGGTCATGGATTTTGGCCACCTTGTCGAGCAGCGGCAGCAACGGTGTGAGACCAGCCTGATCGATTGCCGTCTGATTGGTGCATGCCGCGTAGAAGTCGCCGGTGAGTTGGCCGGGCGAGCCCTTGGGCTGATCCGTATGCCTCGACACTTCGTCGAGAATGGTCCGCAACTGGTCCTTGTTCGCTTCGCCGGCTTCCCAGCGGCGGCTCCAGCGATCCATCGAAGCGGGGATAGGATGCTGAGCCCGCCACGTTCCGTTCGCAAAATCGAAGAAATTCGTACAAGGGTCTACTTTGCGGTCCAGATCGCTTGTCTCGATGCCTTTCTGGGGCGTGGTTTGAGAAAAACCGCTCGTCGCTAAAGCTCCCGCGAGCAAAACTGGGATTAGTTGACGCACTCGTCTTCCTTTCATAGGCACAGTATCAAAGTGTGTCAGACGAGTGAAGTGGCGTTTTAGTTCGATGCGCGCACAAGAAAAATCAGGTAATCACGCGGCGCAAGAAGGTTCGCGTTCCCAACGCGAACATCGCCACGATCGACACGCTCAGCAGAATCAGAGTCCAGGCGATGCTTATGGTCGGGAAATCGTGGCCCTGTACCGGCGGCGCCATCGAGTAGCGCAGTCCCTCCGACGCATAGGTGAGCGGGTTGAATAAGGTTAGAATCTGAAACCACCGGATGTTGCGCAGCGCGCCCCAAGGATAATAGGTGCACCCTGTGAAGAGTAACGGCGTAAACAACAGCGTGAACATCAAGCTGATCTGGTCGGGCTTAATGATGGTTCCCATCAACAGGCCGATGGCCGATCCCACCAGGCCGGTCAGCAGCACCATTCCGATCAGATAAGGGATGCGGTCCCCGCGAACAGCGAAACCGTTCCCCAGGATCAGCCAGCCGAGCGGGAAGATCACCGAACTTGCGATCGCCCCGCGCATTGCGCCGAATATCACTTTTTCGAGCGCCACCCACCAAACCGGTAGCGGCGAAAGCAGCCGGTCGTCGATCTCGCGCGCAAACCCCAGATCGAGGACGAGCGGCAGAGTGACGCCCTGCATCGCCGCGATCATGCCGGTCAGCGCCACGATTCCGGGCAGCATCAGCGCGGCGAAGTTTCCGGCTGCGAGCCCGATTCCGGGCAGCACTTTCCCAAAAATGAAGAGGAAGAAAAGCGGCTGCATGAGAGCTTGCAGAAGGAACTGAACAAATTCGCGCCGCGTCACCGTGAGATCCCGCCGAAACATGGCGAAGAAGGCCTGGAGCGCCGTTATTGTGCGGTTGTCGCCGCGGTGCAGACGCGCGGCGCCGGCCAACCCGGTACTTGTGAGATCGCTCATCAGCGCAGATGTCTCCCGGTCAAGAAAATGAAAACTTCTTCGAGCGACGGCTGCTTGACGCTCAAGTCGCGAACCTGCGCTCCCGAACTGAACACGGCCTGCGCCGCGGGCCCGATCAAAGCGTTGGCCGCAACGCCATAGACCCGAATATTCAACGCTCCTGGCCCCGCGCTTGCATCCGGGCCGCTATTTCCATTGGTGATTTCCACCTTGGCCGTGCCGGGTAGAGCTTCGAGCGCCGCATGGAGAGTTTCTCGAACGCCCCCATCCGCCGAAGGCGCTACCGCATGAATCTCCAGAACCGTGCCTCCGGGGATTCGTTTCTTCAGCTCGGCAGGCGTATCGTTCACCAGAATCTTGCCGTGGTCCATCACGGCGATGCGGCCGCACAGCCGGTCCGCTTCATCCATGTCGTGCGTGGTCAGCAGGATGGTTAAGCCCCGCGCGTTCATTTCTCGAATTCGTTCCCATAGAAACAGGCGCGACTGTGGATCCAGGTTGTTGGTCGGCTCATCGAGGAAGAGCACGCTCGGCTCGTGCATCAGCGCGCGGGCGATCATCAATCTCTGCGCCATGCCGCCCGAATAGCGATTGACCTTCTCGTTCTTGCGCTCGCCCAGTCCAAGCTCCGCAAGGAGGCCGTCGGCCAAAGCTTCACGCGTTTTGCGAGACACTCCATGGTAAGCCGCATGAAACGTGAGAATCTCCCGGACCTTGAGGCTCCTATCGAGATTGCTCTGCTGCGGAACCACCGCTATATGCCGCTTCACGCCGATTGGGTCGCGCGCTACATCGACTGCCATGATGGAAGCGGACCCCTCTGTGGGCACGATCGCGGTCGTCAACACGCCGATCGTTGTGGTCTTCCCCGCGCCATTGGGGCCCAGCAAGCCGAAGATCTCTCCCGGCGCCACATCGAACGAAACGCCGTCCACGGCGTTCACTTTGGCTTTGGAATATCGCTTCACCAAACCGCGAACGGCGATGGCCGAATGCTCAAGGCTGTTTCCATTGCTCAGTTCGTCGGGCATGCGGTTTTTCTTTGTACTTCCGGCTTAGGCTAATTCGACGCCTGAAGAGGCGATCACATCGTCGATTGCCAAGTATAGTTCAGCCTGGCGTTTGTAGTACTCATCGATATCCGAGGTCCGCACATAGGCAAATAACTCAATCGTGAAAGACGCCGCCGAATAGGCGCTGATGCGGACCGGCGTGGGGCCTACTTCAATTTCCTTGTTCCCCTTCAGCATCTCCGACAAGGCTTGCAGCAGGCGCCGTATCTGATCTTTGGCCGTCGCGCGCTTAATTGCGAAACTCGGATTGAAGAGAATCTTGTCTCGAACGGCATAATTCTCCAGGTTCATTCCGGCAAACGAAGCATTAGGAATGCTGACCAGCGTGCGCGCCAGGGTGCGGACTCTCGCCGAACGAAGGCCGATGTCTTCGACCGTGCCGATCACGCCGCCAAAATTGCCGAAGTCGCCCACCATCACCGGAGCGTCGCCGATTACCGAGATTCCGCCGAAGACGTTGGCGATGGTCTGCTGCGCGGCGAGAGCGACCGCGATACCGCCGACTCCCAGGCCGGCGATGATGGTCGTCATATTGAATCCCCAGTTGTCGAGAACCAGGATCGCGGCGAACACCGCGACGATTGTCTTCACGGCGCGCCGCCCCAGATAGATCACGGAGCGGGAAACCACGCGCTGTCGCTGATTCAGCGCGCGATCCAGGTGCACAATCAGGTAGTCGAGAAGATTGATGAGCCCCCAAGCAAAAGACGCCACCACCACCAGCAGGAGCGTTCGCCCAACATAAAGCCGGCTGAGCGCGGCGGGCGCGATCGTCTCCTCGATCAGCCGGAAAAGGATGACGCAAAGAAGCACCAGGAAGGGATCGACAATCGCGGGAATCCATGCGAAGCCGGCCGCTCTCGTGAAATGCGCCGATCTGAATACTCGGTCCACGCGGCCTATGAACAGCCGAAGAATCGCAAACAGCAGGAGCGCCAACAGCACCAGCGCGATCCACTTCCATAAGGGAGTATCCAGCAGCAGCGTGGAGACCAGGAATCTCGGAAGGCGCGCTTCGATCTTCGACTCCGTGCTCGGGACGGGCGTCAGTTGGGGAATCTCGCTGACCGTCTTAGCTGAGAAGATCCAGATGACCGCGGCGCCCGGCGGTTGTTCCCGCTCGAGTTCGAGCGTAAACTGCTGGCCGTTGCTCGTGATGTTGGTGACGTGTTCGATATTCGGGTCCGGATCGTCCGCCAGGTTGCCTTCCGGGTTCTGGCTCAATTGAAGAACGTCGAAACCGGTCGCTGAATTCAGAAGCGCTTCCAGGTCTTTCGCAAGCTGCGGCGCTTGCTGTGCCCGAAATCGCGGCGCGATGCGAGTCATATCGAGGTACTGCGCCGCCTTCGAATAGTCGCCCTGGTGGCAAGCTTCGAGAAACGCCGTGACGGAGGAGCGCGGATTCTGCCGATGCAGCGGATCGGACGGAGGCGCGGCCGAAGGCGCGCCATAAGCGAGAGATGCAAGGAACAGAAGGAGAACGAAAAGTAGTCTCTGAATAGTCACGATTCACTTACAATTATCGAGCCTGGGCTCGCCAAAGACGCGCTTTCACGCCGTGAGGAAGGCTTAGGCGGAGGCCGCTCCGAATCTTTTCCAGAGCCCGCGCATCTATTTGGGTATCGAGATCTTTTCCGGACGCGAAACGCCCGTTTTGCGGCCCGTGCCCCCGCAAGGACAACATGTCACTACGACCCGTGAGAGAAATTCTTCGGACGAAGCCGACCATTGAAGGCGCCGGTGTAAAGTTGCAGCGCGCCTTCGGCTTCGGCAAGACCAAAGACTTCGATCCGTTTTTGCTGTTGGACGACTTCCGCAACGACCAGCCGAGCGATTACTTGGCCGGTTTCCCCTGGCATCCTCACCGCGGAATCGAGACCATCACCTACGTGCTCGCCGGTTCCGTTGAGCACGGTGACAGTCTCGGAAACAGAGGGAAAATGACGGCCGGCGATGTGCAATGGATGACAGCCGGCAAAGGCATTCTGCACCAGGAGATGCCGAAAGGCGACTCGCAGGGCCGCATGCACGGTTTCCAATTATGGGCCAACCTGCCGTCCTCGTTAAAGATGACGAGTCCGCGTTATCAGGACATTCCTGCCAGCGCGATCCCTGAAGTGACGGATGACGATGGCACGCAGGCGCGCGTCATTTGCGGCGAGTTCTGGGGGAGAAAGGGTCCCGTGGAAGGCGTCGCCGCGGATCCGAATTACCTGGACATCTCGGTTCCCCCCGGTAAGCGGAAGCGGTTGAAAGTGGACACCTCGCGCAACGCCTTCGCTTATGTATTCGCAGGCGCCGGTACTTTCCGCGATGCATCGAACCCGCGCGCCGTCCTGACCGAGCAGGTCTCGAAACCCGACGCCGCTCCTGTATACGATGTCGAGAATCATTCATTAGTGCTGTTCGATTCCGGCGATGAGATCACCGCTCAAGCCGGCGAGGAAGGAATGCGTTTCCTGCTCGTATCGGGACGCCCGATCGAAGAGCCCGTCGCCTGGTATGGTCCTATCGTGATGAACACTCAGGACCAGTTACGGCAAGCCATGTCCGATCTTCAAAACGGCGCCTTCATTCAGTAACTTTGAAGGCGATTCCGCTCGCCGCAGCATCGGCCGCGGGCTTATTTGGCCCCCGTTTCCGAGACCGCTATCCACTCGCCCGAAGGTGTCACGATGTAGTCTCTGGCTTCGGCCACGTCGTGAATGAAGCTCGCGCCATTGTTCTGCGAAATCGGAACAACCTTCGCCATGCTTCGCACTCCCGATACGACGCGCGGCACTAACCAATAGTCCATCACGCCCAATGAGTTGTAGTGCACCGTCGCGCCTTCGGGAGCTACTGTCGCGGTGCTGAGCGGCGCATGATGGTGGCCGCCCATCGGAATCTGAGACACGTCGCTTTCGGGCGCAGGCCCCGCGGGAGGCGGTGTCAAGTCCACCGGCGTTCGTGTCTGGGGCGCCGCGTGAACCTGTTGCAGATTCGTGCTGAAACGGTTCAATATGCCGGAAATGGCCGCGGTGCTGCCTGCATTTAGCGCGATTGCGTCCGCCATGGTGTGCAGTGAATCGGCCATGGCCGAAAACTCCTTCTTCTGATCGCTCATGCTCGCTGCCAGGCTTTCCATCGATTGACTCTGCGGGCCGGCCGCTTGGGGCGCCGCGCTTTGACTGTCGATGTACTTAACCGAAACGATGCAAACCGCCATGGACAAGACCCACACCAACGCGCATAGAGTGCGTATCAATGTCGATTGCTTCGGCGGCGGTTGGTCGATGACATAGGTTGGTTGAGGCCGAACAAGCTGGCGCGATTCGATCTCGGCAATCAGCCTCTGAAGCAGTATAGATTCGATAGAGGGAATCGTGTCGGACGACACCCGCACTGCGCCCTCTCGCGCTTCAGACCCCGGTGAAGACGAACCGGCTGAAACTACCGGCTGCGGCCGCACTTGCCTTTCGCTCGGGCGCGGAAGGATGGTCAAGATCGCTGGTCTCATACGCTCAATCAATATGTCGGCGTATGCAAGGCCAATTCGAAGGGGTTAGGCGCTGAAATTTTACGATTTACGTCTAGGTTTTTCCTGAGCCTCGAACACCCTCGCCTTCTCGCCCGGCGCAAACCGGCTCGCGCGGCCTTTCGCACTGCTAAATTAAGGCTGTGAAGCTGCATACTTGGGGCGCCTTGCCATGAGCGCGCCGCGCCGATTAGCGATCTGCAACGAACTGTTTCAGCAGTGTGGGTTCGAGGACGCTTGCCGCGAAATTCGAGCGATCGGCTACGAAGGGCTGGAAATCGCGCCCTTCACTCTGGCGAGCGACCCGGCAAGTCTGAGCGCCGACGAGCGCCGGCGCATTCGACAGACCATGCGAAAGCACGATCTTGAGTTCGTAGGTTTTCACTGGCTGCTCGCGGCCCCCGAAGGCCTGCACGCGACCACGCGAGACGAGAGCATCCGAAAACGCACTTGGGATTATGTGCACGCCCTAATCGACCTTTGCGGAGATCTGGCGGAAGACGGCGCCGCAAAGGCGGTGATGGTCTTCGGATCTCCGAAGCAGCGTTCGACCGTCGATGAAACGGCGCCCCGAGAGGCGGCCGACATTCTGACCCATGGCCTCGCGCATGCGGCGCCGCGAGCCGAGAGCCGCAGCGTAACCATTCTTTTAGAAGCATTGTCGCCCGGCCAGACCGACGTTGTGAACTGCATGAGCGATGCTGTCGCGATCGTCAAGCAAATTCGCAGCACCGCGATCCAAACGATGTTCGACACGCACAACGCCAAGGACGAGAAGGAAGCGCATACGGACCTGCTTCGCAAATACGCGCCTTACATCCGCCATGTGCACCTGAACGAGTTGGATGGGCGCGAGCCCGGCGCGGGCGATTACGACTTCGACGCCGTTCTCGCCACGCTCGAAGAACTGAACTATTCAGGATGGGTATCAGTGGAAGCATTGAATTTTAGCGGCGATGCGCGCGAAGTTGCCCTGCGCGCGATTCATCGCTTAAGCGCGGCGCCGAAGGCCGCCTCCGGAGCTTTATGAGCCGATACGTTGTCACAGGAGGAGCGGGATTCATCGGTTCGGCGCTAGTGCGCGCGCTTCTCGCCCAAGGGCGGCGCGTTCACGTGATCGATAATCTGGCGACTGGCAATCTCGACAACCTCGAAGAGCTGGCCGACCGGATCACGGTGCATGAGTACGACATTCGCAATTACGACCGCATCGCGCCGGTGATTGCGGGAGCCGAGCGGGTGTTCCACCTGGCGGCGATTCCATCGGTTCCGAAATCGATTCAGCAGCCCGCGCCGAGCCACGAAGCCAATATCGACGGAACGTTCAACGTGTTTCGCGCCGCTGCCGAAGGCCGCGCGGGCCGCGTGATTTACGCCGCTTCGTCTTCGGCCTATGGAGATACAGCCGTGTTGCCGAAGGTTGAAACGATGAGCCCGCGGCCGAAATCGCCCTACGCGGTACAAAAGCTCGTCGGCGAATACTACGCCAGCGTCTTTTGGGACTGCTTCCAATTGGAGACCGTGTCGCTGCGGTTCTTCAACGTGTTCGGCCCACGCCAGGACCCCACCAGCGTCTATTCGGGCGTGCTCTCGTTGTTCATGACCTGCCTGCTCGAGCGGCGCAGCCCGACAATCTTTGGCGATGGCGAGCAATCCCGCGATTTCACCTATGTAGAGGACGTGGTTTCCCTACTGCTCAAGGCCTCCGATGCCCAGGGCGTCTGCGGCAAGGTATTTAACGCGGGCAACGGCGGACGATACACGTTGAATCAGACTTGGGCGTTGCTGCAGAAAATAGAAGGCGTGAATTTGCCCGCGCATTACGGACCGCCGCGGCCCGGCGACGTGCGCGACTCGCAGGCCGATACTACCGCCGCCGTGCGCGAGCTCGGACACCAGCCGCGTTTCACCTTCGAGCAAGGATTGCGGCTCACGCTCGAATGGTATCGAGCAAGCCTGGAAGACAAACAGGTGGCGGCCGCCGGCCGTGACTCATTGAAGATTTAGAGCACGTTCGTGAAAGCTTCCTTCCGTCTAGCGCAAGACGGCGTCTACCGCTGTGACGGATTCCAGGAGTTCTTCTGGCAGACGCACGGATTCGGGACGCGCAACGCAAGCCCGAACGCGGATGTCACGCTCCGGCAGGTTCATTCCGGCCGAGTGTTCAACGCGCGCGGCACGGAAGACCGCGCCGAAGAAGGCGACGCGCTGGTTACGGACGAAATTGCAAGAAGCATCGGGGTGCGAACCGCCGACTGCGTTCCTATCTTGTTATTGGACGCGGCAACGCGATGCGTCGGGGCGGTGCATGCCGGATGGCGCGGAACGGCGGCGCGAATCGTGGAGCGTGCCATTGAGCGGATGCGCGCCGATTTCGGAACCGATGCGGCCCATATCTACGCGGCCGTTGGACCGTGCATTCGCGCTTGCTGCTATGAGGTCGGCAGCGACATTGCCGAACAATTTGAAGCGGCAACGCGCAAGGCAAATGCTCAAGGAGACCGCTGCTTCTTGAATCTCGCGGAAGCAAACCTCCGCCAGATGCGCGCCGCGGGCGTCATGGATCAACGGATTTTCGACTGCGGTTTGTGCACTGCGTGTCAGAGCGCGCAGTTCTTTTCCTACCGGCGCGAACCCACCAACCCAGGCCGTATGACCACTTCGATTTCCCGCCTGGCGTAAGGTGGTCTTGAGAGGAGAAAGCATGGACCGAAAAGCGAAAGCCCAGTGGCGAGGCGACCTTAGATCCGGGACCGGCACGATTTCATCCGGCAGCGGAGTTCTTTCGAGCACGCCCTATTCCTTCCGGGACCGTTTCGAACAGGGGACTGGAACGAATCCAGAGGAACTGCTGGCCGCCGCGCACGCAGCCTGCTTTTCAATGGCGCTTTCAGCCGAGCTCGCCAAAGAGCGGCTGAAGGCCGATAGCATCGAGACCACGTGCGCCATTACGCTCGAAAAACAAGGCGACGGTTTCGCCATTTCTCACAGTCATCTGGAGTTGACCGCGAAGATTCCGGGCGCATCCGAAGACGCGTTCAATCGCGCCACGCAGTCGGCCAAGGAAAACTGCCCGGTATCGAAACTCTACGATACCGAGATCACGCTCGACGCAAGACTGGAGCAATCGACGGCCTCAGGCGCATAGAGATAGGCAGCCTCTGGCCTGGAGCGGCCGATGCTATGCTCGGGGCGAGGGTAGTTTCCTCGGATGCCTCAATGGAAGCTCGGTTGGCGGTTGGGGTGCGGACTCGCCGTGCTGGGCGTGCTGTATGCGGTACAGCGGCCCACTTCCCAGCCCTTTCGAGAATATCCGGGCGATGAATACCGGCTCGGCCAGATCCCTTTGCCCCCCGATTACAGGGAAAAGACGGAGTGGGCATTCGCGCGCCTGATGTATCCTTCCATTCCGGAGGCGCACTTCCATCACGCGGGTTGGGACTGGACGCGCGGTCATTCGAGTTGGACCAACGATTACCCGCGAGCCGATCGCCACTTCGCGCAGGCCCTCAGACGGCTCACGCGCATTCACGTGCGCTCGGTGGAGCAGCCCGTCAACCTCGAAGATCCCTCCGATGTTTTCAACTATCCCTGGCTCTATGCGGTCTTCGTCGGAGAGTGGGACCTGACCGATGCGCAAGCGAAGACTTTGCGCGAGTACCTGGAGCGCGGCGGCTTTCTGATGTGCGATGACTTTTGGGGCACCGTGGATTGGTCGGTCTTCGACCAGAGCATGAGACGCATTTTCCCCGATCGCCCGGTGGTTGAAATCTCGGATTCCGATCCGATTTTTCACACCGTCTACGACTTGGACAATCGCTACCAGGTGCCGGGCGCATGGGCCGTCCGCACCGGAACGTCCTATAGAAACGACGGATACCAGGCGCATTGGCGAGGCGTTTACGACGACAAAGGCCGCGTCATGGTAGCGATGGCTTTCAATTCCGATCTGGGAGATTCGTGGGAATGGGCCGACGATCCCGAATACCCTGAGCAGTATTCGGCGCTGGGAATTCGTGTGGGCGTCAATTACGTCGTTTACGCCATGACTCATTAAATATGCCGGCGCCCACAGGCAGGCTATTCGTTTACGCAATGGCCGCTGGCGCCGCGGCGCTCGCCTTAGCCTGGGCCGCCAGCGGAGACAGCGCGCCGAGCCAGGACGAACTAAAGATGCTGCAGGACCCGGCCGGCTGGGAGTACGTCCGCATCAGCGACCAGGACGCCGGCGTCCAGACTCAGCACACTTGCTTCGATGGACAGCCGCATCCCCAGGAGTGCAGCGGCACGCTGACGATGAATGCGGACAATTCCTTCGTCCAACAGGTCCACATTCATGGCCAGACGGTTGCGCGCCACGGCGCGTACCGCTTGGACGATTCGGGCATCGCATTCTTTGACGAATTCGGGACCGAAGACGGCCCCTACCGGTTCACGATCGATATGAAGGCGAAGCGCTTGACGCTCGAAATGCCGCAAGTGCGGGACGAGTTCGTGCTCGAAAAAAAATACAAGCGGCAGCGGGAGCAACGAACCGGCGCGCCGCAGTAAGCTCTAGTGCTTGAGAGCTTGTTCGAGCGCGGCGCTCGCGGCGTCGATAATCTTAGTTTCCCGATCGAGCGCGGCGGCGGCTCGCGGAATTTGCGATTCGGCTTCGGCCCACTTCTTACGGTCCATGGCTTCGAGCACCCCGGGCAGCGGCTTGGATTCGTATCCGGTGTAGGCGCCCGGCGCATAGATCTGATTCTTGAACCAGGGCCGTCCCGGCAGGCCCGCGGGATCCGTCAAAGCCGGGCCGCTGTGCATCAACAGGTCGTTGACTCGCGCCAGGACCGCGGGCGCTAGATTCATCCCGCTCGCTTGGGCTGCGTCGATCGCCTTGGCGTAACGCGCGGCGCTGCGGGTCAAAGCATCCAGCGAATTCTCGAGTGGAGCGAAGTTGAAGTAGGGCGGAACCGCGAGAGCCGGTGGCGGCTGCAGCGGATACTTAGGATCGCTGTTTGCGGAGAACACGCCTTCTTCCAATTCGCGGTCGCGCTCGCGAATCTCCTCCTGTTGTGACTTAAGCAGATCCTGCACATTCGTTACAAATGTCTTCACTGTTTCCGCGAAATCGGTGAAGTCGAAAGGCAGCAGCTCGGCGTCGGCCATTCGCATGACCGCTGTGCCGATCACTTGCGAGTCGGCGCGCTCGTACAGGAAGTCCGGGTCGCCGAAGTGCGTATACCAATAGAAGTCGTCGTAGATCGAGTGATAGACGCCGCCGTAGGTCTCGCCGCCGAAACCGATGTCGGCCGACGCAATGCCGAGATGGTGAATGAAGGCGGTATAGTCGGAGCCGTCACCCAACGCTCCGATGTGCAGGTCTTCACGCTTGCGAACTTCGTCGCTTTTTTCTGGACTGGAAGCGTGTTCCATCTCGTAGAAGCGCGACCGCTCCCAAACGCTGATGTTCTTTTCGGGGTCGGTGACGTCGCGCGCTACGGAGTTCAAGAACTTTTCAAGCGTGTGCGAGCCGTCGGCCCCGAAAAATCCGCGGTCGTTGGTGTCGCTGTTGAAGTACGCTACCGCATGGCGCAGAAGGTCGTCTTCATGCGCTTCCACCCATTCCGTGGAGCCCAGCAGGCCGGGCTCTTCGCCGTCCCAGGCGCAATATACGATCGTCCGCTTAGGCTTCCAGCCCTGCTTCGCGAGTTCGCCAAAGGCCCGCGCTTCTTCTAGCAGCGCGACCAGGCCCGAAACAGGATCTTCGGCTCCGTTCACCCATGCGTCGTGATGGTTCCCGCGCAGAATCCACTCATCGGGCCTTTCAGAACCCGGCATCCGCGCGATGACATCGTAGAGTGTTTTCTGGTCCCAGTTCGATTTCATCAGCAGATGCGCCTTCGCGGGGCCGGGGCCGAAATGATAAGTGAGCGGCAGTCCGCCGCGCCAGGAGCGCGGAACCACGCGTCCCTCGAGCGCGCTGAGGAAAGGCTGCGCATCCGCGTAGGAGATCGGCAGCACCGGAATCTTGGTGATGGTCTTGGCTTCTTGAAGAGACAAGCGCTTGGCGCCGGGCAGAGAGGCCACGCCAGGCGTGAGCGGATCGCCGGGATAATCGGTGTCCATGACGCTGCCGCGCTGAATGCCCGAAGGCGGACGCGACGCGCCCTGAGGATATACATCGCCTCCGCCGTACCCGTCGTCCAGCGGGTCGGAATAGATGATGCAGCCGATGGCGCCATGCTCGGCCGCGACCTTGGGTTTAATGCCGCGCCAACCGTGGCCATAGCGCGCGATTACAATGGCGCCTTTCACTGAGATGCCATAGCGCGCCAGTTCTTCGTAGTCGTCCGGGTTGCCGTAGTTCACATAGACCAGCGGCCCCGTTACGTCGCCGTCGATCGAGTAAGCGTTGTAGGCGGGCAACTGTTCCCCGCTCTGAGACGATGTGGGATCGATGGCGATGGGAGGTTCGGCCAATTTAGCCTCGAATCTGCGAGGCGCCAGCAATTCGAGTTTCTCTTCCTTCGGCGTGGGAAACAGCACCTCGAAGTTTTCAATGTGAGCGTCGAAGCCCCACTGCTTGAACTGGGCGAGCAGCCATTCGGCATTCGTCTTGTCGTAAGGCGAGCCGACGTGATGCGGATGCGCGGTCAGGCGGCGCATGTATTCCCGCTGATTCTCAGGCGAGGGAATCGCGCGGAACTTCGTCTCCCAATCGCGCTCCGCCCGGCTCGAAGCGGGCGTGTAGCCATCCAAAGTCTTGGCCGCGTCCGCGGCGTTTGAGAGCGGCATCCACAGCCATAAGCCGAATCCGATCGCGAGTGCCTTCTTCATTGTGTTCATCGATCATTTACAAATGTAGATTCTAGCTTCTCGAATTCCACGCCCCCTGTCGACGTGGTACGCTAGCGCCATTCAGGGAGACTACTATGCATCAACTCAAGACTGTAGTAGCCGCAATCGCATTCGTGACCTTGTCCTGCCCTGCCATGTTTGCACAGGATGTCACCGGAAAAGTAACGGGAACCGTCACGGACCCGTCGGGCGGCGTGGTCGCCGGCGCCAAGGTTACGGTAACGGCCAAGGCGACGGGAACCGCGCACGAAACCACTTCCGATGCATCTGGAACATATCAGGTGTTGCAGCTTCCCATCGGGATCTATAGCGTGACGGCGGAAGCACCCGGCTTTCAGCGCATCACCATAGATTCTCAGACGCCGCTCGAGATCAACCAGACCCTCCGCATCGATATTCATCTGCAGGTGGGCAAGCTCAGCAGCGCCGTCACCGTCGAAAGCAGTGCGTCCATGGTAGAGACAGAGAACCAGACTGTGATGCAGACGGTCACAGGGCAAGCGATTTACGAGCTTCCTTTGAACGGCCGCGATACGCTTGACCTGCTGAAGACGCAACCAGGCGTTACTCCAACCAATCCCGATTCGAGCGCCGCTGGAAACTACAGCATCGGTGGCCAGCGAACCGATTCGGTGACATATCTTCTCGATGGTGGTTTGAACAACGACCTTCTCGACAATGGCGCGGTAGCCGATCCCAATCCCGACGCTGTTGCCGAGTTCAGGGTTCTAGAGAGTAATTACAGCGCGGAATACGGCCGCAATGCCGGCGGCGTCGTTAGTGTCGTTACCAAGAGCGGCACGAATCAATTCCATGGCACCCTTTACGATTACGTGCGCAACAATTATTTCGACGCGAACACCTTTTTCAACAACGAACAAGGCTTAGGGGTTCCGGTGCTGAAGCGCAACCAGTTTGGTGGCACGGTGGGCGGTCCCATCTTGAAGGACAAGCTGTTCTTCTTCTTTTCTTATGAAGGCCAACGGGAGACGGCATTGGATACGACGCCGGGCAAGGTAACCACCTTCACGCCCGCGGAAGCTAATGGCGACTTCTCGAATACAGCCTATGCCTCGACCGTGGCGGCGTTTCTGCAGAACAACACGCAATATCAGCCCAATCCGGTGCTTGCTGCGCAAGGCATCATCTCCCCGACGGCGATCGATCCTGTCGCGAAAGCATACTTCGCGAACGGTCTCATTCCGACTTCTCCGACGGGGATACTGTTTCCCGAGGCGCCAGCGGTTAATAATTACAACGAGTATCTTGGCAAGATTGACTACAACGTAACACCGCGGGACGTGTTCACGGGAACGTTTACCACGCGCGATAATCCCATCCTCTATCCTTTTGGCGACACGGGTTCGACCTTCAGTTCGCCGGGTCCCAACAATGTTACAGGCTATCCCGTGACATACGAAACCACGGACTATTTCGGATCGGTTGGCTACACCCACACTTTTACGCCGAGTCTTCTGAATGAGCTGCACATTACCGCTCAGCGCTTGGATCGCGCGCAAGCCGTTCCGACTGCCAAGCTGCCTACGGCCTCTGCTTTGGGCGCGGACATCCCGTCCGACGACCCGACCGGGCCGCCTCGCGTGGACCTCGAAGGATCGAATTTGTCCTTCGGTTTTAGCCCGCAAGGCCCAACGCATGAGTTCGACAACACATACACCTTCTACGACACTCTCTCCTGGACAAAGGGCAGCCACAATCTTAAGTTTGGTTTCTATTTTTCGCCTTACCAGAACAATACGGTATACGACTTCTATGTAGACGGCGAGTATTACTTCTACGGTCCCGGCACCTTCGTCGGATCTGGTGTAGACTTAGCAGACTTTCTGATGGGGCTTCCGGACGAATTTCTGCAATTTGGTAAAGCGCCTTCGAACATACGCTCTCATCAATATTCCGGATTCGGTCAAGACGACTGGAAAGTTACCAAACGGTTCACTCTGACTTACGGGTTGCGCTACGAGTATGCCGAGCCAAAGTACGATACGCAGGGCCGCTCGTTTTCGGTCATTCCCGGATTGCAATCGCAGAGGTTCGTCAATGCGCCGAGCGGCCTCGTATTTCCCGGCGATCAGGGCGCTCCCAAAGGTTCCAATTTCCCGGATAAGAACGATTTTGCTCCGCGTTTCGGCTTCGCCTATGACGTATTCGGGAACGCGAAGACAAGCCTACGCGGCGGATTCGGCGTCTTCTACGACATTCTGAAAGGCGAGGACAACCTGCAATTCAATGGGCAGGCCCCATTTTACGGTTTTGCCGACGTATCTCCTTGCGGCGCGGGCTATTCTCCCAGCGGTTTGCAGAATCCTTACGCGACATCAGGTCCAAACTGCACCGCCGCGCCGGATCCATTCCCGTCCAAACCGCCCACCCAGAATCTGGATTTTCGGTTAGCGGGTTATCTGCCCTTCGGCGGCGGCGGCGTCTACTTTGTAGATCCGAATCTCCGCACGCCATATGTGTATCAATACAACTTCTCCATCGAACAGCAGCTCGCCCCGAATCTGATGTTGGAAGCGGGATACCTAGGGTACTCCGCCCACAAACTAACTGGATTAGTGGATCAGAATCCGTTCATCCTCGGAACAGATACTCGAATCCTCGATGCGGATATTCCAGGCCAGTTCAGTTATCTCGAAGAGTTCCAGAATATCGGAAAAGCCAATTACAACGCCTTAGAAATGAAGCTACGCCGCAATGCCTCCATGGGTAAATGGGGCAATAGCTTTTTTACTCTCGGCTACACCTATGGTCATGAGCTAGACAACGAGTCCGGATTCCGCGAGCGTAACTCCGGCATTCCGTACTACGATCACAATGAATTCTATGCCTCCGGCGACACGGATGTGCGGCACGTGATCACGTTCTCGGGTGGCTGGCAATTGCCTTTCGATCAGCTTTGGGAAAGCGGCCCGAAACTGTTGACGAAAGGTTGGAGTCTCTATCCAATCTTTACCTGGCGCACCGGATTTCCCATCGACGTTTTCGCCGGCTTGAATACAACCGACGGCGATCCTGGCCCATCTGGCGCCGGTGATGCAGGCAACGTTCACGCGGACATCGTTGCGCCGCTCGCAACCATGAACGCCAAAACCTTCCAAACGCTGAGCAACCCAAACGCCGGCACCACCACCGCAGGTAACTACTATTTCAATCCCGCGATATTCAGCAACGCTCGATTGTTGGCGCTCGATGCCATCGCGGATAACGGCAACACTCTGCCCTATTACACCTATGGCACTTTCCCGCGCAATGCGCTGCGCGGGCCGGGCTTCACGAATCTGGACATGACCATTTCGAAGCACTTCCAGATCAGAGAGAGGATGGACATGGAACTGCGCATGGACGCCTTCAATGTCTTCAATCACACCGAATTTCAGAATCCGGATACCATCATCACCGACTCTACGTTCGGCCAGATCTCAACCACGTATCCCGGCCGCATACTGCAGCTCGCCTTGCACTTTGCATTCTGATCGATTCCGGGCGCTGCGCCGCGCGCCCGGCGCAGGCAAGTGTTAGACTTGCCTGCGATGCGATACGGTCGATTCGTTTGCTCTCTCTTGACTGCCTCCGTGGGCGTGCTTTCCTTTGCGCAAACGCCGGGTAAGCGCCCGCTGAAGGTGGACGATCTCGACCGCCTCGCCGAAGTGGCGGACCCTCAGGTCTCGGCGGACGGCAAGTGGGTCGCCTACACAGTGACGACCGTCGACCGCGAGGACGACAAGAATGTCACCAATCTCTGGATGGTGAGCTGGGATGGGACGGAGAATATCCGGCTCACATACGGAACCGAATCTGAGAGTTCGCCGCGTTGGAGTCCCGACGGAAAGTATCTGGCCTTTGTATCGTCTCGGCCCGGCAAAGCCAAAGGCTCGCAGATATGGCTGCTCGACCGGCGCGGCGGCGAAGCGCGCCAACTCACTCATCTGAAGGATTTCAGCATCTCGCAGTACGAGTGGTCGCCCGATTCTTCGAAACTGCTGCTCACCCTCCGCAAAAAGGACGAGCCGGAAGAGGAGGCGAAGAAAGGCGCGGACGCGAAGGACAAACCTCCGAAGCCGGTCATCATCGATCGATATCACTTCAAAGAGGATGTGGAAGGATACTTGGACGCCCACGCCCACAACCACCTTTACCTGTTCGATATCGCGACGGAGAAACTGGATGCGCTGACGCCCGATCAGCCGTTCGATGAAGGCAACGCAAAGTGGTCGCCGGATGGTACAAAGATCGCCTTTGTGAGTAACCGCGACAAGGACCCGGACCGCAGCGATAACACCGATGTTTACGTGATGGATGCGCGTCCAGGCGGCCCGCTGCATAGATTGACCACCTACGCTGGCCAGGATTCCGGGCCGTTGGCATGGAGCCCGGACAGCGGCTCGATTGCCTATCTGCAAGGCAGTCAGAGCAAGTATACGGCCTACAATATGGACCGGCTGGCGCTCGTTCCCGCGAGCGGTGGAGCGCCTCGCATACTCACGCGAGATCTGGATCGCGGGGTATCGTTCCCGATCTTCAATGCGGATGGCAAGTCGCTGCTGTTTGTTGTGGCGGACGATAGATCGGAATATCCGGCGCGAATTGCGGCAGCGGGCGGACCAGTCGAAAAGCTCGCGGGTACGCCGATCGTGGTGGAAGCGCTCGATTCCAAAGCAGGTCACGCCGCGATTCTGTGCGCGACCGACAATGCGCCGGCCGAGGTTTGCGCGCTCGACGGCGGCGTCAGAAAGCTAACTGCTCACAACCAGGAGCTGCTCGCGCAACTGCAACTCGGCGCGGTGGAAGATATCGCCTTCAAAAGTCACGACGGAACGGAAGTTCACGGGCTGATTACCGAGCCGCCATCCTTCGAGCCGGGCAAGAAATACCCGGCGCTCTTGCGGATTCACGGCGGCCCGAATGGGCAGGACGGACACGCCTTCAGCTTTCAGCATCAACTCCTCGCGGCCAACGGCTACATTGTCGTTTCCATCAATTACCGCGGGAGCGCCGGTCGCGGCGAGAAATACGGGCAGAGCATTTTCGCCGATTGGGGCAACAAGGAAGTGGCCGACTTACTCGCCGGAGTAGATCACGTCGTGAACATGGGAATCGCCGATCCCGATCGCCTGGGCATCGGCGGCTGGAGCTATGGAGGAATTCTCACCGACTACACAATTGCCTCCGATCAAAGATTCAAAGCGGCCATCAGCGGCGCGGGCAGCGCCAACCAGATATCGATGTATGGCGTGGATGAATACGTCTTTCAATACGACAACGAGATCGGTCCGCCATGGCGCAATCCGCAAGGCTGGATGAAAGTTTCGTATCCGTTCTTCAAAGCAGACCGCATCCATACGCCGACGCTCTTCATGGGCGGCGATAAGGATTTCAATGTTCCGCTGATTGGCGGCGAACAGATGTACCAGGCGCTCCAGACCCTGGGAGTACCGACCGAATTAGTCATCTACCCGGGCGAATATCACGAATTCACGCGCCCCAGTTTCTTGCGAGACCGGCTGGAACGCTATCTCGCCTGGTACGCAAAGTATCTGAAGCCCCCCGAAGGCGGCGCGCGGAACACGGCGGAAACCGCGCAATAGAAGCACCCTCAGCTTTGCATGACCGGCGTATCGCTGGGCGTGCGTACCGGGCCGGCGGGCAGCGTGATTTCGAAGCGCGAACCCTTGCCCACTTCGCTCTCGACGCGTATATCTCCGCCGTGCGCCTTGACAATCGCGGCAACGAAGCTGAGGCCGAGACCCAGGCCTTTCTCCGGGTTAGGATCGGGCACCCGATAAAAGCGATTGAATATGTGCGGCAGATGGTCTTTCGGTATGCCTACGCCGGAATCTTCGACGATCAACCGCGCGTTCGCGCCCGCTTGCTCGACAGTGGCGCGAATCCACCCGCCGGCGGGCGTGTACTTGATGGCGTTCGATAGAAGATTCGTTACCACGCGCTCGATTTGCGTGCGGTCCGCCTCGCAAAGCACCGGGCCTTCGTGCGTTTCCATCAGCTTCACATCGTCGGCTTCGGCTGGAATCTGGAACTGATCCACGAGGTCTTGTAAAATCTCCCCCAAATCGAGCACGCTCTTGTTCATCGGAATCTGGCCCGATTCCGATTGCGAAAGCAGTAGCAATGCGCGCACCAGGTTGGCCAGCCGCTCGACATCCTGCAGCGCATTTTCAATCGCCTCTTGCAATTGCTCCTTGCGCGTCGCGGTGAAGAGCGCAACTTCAAGCTGGCCCTGAATCGCGGTTAAAGGAGTACGCAGCTCATGCGAAACATCGGTCGAGAATCGCCGTATCTGCTCGAACGATTGCTGCAGCCGCCCGCTCATCTGGTTAAACGAATCGATGAGCCGGTCCAGTTCGTCGTTCGCGCCGCGCTTCGGAATCTGAAGGCCCAGATTGGAGCCCGTAATAGCCTGAGCGGCCTTTTCGACCGATTGCAATCCCGCCAAACCCGCGCCCACCGAATACCAGCTCACCAGAGCGCACGCAAGCAATGTCAGCGGCAAAAAGATGAAAAAATTGCGCCGGAATCGGCGCAGGATCAATTCATCGCCCGCGAGGCTCCGGCCTTCCGCGAAGTACCACTTGCGATCGTGTTCGGGATCCACCGAAATGCCGCTGATGATCTGATACGGAATCTTGTCTTTGCTAACGATGGTCTTTACTATCGGCTCTTTGGCCCGGTCGATTTCCGCCAGCTCCGCGAGGATGGTCTTGCGGTCGTATAAATCCTTGAGCGCCGGGTCGGAAGAACCCAGGTGAATGCGGCCCTGGTCGTCGGCTACAACGAAGACAATCTGCAGGCGCGATACTTCGGCAACCGCTTCGGAATCGGCCGGGTCCATAAACCAGATCGGGTCGCCGTCTTCAAACCGAATCCATCCCTTCAGAGCGGAAAGCTGTTCGTGCAGCGTCTGCTCGCTCTGGCTCTCGAGCACGGTTTGCAGGTTCTGGATTCCTACCGCGCCCACTACTCCCAGCACGGCCGTAAGCAGCACAAGAAACGTGCTTGCAAGGCGAAAGCGCAGAGTGCGGAAGAGCGGCCTGATATCGCGCAGCCTCTTCCACGGCATAAGAATTCTCAGGCGATGACTTGCTCGGCCCCGGCGGATTGCGCGGTTTCTGGCGCATCCAGCATGTAACCGATGCCGCGCACCGTATGAATCATCTTGATCGGAAAACGGTCGTCGATTTTGCTGCGCAGGTGCCGGATATAGACGTCAACGATGTTAGTCAGGCCGTCGTAATCCATGTCCCAGACATGCTCGACGATCATGGTGCGGCTCAGCGGCCGGCCACGATTCCTCATCATGTATTCGAGGATGCTGAATTCCTTCGGCGCCAGTTCGATGTTTTCGCTGTTGCGCGTCACCTTGCGGCGGATGCAATCGAGAGAGAGATCGGCCACCTGCAATTTTTCGGGCGTAGGCTGTCCGCGGCGCAACAAAACCCGCGCCCGAGCCAGCAGTTCCACGAAGGCAAACGGCTTCACCAGGTAGTCGTCCGCGCCTTGCTCCAGCCCTCTGACACGATCGTCCACCGAATCGCGCGCGCTCAAAATCAATACCGGCGGGATCGTTTTCCGGTTCTTGATTTTTTGCAAAACCTGGAGGCCGTCAACGTCCGGCAACCCCAAATCGAGCACCACCAAATCGTATTCGGTAGTGTGCACCCGTTCTATCGCTTCGCCTCCCGTATGCACCACGTCAACCGCATAGCCGGCGCTTTGCAGGCCGCGCGACAGAAAATCGGCGATTCGCTTTTCATCTTCCACAACCAGTACACGCATGACTTGTTTTACGTTCGCTGCCTAAAAGTCTAACTAAATCCACGCGCGGCTGCTTGGCGGAAGACCGAATAACTCAATCGCCGGATGCCCGCCGCGGCTCCGGCAAGGGCCGCGTCCCAAAGAACGAGCCGATAGATTTTCCGCGCGTCCGCAGCACCGATAAAACGGTCATCAGAGCGAGAAGCGCCACGGTGAATGTTATAACCTGCCCGACCGTGAGCGCCTCTTTCCAGATGCCCAACCACCGCCCGTACACGATTTCGATGTGGACCCAGTAGACCAGCAGCGACGTCGTGCCAAGCTGTCGGAACAAGCTCCAGCGCTGGGTTCCTCCCGCATTCACCCAAAGATAGGCGAGGCCGAGCAGCCCGAGCACCACCGCCAGCTTCATCATGATCATGGCCGGGCTGTTCAACCAGAATTCGCTCTTGGGATACACGGAATAACCGATGTTGGACAGGGCATGCGATACCGCGCCAAGGCCCACCCCGATAGCAAGCATCCAGAGCATCGTCCGCCCCAGGTCTTCGCGCTTGACGACCCGCAACGCGCTGCCCGCCGCCATCCCGAACGCAAGAAAACAAGCCCACGGAAAGAATCCAAAATAGTTATAGCTCGGAAAAAAGTAGGCTCGAATAATCCAGGGAACGCCTCCCGGATCGATCATGCTCACCAGCGGCGAGAGTGTCGCGATTACCAGTCCAAGCACCGTGCACAGCCGGATGCGCTCTTGCGTGCTGAAGACAGCCATGGGAACGAAAACCAGCATCGCCATGCCCATGCAATTCAGTATGTCCACGCGCAGCAACTCGCCCGCCGGACTTGTCGGATATCCGAAAACGTAGAGTTGAATTCGGAAAAGGAAAGCGATGAGAAACAGATAGCGCGACCGCTTCAAAGCGCCCAGCATCCGTTTCCAGGCGCTCGACGTTCGCTTTTCCTCGCGATCCATCATGAAGGCGAACGTGATGCCGGTGAGGAATAGAAAGATCGCCGGCGGCAACCCTCCCAGGAACTGGGAGAACATAAAAGGACCTTGCGCGCGCAGGTTGGTCCGAGTAAAGGAATCGAAAACGTGGCCCTGCAGCATGATGACTGCCGCGAAGCCGCGCGTCCAATCTATGAACGCCAGCCGCCCCGAATCTTTTTTCTGCTCAACCATGACGCTAACAGGGCGTTTGTCCGCCGCAGCCAAGTTACCCGCCTACGAACCCTGCTTCTTCACGCCTTTGGGCAACTTGAGTTCCAAAACCCCGTGCATCGGGGGATTGATGCTCATGTTTGTATAGCTGACGATTCTATAGTTGCCGGAAGGCTCATAGAACTGTTGCTGAACCGGGAAGGCCGCGTCGTTGGGTATCCACATTTCAATCTTCGCCAAGTGCTGCTTAACCTTCTCGTCCTTAGGCACTAGCAACAGCTTCGACGTGTCGCGGCCTGCAACTTTTTCCGAGCCTTCCATCGTGATCTGGTAACTTTGCGCTAACTGCCGCCCGGAGGAACCGAACCCAAGCAATAGAAACTGGTTCAACACGTCTGTATTCTTTCCAACTTCATAGTCTTGGTATGCATGCATGTTCGGGTAGTAAATGCGGACGATGCTCCCCAAAAACGCGATCTCCCGGGCATCTGTCTGCCCCGAAAAGTCGATGATGGCGCGTACATCGCCGGTCTTCAGCCTCTGCATCTTGAGTGTGCCGTTTTCGACCGTCGTATCGCTGAGAATAGCCGTGAAGGTCTTCATCTGCACATCGGCCGTCATGCCTCGGAACTTCGGCGCCGCGCCATCCATTCTTCCAAGCACCGCGTCCACGCTTTGAGCGCCGAGCCCGGCCGCCATCGCCAAGAGGCACGAACCAACTGTGAGGATTTTCATGATTGAGGGATGAGCAAGCTAGCGAGCGGTGTAGGCGATGAAACCTTTGATCTCCTGCTCCGCTTCGTCCCGGATCGGCTCGACCCGAACGACGTGCCATGCCTTGCCGGTGCGATCGCGAATGAGCCGCTCCGCCCTCGCCGGCCTTTGCGCCTCAGGCGTATCGTCCAGCAGATCGGTTGCGATAAAGACCCGATTCACGCCGCGAACAGAGGAGAGGAGCACAATGCTCGAGGCCCTAGGTTGATCGTGGAACCACTCGCGCGGGGTGGCGAAAATGAACAAAAGGATGAGTGCGACCACGATGTCGTACTGCCAGGAAGCGCGGGGAAAATCCCAGAAAATCAGCCTTTTACCGATGCCAGCCGCCGATGCGCCTTGTGCCTCCACTACTCGGATTTTAGCACCGGCCACGGCCTAATACTTGCGCATTACAGCTAATACGCGCCCTTGAATCTGCAAAGCGGTTGGGTGGACGAATATAGGCGCCATGGCGCTGTTGGCGGGCTGCAGCCGGATGCGGCCATCGGCTTCGGCGTAGTAGCGCTTCAGCGTGGCGTCGCTGCCATCTACCAGCGCGACGACGATATCCCCGTTGCGCACCGAGTCCGCCTTTTCGACCAGCACAAAGTCGCCGCTGCAGATGTGATCTTCAATCATGGAATCGCCGCGCACTTCGAGAGCGAACGTGTTCTCGTTGCCGAGGAAGTCCGAAAAGTGCAGCGCTTCCGGGTTGGCGATGGCTTCGACAGGAGCGCCGGCAGCGATGCGGCCGAGCAGCGGAATTGTCGCGTCGGCGGCTTGCGGTTTGCGCGCCCGTTCCTCGGCGAAGTACCGTTCCGCGATTTCAAGAGAGCGGCTGTGATTATAACTGCGGCGCAGGTATTGCTTGCTTTCGAGCGCCTGGATATGTTTATGAACCGTTGCAAGAGACGCCAGGTTCAGCCCCTGCGCGATCTCGTCGTAGCTGGGGCTGTATCCATGATCTTCAATGAAGCCGGACAAAAAATCCATGACTTCTTTCTGTCTGCGCGTAAGCGCCATCGCCGTTCCCCCTGGTTATAGTGTTGGCGAATAAAGAGAGAAAGTCAATAAGCAAGGTAATTATCCCTTGAGGACACGTCGCGCTCCCTTCCCTAAAGTTAGAGCATCTGGGGCAGCGTAATCATGATAAGCAGCACAATCATGCCGGCGGTGAACAGGCCTCGATAAAGAACTCTCAACGCGATCTCGATGGCGGCTGAATCGCGCTCCTTCTCGGCTGTGAGGCGCAAGGCAGACCGCTCAGACGCCGTTTTTAGCCATAAATACGGAAGAAGGGTCGCCAATGCAATGAGAACCACGCATGGAGTTGGGAAGGAGCGACGGGCGAGCAGTTTGTCCCAGACCTTCCAAATTGCGAGCCCGCAATCGAGCATCACCGCCCCAATGAAAACGGTGAGAAGGATGAAACGCAGATCGCGCTGCGGCGGCCCTTTCGCAATCGTCGCCAGGGGGGTGCCTCTGCCAGTGACGAATTCGTACGGTGTCATGATCGGCTCACTCGCTCCAATCGAACTCAGCAAAACGCTACGAGAAATGCGGACGCGAAAGCGACTCCAATCCCCAGGCCAACCCCCAAAGGAGGATATGCCGCACCCTCGAGCGACAACGGGATCGCCATGATTCCAACGTACGCCATGAAGGCGTTTAAATAAAAACACCAGTCCTCACTCTCGCCTGGCGTATCGGGCGGCGGGGCACAGAGAGGCCCTACTGCTTCCCCGCCGCCTCCGCAAGCCGGACTCGGGCCGCGAAGAAGCCCGCGGCCTATAGGCGGGTACGATTTCTGCGAAGGCATTGTAGCGGAGCCACCGAGCACAGTCGCAAAATGCGCCAACGAACACTGGTGTCCATAATTTGTGTCGGGCACACCGTACTGATCAATGGGAGGGACGCCGTAGTTCGTCCACGCGGAGTTCAGAAGCCCGCCACCGATATGGGCGTAGAAGTAGCCCCAGCCCTGCTGGAGCCCATTGCTGACCAGCGCGTTGTACAGCGGATTTATTTGAGGGTCGGGATCTGGAACCCCCTCTTGAATGTACTCAACGGCCGCCGAGTCGAAGCCCGATGTGAGCAACTGCTGGTACAGTTCACCCCACAGCTGCTGCCCGTTGTTGAGGGCGCTGGCCGAGGTCGTCCCGCTGCTATAAATATCATTGGCAAGTCCCAGGAAAGTGCTTGTAAAATTGCTTAGCGTTGACGCGCTAATACCCGAGGTATTGAAGGAGGGAAAGCCCGAGGCGCGAACAACGGATTTACGGGAGGTTAGAACAAGGGGTGCACCGGCACCGAGCGCGAAAGCAGCCGCGGTCCCAAGGGATCTGATCAAGAACCCCCTGCGGTCCTGGCAAGGTGACGTATCGTTAATCAGCATGAATGCATCGTCGCCTACAGTCTGTAACTTGTCAAGAACAAACTTGCATCGTTACTGAAAGAGACACGTTATCACGCCTTGTAGTCTTATAACATGCTCTACCCCACTCTTTTTCCTCTACCCCGTCAACCACTTACAGCCAACCTCCCTCCTAACTTCGCCGCCCCACCCCGCAAACTAACTCGCGTATGGGTACCCCTGCGCAAGTCGCCGCCAATCAGGCGAATTCCCTAAAATCCACCGGCCCGAAGTCGCCGGATGGTAAGGCTCGTTCCAGCCGCAACTCCTTCAAGCACGGCCTCTATTCCAAGCAGTTGGTTCTTCCCCACGAAGATCCCGGCGAGCTCGACCGCCTCCGCGCCTCCCTCCGCGCCGAGCACTCCCCCATCAACACCACCGAAGACATCCTGGTCAACGAACTCGCCGAAAACTTCTGGCGCCTCCGTCGCATGCGCGAGCGCGAAGCCGCCGCCATGCAGCCCGGAAGCTTCGGAACCTCGGTCGAACTCGGCCTGCTCGCCATCATTCAACGCACCATGGCCTCCGCCGAGCGCGGCCTTCACAGATCCCTCACCGCCCTGCGCCGCCTGCAAAAGGACCGTGGCTTCGTTCCTCAAATTTCGGAAGCGGCCGACGATCGCGACTCCACCCACGAGCAGCCCGCCGCTCCGTCCACCCCCGCCACTGCCGTCCCGCTCAATGAAGTCATCCTGTTTTCCCGGGACCCGCCGCCTCCTAATGGCTTTGTTCCCGAAGAACTGCGTCCCTTCGTCAACGAAGCGGGCATTCTCACCCAGGAAGGCATGCGAAATCTCTCCGCCCACATCGAACAGCAGATCAAGGCGCTCCAGGATCGCTTTCCGGAGGCCGGCTACTCGGATGCCGGCTAACCACGGCTCTCGCGGTAATCGGTTCTGCCCAGTGACGAAGCTGAACACTCACGACAGCCTCGCCTTGGGGCCTTGCATCCCGCCCCGATCTCGCATAAGATCGATGCCTATGCAACTACGGGGCCGGCCTTCGCGCCGGGGGATCTTGGGTTTGCTGGCCTTTGCCGTGCCGGCGATGGCTATCGAGCGCGGGGATTCGGCGCCGCGATTCTCAGCCAAGACTCTCGATGGCGAGCGTCTTACGAGCGATTCCTTAAAGGGCAAGGTGGTCCTGATTCAGTTCTGGGCGACCTGGTGCCCCTACTGCAAGAAAGACGAGCCTGCGCTCGATGCCGTCACCCGAGAATTCCAAAAGGACGGCTTGGTGGTGTTGGCCGTGGATATGGGCGAGCCGCGCCGTAAGGTTAAGAAGTTCGTCGAAGCGTCGCCCCGGCCGTGGAAAATCGTGTTGGCCGAAGACACCACCCTCGCGGCCATCTGCGAGGCGAAAGCCTATCCGCTATATGTCTTAATCGACCGCGAAGGAACCGTGGCCGGCACGCAGCACGGAGCGGCGGGCGAGAGCGCGCTGCGGCGTTTGTTGTCGAAGGCCGGATTGGAATCGGAGAACTAGACGCGCTTGCATTTTCGACGCGCCGCATCCCGGATCGGCAAAGCCGCGCTGGTCCCCATCCTGCTATGTAGCCCGACATTGTGGCCGCGGCCCTCTGCCGCGCCGGAGTTGTGGTATTGGCATCACAGCTATCTGGCCAACGACAAAGCCGTCGAAGCAAGCGCCGCCCTTATCGATCGCGCAGTGGCGGCCGGCTATACCGGAGTCGCGTTTTGGGACAGCAGTCTTAGTTTTATGTCGGATAAATTTTGGCCCGCTGAGAATGTGGCGCGCCTGCGCAGGGCAATCGAATACGCCTCTTCGCGGGGTCTAAAGGTAATGGCGCCCGTCGCGCCGTTCGGCTTCGCGAATGACGCTCTTCAAGTGGATCCGAACCTCGCCGAGGCGCAGCGAGTGATCGGCGCTCGGTTTCAGGTGGATCGCACAGCCACGCGGCTGGAACCGGTTAACAGTTTCGCGGGCCTGGCAAACTCCGGATTCGAGGCAGGCGAGGCCGATTGGTTCAGTACCCACGACTCGGGCATCGCACTCGACACGTCCGTCGCGCACAGCGGCCGAGCTTCCGCCGTCATACGCGACGCGCGGGGAAACGCTCGGTTCCGGCAGGCGATTGCGGTGACTCCCTGGCGTCAGTACCATCTTCGGCTGTTCTTCAAATCGGAGAACTTTCGCGGCCTCGCCCAACTCGGCTTGCTCGATCGGGAACATGAGGACGAGCAGCGGCTCAACGCGCAAATTCCCGCCGCCGGCAATCACGATTGGAGCCGGCTGGATCTGATGTTCAATAGCCAGGAAAGCACGCGCGCATGGCTGTACATGGGCGTATGGGGCGGCAGCACCGGAACGCTGTGGCTCGACGATGTTCAGATCGAGGAAACCGCGCTGGTGTACGCCGTTCGCAGAGCGGGCGCTCCCTTGAAGGTGTACGATGCGGATCACCCCTCGTTTGTTTTTCAGGAAGGCGCGGACTACGACCCCATTGCCGACCCCCGCATGACCGCCACCCGCACGCCATTCACCGACTCGTATCATGAGCCCGCCCCGGTGACGCTCCCCGCCTCTACCCGTCTTCGCCCAGGCCAGCGCGTCGACATGGACTTCTATGCCGTGTTCCCGATTCCCGGTCTGATGCAAGCGGCCATGTGCCTCACCGATCCGGGCGTTCTCGAGTGGCAGCGCCGGAACGCGCGGGCCATTCGGGAAGTGTTGCCTAGCGGAGCTGGCATCCTGATGCAATACGACGAAATCCGGCAGATGAATTCGTGCGCCAGTTGCCGGGCGAAGAAGCTTTCTGCCGGCGCCCTGCTGGATTGGAGCCTCGCCGAATCCGTCCGTACCTATTCCGGCGTCTTCCCGGATTCGAGGCTATACGTCTGGAGCGACATGTTCGACCCCTATCACAATGCGCGCGATCACTACTACTATGTCGAAGGCGACCTCACAGGCGCCTGGAAAGGATTGCCCGCCAATGTCACCGTCGTCAATTGGAATCTGGATCGCCTGCGTGACTCGCTGGCTTGGTTCGCGGGAGGAGACCGGCGGCAGAACATAGCGCACGCCCAAATCATCGCCGGATACTACGACAAGGGCGATGGCGCAGCGGCAGCTCGCGCCGAACTGGAGCAGGCAGCCGGCATTCCGGGAATCGCCGGATTGATGTACACCACCTGGGGCGACGACTACTCTCAACTGGAGCCGTTTGCCAAAGCGGCGCGGCAGGCATGGCCGCGATACCTGGCTAATCTGAATGGCGCCACAGCGCTGCACTCCGCTGTCTTGCCTGGAATTCTGCTGTTCGCGACCGCTGCGGCGCTCGCCACTGTGGGGGTGCACCGGAACCGGAAGTCGTCCTGAAGAGGCGCTCCCCTAAGCGCCACTGCGGATCGAGCAGTCGGGATGCCCGCAGTTACACTGGATCTCTGCGGTTCCGCCGGCGGTTTCGCAGTAGTTGCTGCAATAGTCGCTGCCTTCTTTCGCTTGGCAATTGCAGGCGGGATGCGCGCATTTCTTGTCTTTGGCCATGATGCCTCCGAACTGTTGGACTACGGCTTGCCTCCAGGTACATCAGCAATCTTCAAGATTGATGGAACGGTGCGCCGATCAGAACTGGAAGCGACCCGTCACTACCAGCACGCGCCCGGAAACGGCCGAGCCTTGGAACGCTCCATAGGCGCTGGTCGGCGGAACGGCGGTGGCTGTAATTGTTCCCAGGCCGCCCTCCGAAATGTTGGCGTTCGGGTTCTGGAAGTTAGGATGGTTCATTACGTTGAAGGCGCTCGCGCCGAACTGAAACTTCAGCCTTTCCGTCAGGTTGAAATTCTTGAAAAGCGAGGTATCGATGTCCGTGTAACCAGGGCCGCGGAATGCATTGCGGCCCAGATTGCCGAAGGCGGTCTCGGCCTCTGCGGCGACGAATTGGCTCGAATTGAAGCAGGGAGTATTAACGGCGCTCACGCCGCAACTGGTATTCAGTGGACCGGTCGCGCTTGCCAGCATGTTAACCGTGAAAACCGGGTTCGTGAGATTCGGCGACAGCGCCCCGCCGAGCAAGCCGTCGTATACACTGAAGGGCGTTCCAGAGCGGATATAGAACTTACTCGATACGGTCCAGTTGCCGAGCACATTGTAAAGGAGCCGATTGCTTGGCTTCCAAGGAATGTCCCAAACGAAGTCCGCTGTCAGGTTATGGCGAATGTCATAATCGGCGTTGCCGTAGCTGCCGGCCACCGTGGGCGTGGGCATGGTGGTGAAGGCGCACCCGGAACAGAACGCGTACGGCTCGTTCGCTCCGCCGTTCGAGATGACATCGAGCGCATGGCTCCAGGTGTAGTTAACCTGACCTTGAAAGCCGTGGGAAAATGTGCGGCGAAATTGGACAGTCAGGCCGTCGTAGTTGGAGTAGCCGTTGTTAGTGAGTTGAGTTACTTGAGCGAAGCGCGCATCGGGCGGCGCAGCCGGCAGCCCGGCGAAAGGTAAGCCATAACTTGATTGAGCGTAAGCGTTCGGCCATGGATTCAAGAGCAGCTCGTTGTAGCCGTGATTGCCGCTGTAGGTGGCGACCAGAACATTCTTGGCTCCGATCGGCTGCTCAACCTCGAAGCTCCATTCGGCGTATTCTGGCGTCGCCAGATGATGGGGGACGGAGAAATAATTGAAGGCGCCGAACCCCGGCACCAGGCCGCTTAGAGTAGCCAGAGTATCGCCGGCAAAGAACCCTGTCTTGAAGGCGTTGTATTCATTCTGCGCGGCTGCGGCGGCGCTGGCCGGGTCGCTCGCGGTATTCACGGTCTGGCCGCTATTGATGGTAGGCGTGAATGGGAAAGGCGGATTATTGAAGATATAAGAAACTAGCTGCCCCGGCTCCAGGTCCGAGAACAGGCCGACGCCTCCGCGAACAACGATCCCGTTCGATCCGTTCGGACTCCAAACTACGCCGAACCGCGGGTCGGGAACGACAGAATCTACGCCGTAATAGGCGTGTGACTGGCCGGAGAGAATCGAAGAATTGTAGGGAAGCGTTGCGTCTCTCGAGAAGTCGGCGGCGGTAAAGGCGTCGTTCAAATTAGAGAAGCACTTATCGACGCATAGTGGGTTCGCCGTTCGATCGAAGCGTATGCCGTAGGTAATCTTCAGATTAGGCTTCACCGCCCACTCGTCCTGAAGGTAAGCGCCAATGTTGTAGAACCGGATGTGCGCGTCCAACAGCGGACTGAACTTCTGCTGGTAATTGGAGCCTGTGGCTGCGTCTGTCACGCCATTTACGAAATCGGTCAGGGAGTTGAAGGTGTACAGGCCCACCGTGTTCGACTCGTAGCTGAAGTCGGTCACGCGGTTTCTGCGGTAATTCACTCCGACTTTCAAGGTATGTTTGCCCTTGACGAACGACAGGTCGTCGACGATCTGGCCTTGGCCGGCATCTCGTCCTTGCGGGAAGAAGAAATTGTTCTCATAGAATCCGCCCAGCTCATAGAAGCCTCCGGTGCCGGTGGGTGGGTATGCGCCGTTCGGGCCGCCGTCATTGAACGTAAAGGAGAATGGGAAAATCTTTTCCGCCGCCGACGTGCTGGAAGGACCGAAGATCGCGCTGTACCACAAGAACGAGACGATGAAGTTATTTACGGTTGTAGGAGAAATGACGTAGGTGTGATTGATCTGCCCTTCGTATTGGGGCTGGATGCTATGAGCGTTCAGTGAAGGGTTGACAAGATCTGTAAATGTTGGCTGATAGCCGTGGTCTCCTTTGAATCGAAAGAAGATTTTTTGTTTGTCACTGATGTTCCAATCGACGCGATGCGTCTCCAGCCATTCCTTGTTTGTGTTGAGTCCGTTTTCATTGAATGCCAGCGCGCAGCTAACATCGCTTCCAAAGACGCCGCCTCCCGGCGCCGGAGTGAGGGTGCTGGCGAATTTTCCGCAGCCCAGGTTGCCTGTCACATCTTGCAGAGGACCCGATCCGGTTACCACCGGAACTGCCTTGCCGACGCCCGGAGCGCTATTCCATTGGCCGAACGCCTGCGTGTATAAAGGGGCCTGCGCGGCCGCGACGTGGCCCAAAATATAGGTCTGCAGTTGTGGGGATGGAATGGATACGACCGCGGCGCTCGGTAGCGAGTAGTAGATTCCCTCGCTATCGGAATAGAAGAATAACTTGTTTTTCCAAATCGGGCCGCCGATGTCGGCGCCCCATTGCCGCGATACGTCGTAAGGCCGGGGAGTGCCGAGAGCGTTGTTGAAAAAGTCGTTCGCGTTCATCAGGTGGTTGTTGAAGTTGAACAGCAGGTCCGCATGAATCTGATTGGAGCCGCTCTTGGTAACGTAATTAACCTGCGCTCCCGCCTGGCGGCCGTACTGTACGCTATAGGCGTTCGAAACCACGGACGCCTCGGAAATCTCATCCTGGCCAAGCAGCAAGTTACTGGCGCCCGAGTTATTCAAATTCAGATAGGGATCGTTGTAATCGTCACCGTTGATAGTAAATAAATTGGAGGTGCCGGGAAGACCGTGAGAGCTGAAATTGCCGTAGCCGCCGCCCGTGCTCAACACAACGCCGGGCGCCGTGAACGCAACCGTTGTAATGTCGCCCCCAGGCGCGGGAAGCTCAAGGACTTGCTGGGTTGTAAAGGTGGTGCTTAGATTCGCATTGTCGGTTTCGAGAACAGGGGGCGCCGTATTAACCTCCACGATCTCCTTGGTCGATTGAACTTTGGCGACTAGGTTGATATCGGGCGCTTGTCCGACTTCTATGGCGACCCGCATGAGATCGGAAGACAGACCCGTGCTGGTGGCTTGCAGCGTATACGTGCCGGGCTTAAGGAACGTGAAGCGATAAGCGCCGCTGTCGTTCGTGGTGGCGGTGCGCGACTCGCCCGTGTCGACGCTCTTCAGATTGACTGTAGCGTTTGCGACGGAAGCTCCGGACTGATCGGTCACGGTTCCCGACACGTCGCCCGTTGTGATGGTCTGTGCGCGAATGGTAAACGCGAGCAAGGACAGGAGGAAGGTGTATCCGCAGAGCTTCTTGATGTAACACATAAAGAACAATCTACTTAGAAGTAAAACTTTGCGGCGAGCTGGATCGTGCGGCCGATGTTGGCGGCCAACACGCGGCCAAAGTTCGCGTCGTATATGTTACCGTCCACGTTACTCCCGCCACTCGATGTGTTGGCGAGCGAGAATTGCGTGTGATTGAATACGTTATACGCTTCTAGCCGCAGCTCTAGCGAACGCTTCTCCGACGCGTCTACATAGAAGCGCTTGAATAGGTTCAAGTCGGTGTTGAGAATTCCCGGCCCGTGGAAAGCGTCGCGACCGGCATCGCCGAGCTGGCCAATAGCCTCTTCCCCGAAGGCATTCGGATTGAAGTAGTAATAATTCTGGGGGCCGACGCCGGCGGCCGGAGGACTGACAGTGTTGGTCAAGACAGAGTTTCGCGGATTGTAGGTGGTGGTCGAGCCGGTCACGTTAGGCGCGTCCCAGCACCCGTAGAATTGAAAGGCGCTGCACTGGAGGGAATTGAAGTCGGTCTCCGAGAGGTTAATGGGAAAGCCGGACTGAAGAGTGGTGATGCCTGAGATGTGCCAACCGTCGAAGGCTTCGCGAACGAGCCCGTTATTCCAGAAGCGGCTCAGATGCGGCAGTTCGTAGTCGTAGCTGACGACCAGGCGCTGGCGGGCATCGAACGCGGAGTCCCCACGATCGACCGCGAAGTTGAACGGATCCTCGCCACGGTTGCCGAATCCGCTGTTTTCGAATCCGGAGGTGTCATCGATGGAGTGCGACCAGGTGTAGTTGGCAAGGAACATCAAGCCATGGGTGAAGTTCTTGCGAAGCGTAACCTGCATCGAGTGGTAGCTGGAGTTTCCATCGGTAGCCTGAATGCCCACGGAGGCAATCTCGTTGCCGGGAATGTATTCGGTGTGCGAGGGGAACGCGACTTGCTGTTCCACGCGCTCGCCGACGCAGGTTGGGTCGACGGCGCAAGCGGCGGTCCCGGCAGGCGTGATGGGGTTGCCTTCGTAGGTGAGTTCCAGATGCCGCCCGAGGGCGCCCACGTAGGCGATTTGAAAGATCATGGCGCCCGGAAGTTCACGCTGGTAATTCAGGTTGAAGTTCATCGCGTAGGGCGCGGTGAAACTCGGGCTGATGGTGTTCATGAAGTCCGGGTAGAACTGCGTAAAGTCCACAGTCGAACCTTTGGAAGGAGGAGTGAACGGGAACGGATTGGCGACGGTCGCGCCCGTCGCGATGTCCTGGAAAGGATTCGCAAAGGCCGGGCTCCCGCCGGCCAGGGAGCCCGCGCCCACGGAGGTGATGGAGAACGGAATGGCTCCTAGGTTCTGAAGCACAAGCTCTTCTTCGGAGCGGTTATAGTACACGCCGAAGCCGCCGCGAATGACGCTCTTCTGGTTATCTCCGGGGCTGTAAGCGAAGCCGAATCGAGGAGCTATGTGATCGTAGCGGGGATGATAGCCGGAGGAGGTGCAACCGGGATCGCCTGGAAAATCGACGCCGGTTGGAGCAGTGGGAAATACAGTGGATTGCTCCCCGGGAAGGAAGCAATTGACGTCCAATCTATCGAAGTGCTGATTCACTAGCGGCGTATCGACCTGATAGCCGAGGCCGTAGTTCAGGGTCAAATGGTCATTTACTTTCCAACTATCCTGAGCATAGCCGTAGTATTCATAAGTACGCGCCACGATCCAGCCACCGCTCGATTGCGTGTAGCTATCCGGAATGCCGAGGAGGAAATCCGCGCCGGCGTCTCCGGTGGTATAGATACCTGCTCCGCCGAACGAGTAGGTGCCATTGTTATTTCCGAAGAAAGGATTATCGACGTTATAGCGCTTGCCGTCAAAGCCAAACTTCAGGGTGTGATTGCCGATCACTTTCGAGATGCTGTCCGTGAGCTGATAGGTCTCGTCCAAGCGGGGCTGAGGACCATCGGAACTGAAGCCTAGGCTGAAAAGGCCGTTTACATTGATGGTGGGCAGGCCGGCGCCGGGAGCGTTCTGCGGAGTGATGCCGGTGAAACCATAGGATGCCGGCAAGGTGGGAGTCACCGGGGCGACGGCATCGTAGTTATAGCGCAGATAGCCGACTCGAAATTCGTTCAGCGTGGTGGGATTGATGGTATGCGTCCAATCGGCGGCGAATTCCTTAGTGGCCAAGAGGTTCTGCGAGGCGAACCCCGGAAGCGTTGCGCCAATGAAAGGCAGCGTATCGATCGTGGGCTCGTCCTGGATCGTGCCAGTGACCCACATCGTATCCTTTTGGCCGAAAGTATGGTCGAGCCTGAAGATTCCCTGGTCGATCGTGGTGGTCTGGATGGGGTTGAAGCTATATAAGTTGCCGGGAGAATTGGATGCGGGCACATACTGGTTGAGCAACTTGACCGCGAGCGGGTTCATATCGGCGGTAGGAATAAAGTTGTTCCTGAAGATCGTCGCGTAGGGCGTGCCCGCGGCATAAGTAGCGCCGTCATCGCCGATCAGCGGAATCGGCGAGGAGCCGGTGGAGGTCGCCAGATCCGTGAAGTAGCCGCTCCGCTGGGCGTTCGAATATACCGGCGTCTGAGACGGTTCACCGGGTTGAGGCTCGCGATTGCGCGTTCCCTGGTAGGAAACGAAGAAGAAGGTGTGGTCCTTCCAGATCGGGCCGCCTAGCGTTCCGCCGAATTGATTCTGATGGAAGACCGGCTTAGCGTTCTGGTAGATGTTGCGCCCGTCGAGGAAGGTATCGCGATAGAAGTCGAAGGCGTCTCCGTGAAACTCGTTAGTTCCGGACTTCGTGATGGCGTTCAACACCGCCCCCGAGTTGCGATCGTATTCAGGGTTGATGGTGCTCTGAATCAGGTTGAATTCTTGAATCGAATCCGGGCTTGGAATGACCGCCACTTCGTTCAGCGGCAGATCCATGCTGTCGATTCCGTTGATCAGAAACGAATTCTGTTGTGACTCGCTGCCGTTCGTCGCGTAGGCGTCCGCCATGCGATCGCTTGTAGATACGACGCCGGCGTTCAATTGCTGCAATTGCGTCCAGTCGCGGCCGTTGAGCGGCAGGTCTTGAATAGTGGCGGACTGGATGACGTTTCCAAGTTGGGTGACGTTCGTTTCAACCTGCGCGGCGTTTGCGCGTACTTCAACGGATTGGCTGACTTGACCGACCTTCAACGTAACCGGCAGCGCGAAGACTTGATTCAGCACCAGGTGGATGGCGTTCTCGGTGAACGTGGCGAAACCGTTCTTTGTCACTGTTACGGTATAGTCGCCGACCGGCAGCGTCAAGAACTGAAAGCTGCCGTCCGATCCCGATTCCACTGTCGCCTTGATCCCGGTTTGGACATTGGTGGCGGCCACGCCCGCACCTGGAATGGCAGCGCCCGTGACATCGGTTACGGAGCCTTTGATCCCGGCGGTCACTTGCTGCGCATGCGCAGTAGGCAGGTAAATGCAACAGGCGATGAGAACCGCACTGAATAGGCGGCTTAGAAGGATTCGAGTCACTAGTTACTCCCCTCGCAGAGGTTTGCGGCGGGAAGAGCAATCGACTGACCAGTCTCTATGTTACTGAAATATGGAATAGCGCTAATTCAAATCAGTTACAACGAATACGGAGTTCGGAATATGGTTCTTCGAATTCCTGGAGCCAATGAAGGATTACCCCGGGAATTGTACCTAAATGAAAAGGGGAGCCAAATGGCTCCCCTTTTTGTTTATATTGGGCCAGAGTTAGAAAACGATCTTCGCTCCGAGCTGAATGTTGCGATTGTCGCCGTATGTGCCGTTCGGTAGCAGGCCGTAGCCGCCCGAGATAACGCCGCTACCGCCGTAGATGTACGCGCTCCCGATGTTGACTCCGAAATTCGAATGGTTGAACGCGTTGTAGGCTTCGAGACGAAGCTGGAGGCTGACGCGCTCGGTGAACTTCAGATTCTTATAGGCGCCTGCGTCGAGATTCCAGGTGCCGGGCTGACGGAAGATATCACGCCCGGTCATATCGGAAGGAAATGGACCGAAGTCGGCGGTGCCGGTGATGGGATTCACGTAGCTCTCGTCCACATTGGGACCAGACAGGTTGAATACCTGATAGGTATTCGCGCCGGTCAGGGTACGTGGTACGTTGCTGTTTTGCGGAAGAGCGCCTTTATACATGAGACGCGTGTATACGTAGGCGTTTCCATTCGCATCGTAGTCATTCGTGATGTCATAAATGGAGTAAGGCGCCCCTGTTCGAGCGGTTAAGATGGGCGCGAGTTCCCAACCATCAAGCAGGTACTTCAAGACGCCGTGAGTATTCCGGAAGAACGGAACCTCCCAGACAGCGCTGACCGCTACGCGATGACGATTGTCGAACTCCGCATCGCCGTAATCGACCCTCGGATTGAACGGATCGGTGTAGCCGAGGTTGAACTGGTTCGTGGATGCGCTGAACGTGTCGCTCAGTTCATCGATAGCGTGGCTCCAGGTGTAATTCATGCGGAGCGTCAGGCCGGTGCGCTTGATGTCCTGAATATCGTAGCGGACATTCATTGCGTTGTAGTTCGAAGTGCCGTTTCCGCCACGCACGTTGATACTGCCGTATTGAGGGTTCAGAGGCGTTTCGCAAAGACCGGGAGTACAAGGAACGCCTTCGTAGACATTCGCGCTTCCAGGAATGTTGAAATTGGCGATGTCATACAAGTGCTCGCCGACCGAGCCGGAGTAATCGACTTCCAGGTGCTGGGTATTGAAGAACTCATGCTCGAGCGAAACACTAAACAGGTGTGCATAGGCCTGCGGGATTTCGGGATTGACGGCGCGCAGCTCGCTGGGAGGAAGCGCGGCCGATCCGGTTCCGCCGCCGAACACCCCAAAGTTTGATGTAGTCGCCGGGATGGTTCCGTAGTTGGAGCCCGAGATCAGGTCGACCACTGCGTAGTTGGGAGGATTGAACAAGACGTTATACGTCACGTTCCCGAAGTTGCGCTGATATCCGATGGAATACCCGCCGCGGAAGCTGGTCTTGCCGTCGCCGAAAACGTCCCAGGCGAACCCGACACGCGGCGCAAAATTCTTGTCGCTGGGCTGCCAAAGTTCGCCAATGGGGCTCTGGGGCGCAGGCAGAACCTTCCCATTCGTGACGGATTGGAAGATGCCTGGGCTGTAGATATTGGTAGTGCCGGCATAGTAGAAATTCGAATCAACAGCTGCGTTGACATTATGTTGCACGCCAAAGTACTCCCAGCGCAGGCCGAGGTTCAGAGTCAGGCGGTGGCTGACCTTCCAGGAATCCTGGAAGTAAGCCGCGCCTTCCCGATAACGGTCGCTACGCTCGAAGGACGGAGGGTTAACCGGAAGATTGATGGTGCAATCCGCAGTTTGGACGCCTCCGACGCAGGGATACTTGCCTTGCGGGTAGATGGCCGCCTGGAAGGAGTAAAGATCGCCCGCAAGCAGGTTATCAATTCCCTGTCCCACGGTGCTACCGAAGGTCTGAATTCCTTCTTCATAGGCGCCGAAGGTGCGGTTATCGCGCAGATAGTCGGCCGAGCCGCCAAAGCGGAATGAATGAGAGCCCTTGGTCCAGCTGAAGTCCTGGTAGGCCTGCGCGAAATTCTGCGGGCCGCCGAACGGTATGGCGCTGCCGGGGCTGAAGGGCAGATAGCCGGGTAGCGCGACATTGTATCCGGCGATTGTGGTGGTCGACTGATTGCTACCCAGATAGAAGCTGGGCGTGACGCCGATCGACGCCAAGGGTTGGTTATTGTTGAAGCGATTGAAATCGAGCTTGGATTCGGAGACGAAGGTCGGGGTGAAGGTATGCGTGACCGAATACAGCACGCTATTGTTGAATACGGTGTCTCCCGTGTCGTAGGACCCGTACGGGCTGTTGGAGTTGGCGCCGGAGAAGTCGAACTCGCTATAGATTGCGTAGCGAACATACATCTGAGTCTTGTCGCTCAAGTTGTAATCGACGCGGTTAACGCTGTTGTAGGTGTTCTGAGGCACGCCCGCTCCGGAGTCGGAGGGAACATTGTAAGACACCAAATCAAACATGGGAGCGTTTGCGTTGTAAGTTAAGCAGCCAGCCGTCGCGCTTCCGCAGGGATCCTGACCAAGCGCGGTGAGATCGTTGCGGCTCAAGGTTGAAAGAGTGGTGACGTTACCCAACTTGCCGTACGTATTGAAAACGGATTGAACGTTGCTGGGAGCGGCGGCGATCAACGCGGGATCGGGTATCAGAGAGATGATGTTAGCAGCGCTACGCACCCGCGTCCATTCCGTATTGCTGAAGAAGAAGAGTTTATTCTTCTTGATAGGACCGCCAATCGAGAAGCCAAATTGGTTGCGCGTGTAATGCGGCTTGGAAATATCGGTCGCGTTGTTTTCAAACGTGTTTGAGGCCAAGTCCGAAAAGCGGCCAAATTCATACGCCGTTCCGTGAAAATCGTTTGTTCCCGCTTTGGTGGTCACGTTAACGATACCGCTATCGGCACGCCCATATTCTGCTGTGAAGTTGTTGGTGATGATTCCGATTTCCTGTACGGAATCGACGGGCGTCATCTGACCCATCGAAGCGGTGAACTCATTGTTGTTTGCGACGCCATCGAGCAGCACGTTCGTACCTTCCGAGCGCAAGCCGTTCATCGCCACACCGACGCCGCGTCCGGAGGGGTCATCCTCGCTGACATTACCAGAGGTAACGACCAGCGAATATGGGTTGCGGGTCAGGGTGGGCAATTCCACCATCTGCTGAGTGGACAGGGTCTGCTGAACGGTCTGCGTTTCGGTATTGACAGCCACCGCGCCGGAAGCTTCGGTCACCTCTACCACGGTGCCGGTTTGTCCCACCTTCAGGCTTGCAGGTACCGTTAACCTCTGGCCGACGGTGAGAGTTACTCTTGTTTCGAAAGTCGTAAAGCCGGGCGCGCTTACTACCACGCGGTATTCGCTCGGGTTCAGCTCGGTAACGGCGAATTCGCCGGCGCTAGTGGTCGTGGTATCGCGCTCCGATCCGTTCACGGCGTTGATCACTTTGACCGTGGCATTAGAAACAACAGCGCCGGATGGATCGGTTACGTTGCCTAAGATCTGGCCGGTTTCGGCCTGAGACCAGAGCAGGCCGGCCGCCCCAAATAGGGCCAGCAGCAGAATTAGAAATTGATTTCGCGTCGAATGAGACACTCGAAAATCCCCCAAAAGTATTTCATCCCTCACCAGAGGCGAGGTCGGGGTAGTTTGAGCAATTCGACAGCCAACGACGCAGCCAACCTTATCCCGTACCGTAAGTTTATTGTAAATAACTACTTACGAGAATCCGGGCGTGTCATCTTTCTTATTGAATCTGGAATATTACCATCAGCTAATCCCATTATTCGAAGGGAGGAGGAGGCCCGTTACGGGTGTGCGGCATGGCAGGCAAGCACACCCGTACCGGCTTAGATTAGCTCTAGAATCTGACGCGAACGCCGAGTTGGATGATGCGTGTGTACTCGCCAGCTGCCCCGCCACCGCCCAGTCCGAGAGCGTTGTACTGACCGGTGAGAGCGCCGAAGGCGGCTGGGTTCTGCAGGTTCATGCTTGGATCGGACCACATCATATGATTCAGGACGTTGAACGCCTGGGCATAGATTTGGAGACCGAATCGTTCCGTGATTTGCGTGTCTTTGGTTAGACCGAGGTCAAGGTTCCAGCGCTGCTGGCCTCGAAGCTGGCCGCCGCCGCCGCAATTAGTGTCCAGTCCGACCAGATTTGGCCGGAAGTTGTTGTACACAGCAGACGGATTGGCAAAGAGGTTTGCGCCGGTACCGCCGTTCGCCGGGTTGCTATTGACGCCGATGGTTCCGGTGGGAGCAACCCCATACACGGCTGAGTTGCTGTAACCCATGCCGCTCAGGGGGATCGCCTCGCAGCCATTGCCATAGAAGCCGTTGCCCCATTCCTGATAGGAGCCGGTATAGACGTCGAGCGGCAGTCCGCTGCCATAAGAGAAGATGGGCGAAATAACCCAGCCACCCACGATGCGGCTGATGACGGGATTGTTCCCCAGCCAGCGCTGACCCTTGCCGAATGGCAAATTGTAGGAGCCGAGCAGGTTGAAGGTGAATTTCCGATCGTAGAACTGGGGCCCGTAGTCGACACCCAGATCCCAGGGATCGTTCACGTTGTTTTCGGTGTACGCCTGATTGAGTCCAATGATGCCCAGCGACTTCGACCAGGTGAAATTCGCCACGACACTGGTGTTGGTGGAACGCTTTTGGAGCGTAACGACGCCAGCGTTGTAATTGGAATAGCCCATCGACGTGTCGTCATAAATAAGGCCGGCTTGATTGGTGGACGGCAGAGCGGGACCAAAGCCGAAGCTGTTATCCAGGTCGCTCCAGAGGGTGGTGACAGCGTTGGAGGTAATGTTGCCGGATTCGTTGGCCACGACGGCGGCCGTGCAGCTCGCAGCGCCCTTGCAATAGCTCGAACCCGCCAGGGCCGACTCGAAGAATGGCTGCGGGGTCACGGCCTGGCCTCTCGAAAGCTCGAAGTACAAATTGTCGTAGGCATTGGCAAAGGTCTGGCCGCCTACCTTCATCATCCAGGGCACATCGTTCAGGTCGACGCCTTGGAACAGGTTGCGGGAATAGACGCCCACGTAACCGAGTTCGAGGACGACATTGCCTTTGAATTGGCGCTGAATCGTGAAGTCGACAGAATCCGAGTTGCCGGGCTTGAAGTTGCGGTCCAGGGTGAAGGTGCGGTCCGCGTAAGGAGCGTTAACTCCGGGCTCGACGGGAGACGTCAAGGTGTTCGTGATGGCGCCGGTGGGAGGAGTACCGTCCACGCCGATGCGGAAGGCGTTCGCCGGAGACGCGCCGCTCGGCGAGGTGCAAGCGCCGGCACTGGTTGGGTCGACGCAGGCTACCGGCTGCAAGAACCCGTCGCCGAGTACCGGGGTAGATACCAGGTTGATGCCGAGATTGCGGGAGTAGAAGCGGCCATAGCCGGCGCGAATGACGGTGGCTTTATCGCCCAGCAGGGAATGCAGCCAACCTCCGGTTACGTTCGGGCTCCAGGCGATGGAGACGCGAGGCGCGATTTCACCGTAGTAGGGCGCGTAGGGATATTTCAGCCCTTTTACGTCGCCGATAGGAGTGAAGGCGAGAGTTGGGTTGTAAACCTGGCCGGCATTGGCGGCCGCGAGCCGGGCCGACAGATATTGCTGGGCATCAATGGGCTGGCCATTGGCGAGAGTCAGAATGTCCTGCACGCCGTTGGCGTCAAGCGGCGGCATCTGTACTTGATAGTTCAACCCGTAGGCGAGCGTGAAGTTCGGCTTGATTTTCCAGGTGTCGTTGAAGAAGATGCTCCAGGTCTGATCTGTGACGAAGGAGCGCACCGGGGTGCCGAGGGGATTCGCGGTCAGATCGGCGCCAGTACGGGTGACGACGATGGAGGTGGCTTCGACGAGGCCGGCCACTTGGGAGTAGAGCGAATTCCAGTTACTCAACTCGCCCGCCGGCAAGCAGTTGGCTGTCACCGACCCCGAGCAGGGAACGGGCTGGTAGGCGGGCGTGAAATTGATATTGCTGCTGGCGTCGCTGACGTCGTAGACCAGGCTGGTGAGGCCTAGACCCACGTCGTCATAACGATCGAAGTGCCAGTGCTGATGAAAGAAGTCGCCGCCGAATTGGAAGAGGTGAGTTCCAACCAGCTTGCTGACGCTGTCGCGGTATTCGTAGTCGTGGCCGTCCCAAAGGCGCTGCCGGGCGTCCTGCGTGTCCACGTTCAGAGGGCTCAGGCCTGCTCCGGGGCCATTTTCGCCACCGACTTCAACGGAACCGGGGAACCCGGCATCGGCGATGGCGCCGGCTCGCAGCCATTGCCATTGATTGCGCAGGTAGCTGAAGTGAAATTCGTTGGTCAGCGTGGGGGAGAGAGTTCCGGTGAGGCCGACAACCAAAGAGCGAGGCTGCTGGATGTCCGTCGACGCGCTGACCGGATTGCCGGGCGTGTCGCCGGGTAGAATGCCGCCTACATCCACTTGATTGGTGGTGGGGTTTTCATTCCGGTAATAGCGATAGCTGCTGAAGAAGCGCCATTTGGACCCGAAATCGTGGTCGACGCGGATAACGCCGAAATCGTTGCTAAGGGGAAATGTGAGATTCCCGTTATATCCGCAAGTATTTAGCCCATTATCGCCGTAATTGAAGTTATTGCAGGCGGGCTCGTTCTTGCTCCAGATCTGGCTGACCACGGGATCGATGCCGATGCCGCGCGGGTCGCAAGGCTGACCTCCTGTGGCGCCGCAGGCGAGCGAGGTCGCCAAATTATACTGCACGACGTTGCCATTGGCGTCGCGCTCCTGAATGATTCCTTGTCGCAGAGTGGCCGATGGCACAAGCGCGGTGAAGGGGCCCGAGCGCGGATAGCGCTGGCCTTCATAGTTCACGTAAAAATAAGTCTTGCCGCCGAGGAATTCGGGGCCGAGCGGGCCGCCCAGCGCGCCGCCGAAGCGGTTGAAGTGAGCCTTCGGCTTGGCGATGGCGTCGAAATTGTTGAACCAGTCGTTTGAATTGAGCCAGTCGGCTTGGAAGAAGTCGTAAGCGGCGCCGTGAAAGGTGTTGGTGCCGCGTTTGGTCGAGACCATGATCTGGCCGCCGCCGGACATGGAGAAGTCGGCGGTCTCGTTGTTGGTGTTGACGCGGAATTCTTCCACGCTTTCGGCCGGCGTTGGAATGACGCCGCTGCCGTTGCGAGTCACGTAGGTGGAATTGTCGCCATCCAGGTCGCTGGTATTGTTGCCGCCGTCGAGCATGAAGGTGTTCTGGTCGGCGAAGTTGCCTGCGATGTTGCCGCTGGTGGTGTTGCCTTCGGCGCCGTTGAAGGTCGGAGCGGCGGTGGCCTGCAGGAACACGAGAGCGGAGACGTCGCGGCTGATGGTGGGCAATTGCAGAATGGCGTCGCCGCCCAGACTGCTCCCCATGGTGGCGCTCTCGGTTTGCAGCTCGGCGCCTAGTACCTCTTTCACTTCGACGGTTTCGGTAGAGGAGCCAACCTCAAGGGCGACGTTGAGGTTCAGGCCAGTAGCGGTGGTTACTTCCTGGGCGACCACCACGCTCTTTCGGAACCCGGGTTTGGTCACGATCAGGTCATACTTGCCGGGAGTTACATCGTTAAAAACGTACAAACCGGCGGAATTGGTCTGGAGCGTAATGGGAATGTTGGTCGATTCATCCACCAGCGAGACGCTGGCCCCCGGCACTGTTGCGCCCGTGGGATCGGTGACGCGGCCTGTCACACTGCCGTTTCCCGTTGCCTCCTGCCCCATCAACACGGTGGGAATGAAACACAACAACAAGCACATCTGCCAAAGCGAAAGCTTTTGCACGTCGGCCCCCTGTGAAAGTGTTCAATGCTGGAACTGCGTAATCCGCGAGTGTCCGTTTCCGGAACGCAAGGCTTGGGTTGGAGTATATGAAATCTTTACACTACTGTCAATCGGTTAATTCGGGGGCGTGTGGTACCGCAAGTTTGCTCTGTTCAATCGGCAGGGCATGAGCCCACTTACCCGGCAAACAGGAAAGCCCAGCTACGCCCGTTTATTTAAATATGTTGACGAAGACGTTCAGCAGCAGTAAACTAACATTCCAAGTTAGATTGTGAGGTGCTTTGTAATGCCGAGCTCGCCACTCTGGGATCCGTCCGTCACCCTTAAGTCACACGACTTCGCCGGAACGGGGAAGTGGACCACCCGGGCTCCATTGCTCGCGCTCGAACATCCGGACCCGGCGCTTCAACTGCCTTCGGACGCGGTTCTTCACCCCCAGGTCTTTCTGCGGAACACCACGGCGCGTTCGGTAAAGGCGCAGTTATCCATTCACTGGCGGGATGGGCAGTCGCACGGCCGGGTTCGGTTGCCGGAAGCGACGCTCGCGGCTGATGAGACGAGAGTCGTCGATATCCGGCAGCTTCAGGAAAACGGAACCATTCCTTCGACGGCCTACTGGGCGCAACTAACCCTCGCAACCGATACGCATCCGAACGAAGTGATGGCGGTTGCCGCGAGCTTCGACGAGAGTTTGCGCTATGGAGCCCAGACGCCGTTCTCCGACCAGCTCGCGTTCCATTTGGAGGGCAGCGCCTGGCGGGTGGATGCGACGCATAATTCCATCATCGCGGCGGGCAACGGCGGCAGCCTGCCCGTGAACGCGCGGCTGACGTTCTTCTATGGGAACGGCTCCCAGGCCTATGAGGTGGACCAGACCATTGCAGCGGACGACGAAATGCTGGTGGACGTAGGCAGGCTGATTCGCGACCGTATTCCGGACCGGAACGGGCACGTGCTGCCCGGCGATCTCAACACCGGCGCGTATCGATTGCAGGATCTGGCCGAGACGCCCGGTGCGTCGCTTTAAGAGGCAAAGTGGTGACGGACAAGACCTGGGGACACGCCACGTACGGATGCGCGGTTTGCTGCGGATATCGAGCGGTGTACTTCAGCCCCGATCCGGCGGGCGTACCGATCGAGGACAACACGGGTGTGAATGTAATGGGGATGGATGCGTGCAGCAGCGGCACAGCCAACGTAAGCGGTTATGCAACTTCGTGGACATCGGGAAATACGTCCATTTTGACGGCGCAAGCGCGCCAGATCCATGGCGTCGCCGCAGGCAGCACAGGCCATTATGCCGAATTGAGCAATATTATGTACGGGCCGGCACGGGACGGATACCCTTGCCCACTTGAGGATGTGGAGACGGGCGGGACAGGCAACTCTGTCGCGCTCACTTGTAGTCCTTTGACCGTCGATTGGGGCAACTCCGTCGCTTGCAGCGTAGCGGGCGCGTCCGCCAGTCAGGTGACACAATGGACGTTCTCAACGGACGGCGTGAGCGTGAACGGCCCGGCGGGTTCCTTGACCTGGTCCGGCCCGATGGTCGCCGGTGGAACGATTACGGCCATGGCGGTTGGGGCATCGCCATCTCAGACAATAACCGTCAACCCGCGATCCACCTTTCCAATTGTAGTGTTGCCGGCTCCTTCCCTTGTGGCCAACGGCTCGACCATCAATGGAGTCACGCTTCCGACCCTCACATCGCCGCCGACAACGGAGGATGGCAGCTTTGGGGCTTCGACCTACGCGTATAACTACAATTTCACCTCGGGCGCTGCGAACTCAGGCCCAAACGCCGGAATTTATTACGTAACCAGCTTTACCGATTCCAGCAAGTATGCTTGGGAATTGAATCCGGGAGTTACAAACCCCAGCGACCCGTTCTATCAGCACCAGGGCAACTGCTTCGCAACCATCTCACAAATCACCGCCGCTGTCCAGGCGCACGAGGTGGGCGTTCCTGGCCCGAGCCATTACTCGGAGGTGCAAACCGCGTTATCCAGCAACAATCCCGCTTCGGTGGCGAACAATTCTGTCGGCAGCACATCAAGTCTCAGCACGGATTTCAGTTCGACCTACCAGACAGTCGCTAGCGCAGGCGCGCCAGAGCCACCTTCGAACCTTCCATCGAATATCAACTATCCGCCATATCAAACTTGCCCCCAGTAGGACAGACACCAATGTTGATAAACCACATATTTTTGGCGATTGCGTTGCTACTCGACTCGGGTAGGCAGGTCGCGTTTGTAGACCTGTCCCAACCTCCGCGGACGCCAGAGCCAAGTTCTCAGGAGATACACGTGAGGGGCGGTCGAATCTACGATGGAGGCATCAAACACCCGCTTCCTGGAACGCCCACTGTCAGTCTGAGATTGAACCAGATCATAGAGACCAAGGACGGAACTCTGGTCACGGATGTCGTCGAAGCCGTGTTGACGAATACCGGCAGCAAGGCGATCACAATCCCCATTGGAGACGACCCGGTTCCGCTGCTGAAGAGCGGCGAGCCGAATCGGCGCTATTTTCAATTTGCGGTGAAGCTTGCCAATGCAAAGCGGTTCATTGCCGTGGTGACATCTGCGTCCAACAGCGGCCAGCCCGAATCGAGCGCGGTCCTGCAACCGGGCGATACCGCACTGTTTTGGTTGCCGGCCGGCTCCTGGCGTGCGCGGGAAGAGTCGGCAGACCAGCGCGAGCCAAACCCGGACGTCACGGTCGTATTATCGCTGAACGAGAAGGTAATCGATGGAGGCGTGGATTACAACCAGATGATCGGCGAGGAGGTGCCGGCCCAGAATTCAGTACCGCTTCCTCACGCGGCAGGGTCGGTGTTCGTCCACTGATTGAAATACTGTTTGCGTGCCTATCTCTTCGCCCAATTGGGGCTGGATGGCCCGTATGGAACTCTGAATTCAAGACGGGAAGCGCTGTCTCCTGCAATTGAAGGAGATATCGGAATGCTAAGAAAAAGGCCTCTCGTTATGGTCCTGGCGTGCGCCACGGTATGGTGTCAGGAAACGCCTTCGCAGCAGCAGCCGCTTGCCAGGGCTAATCCCTCCGATCTGAAAATATCCTGCCGCTTGAACGAATCCGCTCGGACGGGGGAGGTCACGATAACGAACGTGACGGATAAGCGCTGCTATTTCGCGCGTTCGGGTCCCCTGATTGACTATCGAGTAGCCGCCATCTCCGAAACCGGAAAGCCTGTTCGGGAACTTACAATCAGGGAGGCCGTCATGCGATCAAATCCGTCGCTCAAATTTTTTAACATGCGTGTGTCTAAAGCGCTTATTACGCTGAATCCAGAAGAAGCATATACGGCAAGTGTCCCCTTGTCCGATCACATTGTCATTCCAAGGGAAGGGGGGAGATTTATGGTTCGGATTGGACAGGTGCTGTTTGAAAAGCCGGGAAGCGTGTTCGATGCCGATCCGACGGAGGTGATCTGGTGTGACCGCATGGCAGAGAGATTCCCTGCTTTGAGGTGAGTTAGTATACTCCGTCCCGTCTCCTCACCCGATGGAATCCGCCATATCAAAGTTGCCAATAGGACGGATACCAATGATCTCAAGATTCAAACTCTTAACGGTTGCCTTGGTGCTAGGCTCGGGTAGGCAGGTAGTGTTTGTAGACCTGTCCCAACCTCCCCAGACACCAGAACCAAGTTCTCAGGAGATACACGTGAGGGGCGGTCGAATCTACGATGGGGGCGTCAAACAGAAAGCGGTTCATTGACGTGGTGATATCCGCGTCCAATAGCGGCCGGCCCGAATCGAGCGCGATCCTGCAACCGGGCGATACCGCACTGTTTTGGTTGCCGGCCGGCGTCTGGGGTGCGCGGGAAGAGTCGGCAGACCAGCGCGAGCCAAACCCGGACGTCACGGTCGTATTATCGCTGAACGAGAAGGTAATCGATGGAGGCGTGGATTACAACCAGATGATCGGCGAGGAGGCGCCGGCCCAGAACTCAGTTCCGCTTCCTCACGGGGCAGGGTCGGTGTTCGTCCACTGATCCACGCCGGCACGCTGGGCGCTAGCATGATCTATGCGACTGAAGTGGTGCAGCAATACCGGGTCGCTTTACGCTATCTGTGGAATGCTCACCTTCGGCCCGATACGGGCGCTAACGATTGGGAGCCGGTACGAGCGTTGAACGCCTTGAAGCTCCCGCTCTTCCTTGCGCTGGTGATGAGGAAATTAGACTATCATGGCGAAGACCCAACGCAAATATTCGGGAATGCATTCAGAGTGGTCCCTCCGCTGTCGGCAGGCGGCATTTTGGGAGCGCTGCGAGTCGATACCGGATTTCCGGACAGGCCTGGAAAGTGCTTCGTTGAGGTTAAAGGCTCCTTCAGTGCGCAAGATTTAGATCTGACACTGCTGGATTTTTTCGATTGGAGCGAGCTGAATTGGAGAGATTTCCGCTTCTATCGGGTCCGAATCAATCGCTTGAATGGCCACCCCGCAAGCGCCGGACGCGAGGGTGTCGTCGAAAACGGAGACGTTGACGTTCTCTGGAAACCGACGGAAATGGTCGGCCGCCCGCCGATTCCCGTCCGACCCGAGTGATGTCAAGGGCGCTTATCGCGCGGCTCAGTTACCGCGCGGCCAGCAACGCCCGCAGATGACGGGCCCGCTCGGGCGAGCGAAGCTGGCGCAGCGCTTTGGCTTCGATCTGGCGGATGCGTTCGCGCGTGACGTCGAACTCCTGGCCGATCTCTTCGAGCGTATGCTCGCGCTCGCAGCCGATACCGAAGCGCAGCCGAATCACTTTCTCTTCCTTGGGAGAGAGCGTCTTCAAAATATTGGCGGTCTCGTCGCGGACGTTGGAATCGATCACCGCGTCGACGGGAGAGCCGACCCAGCGATCCTCGATCAGGTCGCCGAGAGCCGATTCGCCGTCGCGGCCCACCGGCGTTTCGAGGGACACGGGATCGCGGGAGATAGTCTTCAGCTTCTGGACCTTCTCCACCGGAATATCCATGCGCCGGCTGATCTCTTCGTTGGTCGGCACGCGGCCCAGTTCCTTTTCCAACTCGCGCGTGGCCCGCAGGAACTTGTTCATGCTCTCGTTCATATGAACGGGAATACGAATGGTGCGGGACTGGTCGGCGATCGCTCGGGTGATGGCCTGGCGAATCCACCAGGTGGCGTAAGTAGAAAATTTATAGCCGCGGCGATATTCGAATTTGTCGGCGGCGCGCATCAGGCCGATGTTGCCTTCCTGGATTAGATCGAGCAGGTGCAGACCGCGATTGACGTATTTCTTGGCGACCGAGACCACCAATCGCAGGTTGGCTTCCACCAAATCCTTCTTGGCGCGCTCGGCTTCGATTTCGCCGTGCCGGATAACGGAGACGCTGTGCCGGAGCTCGGGCAGCGATGCGCCAGCCTCCGTTTCGCGCTTCTTCAGATCGCGCCGCAACTCCTTGACCCGAAGTTGGGCGGCCGCCGAGTTGCGCAACTCCAGCTTCTTGACTTCCATGTCCAGCAAAGACATTTCGTCGGCTGTCTTTTCGATCGCGCGGACGAATTCCTTCCAGCGCGCCAGGTTAAATGGAATGGCGCGAAGAGCCCGCGAAATCTCCACCTTGCCGCGCACCACTTTGCCGGCCCATCTCTTCCGTAGCTTCTTGTTGGCCGCCGGAACGGCTTCGTATTTGTCGATGGTCTGCTGCTGCTTCTTATGGACGGCCAGATAGGCGTAGAACAGCTCGGCAATCTCGCTGCGCCGCTTCAAATCGGCCGCGCTGCCCTCTTCAATATCCGAAGGTCCGAAGTCGACGTAGCTGTCCACGTCCTCGGCGCCTTTGCGCACCAGCTCTCCGAAATCGCAGATCAAGCTCTGGATCAGCGGCGAGCGACTGATGGCCTTCTGCATGCGCAGCTTACCGCGCTCCATCTTTCGCGCGAGGCTCACCTCGCCTTCCCGCGTCAGCAGTGGAACGGAACCCATTTCCCGCAGGTACACTCGAACCGGGTCGTCGGTGTAAATCGACTCCTCGACCTGCTGAACGCCGTGGAATTCCTCGTCTTGAACCTCTTCGGGATGGAAGAAGTTCGCGTCTTCATCGAACGGGAGCCCTAGCGGCTCGTTCCCATCGGCTAAATATTGATCCTCGAATTGATCCACCTTACCTGATCACCTCTATTGCACGCTCTCAATTTCTCTATCGGGAAAGCGGGCGCACCAGCCCGAACGAACTGGTGTTCTTTTACATCCTTTTTGTTGGGTATGCCTTCGCCGGCTCCGCGCCTAAGCCGGACGCAAGTGCCAAGCCTGTCAATATAGCGCGCATCGATTATACCCGGTTTCGAGCCGCGAGTTAATACCCTAATAGGAAGATGTTCGCCAAAGTGATTGGTTTCACGAAAGATAATGGCGCATCGGCGCTTCCGCGGGGCCCTCCGGCGCTGTGGAAAACCCGGCTCTTCGGAACCCCTTCTCCCTGTTAGACCTTGCGGTGCAGCATTACGTTTTTCAATTCGCTCAAGAATTCTTCTACATCTTGAAAGTCCCGGTAAACAGAAGCGAACCGCACATAGGCGATCTTGTCCAACCCTCGCAATCGATCCATTAGCATCTCGCCAATGAGGGTTGTAGGGAGTTCCCGCTCGGGGCTCTCCAGAAGCGAGGATTCGACCTGATTGACCAGTTCGGCCAAGCGACCCATGCTGACGGGCCGCTTCTCACAGGCTCGGAGCAGGCCGTTTAGCACCTTCTGCCGATCGAACTTCTCACGGCGCCCGTCTTTTTTGATGACCATATAGGGCACTTCGTCGCAACGTTCGTAGGTGGTAAAACGGCGCTCGCAGGCCAGGCACTCCCGGCGGCGGCGAATTGAGTCGCCTTCCTTGCTTTCACGCGAATCGATGACTTTGTCTTCGCGATGCCCGCAAAAGGGACAGGTCATCGTTTGCCTCGCATTCGCCGCTTATCTCGCATTCGCCGCTTCTGTCGCCCTCGGCAGGTCATCTTGCTCTTCGCGCATTCGCAACTCTATGAGCTTTAACACGAATGGGTCCAAAGACGGAAATCACCCGATTATTGACTAGATGCCGATCGAAATCGCGCACCCGCCAGCCCATCCGATTGAACTTCTTAAACTGGCATGACGTTTATCTGGGTGTAACGCCGGGGCCGGAGGTTGAATCCAGCCGAGTTCCGGACGAACCGTTGAGGTTTAAAAATGTCTGCCGCCGCCGTTTCAGTTTCGCTTACTCCCGGGCTTTCGTTAAGCTCAAAAGCGGCGGGCGCGTCTTGGAATTGGGCAGGTGGCGCCCGGATAGGGACCCCACATCGCTTGCATTCTGATACCAGCCATTCTGAAACGAGCCGTTCGGAAGCAAACCTAGTGGAACGCTGCCTGGGCGGCGAGCAGGGCGCCTGGGACGAAATGGTCAAGCTCTATACCAAGCGGGTCTATGCCATCTGCTATCGATTCACGAATCGCGATTCGGAAGCCCAGGACCTGACGCAAGACGTTTTTCTGCGGGTATTCAAGAGTCTCTCCAGTTTTCGCGCCGGCGAAGGCTCCTTCGCGGTGTGGCTGATGCGCCTGACGCGTAACCTTCTGGTAGACCATTACCGCCGAACCAAGCATGACCGCGTGACGGACGCTCTCGAAGACAAGCTAGCCATCTTGGAAGAGCGCCGGTCGCAGCACTCGCGCACGGACGGCCTACTCGCCGGGCGCGAGGCCGGGGAGCTCCTGGAGGCGGCTCTGCAGAAGCTCTCGCCGGAGTTGCGCGAAGCGGTTATACTGCGGGATCTCGAAGAGCTCGAGTATCGGGAAATAGCCCAGGTGTTGAACGTACCGGAAGGAACTGTAAAGTCGAGACTGAATCGCGGGCGCGCGGAACTGGCGCGCGTGTTGCGACGCTACGAATCGAAGCGCGGGCAACGGCCGCTGGACGGCCTGTCCGCTGTGTGACAGTGCAAGGGCATGGCATGAACTGCTCGGAATTCGAAACACTGTTAGCCGATTACGTCGACGGCGCGTTGAGCAGTGGCGCGCGCGCGGCGCTGGAACAACACGCCTCGGCCTGCGCCGATTGCGCCGCGTTCATGACCGACGTGACGGGAGCGGTGAGTTTTCTGGCCGGCGCGGCCGAGATCGCGCCCCCGCCCGAACTGATTACCCGGATTGCGTATCAGGCGCCGATGGGACGCCTGCGCGATCCGCTGGACCGGCCTGGATTCTTGAACCGGATCGCGCGGAAGTGGTTGCAACCGATGCTGCAGCCGCGGCTCGCAATGGGAATGGCGATGACCATCCTGTCGTTCGCGATGCTTGAAAAGTGCACCGGCATTCAGGTGCAGCATATACAGCCGGCGGACCTGAACCCGGTCAGAGTTTGGGACGGTGTCGAAGACCGCGCGATGCGAACGAAAGACCGCGCCGTGAAATATTACGAAAACATTCGCCTGGTGTACGAGATCCAGAGCCGCCTGAAGGAGATGGAAGCCCAGCAAGAGGCTTCCTCCCAGCCGAAGCCGCAAAGCAAGCCGAGCGGTGGACAGAGCGGCCAGCGCAACAGCCAGACCAAATCGACCAGATGAGGGAACCACGATGACGTGCTATTTACATCCAGATGCGCCCGCGACAGCGTTTTGCCGCTCCTGCGGAAGGCCGCTTTGCGCACTCTGCCAGCGGACCGCCGAAGGAACCGTGTTTTGCCAAGAGCACGCGCCGAACGCGAGCTTCGGCTTCAGCGCTCCCCAGGAGCCTGTGGGGGCCTCGGGTCCGGACCCGTATAACGCCGCGCCCCCGCCCTACACGCCGCCGCCCTACACGTCACCGCCCTACACGTCATCGGCGCCGTTCCCACCCTCGCCCTCCGCGCCGGTCGGTCGCACTTCGCCGGTGGCGGCCTTCTGGCTCGGCCTGATTCCAGGCGTAGGCGCTATTTACAACGGCCAATATATGAAGGGCCTGGTGCATGCCATCATCCTCGGCGTCTTGTTGAGCCTGACCGATTCGGCCGAAAACACCGCCGGCCAACCGTTGCTGGGGATGGTGCTGACGGCGTTCTGGTTCTACATGGCGTTTGAGGCGTATCACACGGCCAAGAAGCGTCAGTTGGGGGCGCCGGTCGAGGAGTGGTCCAGTCTGTTGGGAGCGGCGCCGCGCACAGGGCGCGTGCCACTGGGGCCTATCATCCTGATCGGCATCGGCGTAATTTTCCTGCTCGATACAATGCACCTGCTCGATTTCCGCGAGTTCGGCCGTTTCTGGCCGGTGATTTTGATTCTGGTGGGAGCGCACCTGCTGTACTCGCGCCTGACAACGCCGGCGCGCGTGCCGCCCGTTCGATCCGCGTCCGTGCCGCCTTCTAATCCCGTTGGGCCCAATCCTGTCGCCGAGGACCGGCCGTGAATAGAGCCGCTCTCTTTGTGCAGGCCGCGCGCGGGCCGATCCTGCTGATTACGATTGGGGCGTTGTTTGCCATCCACCAGGCCGGCATTCTCTCCTTTTCGCGGACGTGGCCGCTCATCATCATCACGATCGGCGTTATGAAGCTGGTGGAACGCATGGTGGCGCGCCCCGCTTACCCGCCCATTCCCGGACCCCCGATGTCCGGGCCGCCGCGATATGGAGGGCCCGTCCGATGAGGCCCCGCACGTCCGTGGCTGCGCCCCTGATCTTGATTGCGATTGGCGTTCTGTTTCTCTTGCATGCCGTATCGCCCGACTTTCCCGTGGGCGAAACGCTCGCCGTCTACTGGCCGTTCCTGCTGATCATCTGGGGCGTGTTGTCACTGCTCGAAATCGCTATTTTGGCGCTTCGCGGGGCGCCGTTGCCTGTCAACGGGGTGTCCGGAGGCGGATGGTTTCTGGTGATTCTCATCTGCGCGGCGGGGCTCATCGCGTTTGAAGCTCGGCGTCCGGACACCTGGTGGCATCGCGCCGGTTTGGAGCACGGCGTGCAAGCCTTCGGCGAAGAGCACGAGTACTCCGTCAATACGGTGCAGAAGCCGGTCGGCAAAGCGCCGCGCATCGTCATCGAGGCTTTCCGCGGCGATGCGAAAATCACGCCGTCCGCGGCCGGCGATCTGGTACTGACAGGACACAAGAGCATACGTTCCTTCGATTCCGATGAAGCCGACCGCGCGAATTCGGCTACTCCGGTCGAGGTGCTTGTCGCGGGCCAGACGGTGACGATCCGCTGTAACCAAGATAAGGCGCGGACGCACGCTCCCGTAACGACCGACCTGGAAATCACGATCCCCAAGGATGCTAGCGTCGAAGCGACTGGCAGATACGGCGACTTCGATATTTCAGGCATCTCGGGCGGCGTAAATCTGACCAGCGACAATGCCGGCGTACGGTTGGAAGATATCGGCGGCGACGTAAGCATCGACACGCGCCGCAGCGACCTGGTGCGTTGCATCAATGTGAAGGGAAATATCGATCTGCGCGGCAAGGGCGACGATGTGGAACTCACCAAGGTCGCCGGTCAGGTGACTATTGAAGGCGACTACGGGGGCAGCGTGTCTCTCCGCGAGCTGGCCAAGCCTGCTCGCGTGCAAAACATGCGTACGCAAATGGAGGTTCAGCAGGCGCCCGGAGAGATCCGGCTCGAGCGCGGGAGCCTGGAAGCAGAAAACGTGCTTGGGCCCCTGAAGCTCGTCGCGCAAGCCACCGATGTGAGCCTCGACGGGTTCACGAATCCGCTGGATATCAGCGTGGACAAGGGTGATATCGATCTGAAGCCGGGACGCCTGCCGCTGACCGGCATGAACGTGCATACCCGTTCCGGAAACATAGAGCTGTCGATTCCCGCTTCGGCCGGTTTCGCCATCGTCGCCATTACCAGCCACGGGGAAATCGACAACGAATTCGGAGACGGGCTGAGAGAACGCGCGGAGGGCCGTGGCGCGCGCCTCGAAGGCGCCGTCGGAAGCGGTCCTGAATTGAAGCTGGCGACCGATCGCGGCAGCATAACGGTTCGCAAAGTTTCGGGCGAGACGGCACCCGGCAGTGTGTCGCTGACTCGCGTCCGGCCAGCGCCCCATCCCGCAACGCCGCTGGCATTTCTTCTGGATACCACGGCGCCCGTGCGAAGATAAGATCTGTCCGGGCGGTTAGCTCAGCCGGTTAGAGCGCCTGCCTTACAAGCAGGAGGTCGATGGTTCGATCCCGTCACCGCCCACCATCACAACAAAATAGTTAGGCCACCTGTCTTGATGGTGCCTTTCAGCTCCCGCTGTCCTATCCGGCTGGCGCCGTGGTAATGTCTTTAGAAGGCGTTGCTCGGCTTAGTTTCCTACGCGACCTTCTGGCCCGCCCGCCGCGTTGATCATTTCTAGAAGCCGCGCTGCGGGGAAGTCGGCATGTTGTTATTGGTATCGTTAACATCGCAGGCGAAATTCATCATGCTCAATTGACTCGTCTGAGTCGAGCACGCGATCCCGGACTGATCCATAAGCCCCATCGGATGTCCGGTCTCATGCTCCTGGCCTTTCTCGGCCTGAAGGTTCCAAGGGCGCACTGTTTGGGTCAATCGACCAATAAACGGTTCCTCCCTTGGGCCAAGCCGGCGCGCCGTTACTCTGGGTGGGGCAGTCGCCTCTGGATACCAAGCAAAACAGGAAAATACCTGAGCAACCGAATAGGCCTTTCACCTTAGATCCTCTTACTTACACGAATGGGCGAATTCAGCGATCTTGCCTTCGAGCTGAGCTAAGGTAGAGCCGGACAGCCATTGCGCTCTCTTTTCGGCGTCGACATTTCGAGCGAGCGGCCGAATGTTCTGCTTCGTAACTAGATACGTATTTACATCATTCTGGCTCTCGAAGCTCTTATGCTCGCCTGCAATCGTTTCAAGGAAGAAAATGTATTCTGCCCCGATCTGAAGCGCCGGATAATCAGGGTCGCTGGTATGAATCGTCCCTTCAGCCAGATGCACCTCCCCAAACGGGCGGGAAAGAGTAATCGTCTCGTTCGCCGCAAGGTGCTCGGTGGTGACGTTCCTCAGGACAGTATCGACGCGGATATGATAATCCGTGAACACGGTTGTTTCAGAAGCGGAAAGTAAGCCGAGGGAGCGAGTAGGGCTTCCAACGACTATCGCGCTGGACGCACAGATGCTCTCCGCGAGTAGGTCTGCCTCATCCGGGCCGCCGGGTAGCTCGCCGCGGTCGGCTACGCTATGCACCTCGAGAACCTGCTTCCCAGACTGAAGAAGTGCCTGCCTTAGGCTGGCGCCGGGTCGGTTGTAATGCGGTAATTCCCGATGGCGCTCGTGCAGCTGATCCGCACTTTCCTGCTGTGGGCATGCACACGGGTGCAGGAGGATAGTCAATAGCGCCGATTTAAGAGCGGTTTTGAATAACACGTCGGAGGTGCACATATATTACTTCACTATCCAGCGCCGTTAAGCTTACCTGAAATTATCCTCCGAGTTCAGAGGGAATTCATTACGTTTCTTGGACTTGCTCATTTTCCCGGTTCTTCCATTGGGCGTCGCTCGACATTTTGGGCTCCGAAGAGAAACTATCCTTCGTTCGAAGCTGTCTGCTTTCGAATCTTATGACGTGGAGCGCCATTCTGATGGCGGCGAAAAAGCAGAATTACTCGGTCTCGGTTGATGAGCTGTGCTCGGTATCCACTGATGCCCTTTGGTAGCCGTCTCGGCACCCGAGATACAATGATGCGGTGGGACTTAAGGGCATCTCGGCGCCGCGGCGTGGAGCACGGCTCTTACTCAGGATATTCAGAGTGGAGTTAGTGTGGAAGATCCAGCCATTGTAAGTGAATATCAAAAGTTACTCGCCACTTACCCGCAGATCTACGATGCTCTTCTAAGTACCGTATATGTGCCAAACAGCAGCGGTGGATACGACCCGGTTCCCTTGGCGAAAGTCGTGAAGGATCAGATGAACTCACTCGGGCTCGCCCCTAACTTCCTGAACGCGCCTTGGCCGAATCCTCCTCATCCTTCTGGTACGGATGTCACAACTCTGTTGGCTCTGTTAAGCGCGTATGACGAGACATAGGAGGGCTTGTGAACATTCGCGATGTTCTCTTTCCTCTGACCGCGGCTGGAGCGGTTTTCGGCGCGATTGCGTATCAACAGCAGGTTGGCGCGGCTGACGAGGCGGACCGGATCGCCTGGCAAACCTTGGCTGAGATATCGCGGCCGGCGCGGCCTATTGGCGCTGGAGCGGGCGAAACCGCAGTCTCCTGGCGTACGTGGTGGACGTCAGTCGATGTCTATCCGGATGCGTCTCTCAACCTCACTCCGCAATCGGCTGACACGGCGGCAAAGTTTCGCCGCATTCCCTGCCAGGAACAATCCGAAAAGCGGGCGGCGTTTCCCGATCAGCCGCAGACTTCCAAACCATGCGAGGTCGTTTGGCTGGATGGCGCCGCGGCCGGCTATATCTTCCAAAACGGATTGTGGAAACGGGAAAACCTGAACATCGCCGCGGCTGCCCATCGGATCAGCTTTCCGCAAAGCGCGAACTATAATCACATCGACCCACGCGCCGTCGCGATTGAAATGAAGACCGAGTGGGCGCCTATCGCGGACGCGCAATCCGGCCGCTTCATATTGGCGATCGACCAGCAGCAGACCACCCGCGCCCTTGTGGCATTCCACATGATGATCCGAGCCCAGCCCAATTGGATATGGGCCACGTTCATCCACGAGGATTACGCTCAACTGGTGACCCAGGCCGGCGCGAGTTTCCGCGACAGCTTCGGCAGCCGCGACGGCCGTCCCTCCGCTGGCCTTCGACGCCTTCTTAGAAGCCGGCGCGCCGAGTTTCTCGCCCACTACAAACTGATTGGAACGCAGACCGATTTCAGCACACTCCTTGGTAATCCGCTGATTGAACCAGCCGCGCTCATGAAGCAAAAGAAGATCTCGTGCATCTCCTGCCACGCGTTCGCGGCGGTAGACTCGGTCGGCCACGTGCCGCACCAATCGCCTCAGGCAGGGGTTCCGCAGATTCCACCTATCTTCAATTCAGTCAATTTCGACTTCACCCTGACCGAACACGCAAAGTGCAGTGTAATGGCGCAATGTTCCACCTGAGACGATTTGTGGCACACTTGCAGGCAGCCACAATGAAACACCGGTCTGAACTATTCGATAAGTTGTACCAACGGCTCAGACAAGTAGCGAGAGGCAGGCTAGCAAGTGAACACGGCGCTCCATTCGGACCGTCAAGCGCGACTGGTTTGCGGCGACCGCGTGGCTGAAGGCGGAAATGCGTCTCGACCGGTTTCGGTCGTTCAAGGCGCTGGCGGCGGATAAATCAATCGCGCATTAAGGCAACTCTACATCTCCCGCCGATTTTCAAGCGACCTCGACATCGTCACCTCGTCGGCGAACTCCAGGTCGCTTCCCACCGGGACGCCCATCGCGATGCGCGTGACTCGCGGCCCCAAGGGTTTTAACAGCCGCGACAGGTATACCGCCGTCGCCTCGCCTTCGACCGTCGGGTTGGTGGCAATGATGATCTCCTCTATCGCATCTTTCCTCAATCGGTCCACCAAACCCTTGATCTTCAGTTGCTCGGGCCCAATGCCGCGCAGCGGCGAGATAGCTCCCTGCAGCACGTGATACAAGCCGCGGAAGCTGTGGGTGGTTTCGATCGGCACGATGTTATGCGGCTCCTCCACCACGCAGATCTGCGATTGCTCGCGGTGCGGATCCCGGCAGTAGAGGCACAGCTCGCCGGCGCTAATGTTGTTGCACTGCTCGCAGATTCCCAGCTTGTCTTTGATGTCGAGAATCGCTTGCGCAAGATTTTGGGCGTCCTCGCGAGGCGCGCGCAAGAGCGCAAATGCGATTCGCTGGGCCGATTTCTGTCCGATTCCGGGCAGTTTCTTGCACTCCTGGATGAGCCGCGCGAGCGGCTCTGCGAATTCTGGCATCGCAGCCCGGCGCTAAAACATTCCGGGCGGAAGGCCAAGCCCGCCCAGCATGCCGCCCATCTTTCCCTGCGCCTCATCGTCGACTTTCTTGCCAGCTTCGTTGAAGGCGGCTCTCATCATATCCTGCAGCATTTCCACATCGCCAGCCACTTCAGGATCGATCTTCACGCTGAGCACGTTCTTGCGGCCGTCCATCTTCACGGTGATCATGCCGCCTCCGGCCGACGCTTCCACGCGAATGGCGGCAATTTGTTCCTGCAGCCTTTCCTGCATCTGCTGCGCCTGCTTCATCATCGCCTGCATGTTGCCCGGCATTTTCATAGCGGCACGTCGCTCCCTCTACTCATTCAAATTTCGCACGGTACGCACCTGCGCGCCCGGAAAAAGCTCCTGGAACCGTTTGACGCCCGGATGCGATAGGGCCCGCTCTCGCAACTCCGCATCTCCGCCGGAGGCGGCCGACGCAGACTGCGGCGCGGGCGCACTTGCCGCCGCCTGGGTGGAAACTTCCACCCGTACCCGCACCGGTTTGCCCGTCACTTGAGCGGCCGCCTGCTGCACGGCTGAATCCTTCAAGGGAAGCGCCAGCGATCTCGGCGCGCGCACCACCACTTCGCCGTTCTCCAGCAACACCTCCGCCTGAGCGATCGCATCGGCGCTAAACGTCTTCCCCGCTCTCAGCAACGCATGGCGCAAGTCCTCGCGGAGGTCCCCCGTCTTTGACGGAGTAGCGGGCGCCGCGATGACAGCCTCCGCTGTGGCGGATGATTCCGTTACCGGCGGCGCGGCGGGCTGCGCTGCCGACTCCATAACCGGCCGCATCGCGGCAAGCGCGGGCGGTTTCGCAGCCGCAGGCGCGGCGGGCTGCGCTTTCCCGAGATCTGCAATCGCCTGCTCGATCGACTGCAACTTGCCGGCGTGCACCAGCTTCACAAGCCCGAGCTCCAGGTGAAGCCGCGGCTGCAGCGACTCCTGCAATGTCTTGAACAGCTCCAAAGTCAGGTTCAGATATCGAGTCAGATCTTCTTCGCTGAACAGGCTCGCGGTCTCAAGCAGCCCTTGCTGCGCCTGGCTCGGCGCCGCTATCAGCGTGGTTGGTTTTCCGCTGATTCTGGCCACCAACAGGTTACGCCAATAACGCGCTAATTCGCGGCAGAAGTGCTGAAGGCTTTGCCCGTTGCGCTCGAGTTCCTGCACAATCTCAAGCATTCGCGCTCCATCCCGCGCATGCACGGCTTCGGCCACCGACCGTAGCGGCTCTTCGCCTAGCATGCCCAGCAGCGCGCGCACATCCTGAACATTCAGCGTCTTGCCGCAGCACGCGATGGCCTGATCCAGCGCGGATAAGGAATCGCGCACGCTTCCTTCGCCAGCCTGCGCAATGACGGACAGTACTTCCTCTCCCGCCTCGATACCTTCCTGTTCCGCGATGTAGCGCATGCGGTTCATCAGTTCGGCGAAATCCACGGATCGGAAGCTGAAATGCTGGCAGCGCGATGCAATCGTATTCGGAATTTCGTGCGCCTCTGTCGTGCACAGAATGAAAACCACCCATTCGGGCGGCTCTTCGAGCGTCTTCAATAAAGCGTTGAACGCTTCCTTAGTGATCTGATGCGCCTCGTCGATGATGAAGATCTTGTAGCGATCGCGCGCGGGCCGGTAGCGTACATTCTCGCGAATCTCGCGCATTTCATTGATGCCGCGGTTCGATGCCGCGTCGATCTCGATCACATCGACCGAATTACCTGCCGTGATTTCCAAGCAGCTCGAACAAACTCCGCATGGCGCGGGCGTTGGACCCTGCACGCAGTTCAAGCACCGCGCCAGGATACGAGCTACCGTTGTCTTGCCTGTACCCCGCTGGCCCGAAAAAATGTAGCCATGCGCCAGGCGGTTCGTCGCAATCGCATTCGTCAGCGTCTTTTGGACATGTTCCTGGCCGATCAGCTCGCCAAAGCCCTGCGGGCGGTACTTCCTGGCAATTACTTGATACATGGATTTGTGACGCGCCTGCGCCGGTGCGGGAGAGCCTTTTGCCAGACCCCGGGTGATCCGCGGCACACAAGCTAAATCGCTACCGTTGCTCCCTTCCGGACCTGGCGGGGTTTACGACCGCCCATTGCACGAAGCCCGGAGCCTGACAATTCCCAATGTTAGCATCCGGATTCACTTCTCCAAACCTAGAACCGCCTGTAGCTTTTCGCCGAACAGAGTCGTGGGCGCCGGCCTGTTTTCGGCCCGCTTCTCGATCGCAGCCGGGCGCGCTTCGGGCGTGGGATGCGCGGTTGATTGCGCGGGCGCCGGCGAGCTCGCCGCTTTCCGCGGATCATCGGTAACCAGGGCCCCATTTTCCGTTTCCCCTTCGACGGCGCGAGTCTCCGGTTTCGGAACCAGCGCCTCGCCGCGCAGGTACCGCTGCTTGCGCAACAGCACTCGTTCGAGCGGCGCCACCCATCCGGTGAATTCGCTATCGACCAGAGGTTCGCGATTCAGCGCGTGGCGCATGGTGTCCATCTTCGAATCCAGGTTGTCCAAGTGATGCAGCAGAAGCGCCTCGGGAAAGATGGGGACTTTAGGAGACCCGAACTCAAGCTCCCCGTGATGGCTGATGATCATGTGCTCCAGCAGCGTTCTCAGCTTCAAAGGGAAGCCGTCAATCTGTTCCACCTTCGACCCAACCATGCGAAGCCCGATCACAATGTGGCCTAAGAGTTGACCATCCGGGCTGTATCCAAAACTACGCCCGTACGAAAGCTCTTCGAGTTTCCCGATGTCATGCAGGATTGCCCCCGCAAGCAGCAGATCCAGATCTATATCCTTGTAATTCGAAGCCGCGTAGTGGGACACCGCTGCCCGGCAAAGCGCGCAAAGCGATAGGACGTGTTCGAGTAACCCACCCCGGCAGGCGTGATGAATGGTCTTGGCCGCCGGCGCAGCCTTATACAGGCTGACCACGCGCGGATCGGAAAAGATCCCTTCCAATAACGCGCGCAGGCGCCAATCCGCCATCCCGGCAATGATGGCCCGCAGCTCTCCGAACATTTCTTCGGGATCGCGTTCCGAGCACGGGAAGTAATCCGCAAAGTCGACCTCATGCTCCTCGAGCCGCCGCAGTTTGTGAACCGTAAATTGCGTTCGGTTTTGATAGAGCTGCAGGATTCCCTTCACCTTGACAAAGTCATCCCGCTCAAACGTGTCCATCACCTCGGTCACGTTGTCCCACATCTTGGCTTCCATGTCGCCCGTGCGATCGCCAAGATGCAGGGTCAGGTAAGGCTCTCCGGTTCTCTTGTGCCGAACTTCCTTCGACAGCACGAGGAACTGCGCAGTCACAACCTCGTTAGGCGCGAGGCTGCCGATATACGGCGACTTCATATAAGTGTCAGCGAGAAGCGCTCTTTCCCGTAACGGTCGTCTCGGTTCCCGGAATGGGGATCAGCCACAGCAGCCGCTTGTGGCGCGTCTTTTGTTCTACTTCGGCCTTGGTTACCGTTTCGGGTTTGAGTGTAACCGGATCCTGCCAGGCCGTACTCTGGCCGGAGGCCGCGCCCGTATCGACGTATCCGGGCTTGATCTGCAGAAAAGCCTGCTTGCGAAGCTGCGTCAGGTATTCGCGCACTTTGGGCTGCATCTTGGGCCCGTACAGCATATTTTCGATTTCGCTCCTAACGTCGGCAAGCGGCGCCAATCCGGCCTTCGTGTGATCGTCCACTTTCAAAACTTCGAAGCCCGTGGCGATGCGGATCGGCAAAGTGACGGCGCCTTTCGGCAGCGTCCAAACCGTGTCTTCCAGGCTCTTCATTAATTCGCCCTTCTTATATCCGCCCAGCGCGCCGCCCTCTTTGGCGGTGGTCGCATCGGAATTATCTCGCGCCAGATCGGAAAAGCGCTCGCCCCTCTTCGCTTCTTCGGAAATCTGCCTGGCCTTTTTCTCGGCCGCGGCTATGCCGGCCGCGTCCTTGCCTTCCGTCGAGATCAGGATCTCGCTCACGTAAACCTTCTCTTCGCGCACGAACTCCTGCTTGTGCGCGTTATAGAAATCTTCGATTTCCTTTTGAGTGATGTTAATGTGCCGGCCGACTTCCTCGCCGATCACCTCTCGCGTCAAAAATTGATTCTTGGTTTCTTGCAGGAAATCTTCGTAGCTCATACCCGATTGCTGCCGCACATACTCGTGAAACTTATCGGGATCCGTCAAACTCGATTGCCGCTGCAAGTTCGCCATGTACTTGCTGACGTCGGAATCCACGTTGACATTCAGCTCTTTGCCTTTTTGAATGAGAAGCAGCTCATCGATTCGGTCGCGCAGAATGTCCTTCTCGCGTTTACTGAATTCCTGCTGAAACTGAGCGCCATTGGCGCCTTGTTGCTTCAATTCCGCACCCAGCTCTCGCGTGAACTTCTGCAGCTCGTCCTGGCTGACAATGTCGCCATTCACGCGCGCCACCACCTGGTCGATCACAGCCACGTCGTCCGCGGCCAAACATAAAGAGGCAAGCATGAGCCCCGCGACACACGTAAACTTCATAGGTTTCCTGATAACTTTCATTATTGCAAGACCCAGGCGCTCAGCCGCGACCGGCTCGACATCTTTTATTGACTGAGCTTCCGGAAGTATTCAGCCACCGCGTCCCTATACTTTTCCGGGGCCGATTCCACCGACCCGCTGCGCGCGCCGCGGATCTGCTGCTGAGTCACCCGCCGGTTGAGTTCCGCTTCGAGGCGTTCCAGGCTCGCAACCGCATCCCGGCCGATGCGGCCATCGAGAAGGGATTGGTCGGCCCGGGACAGGTTGTAAAGAAATCCTAGCGTTCCGTTGATCGTGCCGAACAACTCACGGTCTTGCGGGCTCAACTCTCCCCTCAGCCCTGAGAGTTCATCGATCGCCTCGCGCACATCTTGCCTACCCACCGCCGGACGGCCGTCTCTCGACGCGCCGAGGCCTCTGGCCGGCTGACCTTCATCCCGCTCTTGCTCGCGTTCCAACGCCTCGCGCAGATTTCGAACTTGCGACAGGGCCTGAACGGCTTTGTCGGTCTGCGTGTTCGGCCCATTAGCGGCACCGGAATTCAGAGCCTGCTCCGTATCCCGCAAATCGCGGCTGAGCTGCTCAACTCCCGCTGTCACGCTGTCCTCCATTTCGAGGTTGCGGTTGCCGTAGCCTTGCCTGATCCACTCGGCATCCTTCTGCATGCGGAGAGCGAGTTCCTTCTGTTCCGCTTCGGAAAGCGCCTTGCGCAACTTCGAAGCGGCCCCCGGCTGATTTGCCGCCATATTTTCCTCCTGTTGCCGCATCTGGCGTTCGAGTTGTTCAAGCTGCTGCGCAAGTCTTTCTTTCTCGGCGGCGAGCGCCTTTTCCTGTTCCGTTGCCAGACGCGGCGCCGGCAGGGGCTGCCACAGGCGGCGCCGATAACTATACGGCCAGCGCGGGCTGTTCGGGTCATCCATCTCGGGCATCGCACCCGAATCCGGGTTCCCGGCGCCCATGCTGGATGACATTTCTTTGCCGTCGCGGCCGCCCCGCATTGGCGCGCTATACATCAACTTCCGGCGACTCGCCAATTCCCTCTGCTCTTCCGCCAGTTGCCGCGCCCGCTGCGACATCTCGCCGATCGAACTCCCCGCCTGCTGATGCAGCATGCTGTTCAGCGCGTTCTGCGCGTCCGCAAGCTGCGATTCGGCACGTTGTTCCGCGGTGCGGTCGTGTTCGCTTACCGCTTTCCGCATCTCTTCTTCCGCGCGCTGCAACGCATTGGCGGCCTGGCGAATGGCGCTGGCCATTTGGCGGGATTGCTCATCCTGCTTCGCTCCGTTTTGGGCGCGCGTCCCTTGCCTCGACCCCTGCATGGACCCGCTGGACGCACTCTGCTGCCCGTCTTGCGAGGAGCTGGATTGCTGGTCGTTTGACGAATTGCTTTGCGAGTTCTGCGCCAGTTGCTGCATCTGACGGCGAAGTTCTTCGGCCTCCCGCCGCAGCTGCTCTTCCTGCCAACGTTGCTCGAGCGGCTGCTGTTGCGACGATTGCGCCGCAAGCTCCTGTTGCCTTCGGGCAAGCGTCTGCAGGCGTTCGAACGCGTCGTCGATGGCCTTCTGCTGGTCGCTTGCCGCCGACGCCGATTGCCCGGTCTCGTATTGGTTCTTCGACGTATCCAGTTCCAAGTCGAACATGCGCGCCAGGTCGCGTTGCGCGCCGCTTCCCATGCCGCCGCCGTTCATGGAGCCGAATGCCACTTGAATATCGCGGAAAAGCGCATCGGCTCGAAGCAGCGATTGCAGCGCCTTCTGCTCGGGCGGCAGAGCATCGCGCCATTTGCCGGGTTTCAGTTCGCCCACCGCTTCCCCCATCTGGGAAGAGGCCTGCGTCATCAGTCTTGAAAATTCCTCGAATTGCGCGTTGGTCGACGACAGATCGCGATTGGCCATCCGCTCGGCGAGCGCCCGCGCCTGCTCGCCCAGCTTCGACTCCAAGTCGGATAAGAAGCGCGCGTGCTCCTTCAGAGTCGCGGGATTCGGATCGGCATCCCTCGTCTCGTTCCAAGTCGCTGCAATAATCTGTTTCTGCCGTTCGGAGATGTTGTTATCGTCCTGGCCTCCGCCTCCCATGCCCATGCCGCCCGCCTGTTGCGATTGCGAAAATTTGAAATCGAACGGCTCCGCCTGGGCGAACATCATGTCAGTCCGCGAAGTCGTATTGGCGTCTCGCGCCGTAGCATAGAAACTGACTAAGTCGCCCGGCTGCACTTTGAGATTCTCGAAGTACAACGTCGTCCCGCCCTGCGCTTCTTTCGCGCCCTTCGATTTTAGTAACGGAACGACCTGCTCGGGTCCGCCGTTTACAGAGTAGCGAAGCTCCAGACCCTCGACTACGAAATCGTCCGAGGCGTCCACCGTCACGGGTACTTCTTCAATCGGACTCACGTGCGGGTCGCGTCCGGGCCGCAAAATGCGAACCGACGGGGGTTCGTCCTTCTTGGCCTCGATGAAATAATCGTCGCTCAGCCGGATGCTTTCGCCGTCATCGAGCGCGGCCACGTGATAGGCGCCGTCTTTGCTGACCGCCAGACGCGCGCTTAGCCAGTTGCCCTGGCCTCGCTCCAACGGAACTTTGTTCCCGTTTTCAAGGGCCAGAAAACCGTGTTCGAGCGGTTTGTCGGTGAGAACCGAGACGTCCGCCTGCGTCCCCTGCACGGCGCGAATATCCCCTCCAGGGTCCTGCACCACTTCCGGGAGCTTCAGCGCGGAAGGGAAATGCAGAGCAACGCGCACGCGCTCGACCCCCGGCAGATCCTTGACGCCGAGCGTGAAGTGCTTCGATTGCGCAGCGTCGGCTTGCACGTAGTATTCAACAGGATCGGCAAGACCAGCAAACAGGAACTGGTATCCGTTGCCGCTTCGCTGCGCCTGCATGGGAGTCTGTTCCCACTTCGCGGCGCCGCCATAGCGGGCATGCAAGATCACCTGGCGCGCCGAGAACCCGAACAGTTGAGCCGTAATCATCTGATCGGATTTACGCCGCACAGTCTTATCGCCGGGCGACACGGAGATGTCGTAGAGTGGACGCCTGCCCATATTGGCGCTGCCGGTCCAGAGCAGCGACGCGCCGTATCCCCAATATCCGGGACCTGCCGCAATCATCCACACCAGAAGGGCCGCCGCAACCGCCGCCGCGCCGGCCGAAAGAAGCATAGATTGCGTGGAAGCAAGCGGCTTTGTGTTGTGCTCACGCGCAATCCGCAGCGCGTCTTCAGCCACAATTTCGGTAAACGGATTTGCCTCGTCCGGCCGGTCCGCGACTGTCATCAGCCGCTGTTGCAGTTCGGGAACCGCTTCCTCCACCATGCGCGTAACCCGCCAGCGGCTCAGGCGATAAAGCGGCAGCGCCAGAGCGAATGAAATCGCGGCCGCCAGCGCCGCATAGAGCAATATGCGCAGCGGCATCACAACACCTGCCGCGAACTGATAGCGGTTGCCGATCCATACCAGAACGGCCGTGAGAACGAGCGCAAAACCCGCAACAACCGCCGCGCCGCGCGAGGCGGCAACCAGACGAAGCCGCGCCTCCAGGCGGGCGAGATATGCGTTGAGTTCCTGAAGCGCTGTCATGCCGCCTGCCTTTCTTGCCGCAAGTACCGGCTCCCAAACATAGATTCCGCCAGCGCCGCGGCCAGCACCAGCAGCAGCGCATAACGCCATAGGCTCCGGGGCTCGCTCTGGCGTTCCGCGCCGGAGGGCTGAGCGCCCGTCGTCGTATCTCCAGTATTGCGCCAAAGCGCCAGGGTTTCGGCTGGAATAGTCGTGAGGTCGCTTTCGCGCCGGTCAGCATTTACCGCAATGGGCGTTCGCCTTCCATCTGCCCGCTGTATTTCGTAGTAGCCGGCTCGCGCCAGCTCAAAGGTCAGAGCCTGCGCGCCTTCCTTGATTGACAGCTCATGCCGCCCGTCCGGCCCTATGACATCCGCCGCCGTTCCCTTCTCGCGGGTGCGCCTTAACGCTACCGGCGTTCCTGCCGTTACGCTCGATGGCGTCTCTTCGCCTCCGGCCAGATAGCGCCCCATCTGCGCCACAAACGGCACGAACGAAGCGTGCAAAGCAAAATCGTTCCCAGAGTTGTCAAGGCTGGATGTAAAAATCAGTAAGCGCCCTTCGCCGATCGATTCCTCAACCAGCAGCGGCGATCCGTCAGCCAGCTTCGCCAACACCCGGGCGCCGGTTTTCGGCTGGAGTCGCATCCAATCGAACACCTGCACGTTATCGAGATGCGCCACTCCGGCCAGCGCTGCATGTTGCGCGTCCAGGAATCCGACGCCTTCCGCCTGGCGTTGTTCGGTGAAACGCTCGCCTGAGATCGGCACTCGCCCGTGGGATGCGCTCCTCTGGCCCAACGCGACGAGTACCGCGCCGCCCCGTCGTACATAGTCTTCGAGCGCGCGATTCAACGTGTCGCCCGGATCTCCGACATCGCTTAGAACAACGTAGGCAAACCTGGCAAAGTCCTCCCGCGAAGCGAGTTCTATCGCTTCGGAATCCACTGTCAGTCCGGTATCGGAGGCCGATTCGAGGGCGGACTTATAAAAGAAAGCCTGCTGCGGCCTTCCTCCGGCGTATAGAAGAAGGACCCTGCGCGGATCGGATCGCTCGACTGAAAAAGCGAACGAATCGTCATTCGGCAGCTTATCGCCTGGTTGCATGCGAACCTCGCCGCGGTGCGCGCCATAGGGCACCCCAAAGGACAAAAATTCGACCTGGGCGCGTCCGTTCGCCGGAATTGAAACTTCCTGGGTGGCGATCGTCTTACCATCCAGCACCAGCGATACGCGTTTCGTGGCGCCCAGTGTGCGCCATCCCGCCAACGAAGCCGTCACACGCGTGTTCTTCTCGCCGTACACGCGCGCGGGCGCCGTCACGTTTTCCACCGCCCAGTTCGGCGCATCGGATTTACCAGCCTGGTGCAGCGAAAGCGACGTATGCGGCCCCATCTGCAGATCGCGAAAGGCGGGCGGCAGAGAGGACTGCTGCATATCGCTGATAAGATGCACATCGAGGTCCATGCCGCTCGATTGGCTGAGCACGCGCATGGCGCGAGCCACTTCCCCAAACGAGCTCGCCAGATCTCCGGGCTGAACCGAATCCACCGCGGCTCTCAGCACGCCCGAATCGGCCTCCGGCTGCGTCAGGTTTTCGACATGTGAATCGAAGGCGGCGACCTGCCCGAAGTCCTGCCCATGCAACCCGTCGATAATGCGATTCGCCTCGGCTTTCGCTTGTTGCATGCGACCCTCGTAGCGCATGCTGAAAGACCGATCAATTGCTATAACCGTCAGCTTACGATGCCCGCCAATTGTTTCCGTACGCCATATGAAAGGATTCGCAAAGGCGACCGCCAATAACGCCAGGAGAGCGATTCGCAACGCCAGTAATGCAAGGTAGCGCAAGCGCCGGTGCTTCACCGAGCTCTGCAAGCGCCGTTCAAAGAACATCACCGAACTGAAGGGTTGCGGCTCGCGTTTATACTGCCGCAGGAGATGAAGCCACAGGGGCAGCGCCACGGCGCCGGCGGCGGCTAAAAACCAGGGTGAAAGGAAGCCCATTTAGATTCTCCCCTGGCGGATGGTGAAGTATTCGCGTAATGCCCCATCGAGAGGCCGGTCTGCCCGCAGCAGAAAATAATCGAGGCCCGCGGCTTGCGCCTTCCCACGCAACTCTTCGACATGCGCGCCAATTCTTTCCCGATACTCGGTTCGCGCATACTCGGCCGACGCTTCAATGGCTTCCCCGGTTTCCATGTCGATCAGCAGCGCCGGGCCGCCCAGCTTCGGATCCAACTCGCGCGGGTCGAGCACATGGAAGAGCACAACTTCGTTGCCACGAAAGCGCAAGGGCTCGATTGTCTCAACAAGTTTGCCGGGCTGCTCGAAGAAGTCCGAGATGAGCACTGTAATGCCGCGCGTTTTCAGAAACTGTTGCAATTCGAAAAAAGGCCGCCGGAAATCCGTGCGGCGGCCAAGCTCCGCCCGGTCGATACCATGCAGCAGGCGCAGTAGCTGTCCCTGGCGCGCGGACGGCCGGATGAAATTCGCCACATCGTCGTGGAAGACAATCAGCCCGGCGCTATCGCGCTGCAGATGCGCCAGGTATACAAGCGCCGAAGCCAGGTATTTCGAGTAGTCGAACTTGCGCAACGGGCCCGAACCAAATCCCATGCTGGCGCTCGCGTCCAGCAAGACCATCAGCGCCGTATTCGTTTCACCGCGATAACGCTTCAAATACGCCTTCTCGGTCCTCGCGAATACGTTCCAATCCACGTGCCGCAAATCGTCGCCTGGCGTGTAGGCCCGATACTCCGCGAATTCCTGGCTGAATCCAAAATCAGGCGAGCGATGCAGGCCCGCAATGAAGCCGTCCACCACTGTCTTCGCGACCAGATCGAGGCCCGAGATCCCGGCCAGCACCGCGGGATCGAGAAAACGGTTTTGAACTTCCGCCGGCATGGCAAGCGCTAGGCTCGGGGCGCCGCCTTCCAATCAAGCAGCCGCTTTAGAATCGCATCCGTATCCAGGCGATCCGACTCGGCATGGAAGTTGAGCAGCACGCGATGCCGCATGATCGGCGTCACCAGCGCCCGAATGTCCTCGTAGGCAACGTGGAAGCGCCCGTGCATCAAGGCCCGCGCCTTTCCCGCCAACACCAGGAATTGAGCCGCGCGCACGCTCGCGCCGAAGTTTACATACTTCTTGATAAAATCCGGCGCCTCGCCGTTCTCTCCGGGCCTGGTGGCCCGCACCAACTCGATCGCATGCCGCGCGACCCCTTCCGCAACGGGGGTCATCCGCACCAGCTTTTGGAATTCGAGGATCTCTTCTCCGTTCGTGACGATCTCGGCCTCCGCCGTCGCAGTTGTGGTCGTCAAATCCACAACCGTCAACTCTTCGTCGGCGTTCAAGTAACCGAGCACCGCGTTAAAGAGGAAGCGATCGAGCTGTGCTTCGGGCAGCGGATAGGTGCCTTCGAGTTCAATCGGATTCTGGGTCGCCAGCACGAAAAACGGCGGCTCGATTCGATACTGGCGCCCGCGCACCGTGCACGATAACTCCTGCATGCTCTCCAGCAGCGCGGATTGCGTCTTGGGCGGCGTCCGATTGATCTCATCGGCGAGCAGCACGTTCGCAAAAATCGGACCCGGCACGAAGGTCCACCCGCGCCGCCCGCTCGCCGGATCTTCATCGATAATGTCGGTCCCCGTGATATCGGAAGGCATCAGGTCCGGAGTGAATTGAATGCGGTTGAACTTAAGCCCGAGCGTGCGCGCCATGGTTCGCACCAATAGCGTCTTCGCGGTCCCGGGCAAGCCCGTCAGCAGGCAATGGCCGCCGACGAAAATGGAAATGAGGATGTTCTCGATCACCTCATCCTGGCCCACTATCGCCTTGTGAACTTCGCGCTTAATCGCGGCCTGTACATCTTGGAACCGCCGCACCCGTGCTTTCACTTCAGCGGTATCGGTGGACGGTAAAGTGATGGTCGACATGGTTATTGACTCAATTGCAAAAGTAATTGCTGCGCTGGTTTGAAGCCCGGCGCGGCCTCTAGAGCGACCAGAACTTCATCTTTCGCTTCATTCGTGCGATGCGCCGCGCTCAACGCTCGCGCTAACTGGTAGTGGGATTCGGCTTTATCTTCCGGCTGGAGCGCCACCACCGCCCGATATTCGCGCACCGCTCCCGCCGCATTCCGCGCGTCGAGCAAAATCTCGCCCAGCCTGCGATGCGCCTCTTCGTCTTCCGGATAGATGTAATTCAATTTCCTTAGCGTAACTTCAGCCTGGCTGACTTTGCCGCCTTCCTGTTCCAAGCGCGCCAGCTTGTTTAAAGCCTCAACACTTGCTCCGCCCGCGTCGCGATACCTCTCCAGTTCGCCCATCGCGGCTGCTTTGTTGTTCTTGCGGATATATGCGCCGGCTATCAATTCGTAGGCGTTGCCTTCGCCCACATAGTCGGGATAGAAATCGCGGACCGCCAGCCCTTCGCGCAGCGCATCGTCTTGCTTGCCATGCTGAAGATCCTCCTGCGCGGCTTTCATCCCTCGTTTCCAATCTTCCAGGCGCGCGACTGTTTTGCCTGTTTTCCCATCAAGCCATGCCGCGAAATCTTTGTCGAACGATGCCGCGGATTCGTGCAGGTTATCTTGAATCGCCTCTGCCGTGCTCTTCCGCGCCGCGTAGGAATGAATCATTCCAAGCAGAGCATCGTCGCCCCAACGCTGCGCGATGTAGTCGCACATCTTACCGGCCTCGAAGTACGACACCATCACTTGGTTTGGATAGTTCGGGCGCACGAATCCGCGGTCCAGCTCCGAAACGGGCAGCAGCTTCTTTTCTTCGAGCGCCGCCACGATCTGAGGCGTCATGCGATCTCCCCAATCCGGCGAAGCCGCGCCCTCTTCGTGAACCGCCAGTCCCTCGGTGAACCAACGCGGCACCAGGTGATGCGTCGCCGTCAACACATAAACGTGGCTCAGCTCATGCCACATGGTGCTCGCCCAATTGAATTCGCCGGGCGGACGCGCCGAAGGGCTGTCCATTGTCACCACCATTCCAAACGTGACGCCCAGAAATCCGCCTTGTCCCGGTAATCCGAATGTTCGCACCGCGAAATCGTCGTGGTTCGGAAACACTTCCAACCTCACCGCGCCGGGCAGCGTCATTTTGTATTTGCGTTGATATGTCGCCACCGCTCTTTGCAGCTCCGGCTCGATATACGGCCGCAAGAGCGCCGCTTCTTTCTTGTTCAGCACCAACTCGGTGGCAGGCGTCCGGAAGGTCTCGTAATCTTTCATTGAGTCGAGCAGCCGCAGCGAATTGACAGTTTCGGCATCTCGATAATGGGCGTCGAAACAACGTTCGAGCTGCTGCCGCGCTTCCCCTTCCATCCCGAGCCGCATCAGGTTCACGCCCAACTGCGATCTCGCTGCCCAAAGCTCGGCGTTTAGGTCCAATGCCTTGCGATACCACGCAGTCGCTTCTTCGTACCTGCGATTGATCACGAAAAAATGAGCGCCTGTCGCGTATGCTTCGCCGTAAGCCGGATCGATCTTCAGAATGCGGTCCATCCACTCCGACTGGGTCTTACCGTTCAACCAGTCGATGGAAGCCGCAACGGCCATTCCATCCAGGGCTTCACTCGATAAAGCGATCGCTTTTTGCACTTCGCCGGTCGCCAGGGTTGCATCCCCGTCTTCGAGCGCAAGATAGGCGAGGAATTCGTGAGCCTCCGCGAATCCGGGATCGTGGCGTATGGCCTCGTTCGCCAGATCGACGGCTTTCTTATCGAAACCTTGCGCCGCAACCCGAGCTAAGCCTAGATACGCCGCCGCATTATTCTTATCGATTTCAAGCGCTTCTTCAAAAAGCTTCGCGGCGTCTCCCGGCTGATAGTGATCCAAAAACATCCGGCCCCATTCGACCCGAGCCGCCGCCGATTTCGGCGCCTCTTTCACCGCGGCCCGAAACTCCTGGTTGGCTTCGTTATAGCGCCCCAGCCCCCAATAGCCTTCCGCCTGCGCGAGCGCGTCGTTTGCTTGCGTCAATTCGCTGAAGCATGCCTTCGCCTCGCGCAACTGTCCGCGATGCCGAAGCGCGCGGCAATTATCGACAGCCGCCGCCCAAGCGGTCACCGCCAACAGGCAACCGGCAGCGCATTTCCCAATCGTCGTCACCGGTCGATCTCCGCCTGGGTGCGCGCCAGTTCCAGCAACAACGCAGTGAGCTGCTGCTTGTAATCGTCGGGCGCCATCGCCGCCTTCTGGTATTTCAGCCGATCGATTCTTGCCTCCAAATCTTCTTTCTTCGCAAACAGCTTTTGCTTTTCCGGCGCCACATTGCCTACCTCGGACGCCTGCGGGCGAATAAGCGGAAAAGCGGAAGCCAGGACCCCTTGCCCGTTTTCCAGCTTCGGGTCGCGCGACGCATTCGCCGAACCCGTATCGGTCAGCATGGGATGCTCGGTGGCCAGCAGCTTTTCGCTCTCGAAATACGCGGCCGTCTTCCGCTCCGCGTAACGAAACGCCTCCAGCGCCGAAACCTCTCCGTTCTTATCTGTATCCGCCGCGGGATCGCGCAGCGCGTCAACCCAATAGCGCGCGAACACTGTTGCGTTCTTTTCGTTGCCAGATTTGGTCGCCGTGATTACAATGCGATCCTTCCTGGCGAGCGCCGCGAGCGAAGCTCCGCTACAACTGGTCATGTTCACTACGAGCTGCCGGCGCGCAGAAATGCGATTCAACCAGGACGCCAGCTCCGCCGCGGTTACATCCGGCCCCGGGAGGTTGAGCTTGTAATCGGTCCCGTCGAAGCTGCCATGCCCAATCAGGAAGAGCGCGAAGGCGTCGTCGCTCCTCGCCTGCGCCGCCACACCGCTCAATGCCTGTTCCATGCGCGCGCGCGTGGCCGAAGGCCCGCTCAGCGTGACAACCTGCATAGCCGGCCCGTTCCCTCGCAGCTCTTGGTCCAACGCCGCCGCCCATTTTTCGAATTGAGTTTCATACTCCGGCGCTCCGCCGAGGCCCGCGATGGTCACGGAGAAAGTCGCGGCATGCGCCCCGATCACCGCTAATAGCAGCAGCGCGCTCAGCCTCATACAAAACCCCATCGGCGCCGCAGCAGCCATTCCGCCGCCCGCAACGCGACGAGAGCAATCAGAAGCGCCGGCATATTCCACAGATCTTTAAACTCGCGCCCCGTAATGCCGGCTTCCGAATAGGAGATCTCCTGAATCAGGTTCTGCGCGTTAGCCGCCGTGTAATATCTTCCCCCCGTATCCTCCGCGAGCTTTTTCAGCAGCTCCTTATTCTGCTCTCGATGGAAATTTTCGGCGATGCCGTCTTCGCGCCGGAAGGTCAGCACGTCCTTGCCTAATGGTTCGCCGGCGCGCCTCGCACTCACTTCCGCCAGGTAGGAGCCCGGCTTCGCCGCATTCCATTCCGCCGCATATATCCCTTGTGTCAAGGGCACGGGCCGCAGCGGAACCGTTTCGGAAGAACCGTCCGGACCGATCACATTAGCCTGCACTTCCGCATCGCTCGCCGGCAGATACGACTTATCTCGAACCTCCGCTCGAATCTGGATCCGGCCATCGTCTTCAAGCTGGGCGTGAGGCGTGGAAGCGATCACTCGGGAAGGCGTCGGCCCCGCGGTCCATCGCAGGAGCTGGCGCCAAAAGATCTCCTGGCTGTGGTCTCCGGCCGGCTGTTGCATCTTCCAACGCCAGCTTCCACCAGTGGCGAACACCGCGGTGCGGCCGCGCCCATAGTTTTCCGTCACCAAGAGCGGCAGCCGGTTGCCTCCCGCATCCACGCGCGCCAGTACGAGCGCGCCCGGTTTTGCCGTCCCCGGGTCTTGATAGTTGGCCAGATAGGGTAGAACCTCCCAGTGCTGTTCGCTCTTTTGCGAATCATCCTCGATTCGGCAGATGAGGCTCTGCTTACCGGAATCCGTCAACTCCGCCGCCACCATCGTACGCTCGAAAGTCGTCTTGCGCTGCGGCAGGTTCACCGGCAGCAGTTCCTTGAAAGGCGGCGCGCTATAACCACCGTCGGCCAACGCCCATCGGCCGCCGAGAAACAGCAGTCCGCCGCCGCGCCGGTCCACGAAGTCCGCGATCGCCTGCTGCTGCGCCGAGTTGAAGAACCCGGCCTCTATGCTGCCCAGGATCAAGCCATCGTATTCGAACAACTCCTCGGGTTTGACGGGAAATCCGTCCGCCAGCTCGTCGGGGCCGGCAATCCCCTGGCGGTAAATCTTGTTCTGCGTGGTTCGCAGCATGGAAACCACGTGCAAGGCCGGATCGTCTTCAACCGCGCGCCGCAGGAACTTGTATTCCCAGCGGGGCTCGCCTTCCACATAGAGGAGCTTCCGCTTCGTGTTGTCAATCGACACGACGCGCGTGAGGCGATTGTTGTCCACGTTCTCTTCGCCCGGAAGGGCATCCAGCCGAGCTTCGATGCTCTTCACGCCCGCTTTGCCGGCGTTGAACTCGACCGTCTCCACTTGGTCGGGCCCTTGACTTAAGACCACCTCGCGGCTAGCGAGGACCGAGCCGCCGCCGGTCACAACCAGATGCGCGCGCTGTCCGCCGAACCCGTTCTGTCGGATCGTGACTTGCGCCTGCAATCTGGAGTCGGCCGGCGCCTTCGCTGGAAGGTCGAACCCATCCATCTCAACGTCCTTTGTAATCTCCTCCCGTCCAAAGCCGATCGTGTTCACCGGCAAGTGCCTGCGCCGGATCTCCGAGAGCGTCTCGAAATCCACTCCTCCGGAGTTATCCGCGCCATCGCTCATCAGCACCACCGCGCCAATCGGCAGGGTCGCGGCTTCGTCGGCAAGCTGCCGCAGTCCGTTGCCGATCTGCGTCGCGGCCCCCATGGCGCAAAGCGCGTGTATATCTTGTATGCGCTCGATTCCCGCGCTGAGACGATAAAAACGAACTTGAAACCGGCTCTGCAACGCTTTCAGCAGCCCGGAATCGAGAATCTTCAGCGCCTGCTGCTGGCGCGGCGCGCCGGTATCTGCCAACGCCATGCTTCGGCTATCGTCCACCAGAATCGCCACGATGTTCTGCTGCGGCTTTAAGGCCGTAACGCTCATAGCCGGCTCCCATAAAAGCAACAGCAAGATGGCCGCGAGCGCGCTCTGTAGTCCCCACAGAGCAAAAAGTCGTTCCTTAGTCAACCGCGAGGCCGCGCGCGTCCGTTTCCGCCAGATCGCGGCGGCCAAGAGCGCGGCGGTCGACGCTAGCGCCGCCGCCAGTATCCATCTCGGCCACGGTCCGAGCAGCACAAATGTTCCCTTCGAGAATACGGCGGCCGGGTACTTGAAGAGGAACTCGAACATGGCGCGCGATCAAGTTTGCGGCCTGGCGGCAAGCCGGGGGTCAAGCGAGTAGACGATGGCGCCTGCAGGTCGGTTCTCAGGAAGATGTACTGTGTTTCGATGAGCGGCGTTGCCGGGCGGTGGCCATGCGCCGGCTGGCGCCAGGCTCGAAGATACCGCGTACACCACGCCGCCGGAACGCATAAAGAGGACTTGGCTGGCGTCAGAATAGCATGATAAACGCGAGCGGCCCCCGCACCGCTCCGTGAGGTCAGGCCTTACCTGGCTAGAATCCAGGCAAAGATCAACGGTCCCGCCGGAGTCAACAGAAACTGTTTCCCGTCCAGCTCATACGTGGTCGGCCCCGTGAGGATGCGAGCTCCCAAGTTAACGTGCCATAACGTCTTCCCCGTCGCCGGATCGAGCGCCAGCAAGTTATTCGAATTATCTCCAGTGAATAAGAGATTGCCGGCCGTCGTCAACAGGCCCGCAACGCCTTCGCCGTCGCCGATCTCATGTTTCCAACGCACCTCCCCGGTCTTGTAATCGAGCGCCTCCAAGACGGAATTCGCCCATAGGTTGCGGTCGCGGCCCGCCCAACCCTCCGGCTTGCCTTCCGCTGTCATGTAGAAAATGCTCCACAACCGCCGCGCGCTTACATAGAACAGCCGCGTTTGCGGATCGAAGCTCGGCGCCATCCAATTCGTTGCGCCATCCGAGCCCGGCGACACCAGAGCGCCATCCGGCTTCGGTTCCTTCGCTCGATTCGGAATGGGCTCCCCTCGCGAATCGATCCCTTTCGCCCAATTCGTCGCAATGAAGGGCGCGGTCAGAATATGTTCGCCCGTCGTACGATCCAGCACAAAGAAGTATCCGTTCCGGCTCGCCTGCGCCAGCAGCTTGCGATGCACACCCTGGTATTCATCGTCGAAAATGACCGGCGTCTGGACCGCATCCCAATCGTGCGTGTCGTGCGGGGACGGCTGAAAGTGCCAGTTCAGCTTCCCTGTATCGGGATTCAACGACACAATCGAACATGTATATAGGTCGTCGCCTTTTCGAATGTCGCCATTCAATACCGGGTTCGGATTGCCGATTCCCCAATAGATCTGATTCAACTCCGGATCGTAGGTACCCGTCATCCAGGTCATGCCGCCGCCGTGAGTGATGGCGTCGGTGCCTTGCGGCCACGTCTCCGAACCCGGTTCGCCGGGCTGCGGCTCCGTGTTCCATCGCCACTCGACCTTTCCCGTCTCTGGATTCACCGACTCCAGAAATCCCGGCACGTCGGTCGCGTCTCCCGAAACTCCCACGATGACATGATCGCGGACCACCAGCGCCGCCATCGTTGCGAAGTATTCCAGCTTCGGATCGGCCAGCTCGATATCCCAGCGCACGGCGCCGTCCTTGGCGTTCAACGAGATGAGGTGGCAGTCGGGGGTCTCAAAATACAGCCAGTCCTTGTACATCCCCACTCCGCGATTACCGATGTGATCGCCCACCGACTCGCGATAGTAATGCCAGACGATGGTTCCGGTGCGCGCGTCCGCCGCCCATACGTTGTCGGGTGTCGTGAAATAGAGAATGCCGTTCACCTCTAGCGGCGTCGATTTGATTCCTACCGATTGCGGCTGCGCTACCCACGCCAGCGTCAATCTGCCAACGTTGCTCTGGTCGATCTGCGAAAGGCTGCTATACCGCTTGCCTGAGTAATCTCCATTAAAGGTTGGCCAGTCCGTCGAGAGCGGCTTCATCAGGTCCTGGGGAGTTAGCCCCGCATCGGCACCGAAGCCGCTCGCCGCCATGACAGCGATCGAGAAGGCGAGCAAAGCAAGTGTCTTCATGGCTACTTCAATGTCTCCAAATAAGCGAACACGTTGTGAAGATCTTCATCCGTGTACTTCGCGGTCAAATCGCGATGCGCCCGAAGCGGATCCCGAATTTCGACCTCGATTTCATCGCGCGGCCAGGAGCGGTACCAGCCGTCCTGGCAGACTATTCCGATATTGAATTCGTCGTCTTGTACAAGCCGGCCTTCAAACTTTCGGCCGTCTTTGAGCGTCACGGTTGCGCTCCGATTCTTCTTCTCGTTTGGCGGATACACCATGGCCTGCTGCAATTCGATCGGCTTCAATTTCTTGGCAATTCCCGCCAGATCCCCGGTGGGCGAATGGCACTTTGAACACTCGCCCGGGCCATTGAAGTACGCTTTGCCGGCCTCCGCGTTTCCCGTCAGCAGCTTGGCCAGCGGATAATCCCCCGGTACGTGCGAACTGTGAAGAGCTGCGTACGCCTGATGGTGTAGGAACGCGACAATATCGGCGATCTGCGCATCGCTCAGGGTCGAAAAACTGGGCATGCCTTTGTCCGGCCGCCCATTGCGAATCACCGGCGTCAGCCGATCTCCGTGGTCGTCATGGTTCACGATGGTTGAGCGCACCAGGTCCGGAGCGCGCGCGCCCGTCGCGTCTTCGCCATGGCAAAAGCCGCAAGTTGACTTGAACAGCGAACGCCCGCGCGCCACGGCCGCCGGATCTTCAACCGGCTGCGTGCGGGGCTGCGGCATGGGTTGATGTCCCTGTTGCCCGCTCGCCGCTCCGGACAATCCGGCAACCATAGCGAGGAAGTACAACGGCGATCGAGGCCTTCGCATAAGACATCAGTATTTCAAACCCGTTCTCCACCTTCCTTGGCTCGCCTTTCCTGCGTGTTATCCTGTGCCACGTGGGTGCTGCGCGCGCCCGTCTCGCCTCAGCATCCCGCCAAACTTGTGACCTTCAATCTGGATTCGCCGCGCGCCATAGCCTCGCTGATCGATCACACGCTCCTTAAGCCGGAAGCGGCGGAACCCGATATCGCCCGCGTCTGCGAAGAAGCCCGCCGATTTGGTTTTGCCTCTGTCTGTATCAATCCGTGCTGGGTTCCGTTCGCGGCCGATACTCTGGCCGGCGCTCAATCCAAAGTATGCACCGTCATTGGATTCCCTCTCGGCGCCAATGAAACCGCTGCGAAACTGTGCGAGGCGGAACTCGCGTTATCGCACGGCGCGAAAGAATTGGATATGGTTCAGAACGTCGGCGCGCTTCGCTCCGGACAGTTCGATTCTGTACGCGACGAAATCGCCGAGCTCGCCAAATTATGCCACTCCCGCGGCGCCATCCTGAAAGTCATTCTCGAAACCTGCCTGTTGACCGCCGATGAGAAGATCGCGGCCTGCCGCCTCGCGGCCGAAGCCGGCGCCGATTTCGTCAAAACCTCCACGGGCTTTTCCACTTCCGGAGCAAGCGTTGCCGACGTGAAGCTGATGCGCGAAACCGTGGGCCAAGCCATCGGCGTGAAGGCCTCGGGTGGAATTCGCACTCTTGAAATTCTGCGCGAGATGGTCGCCGCCGGCGCCACTCGCATCGGCACGAGCTCCGGCGTGTCTATTCTGACCGGCTTCAGCGCGACCGAAGGCGTGAAGGCTCCAGCGCCCCTGCACGCCGCGCATGTTCCCGGCGGCGATCCCGACGCCTACTGATGGCAACGCCCCGCAAAACTCAGGTTCGCTTCCGCGAACGCGCAGACCTCCTGGATTTTCTCCTGGAAGTCAGCGCCGTCACCGCCGAGACCCTCGATCTCGATCGCCTGATGTCGAACGTCGCCGACATCGTCAAAGACGTCATCCCGCACGAACTCTTCGCCATCCTGCTCTATCACGAGCGCACCCGCGCGCTCCTTATGCGCTACTCCCGCGGGCATCGCGACGAAGTGGCGAAGAATCTGTCCATCGGCCTGGGGGAAGGCATCACCGGCGCTACCGCCGCTCTGCGCCAGCCCATCCTGGTTCCCGACACCCGCAAGGAGCCCCGCTACCTGAATGCGCTCGATGCCGTTCGCGCCGAACTCGCCGTTCCCATGCTCGCGCGCGGGAAGCTGGTGGGCGTCATCGATCTCCAAGCCACTCGCCTCAACGCATTCTCGGAGCAGGATCGCGCGCTCCTCGCGCTGATAGCGAACCGTGTCGGGGGGGCCATCGACAACGCCCGCCTCTATCGCCGCGTGGAGCGTCAGAACCGCACTCTTCGCGTCCTATCTCATCTGTCGCAGGAATTCAGCTCCATTCTCGAAATCGACGAGCTGCTAACCAAAATCGCGATCACGGTGCGCGCCCTTATCAATTTCGACGCCTTCAGCATTTATCTGCTCGACACCGATCGCAAACTGCTGCACTGCCGCTTTAGCCAGCGCTACGACGAAAAAGTCGCCATTGAAAACATCGAGCTGGGTAAAGGCATTACGGGCGCTGCCGCTCAGTCTCGCCAGCCCATTCGCGTCGCCGATGTGACGCAGGACCCTCGCTACATTTGGTCCCATGAAGATATACGTTCCGAAGTAGCCGTTCCGCTGATCCTGCATGACCGCGTTATCGGCGTCATGGATCTCGAAAGCGTCCGGCTCGCCTTCTTCACCGACGATCATGTCCGCGCCCTTAGCCTGCTTGCTCCGCAAATCGCCACGTCGGTCGAGAACGCTAGGCTCTACGAGGAGTTGGCTCAGCGCGAGCGCCGCATGGAAGAGGACCTCAGCGCCGCCTTCCGGCTGCAAAGCGTGTTGCTGCCGCGCACCGCTCCCGATATCGCCGGCCTGGAGATCGGAATCCGCGCCCGTCCCGCGCGTGAAATCAGCGGCGATCTGTACGACTTCTTCGAGCATAAGGACGGCACGACCTTGATCGCCTTTGGCGACGTCAGCGGAAAAGGCGCCGCCGCCGCGCTATATGGCGCGCTCATCTCCGGGCTTCTGCGCATTCTCGCCCCGCGCCGCCGCGGCACTTCTCAACTGATGCGGCTCATGAACGAAACCCTTCTGGAGCGCAAAGTGGACGCGCAGTACGCCACTCTTTCGCTCCTCCAATGGGATCCGGCTCATCTCAGCTTCACGCTCACGAGCGCCGGCACTCTTCCGCCCATTCTGTGCCGCGATGGCAAGATCATCGTTTCCGAATCTACTGGCATTCCCATCGGCTTGCTTGAAGACCAGGATTACGAGCAGGTTGCTATTCCCGCGGAATCCGGAGATCTGCTGCTGCTCTATTCCGACGGCGTTGAGGATCAGTTGTCCGGAACGGAAGACTACGGGCGCGAGCGCCTCGAAAATCTTCTCAGCGCCAATTGCAGGAAGCGGCCCGAAGAGGTGGCGAGTGCGATTCTCGACGACATCGATTCCTTTCGCGGCGCGACGCCTTTGACCGACGATCAAACGGTCATCGCGCTTCGCGTTCTGTAACTCGCTTCATGACTCCGGGCGAATTTTCCTACTCAAACGGCCTTCTTGCCTGCGAGGATGTTTCACTGGAGGACATCGCGCAGGCGCACGGCACGCCCGCTTACGTTTACTCCCGACGCGCGATCGTCAGCCGGTTCCGTTCTTACGGGCAGGCCCTTGCCGGTTTGCCACACCGCGTTTGTTATTCGGTGAAAGCTAACTCTAATATTGCGGTCCTTTCCACGCTCGCGCATGAAGGCGCCGGCTTCGACATTGTCTCCGGCGGAGAGCTTTATCGCGTTCTCGCCGCGGGAGGCGACCCTGCAACGGTCGTGTTCTCAGGCGTCGGCAAGACCGAACCTGAACTCCGCTTCGCGCTCCAAAAGGGAATTCACTCGTTCAACTGCGAATCGGAAGCCGAGCTCGATCTGCTTTCCCGATGCTCGGTTGGTCTTCAGCGTCCCGCATCCATCGCCCTGCGTGTGAATCCCGATGTCGACGCCATCACCCATCCCTACATCTCGACTGGTCTGCGGCAGCATAAGTTCGGAATCGATTTCGCAGCCGCCGAAGCGCTCTACGCACGGGCGGCCGCATTGCCCGGCATTGTCCCGGAAGGCGTAAGCTGCCACATCGGATCGCAAATGCTCGACATCGATCCCCTGCTCGAATCCACTGACAAGGTTCTGGCGTTGGCTGGCCGGCTGCGCGGGTCTGGACTCGCCATCCGTTATCTCGACTTGGGCGGCGGTCTCGGGGTGCGCTATCGGCCGGGTGACCGCGCAGTTCCCATACGCGATCTGATCGGTCGACTGCGGCCTCGCATACAAGCGTCCGGTCTCACGCTGATGCTGGAGCCGGGCCGCTCCATCGCCGCAGAAGCCGGCGTCTTGTTGACTCGCGTCCTGCTGGTCAAGCACAACGGCGAAAAGACATTCGTCATTGTCGACGCCGCCATGAACGACCTGATTCGCCCCGCCCTTTACCAGGCGCACCATGAAATCGTCCCCGTCAAGGGAGCCGCCGATTCAGACCACCGCTTCACTGCCGATGTGGTGGGTCCCGTCTGCGAAAGCGGCGACTTCATCGCGCGTAATCGCGAACTGCCGCGCGTGCAGCCCGGAGACCTGCTCGCAATTCTCACCGTGGGCGCCTACGGCTTTTCGCTTGCCTCCAACTACAACTCGCGCCCACGCCCGTGCGAGCTGCTAATCGACGGTTCAACCGTCCACCTGGGCCGCCGGCGCGAGACTTACGAAGATCTTCTGCGCGGCGAATCGATCCCCGTTTAGGCCGGTTCATCCAAAAATTCCGAACTTCCGTCCGCCATTTTTCGTCCTGTTCCGGAGAATCGTGCATACTGATCTACGGCCATGAACGACTCTCCGCCTGTAGTAGTGCAGGACCTTCGCAAGTCCTACAACGGTTTCGAAGCGGTTAGAGGAGTCGATCTCGAGATCCTCGAAGGCGAGGTGTTTGGGCTGTTGGGCCCCAATGGCGCGGGAAAAACCACCACCATCGAAATCCTCGAAGGGCTGCGGCCCCGCACGAGCGGCAAAGTATCTGTGCTTGGTTTCGATCCCGCCGTGCAAAGCAAGCACATAAAGGAGCGCATTGGCGTTTGCCTGCAGGCGACGAATCTCCCGGACAAAATGCGCGTGCACGAAGCTCTCGATCTGTTCGCGGCCTTTTACGAGCGAGGCGGCGACCGCGATAATCTTCTCAAGCGCCTACAACTCTGGGACAAACGCGACGCGTTCTATAAATCGCTCTCAGGCGGCCAAAAGCAGCGCGTCGCGCTGGCTCTCGCGCTGTTGAACGATCCTACTCTGCTTTTCCTCGATGAACCCACCACCGGGCTCGATCCGCAAATCCGTCACGAAATCCACGGTGTCATTCAGGATCTGAAAGAAGAGCGCAGGTCCATCCTGATCACCACTCACTACATCGAAGAAGCGGAGCGCCTCTGCGATCGGGTCGCCATCATCGACGCCGGGAAGATCATCGAGCTCGGCACTCCGCGCGAGATTCAACAGCGCGTTCTCGGCACGACGCTCGTCGAAGTCACCACCAACGAGCCGATGCCGCTCGACGAGCTGCCTGAGCCCCTTCGCCGCGAAAAGCAGGCGGTTCGCGATTCCGGCCGTACGCTCTCCATGCAAACCGAATCCGCCGCCGCGCTCATCGTGGAACTCGTCAAGTGGATCGATCAGCGGCAGCTCCGGCTCGTGGACATTCACCTGAAGCGCCCCACGCTTGAAGACGTCTTCATCGAACTCACAGGAAGGAGGCTCCGGGAATGAAACCCTACATTGCGCAGATCAGGAGTAACTTGCGCCTGATGGGGCGCGATCGCTCGGTGCTCTTCTTTAGTTACCTGTTCCCGCTCGTATTCTTTTTTCCGTTCGCGCAGATGATGGGCGGCCGCCAGAGTCCCGCGGCCATGGCCCAGGTAATTTCCATGGTAGTTATCATCGGCGTTCTGGGCAACGGCTTCTTCGGCGCCGGCATGCGCGCCGTCCAGGATCGCGAGACGAACGTTCTTCGCCGCTTTAAGGTCGCGCCCGTCGGCCCGGCTCCTATCATCGTCGCCTCCATGGCGTCGGGCCTGGTCTCTTATTTTCCTTTGATTGTTCTCTTGTTCGCGCTCGCCCGGATCATCTACCACATGCCGGTTCCCGCGAACTTATTATCGATTCTTCTTTTCGTCTGCATCGCCGTAGTGGCTTTCCGCTCGATGGGCATGATCGTCGCCGCTGTCGTCAACTCCGCGCAGGAAGCCGCCATCCTCACGCAAACCCTTTACATCCCCATGCTGTTTCTGAGCGGCGCCACATTCCCCGTCAGCGTCATGCCCATCTGGGTGCAAACCGTCGCGCAATTTCTCCCGGCGACCTACCTGTACCAAGGCATGCAAAGCATCATGATCGGGGGCCAGACTTTGGCGGCTAACCTGCTTCCCATTGTTTCCCTGCTGATTACGATGTGTGTCGCCCTGACGGTCGGCGTGAAGCTATTTCGATGGGAAAAGGAAGAGAAGATCAGTGGCCGCGCCAAGCTCTGGATCATCGCGGTGCTTGCGCCGTTCCTGCTTATGGGCGTCTACCAGGCCAGGACGCGGGAGAACATCCAGCGCTCGAAGATTCTCGCCCGCAAAGAGCAGCGCAACCGCACTCTTCTATTCAACAATGTCCGAATCCTCGTGGGCGCCGGCCCGGTGATTGCGAACGGCGCGGTTCTCGTAAAGGATGGCAAGATCGCCGAAGTGTTCGATAATCCGCCCTCCGATACGAACTCTCTTCAGGCGGAGGTCATCGACCAATCCGGCAAAACGCTCATGCCGGGCCTCACGGATATGCACGTGCACATAGGCGCCTTTGGCGGCGTCTATCAGGACGCGCGCAAGTACGCGGACCCGAATGCGGACAAGCGCAAGCTCGCCGCTTATCTCTATAGCGGAGTGACCGCCGTCCGTAGCACCGGCGACTGGCTCAACAACTCCCTGAAACTGAAAAGATTGATCGAATCCGGCGAATACCTCGGCGCGGAATTCTTCGCCTGCGGCCCTCTGTTTACCGCGCCCGGCGGCCATCCCATGGAGTTGCTGAGCTTTCTGCCCGCGTCCATGCGCAAGGAGGGCGAAGAGCAATTCGTTCGCCTGCCGAAAGACGCCGCCCAAGGCCGCGCCCAGGTAGACGACCTGAAGAAAACCGGCGTGGATGGCGTCAAGGCTGTGCTTGAAGCTGGCAACTCCGTCGTGGGATCGTTTCCCCGCCTCGATACCGGCGTCTACGACGCTGTGATTTCCGAAGCAGCCAAAGACAATTTGCCTTCCGCGACCCATACCGGTCAGGCCTCCGACGTTAAGGACGCGGCGGACGCCGGCACGAATAGCGTGGAACATGGGTCCGGCATAGATCTCATCCCCCTCGCTACGTTCGCCGAGATGAAAGCGAAGGGAATCGCCTATGACCCGACCGCCAGCGTCTTCGAAGCCATGCTCGATGTACACGCCGCCAATCCCGAGCCCTTGAATCGCTCCCTGGTCCAGCAGACCGCTCCGAAGGAGTTGCTCGCCGACACTCGCGCCATGCTTGAAAAGCGGCGGCCCGACTCCAAGGCGCCAATTCTTCAACGGTGGGTCGCGCTCAGCAACCAGAATCTGCTGAATGCGTATCGAGCGGGCGTGATGTTGATTGTGGGTAGCGATGCCGGCAACATGCTGGTTGTCCACGGTCCGACGGTTCAGCATGAAATGGAACTCTGGGTCAAAGCCGGCATCCCGCCCGCTGTCGCGATTCGAGCGGCCACTTACAATGCCGCGAAAGTTCTGCGCGCCGAAGATCGCATCGGTTCCATTCAGAGAGGCCGCGATGCGACATTCATCCTGTTAGACGGCGATCCGCTAGAAGACATCTCGAATGCGGAGCGCATTTCTCTTGTCGTGTTCCGCGGCGAGCGCATCTGGCGCTCTGAGCTCTTCGATCAAGACAAGGAGTAAGAGCTACTCCTCATCGTGCTGCGACGCCAGTTTGGTGACGACACTCAAATCCTCAAGCGTCGTCACATCGCCCGTCACCGAGTTCGACGTAACGATCTCCCGCAATAGCCGCCGCATAATCTTTCCGCTGCGTGTCTTCGGCAGGGCGTCGGCGAATCGGATCTCCTCCGGCTTCGCGAATGCGCCAATCTCGCGCCCTACCCACTGCCGCAGTTCCTGTCCAAGCGATTCCACGTTCCAATCGCCTTGCTTGAGCGTCACAAAGGCGCATACAGCTTGACCCGTGATCTCGTGCGGCTTACCAACCACCGCCGCTTCGGCGACTGCCGGATGATGCACCAGCGCCGATTCCACTTCCATCGTGCTCAGCCGGTGTCCGCTCACGTTCATCACATCGTCTACGCGGCCGAGCACCCAGTAATAGCCGTCCGTATCGCGCCGCGCGGCGTCGCCCGTAAAGTACGATCCCGGCACGCGGCGCCAATACTGCTCCTCGAATCGCTTGGGATCGCCCCATACATTGCGCACCATACTCGGCCACGGATGCCGGATTACCAGATAGCCTTCACGATTCGCGCCCAGCACTTCTCCCTTTGAATCCACAATGTCCAGCACAATACCCGGCAAGGGCAAGGTCGCCGAGCCCGGCTTCAGTGGCACCGCCCCTGGCATGGCCGAAATCATGATCGCGCCCGTTTCCGTCTGCCACCACGTATCCACAATCGGGCATTGCTTTTTTCCAATCACGCGGTGGTACCATTCCCACGCCGCCGGGTTGATCGGTTCTCCTACAGATCCCAGCAGCCGCAAACTCGAAAGGTCATGAGCCTCCGGCCAGCGCTCGCCCTGCCGAACTAGCGCCCGAATCGCCGTCGGCGACGTGTAGAAAATCGATACGCGATATTTCTCGACAATCTGCCAGAAACGATCGAAGGCCGGAAAATCCGGGGCGCCTTCGTACATCACCGACGTCGCTCCCGCCGCAAGCGGCCCGTAGACGATGTAGCTGTGTCCCGTTACCCAGCCAATATCGGCCGTGCACCAATAGACATCGTCCTCCCTCAAATCGAAGACCCACTTCATGGTCATCAATGTCTGCAACAGATAGCCGGCCGTCGTATGCAGAATGCCCTTGGGCCTTCCCGTGGTTCCCGACGTATAGAGCACAAATAACGGATGCTCGGAATCCAGGTCCTGCGACTCGCAGTGCTCGGCTTGCTGCTCGAGCTGCGGCGCATCCTTCAGTTGCTCGTCTTGCTCGTCCCACCAGACATCGCGCCCCGCTTTCATCGGAACATCGGAGCCCGTACGCTTGTATACAACCACCGCGCGCACATCCGGACATTCTTCAAGCGCTTCATCCACAGCCGTCTTCAACCGCACTTCCTTGCCGCGCCGCCACCCGCCATCCGCCGTAATCACCAGCGTTGCGTTCAAGTCCTGCGTACGCGCTTTCAAAGCTTCCGAAGAGAACCCGCCGAACACTACGCTATGCGTGATCCCTAGCCGCGCGCACGCGAGCATCGCGATCGGAAGTTCCGGAATCATTGGCATATAGATGATGGCGCGCTCGCCCGTCTCAAAGCCCAGCCTCTTCAGCACGGTCGCGAACCGCGATACGAGCCGGTGCAATTCCAGATACGTGATGATTCGTTGATCGCCCGGCTCGCCTTCCCAAATCAGCGCGGGCTTATTGCGCCGGGGGCCATCCAGGTGCCGGTCCACGCAGTTGTAGCAGGCGTTGATCTTCCCGCCTACGAACCACTTCGCAAACGGCGGCTCCCATTCGAGCGTCTTCGCAAACGGACGGAACCAACTCAGTTCCCGCTGCGCCAGTTCAGCCCAGAAATGTTCCGGGTTGGCCCGCGCGCGCTCATAAAGCTCCGTTCGTTCCTCCATGCTCCTCACATGCGCGCGTGAGGAGAACTCGGCGCTCGGCTCGTATATTTTCGAATCGCTCATAGGGTCGCGTCCAGCGCCAGTGTAACGCAGCGTTCGCGCTCGGCTGCGGCAGTAGGATCGAAGTAGGCATGCAACTCGGACGCGTTCTCGTCTTCGCCGGGCTTGTTCTTCTTTCCCTCGGCGTTTTGGTCCTGGTCGCGAGCCGCCTCAATCTCCCGCTCGGCCGCCTTCCCGGCGACATCGTGTGGCGAGCGAAGAACACCACCGTCTACGTCCCGTGGGTCACTTGCTTGCTGCTCAGTTTATTGGGAAGCCTCTTGCTGTGGCTATTGAATCGCCGCTGAGGCGAGCAATATTCCGTTACCGAACCGCGCCCATTCGATCCAGCGGCCAAAACACGAACACCGCTTTTCCGTAGATGTAGTTTCTGGGTACGAATCCCCACGCACGGCTGTCGTTGGAGGAAACTCGATGGTCTCCCAAAACGAAATATTCATCCGGCGGCACCGTGTGCTCCGGGTAGCTTCGGTCGTCGCGATACTCCGTCGGAACGTAATTTTCAACCAGCTTCCGCCCATTGACGATTACGTATCCATCGTCCACTTCAATCTTGTCGCCGGGTAGCCCGATCACCCGTTTGATATACGACTTCGTCGTGTCTTCCGGAAACCAGAACACCACAGTATCCCCGCGCTTGATTTCGCCAATGCCGAACTTGTAGCTGAACTGGTTGATGAACAGCCGCTCCTGGTCGTAGAGACTCGGCATCATGCTCGTGCCTTCAACCTTCACGGGCCGATACAAAAACAAAATCACCAGGACGGCGATCAATACCGATAACATCAGATCGCGAAACCACGCGACGGTCGCGATCAAGGTAGATCGCGGCTGTTCCACCGCGCGGGGCGATGCTTGTCCGTGCTGCGCGCTGCAATGCGGCTCAGCCGCCTCGCCCGGAGTCTGCGTGGCGCTGGCGCCCCCAACCGGCTCGTTCATGATGGAATGCTTTCTTACACCTTAACAAGACGCAGCACCCACCGTGGCGCGCGCGTCTCGATGAGCTTGCACCAATTTGGACGAGCCAATTGAAAAATCGGTTGCCCGCGTACTCGGCGGGCGCTGTGAACGGGAGTGGCTGGCGCTATTATCGCTGCCGCAGTTCCCGTTCAGCGCGAAGCCAATCTTGTTCGGCGTTGCCGTGCCCGTATCCGCGCGCGATCCAATAGGAATACGCCAGTTCCGCAATTTCTTGTTGCGTCGCTTCCCGGCGCGCCGCAGGTTGCGAGGTAACGACGCTCGGCGTTTCCACCGCCGACACGAGCCCGACCGCATCCACAATGACCGATCCCGATCCTACCGTTACCGCCGCTGCTCTCACGCTTTCTCGTTCCACTGGAGCAGCTTCGGTAACCGCATTGCCTTTGTTGTGACGATGCTTCATTGATCCGGTCTCCGTCGTTTCCGTTTTCTTCGTCTTGGAAGACCTTGTTGTACGCGGATTCACTGTTACATCTGCCGCAGCGCTTGTCTCGGGCGCCGAGGTCTTGGTTTCGTCCGCGATCTTGCGGGTCTTTTTCGAAGCCTTATTCAACTGCATGTCGTTTATTTAAACACACCAAAACATGCTTGTCAGCATTTGTTTCAAACATTGAAAGGCGCGGCCCCCGCGCGGCGAGATTCTGTTGAATCGCTATAATTCGAGTGACGCCGCAAACTCGCGGCGAGTTCGCCGCGCGCGTTCATTCTAATTGATTTATTCTAACCCGGCGGCGCTCCCGCTTAATCCACTAGGAACTTCTAAAGAAGGTACGAGGAATGGTTATTTGAAGCGTCTCACCAAAGTGTCCAAAGTCTCCCTGTTTCTAATCTCGTTACTTCTCATACCCATTTCCGCTTTGTGCTCCCAAGCGACCGGAAACGGCGGCACCATTCAGGGAATTGTCACGGACCCTAGCGGCGCGTCCATTGCGGGCGCGGATGTCACGATCACCAACGCCGTCTCCGGTTACACCCAGAACGTCAAGTCAGGGACGGATGGAACATTCCACCTGGTCAATGTGCCGCCCAATCAGTACCGGCTCCAAGTGAGCGCGCCCGGCTTCAGTCCGTTTTCACAAGACATCCCCGTACACACGCAGGTTCCCATTCAGGTGAAAGCAGCGCTCACCATCGCAGGCTCTACCGAAACCGTCAATGTATCGGCTTCCGCGGAAGTTCTCGAAAATGTTCCCGCCACGCACACCGATGTAAGCCAAACGCTGTTGCAGAACCTGCCTGTCTCCACGGTGGGCCAGGGACTCAGCGACGCCATCACGCTCACTTCCGGCGGCGTTGTCGCCGATTCAAACGGCTTTTTTCACCCTCAAGGCGACCACGGCGAGACCACTTACGTCGTGGACGGCCAGGCCATTAGCGATCAGCAGAGCAAGACTTTCTCGACACAGCTTCCATCCAACGCCTTTCAATCCCTGGAACTCGTCACGGCTGGTCCGAGCGCGGAATATGGCGACAAGACCAGCATGATCGTGAACGCGGTCACTCGTTCCGGCTTGGGCCAGCAGCCAACCGGCAGCCTGGACCTTTCTTACGGATCATTCGGCACAGTCAACGAGGAGGCCACTTTCGCGATGGGCGGTTCGCATTGGGGCGATTTCCTGGTCGTCAACACGGATCGCAGCGGACGCTTTCTAGATAGCCCCGAATTTACTCCGTTCCACGACAAAGGCAACAACGAGACCATCTTCGATCGCATCGACCTTCAACCCGGGAGCCGAGATTCCGTGCATCTCGATCTGTTCGGCGCTCGAAATTGGTTCCAGATTCCCGATACTTACGACCAGCTCGATCAGGATCAGCGCCAGCAGGCGACAACACTCAGTGCCGCCGTCGGCTATCAGCATACTTTTAACCCTCAAACTTTACTATCTATAAATCCTTTTTTCCGCCAGGACCACATCACTTACTATCCGAGCGCCGACCCATTCGACGACACTCCCGCGACCATCGATCAAAACCGCCATCTCACAAATTGGGGCACTCGTATCGACCTCTCCTATGCGAACGGCACGCATAACCTCAAGGTCGGGACCCAGCTCATGCAGACCCGGCTCAATGAAAACTTCGGCCTCGGCATCACGGATCCTACCTTCAACCCGATCTGCTTGACCGCTTCCGGGGCGGCAGTTACTTCGCCTACGCCGACAAACCCGGCCGCTTGCTCCGGTCTCGGCTATGTCGCCAATCCAAACGTTTCGCTCGGCCTTATTCCATACGATCTGACGCGTGGGGGCGCTCTATTTCACTTCCGAGGCGCGGCCAATATCGACGAAGAGGCTGTCTACGCGCAGGACCAAATCACGCTCAAGAATCTGACTCTTACACTGGGTCTTCGCTTCGATAACTACGACGGCATTTCCACCGACAACCTGGTCGAGCCGCGCGTCGGCTTCTCTTATCTCATCAAGCAAACCGGAACCGTGATTCGCGGCTCTTATGACCGCACCATGGAAACTCCTTACAACGAGAACCTGGTTCTATCAAGCACAACCGGCGCTGGGGGGCTCGCTTCCAACGTTTTCGGCGCATTCGGCGAGCAGGCGCTTAGGCCGGGGCATCGCAATGAATATGATGCCGGCTTGCAGCAGGCGGTCAGTAAGTATGTGCGTATCGAGGGCGATTATTTCTGGAAGTTCACCGATAACGCTTTCGATTTCGATACCCTCTTCAACACTCCCATCGCATTCCCTATCGAGTGGCGCAAATCGAAGATCGACGGGGTTTCCCTCCGTATTTCGACTTCGAATCTTCATGGCTTCCAGGCCTATACCACGCTCGGCCACACGCGCGCTCGCTTCTTCGGGCCCGAGGTGGGCGGCATCATTTTCAATTCTCCGCTCGATACCGGCGTGTTCCGCATCGATCACGACCAGGCGCTTCAGCAGACCAGTTATCTCCGCTATCAATACAAGAAAGATGGTCCCTGGGGAATGTTCACCTGGCGTTACGACAGTGGCGAAGTCGCGGGCGCTGTAACCGACCTCGCCGACGCCTTAGCTCTCGATGGCGACGAACAGGCCGCTATAGGTTTCTATTGCGGAAGCGAAGTAGCCACGTTGTATCGCCCGATTACGTCATGCTCCTCGAACTACGGAGCAACTCGCCTGAGTATTCCCGCTGCTGGCGCTTACAACCCCGATCACAACCCGCCCCGCATCGCGCCGCGTAACATCTTCGATGCCGGGATAGGGACCGACAATCTATTCCACAGGGACAAACTGAAAACTACACTCAAATTCGAAGTAGTCAATCTTACAAACGAAGCTGCCTTATATAACTTTCTCTCTACCTTCAGCGGGACTCATTGGGTAACTCCCAGAAGCTATACCGTGACGCTGGGCTGGACACTATAGTAGAGAATCATGCTCTCGCCGGTCACTCTTATCGCAAGTGGCGATCTGCGCCTGTCCGCCAATCGTGTCTGCTGGCCGGCGCAGCAGCGCGTCGAAGAGGCCGTCATCGCCGCGGTTCGCAAATTTGGATTTGAAATCAACCGCGGCCACCCGTTCGATCCGATCAAGCAGCACGGCTTCATCGACTCTCAAAAGTACGGCATGGAAGTTTTCCGCGCGATCGCCGAAGATGCGCCTCTCATCGTGGCCGAAGCCGTCTGGCAATATAGCCACCACGTTCTCCCCGGCCTTATCACTCATCGCGGTCCCATCCTCACAATCGCAAACTGGAGCGGCCAATGGCCCGGTCTGGTGGGCATGCTCAATCTCAACGGCTCTCTCACGAAAGCGGCTGTGCCCTATTCCACGCTCTGGTCAGAGAACTTCACGGACGATTATTTTCTCTCACGCCTCCATGCGTGGCTTCAAGGCCAACCGGTTCAGCACGACGCCAGCCACGCGCGCCCGCTAGACGAATTCATGCTCCCGGTACAGGCCGAAGCCTTGGGCGCAAAGCTCGCTCGCGACCTCAAACGTGAAAAGGCCATCATCGGCGTTTTCGACGAAGGCTGCATGGGCATGTTCAACGCCATCATCCCGGATCATCTGTTAAATCCCACCGGCGTATACAAAGAGCGTCTTAGCCAATCCGCGCTCTATGCAGCGATGCGCGAAATTCCCGCCGCCGAAGCCCAAGCCACTCGCGATTGGCTCGACCGCAAAGGCCTGAAGTTCAAGACGGGCCCGAACCCTGAAACCGATCTCACGGACGATCAGATCCTCGACCAATGCCGCATGTACATCGCCGCGTTGCGCATCGCCGATGAGTTCGGCTGCGCGGCTATCGGCATTCAATACCAGCAAGGTTTTAAGGATCTCGCGCCCGCATCCGACCTAGCCGAAGGGCTACTGAACAACTCCGACCGGCCGCCCGTGCGATCCAACGATGGCCGCATTCTCTATGACGGTCAGCCGCTTCCTCACTTCAACGAAGTTGACGAATGCGCCGGCTTCGACGCACTTGTCACCAATCGTATTTGGAACGCGCTCGGCTACGCGCCTGAAACCACGCTTCACGATCTCCGCTACGGCGAAGCGTTCAACGGGCAGTTCGTTTGGGTCTTCGAAATCTCAGGCGCCGTTCCTCCGGCGCACAACTTGGAAGGTTATGCCGGCTGCGTCAGTGAGCGCCAGCCTCCCATGTACTTCCGGCTCGGGGGCGGTTCACTTAAGGGCATCGCCAAGCCAGGCGAAATCGTCTGGAGCCGCGTTTTCATCGAACACGGACGCCTAGCAGCCGACCTCGGACGCGCCCGCGTTGTCGAACTTCCTCAACACGAAACCGAACGCCGCTGGAGCATCACGACTCCGCAATGGCCAATCATGCACGCCGTGTTATACGGCGTCACGCGAGACCAGATGATGGCTCGCCACAAAGCGAATCACATTCAGGTCGCCTATGCGCCCGATGCGGAGAGCGCAAATGAGGCGCTCGCCGCGAAAGCCGCGTTCTTCCGCGAATCCGGGCTCAAAGTTTTTGTCTGCGGCACGGAAACCGGTTTCTAGCACATGCGAGTCGGCCTGCTCGGCACCGGCGCTATCGCCAACAAGCACGCGCAGGCATACCGTAATATCGGCTTTGAATTAATTGCCTGCTCGAATCAAACCGAATCCCGCGGCCGCGCATTTGCGAGCAAGTGGGGCGCCGAATTCATCCCGGATTACCGCGAGCTCTGCCGGCATCCCGGTCTCGATTTCATCGACGTCTGCACGTTCCCGAACTTTCATCTCGAACCCGTGGAAGCCTGCGCGGAGATCAAACGTCCGGTGCAGGTACAGAAGCCCATCGCGACCAACCTTGGCGCTGCGCGCCGTATGATCGAGATCGCCCGTCAGGCCGGCATTCCTTTCACCGTCGTAAGCCAGCATCGCTTCGACGATTCCACCATCTTTCTCAAACGCGCCCTGGCCGCCGGCCGCCTCGGCAAGCTTCTTGAAGCCGATGCGTACGTTAAGTGGTTCCGCGCCGACGATTACTATTTGCGTCCCATTAAAGGCAGTTGGCTCACGGAAGGCGGCGGGGCGCTTATCAATCAGGCTATTCACCAAATCGATATTTTGCTGTATCTTATCGGGCCCATTCGCTCCGTCTGCGGCGCCTGGCAGTTGGGCGCGGCGCATCGAATCGAATCCGAAGACATTGTCAACGCTCTGCTCTCGTATGAGTCCGGCGCGACCGGCGTAGTGCAAGCCTCCACTGCCTTCTGGCCCGGCCACGCCGAGCGCATCGAGATCCACGCCACGAAAGGAACCGCCATCGTTTCTGGCGACCGCCTCACCTCCTGGCGCGTCAAGGACGACAAACTGGTGAACGGCGCCGATCCCGCGCCCGTCCAGCAAGACCTGGCTTCCGGATCCTCCGATCCCATGGCCATCAGTCTCACCTCTTTCGAGCGGCAATTCCTCGATTTCGCGGATTCCATTCGCAAGAATCGCCCGCCGCTCGCAAGCGCCGAAGATGCCTATCGCGCCCTCCAGGTAGTGCTCGGAATCTATGAATCCTGCCAGAAACACCAGCCCGTAAACCTGTTAAATCGAGGCTATAATCGAGGCATAGACTAAGTCGTCGAGCGGCTCTCGGAGGCCGCGCCATCGCGGAATTATGCCGTTCCAAACAGCCGAATCCGCTCCCGTCGCATTTCGGCATCATCTAAACTCCCTCATCGAGCAGTCCATCGATCCGGATCGCCTCTCGCATTACGCGGCCGAATTCGCCTCGCGGCATCCCGAACACGCCGTCGCTCTCGGCAACGATCCCGAGCGCCTCTCATGGCTGGCCGCCATCTTCGCTTTCAGCCACTTCCTTTCCGAAGAGTTGCTCCGTAATCCGGACTGGCTCCTATCGATAGAAAATCTCCATCGGCCGCTTTCCCGGCTCGATTACAAACAGCGTCTCAGCCTCGCCGCTCCCGCCGCGCTAGATCTCGCGCTGTTTCGTCGCCGCGAACTGCTCCGCATCATCTTGCGCGACGTGCTCAAAATCGGAACTCTCTCCGAGATCACCGAAGAACTTTCCAATCTAGCCGACGCCATTGTCGCCTGCGCGCTCGAAACCGTCACCGCGCAACTCCAGCAGCGCTATGGAACTCCTCACGCCGAAACGGGACCCGCCACATTCACGGTTCTCGCTTTGGGCAAGCTGGGGGGCCGCGAGCTCAACTACAGCTCCGACATCGATCTCGTCTTTCTTTACAGCGGCAACGGCGAAACCTCCGGCGATCATAGACTCACCAATCGCGAATTCTTCAAGAAGATTTCGAATCATCTCACGAATCTACTTTCCACCTACACCGCGGCCGGCCTCTGTTATCGCGTAGATCTCCGCCTGCGCCCCGAAGGCAGTCTCGGCGAGGTCTCTATTCCACTGGCCGCAGCCAAGGATTACTACGCAAATCGGCGCCGTGACTGGGAACTCCAGATGTTGATTAAAGGACGGGTCGCCGCTGGTGACGAGGCGCTGGGGCAGGAATTGCTCGACTTCGTTGAGCCTTCCATCTACTCCACCACTCTCGATTTCTCGACCATCGAAACCATGTCCGAAACGCGCGAGCGGATCGGCGAAAAACTGGCTCGCAAGCGCCTCCGCAGCGACGAGCACGATGTCAAGCTTGCCCGCGGCGGCATTCGCGATATCGAATTCCTGGTGCAATGCCTGCAGCGCCTCCATGGCGCGCGCGAGGCTTCACTCCGCCATGGCAGCACTCTGTCCGCGATTCGCCTTCTGCTTGAAAACGACCTGCTATCCCAGACCGAATGCTCGCGGCTTACCAGCGCTTATGAATTCCTGCGCGCGCTCGAACATCGCCTGCAATTCGAAGACGATCGCCAGACCCATTCACTGCCGTCTTCTCAACCCGAACTCGAACGAATCGCCCGGCGGATGCCGCTGCCGCTCGATGAGCGGGCCGCCGGCATGAGTTCCTCGGCGCAACTGCTCCAGATCCTGAATCAACATCTCGAGAATGTGCAGGCCATTTATGAGCGTATCGTGCATGCGCAGCGCCCGCTCTATTATTCGCCCGCGTCTTCGGCCTCCTCCGGCACGGACGCTACCGCGGCGCCATCTGCCATCCCTCCCGCTTCGATCGGAATTTCAGAAAACTTGCTGTCGCGCGTCGAACAGCGCGCCCCCTGGTTTGTCGAACGGCTCCGCCGCCGGGGCGTCCACCGTTCCGAAGGCGCTCTCGCCGGCTTTCTGGAATGCCTGCTTCAGGCTCCCTCGCATCTACAATCCCTCGAGGGCCATCCGGATCTCGCCGAAGCCATGCTTCAGATCTTCGAACTCAGCCCCTATCTTTCAGGCCAGATGAGCTCTCATTCCGAGCTGATCGAAGAGCTGCGCCGCACCATCGACCACCCCGCGCGGCGCTGGGCTTTCGAAGGCTTGGCCGCTCCCCTTAACGATATCGATGGCCTCCGGCGTTTCTTCCGGCGCGAGATGTTTCGCATCCAGGGGGGCAGCATCTGCCTGCCCGAATCGATATTCCAGACCTTGGATCGCACCTCCGCGCTCGCCGAATTTGTCATCGCCCGCGCCTATCGCATCGCCCTCGAACGCGGCTTGGCGCATGCCCGCTCGCACGCGAGCCCCTCCAAGCCGTTCCAGGAGCCGCAGAGCGAAATGATGGTCGTCGCGCTGGGCCGTTTGGGCATGCGTGAATTCGACCTTGCTTCCGATGCCGATCTCCTTTTCATCATTCCCGATAGCGAAGCTCAGCGGCAGCGCTTCTGGACCCGCGTCGTCGAACATCTCATCGATATCCTCACAACCTACGCCGGCGACGGCGCCATTCTTTCGCTCGACACCCGCCTTCGTCCCAACGGACGCGAGGGCAATCTGGTGCAGACTGAGTCGAAATACGTCGAGTATTTCTCCAATAAAGCCGAAGCCTGGGAAGGCATCGCGTATATGAAATCGCGCGCGGTCGCCGGCGACACGGACCGTGCAACCGAGTTCCTTAGCGAGCTACAGAAAGTCGATTGGCGCCGCTACGGGCAAAGCGGCCGCTCGCGCCAGGATCTCCGCCAGATGCGTATGCGCCTGCAGCGCGAACAGGGACTAGCCACACCGCTCAAAGCCGGTTACGGCGCCTACTATGACGCCGATTTCATCCTCATGTATCTGCGGCTCAAAGGCGCCGGCATGTTCTTCAAGAAGCTGAATACGCCGGAGCGGATCGACGTCGTCGAAAAGATGGGCCATCTCGAACGCGAAGACGCCGAGTTTCTCCTCGAAGCTGCCACCTTTTTTCGCGCCCTCGATCACGCCATCCGCCTTGTCACGGGACGCTCGGAAGGCAAGCTGCCCGAATCCGCTACCGAGCGCGAAATGATTGCCGAACTCATGCATCGCTGGACCAATGAACGCCCCTCCGCCGCCACGCTCGACGCGGGCCTGCATGCTCTACAGACCAGGATGCGCGCTCTGTTCGACCGGATCTTTTCTCAATAGTTTGCGCCCGTCGCGGCGCCGCCCCGACTATTCCTCTTCGTCAACCTGCAGCCGGTGCTTCGCCGCCGAGATGATCTTCTCGGCTTGCGGACCCGGCACATAGTCGTAGTGATCCAACTCCATGCGGAACGAGGCGCGGCCTTGCGTCTTCGAGGTCAAATCGTTCTGATAACTCAGCATCTCCGACATGGGCACCTGCGCGAAAATGCTTTGCACGTTGCCCTTTAAGTCCATGCCTGAAATGCGTCCCCGGCGGCCGTTGAAGTCGCTCATCAGATCGCCTGCGAACTCGGTGGGCGTCTCCACTTCCACCTTCATGATGGGTTCGAGCAATGCCGGTTTCGCCTGCTGCATCGCCGCCCGGAACGCCTTTCGCGCCGCCAGCTTGAACGCCATTTCCGATGAGTCCACATCGTGATAGGAACCGTCGTAAAGCGTCACTTTGAAATCCGTAACCGGATAGCCTGCGACAAACCCCTGCTCCGCGGCTTCTACAATTCCCTTTTCCACCGCGGGAATATATTGCTTCGGAATCGCGCCGCCGAATATATCGTTAACGAACTGGAATTTCTCGCCGCGCCCAAGCGGCTCGATCTTGATCCAGCAATCGCCAAACTGGCCGTGGCCTCCGGTCTGTTTCTTGTGCCGGCCCTGCACGCTTGCAACTCCGCGAACCGTTTCGCGATATGGAATCTTCGGCGCCTTCAACTCGACTTCGACGCCATAGCGGCGCTTCAGGCGGCTCACCACCACTTCCAGATGCTGCTGCCCGTTGCCTGCCAGCAGAAATTCTTTCGTCTGCGGGTCGCGATAGAAGCGCAGCGCGCGATCTTCTTCCAAAATTTTCGCGAGAGCCGTGCTCAGGCGGTCTTCGTCGCTCCTCGTCTTGGCTGAAATCGCGAACCCGATCGAGGGCTCCGGCACGTCCACGCCTCGGTAAATCACGCAATTCGTCTTTTCGCAGAGCGTGTCGCTGGTCAGCGTTTCCTTGAGTTTTGCCACGACGCCTATGTCGCCCGCGCGCAGTTCCGTTATCGGCTGCATCGCCTTGCCGAACGGCGTCGCAATATGCGCCAGTCGTTCGCTCACGCCCGAACGCATATTCGTCAAATGTGCATCGTCCTTTAGCAATCCGGAGGTTACTTTGAAATAAGTCACTCGCCCGGCGAAAGGATCGGCCGCGGTCTTAAAAACGAATGCCGAAACGGCCTCTTTCGGCGCGATGCTTTTTTCGACCGGTTTGCCATCTTGCATGGCTTCTACCGGCGGCCGCTCAAGGGGCGAGGGGAACAGCTCCGCCGCGAAGTTCATAATCAGATCGCTGCCTACATTGTGCGTGGCCGCCGCGCACAGAATCGGGAAGATTCGCCGTTCGCGGACCGCTTGCTTGAGCCCGGAAACTATATGCTCCACCGGCAGCGTTCCTGTCGCGAAGAACTCCTCCATCAACTCATCGTTGCCTTCGGCGATCATCTCCACCAGAGCTTCATGCGCCTTGTTTGCGGCCTCCTGCGAGTCCGCCGGAATGGAACCCTCCGTGGCTTTGCCGTTTCCGCCCGCATTATAGGCGTGCGCCCGCATCCGGATCAGGTCGATAACGCCTGTGAAATTTTTCTCCGAGCCGATCGGTAAATGAATCGGCACCGCCGGCCGGCCGAACCGATCCTGAATGCTTTCAAGAGCCCGCTCGAAGGAAGAACGCTCACGGTCGAGCTTATTCACCACAATCGCGCAGGCCAGCTTGAATTCTTCCGCGAATTGCCACACCTTCTCGGTCGATACTTCCACTCCCGCAACGCCATCCACCAACGCCAGCGCGCCATCGGCCGCGATCAACGCCGACCGCGTGTCGTTCAGGAAAATGTTGTAGCCCGGCGTGTCAATTAGGTTCAGCTTGGTCCTTTGCCACGCCACCGCGGCCACTGCCGAGCTCACGCTCAGCTTGCGCGCCACTTCTTCTTCGTCGAAATCCGTGATGGTGTTTCCTTCATCGGCCTTGAGATGCCGGTCCGTTGCGCCCGCAGTGAACAGCATCGATGCCGCGAGCGATGTTTTGCCGCAGTGCCCATGTCCGATCAAAGCCACGTTCCTGACATCGGAACTCTCGAAGACCTTCACTAAACACCTCCCAACCGGCTGCCAGGCCGGCCAAACTCGTGAGAATATCAAACTTCATTCTCGCGCCGAACGAAATGTCGATGAAGAGTGTCTGGTTCCGGCTTCAGGCGGTTTGCTGGGATGCTGCGACATCGCTCTGGATGTCGACGATGGGATTGTAGGTCAGCATCCGGCCGCAGCTTTCGCAGAACATAACCTGGTCTCCGCGCCGCAGATCCTGAAAGAATTGCGGCCGCAGCGCGATCTGGCAAGCGTCGCACCGGCCGTCCGTCGCATCGGCAACCACTGTGTTTTTGGTCTTCTTGCGTATGCGTTCGTAATGCGCGTAGAGCTTCGGATCCATCTCGGCCGCCGTCTTCTTGCGATCGGCGTTCGCTTCACTGAGCGCTCTTTGATCAACCGCCGTGCGCTCGCGCGCGCGGTTCTTTTCGGCTTCTACGTGCTGCTGCTCTTTCTTCAGTTCCATCTCGGCCGCTTTCAAATTCTTTTCGAGCGGCTCCGATTGCTCCATCAGATCCAGAATCTTGTCTTCCGCCTTGCGCACTTCGCCCTCGGCGTATTCGATCTCGTGCTGAAAGGCGCGGTACTGCTCGTTTGTCTTCGCCTCAAGCATTTGATCCTTCAGCTTCGATGCCTTCTGCTGGTGCATCTGCACATCGCCTTCCAGCTTCTTTCGGTCGCGCTGGTTGGCGCTCAAGGCGGCTTTGCCCGCTTCCAGGCGGCGGGTGTGCGCTTCCAGCCGCTTCTCAATTTCCGCAATGTGCTTGGGCAGCGTCGCAATCTCGTTCTGGAGACTGACGATCTTGCGATCGAGCGCCTGAAGACCCAGCGCAAGAACAAGGTCTTGCAACATGTCACTTCAACTTAGCATGGCCGCCCGCCTGCTACTGCCGTCCGTATTGTTCCAGGAAGTGCGCAATCGTCGCGATTCCCTGGTAGTAGTTGCTGATCCGGAACTTCTCGTTCGGCGAATGTAGGCCGTCGTCCGGCAACCCGAATCCCATCAGCACCGTCGGAATCCCAAGATGTGTCGCGAAATCGCCGACGATCGGAATCGACCCGCCCGCGCGGATAAATACGGTCGGCTTTCCTAACATTTCGGCGAACGCTTTCGCGGCCACCTGGATGGCGGGGTGATTCGGGTTCACCGAAATCGCTGGCCCCGCGCTCAGAATTCGCACCTGCGTCTGAATGCCCTTTGGCCGGTTCTCCTGAACCCATTTGTCCAAGGCCGCCACGACGCGCCGCGGATCTTGTTTCGGCACGAGCCGCATGCTCACTTTCGCCGTGGCCTTCGCGGGAATCACGGTCTTCGCTCCAGCTCCGGTGAAGCCACCCGCGATGCCGTGTACCTCGAAGGTAGGCCGCGCCCAGATGCGCGCCAGAACCGATTGCTCCGGCTCGCCTGTGAGTTGCGTCGACCCGACTTCGTGGCGCAGAAACTCTTCTTCGGAAAACGGCAGCCGCTTCCAGCTCTCAATCTCAGCCTGCTCGGGCGCCGCTACGTCGTCGTACAGGCCTGGAATGCGAATGTGCCCATCCGCGTCCTTCGCCTTCGCCAGCAGTTCGATCAGCCCGTAGACGGCATTCGGCGCGGCCCCGCCATACATTCCCGAATGCAGATCGCGAGCCGGACCACTGGCTTCGATCTCGGCATAGAGCAGCCCCCGCAACCCGATACAAAGGGTCGGCACGCCATCGGAGAACAACTCCGTATCGGAGACCAACGCGACATCCGCCTTCAGCTTTTCCTTCTGCGAAGCCACGTAGTGCGCAACCGATTCGCCGCCGATCTCCTCTTCGCCTTCGATCAGGAATTTCAAATTGACCGGCAGCTTGCCTTCATTCACCGCACGCAATGCTTCGACAGCTTTAACGTGCATGTACATCTGCCCTTTGTCGTCGCATGCGCCGCGAGCGTAAATATTGCCGTCGCGAATGCTCGGATCGAACGGCGGCGAGTTCCACAACTCCAGCGGGTCCGGCGGCTGGACATCGTAATGCCCATAGCAAAGCACCGTCGGCTTGCCCGGCGCATGCAGCCACTCCGCATAAACCAGCGGGTGCCGCGCCGTGGGAATCACCTGCACGTTCTCGAGCCCCGCCCGTCCCAGCCGATCCGCCACAAATTGCGCGGCACGCGCCACATCGCCCTTGTGCTCCGGCAGCGTGCTCACGCTCGGTATGCGCAACAGGTCCAGCAGCTCGTTCAGCAGGCGTGCTTCATTTTCACGCACATATCCTTCTACGGCACTCGGCACAGGCAGATCTCCTAAACTATCTTCCCTCGCAACTCACACCGGGCATCTGCGGCGGCAGGCTCGCCAGATGCTTCGCATTCTCGGGCAAGTACTTGCCGCCCGGAGGCACCAGGTACACTTCCACGCGGCCTTCCGCATCCGCGCTCCTATTGGTTTCCGCCGGCTCGGCGCACGCCGTCGAAGCAGGCGCCGGATTCGTCGCCACTCCCGCCGAGTCGATCCGGATCGAGGACGGCTTCAGCTTCCCGCAACCGATCAGCACCGCCGCGGCATTCAACGCTCGCGTCTGGTCTAACTGCGGTCCAAAATTCCCCATCGTCTCCCATTCGTCTTCGGCGCGATGCCCGATCAGGATGACCGTGTAATTCCGCGCGCTCGCGGCCGCCGCCACTTGGCCCAGCAGAATACCTCGGCTGCATGCCGTCACGCCCGCATCGTTCTTTGCAAACACCAAGTCCGGATACCGCTCATACGGCGGCTCGCAATTCACCCGGATCTTGGTACTGCGCGACGCGCTCCGGCCGTTTTCGTCCGTCACCGTCACGGTCGCCGTCACGATCTTGCTTTCACCGGGCTTGCATCCCATGTATTTCAGGGTCGAGACGTCGAATGTCGACTGATGCGCCCCCTGCGAGCCTGTGCTCTGCCGTGCGCAAACACACGCGGCGCAAGCCAGCATCAGCGCCGCCGCCCCAAGGCTTCTACTGCCCCGCCGCAACTTTGTGATGACGCACATACCATCGCCGCTTTATATCGGGCCAGAATTCCTTCAACACCTGCGAGGCCGCATCCGTCGCCAGCGCCGTACCCCAATTTTCGAGATAGCCCGTGGCGTTCCGGTCGTCCGGATAATACGACAGCCCGATTCCGGCCGAAACGCCGTTCCCTAATAATTCGGCGAAATTTACGGTCTTGTCGCCCGCGTCCGTGCGCGCCACTAGGATGCGCGTCAGCGCGTACCACAATCGCTTTCCCTTGCTGCCCTCCGCCATCCGGAAGTAGCGCGGATCTTCTTTCAACAGAATCGGAAAAAATCCCTCCGTCATCATGTTCCCGCTCACCTGGTCGCAATAAGAGGTTCCGAACCGGCGGAAATATCCCTTGGCCCCTTGCCCGAACTCCGCGTGCGAATTCTCGAGCTGATAGAGTCCCGCATACCCCGCCCCTACAAACACCAACGGGTAATCGAAGGAATCCTTGACCGCGATCCTAAGCTTCTGCTCATCGGTGAGCGGATGGCCCACGGCATTCATCTCCGCCGTTCGGTAATTCGGCAACACACCCAAAATGCGCTTGTCTTCTCCCTGGGGTGTTTTCCCGGGCGCCCGAACCCCGGGCTCTTCTTTGGGAGGCAGCGGCGTCGTCTGCTGCGCCTGACCGGGTTGCGGCTGCTCGGCGGATTGAGCCGACTGTTGTGCGTGGCCGGAATCACTCGAACTCGGCGCCGGCTGGTCCTGCGCCCTGGCCGCGCCTGCGTTCAAGGCTGCCGCCAGCAGCACAGCGCCCAGCGCGTGTAACAGTTTATTAGGGGATTGGCTAAAGGCCATTGAAACGGTTATCCTGTAAGGTGAATGAGCGGTCAAGATGAAGAACGTTCCTCATAGTTTGAATCCTGCGATATAAGACGACGTTCTCTCTTCACGCGTATGTTTCCCTAAACTCCTAAAAAGCTTTGTCCCCGGAGCACTTATCGTTAACTTGAGCATTCTCGTCCGTTTTTCGCCCACTCTCGTCCGCCATCTCGCCCCGAACAACCGCTGCTTGGGCGAACAAACTGGAACTGGATTTGCACGCTAGGAATCAAATGTCAGGTATGGCGGAACAATCTAGCCAGAGAACGCAGCCGGCCAAGGCGTCTGTGCAACCCTCTGCTGCTCCCTCCACCACCCGGATGCGGCCGTCTTCCTTCAAGTATTACATCCACGACAGCATCGCCGTGCTCCGCTTCCAACTAATCGGCTCATTGACCCAATCCGATATTGCGGAACTGAACGGTTCCTGGCGTACGGCCAAGACCACGTTGGGATCCCGCAAGCTCGTTTTGGATCTCGAATCACTCCGGACTATCGATGAAGCCGGAAAGCAGTGGCTCGCGTCCATGTCCGCCGAGGGCGCTTCTTATCTGCCGGAAAATTTCCTGGTCTCCTGCATCGCCGGGCAGCATGCCTCGGAGCCCGAATCCGATCTGCCGGCGCAAAAAGCCGGCCTTTTCCGCAAGCTCGCTTCGCTATTTCGCGGGGACCGCGTGTCGGCTGCGTGATCGCCTAAACAAGCACAGTAAACGCCGACTCGCTTCGCGTCACCGGCCGGTACGACGTATCGCGTTCCACCGGCTCGCGGCCGGCTTCTCGAATCAATCGCAATAGATCCTGCCGCCTCATGTGCTGCGCCGTGGTCGCGCCAGCGTCGTGATAGATCTTCTCCTCCACCACCGTGCCATCGATGTCGTTCGCTCCGAACCTCTGCGCAATCTGCGCCACGCCGGGCGTCATCATGATCCAATACGCCTTTATGTGGGGAATGTTGTCGAGCATCAGCCGCGAAATGGCGATCTGTTTGAGGTCGTCCATTCCGGTCGTCTTCGGTAAATGCGCCAGAGCGGTGTGATCTGGGTGAAACGCGAGCGGAATGAACGTCACGAACCCCTGCGTATCGTCCTGCAGCGCGCGCAATCGCACCAGGTGATCGGCTGCGTCCTCCGCCGTCTCCAGATGCCCGTAAAGCATCGTGCAATTGCTTTTAAGCCCGATCTGATGCGCCGCTCGCGCCGCCTCCAGCCACTCCTGCCCGTCGATCTTGTGGTCGCAGATAATGCGCCGCACGCGCTCTGAAAAAACCTCCGCCCCACCGCCCGGCATCGAATCCACGCCTGCGTCCTTCAGGCGCTCCAGCGTCTCCCGAATCGAGATCTTCGCGCGTTTGGCCAGGTAAGCCGCCTCCACCATGGTGAAGGCCTTCAAATGCACGCCCGGATACCGCTCCTTCAGTCCCGCGATCATCTGGCAAAACCAATCGAGCGTCAACTCCGGATGCAGCCCGCCGACGATATGAAACTCCGTCACCGCCTCCGCATACCCGCGCCCCGCCGCTTCCCAAACCTGTTCGAGCGACATCGTATAGGCATGCGGATCTTTCGCTCTCTTGCCGAACGCGCAGAGTCGGCAGCTCGCCACGCACACGTCCGTCGGATTGATGTGCCGGTTCACATTGAAATACGTGATGTCACCGTGCCTGCGCTCGCGGGCAAGGTTGGCCATGTATCCGAGCGACAGAATGTCCGTGCTTCGGTACATCGCCACGCCGTCTTCGTAGCTCAGCCTTTCGCACGATTCAACTTTGTCCAGAATCGGCCTCAGCCGCCGGTCCTCGATCCGCGCGCGTGTCATGGTCATCCGGAATATGCCCTGCCTACCAAGATATCCGCGGCCCAAAACGCAAAGAACAGCACGCTGACATAGCCATTCACTGTGAAGAACGCCGCGTTCACGCGCGAAAGGTCGTCGGCCTTCACCAGCGCATGCTCATAAACCAACAACGCGATTACAGCCGCGACGCCCGCCAGACTCAATCCGCCCAAATGGAAGGACTTCACCAGCGCCAGCAGGCACGCAATCATCGCCACATGCAGAAAGCGCGCAATCAGAAGCGCGCCGCCGATTCCAAAGCGCCTCGGAATGCTGCACAACCCTTCCACGCAATCGAACTCATAATCCTGGCACGCATAAATCACATCGAAGCCCGCAGTCCAGAACATCACCGCAGCCGTAAGCCACAAGATTCGCGGGTCCAACGTTCCGCGCATCGCGACCCATGCCGCCGCCGGGGCCATGCCCAAACAGAATCCCAGGATAAAATGCGAAAACATGGTGAAGCGCTTCGCAAATGAATAGAAGAATAGAATCGAGAGCGTCGGCGCAGCGAGCAGGAAACACAGCGGCCCCAGCTGTCGCGCGGCCCCCAAGAAAACCACGGAAGCGGTGACGGTAAAGCCCCACGCGAACGGAACCGGCAGCAGCCCCGCCGGCAAATGCCTGGCCGCGGTTCGCCGGTTTCGTCCATCCACCTGCGCATCCAGAATTCGGTTAAACGCCATGGCTGCCGAGCGCGCCGCCACCATCGCCACCACGATCCAGCCCAGCCGCCATCCCAAGCCCGCCGTTTCGAAGCCGCTCTCCCGCCACGCCAGCAGCGCGCCCGTCAACGCAAACGGCAGCGCGAAGACGCTATGTTCGAATTTGATCATTTCGAGCGTGAGGCGCAAACGTTTCCAAAAGCGCGGCATGTAAAGGCTCAGAGCGCACAGGCCGTTTGGCAGCCGTTTGTGCGCGGTGTTACGTTCTAACGGACGCTACCATTTTAGAAGATACTCGCGCTTCCCTCATGAACTCTCAGAGTCTCCAACAGCTCCTCGAACAAGTACGGGACGGCCGCGCCAGCGTCCCCGATGCTCTGGACAGCCTGCGTCATCTACCCTTCGAAGACCTCGGCTTCGCCAAAGTGGATCACCACCGCGAAATGCGCCACGGCATGCCCGAAGTCATATTGGGCCAGGGCAAGACTGCCGATCAAGTGGCGTCGATCGCCGCTGCCCTGCTCGCCCGTTCGCGCAATCTCCTGCTTACCCGCGCGACCCCCGAAATGGCCGCCCGCGTCGCCGCCATCGCCCCGGAGACCGAGCACTTCCCCGCCTCGGGCGTTGTCCGTGTTTGGCGCGACCGCAGCGTCTATGGCAAGGGCAAAATCGCCGCCGTCTGCGCCGGCACCAGCGACCTGCCTATCCTCGAAGAAGCGCAGCTCACCGCCGAAACCATGGGCAATCATGTGGAAGCGATTTGCGACGTCGGCGTGGCCGGCATCCATCGGCTGCTCCATCAACGCGAGCGCCTGCTCGATGCGCGAGTCGCCATTGTCTGCGCCGGCATGGAAGGAGCGCTGCCCAGTGTCGTTGGCGGAATGGTCTCCTGCCCCGTGATCGCAGTCCCCACCAGCATCGGCTACGGCGCCAGCTTCAACGGCCTCGCCGCCCTGCTCGGAATGCTCAACAGTTGCGCGAGCAACGTCACGGTCGTCAACATCGACAACGGTTTTGGCGCCGGGTACGTCGCAAGCCTCATCAATCGTTTGTAATCGGCAACTCCGCCCCCAGCGCGGCGCCCTCCAGAACCTCCTGTACCGCTCGCAGAAATGTCCCCGCGGCCGCTCCGTTCCAGACGCGATGGTCCGCGCAGCACGCCAGGTGCACGGTCGGCCGCACCACCGCCGCTCCATTTTCCGCCACCGCCCGCTCCGCCACCCGGCCCGCCGTCAATACCGCCGTCCCGCCGAACACAGGCGTGATGAATTGATCCACGGCTGGAACAATACTCACCTGAAATGTTCCCGCGCTCTTCCGTCGAAACGCCGGCGAGCGATAAAGTCCGCGCAGCACCGCCTTGCGCATGCCGCCGAACGGCGCAGCCCAACCCCGCTTGCGCAAACTCTCCATTGTCCGCGCGTCCGCTTTCTGCACCGCTTCCACGCGCCCGGCCAGTTCCGCCGCCACTTCAGGGAGCTTCTTCAGATTCGCGCCTTCCAGCACCATCACAGGCGCGAGCGCTCCTTCTGCCGCGACCGATACCGCTATATCCACCTGCGCCGGCGAATGCACCCGTCCCCCGCAAACCACCACGTGCAGGTCCGGATTCGCCTCCAGCGCCAGCGCCGCCGCGCGCACCAGAATCGCCGCATACGTGACTCGAACCCCGTGCCTTCGCGCGCGTTCAACCAGCGCTCGCGATTCGCTCATATCGGCCTGCAGCGTCTCAAAAAAAGCCGGAGGCCGCGAAAGCTCCAGGCCGCTCCGCACCCACCGCTCCGCCCAATCCAGTCTCCGCGATTCCTCACCCTTCGCCATCGTTCTACGCCATCCTACAGGAGCGCCGCGCCCTGCTCGTTTGCCGAACGTAATCAGCCCGAGCGGCTCTTATTCTTCCGACTCCGAATGCGAAAAAAGATCCTGCAGCAAAGCCTGGATGACCTGCTTATTAGGTTCGGTTTGCGGCTCGGCCATGAAAGCGACGAAGGCGTAAACCATCGGGGCCATTTCGCGCGAAACGGTGAGGCTCACCTGGTCGCCTGAGCCAAGCGCCACTGCCCGCGCCATTTCCTCTAATAGGTCCTCCGCCGCCATCGGGCGCGCAACTTCGGTCAAGCTATCGATCAGCGACTGGTCCAGAGGAACAAAGACCCCTGCCACCTGGCCCTCGCCCGGAATAATTGCAATTCTTCCGCGATTATCGACAAAAGTCTTCACGAATCTCCGCAACACGGACGTCATGCCGCCATGGCCGCCCGCCGCCTTGCGAAATCGTTCGCGTAAAGATGGCTCGACAACAAAGGACATCTGCGGACGGTCTGGCCTTTTCTGCAATGGCTCAATGACTTCGCGTCTTTTCAACAGAATCCTCGCAAATTAAGCTTGACTGCAAACCCAGTTTCTAGCAAACTAGCAAACAGTTGAGTACGTAATGTCAGCTAATGGGGACTATGCCACCTAACCCCGGAAAATGCAACACGATTCTTCGGCGGTTTCCAACGGCTTCGAAAGAGCTTGGGGTGGCAGTCTCGCACCGTTCGCGCCGCTATTTTCGCGCGGCGGAACACTTGATCCGAGGTCACGTCACCTCCGCGCCCGCAGCGTCCGTCGTTGTCTCTGCGCGGAAGGAGCTTCGGACTGCGGAGCGGGAGGCGGCGGCTTGTTTAGGAGTCGTCGCCTGCCGGCCGCCATGTTGAGCAGCGCCCTTGCGCGCCTACACAGCATCGCCCGCGAGTGCGGCCTGGCGCGTCATGAGATCGAACGGGAGCTCGGCGTTACTCTCCACAGCGAAGAGATGAGGCAAGCCGCTCTCATGCACCTGGATGTCGTTAAAGCCGCGGCTAGCGCCGCCCAGCGCGAATTGCAATCAATGAGCGTCAAAGGCCCCGCAGCCGATACCCATCCATAAACAAGTTTTCTCGGGCCTTCCAAATCAGGCCGCCTTCCCATGCATAATTACTTTGAGCGATGCCTTCCCTACACATCGCCTGCATCTGCGATGCCGGACCGAGTCATGTCATGGCCATGGGCGCCATCGGCCGCGAACTCATCCGCCGCGGCCATCGTGTCACCGTCTTCCAAGCTCACGAATTAGCACAACAAATTTCCGCCGAAGGCCTCGCCTTCTCCCCGCTTCCTACCCGCGGCTTCTCCGTCCAGCACTATGTCGATCTGGTCGTCGCTCAACAAGGCGTCTCCATCCGCAACTTCCTCGATTACTCTGTTAAGAGCGCCCGCATGCTCTGCGAAGAGGCCCCGCTCGCCCTCCAATCGGCCGGCGTCGATGGCGTCGTGGTCGATGTCTCTCAGCCCGGCGGCGCCACTGCGACCGAAACGCTCGGCCTTCCGTTCGTCACCCTCTGCAACGCTCTGCCCCTTCATAGCGACCCCGCCGTTCCGCCCGATTTCTTGCCCTGGCCCTACCGCGACGCGGCCTGGGCCCGCTTCCGCAATCGGCTCGGCTATACCGTTCGGGACCTGATGATCTCTCCGCTTCATCGCACATTGAATCGCTACCGCGGCGCCGCGCGCCTGCGCCCGTACCGCTCCCCCGACGATTCCTTCTCGCCTCTCGCGCAAATTACCCAGCTCGTCCCCGAATTCGATCTTCCTCGCGCTCACCCGGCCCGCGTTCTTCATTACGTCGGCCCCTACCGCCGCGAATCGGAGCGCGACATCCCGTTCCCGTACGATCGCCTCGATGGGCGCCCCATCGTCTACGCTTCTCTCGGGACCGTCTTCGGCTCTCGGACCCCCATCTGGGACGCTATCGTTCGAGGCTGTGCCCATTTGCCCGTCCAGCTTATCGTCGCTCTCGGCGGCAACGGCCGCAGTCCCTCGGTAGCGCTTCCCGCCAATGCCATCGTTGTCGACTACGCGCCTCAGCGCGAGCTACTCTCCCGCGCATCGCTCTCGATCACGCATGCCGGCCTCAACTCCGTAATGGAGGCGCTCGCCGCTCAAGTGCCGCTGATCGCCATTCCTATCACTGGAGATCAGTTCGGCGTCGCCGCGCGCATCGCCTATACGCAAACCGGCGAAACTGTTCCGGCGGCAAAATGTTCCGCGCGGGCCATCGCCTGCGCCGCACGCAAGATTCTAAGCACGCCCGGCTATCGCGAACGCCAAGCGCCTATTCGCGCCGCCATCCAATCTACTCGCGGCGCTTTAACGGCGGCTGCCATCGTCGAAGAAGCCATCGCTACCCGCCAGCCTCTACTCCGCGAATCCGTCCTCGCCTCCTGACACTCATGGCAAACATCGGCGTCTTCTGCCTCCCCATGCCGAGCCATCTCAACCTTTTCCTGGTGCTCGCCGGCGCATTGAAAAAGCGCGGCCATCGCGTCGTCTTCTTTGGCCTCTCCGATAACGAATCCCAAATTCGCGCCTGCGGCTTCGATTTCTATTCCACCGATCCCGGCGCCGCCCCTCCCGGAACCTTCTCTCAACTCAAGCGCGACATCGGAAAGCGCGGCGCCGTCGCCGCGTTGCGCGCTCAAGGCCGCTTCGACGAGCTTCGCTATGACGCCATTCTGAATAAAGGTCCCGATCTGGTCCAGCGCGCCGCTCTGGACGGCATCGTTGTCGATCAGGCCGAAGCCTGCAGCGGCTCCGTTGCGGAGGTGACCCGCTTGCCCTGGGTAGATGTCGCAAGCGCGCTTTCGATGAACATCGAGCCCGCTGTTCCGCTTATGTTCACCACCTGGTCGTACAGCAATCACCCACTTGCTGTCCTCCGCAACCGGCTGATCTATCGAATTCTGGACGTTGCTGCTGTCCGCACGCGTCGCATTGTCAATCGATATCGCACACGTTGGGGTCTGCATCCTCTCGCCCGCACGGGCGATTCTTTCTCTCCCTTCGCGCAGCTAAGCCAACAGAATGCCGAATTCGATTTTCCACGCAAGCAACTCCCCGCCTGCTTCCATTACGTCGGTCCCATCCGCCCCGCTACGCAGCCCGCCCCGCCCTTCCCTTGGCACAGTCTCAACGGCCAACCTCTCATCTACGCCTCGCTCGGAACCGTCAACCAGCATCGCCGCATCTTCGAAACCATCGCGCAAAGCTGTGTTGGTCTTCGCGCGCAGCTAGTTCTCTCGCTCGGCGGCGCTGCGAAAGCGGGGGAGTTTCGCGATCTTCCCGGCGCCCCGCTCGTCGTCGAATTCGCGCCACAGCTTCAATTGCTCGAACGCGCCGCGCTCACCATCACGCATGGCGGCCTTAACACGACTCTCGAAAGTCTGGCCGCCGGCGTCCCTCTAATTGCCATTCCTCTCAACTTCGATCAGTTCGGCGTCGCTGCTCGCATCCGCTGGACTCGGACCGGCGATTTCATGAAGCGGCGCAATCTCACGCCCGCCCGGCTCCGATCCCGGATAGAGGATGTGCTTTCGAACGCTACCTACAAATCCGCCGCGCTGCGCATGCGCGACGCCATCGCCCAAACCAATGGCGCCGAGCGCTCTGCCGACATCATCGAAAGCGTTATTCGCACCCGCCGCCCCGTACTCCGCCACAGCCCCTAACTAATGAAAAAGCCGCTGTGTTCGACAGCGGCCTCACTCATGCGGGACTCGGATACGTGAGCGCATAGACGCCTTCGCCTTTGGCGCCCGTTGCGCGCGGCTAACCAATAAGTCTTATGCTGATTTCTTCCTGCGACGCGCCCAATACAGCGAGCCCAGGAAAGGCGCCACCAATAGGAACGTCGCCGGCTCCGGCGTGGGGCCTACCGCTTGAACCGATACATCGTCGATGTACCAGTAGCCGGCATCGTTCGTATAGTCGAACTCCAGCAGGTTCGAGTTATACGGAACCACTCCGGCCGTGGTGCCTACTATAAAGCTGTACTCCTGATATGAGCCGTTCGTACTCGCGGCGTCTTTCTCAGAAAGCAGCTTGGCGCCGTCGAAAAATGCGCTGAAGGAGTTGTGATAGCCCGGGCCGCAGTCGTTGTCTCCCGTCCCAGGCGTGCAAGCCGCCTGATCCACAAAAAATTGCACCTGGTAGTACTCGCCAGGCAACGCTGCCACAGTCTGGCTCAGTACCGTCGAAGGCCCGTACAAATTCCCCGACCCGGTCTCAAAATTTGAGCTGGGCGCGCCAAAATACGCTTCATAGTTTCCACTGTTTGGGTTGCTGGAATCCACGCCGACATAGTTTCCATTAACTCCACCCAGCAAATTACCCGTCACGCTCCAACCCGAGAAACTGCCGGATTCAAAACCGCAGTTACTCACAATATTGCCGCTAACTGAGTCGCAAAGGCTCGCGCCTTTGGCTGTGCTCAATGCCCACAAACTTAAGGTCATCGCGAAAACAAACGACAAGGCTTTACGCATAATCCTCCGAAATTCAAGCCACAGCTGGGATCGCTTAATCGACTGCTTAGGAGTGTCAGGCAAAACGGTATAAGAGTCAAGCCGTCCCGGTACTGTACACTCCCGCCGTTATCCTAACTGCCTATTTCTTCACGCTTGCGCCCGTAATACTTCCTGGCCAATTCGCAACCAGATTCGCCACGTTCGGCGTTCCGATTCCGGTCGCAAAATCCCACCCCGGAATCGCCGGATACGCCGGCTCATATTTGGAATTGGAAAGCGAAAGCACGCCGTTTACACCGGGATTGGTTTTCGGATAATAGCAATTGAACGTACCCACCACCTTGCCCTTCTTGTTCTTTAGAGGCAGACAATTCACATCCATGTCTCCCAGCGTGACATCGTGCCAAATGCAATTCGAATTCACGGCCTTGCCGAGCGTCGAGTCACAAGCCGCCATTCCAGGGCTCGATGCCTGGAAATTGTCCAGCAGATAGTAGAAGAAATTCGGATTGCCTTGCGGCGAAGCCGTCGCCTGATTAATCAGCGCCTGAATGCCCGCGAAAATCGGCGCCCCGAACGATGTTCCTCCCGCGCCCGACCACGTCTCCGGGCTGCCCGAGCACGGACCGCCTCCCGAAGGATCCGAATTACAGAGAACGAAGTAGTGGCCCCACACGCCATTCGCCGCAAACATCGCTACATCCGGCAAGTCGCGCACGCCGTCGTTCGGATTGCCCGCCGCTAGCGTCTGGTAAGTCGGCTTCGGATATCCCGAACACGTTCCGCCCACCACGCCATCTATGTTCGGGCTGCCATAGGCGCAAGCGCTCGGACCACCGCTGCCTCCCGCGACAACAAGGAAATACTTCTCTCCGAAGCTCGGATCGTTGCAGAAGCCATTGGCCCCGTACGTCGTCGGGAACCCGACTGTCAACGCAATCAATTGGCTCGCGCACGAATCGTTCCACGGAATTTCGGGAATGTACGATTTGGCCGATTCAAACGTGCTCGGATCGTTTGTCGAATTCCAATAAACAGGCGCTTCATTTAAGAATGTATCGCCGTAATCCGTCCCGCCCACCGCCACGTCGAACAGGGTCGACGCCAGCCCGTTCACATTGATGCCGTGCGTGGCTGCGCCGGCGAATTGATCCGTGGTATCCGCGCCCGCGTCGCCCGCCGCGACAAACATTGAAACGCCTTCCGATTCCGCTAACGCGTACAGCTCCGAAACATACAAGTTTCCGTCGGCGCCGTTCTCCGATTCCGACTCAATGTAGCTCAAGCTCATGATCGCCGGAGGCGGCGTCGCTTGCGTGATCAGGTTCTGCATCGCGATATAAGCCCCGAAGTTCAAATCCGTGTCCGCGCAGGACGCCAATTCGATTGTGGCGCTCGGCGCCGAAGCACTCGCCCACTCCACATCCACCGCCGCTTCTCCGTCGTCGCCGTTCACCCCGGGGTCCGCGCACGGGCCGCCGTTGTTCCCGTTCGCCGCATTCGGTTGCGGATGCACCACCTGCAAATTCCCCTTCGGGAACTTGCGGGTCAGGCCCAGCGCCTTTCGGAAATAGTTCCAATCGCCGTTCGCATACAGGTCGGTGCGCTCCAGCAGCACAACCGTCTGTCCCTGACCGGAGACGCCCGCGTTGTACACCGGATTCATGTTGTAAATAGTCTGCAGGTCGGCCGGCACGACCAGTTCATACCCGTTGCCCACCGTGTATCCCGCGCGCGGCGCCTTCGCCGTTACTCCGGCCCTCGGTTTGAAATCGTGCAACGCCACCGGGCCCGCCACCACTTCCGACAAAGCAGCCGGTATCCGCGGATCGCTCATGTTCGCGAAGTGCCGCTCGCCATTCACTTCCAGGTTGTGAATCTCGGTATGGAACGCCTCGCGCACCTGCCCCGCCGTCCCCGAGAAATCGATCGCCAGGTTCGGATACGTCGCATTCACCGTAAACCCGTGCGATTCCAACCACTCCTTCACAGCGTTCACATCTGGCGCCGCTACTCCGAAGCGCTGCTCATACTCGCCCGCGCTCAGCCATTTATGAAAATTCGCCGACTTCGGATTGTGCAGTTCTTCGAGATACGCATCTCTCGCCGCCTGCCGCTCCGCCGAACGCGTCAACTGCAGCTTCAAATGCTCCAACAACCGATCATCCGCCATGCGTCCCAAATCGTTCGCCATGCTCACCGCCGGATGCACGTTGCCGGTCCTCGTAACGAGGTCGCCGTCGTCGACAGCTTTGGTAACCAAAATTCGGGCCGGCGCTCCCGCCTGCGCAAACGCCGGAATGCCGGAAGCAGAAACAAATCCCAGGGAAGTAACGATGAAGATGACGAGCCCTCGGTATGTGGGCATAGCGCTCCTTTATAGTGGAACCGGTGAATGCCCTAGCCCGCGCTAGGGTCTCTACGAGTCTCCGCTACCCGTCCGGAACTGTCAAGCTTTTAACACCATCCGCGCCCCACTCGAGTACCGGCCGCGAACTTCCCGGTTCTGCTAATCTTTGGTTTCCCATCTCCCATGCGACTCGTGGTCGGCATCACCGGCGCTTCCGGCGCCATCTTCGGTATCCGCGCCCTCGAAGCCCTGCGAGTCCTAAACGTTGAAACTCACCTCGTCATGAGCCGTTGGTCGCGCGCCACACTCCTGCATGAGACCCCTTATACGCTCGAACAGACCGAACAACTCGCCTCTCACGTTCACCACGACGACAATCAGTCCGCCGCCATTTCGAGCGGCTCCTTCCGGACCGACGGCATGCTCATAGCCCCCTGCAGCATGCGTACACTCGCCTCCATCCGCGCGGGCTGCGGCGACACGCTCATCTGCCGCGCCGCGGACGTCATATTAAAGGAACGCCGTAAGCTGGTCCTCCTCGCGCGAGAAAGCCCCTTCAGCCAAATCCATCTGGAAAACATGCTGGCTCTCACCCGCATGGGCGCCGTCGTGCTGCCGCCCGCGCCCGCCTTCTACAACCGGCCGCAAACCATCGACGATCTCATCGACCACATCGTCGGCCGCGCGCTCGATCAGTTCGGCCTCGCCATGCCTGGCCTCAAGCGCTGGTCCGGCTTTCAGCCCGACCCTCAAACATCGTCCGGCTTCGAACCCGAATCCTGACCTCTTCAGCGAGTTCCTGCATTGCCATCGCCTCGCAAAGTCGCTTCTAACTTCACGTGGCTCGGTAAGTATCTGTCTCTGGCCTTCACCCTGCCCGCCTCCGTAGCCGCCGGGTATGTTCTCGGCGCGCTGGGCGACCGCTGGCTCCACCACTCCTGGCTCCGCGCACTCGGCATCGCGCTCGGCATGGCCGCCGGTCTCTTCCAGGTTTTCCGCGAACTGGCGCGCGACTCCTACCGCTCCCGCCGCCCATGACCACCCACCGCCTGTATCGCCTCACTGCGCTCTTCGGCCTGTTCGGTTTCATCGCCTATCTTTGGCTCGAAGGGCCGCGCTCCGCCCTCGGGTTCCTGCTCGGGGCCGCCATCTCGCTCGGCAATCTGTGGCTCTTTGACCGGCTCGCCGATTCCATCGCCTCCCCCGACTCGCCACGCCGTCCCTGGCAAGCGGGCGCCTTCGTCGGCCGCTATCTGGTCCTGTTCGCCGGGGGCTATGTTATAGTCAAAACTTTGGGTGTCAACCCTTTGCCGGTTGTTCTGGGGCTTTTCGCCAGCACTGCTGCCGTACTGCTCTCAATCGCAACCGAGCTTCTGCTAAGCATCCTTGGAAAACTCCGCCCGCGCTGAATGGAAAAACACGAACTCTGGATCACGCTGCTCTTTAACCGCCATCTCGCGGGCCCGGCGAACACGTTCCTGAACGCCATCCACTTTCCCGCGCTACATCCGCGCCATCCATGGAGCGACTGGATGGTCTGCGAGATCGTCGTCGTCCTGGTCATGCTGGTCTTCTTCGGCTGGATGCGCGGACGCCTCTCGGTTGACCGCCCCGGCAGGATCCAGCACACGCTCGAACTGGCCTACGAATTTTTCCACGCTTCCGCCGAAGAGGTAGTCGGGCACGATGGCCCCAAATACCTCGCCTTCTTCGGAACCATCTTCTGGTTCGTTCTCTTCATGAACGTAATCGGCCTCATCCCCGGATTCGATTCGCCCACCATGTACGCAATGGTCCCTCTCGGCCTCGCGGTATCGACTTTCGTCTTCTATCACATCGCCGGCCTTCGCGTGCATAACATCGGCTACGTCAAACAGTTTTTTGGCCCCATCTGGTGGCTCGCGCCGCTTATGGTGCTGATTGAAGTCATAAGCCATTCCGCCCGCATTCTTTCTCTTACCGTCCGTTTATTCGCCAATATGTTCGCGGGCGAGCAGGTCTATCTCACTTTCATCGCACTTACTAAAGTCATCGTTCCCGTCATCTTCATCGGGCTGCACTTATTCGTTTCATTCCTGCAAGCCTACATTTTTATGATGCTCGCCATGGTCTACGTCGGGGGCGCCGTCTCCCACGAGCACTAACTCGATCCACGGTCTTATCCCGCTTTCAGCGTGAGCGCCCGGCGTCCCAACGTACGGTGTCGAACCACCTCCTGGAAGCACAACTCATAAGGAGAACCAAGTGAAAAACAAACTCATGCTGCTGGCCGTCACCCTGATGGCCCTCGCGACGCCTATGTTCGCGCAGGGGCAGGGAGGCGCAGGCAATCCCTCGGACGCGACCCGCAAAGCCGCCGCCTATCTCGCGATGGGCATCGCGGCCGGTCTCTGCGGTATTGGCCAAGGCCGCGCTACCGCCTCCGCCGCCGAAGCTATGGCGCGCAATCCCGCCGCGGTCGCCGCCATCCGTGTTGCCTTGATTCTCGGTCTAGTACTGATCGAGTCTCTCGCGCTCTACACGCTGGTCATCACCTTCGTCGCCCAGTAAGTCGAGCAACAGCTCTAGCAGCCTGCTCGGGCGCGCAAGCGGTCGGGCAGGCTTTTCTATTTATGAAACTCCAAGGCATCTTTCCGGCGCTCGCCACTTGCTTCGATTACGACGGCAACTTATATAAAGCGAAAGTTCTTCACAATACCCAAAAGCTCAATCAGGTTTCGCTCACCGGTTACGTCGTCTGCGGCTCCACGGGCGAGACTCCTCTGCTCAGCGTCCCCGAGCGCCTCCTACTGATGGAGTGGGTTCGCGAAGCCGCCGCTGAAGAGAAAACGCTCATCGCAGGCGTTGGCGCCGAAAGCGTGCATGAAACCGTCGAGATCGCCTCCCGCGCCGCGGCCCTCGGCTTTCACGCCGCGCTCGTACTCACTCCGTTTTATTACCGCACCCAGATGCATACTCCGGAAACTCAAGCGCTCTTCTTTCGCGCCGTCGCCGATCGGAGTAAGTTGCCGGTCTTGCTCTATAACATCCCGCAGGTAACCGGGTATGACTTACCCATTGAAACCATCGCCGCTCTATCCCATCACCCCAACATCATCGGCATGAAAGACAGTTCCGGCAATCTCGAAAAGCTCGCCGCTTCCGTTCGCGCCGTCAAACCCGGCTTTAAAGTGCTCTCCGGCTCGGGCGCCGGATTCTCAGCCGCGCTCCAGGCCGGAGCTTCGGGCGCCATCCTCGCAATCGCCAATCCTCTGCCTTATACATGCGTGACCATCTGGGAGGCCTTTCGCGCGCGCGAAATCGAAGCCGCGCTCGATTGGCAATCGCGCCTCGCGCCGGCCTCTCGCATGGTCGCTTCCAAACACGGCATCCCCGGGCTCAAGCACGCGATGGACCTCAACGGTTACTACGGAGGCCCGCCGCGCCTCCCCCTGACGCCTCTCTCGCCCGAAGCCAAATTGGAAATCGAGGCGGCTTTCGAAGGCCTGCGAGGCTAGTCCGGGAAGTCTCCGCCACCCCTGGGATAAGCTCGTCTCAGGTGCAAATGTGATTTCGCGTCTCGCCGCCCTGCTGCTCTCTTTTGTCGCCGTCTTCGCTTCGCTCGCCTTCGCTCAGGACACTCATCCCATTCTGCCCATCGGCTCTCCCGCACCCGATTTCTCCCTGCCGGGCGTAGATGGCAAAATTCATAAGCTTAGCGATTACTCCTCTAGCAAGATCCTCGTCATCGTCTTCACCTGCGACCACTGTCCCACCGCTCAGCTCTACGAAACCCGCATCGAACGCCTCGCCGCCGATTATCGCGATAGGGGCGTCGCTCTCCTGGCCATTCAGCCCAACAATCCCGCGGCCATCCGCCTCGACGAACTCGGTTACACCGACGTCAGCGACAGCTTCGACGACATGAAGATCCGCGCCGCTTACCGCCACTTCGACTTCCCTTATCTATACGACGGCGATACTCAAACCGTGGCTCGTGCCTATGGCCCCCAAGCCACGCCACACGTCTTCATCTTCGATAAGGAACGCAAGCTGCGCTACGAAGGCCGGGTCGATAACAGTCAGCGCGAATCGCTCGTGAAGACTCAGAACGCCCGTGACGCTATCGATGCGCTGCTCGCAGGCCGCCCGGTTGCCGTCACTCACACCGGCGTCTTCGGCTGCTCCACTAAATGGATCTCGAAGGAAGCCGGCCGCGTCGCCGAAATGAAAAAGATCGAAGCCGAGCCCATCACCGTCAACCTCGCCTCCGACGCCGATCTAAAGAAGCTGCGCTCCAACCCCACCGGCAAAGTGCTCTTGGTCAACTTCTGGGCCACCTGGTGCGGCGGCTGCGTGCATGAGCTGCCCGACCTTGAAACTACCTGGCGCATGTACCGCCTTCGCGACTACGATTTCGTCACCGTCTCAGCCAACATGCCCGACGAAGAGCCCGGCGTTCTCAAGTATCTGAACAAGCTGCACGGCTCCAGCCGCAATCTGCTCTTCGGTTCTACCGACACCGACGAGATGCAGCACGCTTTTTCTTCCTCCTGGGAAGGATCGCTTCCTTACTCCATGCTGCTGTCTCCGGACGGCAAAGTTCTCTATGAGCACCAGGGCGAGGTCGATATCCTGAAACTCCGCCGTGTCATCCTCGGCAACTTGCCCGACCCCGATTACATCGGCCATCGCGCCTATTGGGCCGCTTCGCCGCAGTAAGGCCACAGCCGCCGTTTATCCCAGAGTTCTCGCGAATAACTCCTTCAATTTTTCGAAAGCGCGTTGCGCCTCCTCCGAGTTGTACGACGGAAGATCAGGCACTGTCCACCCATGATGCGCGCCCTGGTACACTTCCGATTCATAGCGCCCGCCCCAAGCCTCAAGCGCCGCGTTGAGTTTTGCAATTGCCTCCTTCGGCATGCTTCGATCCTCCTCGGCATGGCCGAAATAAAGCCGCCCGTGAATACGCTCTAGCAGCAAATGCGGGCTCGACGCGTCGTCCGTCACCAGCCTTCCGCCGTGAAACGAAGCCGCGGCCCCGATCCGTGCCGGTTCCATCGCTGCCATCCGCAGCGCCAGCGCGCCCGAAAAGCAGTAGCCCACCACGCCCATCGGTCCCGCTCCCACCACCGGCTGCAAGCCCATAAAGTCTACGTATGCCGTTGCGTCCTTTTCAAAAGCCTCCGGCGTCAAAGAAGCGGATAATTCCTTGATTCGTTGGTTGGTGCGCTCTGCGCCAAACTGCACGGGCAATTCGAACAGCGGGGCCCGGCTCGTGCGATAAAAAATATTCGGCATCAGAACCGTATAGCCTTCCTCCGCCAGCCGCTGCGCCATCTCGTGCTGCGAAGGGCGAATCCCTCCGATATCGGTGAGAAAAATCACCCCCGGCAAAGGCCGCTTTTCTTCGGCCTCGAATAGAACCCCGTCCGCTTTTCCGTCTACGGTAACGATTTCGATCTCTTTCGCAGTCAAGCAACTCCCTCCAATCCCAGATTGCCACTCCGCGCCGATGAATTAGGCCCTGACGGGCAGCCGGAAGCCCGTCCGCTCAAGTCCTTCTCGATAAGACACAGGCTCTTCAAAGCCCAATTCCCGCCGTATCCGCGTAGTGTCATACGCGATATCGTGCTCAAAACGAAATTTGCTATCGAGGTCGCACGCGATTTCCAAATCGGGCAGTTCAGCCAATCGCTCCGCGATAGTCGGAGTATGCACTTCGCCGGCATTATAGATTCGACCCGAAGCTGCGGGATGCGTGGCCGCTAGAGCGATCGCTGCCGCTACGTTCTCGACATATCCGTGGGTCCAGCGCCACCCGCCGCGATGGCGATAGCGATATGCCGTCGCCAGGTCCGAATTGCCTCCCCGTCCATAAACCTTCGGTAACCGAAGCACCACCCCGGGAACTCTTTCGTTCCGCATCGCAGCTCGTTCCACCAAGAGCTTCTCGTAAGAGTAATTCGGCTCGTTCGAAGCAACGGCCGCGTTTCGGTAGGGATAGAGGACGCGCCGCGTAGGCGATTCTTCAGTCAGCAATCCCGCCGCCGGTTCCCCTTCTTCGATGCCGATAAAGCGCCCCCACGCCGCATAGACATCGCCGCTGCTGATCCACACCATTCGTCCGGTATGTCCTGCAAACGCCTCGATGCACGCCGAGGCGTCTTCCTCCCCCATAGCAATCATGTGAATGACAACATCGGGATCCGCCTTGGCCACCTCCGGTGGAAACCTACGAATGGGTATCTGCGCGGCAAGATGATGAATGTGGCGCACCGCCCCCGGCAGAATCGAGGATTCAGTCTCGCCGCGATGGAAGACCGTAACTTCGTGCCCCTGCTCGTCAAGAATCCGAGCAACATGCGGACCGATAAATTTCGTTCCCCCTATTATCAGGACCCGCATGACGCGATTCTAGGCGCTCTGGCTGCCTTTGCGAACTGCGCGCATGGACGGCTGCCGTTAGCGTCCAACCAGCGCCTGCAGGTGCTCCGGATAGCGTGCGCCTTCTACGGTGATATGCGATAAGGCATCCTGGATTTGGCTGAGATCGCCAGCGCTCAGGGACAGCTTCGCGGCGCCGATGTTTTCTTCGAGCCGGGATAGCTTGGTCGTTCCGGGAATAGGCACGATCCACGGTTCCTGCGCGAGGAGCCATGCCAGCGCGATCTGCGCCGAAGTTGCCTTGTTGCGCGCGGCTATCTCCCCGAGCAGATCCACGACCCCTTGATTGGCCCTGCGGGCTTGCGCCGAAAAACGCGGAACGACATTGCGGAAATCCGTCCTGTCAAACGTTGTGCTTTCGTCAATCTTGCCGGTCAAAAAACCTTTACCGAGAGGGCTGAAGGGCACAAAGCCGATTCCGAGCTCCTCCAGCACCGGCAAAATCTCGGCTTCCGGCTCTCGCCACCACATCGAATACTCGCTCTGCAGAGCGGCGACCGGCTGCACCGCGTGAGCGCGACGGATCGATTGGACGCCCGCTTCTGACAGCCCGAAATGACAGACCTTTCCCTGCCCTATCAGGTCCTTAACCGTTCCAGCAACATCCTCCATCGGCACATTCGGATCGACCCGGTGCTGATAGAACAGATCGATCCTATCCGTTTTGAGCCGCCTCAGCGATGCATCGGCAACTTCGCGGATGCGTTCGGGCCTGCTATCGACACCCTCTGAAGGGACCCCATTCTTGAAGCCGAACTTCGTCGCGATGACAACCTGATCGCGCATGGGGGCGAGGGCTTCGCCCAGCAACTCCTCATTCTTGAACGGGCCGTAAGCTTCGGCTGTGTCGAAGAACGTAACGCCCCGCTCATAGGCGGCGCGAATAAGCGCGATGCCGTCATCTTTTTGCACCGCTGGCCCATACCCAAAGCTGAGGCCCATGCAACCCAGGCCGAGAGCGGAAACTTCGAGTCCACTTTTTCCAAGTTTTCGGTTTTGCATACTCATGCTCCTTTTGAAGTCCGGGGCGGCGGCACTTCTACGACTTTGCCATCTAAGCTGCCATTCAGACATGCCATAGTAAAATGGCATGCATAACTTTCATCTGCCACTCCCGGAACAGGTCTATCATGACCTGCGCAAGGAAGCGGAACGCTCCAATCGGCCGGCGACGGCTCTGGCACGCCAAGCGATCGAGATTTGGCTTCTTCGGCGCCGTAAACTTGCTCGGCACGAGGCCATCACTGCCTTTGCGGTCGAGCATGCGGGTAGCGTATTGGACCTGGATTCGGAATTGGAAGCTGCGTCTCTTGACCATTTGCTCTCGACCAAAGAAGGTAAGACTTGAAACGTGGCGACGTATTCTGGGCGGATCTCGCTCCGCGATCGGGCTCGGAGCAGTCCGGTCGGCGACCCGTCATAGTCCTATCACATGATGGATTTAACCAGACACCGAACTGGCGCTCGATTGTCGTTGTGCCCGTGTCAACGTCAGACTTGCAGAGCCGACGCGCATTGACCGTAATACCGCTGCCAAAGGGAACTGCTTCACTGCCTCAAGCAAGTGTTGCAGTTTGTCATCAAGTAACTACTCTTGACCGGTCCAAGCTCTCAAGGCTTGTGGGGTCGCTTCCAAAAGAAATGCTTGCTGAGGTGAACCAAGGTTTGAAAGCGGCGTTAGACCTTGAGTAGATGGCCGGGTGATAGGAGGCACGTACATTGCCGCTTATGGGTCAACGGCTCGCCGATGGTTTCCGACTTTCGAGCGTCAGACCGCGACTTTCGCGAACGGCTTAACAACACAACATTCCGCCAGCATCTTGACGATCTTCGCGCAAGCCGGCAAACCTAAACGCGATGTGAAGGTCACCATCCCAGTTAGGAAAATCGCCGATTGGCCCAAGTTTCCACGACACCTTTAAGCGGGAACTTGGATCCCAGCTTTCTATAGCCCGCAACATGAACCCGTGAATCGACTGCAAGACTTCAGTCGATGCTCCCGTGGAGGCCCCCTCGCTCCTCACCGTTGCCCTAGGCGACATGTTGCTCCAAAGAATTGACGGACCAGTCGGTTTCGCCGACGCTGCCCGAGCGGATGATGCACTAATCGAGTGCATGGTATTCGTAAAATCACCGCCGTTATCGAGTTCCGTGCGCGTACTTTCTCTTGGAGGAGTTAGCTCATGATTTCGGTACATCAGCCGATTCGAGATGGACACAATCTCGTTCTGGGGGCTACAAACAATTCATCTAGACAATGTATTAGCACGGTATAAGCTTCATTGCGCCATTCAAAAGTGCTATAGTGCTTCACAAAGCACTATAGAAGGACGTTAAAGCACTGTGGCGAAAATGGCGGTGGCGCAGATTCCCGCAAAGTTGTACGAACTCCTTGCGCCCCTCACACCGGAGGAGCGGGCGAGGGCAGTGCAGGCGACGCTCATTCTATTCGGTGATGAAATTCCCGTGAAGAGCCTCGGCGGCAAGCCTGGAAGCGAGGGAAAGCAGCTTGGCAAATTCGGCAACCCAGGCGACGCTGGTGAGTTCTTTCACTCAAAGGATCCGCAGAACAAGGGTGAAATCCTGGCTGTTGCTGCGAGGTATCGTGAGTTGAAGGGTGAGGAAGTACACGCCAAGTCAGATCTCAAGGGCGTGATTGTGGATGCCGGCAGGAACTTCGACGACGCCCACTTTGCCCGAGACATGAACAACGCCAGGCGTCAGGCCGGGTTCTTCAATTTGGGCACGGGTCGAGAAGCAAGGCTTTCATACTACGGCAAGCAGTACGTCGATGCTCTTCCGGATCGAGCAAAGGCAGGCGCACTAAACAGGCCGAAAGTCGGCGCTCGTAAGTCTCCTGGATCTAAAAAGAAGCCAGCGAAGAAAGTCTGACCTTCGCTTAACTTGACGACGTGACCACTAACGCCCCCCTTCTTCCCGACGATTTGCTCGCAGCACTTCCCGCAACCTTGAGAAAAGAACTGCTCGCGGCGTATGAGGAGACCCTGCGCAATTACCGCGAGCGTAGATGGGAACCCGCCGAATTGAATGGCGGCAAGCTCTGCGAAATCGTGTACACAATTCTCAAAGGACATGTGACTGGCGCTTTTCCTGCAAAGTCGAGCAAGCCCTCGAACATGGTCGACGCGTGTCGTGCACTGGAACAGGCCAGCACCTTCCCGCGGTCGATTCGAATTCAGATTCCCCGGATGCTTGTGGCGCTGTACGAGGTCAGAAACAATCGTGGTGTTGGACACGTCGGTGGAGATGTCAATCCCAATCACATGGATGCCGCGTGCGTGCTCGAAATGAGCAAGTGGGTGATGAGCGAACTCGTTCGAGTTTTTCACGATACGAGCACCGAAGAGGCGGCCTTAGCCGTGGATTCGCTAGTGGAGCGAACATCTCCGACCGTCTGGAAAGTCGGCAACAATCTCAGAGTCTTGGACTACCAAAAATCCATGAAGGACAAACTCCTGTTGCTTGCGTATCACAGCCGAGGTGCTGTGCAAGAAGCAGACGTGTTTAGATGGGTCGAGCACTCGAACGCATCAGTCTTTCGGCGAGACATTGTTCGACCGCTCCACAAAACCAAGCTGATCGAGTACGACAACATTCTAAAACAATCGAGATCTCTCCGCTCGGTATCGAGGACGTCGAGAAGCGTCTCCTTTGAGCCGAACTGAACGCGATCAAAACAAGACATGATGTTGCAGAGGAGAGTACAAGTGCGTGGGACCGGCAACGGATCACAAGAACGGATTCGATTTCGAAATCCATGCTCAAGCCGGTCGGCGCAGCCATATCAAGAGTTGCAGGGACGGTCATCGGTACAAAACTTTGTACACGGCGACTGTATTAGTTGATAACTCACGGAAACGAAACGCGTGGCTCCCCGACATGGATTCGAACCACGATTAACGGCTCCAAAGGCCGCTGTCCTACCGTTAGACGATCGGGGAGTAATGGCGCGGAATTCCGCCGCACTTCAGTTTAACAACCGAATACGGTTCAGGCTGCGCACTGCCTCGCTTCACCAGTCCGAATACGCCGTCCCGTCCAGCGCCGTCTTATCCGAGCCGCTGCGCACGTCGAAAACCCCCGGCGAGCTCGTGCTGCCCCCCACGGGCGTGTCTTCCATAATCACGCGCCACGTATCGGTCGAGCCCGTAATCGGGTCCAGCGGAATCTGCCGCAAGTAACCGTCCGAAACCAGGTCCTGCAGCGAATCCGGCGCCTTCTGCTTATCGATCGTGTATTCGTCGATCATCATGCGAATCTGGAACAGATTATTCCGCAACACACTCTCCTTCGCACGGACAATAGACTTCTGATAAATAGGCAGCGCAATCGCAAGCAGCACCGAAATGATCGCCATCACCACCATCAACTCGATCAGCGTGAACCCGCGCGCCGCGCGTATCAAGCCGGCCGCCTTGTTCCGCGCCCGCATCATTACCATTCCGAATACGCCGTCCCGTCGCTCGCTTTATCCATCGATTTGGAATAGACGTCGAATACGTTCTGGCCACCCCAGGAATCCGACGTCGGCTCGTCCTGCATGCTGCGCTTGCCCCAATCCGTATCGCCCGTAAATGGGTCCTTCGGAATGCGCCGCAAGAACCGCATTTTCGTGCTTTGATTGTTGCCCGCCAGCGTGTTCGTCATCTGCACGCCGTCCACCAGCGATTCGAGCGTGGTCGGATAACAGTAGGCGTCCTGGTTCGTCGACTGAATCTTTCCCTGGTCGCACAGGTCTTTATAGCGGTCGATCGCATGCCTCATGTCGTCCAAATCGATCCGCAGCACCTTCTCCCGCTGCCGTTGAACTTGGCGCCGAGCCATCGGCACCGCCATCGACGTCAGGATCAGCAGAATCGAGAACGCCACGATCAACTCCACCAAAGTGAGCCCAGCCTGGCTCTTACGTCTTCGCCTCAATCCTGCGCAATCGCTATCGCGCAACATCTACTGCCATCTCCATTCGATCACTGCCGCTGCGGAGGGCTGCTATCCGGGTTCGAAACGATTGCGGCGCTAGGCGGCGCGCTCTGCTGCGCTCCCTGGCGTGTTGTTGTCGAATTGGGCTGCTGCGCGCCCGGTGGGGTTTGAGGAGCAGGAGCGCCCAATACACGAGGCTGCCCCAGCGGCGCGCCGATCCCAGGATTTCCATTTCCGGGCGTCATCTGCGCCGGACGGTTCGGCGCCGGCGACAGCGGCGGAGCGCCAGGCGTCGGGGTCGTATCGATGGCGGGCGTCGGCAGCGGCCCCGATGCCGCGCCGTCTGGCTTCCGCTGCACGCGTATGGCGCGCTCGGATCCCGCAAGCACCGGTTCCTCACCCATTACGCTCAAATCCGGCGCCCGCAAAATGTGCGGGATCATTGCGATCAAAACTTCGTCTTTCGTGCGGTTCTTCGTCTTAGTCCCGAATAGATATCCGAGCACCGGAATGTTTGTCACGCCCGGAATCCCCGATACCGACAAGTCCGTTTCCTCGTCGTAGAGGCCGCCCAGCACGCTCACCTCGCCGTCCTTCATGCGAATGTTTGCTTCATCTACTCGCTGGCTGATGATCGGCTGCTGCACTCCGGCGATGGTCTCCGTCTGCGTCACATCGGAAACTTCCACTTTTATGTGCATGCTGATGTCGTCTGTGCCGTTCACATGCGGCTCCAGGTCGATTTGCGTGCCCACGTCTACTTGTTGAAACTGAGTAGTTGCGTACGGAATCGCCCCCGGCGTCGCCACTGCCGAATTCAAAGATCCCGAAACATACGGAATCTTGCTGCCTATCTTCAGCGATGCCTTGCCGCCGTCCGTCGCCCTCACCTGCGGCCGTTGAAGAATCTGTGTGGATGCATCCGACAGCAGCGCCGATATCAACGCCCCCGGTAAGCTGATCGAAAAATCTCCGGTCGATACATGGCCCACCTGCGAGAGCGAGATGTAGGAGTTCGTGGTCGTCGTACTACCCGTGGTTGTCGTCGTGCTCGTACTGGTCGTCGTGCTCGTCGTCGTGATCGTGCTCGTACTGCCCGACGTGCTCGTGGTGGTGCTCGTAGTCGTGCCCGTTGTCGTGAACGTCGTCGTAATTGTGCTCGTGCTGGTTCCGGTTGTCGTGCTGGTGCTCGTTCCGGTCGTTGTCCCCGTCGTAGTCAAAGTAGAAGTAACAGCCGAGGTGCCCGTGTTCCCGCTCGTGTTGCCGAACAGCACTGGATTCCGTGGCGTAAATTGAATCGGCACATTCAATCCGCCGCTCTGCCCCGCAATCGCCGCCCCGAGCGTCGTCATCTTTGTCTTCGAAACTTCCATCACGATCACGTCCACCAGAACTTCCGATTTGGGCCGGTCCAAATCATGCACCAGCTTCTCCACCAGCGCAATCGTATCCGTGCTGCCGCGCGCCACGATCGCGTTCTGGCTCGCCACTTGAAAAATCCCGGTGTTCAGCTTCGCGCCCGTACGAATAGCGTTGAAAATTTCCGTAAATTCCTGCGGCGTGCTGGCGTTCTGTATATAGAACACCTTCACTACCTCGTCCTGGTACTCTTGCCGCTTCGGCTCCGTTTCCTGCGTCACGAAGATCGCGTTCCGGCTGATCGGCTTCCAAAACGTATGCGTCACCAGTCCCACATAATTCAACGCCTCTTCGAGCGTCACATTGTTCAAATCCAGATTGAAGTTTCGCGTGGTCCCCGTGTCGATGCCGCTCGGATCGAACAGCACGTTGATCCCCGCCAGCTTGCCCACGCTCTCATACAGCACCCGAGCCGGCTGATTATTCATCTTCAGGCTTGAAATCTGGTTGTTGATCGGCCGGAGGCTCGGCGGCGCCTCGAGCGAGGCGACCCGCTGCTCCATCTCTCGCTGCGCCTTCTCGGCGGGCGTCAGAATCGGCGTTCCCACGGGAGCCTTGTCCCGTTCCTTAATCATCAAAGTCGTCTGCTGGATCTGCTGCAGCGCTATCTGCGACGACGGGTCGGCCAAGAAGGCCTTCTGAAACTGCACCAGCGCTTCCTGCAGCTTCTGCGCCTTCTGCAACTTGCGGCCTTCGCTCAGATGCGCTTCCGCGGCCTTCACCCGAACATTCTGCTCCGGCAGCAGATACGCCGGCTCTTTCGGGTCCGTCGCCACGGCCTCGTCGTAATAGTTCAGCGCGGCGTCGTAGTTCTTTTCCGCCTCGGCTTTCTGCCCCAGCTTCAAGTACTTATCGCCTTTTTTGTTCCGCGCCTCCATCACCGAAATCAATAGCAGAGTGGCGCATCCCGCCGCGGCGACTCGCCGCCATCTTTGAAAAACCTTCACGTTAGAAGCTTTCCCACCCATGTTAGACTACGGAGGCGCGGAGATCGGCCGCTACGCCCCTTGCGCCGAGCCGGGCGCGCGTACAACTGCTCCCGAACACGCCGGCAAGAACCTTTGTCCAACCGGGACTATAATCCTCTCGCTTTCGTATGGAAGACGATGCCGGCCGATTTACCGTGCAGGCGAATGCGTAACTTCCACGCATTTCGCCTCTGCTTAGTCAAACATTTGGATGGATTCTCAAAACTGGCGCTCCTCGGCTATCCACAAACTCCAGCGCGCCGCCATTAACGCGTTTCTTATCTTTCATCTGCTGGCCATCACCTGCTGGGCCATCCCCCTCGACTCCCCGTTGATCGCCGCCTGCCGCAAAGCCATCCGGCCCTATTTCATCTGGTCCGGCCTCTTTCAATCCTGGAACGCCTTCGCCCCCGCGCCCAAGGCCCTAAACAGCTTCGTCGAAGCGGTAGTCATCTATAAGGACGGCCACATTCTCAATTGGAAGTTTCCCCGCACCGAGCGCATGTCTTTGTCCCAACGCTACGTCAAAGAGCGCTACCGTAAATTCATCGAAAACTTGAAGGAGGATTCTAACGTCGCCCTCTGGCCGGACGCCGCCCGCCATGTCGCGCGCCTGAACAACGATCCTTCGAATCCGCCCCAGATCGTGATGCTGATCCGCCACTGGACCGACATCGTGCCGCCCTCTGCCGCCAACTCGCCCGCGCCGCAACCTCAACACGTGCAAATCTTCTACGAATACAAAGTCAAACCGGCAGATCTAAATTAGGAAGCCTCGAAGTAACGATGACCCTTCGCTCTCTCGCCGACGCCTGGAACCGTTTCTTTTTCGAGCCCCAGCTCCCCACGCCCGTTTCCCTCTTCCGCATCCTCTATGGCTGCTGCGTCGTCGCAACCCTGCTCTTGCTGCGGCCCGATTGGCTCACCTGGTTCGGCGTTCGTAGTTGGGCTACTCTCGCCACCATCCGGCAAATCGAACCCGGCATGCGCCTGAACCTCTTCACCGTCCTCCCGCAGGACGATCGCTGGATCGCCGCTCTGTTCTGGCTTTTCCTTCTCTCCGCCACCTGCCTCACCGCCGGATTTCTCACGCGCTTGAACACCGTCATCGTGTTTCTCTGCCTCACCTCCATCCACCAGCGAAACCTCTATATCAATCACGGCGGCGACACCTTCCTCCGGGTCGCCGGCTTTTTTCTGATCTTCGCCCCAGCGGGCGCCGCCTTCTCCATCGACCGCCTCCTTCGCATCAAGCGCGGAAAGGAAGGCGCCGACATAGAGCCCAAGAGCCCTTGGGCCCAGCGCATGATTCAGTTCGAGCTGGCGCTCTTGTATCTGACCTCCGCCTGGTGGAAGTCCATGGGCGAGCCCTGGGTCAACGGCACTGCGCTCTATTACGTCACCCAGCTCGAAGAGATCCGCCGCTTTCCCATCCCGAACTGGATTCAGCACCCCGTCATACTGAAGCTAGGGAGTTGGTACGCCCTCGCCCTCGAATCCGCCTTAGGAACTCTGATTTGGTTCAAAGAATTTCGTTACCCCTTGTTGCTGCTGGGGCTCCTGTTCCATCTGTGCCTCGAATATGCGTTGAACATCCCGATGTTCCAATGGGACGTGCTCTCGGCCTACGTGCTGTTCATCGATCCGGCCGACCTGACACGCCTTGGCAACTGGCTGCGTGAGCGCTCGCCGCTCACAAGAATCCCCCTGCCCACGAAAGCCCAAACCTAATGGCCCAGCAAAGCGACATCAAGATCCTGAGCGACAACCGCTCTGCCGGCCACAACTATCACCTTCTCGACCGCTATGAGGCGGGAATCGCTCTCACCGGCACGGAAGTGAAGGCCGCCAAGAACGGAAAAGTCCAGCTAAAGGAGAGCTACGCGGAGGTGAGCGAAGATGAAGCTTGGCTGATGCAAGCTCACATCAGCGAATATTCGCACGGCAATATCATGAACCATGCGCCCGTTCGTAAACGCAAGCTTCTGCTGCACCGCTCTGAAATCGAAAAGCTCAAAGCCGAAACCCGCGAAAAGGGCCTGACGCTCATTCCCACTCGCCTCTATCTGAAGGGCGGCCGGATCAAGATCGAAATCGCCGTAGCCAAAGGCAAGAAGTTCCACGACAAACGCGAGTCGATCAAAATTAAAGAGATGCAGAGCGAAGCCAAAGCCGCCATGGCCCGCCGCGCTCGCCAGTAAAGTTCAAATCCGATGCAAGTTCAAATCGAAACTTCCCCACTCGAGAATCTGGGCGCGGACGCGCTCGCAGTCGTAGTTTTCGAAAGCGAGGAGGCTCAAGCGGCGCACGCCGCCGAAGCTCCCGCCGTCGCCTCCAGCGCCACGCCCGATCCCGAAATCGCGGCCCAAGGCGGCTGGCTCGCCGAGGCCCGCTCCTCCGGCGAAGTCTCCGGGAAGCTCTACGAAATCGCCGTTCTGCACCGGCCTCAAGGGCTCGCCGCTAAGCGCCTCGTCGTCATCGGCGGCGGCAATCGCGAAAAGTTTTCTCCTGTCGAAGCTCGCCGCGTCGCCGGCACTCTGGTCCGTTCTCTCAAAGGCAAGGGAGTCCGGACCATCGCTCTGCTCATCGACTCCGAGCCGCTCGCCGAATTCGTAACGGCCGCAGTCGAAGGCGCCGTGCTTGGCGGCTGGGACTCGAACAAATACAAGACCGATCTCAAGAAGACCGACAAGCGCGTCGATTCCTTCATCGTCGCCGTTCCGGGCGCCGACACCAACCTGCTCAACGGCTCTGTTGAGCGCGGAAGAGTCATCGCCGAATCCCAAAATCTAACTCGCGACCTGGTCAACGAGCCGGCCAACAAGCTAACCCCCACCGCGCTCGAACAGGCCGCTCGCCAGATGGCTTCCGAAGCCGGGCTCGAATACCAATCTCTCGATAAGCAGGCCATGACCGATCTCGGCATGGGCGCTTTACTAGGCGTAGCGCAAGGCAGCGACAATCCGCCTCATCTGATCGTCATCAAGTACCGTCCATCCCTGCTCGCCGGACCTGCCGGCGCCGCCGGTGAAAATCACCTCGCGCTGGTCGGCAAAGGCGTCACGTTCGACACCGGCGGCATCTCCATCAAGCCCTCCGATGGCATGGAGAAGATGAAATACGACATGGCGGGCGCCGCCGCCGTCGTCGGCGCCATGCGCGCCATCGCCCAGCTTCGGCCTCCCATCCCGGTCACAGGCTACATCCCTACTGTCGAAAACATGGTCAACGGCAACGCGCAGCGTCCCGGCGATATCGTCACCGCCATGTCCGGCAAGACCATCGAGGTCTTGAACACCGACGCCGAGGGCCGGCTCATTCTCGCCGACGCCATTACTTACGCCATCCGAAACGGCGCTACTCACATCGTGGATGCCGCCACCCTCACCGGCGCCATCGCTATCGCTCTCGGACACTACAACGTCGGAGCCTTCACCAATAACCAGGAATTCTTGAACCGCCTGCTCGCCGCCTCCCGGGAAGCCGGTGAAAAAATATGGCAGCTCCCCATGGACGACGAGTACAAGGAGTATCTCAAGTCCGCCTTCGCCGACCTGCCCAACATTGGCGGGCGGTACGGCGGCTCCATCACCGCCGCCTGGTTTCTCCGCGAATTCGCCGATCCCACTCCCTGGGTCCACCTCGACATCGCTTCCACCGCTTGGCTCGACGACTCCAAATCGTGGATGTCGAAAGGTCCTACCGGGGTCGCTGTCCGCACCTTCGTGCAACTCGCCGCCGACTGGGACCGCCCGGCCTGAGCGTCTTACTCCACCCGTAGCGCTTCCGACGGGTCAATGGCCGATGCGCGCCGGGCAGGCAGATAGCATCCCGCCAAAGTCGCGGCCGCGAACCCAGTCGTGGCTACGAACAACACCGCGGCATCGGTGGTGCTGACTTGAAAAAGAAGAGACTGAAGCACACGAGTGACAAGCAAGGATCCCGCTAGCCCCACCACGATGCCCGTCCCCGCTAAAGCGCCTCCTTGCCGCAATACGTCGCCCGTGATCGTTCCCGCGCTCGCTCCGAGCGCCATCCGCACGCCGATCTCACCGGTCCGCTGCGTCACCGTGTAGGAGAGCAAACCGTAGACTCCAACCACGGCCAGCAGCAAAGCGGACGCGGCAAATACTCCTAGCAGCACCGTCTGGAATCGTTCGCGCAGCACGGTTCCCGAGATCAGGTTGTCCATGCTTTCAAAATTCACGGCCGTGTCCCGATCGAGAAGCGTGACGATCCGCTTGATCCGCGGCTGTAGACTCGCCGGCCCTCGTATCACGAGCGACGCATCCATCGCCGTATCCGCATGCTGAAAATAATCGGCGTATACCTGAGGAAACACCGGCTGCTTCAAACCTTCGTTCAGTACATCCGGAACCACTCCGACAATCGTCATGAACTCCGGCTTTCTATCGAAGCCGAAGAATCGAATGCGTCCGCCCACCGCGCCGCCGCTCGGGAAAAACTTTCGCCCGAAACTTTCATTGACGATCGCCACTTGCTGCGTCGAGCGCTGATCGTCCCCCGTGAATCCGCGGCCTTTGAAAATCGGCAGCCCAAAAGCTCTAAAATAATCCGGCGTCACCATCGTGTAGTCCGCGTCGGGAGTCAAGTGCCGGTCCGCCGGCAGCGGCCGTCCTTCGATTTCGAAATTTCCGTCCGGCGCCCCTTCAAACGGCAAACCATGGATAAAAGCCGCCGATTTCACCCCCGGCAAATTTTCGATCTGCGTCAATATTTGTGTCCCCGCTTGGCGCACATACGACCCATCCACCGAATTCCCGTCCGCCGCCGCCGGCCAAGTCACGTCCGCTATGTAAACGCCTCCCGAAGAGAGTCCCGTCTCGACGTGCGCCAGGCGCCAATAGCTCTTGATGAGCAGCGAGGCGCCAGTCAAGAGAACAATCGCCAGCGCCGTTTGTCCCGCGACCAGAAGCCGGCTCCAGCGCCCTTGCGAACGCGTTTCGCCCCTCCCCGCCTTCTGTTTCAAGCATTCATTCACGTCTGCCCTCGAACTCTCGATCGACGGCAAGATGCCAAACAACATAGCGGCCGCCAACGACAGCCCCGCCACAAACCAGAGCACGCCATTATCGATCGTTACGTCTTGCAATCGTGGGATGCCCGGCGGCGCCGAGACCTGAAGAATCCTTGCCGCCATCCCCGCTAGCGCCAACCCCGTCGCGCCGCCCGCGGCCGCCAGCAGCACGCTTTCTGTCAACAATTGTCGAATCAGGCGTCCTGTGCCCGCGCCCAATGCGCGCCGCATTGCCATTTCCTTCCGCCGCCCCGCCGCTCTCACCAGCAGCAGATTGGAAATGTTCACGCACGCAATTAACAGCACCATCGTCACCGCCCCTAACAGAATCCAGAGCGCGGGCCGCACGCCCCCGGTGAGCACATCGTAAAGCGAAGTGACCCGAATTCCTTCGTTGTGGTCGTCGGCGTATTCCTTCGATAGGCGTGCCGCGACGACATCCATATCCGATTGCGCCTGCTTCAGCGTCACATCAGGTTTTACCCGCCCGACGATCCGATAGTTATGCGCCGATCGGCCCGAACTATCGGGGAATAGATCGTTCGGCAGCCAGATCTCCGCGTTTTGCGGGAAGTCGAACTTCGGCGGCATCACTCCGATAACGGTAAACACCATTCCGTTTAAGCGAACGTTCTTTTGTATCGCCGCCGCCGGCGTGCCGAACACCGCCTGCGCCAGTTCGTAGCCGATAACCAGCGTCGCAGGACCGCCCGGTTTCTGTTCCTCGGCCGAGAACGTGCGGCCCATCGCCGCGCCCGTCTTCAGCACGTGGAAAAATCCGCCGCCTACCGCGGCCATGCGCGCTCGCCGCGCGGGAAAATTTCCCGATAAAGTGACGGCGTCGACCCCATACGCCGCCATCGATTCAATCGTTCGGCTCTGCGCCCGCCAATCGTGGAAGTCCAGCCCCGACACGTTCATCAAATGCCCGTCTTCGGCGGTCTGGTTCAGTTGCACCATGCGCTCGGGCTCCGGATACGGGAGCGCGCTGAGCAATACGGCCCTCACCGCGCTGAACATCGCCGTATTCATTCCGATCCCAACCGCCAATACCGCGATGGCGGTCGCCGAGAACCCCGGCGCCTTCCAAAGTACCCGCGAGGCAAATCGAACATCCTGCCAGAATTGCTCGATGCCGTTCCAACCCCACGCCGCGCGGCTGTCTTCTTCGATCAAGCTCACGTTGCCAAACTGCCGGCGCGCAAGCAAAGCAGCCTCCTGCTCGCTGTGTCCCTCCTGCCGTAGGCGTTCGACCTTTTCTGCCAGGTGCTCTGCCATTTCCGCGGCTAGTTCGCGCTCCACGCGCCGCCTCTCGAACCAGCGCCCCCACGGATTCATGACTCGACAGGCCTCATCACCCGGCCAATGCCTTCTAACAGCCGCTCGAATCCTGCAATTTCCCGCTCGAGTTGCTTGCGTCCTGCCGCTGTCAGCTTATAGGTCCGCACCTGCCGGTTGCGCGCCGACACCTCCCAGTTCGCCACCACCCAACCCTCCCGCAACAGCCGCTGCAAGGCCGGGTACAGGGACCCTTCTTCCACCTGCAAAACATCCTGTGAGGTCTGCTGAATATCTTGCGCAATCGCGTAGCCGTGCAGAGCGCCGCGTCGAAGCGTCTGCAGAATCATCATTTCGAGCGTCCCTGGAAGCAGATCTTTCTTGCGCTTTGGCATAGATAATCTTCATAAAGATAATCTATGCATTCGGGGCTGTCAAGCCCTCCATCGTAAGCTAACCTGTACATAATCCGAGTTCCGAGGCCGCCAGCTGGTGAAACAATATAAATTCAACGCCACCATCCAAAGCGACCATCGCGGAGGCGCCTACGTCCTCTTCCCCTACGATGTCGAAAAGGAATTCCAGACCAGGGGCCGCGTGCCAGTAAGAGCGACCTTCAACGGAGTGCCGTATACCGGCTCTCTCATGAAATATGGCCAACCCCAGCACATCCTCGGCATTCTGAAGTCGATCCTCACCCGGATTGGCGCGAACGCGGGCGATGAGATCCAAGTCGAGGTCTGGAAGGATGAAACGCCCAGAGTCGTCGACATCCCGCCCGAGTTCCTCGAAGCCACGCGCGCCGGCGCGGTTCTCGACTTCTTCAACAGTCTCAGCTACACCCACCGCAAGGAATACTGCCGCTGGATCTCGGACGCCAAAACAGAAAAAACGCGCCTCGATCGTGTCTCGAAAGCCGTCGAAATGCTGAAAAAGAAAGTGAAAACGCCGGACTCTCGCACGTAATTCATCGGCCCGAATAGTCGTCTAGGAAGCGAAGAGACTCAAACAGCGGTTCGAGTATGCTAATCGGCGGAGGTTGTCTGGATGCAGCTTCGTGTTCTAGCCTTTGTGCTCGCGGGAGGAAAAGGAACCCGGCTCTACCCATTGACCAAAGAACGCGCAAAGCCCGCCGTTCCTTTCGGCGGCCGGTACCGTATTGTCGATTTTGTTCTCAGCAATCTCGTCAATTCCGGAATCTATTCCATCTACGTTCTGATTCAATTCAAGAGCCAGTCTCTTCTTCAGCACCTGCGCGAAGGCTGGGAAGTCAGCGGCCTGTTGAAGAACAACTTCATCATTCCGGTTCCCGCCCAGATGCGCTCCGCCCAGGAAGACTGGTATCGGGGCACCGCCGACGCCATCACTCAAAACGTCAACCTCATCGAACAGGCCGACCCCCACGTGGTCGTCATCTTCGGCGCCGACCATATCTATCGCATGAACATCCGGCAAATGATCGAATATCACATCGAAAAACGCGCCGGGGTCACCATCGCCGCCATCCCTGTTGAGAAGGAGCTCGCTTCGGAATTCGGCGTCATCGAAACCACCTCGGAAGGTAACATCATCGGCTTCCATGAAAAGCGAGCCGACGCGCCCACGATGCCCGGCGATCCCAACCGCGTCTACGCCTCCATGGGCAATTACGTCTTCTCCACCGATCTTCTGCTGCGCGAGCTCTACGAGGACGCTCGCAACGAGGACAGCTCTCACGATTTCGGAAAAGACATTCTGCCCTCGCTCATCGGCCGCGCCGACATGTACGCCTACAATTTCCAGACCAACGTCATTCCAGGCGACCCGATCGGTTCGCCCGTCTACTGGCGCGACGTCGGAACTCTCGACGCCTACTACGAAGCGAGCATGGACCTGCGCGCCGTCTCTCCGGTCCTTAATCTCTATAACCGCCAGTGGCCTCTGCGCACAGCCGGCTACTTCGACGCTCCCGCCAAGTTCGTCTTCGACGAAGAAGGCCGCCGCGGCATGGCCGTCGATTCCATCGTCGCCGGCAGCTCTATCGTCTCCGGCGGCTACGTCAAAGGCTCCGTCCTCGGGCGCGGCGTCCGCGTCCACACCGGTTCCCGCATCGAAAATTCCGTCATCTTCGATAATTGCGACATCGGCCGCCACGCCAAAGTCCGCAACGCTATCCTCGATAAGAACGTGAAGATCCCGCAGCACGCCGAAGTCGGTTACAACCTCGACGAGGATCGAAAAAAATATCACGTTACCGAAAGCGGAATAGTCGTCATCGAAGGTCACCAGTCAACCGTCGATATCTCAACCCTTCAGGTCTGAAGAGGCGCATATGAATCGAAGAGAGTTTCATCGGCTGGCAGGCTTCGGCGCTCTCGGCTTCATGGCTCTGCGCGCCGCCGCCGAAAATTTCGATTATCCCTGGAAGCTCGGCATCATCACAGACGAAGTAGATCCCGATCTCGCCCGAACTCTCGCCAGCTTCTACCCCAAGTACCAACTGCGTTGGGCCGAGATTCGCAACCTCAAGCTAGACGGCAAGAGCCGTTACGTCTACAACAGCGCCACTCCCGCCCAAGTCAAGCAGATCAAAAAGCAGCTCGACGATGCAAACGTTAGAATCTCGGTTCTCGATACCGGCGTATATAAAATCGCCCTTCCGGGAACCGCTCCTGCCGGCGAAAATGCGAGCGACCTCAACCCTGTCCAGGGCGAATACGAAAAACAGTTAGACGATCTCAAGCGCGGCGCGGAAGCCGCGCACATCCTGGGAACGGATCGCCTTCGCATCTTCACTTATAAGCGCGTCTCCGACCCCAACGCCATCTTCGATCGCATTGTCGAGGATCTGCACAAAGCTCTCCGGGTCGCCGAAGACCAGAACGTCACGCTTCTGGTCGAAAACGAGTTCGATTGCAACGTCGCCACCGGAACCGAAACTGCGCATCTGTTCCAGGCCATCTCCGACAAGCGCCTGATGCACAACTGGGACCCCGGCAATTGTTACTTGGCCGGTGAACAGCCGTATCCCAAAGCCTGGAACCAGCTCGACCACAGCCGCATCGGCCACATCCACTTAAAGGACGCGTCCGGCAAATCGTGGAAACCCATCGGAGGCGGCGAAATCGATTTCGCGGGCCAATTCCGCGCGCTCAAAGAAATGGCTTATTCCGGAACCATGTCGCTTGAAACCCACTACAAGAACGCGCAAAACGATCCCTTCACGTCCAGCGTCGAGTCTATGGATGGCTTAGTGCGTGTTTTGAAACAGGTCTGAAGCCGCGCGCTCGCGATAGACGAGAGTAACCTGAAAAAGACGGGAGGCACATCATGCCAGACGATCGACTTAGCTCAGACCGCCGTGGTTTTCTGAAGGCTGCGGCCGCCACCCTCGCCACAGCCTCTTCTGCGAAAAAAGTCCTAGGCGCAAACGACCGCATCCGCATCGCCGTCGTCGGCCTGCGCGGCCGCGGCTGGGATCACGTCAAAGGATACAAGCCCATTGCCGGCGTCGAAATCGCCTATTTCTGCGACGTGGACGATAACGTCCTCCGCAAGCGCTGCTCGGATGCCGAACAGATGGGCATCTCGAAACCTCAAACCTACGTCGACATCCGCAAGCTGCTTGAGGACAAAAACGTCGATGCCGTCTCCATCGCCACCCCCAACCACTGGCATTCGCTGATGGGCGTCTGGGCCGCCCAGGCCGGCAAGGATATCTATATCGAAAAGCCCTGCTCGCATAACTGGTGGGAAGGCCGCCAGCTCGTGCGCGCGGTCGATAAGTACAAAGTCATCTGCCAGCACGGCAGCCAGTGCCGTTCGAGCGACGCCATAGTCGAGGCCATGAATCAAATGCGCTCGGGCCTGCTCGGCAACATCTACATGGCTCGCGGGCTCTGTTACAAATGGCGCGATACGATCGGGCGCGCGTCCCAGGAGCCCGTTCCCGCGGGCGTCGATTACGACCTCTGGACCGGCCCCGCGCCTCTCAAGCCGTTCACCAAAAATCGCTTTCATTACAACTGGCACTGGATCTGGGACACCGGCAACGGAGATCTCGGCAATCAAGGCATCCATGAACTCGATCTCGCCCGCTTCGGCCTCGGCGTCGGCCTGCCGAATAAGATCGCCGCTCTCGGCGGCCACTTCTTATTCGATGACGATCAGCAAACTCCCAACGTGCTGACCGTCGCCTACGAGTTCCGTACACCGGAAGGCAAGACCAAGATGATGAACTTTGAGGTTCGCGGTTGGATGACCAATCATGAAGCGGGCATCGGTACCTCGGAGTTCAACTCCGGCGATGTTCCGGCCGCTGGCCTCGCCGCGCCCAAACAGTCCGCCGAAGCAGCTCCCAAAACTCTCGGCCCCGCCAGCGGCAAACCGGGAACCATCGGCAATCTTTACTACGGCTCGAAGGGTTATCTCGCCATCTCCAATTACGATTCCTATAAGTCGTTCCTCGGCGACAACAACGACCCCGGCCCCGCCAAGCACGCGCCGCTCGCGAATGAGCACTTCGTCAACTTCATCGAATGCATGCGTAGCCGCAAAGCCGAAAATCTGCACGCCCCCATTCGAGAAGGCTATTTATCGACAACGCTCGTGCATCTGGCCAATGCCTCGTACCGTCTGGGTCGCACCATCAATTTCGATGCCGAAAACGAATCCGTCATCGGAGACTCCGAAGCGACCGAGATGCTCAGAGGCACATACCGGCCGCCTTATGTCGTGCCGGAAAATGTCTAGCTCTTATTGAGCAACTAGCGCGCGAGCGGCGGAACGTCTACCCACCGCCGCTTCGCCCACGATTCGAGCCCCGCTTCGGCCAACTGAACTCCTTTCGCGCCTTCAAACAAGTCCCAGCGAAAAGGTTCATCCGCGGTCACGTGCCGCAAGAACAGCTCCCACTGTTTCTTGAATGCGTTGTCGAACACCGTCTGCTCCGGCACTCTCTGCCATGTGTCGCGATAATCGATCTCGGGCGGCACATCCGGGTTCCACACCGGCCGCGGTGTGGCCGCATACGGCTGAATCCAGCAATCGCGCAGGCCCGCGACCGCCGATCCCTTGGTCCCATCCACCTGAATCGTCAGCAGGTCGTCCCGCCGCACGCGCGCCGCCCACGATGAATTGAAATGAGCGATCACGCCGCCCTCGAGTTCGAAAGTCGCATACGCCGCATCGTCGGCCGTCGCCCGATATGCCTTTCCGCTTTCATCCCACCGCTCCGGTATGTGGGTCGCGCCCCGGCATGAAACCGCCTTCACCTCTCCGAACACATTGTCCAGCACATACCGCCAGTGGCACAGCATGTCCAAAATCACGCCGCCGCCCTCTTCCTTGCGATAGTTCCAGGAAGGCCGCTGCCCCGGTATCGTGTCGCCTTCAAAGACCCAATACCCGAACTCGCCTCGCACGGAAAGAATCCGCCCAAAAAATCCCAGCTCTCGTAGCGTCTTCAACTTCAACAGACCCGGCAGCCACAGTTTGTCCTGCACTACTCCGTGCTTCACGCGCGCCCTCGCCGCCAGCCGGTAAAGCTCCAACGCGGAGTCGGTCGTCTCCGCAACCGGCTTCTCGCAATAGACATGCTTGCCCGCCTCAATCGCCGCCCGCACCGCCTCTACGCGCCGGTTCGTCGTCTGCGCATCGAAGTAAACCGTGTACTGCGCGTCTCCAAGAGCTTCGTCCAGGTTCGTTGAATACGGCAGTCCGCCGAATTCGCGTGAAATCGCCTCCAGCTTCTGCGAATTCCGGCCCACCAGCAGCGGTCGAGGCATCAACCGCTCGCCGTCGCCTAACTGCAGCCCACCCTGTTCGATCATCGCGTAAATCGATCTCCGCAGGTGCTGGTTCAACCCCATGCGCCCGGTCACGCCATTCAAGATGATTCCTATTGATCGCATGCCGTCAAGCGCGCTGCGCCTGCGCGCCTTCTGGTAGCGGCGGCGCTTCCACTCCCGCTCGTGGCAGCGTCCCGGCCAGCTCTTGTTTCCAATGCGCTACGTCTCCCCCCGGCCCATAACAATAAATCATCCGCATGGGCGCCGCGCCCGTATTGGTCAGTTGATGAAACACGCCGGGAGGAATGTAGACCGCCTGCCCCGCCTCAATCGGCGCGCGCTCTTCGCCCAGGCACATCTCCCCGCTCCCCTCCAGAATCAGGTAAATCTCCTCCTGCTCCTGGTTGTGCCACGGCGCTTGCCCTCCGTTCGGCTCCAGCGTCACATGCCCCAGAGCGAAATTCGCCGCTTGAATTGGGCTCGCGCCCCCCACCAGGTTCTGCGTCCGCCGTCCTGCCGGGTAGCTTCGCCCTGCTATCTGTGAAAGGTCTGCAATCGTCATCGCCATTTACAAACTTCGCAGGTGAAATCCACCATCCGCATGAATCACCTGTCCCGTGCAATAGTCCAGCTTGCCGTCCGCGATCGCGCGAACCACTTTCGCCACATCCTCCGGCTCGCCCATCCGCCGCTGCGGCAGCAGCCCGTCCGCAATCTTCGCCTCATACATGGCCGCTACCGGAGCAATCATATCGGTTCGCACAATGCCAGGCTGTATCTCGAATACCGGAATGCCGTGCGGCCCCAGCCTCGCGGCAAATAACTTCACCGCCATGCTCAAGCCTGCCTTCCCCATGCAGTAATCGCCCCGGTTTGTCGACGCCGTGAAGCTCGAAATCGAGCCGATAAACACGATCCTCCCCGACCCGCGCTCCAGCATCCATCGCGCAATTTCCTGCGTCAGGAAATACGGGCCTCTCAAGTTCGCGGCCAGAATCTCATCGAAGCTCTCGCGCGTCGCTTCGAGAATATCCCGGCGCTCCCCGGGCGCCATCGCCGCATTATTCACAAGCAGGTCGATTCCCGCGAAACGCTCGCGCAACAACTCCACCAACCTCGCGCCCGACCCCGGATCCCCCGCATCGTACTCCAGCATGCCCGCGCATTGCCGCGAGCGATACGTCCCCACCACCTCGTGCGTGCTACGAAGCTCCTCCACAATCGCTCGCCCCATGCCTCGGCTCCCGCCCGTCACCAGCGCCGTCGGCCTCACGCCGCCTTCACTCCTGCCGTATCGCACCGCGGCCGCCCCACCGACAACGCCAATCCCACCGCCAGCACCACCAGGCAGCCGATCACGTTGTACCAAAGAAAAGAGATCTTCGTGAATGCAGCCACTGCAAAAATGGCCGCTTCGCCCGCCACCACGCCCCAGAACGCCGCCGTGCCGCCCACGTTCTTGCAGAAGAACGCCAGCACGAACACTCCCAGCATCCCTCCATAAAACAGCGAGCCGACAATGTTCACCCGCACGATCAACGCTCCGAACCCGCGCGCTCCAATCGCCGCGAACGCAATCGCGTAAGCGCCCCAAAACACCGTCAGAAACCGGGACGCGATTAAGTAATGCCGGTCGTCCTTGTCGCGCGCAAAATATCGCTTGTAAATGTCGACTACCGATACGGTTGCAAGTGAATTGATCTCGCCCGACGTCGATCCCATCGACGCCGAAAAGATCACGCCGATAACCAACCCCACCAGCCCCACTGGCAAATACGATTTCACAAACGATAGAAAGATGTAGTTCGTATCGTCGAACCTCTTTCCTCCCTGCAAGCGTTCAACAATTCCCAGCGCCTGATTCCGGCGCTCCTCGAACGCTCTCTGCGCCTCACGGAAACCCACCAGCGCCGGCGCCATTCCCTCGCGCGAATCGTGCATCGCCTCTGCTAATTGAAACGCCGCGCTCCGCCGCTGCTCGAATGCTTGGCGGTAATTCGCCTCCGCCGGCTTCCATTCCGGCGTCGCCGAAGCGCGCGCCGCCTCTAGCGGTTGAAAGACCATCGGCGTCGCCACGAATAGAGACAGTACAAACACCATCACGCCGATAAACAAAATGAACAACTGCATCGGAATCTTCGCCATCGCATTGAACAATAGGCTCAGCCGGCTCTGCGCGATCGATCGCCCAGTCAAGTAGCGTTGCACCTGGCTCTGGTCGCATCCGAAATACGCCAGCGCCAGAAACCCGCCGCCGATAATTCCGCTCCAGATGTTGTACCGGTCGTCCAGGTTGAACCGTAGATCGACAATATTCAATCGGCCCGCTGCCCCCGCCAGGTGCAGCGCATCCACAACCGAAATGCCCGTCGGCAGCGCGTGCACAATCACCGCCAAACTGATCGCCAGCGCCATGAAGATCATGCTCATCTGCTGAACATCGGCCCACGTCAACGCCTTGATCCCGCCGCTCGCCGTGTACAGAATCACCAGCACTCCGATCACAACCGTCACCAGCCGGTCCGGCCATCCCAGCACCGCCGAAAGCGCGACCGCCGGAGCATACAGCCCAATCCCCGCCGCCAGCCCGCGCTGAATTAAGAAGATCGTTCCCACCAGCGCCCGCGTCTTCGAATCGAATCGCTGCTCCAGGTATTCGTACGCGGTATACACCTTCGCGCGATGAAATACCGGAACCGCCGTCGCGCAAAGAATCACCATCGCAATCGGCAATCCAAAATAGAACTGCACAAACCGCATCCCGTCCACGTAGCCTTGCCCGGTGGTCGAAATGAAAGTAATGGCTGTTGCCTGCGTCGCCATGATCGACAGGCCCATCGCATACCAGGGCATGCTCTTGCCGGCCAGTAAGTATTTATCGACTGTGTTGCTGCCGCGCCCTCGATACAGCCCGTAAGAGACCAGCGACGTCAGCCAGGCAAACAAGATTAACCAATCGAGTGCCCTCATAGCAGCGTTTTCAACTTGGCCACCTCTGCCCGGCTCACCGCTCCCCACGTCGTGTGCGGAATGCGCGCCGCTCTTCCAATATGGAATTCGAATTCGCCCGGATATTGCGCCATTTCCGTCAACGTAGCCGCTCGCAACCCCACGCCCACCAGCAGTCGAATCTCCGGCTTAGCCGCCGCTTGCCATTCGAGCAGCCGTGTCTTTCGCGCTTGCCACGCCCCTGCCCCGCCGCTCGTCAGAATGCGGTCGATCTGCGGCAGCTTCTTCGCTCCTTCGATCGCCGCAACCGGATCCGCCGCATGCTCGAACGCCCGATGCAAGGTCGCGCGAAGCCCTGGGCCGCCGCTCAACACCTCTTCCATCGCCGCCACGTCCAGCGCGCCGCTCTTCACGAAGCCAAGCACCAATCCATCGATCGAAAGCTGCTGGAACCGGCCCGCCAGCTTCTGCAACTCCCCAATCTCGCGCTCGTCGGCTGCCGACATCGATGCATTCTCTCGCAACATCACCCGCACCGGAATCGAAACCGCTCCCCTGACCTCTTCTACAACTTCCGCTGCCGGAGTCAGTCCTCCAAGATCGAACGCGCGCACCAACTCCAGCCGGTCGGCGCCTCCAAGCTCTGCCTCGCGCGCTTCTTCCACCGACGTGACGATCACTTCGAGAACGTTTGCCATCAATATCGAAACATGCGGGTCAGCGCGTACAGCCCCGCAATCAACAGTAATAAATAGCAAAGCACGGCTGCGTACGCGCGCCCCCACCCGCCGCCGAATGGCGGAGCCTCGTCCGCAGCCTCTCTCTCGCGATCCCTGTTCGCTTCCACTCTGTTCCAGAATGCTCTAGAAAACTCGGCAGTAGCAAGTAACAGGTCGGGGTTATATCCTGAAGGTTCAAGCATTTCTAGCATTGCGAAGGAGGAGCGTGCTTGGTCTGTTTGGAAGCGAACAATGCCTTGTCCGCTACACTATTAGATCGTGGCCAACCAGTCCACACGCCAGGCAACCAACGTCCTAATCGTCGATGACGAGGAAGCGCAGCGCGATCCTCTCGCCAGGATGATCCTGGCGTGGGGCTTCAACGTAGAAACCGCTTCCGATGGCCAAGAGGCTCTCGACAAACTAAGTAGTTTCTCAGCCAACGTCATCGTCACGGATCTGATGATGCCGCGCATGGACGGTTTCGAATTGATGAAGCGATTAGGCTCGGACGGCAACATGCCGCCCGCCATCGTCCTCACCGCTTTCGGCAACATCGAAACTGCCATACAAACCATTCACGATCTCGGCGCCTTCTGGTTTCTCGAAAAGCCCATTCAGCCGGCCGCGCTCCGGGTGCTCCTCGAACGCGCCGCCTCTCAAAGCCAGCTCGCCGAAGAGACCGAGCGTCTGCAGCGTCAGTTGTCCTACCAGGGCGTGCTGGTCGATATGGTCGGCACCTCGCCGCAAATGCAGCAGGTCTTCTCCGTCATCCGCCAGGTCGCCCCCAGCAAAGCGGCCGTCCTGGTTGCCGGCGAAAGCGGTACCGGCAAAGAACTCGTGGCTCGCGCCATTCATCACCTCAGCAATCGGCGCGGCGGCCCTTTCGTCGCCATCAACTGCGCCGCCATGCCCGAAACGCTCATGGAAAGCGAACTGTTCGGCCATGAAAAAGGCGCCTTCACGGGCGCGCTCGAACGTCGCGCCGGCTGCTTTGAACTCGCCCAGCACGGCACCCTGCTGCTCGACGAACTAGCGGAAATGCCCTCCGGCACCCAGGCCAAGCTCCTCCGCGTCCTCGAAGATTCGCGCGTCCGTCGGCTCGGCGGCAAGAGCGAGATGTCGGTCGACGTGCGCGTCGTCGCCGCCACCAATCGCAATATCGATGAGGCTCTCAAAAAGGGCGATCTCCGCGAAGATCTCTATTACCGCTTGAACGTCTTCCAAATCGCCCTGCCGCCGCTTCGCCAGCGCCTCAGCGATCTGCCGGTGCTCTGCGAAACGCTTATCAATCACCTCAATCGCAAACACGCCTGTAACATCACCTATGTGACGCCCGACGTCATGGAAGCTTTCAAGAAGCACGCTTGGCCCGGCAACGTGCGCGAGCTTCGCAACGTCCTGGAGCGCGCCGTCATCATGGCCGGCGAAGGGGCTATCCAAATGGCCCACCTACCCTACGATTTCGGAGTCTCTGTCGGCTCTCGTCCTCCGGCCCAGGTGTTCGAACCGGACAGCGTTCGTCTCCCGGTCGGCACTACTGTCAGCGACGCCGAAAAAGCTCTGATCCAGCTCACCCTTCAACACACCAAGAACAATAAAACACGCGCCGCCGAAATCCTCGGCATCAGCCTCAAAACGCTCTTTAACAAACTCAAGGAATACGGCGCGGCGGAAACCGCCGAGGTCACGGGCTAAAGGTCTCCGTTCCTCGCCAAAGGGCCTTTCTACACCCGTTACCGGCGTTTTTCGCCATGTTACGCTGAGGTTTCTGCTCATGAGCGCCGCTCCCGCTTCCACGTTGAAGAGAACGCCGCTGTTCGACACCCACATCGGTCTCAAAGCGAAAATGGTCGATTTCGGCGGCTGGAATATGCCCATTCAGTACTCCGGCATTCTCCAGGAGCACCACGCCGTCCGAGCCGCCGTCGGCCTCTTCGACGTCAGCCACATGGGCGAAATCGAAATCCGCGGCCCCGAGGCCGCCCGCCAGGTCGATTACCTCTCCACCAACAACGCCGCCAAATTGAAAACCGGCCAGGCCCATTACTCCGCTCTCTTGTATGAGCACGGCGGTTTCATCGACGACATTCTGGTCCACAAGATCTCCGACACGCACTTCTTCCTCTGCGTGAACGCCTCCAACCAGGAAAAAGATTTCGAGCACATTCGCGCCTCCTCGCGTTTCGACGCCCAGGCCGAGTTCGCAAGCGACCGCTTCGCGCAGCTCGCCATCCAGGGTCCTAAAGCCCTGCCGACGCTTCAGAAATTAACGCAAACCTATCTCTCCGGCATCAGATACTATTGGTTCACCGACGACTTCGTAGACGGCCTACCGGCTCGCATCGCCCACACCGGCTACACCGGCGAAGATGGCTTCGAGGTGTACGTTTCTCCCGATTCCGCCCCTCGCGTCTGGGACGCCCTCATGAGCGCCGGCGAAGAATTCGGCATTCGACCCTGCGGCCTTGGCGCCCGCAATACCCTCCGCCTCGAAGCCAAAATGGCGCTCTACGGTCACGAGCTCACCGCTTCCATCAACCCCTTCGAAGCCGATCTCGCCTGGATTGTCAAAATGGATAAAAGCGAGTTCGTCGGCCGCCGCGCCCTTGAAAGTGCGCTCCAAAGCGGCATCGCTCGAAAGTTAGTGGGTTTTGAAATGATCGGCCGAGGCATCGCCCGCGATGGCTACGAGGTTTGGATTGAGGGCCAGCCGGCCGGCTGGGTCACCAGCGGCGGCCCGTCTCCGACGCTGAACAAGAACATCGGTCTCTGCTATCTGCCCGTCGCGAAAGCGGTCCCCGGCGTTCCGATTCAAATTCTGGTTCGCGATACTCCCGTCGACGGGATTACCGTTGCCACGCCGTTCTATAAGAGGGCAAAAGGATGAGTTATCCAGAGACTTATAAGTTCACAAGAGAACACGAATGGGTTCACCCCCACGGCGCCGAAGCGAAAATCGGCATCACCGATCATGCCCAGCATGAGCTCGGCGACATCGTTTTTGTCAATCTGCCGAAAGTCGGCAACAGCGTTAAGCGCGCTGAGACATTCGGCTCCGTCGAATCCGTCAAGGCCGTCTCCGACGTTTATTCGCCTGTTACCGGCGAAGTTACAGGCGTTAATGACTTACTGGCGCAGAAACCCGAAACTCTCAATGAAGATCCTCATGGCGAAGGCTGGCTGATCAAGGTCACATTGACCTCTCCCGAAGAGTTGCAGGCCCTGATGTCTTCCGCCGAATACGAAGAATACATTAAAGCTGAGTAGCTATTGCGATATTTACCTAAGTCTGCCGCCGAGCGCCGCGAAATGCTGGCCACGCTCGGTATGCAATCGGAAGAGGACTTGATTGCCTATCTCCCGCCCGCCGTGCGTTTCAACTCCCGGCTCTCGATGGAAGATGGCAAGAGCGAGTTCGAAATTGTCGACTATTTTAAAGAACGCGCCGAGCGAAACGCCAATGGCTACGCCAGCTTCCTTGGCGCTGGCGTCTATAACCACTACCGCCCGGTTCTGGTCGATGCCATCGTTTCGCGCGGCGAATTCCTTACTTCCTACACGCCCTATCAAGCCGAAATTTCGCAAGGCATCCTCGCCGCCATCTTCGAATTTCAAACCATGGTTTGCCAGTTGACCGGCATGGAAGTGGCCAACGCATCCATGTATGACGGCTCTTCGGCCGTTCCCGAAGCGGCCATGATGGCCGTCCGCGTCACCCATCGCGACAGGATTCTTATTGCGCGCGCCGTGCATCCGGAGTACCGCGAGGTCCTCGGAACATACACGCATCGCCAGCACATTCCTGTCGAAGAACTCGCCTACGAGAAAAACGGCCGCTTAGACCTGGACGATCTTAAGGCGAAGCTCGACGACCACACCGCCGCCGTTATTGTTCAGAGCCCCAATTTTTTCGGGTTGATCGAGCAGATCGATGAGCTGTCTCACATCGTGCACGGAAAAGGCGCGCTTCTCGTCGTCGTCTTCACCGAAGCGGTCGCGCTCGGCCTGATCGAGCCCCCCCGCCATGCCGACATCGTCGTCGGCGAGCTTCAAAGCTTCGCCATCTCGCCCAGCTACGGCGGCCCCTTCGCGGGAATCATCGCGACTCATGAGAAATTCATTCGCCAGATCCCGGGCCGTCTTGCTGGCGAAACGACCGACGCCTCCGGCCATCGCGCATTTTGCCTCACGCTCGCTACCCGCGAGCAACATATCCGCCGCGAGAAGGCTACATCCAACATCTGCACCAACCAGGCCCTGCTCGCGCTCATGGCCACCGTATTTATGTCGCTCTATGGCAAGCAGGGCATGCGCGAGCTTGCCGAGCAAAATCTCGCCAAGGCTCATTACCTCGCCGATAAACTGCCTCTCGCCTTCGATGCGCCCTTCTTCAATGAGTTCGTCGCGCGCACGAACGGCAAGTCCCCAGAGCAAATAAACGCCGCGCTGCTTGACCGCAAGATCATCGGCGGCCTGCCGCTCGCCCGCTTCTATCCCGAACTGGAGAACTGTGTCCTGCTCTGCGCCACCGAAATGAGCCGTCGCCAGGATATGGACACGCTCGCCCAGGCCTTCGCAAAACAATAAGCGCCCGATGATCAGAAAAGTCTCTAAACACATCGTTCAGAATGAACCGCTGCTCTTTGAGCTCAGCTCGCCCGGCAAATGCGGTTATCAACTCCCCGCGCTCGACGTCCCCCCCGTCGATCCAGCCAAAACATTAGGCGCGGAAAATGTTCGACCCGAAATCGAGGATTTTCCCGAAGTCAGCGAGTTCGAAGTCCTGCGCCACTTCACGCGCCTCTCCACTTGGAACTACGCCATCGATCTCGGCCTCTATCCGCTCGGCTCCTGCACCATGAAGTACAACCCGCGTGTCAATGAGGTCGTGGCCCGCACCGAAGGCCTCGCCTGGGCGCATCCCTACGCCCCGGAAGTGCTCTCGCAAGGCTGCATGGAAGTGATCGCCGCTCTTGAGCAGGCGCTCGCCGAAATCACCGGCATGGACGCCGTCACCCTCCAGCCGGCGGCCGGCGCTCATGGTGAATTCACCGGGGTGCTCATGATCCGCGCTCTGCTGGAACAGCGCGGGAATCCGCGCAAGAAAGTTCTCGTCCCCGATTCGGCGCACGGCACCAATCCCGCCACCGCCCGCATGGTCGGCTACGCCGTCGAAAACATCAAGTCCAATGAGCGCGGCATGATCGACATCGATGTTCTCAAGCGCGCCGTCACCGAAGATGTCGCCGCGTTGATGATTACCAATCCCAACACTGTCGGCGTCTTCGAGGAAAACATCCGCGAAATCTGCGGCATCCTCCACGAAAAGGGCGCTCTGGTCTACATGGACGGCGCGAATATGAACGCGCTGGTCGGCATCTCGCGCCCAGGCGATTTCGGCGCCGATGTCATGCACCTCAACCTGCATAAGACATTCTCGACTCCGCACGGCGGCGGCGGCCCCGGCTCCGGCGCTGTTGCCGTCGCGAAAGCGCTCACGCCGTTTCTGCCCTCTCCTCGCCTCAAGCGTAATGGCGACTTCTGGACCTGGAACTACGATCTGCCCGATTCCATCGGCCGCGTCCGCGCCTACTATGGAAACTTCGGCGTCCTCGTTCGCGCGCTCGCCTACATCATGGCGCATGGCGCGAATGGCCTCCGCCAGGCCACCCTCGACGCCCTGCTCAATGCCAACTACCTGCGCGCCCTGCTTGAACCGAATTATCAAATCGCCTACGACGCGCCCAGCATGCACGAATGCGTTTTCAGCGACGACAGGCAGGCCAAGAAAGGCGTGCGGACGGGCGACATCGCCAAACGCCTGATCGATTACGGCTTCCATCCTTATACCGTCAGCTTCCCGCTGATCGTCCGCGGCGCTCTCATGATCGAGCCCACCGAAACCGAAAGCAAGCGTGAGCTTGATCTCTTCGCCGACGCGATGGCTTCCATCGCGCGGGAAGTGGAAAACGATCCCGAACTGGTCTTGAAGGCGCCCCACTCCACTCGCACTTCGCGCGTCGATGAAGTAAAAGCCGCCCGCAATCCCATCGTTCGCTGGCAGCCTCGCAGCTAAGGCGAGCGCACAGGGCGTTCGGCGCCCGTTGTGCGCGATTAATACTGAGCCGAGCGCACAGGGCGTTCGGCGCCCGTTGTGCGCGATTAATACTAAGGCGACCGAAGGAGCCGATTAACCGCGGCAAGCACTGTGTCCACGCTTAGCTGATCGAGTGAACTGGCCGCGAGTGTCGTAACTTGCCTTCCCTGCGGGCGCCAAACCTGCGGCGACGAAGGCCCGAACAGAACCAAGGTCGGAATCCCCGTCGCGGCCGCCAGATGCGCTATGCCCGAATCATTGCCGATGAACAGTCGCGCCCCCGCGATCCAGCCCGCCAGCTCTTTCAAATTGTCGAACCGCTTCGCATCCGGCCATTCGTCTTCCGGACCAGCCGTCCACTCCACCGCGCAATCCAGTCGCGCCGCCAGTTCGCGATAGCGCGCCTGAGGCCAGTTCTTCTTCCCGCTTCCTGAGAACGGATGCATCACCACGCTGTCCCGCGCAGGCCAAGGCTCTAATGCAATCCGTGGCTGTTGACCGATCGCCGTCCCCACCTGCCGCGCAAAGAAGTCGACGGCGTGCCCTCGATAATCCGCCCCCGGCAGCGCTTGATGAAATTCGCACGCAATACCCAAGCTCGCGATCGCCTCGCGAAACTCCGGCCTGTTCGCCCCGTACCAGCTCACGATGGAATCGAAGCCTTGCAGCTCCGCTCTCACTTTCGCCGGAATCTCCAGATCGCCAACGCCCACCAGTTCGATCCCCGTGGTCGCCAGCCCCCGCACTCGTTCTGCGAATCCAATCAGCGGAACCACGACTGAGGGGACCCACGCTTCCGTATGATCTGTCGCTAGGTGTTCCATTGCCGGCAGCGCCGCGATGCAATCGCCGATTGCGCCCGGACGAATTAGCAGCCGCCGCATCCCGCCCGGCTAAAATCCATAAAGCTGCCGCGCGTTTTCCCGCATCACCATGTGCGCGATCTGCTTGGCGCGCTCGCTCGTGATCTCGCCATCCTGCAGCATGCCCGTAAGCGCCAGTCCCACCGCAAGCCGTCCGTTCCGCGAACCGATCCAGGTTGTCTCTTCCCACCCCACCGTGTCTGAAATTGGGCTCGCATCCGACCCATACAATACTTTCTCCGGCGCTGTCTCCAAATAGATCCTCACCGCTCGCGCCGCCTCCACCGGGTACCCGAAATACATGAACGCCGAAATATCCAGATACACATTCGGCTTCCATATCTCTGCAGCCGCCTCTCGCGCATATGGCCATCCGCCATGTAACATCACGAATTTCGTCTTCCTTAACGAAGGATCGTTGAACACGCCGTCCAGTTGAATTGGGTTTCCGTTCGCCGCGCGAAAGTAACTGCCCGCGCCCAGCGCGCAATGAATATGCACCGGCATTCCCAGCCGCCCCGCCTCTTGCGCGATGTGATGAAACATATAATCCTGCAAGATCTTATATTCTTCCGGCGACGCCTCCGAGCCTCGCGCATAAATTGAATACACCCGCTCCGCGTTCTCCCGCTGCACATCGCGCACCTCGAGCGTCCGCAGATACGCCAGCTCGAATTTCACCGCAACCGCGCCTTGCGCCTTCCAAGTCTCCAGCCTGTGCGAGACAAAAGCCGTATATTCATCGAAGGTCGCCGGCAAAGCCCGCATCTGCGCGCTCTCCAGATACCCGCTCAGCAGTTGCTCTTCTCGCGTCAGAAACACTCGATGATCCGGATCCTTCGCCTTCAATCCATCGTTATTCAGCGGAAAAATAAACATGTCCACGAACGGTACCCACCTGAAACGGTCGCTCGTCAATCCACGCCCCATCGCCACCCGATTGGCCAGCATGATGTCCGTATTCGCCCGGTTGAGCACCCACGCCGGGTACTGATCGCCCTTTTCCCTCGCGATTTTGCTTTTTGCCTTTGCCAGCTCGCGCATGTGCTCAGGCGTTCGGTCCGCATAATCGTAGCCAAATAGCGCGTGCCACGCCTCGGGAAAGTACGCGCTGTCCGCGCTGAATGGCGCCGGCAGGAAAATATCTCCGATGCCTTCCATCGAAAGCGCGTCGTAATCGTGATCTTCTTCGCCCTCCGATACGACTTTCTTCGGATGCGCGTGATTGTCGATCGCATGAACCTGCCGCAGCTCCGCTTCAATCGCGCTGTCGACATAGACGCTCCGATGCGGCGCGCGCGTGCACGACGCGGCGACGAGAAAAGCGGCGGCGTACAACGCCCAGCGAGCCATACCGGCGCTACTCGATCGTAACCGGTACTTTGATATCGATCGTCGCGGGCCGGAAACACATTGAACTGTTACATGCCTGGTAGCGCAACTTACCCGTCATCGCGGCGCTTCCTACAGGAGCCGTGCTCGGACTATGGAACTCCGTCTTAATATCGAAAGCGCCTGTGAAGACATTCAGTAAGTCGCCCCCGACTTTCACCTCTTCCGGCTTCGGATAACTGATCGACTTTGCTTCGAGCGGCCCGCCCATCCACGTGAGTCTGAGTGGGATCAGGAATTCGTCCTTCGGCTTATCGCTATTCACATGGAAACCGTCGAGCACTTCCACGCGCAGGCTCTCAACCGCCGTGCCTCCTTGTTTGATCGAGACCATTTGCGGCGGCCGGACCGCCAGCTTATTCTGCTGCGCCGGGCACAACAGCGGCAGCCAGTATACGCAGGCCGCGGCGCGTCCCATTCTCGACGCTCTGCTTCGTCCCAATGAGGCTCTGAATCTCGGAAAGGTATTCATTTTTTCCCGCAAGGCCGATGTGAGGACTGAACGCGAACTTCCCGTCGCGGTCGATCAAGAACGTCGTCGGCAGCGCGTCTAGTCCGCCATACAGTTGGCTCACCGTCTCATCGCCCAACAGAATACGATAGTTCAGTTTGTGCTCCGTGATGTACGGCTTGACAACCTTCCATCCATCGTCGTCCATCGACACGCCCACAACTTCAAACCCTCTCGATTTGAACTCCTGCTCGAATTCAATGAACCACGGAATTTCGATCTGGCAGGGTCCGCACCACGTCGCCCAAAAGTTCAGCAGCACCACTTTGCCCTTGAAATCCGATAGCTTCACCGGCTTACCCGTGCTGTCGGTCAGCGTGAAATCCGGCGCGGCTTTCCTGCCCGCCTGATTTGCGGCGCTGCGCGTGTTCGCGGCCGAAGAGGTGCTGGAACAAGAGCACAGCCCCAAGCCTGCCGCCGCGGCCACGATTGCAAGAAACTTCCGCCTCACGTCTTTAGTGTATCGCTCGGGAGTGTGTCGCCCCGCGCGCTCCTGCTAGCACTTGCAGCCCACCTCGAAGCAAGCCTCGAACCATCGCGCCCGCCTCGCCCGCCATCCCCGCCCGAGCGTAAACTCCACATCTTTCTTGATCCCAGAAAACAACCACGCCGCCGTGTCGCAGAAGCTCTCGCAGGCATAGTCCCGCCACGCCCGCGACTTCGTATCGCAATCGCGCCTCTCCAGGCGTGCCTTCTTCAAATGAGAAGACTCCCCCAATTCGCCCCGCGCGCGCCCCTGCTGCTCGGCTTCCAGAATGCTTGAAAACTCCGCGCGCCGCGCGTTTCCCAACCGCCGCCACGCGAAATGAAAAATCTCGTGCACGAGTATCAGCCGGAATCGTTGCGGCCGCCTCAGCAGCTCGGACTGCACTACAATCTCACGCTCGGGAAGAAAACATGCCGCATACACCGGAACGCCGCGCGCTGGATCACCCCACAGCAGCTTCCCGCGATGCACCCTCAACCGCGTTCGGTCGCGCACGCAAATCGGCCTGCCGCTCAAATGCGGCAAGCTCGCGAACAACTCGCTCCACCGGATATTCGGTTCGCTACTGAGCTGGAGGCTTAGTAGAGGATGAGGTCGACGCGCTCGGCGGGGTCGCTGGAACCGGCGTTCCACTCGGTCTCTGGAGAGACGGGACGTTGCGCGCGGGTCCATTCGAGGCATTGAAAAAGTCGGGGTCCTTTACCTCGATCTTATATTTATCGAGTTCCTGTTTCACCGCCGCCTGGTTTTTCTCGTTGTCCAGCCGCTGCGTTATGCCCGCCCGCGCCTCTTCGAACGGCTGTTTGTGCCGGCTATCCACCTTTAAGATGAAGAACCCGTTCGGCAGCCGCACCGGCTCCGAGATTCCGCCCGCCTGCAACTGCAACACCGCGCTCTTCACGGCCGGCGGCAGTCCCGCATCGCCGCTCGTGAAGTTTCCCAGCTCGCCGCCTTTCGCAGCCAACTGTTGATTATCGGATTCCGTCCGCGCAAGCGCCGCAAAATCCGCGCCCGTCTTCAGCTTCTTCTCTAAATCGTCCGCCTTCTGGCGCGCCTGCTCTTCCGTCCGGTTGTTTCCGCCATTCGCCGAAGCGGGCGTCCCCGGAGCGCTAAAAGAAATGAAGATCCCGCTCAGCTTGAACTGATCGAAATCGCCCGGATGCGCGTCGTAATACTGCTTCGGATCCTCCGTCGGCGTCCCCGGTGTTCCGCTCGCTACCTTGTTCAAATACGCCTGCGTCAGTATGTTCGCCCGCGCCATCCGCAGTTGCTCTTTCCACGGCGACTGCTGATCCAGGCTCATCTTCGTCGCTTCGTCGGCGAGCTGGTCTTCCATATAAATCTGCTGCACCAAACCCTGCAGATTCGCTTCGAAGCGCCTCCGCTCCTGCGCCGGCAATGGCTTAATCAGGTCCAAAGCCTGCTTCGCCGTGAGCGGCTTCCCGCCGATCATCGCCACCACCCGGCTAGGGTCCTGGGCCGCCACCGCTTCCGGCCCGCGCGCCTTGAGCGATGCGCTAGGCGTTTGCGCAGTCGTCGCTGCCCCGCTTGAAGTGGAAGACTGCGCCGGCGCCGATCTGCCGGACGAGCTTTGCCCCGCGGGCGCCGTCGATGTCTGGGAAGTCCCCTGCGAGAAGGCCAGCGCAGCGCAGGCTGCGAACACAAAAATACCGATACTGCTTTTCATTCGGAAGATACACCAACTCTAGCATGCGCCCCGCCGGGCGGCCCCTTGCAGCGGCCTCGCGTCGCCGCCGCCGCTTACTGCTGCACCGATGCTTTTTTCAGAGTCGATATGTCCTTGCCCGCGCCGTTTACGTGTATGTTGTTGACCACCTGCGCCGCGCCCGCCGCATGCGCCATCCGCGTGGCCGAACCTTTGTGCTGCATCACATTCGTAGTCCCTTCCCAGGTCACTACCCCACGCTGTACATGGAACTTGAACCCGTCCTTGCCGATCTTGGATTTCGCCAGCTTCGTTCGAATCGTCGCTTCAATCTGCGAATCGGTCGGCGTCGCCATCCTCTGCGTGTTCGCGCGCGAACTGGTTCCGGCATTCACCGGCGCCGCCAACCCCGCCGCGAGCATCCCCGCCATCAGAAAAATGGGAAAGAACCTCTGCATAGACTCCTCCGTTTGTGAGCCATGATCGTAGTGGCAAACGCGCCGCGGAATTCGCACCTCTTTCGCGCTCCCGCCTGCGCCCACGCCTGCCTCCCGGGCCGCTCTGATCTCACTGCGCTCCAGGCGGCCGCGCCGACTGCCTCACCACCAGTCGGGTAGCTACGCGAAACTCCTGCCCCTTCAACTCCGGATCTGCCATCATCGCCCACAGCGCATCGAAAGCCGCTTTGCCGATCTCGTTGCGCGCCACCGCCACCGTCGTCAACGCCGGCTGCGTATATTCGGCGAACAAAATATCGTCGAACCCGACCACCGATAGCTTCTCCGGAACTCGCAGCCCCGCATCGTAGGCCCTATGCAGAACGCCTATCGCCGTCAGATCGTTGCCCGCTACAATCGCGGTCGGCGCGCGGCCCTCAAACAGCTCCGAACACGCCGCATACGCGCCCTTTACCGTGAAATCCGAATCGATTGTCCGGCTCGGCGCCAGATCCAATCGCCGCGCCGTATCGATAAACGCCTGCTTCCGCCGTCGCGCCGATGGCAGCCGCGGCGGCCCGCCTATGTAAGTAATCTCCTTATGGCCCAGGCTCGTCAGATATTCCAGCGACTCTTCGATCCCGCGCTCGTAATCCACCAAAATGTTACTGATGCTGTGGCCCACGCGCCCCAAATCCAGATACACCGCCGCTATCCGCCGCGCCGCCAGCATCTCGATCACCGATTGATCGATCTGCGACGTCAATATCGCCACGCCAGGCACCTGCAGCGCCACCAGCCGCTGCACCGCGTTCAACATCCGCTCGGAATCGTAATTCGTGTTCAGCACCAGCGCGTCCATCCCATGCAGCAGCGCTTCATCCTGAAACACCGCCGTGATCTCCGGAAAGAATGGATTCCTCACGTCGGAAATAATCAGTCCCAGGAACGTGCTTTTTCCCCGCGCCAGGTTCCGCGCCGCCTGGTTCTGTGCATACCCGAGCTCCTCCACCGCCATCAACACGCGCTGCCGCGTGTGGGGCCGAATCGGCCGTGTCCCATTCAGCACGTGAGATACGGTCGCAATCGATACGCCCGCCCGCGCCGCTACATCCTTAATGCTCGAACGCAATCGTTCCCCTCCGAAGCCGAGCCGAGCTCTCTCTACCCTTGCGCAAGCGGAGCCATTCGCACAGCCGCGCTCCGCACCCTAACCTCTGATGAATATCGATTCCGTGATCTTAACAGCGACCCGGCTTAACTTCCATACCTCCGGTCGCAACGCGGTAGTATGTGGGTCAAGACTCCTCTTTGAGGCCGCCCCGCCACGATGCCCGCACAATGCGCCCCGCAAGTCTCCGACCTCCAACTCTCGAACAAGGTCGCCCTCATCACCGGTTCCAGCAAAGGCCTCGGCAAGGCCATGGCTCGCGCGCTTGCCCAGGCGGGCGCCACCATCGCTCTCGTTTCGCGAGACGCCCACAAACTCGGCGAGGTCCAACAGGAGATCCAAGACGCCGGCGGCCGCGCCTCCCTCTTCGTCGCCGACGTCACCTGCGAGGATCAAGTCGCCCGCCTCGAATCCGACGTCTCCCGCCAGCTCGGTCGCGTCCAGATCCTCATTAATAACGCCGGCATCAACATCCGAAAAAATCTGATCGATTTCTCGCTCGACGAATGGCGCAGTGTCCTCGACACAAACCTCACCAGCGTCTTCCTGATGTGCCGCGCCTTCGTCCCGCGCATGCGCGGCGCTGGTTACGGCCGAATTCTGAACATGACCTCCATCATGAGCCATGTCTCGCTCCCCGGCCGCACCGCTTATTCTTCGAGCAAAGCCGCCCTCCTCGGCTTGATCCGCGCTCTCGCTCTCGAACTAGCCCCGGAAGGCATTACTGTGAACGGCATCAGCCCCGGCCCCTTCGCCACCGAAATGAACCTTCCCCTGATGAACAACACCGAAGCCAATGCGCAATTCCTGGCCAGCATCCCGGCCGGTCGCTGGGGCAAAGTTGAAGAGATCGGCGCTCTCGCCGCCTATCTCTGCTCCGATGCCGCCGGCTTCATCACCGGAACCGACATCGTGATCGATGGCGGCTGGTGCGCCAAGTGACTCGCCGCGACGCAGCCTGGGCCATCGCGCGCGCGGCCGCCGTCGCCGCTGCCCCCGAGTTCCTGAACGCGTGGTTGCCTCAAACTCCCTCCGCCGCCCCGCCGGAGCCCGATCGCTGGTCTAATTACCAGCCTCGGTTTTTCTCCGCCGACGAAATCAAAGCGCTCGATGTATTCACTTCCATCCTCATTCCCACCGACGAAACTCCCGGCGCCCGCGAAGCCCACGTCGTCCCCTTCGTCGATTTCGTCGTCAACGCCGCCTCCGAATACGAACCCAGCCTGCAGCAGGATTGGCGCGCCGCGCTTCGCGTTCTTCATGAACGACGCTTCCTCGAACTCACTGCCGGCGAACAACTCGCCCTGGTCGAAAAAATGTCTCATCCCGAAGATCACGATCACGATGCCTTCCAACTCGTCAAGGACATGACCGTGCATGCGTTCTACACCTCGCGCGCCGGCCTGATCGACGTGCTCGAATATCAAGGCAATGCCTACCTCACGCAATTTCCGGGCTGCGCCCACCCGGAGCACCATCGGGTGTGACGGCAAGCTCCCAATCGCCATGGAATCATTCGATGCGGTGATTGTCGGTTCCGGCGCCTGCGGCGGTTGGGCCTGCATGCAGTTGGCCGAGGCCGGGTTCAAAGTGCTGCTGCTCGAAGCCGGCGCCGAAATCGATCCCAACCGCGAATTCCACCACCGCTGGCCCTACCAACTGCCGTTCCGCGGCGCCGGCCAACCAGGTTTCTTGCGCAAGTACTACCCGGGCGCGACCGAATTCAATTACCGCATCATGATCGATGACCGCGAGAACCCCTACACCACTCCGCCCGATCAACCCTTCCGCTGGATTCGCTCTCGCATCCTCGGCGGCCGCACTCTGCATTGGTCTCGCGCCTCCGATCGCATGTCCGATCTCGAATTCAAAGCCGCTTCGCGCGACGGCTACGGCGACAATTGGCCCATTTCTTATGCCGACATCGCTCCCTATTACGATCGGGTCGAGCGCTTCATCGGAGTCAGCGCCGCGCCCGCCTATCTTCCCCAGTTCCCCGACGGCGCCTTCCTTCCGCCCATGCCGCTCAACTGCGCCGAAACCATATTCCAATCGGCCTGCGCCAAACTGAAACTTCCCTCCACGCCCCGCCGCGTCGCGCAGCTCACCCGCATGCTCAATCGCCGTCCGCCCTGCCACTATTGCGGCAACTGCGTCAACGGCTGCGACGTCGGCGCCATGTTCAACACCATTGCCGTCACGCTTCCGCCCGCGCTTAAAACCGGCAACGTCACCCTGCGCTGCGATTCCGTCGTAAGCCACGTTCTTATGAACGACGAGAATCGCGCCTCGGGCCTCCGCTACATCGAACGGTTTACCAATCGCATCCTCGAAGTTCGCGCCCCCATCGTCATTCTTGCCGGCTCCGCTCTCGAAAACACGCGCCTGCTTCTTAATTCGCGCCCCGGCGGCCTTGCCAACAGCGGCGGCGTCCTCGGCCACTATTTGATGGATCAAATCGGCGGCGCTGGCGTCACCGGTTTCCTGCCCCCGCTCAAAGGCACGGCGATTCGCAATGACGACGGCAAACTCGGCGGCCTCTACATTCCCAACTTCTCGAACCTCGGCGCCCGCCCTGGCGCCGCTTCCTTCATCCGCGGTTTCTCCATGAGCGCCTCCGGAGGCGCCGCCGCCTTCCCCGCCTTCGCTCCTCATCTCCCCGGCTTTGGCTCGCAATATAAGAAGGATGTCAAGCGTCTCTACCCGTCCCACTCCCGCGTCTGGCTCTCAGGCGGCGAGATGCTCGCCCGCAAAGAAAACTTCGTCGAACTCGATCCCCAAGTCCGCGACAAATGGGGCATTCCGGTTCTAAAGATCCACTGCGCCCATTGCGATAACGACCGCGCCATCTACAGCGCTTTCTACGATCGGGCAACCGAACTTTTCCGCGCCGCCGGCGGCGAGATCTTCGACAGCAAACCCTCCATGAGCGTCCCCGGCAGCCTCATCCACGAGGTCGGCACTTCTCGCATGGGCGCCGATCCGAAGACCAGCGTGCTCAACTCCTTCTGCCAGACCCACGACATCCCCAACCTGTTCGTCTTCGGCGGCGGCTGCTTCGTCTCCACCGGCGATAAGCATCCAACTCTGACCATGATGGCCCTGACCGCGCGCGGCTGCGATTACTTGATCGATCGCGCCCGAAAGCGTGAATTCGCATGAGCTCAACCGCCCAAGCCTCCGAGCCGCGATTCACGCCCGAATTCGAGCGCCGCACCTACGCCCGCATCACGCGCCGCATCATCCCCTTTCTCTTCCTCTGCTACATATTCGCTTTCATCGATCGCGTCAACGTCGGCTTCGCCAAGCTGCAAATGCAGCAGGACCTCCGCATCTCCGACGCCGTTTACGGAATCGCGGCGGGCATCTTCTTCATCGGATATTTTTTCTTCGAAGTGCCCTGCAACATCGCGCTCGAAAAAATCGGCGCTAAGTTTTGGCTCGGCCCCATCATGATCGTTTGGGGTTTGGTCTCGGCCTGCACCATGTTCGTCAAAACCGCCGGCGAATTTTATCTCGTCCGCTTCCTGCTCGGCATCGTCGAATCCGGTTTCTTCCCCGGCGTCATTCTCTATCTCACCTTCTGGTACACCTCGCGCCACCGCGCCAAAATGGTCGCGGCCTTCATGACCGCCATCCCCTTGGCGGGCGTCATCGGCGGCCCCATCTCCGGTTGGATTCTCGGCAAAATGTCCGCCGCGGGCGGCCTGCGCGGCTGGCAATGGCTCTATCTCATGGAAGCGGCGCCCTCCTTGCTCGCAGGCATCGCAACCGTCTTCTTCCTCTACGACGGCCCCCAACACGCGAAATGGCTCGATGACGGCGAAAGATCTCTGGTGCTCCACCGCCTCGCCGAAGACGAAGCGCGCAAGAAACTCGCCGGCGCCTCGCATTTCACCTTCGCCGCCGCATTCTCCAGCGCGAAAACCTGGCTGCTCTGCGCCATCTACTTCGGGTTCGTCATGGGCAACTACGGCATCAGCTTCTGGCTCCCGCAAGTCATCAAGGACACTCTCACCAAAGACTCGGTACGCATCGGCCTGCTCACTGCCATTCCCTGGGCCTGCGCCGCCGTCGCCATGGTGGTCGCCGGGCATCACTCCGATCGCACCGGCGAACGCCGCTGGCACATCGCCCTCACCGGCATTGCCGGCGCTCTCGCCTTCGCGATCTCATCCATCCCTGGCATCTCCGGTCTCGCCGGCTTCCTCGCCCTCACCGTCGCCACCGCGGGCCTCGCCTGCGCTTATTCCACCTTCTGGTCGCTTCCCACCGCGTTTCTCTCCGGCACTGCCGCCTCCGCCGGCATCGCCTGGATCAACTCCGTCGGCAATCTCGCCGGCTTCCTCAGCCCCTTTCTAGTCGGCAAAATCCGCGACAGCTCCCACAGCATGACCCCCGCTCTCCTCCTGCTCTCGGTCTGCTCCTTGGGCTCCGCTCTCATAACTGTCTTCTTTTTCCATCCCCCTCGCGCTCGCACGTGAACACTGCCCGCCCCTCGCGCTCTCAACTCGGTATCGCAGTCACGTCTTACATGGGTGTCTGGCAGCCTCAGGACGCTTTTCAGTTCCTTGAGCACGCCCACTCGCTCGGCGCCGCCGGCATTCAAGCCCCGCTGAATGGCGATCTCTCCAAACTCCGAGCGCAGGCTGAACATTGGGGAATGTACATCGAAGCTTGGGCGCCCATGCCGCGCGGCCACGATTCCTCCGCATTCGACCAAGCCCTTAAAGACGCCAAGACCGTGGGCGCCGTCGCCATCCGCGCCGCCTGCCTCGATACGCGCCGCTACGAAACCTTCTCTACTCCGGAACAGTGGCGCCAATTCCTCGCCGCCCGCAGCCAATCGATCGAGGCTGCTTTGCCTCTCCTCGATCGCTACAAAATTCCTTTGGGCATCGAGAACCACAAAGACTGGACCGCCGAAGAACTAGCCCACGCTCTCGCCGCGCATTCGAGCGAATACCTGGGCGTCTGCCTCGATTTGGGCAACAACATTTCTCTGCTCGACGACCCCATGCGAGCCATCGAAGTCCTCGCCCCCTTCGCGGTCAGCACTCACATCAAAGACATCGCCGTCTCGCCTGCGCCCAACCATCGAGCCTTCCTGCTCTCGGAAGTGATCCTCGGCCACGGCCTCATCGATCTTCCCCGCTCCATTTCACTCATCCAAGCATCGCGCCCCCAAACACGCCTCTCTCTCGAAATGATCACGCGCGATCCACTCCTCATCCCCTGTCACACCGATGCCTATTGGGCAACGTTCCCCGAGCGCGACGACGCTCTCCTCGCCAGCGCCCTCGCGTTTGTGCGGCAGCACTCCTCGCCGCTTCCCGCCGTCTCGCGCCTCTCGCGCCAAGATCGACTCGCGCTTGAAAACGAAAATGTGATCGCCTGCCTGCGCTACGCGCGCGACCAATTAGCGTTGTGACGCATTCGTCAATCGCTCATGCTCGTCGCGTTCCGCCTGCGCCCGCTCCGGCTCGCCCAACCGGTCGTACACTCGCGCCAGATGGTAATGCGGCATCGGCTGCTTCGGATCGATCTCGATGCTTCGCTCCAGTTCCTTCGCCGCCTCCGCGTAATTGTGCTTCGCGGCTAGCAGCACTCCCAGCTCGTAATGCGCCTCCCAATCGTTCCCATTCAGCTCAATCGATCTCCGAAGCAATCCTTCGCCCTGCGCGTCGCGCCTATCCGCCGCCAGTCTCGCCTTGGCGAGCAGCAGCCAAGCCTCCGCATTCTTCCCATCGCGTCGCGTCCAGGTCTCATAGTCCTTGGTGATCTCGTCCAGATGACCGCCCGCCTGGTCCAGCATCTTGCCCAAAAACACATACGGCTGCTCCACGCTCGCGTCCAGCCGGATCGCTTCCAGAAACTCCGTGATCGCGTCCTCGAACCGCCGCTGCCCATACCGCGCCACGCCCAGCGCAAGCACCAATTGCACGTCTTTCGGGTGCCCGCTTAAACCGGTCTGGGCTGTCTCCGCCGCCTGCGTGAAATCCCCGCGCTCCAGGAACGTCTTCGTCCAGTAATAGGCAATCTGCGCGTCCAGTTTCGCCGCGTGCGCAATCTGCCCCGCGTCCGAGTAATACATCGCAAGCGCATGCGCCACCACCGGATCGCTGCCGCCGATAGCCTCGCCTTTCTCCGCTGCCGCGGCCGCTAACTTTGGCTCGCTGCTTCTTAAATAGACTTCCGCCAGCGCGCTCCACACATAGGCGTTCTTTGCATCCAGCCGCGACGCTCGCTCCAGGTCCGCGCGCGCTTCCACAAGCTGCCCATGCTGCAGCTCCAATAATCCACGCTTGAATAGATCGCGCGGCGGATTCGTATCCGCCGCAAGCGTACCCGCAAGAAACAGCGCTAGGAGCAACTACCTCAGCTTAGAACTGGAGCCGCAACTGGAAGTCGATGTGCCGCTCGCTTCCGGCAAGGGTTTGCGTGATTTGGCCGAAGTTGCTGTTGTTTTGGTTCAGCGAAACATCTTGTACGTTGTACTGCGGCGTATTCGAGATGTTGGTTCCCTCCGCGCGGAATTCAAGTTTCATTCGCTCCGTGAAATCGAAGTCTTTGAAGACCGAGAAATCGAGCGTCCGCTGCGGCGGCCCGACGTTGCTATTCAGCCCGGTGTTGCCCTGGGTCTCCAGTTCGCCTAGAGTGAGCTGCGAAATCGGCACAAAGTTCGCGGTGTTGAACCACTCGTTAGGAGAACGCCCTCCCGGAGGCGCCTGGTTTGGATTGGTGTGGCCCGGCAGCATGGTCGGCAGACAGGTTCCGTTTTCGCTGATCACATCCGCGCACGCGCCGCCGCCCGAATTGAGGGTGAACGGCTGTCCGGTTCGCAGGGTCAGAATTCCATTGATCTGCCAATTGCCCGCGAGCGTTTGAACTACTTTGTTCAGATTCGCGCCATACTGCTTGCCTCGGCCGAACGGAATCTCGTAATTGAAAGACCCCACGAAGGCGTGACGAATGTCCCACGGTGCGCTGGAATACGACGTGCCGATCTTCGTTCCATCCAGTACGTTGAATCCGGGCGATCCCGAAAGCGTGGTTCCGGTGTCGGACAACGCATGGCCGTACGTATAGGAAATCTGGCCCTGCAATCCGTGCGAGGTCCGTTTAGTCAGCGATGCCGTCATCGCCTCATAGTTGCCAATGCCGAAGGTCGCTGTTCCGCTCACGGAACCGATGTCTGGATACGGCCGCAGCGCAGTGCAGTTCAAGTTGCCTGTGTTCACGACCGTTGGGCAGGCATTCGGATCGGGCTGGTACAACTGATGCGCCTGGTGATTGCCTTCGTAACCAACTTCCAAAGCCATCTGCCCCGGCAATTCGTGCTGAACCGCGAAGTTCCACTCTTGCACCATCGGGTTGTCGAAGTCCGGGTACACTTCGCGGAACTGCAGCGAGGTTACCGGATACCCGTTGAAGACGCTGGTCGGAAAACCGACGCTCAACGCGCCTGTGTATGCCCCATTCGCCATCAGTGGATCCGGCTGGAAAATGCTCACCGTTCCGGGACGCGCTAAAGAGGGCGACTCGTTGAAGGGCGCCGATTCGCCGCGATTCGGGTTCCCGCCCTGGTTTTCTTCGCCGCCATAGAAGATGCCGAAGAATCCGCGGATCACTGTTTTCGGCTCAATGTTGTAAGCGAAGCCCAGCCGCGGTCCGATATCCGTCTTGTCCCAGGGAATCAGGTAACTGTTCACCTGCCCCCGGCTGACGTTGATCGGCGTGCTGAAAAGAGCCGGGAAAGTCACCCCGTTGATCGTCGCCGGCGAATTGAAGTTCGGAGGCAACGGAGCATTCTGGTTCGGTCCGCTCGGAATATAAAGGGTCAAATTCGAGAAGTCGAAGTTCGATTGCCGCCCAAACTGCTCGCCGATCGGCGAGAACAATTCGTACCGCGCCCCGATGTTCAACGTTAACTTCGGCGTCACTTTCCAGTTATCCATGAAGTAGGTCGCGTAGGCCTGCTTGGTGGAAGAAATAAAGTTCGTCGTGGAAATCTGGGCCGTGGTATCGACCGACCCCAGAAGGAACGATGCGAATTCGTCACCCGTCCCCGGCGCCAATGCGTTTACGTTGCCTGTTGCGGCCTGCGCTCCTGTTTCGGCCTGGCCGAAGCTGAGTTCTCCGTGCGGGAAAGGCACCTGGAAGAACGGGAAGTGCAGCTCGCGGAATTCACCGCCCATCTTGAACTGATGGTTCCCATGCACGATCGAAAGATTCTCGATCATGTCCCATTCGTTGTTGTACTCCTTGGTCGGGAGCCAGTCGTTCGCCCCAATCTGGCTGTAACGGCCCAGGTCGATCTGCGGCGCGCCGCCATTGAGCGTGGTCGTCGGGTCATAGCCTCCAATCCCGAGGGCCTTGTATACATCTGTATCGGCATTCGCCTGGGTGCGCGCTGTAACCAGGCGGCTGAACCCTACGCGCGCTTCGTTCACCATGGTGGGCGAAAATGTATGAGTCCAGCTCAACATCGCGTTGCGTCCGAGATCCTGCTCGCTCGAACCCTGGAAGTTGCCGCCGTCCAGCGGTCCTGGGAACGGAGGCACGCTGCTCTTGGCCGTGTTCGCCCAACTGATCGTGCCGAAAATGCTGTTCGCGTCGTTGTAGTGCCAATCGACCCGCCCGTCGCCCTGATCGGTATTCAGCGCGCCGGGAGTGGCCACCGCATAACAGCCCGCGCCGGCCGGCGCCCCGCTGCAGTTCGCTGTGGCCGTGTTGGGATTCGGATAAAGCGCGGCAAGCTTCATCGAGACCGGATCCATTTCCGAGGTGGGAATGGTGTTATTCGCGTAGGGCCTGCGCGCATACGTGGCCCTCTGTCCCGAAGCGGCATTCAAGGTCCCTGGAACGCAGCCACTGACGCACGTGGTAGAGGTCGGATCGTAAAGGATGTCGGCAATACCCGAGAAGTTTCCGGCTCGCTCCTCCGGAGTCGGTATGGTGAACGTCGGCCCAAAGCCGAGGTTTTGAACCGAGCCGCCCGCCGTGCGGATACGTGTCCCCTGGTAGTCGCCGAAAATGAAGAGCTTGTTCTTGATGATCGGGGCGCCGACAGCCGCGCCGAACTGATTCTGATCGAACTTGTTGCGCGGCAGGCCGGACTTGTTGTTCTCCCATTTGTTCGCGTCGAAATCCGTATTCGACAAAATCTCCCAGAGCGTCCCATGCAATTGGTTCGTGCCGCTCTTCAGGCTGATCTCCAGAATGCCGCCCGCCGCCCGCCCGTACTGTGCGTCCGCGCCATTGCTGATGATCTGCATATCGCCGATCGCCTCCGGCGCCGGGCCGATGACAAACGCCGTCTGGTTGATGAAATCGATCACGTTGACGTTGTTGTCCACGCCGTTCAGCAGGAAATTGTTTTCGCCCGTCGAACGAACGCCGTTAGCCGCGAAGCCGCCGCCCAGCGCATCGCGAGCCCCCGGTTCGGCTGGCTGCACGCCCGGCGTTAAAACCGCCAGGAAAGTAAACGTGCGCTGCCCGCCTAGCGGCAGATCCGTGATCTGCTGCGTGTTCAGCGTTTCGCCGATCACAGGCGATTCGGTCTGCAACAGAGGCGCCGCCGCCGTTACCTCGACGGTCTGGTTCACGTTCCCCACCTGAAGCGTTAGGTTTACCGCGACCGGCTCGTTCGGACTTACTAGGATGTTCTTCTGCTGGGCCCTTTGAAACCCAGGCGCCTCGACCGTAACCGTGTAGGTGCCGGGATTCAGAGCCGGCCGCGTGAACGAACCCGTATCCGTGGTGACAGTGTCCGACGCCACGCCGGTAGCATCGTTTGTGATTGTGACTTTCGCGTTTGCGACAGCCGAACCCTGCGCGTCGGTAATGGCGCCGGTGATGGTTCCGAGATCGCGCTGAGCAAAGGCCACAGCGCTTGCGAGCAACACCAGCAGGGCCGCCGACAGGCAGCTACGAACACGTGACATGAGATCCCCTCCAACGCTGAGATGAATCGACTAACAAGCGCACAGGCCCTTTTGGTGGCCGTTGTGCGCCCTCAACACCGAACTAAAGCAAACTTGGGATCGAACGTACCACACGTAAACGTTTACTTCAAGAGATTTTATTAACCCATACTCCCGGGGGCTCACGGCCGGTTCTGGGCTATAATGGCCAATCCATGAGGCGTAGTGCGGTCGTAGCGTGCCTTACATTAACTATCGCCGCCGCCACCCTCCCCGCCTTCAAAGCCGATTTCCACGACCTCGCCGCCTCCTCCGGCCTAACCGCCCCCAACGTCTACGGCGGCCTCGCTCGCAAAGACTATATCCTCGAAACCACGGGCAACGGCGTCGCCATCTTCGACTATGACAATGACGGCCGCAACGACATATTCATAGCCAACGGAACGCGTCTCAACTCCTCTCCCAACACCCCCCTGTCGCAGCTCTATCACAATGAAGGCAACGGCCGCTTCCGCAATGTCGCCGCTCAAGCCGGCCTCACCCACTCCGGCTGGGCCCAGGGCGTCTGCGTCGGCGACTACGATAACGACGGCCACCCCGACCTTCTCGTCACCTACTACGGCCACAACATTCTCTACCGCAATCGCGGCGACGGCACCTTCGAAGACGCCACCGCCCAAGCCCATCTGCCCCTTACCGGCACGCGCTACGGCGCCGGCTGCTCCTTCCTCGACTACGACCGCGATGGCTATCTCGATCTCTTCATCGCCAACTACGTTGATCTCGACCTCGCCGCCACTCCCCACCCCGGCCAAGGCGAGTTCTGTGTGTGGAAAAACATTCCCGTCATGTGCGGCCCCCGCGGCCTCCCGCTCGCCCACAACGTCCTCTATCACAACAACCGCGACGGCACCTTCACCGATGTCTCCGAATCCGCCGGCATCCTGAAGCCCGGCGGCCGCTACAGCCTCGGCGTCGCCGCGGCCGACTTCGATAACGACGGCTGGCCCGACATCTACGTCGCCTGCGACATGACTCGCAGCCTGCTCTTCCACAACCTCCACAACGGTACCTTCGAAGAACGCGGCGTCGAATCGGGCGTCGCCCTCAACTTCGATGGCGACCTCCAGGCCGGCATGGGCATCGCTGTCGCCGACTACGATGGCGACGGCCTGCTCGATATCGCCAAGACCAACTTCTCCGGCGACCTCACCTCGCTGTACCACAACGACGACGGCAAGTTCTTCACCGACGTCTCGCGAGAAGCCGGCCTCGCCTCGCGCCAGCTACTCGGCTGGGGCGTCGCCTTCGTCGATGTCGATGACGACGGCTGGCGCGACCTCGTCGTCGCCAACGGCCACGTCTACCCCGAAGTCGAAGGCAAGCAGCTCGGCGACACCTACCTGCAGCCCACGGTGCTCTACCACAATCTTGGCAATGGCAAATTCCGCGACGTCACCACCGAAGCCGGCCCCGCTTTCGCCACGCCACGCCCCGCTCGCGGCCTCGCCGTCGGCGACCTGCTCGGCGATGGACACCAACAGATCGTGCTCGTCAACATGAACTCCACGCCCAGCCTGCTCGCCAACCACGGCCCTCATGGCCACTACCTCAATCTGTCGCTCACCGGCACAAAATCGAACCGCAGCGCCATCGGCGCCCGCGCCATCGTCACCGCCGGCGGCCGGAACAGAATCGATGAAGTCATGAGCGGCGGCAGCTACTATTCCCAAAATTCCTTGACACTCCACTTCGGCCTCGGCGACTGCCCGCGCGCCGACAAAATCGAAATCCGCTGGCCCAGCGGCATCGTCCAAACCCTCGGCCCCACGCCCGCCGACCGCACCCTCAAAATCGCCGAGCCTTCCCAGCCGTGAAACCAGCACCCAGTCGCCGCGAATTTGTCGCCTCCCTCGCCGCGCTCCCCGCTTTCGCCGCCCTGCGCCCCCCCGCTCTTTCCGCCGAAGAGATTCACCAGGTCGCCCCTTACCTCGCGCTTGAAAAATTCATCCTACCCGGCCGGGATGAGTTCGCCGAAGAGAAGTCCGCTTTCGAAATCCGCGCCGCCTTCGAGCAAGCGCTGCATTCCGGCGAGCTCCCCACCCCCGACCCTCAAATCGCTTCCCTCTGGCGCTCGTGGGTCGCATCCCTCGGGACCATCACGCGAGCGGCGTTCTATCCCCTCCCCGACGATCTGCTGCGATTCGAAGTCTCCGGCACGCGCGACAATCGGCTCTACCACCGCACCGGCCATTGGAAGCTCGAATGGCGCGACGGCCGCGCCGCCGGCTTAGTCCCTCTCGACGAACACAACGCCACTGCGTCCGAACCTTGGTTCCACGACGTCTCCGCCGCGGTCTTCGCCAACACCCCCTCCTTCCGCAACCAACTCCTCAAAGGCGTCCCCTACTGGCGCTCCCGCCTCGACCCAGCCTGCGGCATCGATATCTATGGAAGCAACGGTCTCGCCGTCGGCGACATCGATAACGACGGCGCCGACGAGATCTACGTCTGCCAGCCCGCCGGCCTCCCCAACCGCCTCTATAAAATCCACCCCGACGGCGCCGCCGCCGACATCACCGACCAGTGGGGCGCGGGCTTTCTCGACGACACCTCTTCGGCGCTCTTCCTCGATCTCCGCAACATCGGCCGCCAGGACCTCGTCGTCCTCCGCAGCGGTGGCCCCGTTCTCCTGCTGAACGAAGGCAGCCGCTTCCGCCCCCGCGACGACGCCTTTCAATTCGGCACCCCGCCCTCCGGCGGCTTCACCGGCATGGCCGCGGCCGACTTCGACCGCGACGGCAAGCTCGACCTCTATCTCTGCTGCTACGTCTACTTCCACAGCGAAGCCCAATACACCTACGCCACGCCCTACCACGACGCCCGCAACGGCCCGCCCAACTTTCTCTTCCGCAATCGCCTCCAACCCGATGGCGCCGGCTACCTCGAAGACTGCACCGCGGAAACCGGCCTAAACGAAAATAACGACCGCTTCAGCTTCGCCCCCGCCTGGTGCGACTTCAACTCCGACGGCTGGCCCGATCTCTACGTCGCCAACGACTTCGGCCGCAAGAACCTCTACGTCAACCACCGCGGTCACTTCCGCGATGAGGCTGCCCGCGCAGGCGTCGACGACATCGGCCCCGGCATGAGCGCCGCCTGGTTCGATTACGACCGCGACGGCCGCCCCGACCTCTACGTCTCGAACATGTGGACCGACTCGGGCCAGCGCATCGTCCGCAGCAAAAAGTTCCTCCCGGCGCAAGGCGAAGCCCACGACGCATATCTGCGCCACACTATGGGCAACTCGCTGTTCCGCAATCGCGGCGACGGCGCGTTCGACGATGTCACCCTCCCCCAGCACGTCGCATTCGGCCGCTGGGCCTGGTCCTCCGGCGGCCACGATCTCGACAACGACGGCCAACCCGAGATCTTCGTCGCCTGTGGCATGCTGACCAACACCTCGACAACCGACCTCGGCAGCTTCTTCTGGCGCCAGGTCGTCTCCCGCTCACCCGTCACCGCCTCCGGCTCCGCCGCTTATGAAAACGGTTGGAACGCTATCAATCAATTCGTCCGCCAAGAATACAGTTGGAACGGCCACGAGCCCAACGTCCTGCACGTGCGCCGCGGCGACCGCTACTTCGACTTCTCCGGCGTCAGCGGTCTCGACTTCGCCGACGACACCCGCGCCTTCGCCATTTGCGATTTCGATAACGACGGCCGCCCCGACTTGATCCTCAAGAGCCGCCTCGGCCCTCAGCTTCGCGTGCTCCAAAACAACTGCGCCGCTTCGAACCACTCCATCGCCTTCAACCTGCGTGGCGCTAAGTCCAATCGAGACGCCATCGGCGCCCGCGTCGAAGTAGACGGTCAGACTAAGTGGCTCGACGCCGGCTCCGGTTTTCTCTCGCAGCACAGCAAGCGAATGATCTTCGGCCTCGGCCCCGAGCCCGTCGCCCACCACGTCCGCATCACCTGGCCCTCCGGCCTCGTGCAGGAATTCACCAATCTCCAGGCCGGCCACATTCACACGCTGACTGAAAACTCCCCGGCGATCCGCACTACTCCTTTCTCCATCCATCGGCCGCTTCCGCGCGCAACTTTAGTACCCGATAATTCCCTCCGCCTCGAAGACACCTGGTTCCTCGAGCCCATCCCCCTCCCCGAGCCCCACTCCGGCCCCGGCCTCTTCACCCTCCACGAAGCCACGCCGATTTGGGAAATCTTCCGCCGCTATCTCTTCGATTGGCGAACATCGCTCACCCCTCCGCTCTGCCTACTGCTCGACGAATCCGGCCACGCCGTCAAGATCTACGCGCAGCCGCCGTCGCCAAAACAAGTCCAGGCCGACCTCCTCCTCAAGCAGCCCCCCGCGCTCCCGTTCCCCGGCGATTACATCCAACCCACCCACCGCGATTTCTTTAAATTTGGGGGCGCTTATCTCTGGGCCGGCTACCCGCAGCAAGCCCTGCCCTATCTCGAAAAGGTCCTCGAACGCACGCCCACTAACGCCCGCGTGCTCGTCCTGGTCGGCCAGATCCATCTCCAGGCCTCCCGCAACGACGCTGCCGAAAAATATTTCCGCGATGCTCTCGCCATCGACCCCCGCTCGCCCGAAGCCGCCTTCGGCCTGGGCGCCATCCTCGCCAAGCGCGGCCGCTATGCCGAAGCCCGCGCCTTGCTCGAACAAGCCATCCAGTCCCGCCCTGATTACGCCGACGCCATCAACGACCTCGGCGCCGTCTTCATCCAGCTCGGCCAAGTCAACGACGCCATCGCCGCCTTCCAATACGGCGCCCGCGTCGCCCCCGACGAAGATATGCTCTACTTGAACCTGGGACGCACCTATCTCAAGCTCGGCCAGACCGATAAGGCCCGCGAAGTCATGCAGCGCCTCCTCGACCGCAAACCCGACAGCGCCATTGCCCGCCGCGCCCTCCAGGACCTTGCCACCCGCCCATGAAATTCGCCCTCGGCATCGCCGCGCTCTTCGCCGCTGTCGCGTTATCTGGCAATGACTCGCTCCTCGCCCAAATCTCCGCTTCCGGGCGCTGCGCCACTCTCGCCGAATCCCCCGACGCCCGCGTCTCCACCGAGCCCTTGATCGCGCCCGGCCCCCCGCCTCTCATCAGCTTTCGCTACTACGAAGGCAAGCTGCACCACCGCTTCGGCAACGCTGAATTGATGCTCGACGATGCCGGCCATTAGCCTCCTTCTGTTCACGGCTTCGCTCGCCTTCGCCGCATCCCTTCCATCCTCAACCGATGGCGTCTCTGATTTCAAAGCCGGCCGCTATTCCGAAGCCGCCGCCGAGCTCGCGCGCGCCTCCGACCCAACCTCCCGCGCCTTCTTCGCGCTTTCCAAAGCCGCGCTCGGCGACTGCAAAACCGCGCTCCCCGGCCTCACCGCTCCCTACTCAGACCCCACGCTCGCCCGTCTCACCTCGCTTGCCGCCGTCAAATGCGACCCCGCCCACTCCTTCGATCGCATCGCCCGCCTCGAACAGCTCTTCCCCAACGACCCCGACGTCCTCTACACCGCCGCCAAGCTGCACATGAAGGCCTTCAACGACGCCACTTTCGCCATGTTTCAGCGCGCGCCCGCCTCTTACCGCGTCCACGAGCTCTCCGCCGAAATCTTCGAAGTCGAAGCTCGCTACTCCGACGCCGTCGCCGAATACACCAAGGCCATCGAGCTGAACCCCGCCGCGCCCGATCTCCATTACCGCCTCGGTCGCGCCCTCCTGCTTGAAAGCCACGATCCCGCCGTACTCGTTCAAGCCGCCGCCGAGTTCCGCTCCGAACTGAAGCTCAGCCCCGAAGACGCTGCCTGCGAATTCCAGCTCGGCCAGATCGCCCAAGTCCAAAGCAACTCCGCCGAAGCCAAATCTCACTTCGAGCGCGCGCTCGCTCTCTCCCCCGACTTTGTCCAGGCCCTGATCTCGCTCGGCAAACTCTCCTCCCAGCAGAAAGATTACCCGCGCGCCATCGCCCTGCTCTCCCGCGCAACATCGCTTCAGCCCTCCAACGAAACCGCCCATTACGCCCTCCTCACCGCCTACCGCGACTCCGGCGACATGCCGCGCGCCAATGCCGAAAAAGCCACCCTCGATAAGCTTCAAAAACCACCCCAAGGAGAATTCTCCGAGTTCCTCAAAAAGCTCGGCGAAAAGCCACCCGAGCAGTGATTTTCCCCGTCATTCTGCTGCTGGCCTCTCTCTACTCTCCCGACTTCCATAACATCGCCCAGCAATCCGGCCTCACCGCCGTCTTCCCCAACGGAGGCTCTGTTTCCAAGCAATACATCGTCGAAACCACCGGCAGCGGTATTGCTTTCATCGATTACGATAACGACGGCCTCCTCGACTTGTTCGTCCTCTCCGGCCAAGGCGGAACCAACCGCATGTATCACAACGAAGGCTATGGCCGATTCCGAGACGTCACCGACCAACTCGGCCTGCGCTCCTCCGGCTGGGCCCAGGGCGTCTGCGCGGGCGACTACGATAACGACGGCTATACAGATTTATTCGTCACCTACTGGGGCCAGAATCGTCTCTACCGCAACATCGCCGGCAAGCGCTTCGAAGACGTCACCGCCCGCGCGCGCCTCACCGAGGACCGCGCCCGCTACAACACCGGCTGCGCCTTCCTCGACATCGATAACGACGGCCATCTCGATCTCTTCGTATCGAATTACCTCAAGTTCGATCCCGCGACCACTCCCAAACCCGGCGCCAATCCCTACTGCTTCTATCGCGGCATCGCCGTCAATTGTGGGCCGCGCGGCCTGCCCTTCGACCGCAACATCCTTTACCGCAATAACGCCGACGGCACGTTCACGGACATCTCCGAATCCTCCGGCATCGCCGCTCCCTTCGGTCACTATTCCTTAAGCGTCCTGACTGGCGACTTCAACGAAGACGGCCTCACCGACATCTACGTCGCCTGCGACCAGACCCCATCGCTCCTTTACATCAATAAAGGCCATGGCCGCTTTGAAGAGGAGGGGGTCATTCGCGGCGTCGCCTTCGACCAGAACGGCAAAGCCATGTCCGGCATGGGCGTCGATGCGGCCGATTACCCAGGCGACGGCCACCTCAGCATCTTCCGCACAAATTTTTCCGACGAGTTCGAAACGCTCTACCGCAATCGCGGCGGCGGCATTTTCGATGACGTCACGCTCGACTCGGGGCTAGGCCAGAACACCCGCTACGTCGGCTGGGGCGCCGGCTTCTTCGATTTCAATAACGACGGATGGAAAGACCTGCTGCTGGTCAACGGTCACGTCTTTCCCGAAGTCGACAGCCTCCACATCGACATCCACTACAAGGACCGCGCGATTCTCTACCAGAACCTCGGCAACGGCCGCTTTGCCGACATTTCTCAACATGCTGGTCCGGGCCTGGCAGAAAGACATTCTGCGCGCGGTGCGGCCTTCGGCGACTTCGATAACGACGGCGCAGTCGAAATCGCCGTCAACAACCAGAACGAGGCGCCTTCGCTGCTCAAGCAATCCGTCAACCCGCCCGGCCACTGGGTGCTGTTGAAACTCACCGGCACTCGCTCGAACCGCGGCGCCATCGGAGCCCGCGTCAAACTCATCGCCGCCGCCCACCTCCAACTAGGTGAAGTGCGCAGCGGCGGCAGCTATCTGTCGCAAAACGATCTGCGCCTCCACTTCGGCCTCGGCTCCGCCGCGCGCATCGACAGCATCGAAATCTCCTGGCCCAGCGGCGCGAAACAGACACTCACGAATCAACCCATCGACCGCATCCTACCTATTGCCGAACCGCGTTGACCGAATTAAGACAATACGCAGGGGCACCTCGGGATCAATGCTAGACAAGCCGCCTCAGTTTGAGGTCAACACGCAGTTGCTTTCCGCTTCTTTCGACGATCAGGTGATGCACTCCGTTTAGCTGCTGGAATTCATACTGGATCCGCTCGAGCGTTAGGCCGCTGGCCGGATGACCGTCGATTGCCGCGATTACATCGCCGTCGCGAATGCCAGCCTGATCTGCTGGCGATCCGGACGTCACACCATCGACCAGAAATCTGTCGAACAGCGGCGGTTCTGTTGTCAGTTTAAGACCGCTCATGTCCGTTTCGAACGGAAGGTGGACCTGCTTGTTTGCCGTCAAAAAGAGTCTACGGCCCGTGTAATCGAATGTATCGGTAAAACGACTTAGTGCGTCGGCGCCAATCGTGCCGATGATCGTCCGATCCGTGTCGACACCGGAAGCAAGGTCTGGAAGTACTGCTATCGGTTCATCCAGAGTATATTGTCCTATCGAGAGCGACTGGAGCCTACAAAGTCGATACCTGAATGTCCCCCCGACCACCTGCACTGGCGGCATTTCGAGGCTGCGTATGCTCGATAGCTCCGGGTGTTCGTTGAGGAACCAGTCGTTTATCGAAACGGCCGCCCCGATCATTCCGCTGTCTATAAGAAACGTACCGCGGGCGCTAGTTCCGTCAGGAAGTTTGATTGCGGCATCTATGTACGGCATGTTGTCCCTCAGCGTTAGCGGCATGGAAAGAGCTGTGCGCGGTGGTTCGAAGGAGCTCGGGTCGAAGAACGAGACTTTTCGCCGCAGATAATCTGTACGGACAACGTAGTTGGCGAAGATGTTGGACCCCAGGCTACCGTCTGTGACATGCCCAATCGAGGACGCAAGATAGTTCATTGAGAGCGTCAGCAGCATCTGATTAGGAAGTACAGCGTCCGCGATTTGAATTGTTGCCCCAGAGACTCTGCCAAAACGAGTGCCCTGACCGCGTCCGATTCCGCTGGCATCGCCGCCGCCACCTTCCTGTAAGTGGAGAGTCTTGGCGACTGTCGGATCGACGACCGAATGGCTGGCGCCTGTATCGAGATTCAACCACAACGGAGCCGAACCATTAACGGAAGCTCGCACGTAAAACATTTCATGGACGAGCTCGCACGGTACGCGCACAGGGTTGCGGGCCTGCGCGCCCATGAAATCGCGGCCCAGGAGGGCTGCTGCGATAGCCGCGAGAGCCATAAATCGCCTCATCATGGGCACGCGACCAGGGTAACAATTGTGCAGTTTCTGCCTGACTCCTTTTGTAGAGCCTATCGCGGCATTTACCCTCGCCCGAATGACTAACCGGCAAAAGGGGCTGACAACTATGAGCCCGGTCCAGACCTCAAGACGAATCAGAAACTCTAAGAGTTGCTTTGCTTCCAAGGCGCGTTTTTTAGTAACTGCGATCAGGATCTACGGATTTTTGTGTATCCGCGAAAGCCTGCCTAGCGATCAACCCAAACCGTCGCCTCGCCGGGCGCCACCGTCCGATTCCCCACCAGCACCTGCGCGCCCTGTGCCGCCGGAATCTCCTGCGGCACGCTCGCAAAATTCGTCGCCACCCAGAACCCATCGCGCCAGTCCACGAAAAAATTCGGCGCAAGATCCGCCGGACTCGCCCCCGCCTCCGCATACACCCGATGCAGCAGCGCGCGCTCCAGCTCTCCATCCATCGTGTCCACGCCGATATACGTCACCGTCCCCTTGCCCAGCTTGTGATCGACCGCGGCCGCCCGTCCCGCATAAAATTGATCCGCATACTGCGCCATCACCTCGGTGCCTTCCTCCGGCTCAAGCACGTCTCCCCACGAGCCCCACTGATACCGCTTCCCTTCGGCTTCCACGTTTCCGTTCACGCCAACCGGCAGCACATCGTAAATCGGAATCCGCGCGCCGATCAGCGGATATATCGGCGCCGCCCACAGCGCTTCCCATAAATGTCCGCGCGTGTCCTTCTGCCCCGTACGGCTCGTCAGAATCAAATGCCCGCCGTTCTGCACGTACTCCGTCCAGCGGCGCACCAGTTCTTCATCCAGCAACTGATACGCGGGCGCTACCACGAACGGATACTTCGAAAAATCCCGATCCGCCGTAATCACATCCACCGGCGCCATCATGCTCTTCAACGCCCGGTAATAGCGAAACCAATGCTCGACCGTGTCCCAGCGCTTCGTCTGCGGATGATTCTCTATGTCCCATCGCGCGTCGAAGCTGATCAGAAACGCCGTTCGCCGCGCCGCGTAATCGGTCGGCTCCTTGGCATCCGCCACATAGTGCTTGCGCAGTTCCACAACATCCTGCATCGCCTGCGCATACTCGCGCCCGCCCGGCGATGGCGTCACGCCGTCCGTCTCCGCTAGGCCTTTGTGATACAACTCCGACCCATAGAGCGGCTGCCGATACCGGTACGTGCACACCAGCCGCGCGCCCGCCCCGAACGCCCGCAGGAGCCACATATGAATTGCCCCCGGCAGCGGCCACGGATTCACATCGCCCCAATTCACCTGTCCCGGCTGCAACTCCATCGGCCCCGACAGCCCGTTGAACGACCGCATGAAGTCATGCATGAACGACATCTGCTCCGCGCTCCCCAATCGAAACCCCAGCGGCCCTTCGTTCAACTCCCCATGCACCGGATAATGCGTCCACGAAAACACGTCGAGCGTCTTCTGCGAAAGCGCCGGGTCCACGTCCCCATGCATCGTCATGAAATTCGTCGTGATCCACTGCTTGTGCTCGCCCTGATACCGCCGAATAATCTTCGCCTGCATATCGATGTAATCCGCCGCCTCATGCGCGAACCATCTCCTGAAATCGAGCACCGCGTGCGGGCTCGGATCCGCCACCAGCGTCTCTTCGTTCGGAATTTCGATCTGGTCGAAGTTCTGATACATCGTCGACCAGAACGCGCCGCCCCAGTCCCGGTTCAACCGCTCGATCGTCCCGTACTTCTCCTTCAGCCACTCGCGGAACTTCGCCGTGGCCGCTCGCGAATACGAAAACCGCCGCCCGTAATGGCTCAGCTCGTTATCGATCTGCCATCCCCACACCCGCGGATCGTGTCCGAACTTCTTCGCCAGCTCCGTATCGATCTTCGTCACATACTCGCGGTACAACGGCGAGCTCCAGTCCGCGTGCTCCCGGCTCCCATGCTCCATCGTGCGCCCTTGCGCATCCACCATCAAAATCTCCGGATGCGCCCTCGTCAGCCAGATCGGTGGCGTCGCGCTCGGCGTGCACAGCACCACCTTTAATCCGTTCTGCGCCGCTAGCGCCACGTTCTTCTCCAGCCAGTCGAACTGATATTTCCCCTCCTGCGGCTCCATGAAATACCACGCAAACTCGCCCATATGTACGTACTCCATCCCCAACTTCCGGATGTTCCCCATATCGCGCGCCCATTGCTCTTGGGGCCACGCCTCGGGATAGTAATAAACCCCGATCGTCAACATGTCCTTCTTCGGAAACCAATCGGGATTTTGAGCTCGAAGAACCAGTATCGCCATAAGCAGCAGCAGCAACCTTCGCATGATCGAACATTAAATCATTCCTCGTACAATCGACTCCATGCACCGAGTCGCCGCTTTGCTGCTGTTCTCTTCTCTTGTTCCCGCCCAAACCATTCAGTACTCCGAAGCCCGCAAAGTCTGGCTGATCAACTCCGCCCACAGCGCCTACGCAATGGGCATCGACGCCCAAGGCCAGCTCCAGCATCTCTACTGGGGCGGCCCTCTCTGGAGCATCGACGACGTCCCCGCGGCGGCCGAAAGACCAGAGATCTCTTCTTTCGATCCCCACCAGATGTACGAAAACGAAGAGTTCCCCGGCTGGGGCGGCCCGCGCTTCTATGAGCCTGCGCTCAAGATCACGCGCGCCGACGGCGATCGCGACCTCGTACTCCATTACGTCTCCCACGAGATTCACGGCGACACGCTCGACATCACGCTCAATGACATCCGCGACGATATCGAAGCCGTTCTGCATTATCGTTCCGATGCGCAAACCGGCATCCTCGCGCGCTCGGCCACCATCCGCAACAACACCCGCCAACCCATCACGATCGAGAGCGCGCAATCCGCCACCTGGTATCTGCCCGCCGGCGAGGGCTATCGTCTCTCCTATCTGAGCGGCCGCTGGGCCGCCGAAACACAGCTCAACCGGGAGCCCATCCAGGAAGGAATGAAAGTGCTCGAAAGCCGCTTGGGCGAATCCGGCCACAATCTCAATCCCTGGTTTTCCATCGATCGCGATGCCGACGAAGACCACGGCGCCGTCTGGTTCGGCGCCCTCGCCTGGAGCGGCAACTGGCGCATCACAGTCGAACAAACTCCTTACCGCCAGGTCCGCCTCACCGGCGGATTCAACACGTTCGATTTCGCCTACGTCCTAAAACCCGGCGAGTCGCTCGAAACGCCCGTCTTCTATGGCGGCTTCGCGCAGAACGGTTTCGGCGAAGCCTCCCGCCTGCTAGCCTCGCTCGAACGCGCGCGCATCGCACCCGGCGGCGCCGCCGCCCCGTTACGCCCCGTACTCTACAACTCCTGGGAAGCCACCGAATTTAACGTCAGCGAAGAAGGCCAGAAGGAGCTCGCCGCAAAAGCCGCGAAGCTCGGCGTCGAACTCTTCGTCATCGACGACGGATGGTTCGGCAAGCGCAACAACGATCACGCCGGCCTGGGTGACTGGACCCCGAATCCCCAAAAATTTCCCCACGGCCTCGAGAGCCTCATCGACTACGTCAACAGCCTCGGCATGGACTTCGGCCTCTGGGTCGAGCCCGAAATGGTGAACCCCAATAGCGACCTCTATCGCGCTCACCCCGACTGGGTCATGAATTTTCCCGGCCGGCCGCGCAGCGAGCTCCGTAACCAGCTAATCCTCAACCTCGCCCGCGACGATGTCCGCGACCACATCTTCGATGTCCTCGACAAGCTCGCCTCCGCTTACAAAATCAAGTACTTCAAATGGGACATGAACCGCATCTTCTCGGAACCCGGCTGGCCCGAAGCCCCCGTCGCCGAACAAAAGGAACTCTGGGTCAAATACGTCTGGAACTACTACGACATCCTTCGCCGCCTGCGCGAAAAACATCCCGGCCTCAGCATCGAATCCTGCTCCGGTGGCGGGGGCCGCGTCGATCTGGGCGTCCTGCGCTATGTCGACGAGTTCTGGACCTCCGACAATACCGAAGCATTCGACCGCCTGCGCATTCAGGAAGGTTTCTCGCAAGCCTACGCCGCGCGCTTCATGTCCGCCTGGGTCACCGACGTACCCAACACGAACCACCGCAGCACGCCTCTCGAATACCGCTTTCTCGTCGCCATGCAGGGCGCGCTCGGCATCGGCGCGAACTTGAACAAATGGACGCCTGAGGACGTCAACCTTGCAACCAAAATGATCGCGCTCTATAAGCAGATCCGCGGCGCCGTGCAGAACGGGAATCTGTACCGCCTTCTCTCACCGCGTGAGCACGACGTCACCGCCAACGAATATGTCTCAGAGCACGGCGACACGGCGGTGCTCTTCGCCTTCCGCCATTCCCAGCAATACTCGACGCCCGCTCCCTCCATACGCCTGCGCGGCCTTGAGCCTCATACGCTTTACCGGCTCGAATCGACCGACGGCAAACTGCTCCCCAATCAAACCGGCCTCAGCGGCGCATATTTGATGCAAAACGGCGTGAACTTAAATCTGACTGACGACTACGACAGCACGCTCGTCGTGCTGCATCGCCAACAGTAGGATTAGGAGCTCGCAGCCGTTAACTTTAATGCGTCTTCCCGGGCCTTCTTCAGCTTCGCCACCGGATCGCTCGTCGGCAGAAACTCCATCGCAACCACCCGGTCGTATTTCAACTCCGCCAGCTTCCGGTAGATGCTGCCGTAGTTGATCTCGCCCGTCCCCGGCTCATGCCGCCCCGGTACGTCGGCGATGTGCACCAGCCCCGTGTAGTCGATATTCTTCTGCAGCTTCTCAATTAGGTTGCCTTCTGAAATCTGCTCATGGAAGAAGTCGTAGAGCAACCGTACCTGCGGATGGTTCACCGCGCGCACAATCTCGAACCCTTCCGCCACCGACGTCATGTAGTACTTCGGATTCTCTTCCGGGTCGATATTTTCGAGCAGCAGCCGCACCGGCTCGCCCTTGATCTGCTTGCCTTCAATCAAGGCAACTGCCCGCTTCAACCCCTCGATACAGCTCTGGTGCTGCGTCTCGCGCGGCATCCCCGGAACCACGTTCCCCGACATAATAATGCACGATGGGCAATCGAGCTTCTCCATCGTCGGCAGCTCTTTCTGAACATCGGCCAGCATCGCGTCCCGATCTCCCGGATTTCCCACGCCATGCCCCAGCCCCGCCGTCGTATCGAAGGTAATCCCCAACTGCTTTCGCTTGGCGTTGTTCCGGTTGAACTCTTCCTCGCTCCACTTCTTGTATTCGCCCACTAACTCAACATTCGTGTAGCCGGCCTCCACCACCTTTTCCAGCCGCTCCTCGAACGGCAGGTTCCGGAACACGGTCCACAGCATTACCGATACCTTAAAGGGCGCGCTGTCCTGGCTCTCCGCCCGCGCAGCCGCTCCGCCCAAAGCCGCGGCGCCCAGCGCCGCCCCGCCAATGCTCTTTGAAAACGTCCTTCGATCCAACATATCTTTCTATGGCTCCGGCACTCCTCGATTGATTGTCAGCGGATGATCCGGCAGCTTCGAATCCGGAAATCCGCGCACCACATTCAACGTCCGCTCCCACCGCGTTCGTGTAAAAAAATGCTCGCCCAAATCCACCAGGTGCGTCAGCATCGAACCCGCCGTCTGTCCCGTCAAGTCTTCGGTGGAAGCCCGATACGACCAATAAATCAAGAATGGCTTGCCGACGATATTCTCTCGCGGCACGAATCCCCAATACCGGCTATCGGAAGAATTGTCGCGGTTGTCGCCCATCGCGAAATACATCCCCGCCGGCACTACCACTTCGCCGTTCACCACATCGCGCTCCAGCATCTCTTCCTGCGATTGCCGCGCCTGCTCTTCTTTGACCGGAAGGCAGCACTGTGTCGGAAAATTATCCGCGTCGGCATCATATACATACTTGTGATACACATACGGCTCGTTCAGCCTCGCGCCGTTGCGATACACTACGCCCCGGTCTATCTTCAGCCGGTCCCCCGGCGCTCCAATCAGCCGTTTCACCAGCGTCTCGCTCAGGTCCGCTGGATATCGAAACACGATAATGTCGCCGTGCTTCGGCTCCTCATACGGCAGCAGGTACTTACTCACCCGGCCTGCGGGCGAATAAGCCAATTTATCGACTAACAAATGATCGCCCACCAGTAGCGTGTCCTGCATCGATCCAGTCGGAATCACGAACGCTTCGGCGAGCGTCGTCGTTCCAAACAACAGCAGCAAAATCGTAACCGCCCACTCGGCGATACCGTTCCGTTTTCGTTCCGGTTCCGCAACCCGTTTCGCGCTTTTCATTGGTGACCCCATTATCGCGTCAAAGAATCTGCTCCGCTCGCAGTTGCTCAAGCGTTGTTACCAGCACATCCGGCGCCGCCGCCGCCAGTTCCTCGCGCCCAATTACCCCAGTCGCAACAGCCACGGCGAGAAATCCATTTGCCCTCGCCGCCCGAATATCGTTCGGATGATCGCCGATCAGGCACGTCCGGCGCTCCGCCTCAATCAACCCCTGCGCCGCCGCCCGCTCTCGCGCCACCCGCGCCACCTCGCTCCGCGTCGCCCCATCCTCCGCGAATCCACCCACTGCGAAGTAATCGCGAATCCCCGCGAGTTCCATCTTCCGCCATCCAATTCTGCTCAAATTCCCCGTCACCAGCCCCATCACGGCCCCCCGCCCGCGTAGCTCTTCGAGAACCCCAGGCACGCCCGGACACAGCGCGCTCCGCAGATCCACATCGCAGTTTGCACAGTAGAAACTCTGGCATTCGTGCAGGATCTCCTCACGTTCGCCCGCGCCCGCGCCCGCGCCCGTATGCCCCGCCGCCTCCAACATCGCCCGGATCAAATCGCAATCGAGCATGCCCGCTGTCGATATTCCTTTAAAACTCGTCTCGACGCCCGTCACTCGCCTGATCCCCTCGATCAAGGCGTTCTTATGATCCTCCCCCGCCCGCCGCAGCAGCGTACCATCTATATCGAACAGCACCAGCGCTTGCGCCAAGCTCATAAACTATTAAAGGACCATCCCATGATGACTCGCCGCGAACTCCTGGGCGCCGCCGCGGTCGCCTGCACCGGTTTCGGCGCCACTCGCCAAGTATTGCAGCAGCTTGATTATGGCCAGGTACAAATCGACCCCGGCCCGCTCCAAACTCAATTCGAGCAAACCCACGCGCTGCTCATGAGCCTCGATGAAGACAGTCTCTTGCGTCCTTTCCGCATCCGCGAAGGCATGCCCGCACCCGGTCGCGATCTCGGCGGATGGTACGACGCCGATGGTTTCGCCCCCGCCTGCACATTCGGTCAATGGGTCTCCGCGCTCGCCCGCTATTACGCCGCCACGCACGACTCCGCCACTCGCCAAAAGGTCGCCCGCCTCGTGCGCGCCTATGCCGCTACCGTGGAGCCCGGCGGCAAGGTTTACATCCATAACCGATTTCCCGCTTATCTCTACGACAAAACCGTTTGCGGCCTCATCGACGCGCACCAGTTTGCCGGCGATCCTCTCGCGCTCCCCACTTTGCGGCGCGCCACCGACGCCGCGCTTCCCTACCTTCCGCCCAAGGCCATGCCGCATCGCGACACCCCCGTCCTCCACCACGAAGACTTCACCGAGCACTGTTGGGACGAAAGCTACACTCTCCCCGAAAATCAATTCATCGCCTGGCAGCGCACCGGCGACCCGCGTCACCGCGCCCTCGCCCAGCGCTTCCTATTCAACGACGAATACTTCGATCCGCTCTCGCGCAACGAAAATGTATTGCCCGGCCGCCATGCTTACAGCCATGTCAACTGCTTAAGCTCCGCCGCCATGGCATACCTCGTGCTCGGCGACGACAAGTATCTGCGCGCCGCCCGCAACGGCTTCGGCTTCGTCCAGGCCCAAAGCTTCGCAACCGGCGGTTGGGGTCCCGACGAGCACTTTGTTCCGCCCGGCAGCGGCAAGCTCGGCGACAGCCTCGCGTCCCAACACGCCAGCTTCGAAACACCCTGCGGCGCCTACGGCCATTTCAAAATCACGCGCTATCTCCTCCGCATCACCCGCGACTCTCGTTATGGCGACAGCATGGAGCGCGTGCTCTATAACACCGTGCTCGGCGCCAAGCCCCTTCAGCCCGACGGCCGCGCCTTCTACTACTCCGATTACACCTTCCAAGGCCGCAAGACTTATCATCCCGACAAGTGGCCCTGCTGCTCCGGAACTCTGCCGCAAGTCGCCGCCGATTACCGCGTCAGCCCCTACCTGCGCGACAAAGACGATCTCTACGTCAACCTCTACATCCCTTCCTCCGTCAAATGGAACGGACGCTCTCTTCGTCAAACGACCGCCTATCCCGCCTCGGACTCCATCCGCCTCGCCCTCACAACGCCCTCGCCCGCAACCTTCTCCATTTTTCTCCGCATCCCCGAATGGACGCGCTCGCCGCGTGTCACCGTCGGCGGCGCTCCCGATTCACGCGCGCTCACGCCCGGCGCCTTCGCCGAAATCCGCCGCGAATGGAAAACCGGCGACCGCATCGAACTCGAACTTCCTCGGCCCAGGCGGCTTGAGCCTGTCGACGCACAGCATCCCAACGTCGTCGCCCTGCTCGAAGGCCCGCTCGTGCTCATGGCCGTCGGCGGCGTTCCCTCTCAACTCACTCGCGCCGATCTCCTCCGCGGCAATGCTGCGCTCACTCTCAAACCCTTCGCCCAAATCCAGGACGAACCGTATTCCACCTACATTCGTGTCGCCTCTTAATGTCCGAAACTCGCCAGCAACCCCACTGCCGCCGCGGCTGTTAATACCAGCGCGATCCAGCCGCACCAATTCATCCACGGCTCGTTTACCTGCTCGCCCATCACCTCCGGATTCCGCGTCAGCAGAATCACCAGCGCGATGCTCGGCGGCGCCAACAACCCGTTAAACACAGACGCCCAAAACAATAGCTGTATCGGATGCAATCCCGCGTAGATCAGAGCCACGCCAAGCAGCGCCGAGACCACTAGAATCGCGTAGAACTTTGGCGCGATGCTGACCTTCGCCTCGAGCGACGCCCGCCACCGAAACGCCTCGGCCCCCGCGTATGCGCTTGAGCCCGCCAGTGCCGGAATCGCCAGCAGCCCGGTCCCAATCACGCCCAACGCAAACAGCCATGTCGCCGCGGGCCCCGCGATCGGTCCCAGCGCCGCCGCCGCGTCTTTCGCTGTCGCGATGTTCGTCTTTCCGTGCGCGAACAGCGTCGCCGCCGTCGTCAGCGTTATGAAATACGTAATCAGCTTCGAAATGAAAGATCCGGTGAAGACATCCGTCCGCGTCCGCTCCAACCGTTCCTCGGAAGGCGGATCGGCGACATTCATAAAGCGCTTCCGGCGGCAGTATTCCGATTCCACCTCTTGCGACACCTGCCAAAATAAAAAGTACGGCGACATCGTCGCGCCCATGATCGCCACCACGACCGCCAGATACTGGTTCGACCACCGAAACGACGGAACGAATGTATGCATCAGCAGCGCCCGCAAATCCGGCTTCGCCAGCACTCCTGAAATCACGTAAACAAACAACACCAGGCACAGCCACTTGAATACGCGCTCCAGCACTCGATAGGGAAAATACAGCAGCAATCCCACAATTGCCACCACATATACAGCGGTCCATACATAGGCGGAGACGCCGCTCACCATATCCGTCACTTCCGCCATGCCGCCCAGGTCCGCGCCGATCGTTACCGTATTGGCCGCAATCAACAAGCCGCACATCGAGAACAAGATCCACTTGGGATAGCGCGTACGAACATCGCGCACCAGCCCGCGCTTGGTCACCAGCCCCAGCCGCGAGCACATCAACTGTATGGCCGCCAGCAGCGGAAGCGTGAACAACGACGTCCACAGCGTCAAGTACCCGAACGCCGCGCCCGCGATCGAGTACGTCACGATGCACGACGGATCGTCGTTCGCCGCGCCGCTGATCACGCCCGGCCCGCAGTTGCGGAATACAGAGGTTAACCAGAAGCGTCGTTCTTTCGAGGCCTCGGGAGCCGGAGCCGGCCCTCGCGCAGGTGTACTCACGGAGGTGTGACTGGCGCGCGTACTCGCCAGTTACCGTGCGCCGCTCGCCTAAGTAGTTATACCGGCAAGTTTCTGCACGGTCTCAAACGTATCCGCGTCCCCCGCCGACTTATCCGGTCGGTAGCGCTTCACTCGTGCGAATCGCAGCGCCAGCCCGCTCTCGTACCGAGGGCTGATTTGAATCTCGTTGAACGCGATCTCGGCCACTAGTTTCGGCGCCACATACACGGTGTACTTATCTCGCGAGATCTCCAGTTTCAAAAATTCCTGCGTCTGCCACGCGAGCATTTCATCCGTCAAGCCCTTGAACGTTTTTCCCAGCATCGCGAACCCGCCCTTCGCGGCGTCTCGCGCGCCCAGGTGCAGGTTGCTAAGCCAGCCCTGCCGCCGCCCATTTCCCCACTCCGCCGCAAGAATCACCAGGTCTAGCGTTCGTGCCCGTTTAATCTTGAGCCAGCTTTGCCCGCGCGCCCCCGCCGCGTATCCCGCGCCCCGCGCCTTCGCCATGATGCCTTCATGCCCTTGCTCTAGCGCTCCGTGCAGGAATTCTTCCGCGTCCTCCGGGCTTGCTGTCACCACGTGCGGAACCAGCATCTCCGGCCTCGCCACCCGCGCCAGCTCCTCGAAGCGCCGCGCCTGCGGCTCATCGATCATGCTCCCGCCGTTCAGGTAAATAAGGTCGAACCAGAACGGAAACATCGGCAGCTCGGCCATCATGCGGTCCACATCCAGCTTGCGTCCGAAGCGCCGCATCGAAACCTGAAACGGCTGCGGCCTCCCTTCCGAGTCCAGGCTCAAAACCTCGCCGTCCAGAATCAAATCCCGCGCGGGCATCGCGCGCGCCGCCGCCGCCACCTCCGGCACCGCGCCCGTCACATCGTTCATTCGCCGCGAGTACACCACCACTTCGTCGCCCGATTTGTGCGCCTGCACGCGCGCTCCGTCGAACTTATATTCGAGCGCCGCCTCTCCCAGCTCGTGAATCGCCTCGCTCGCATCTTCCGCCGTCTGCGCCAGCATGGGCTGCACAGGCCGAAACAATTGCACGTCGAATTGTGCCAGCCCCGCCTCGCCCGCTTCCATCACAGGCCGCGCAATTGCCTGCGCGCTTCCCGCAAGCATCGCCGCCCTTCGGATTCGCTCCGGCGCGAGCCCCGACGCCTTCGCCAGCGCCTCCAGCATAATTCCTTCAAGCGCGCCCTGCCGCAGCTCGCCCATCAGCAGTCGCGCCAGGAAATGCTGTTCCTCCGCAGTCGCCTGCGCCAGCAAACGATTCAGCAGCTCGCGCCGCCTCTGCTCCGATCCGCGGCCCGCGACCGCCGCCAATTCGCCGATCGTGCGGTCCACTCCTGCCAGATCCAAACTCGCCGTGCCCGCCGCCGCCGCGTTCGCCTCTCGCAGCGTCGCGTACCCGATCCCGATGCGGTTCTGTCTCGCGCCGCCCGACAAAAACGCAACGGCAATTTCCACTTCTTCCGGCGTCAGGCGCTTCAGCAGCTCCGCCACCCGCGCCGTTTTCTCCAGCCGCCCTGGCGTCTCCGCGATTCGATTCGAAGTAGCGACTAACTCCGCGAGCAGCATCCCGCGCTACGCCGTCTTGAACTCGGCCGCCTTGAACTCGGCATCGATCTCCACCCGATGCCCCATCGCCAGCGCGTTCGTGTGGTTCGCGAGCCCCACCACCGCCATCAACTCGCCGAACATCTCCTCCGTCATCCCCTTCTTCCGCGCCGACGCGCTGTGCGAAGCCATGCAGTACCCGCACTGGTTCGTCGCGCTCACCGCGAGATAAATCATCTCCTTCGTCACCGCGTCCAGCGCCCCCGGCGCCATTATCTCCTTGACGCTCTCCCATGTCCGCCGCAGCGTCGCCGGATGATGCCCCAGCGCCTTCCAGAAGTTATTGATGAAATCCGTCTTGCGCGTCGCCCGGATGTCGTCGTAGATCTCGCGCACCTCCGGGCTTGCGTCCGCGTACTCAACCATCGCCGTCTCCCATCACGAATTGCCGATCAGAATTCCCGCCGCGAATACCAGCACTCCGCCCAGCACCACCTGCAGCGCCGCCCGCAACAGCGGCGTCTCCATGTAATGTTGCCGCACCCAGCTAATCACGCCCAGCTCAACCGCCACCACCACAACCGCGACCGTAAACGCGACCCGGAAGTTCGCAATCAGAAATGGCAGCGTGTGGCCCAGCCCGCCCGCCGTCGTCATCACGCCCGTCACCGCCCCGCGCACCATCGGCCGCCCGCGCCCCGTTAGCGATCCGTCGTCCGATAGCGCCTCCGCGAACGCCATCGAGATCCCCGCGCCGATCGACGCCGCCAGCCCCACCAGAAACGCGTCCCAGCTCTTGTGTGTCGCAAACGCCGCCGCGAACAACGGCGCGAGCGTTGAAACCGAGCCGTCCATTAATCCCGCCAACCCCGGCTGGATAAACTGCAGCACAATCGTTCGCCGGTACGCCTCGTCTTCATCGCGCTTGATGTCCTGCGTAATCTGTTTCTCTATCGAATCCGCCGCCGCGGTGTGCTTCGCTTCCGCCTCCGCCAAGTCGCCTAGAAGCTGCCGCGTCGATGCGTCGGTCACCCGCTGCAGCGCCAGCGTATAAAATCGCCGCGTCTCCGATTCCATCGATTCGATCGATTTACGCACCGCCCCCGGTCCAATCGGCTCAACCAGCCACACCGCCGGCCGCGAAACGAATCCCTTCACGTCCTGCCTTCGAATCAGCGGTATGTGCTCGCCGAATCGCGAGCGATACGTCTCTATCAGCCGCGTCCGATGCTCGCTCTCCTCCGCCTGCATCTCTTCCAGCAGCTTCGCCGTCACCGGGTAGTTCTGCCGCAGCCCTTCCGCGAACTCGCCGTAAATGCGGCCGTCTTCTTCTTCCAAAGAAATCGCCACCGCCAAAATCTCGCGTTCCGTTAGGTCCTTGAAGTTTTTCGCCATTGGTTGCCTGCCCCTAAAACTTCGCGCCGCGGGCCCTCTTCAGATAATAGAAGGGAGCCCATTTATGCTAGACCGTATTCTCGTGCACGGCGCGCGTCAGCACAACCTGAAGAACATCAGCGTCGAAATCCCACGCAATACGTTCACCGTGATCACCGGCCTCAGCGGCTCCGGCAAAAGCTCTCTTGCCTTCGACACCATCTACGCCGAAGGCCAGCGCCCTTACGTCGAGACGCTCTCCCCCTACGCCCGCCAGTTCCTCGACCAGATGGAGCGTCCCGAAGTCGACTCCATCGACGGCCTCAGCCCCGCCATCTCCATCGAACAAAAAACCACCTCGCGCAGCCCTCGCTCCACCGTCGGCACCGTTACCGAAATTTACGATTACCTCCGCCTTCTGTACTCTTCCATCGGCGTTCCTCATTGCCCGCTCTGCGGCGCCGAAATCGCCCGCCAGTCGCCCTCCCAGATCCTCGACCAGGTCTTCACCCATCACCAAGGCGAGCGCATCATGATCCTCGCCCCCATCGCGCGCGGCCGTAAAGGCGAATACAAGAAGGAGCTCGAAGCCGTCGCCAAGGCCGGCTTCCGCGCGCGCATCGATGGCGAAATTCAATCCATCGAAGAGCCCCTCAAACTCGACAAGCGCCGCAATCACTCGATCGAAGTCGTCATCGACCGCCTGCTCGTCAAACCCGGCATCGAGCGCCGCCTCGAAACCTCCATCCAGACCGCCCTGAAATGGGCCGGCGGCCTCGTCATCGTCTCTGTCATCGATGGCCCCGAGCGCCTCTATTCCGAAAAACTCGCTTGCCCGAACGACGGCACTAGCATCCCGCAGCTTGAGCCTCGCTCCTTCTCCTTCAACAGCCCCTATGGCGCCTGCGAAATCTGCAACGGCGTCGGCAGCAAGTGGGCCTTCGATCCCGCCAAGGTCATCTGCGATCCTTCGAAGCCTCTCCTAGATGGCGGCCTCGGACCCGGCGCCACTTCCTCCTACATGATCTCCAGCCTCAACGAGGCCGCCGAACTCTTCGGCATCGATCTCTCGCTGCCCTTCGAAGACCTCCCCAAGAAAACGCGCAACCTCCTGCTGCACGGCAACTCCCAGTTCGACGGCATCTTGAAATTTCTCGACGAAACCTTCAGCCGATCGAGCGAAGGCTATCGCGAATGGCTCATGGAATACATGTCGCCCTCCGAATGCCCCGCTTGCAAGGGCCGCCGCCTTAGACCCTCCAGCCTCGCCGTCCAGGTAAAAGGCGTCTCCATCGCCGAATTCACCGGCATGCCCATCGCCCGCGCGCTCCCCCTCAGCCGCTCCTGGCAATTCACCGAACGCGAGTTGCAGGTCGTCGCGCGAGTCGTCGAAGAGATTCACAATCGCCTGGAATTCCTCTGCGCCGTCGGCCTCGATTACCTCAGCCTCGACCGCTCTTCCGCCACTCTCTCCGGCGGCGAAGCCCAGCGCATTCGCCTCGCCACCCAAATCGGCTCTAAGCTTCGCGGCGTGCTCTATGTCCTCGACGAGCCCTCCATCGGTCTCCATCCCCGCGACAACGGCCGCCTCCTCGATACCCTCCATCACCTCCGCGATCTCGGCAACACCGTGCTGGTCGTCGAGCACGACGCCGAAACCATCGAGCGCGCCGACTACGTCATCGATCTCGGCCCTCGCGCCGGGCGTCTGGGCGGCCATCTCATCGCGCGCGGAACTCCCGCCCAGATCATGCAGTCTTCCCGCTCCCTCACCGGTGAATATCTCTCCGGCGCCGCCTCTATTCCGCTGCCGCCCGTCCGCCGCTCGGGCAACGGTCTCTCCATCACCGTCAAAGGCGCCCGCGAGCACAACCTCAAACACATCACCGTCGATTTCCCCCTCGGCACTCTCATCGTGGTCACCGGCGTTTCCGGCAGCGGCAAGTCTACGCTCGTCCACGACATCCTCTACCGCGCTCTCGCCAAGGAAGTCTACGGCTCTCGCGAACAACCCGGCGCGCACGACGCGATCCTCGGCCTCGAAAACATCGACAAAGTCATCGAAATCGACCAATCCCCCATCGGCCGCACTCCGCGCTCCAATCCCGCCACCTACACCGGCCTTTTCACGCCCATTCGCGAGTTGTACGCCATGCTCCCCGAATCCCGCGAGCGCGGCTACAAAGCCGGCCGCTTCAGCTTCAACGTCAAAGGGGGCCGCTGCGAAGCCTGCCAGGGCGACGGCCTCAAGCGCATTGAAATGAATTTCCTCCCCGACGTCTACGTCACCTGCGACGTCTGCCGCGCCCGCCGCTACAACCTCGAAACGCTTCAGGTCAAGTACAAAGGCAAGAGCATTGCCGATCTTCTGGAATCCACCGTCGATGAAGCTGTCGAAATCCTCGTCAACATCCCCCAGATCCAGGCCAAGCTGCAAACGCTCGCCGACGTCGGCCTCGGCTATATCCACCTCGGCCAATCCTCCACCACTCTCTCCGGAGGCGAAGCCCAGCGCATCAAACTCGCCAAGGAATTGAGCAAGCGCCAGACCGGCCGCACTTTTTATCTGCTCGATGAACCCACCACCGGTCTCCACTTCGAAGATGTCCGCCACCTGCTCGCCGTCTTGCAGCGCCTGGTCGATCTAGGCAACACCGTCCTCGTCATCGAACATCACCTCGACGTAATCAAGAGCGCCGATTACATAATCGATCTCGGACCCGAAGGCGGCGAGCATGGCGGCCACATAGTCGCCTCCGGAGCGCCCGAAGCACTCATCGAGGACCGCCGCAGCCATACCGGCGAAGCCTTGCGCAGGATAATAAAGGCGGGAAATGCTGCCTGACCCCATCGACGCCACGCCCGACCCGGTTGCGGACGCGCCGCTCGCGCCTCTGGACCCTCCCCTTCCGCCCGTGCCCCCGCTTGTCCCTGCACGCTCCGCGCGCAACCCCTTCTGGAGCTACTGGGACCTGCTTCTCTTGCTCGGGTTCGTGTGCGCCGGCATCCTGTCCATCCTGATCGTCGCCGTCGTCATCGAAGCCTTGTCTCCCGCGCTGCGCAAAGACCCCACCCGCCTCGCTCTGCCCCTCCAATTTCTCTTCTATGCCGCCGTTTATGCCGGCTTCGTGGCCGTCTTCAAGCTCCGCTACAACCGCCGCGCGCTTCCTTCGCTCGGCTGGGTCCCGAGCGGCATCAATCCGCTCCTTGCAGGCCTCGGCGGAATCGTTCTCGCCATCGTCCTTTCTCTGTTAGGCCAGTTCCTCCACACTCCCGAAACCAACTTCATCGACCGTCTCGTCAATTCCTGGTTCTCGTTCGCCCTGCTCGCGGCCACCGCCGTCATCGTCGCCCCCTTCTTTGAAGAACTCCTGTTTCGCGGATTCCTTCAGCCGCTTCTCTCGCGCACTTTCGGTGTCGCCGCGGGCGTCCTTCTCACGGCTGCCCTGTTCGGCTCCCTCCATCTGTTCCAGTACTCGCTCGCCTGGCAATACGCCCTCATCATCTTCCTGGCTGGCGTCGTCTTCGGCTGGGTCCGCGCCCGCACCGGCTCCGTCATTCCCGGAACTCTCATGCACTGCTGCTTCAATTCCGTATCCGTCGTCGCTTACTACATCTCCGCCCGTCCCAACTTCCGATGAACTCCAGCACCGTCCTCGCTCAACCCACCGTCGAGACCATCGAATGGACGCCCGAAGGCGTCGTCATGATCGATCAAACGCGCCTCCCGCACGAAACCGCCTTCGTCACCTGCCGCAGCTACAACGAAGTCGCCGACGCGATTCGCACCATGGTCATTCGCGGCGCCCCGGCCATCGGCGTTGCCGCCGCCATGGGCATCGCCCTCGGCGCGCTTCAATCCGATGACCTCGCCTCCGACATTCCGCTCATCTGCGAGACGCTCGCCAAAACCCGCCCCACCGCCGTGAATCTTTTCTGGGCAATCGACCGCATGCGCGTGCTCTATCTCTCTCTCAAAGACATTCCGCCCGATCAGATCCGTGCTCGCTTGATCGCCGAAGCCCAGGCCATTCGCGCGGAAGACATCGCCATCAATCGCGCGATCGGGCGCAACGGCGCGCCTCTCGTCCCCGACGGCAAGACCGTGCTCACCCACTGCAACGCGGGCGCCCTCGCAACTGCCGGCTTCGGCACCGCGCTCGGTGTCATCCGCGCCGCCGTCGAACTAGGAAAGAAGATCGACGTCTTCGCCGACGAAACCCGCCCCTTCCTGCAAGGCGCCCGCCTCACCGCCTGGGAGCTCCAGCGCGACGGCATCGAAACCACGCTCATCACCGACAACATGGCCGGCCACTTCCTGAAAAGCGGCCGCATCGGGTGCGTCGTGGTCGGCGCCGACCGCATCGCCGCTAACGGCGACGTCGCCAACAAAGTCGGCACCTATGGCGTCGCCGTGCTCGCCAAGGAGAACAATGTTCCCTTCTATGTCGCCGCGCCTATTTCCACTCTCGATCTATCCCTGGCCTCCGGCGATTCCATCCCCATCGAAGAGCGCGCCTCGCACGAAGTCACTCACCTCCGCGGCGTCCCGCTCGCGCCCCATGGCATTCAAGTCGCCAATCCCGCCTTCGATGTCACCCCTAACCGCTACGTCTCCGCCATCATCACCGAGCGCGGCGTCGCTCGCCCGCCCTACCTCGATAGCCTGCGTGGCTTGTGCGAGAAGGCCTGACCCGCCCCACCCCTACGCCTCGAATATCGTTCCCCGCCCTAGCAGCCAGTCCGGATCCATCTGCCGCTTTACCTCCCGCATGGCTTCAATCTCATCCGGCGAATACATCAGCTTCAACAAATCTCTCTTGCTCTTGCCGATCCCGTGCTCGGCCGCGACCGTTCCACCTGACGAGACCACATAACGCGCGAACTCTCCCATCAACTCCTCCACTCGCCGCGCCTCTTCCCCGCTCGCCGGAAACAAGTTGATGTGGTTGTTCGCGTCTCCCACATGCCCGAAGATCGTATACTGCCGCGGGAACAACTCCCCGCACCGCTGCTTATAGTATTCGTGCAAATCCCGGTTGCGCCCTAACGGGACTGCGAAATCCGTCGAAAACTTCGGATACCCGTTGCGCCGCGCCGTATCCGTCACCATCGCCGCCAGCGTGTGGCGAAAAACGCGGAAGCGCTCGCGATCCGCCGCCGTGAAGCCGAACCACGATTCGTCCGCAAACGCTCCCTGCTCGCCCAGCCGCTCCGCCCACGCATCCACTTCGCCATCGTCTTCGGATTTCACGTTCTGCTCGATAAACAGCGCCGCCCGCGCATCCGCCGGAATGTCTCCATAGCTCGGCCGCAGCAGCCCCAGAGAATGCTCGTCCATGAATTCGAGCTGCCGCAGCTCCGGAATGTCGCGCCACGCTTCCACCGCCTCAAACGCATCCACATCGGACCCAAAAAAAATAATCCCGCTCAGCACAGCCCCCGGCTCCGGAATCAATTGCAGCTCCGCCGACGTCGTAATTCCTAGCGTCCCTTCGCTTCCGGCGAGCAGATCGACCCACTGCAAGCCCGGCTGCAAGCAGTAACCCGCCGAATTCTTCGTTGTCCCCGGCTGATGCGCCGGCCGGAACACGAAATCCACCCCTTCTCCGCGCTCCACCCGCGCCGCGCTTCCGTCCATCCGCGTCACGTGCAGCGCCAGCACATGCCGCCGCACCGACCCGTAATGAAAACTCCGCGCGCCTCCCGCGTTCGTCCCGACGATCCCGCCGACCGATGCCGAATTCTCCGTCGGATTCGGCCCGAAAAATTGCCGGGTTTGCGCCGCCGCCTGCTGCAAGTCCTTCAGGAGCGCGCCCGCCCCGCACCTCGCCCGCCCCCGTCCAATCTCAATCTCGCGAAAGCGTTCGAGCGAAATCACCCACCCGCCATGTGGAACCCTCGCCCCCGTCAGCCCCGTGCCTGCGCCCGCCACCGTCAGAGGAATTTTTCCGGCCGCGGCTTTCGCCGCGATCTCGCCCACTTCCGCCTCGCTCGACGGAATAAAAACCCGTTCCGCCTCCCCGCGATAACCCGAGGAATCCTCCAGATACCGGCTGATTTCCATGGCGACGCCTGAACCGTCAACCGCCCGGCTGCGACGTCACCGCGCCATCCGACGCCGAGCTCACCAGCGCGACATATTTCGCCATCACGCCCGAGGTGTACTTCGCCGCCGGCCGCTCGAACGCCCCCATGCGCTCTTCAAGCTCCGCCGCCGGAACGTTCAAAGTCATCGCGCGCGCATCGATATCGATCGTGATCGAATCGCCTTCGCGCACCGCCGCGATCGGCCCGCCCACCGCCGCCTCCGGCGCCACATGCCCCACCATGAATCCGCGCGTTGCCCCGCTGAACCGTCCATCGGTAATCAGCGCCACGCTGTCGGACAACCCTTCGCCCACGATCGCGCTCGTCACTCCCAGCATCTCCCGCATTCCCGGTCCGCCCCGCGGCCCTTCGTAGCGAATCACCACCACATCGCCTGGCTTGATCTCCCCATGCAGCACCGCGTGCATGGCTGCCTCTTCGCTGTCGAACACGCGCGCCGGCCCGGTCTGCGACGTGCGCTTCAAACCCGTCACTTTCACCACGCTTCCCAAGGGCGCGAGCGTACCCTTCAAAATCACCAGGCCGCCCGATTTCTTCATCGGATTGTCCAACGGCCGGATCACATCCTGCCCCGCCGTCTCGCGCGCCTCCGCGGCCTCTTCGCCGAACGTCCTTCCCGTGATCGTGCGCGCGCTCGAATCTACAAACCCGCCCTCGTGCAGCCGCTTCGCGATAACCGGAATGCCGCCCGCTTTATCCACGTCCGCCGCCGTGTAACGCCCCGCCGGCTTCAAGTCCGCGAGCAGCGGCGTCCGGCTGCTCAGCTCTTGAAAATCGTCGATCGTCAGCGGCACCCCCGCCTCCCGCGCGAACGCCAGCAGGTGCAGCACCGCGTTGGTCGACCCGCCCGAGGCCGCCACGCTCGCAATGGCGTTATCAATCGCCGCCCGCGTCACGATATCGCGCGGCCGCAGATTGTTTGCGACCGCCTGCATGATCACTTCCCCGCACCGCCGCGCCGCCTCGTGTTTCCGCTGATCCACTTGGGGAATCGCATTCAACCCCATCGGCGAAAGCCCGATGATCTCCATCACCGTCGCCATCGTGTTCGCCGTGTATTGGCCGCCGCATGCCCCCGGCCCCGGACACGCCGCGTCTTCTATCGCCGTCAGTTCTTCATCGCTCAACTTGCCCGCCGCATTCGCGCCCACCGCCTCGAATACGTCCTGGATCGTAATGTCCTTGCCCTTGTACCGCCCCGGCAGAATCGTCCCTCCATACAGAACCACCCCCGGAACGTTCAGCCGCAGCAGCGCCATCGCCGCTCCCGGTATCGTCTTATCGCACGCCACCAGCGCGACAATCCCATCGAACATATGGCCCCGCGCCACCAGTTCGATCGAATCCGCAATCACCTCCCGGCTCACGAGCGACGTCTTCATCCCTTCCGTCCCCATCGTGATCCCGTCGCTGATCGCGATCGTGTTGAACTCCATCGGCGTGCCGCCCGCCTCGCGAATCCCGCGCGCCACGTCCACCGCCAGCTCGCGCAGATTGAAATTGCACGGCATGGTCCCGATCCACGTGTTCGCAATCCCGATAATCGGCTTCTTCAGGTCCGCGTCGGTGAAGCCGATGGATTTTAAATACGAGCGCGCCGGCGCCCGATCCTTGCCCTGCGTGATGGTGTAGCTCTGGAGTTTCATGGCGAAACTCCATTTAATCAACCCCCCTGCGCGGTTCCGCGCCTTCTCCGAAACGCGAACATTCCAGTAATCGCCAGGAGGCCTGCCACGCTCAGTAGCAATGCCTCCGGCTCCGGCGTCGCCAGCGCGAGCGTCGAACCCGCGCCCGTCACCGCGCTCTTTTCCCCCGGAACCAGTTCCACCGCATACTCTGCCCCGCCGAACGTTCCCATCCCCAATATGTCTCCCGCCGCGTTGATCGCATACGCGTCCTCGATCGTCCACCCCGACCCGATCGGCAGCAGGTCGTTCAAGTCCAGCATCGCGCCGTTCGCGTACACGAATCCATGCGAGCTGTTATCGCTCAACAGCGAATACCCCACCACCGTGCCCGCGTCGTTCACTCCATAGGCGTAGCTCTGCGTGCCGCCCAGCGTCCCGAGGTCCACCAGGCTCGAACCCGCCCAGACAAATGCGTTCGCGAACCCTCGCGCGTTCTGCGCGTCTCCTACAATCTCTCCGTAATCGTTCACCGCCATCGCGTAGCTGCTGCCGCTTGCCCCGGCAAATGTCCCGATGCTCGTCATCCCCGAGCCGTTCGAATAAAACGCTCTGAACAAACCGTTCGCGAGCGCGCTCGTCCCCACAATCTCTCCCGCGCCGTTCATCGCCGTCGCCGTGCTCCAAGAGCCGCCCAGCGTTCCCAGGTCCGTCATGCTCCCGTTATTCCAGGCAAACGCATGCAGCTGCCCCTGCGTCGTGATGTAGCCTCCCGCCACTTCCCCGGAATCGTTGATCGCCGTCCCGTAGCCCGCTATGTTCAGGCTCGTCGATCCCCCGTGCGCCCACTCCGTCACGTCCGGATTGCCGCTCCCGATCTGCGTCCCGATTACCGTTCCCGCATTGTTCACCCCGTTCGCCTGGCCCGCGCCGCCCAGCGCGCTCGGCTCTCCGTCGAACGTAACCGGAATCTGATTCCCCGAAATGTTCGTGATGAAACCCACCGCCGTCCCTGCGTTGTTGATCGCCGCCGGCATCGACGCGCTCGCCCCCAGCACGCCTAAGTTCGCGATCGAATAAATCGGGTCCGCCCTAAGTTGCGGCGGACCCACCAGGAAGAAAAACAGGACCGTACTGGACCACGCAAGGAATAGACCGGAATGACTTCGGCCGAAATGAAAAAGCCGCATACCGTTCTTTTCGGCTCGCTGTTGCTCTTAGTATGCGGAGAAATGCGTGGGCTGCCAAGTGGAATAGGTTCTGGCCTACGACGGCCTAGTTGAGTACGGCCTACGTGCGGGTCTCTAACGGTCCAAACCCCTGCAGCTCGCGCCGCCCTTCAACTCGCTCCGGCAGCACCGCCATTCCACAGCCACTCCGCCCCCCAGTCTAAGTCTTGCCCTCAATTTATAGATCTGACAACCCGGAAACCGATCAGTGCCGACTTGATGCTTTGGGTCGCCCTCATGCGGGCCGCTGAGCGCAACATCGCGGGCGAATCGTGCCAACTTCCTCCCCGAACCACCCGCATCGCGCTGTGACCATCCAGCGCCGGCCTGCCATCCGGTGGAGTCCAGTCGTACGAATCGTGCCAGAGATCCGCGGTCCATTCCCGAACGTTCCCATGCATATCGTAAAGTCCGAACCGGTTCGGCGCGTAATTTCCAACTGCGACAGGTCCGCAAGCGAGTCCAAAGGCGGCTTGGTTACTGTCGATCGTATCCCCGCAGGCGTAAAGCGTGCTCGAGCCGCTGCGGCATGCGTACTCCCATTCCGCTTCGGACGGAATCCGGTACCGTTGGCCCGACGCGGCCGCCAGCCGCTCTGCGAAACTTTGGGCTTCATCGCAAGAAACATTGATGATCGGAAGATTTGGATCGAGCGGTTCCGGGTCGGTCGCCCTCGCCACTTTCACCGGCCCCTTGCGGAAGCGCTCGAGCCAGCTCCTTTGACTCGCCGCTTGCACAGGCGCAAGCACCGGCTGTGCGATCAGCGCTGCATACTCGGACATCAGCACCGGGAAAACGCTCATCGCGAACGCCGCCGGAATGTCAATGCGCTTCTGCGGCAACTCAAAGGCGGAATGATCGGGATCGTCGCTGCTCGCCCCCAGCAGAAATGATCCTTTAGCAAGGACCCGCATAACCGGCATGCTGGTGGCGTCACGAAACAGGGTGCCCGCCGGCGTCGATGGCGTGATGAATGCGCCATCGTAAATAGGCTCGCCGGATCGAAAAGTTCCCACGCTGTCGCGATACCGATTGGGCGTCGAAACAGAAACTCCTTGCGCGCTGCCGCTCCCCGGCGTGATCGCTACAAGCTCGCTGATCCAGGCGAGCAGTTTGCGCCACTGCCGGTCGTCGCGATTGCCGCCCCATCCCGCAAGGTTCACGGTCTGCGTAAGCGCGAACGCGATCGGAAGCGTACAGGGCTCAATCAAAGCCGGAACAAGTTTTTGGCGGTCTTTCGCAAAGTGCGCTTCCGTGCGTACCCACTCCGATGTCACCGAGCGTGGCGACCACAGCACCGCCACCGCCGGCGCCGCGGCGATCGCGCGCTCTATCTCCGCATCCCAGGCTTCGCGCGGCGTGATTTGATCGTCCCACCACACCGAAATGCCGCTTTCGGTGAGCGCCTGGGTGATATTTCGCGCAAAATCGATGTCTTCTCGCTTATAACTTAGAAAGACATCGGCCACCTGCGAATTCTCCCCAGGATCTTATATCTGGGGAAACATGATATCATTGCCTCCAATCTCAATAATGGGGGAGGTTCTTGTGCCGCCAGACGCATTGGCGCCCCTGTCCGACGAGTATCTTTGCTCGCTCAGACACCCCATTCAGCCGAAACGTTTTGCTCTCGCCTTGTTTTTTGCTCTAATTCTATTTCCTTTAATCGCAATCGCTTTGGCCGTAGGTACGATCGCCCTCATCGTGCCATTCCTAGCGTTTCTGGTTTGGCTTAGCGGAAGAATCCTCTACTCGAATTTTGTGGGTAATCGCATCCTCGTCTCCGGCTTGAATTATCCCCGCATTCATCGCATCGGTGAAGAGCTTCGATTCGTGATCGGTTACAAAAAGTCGGTGGATATCTTCGTTTATGAACAAGGAAACTTCAACGCTTTTCTCCTTAAGTTCTTCTTTTACCGGCGCGCCGTCTTCTTGAATTCGGAACTGCTCGAAGCGGGCGTCACGGATGATGAAATCCGGTGGTTGGTCGGAAGATTCGTCGGATACCTGTGGGCTCGCAAAAAGGCCGGCTTCTGGGGCTGGTGCATTCGTGCGGCTCAGGCCCTGCTGATCTTCGACCTGTTCCTCAAACCCTATGAGCGCGCGCTCAACTACACAGGCGATAGGATCGCCCTCGCAGTCATCGGCGGCGACGTCTCGAGCGCCACCGCGGCGATGCAGAAGCTATTCGTCGGCCGCCAATTGGGTTATTCGCTGAATCCTAATGGCATCGTGGATCAGCATAGGCTCATCAAGGGCTCTGTGTTTGCCTTCCTTGCGCGTCTCGGTTCCTCCTTTCCCCACATGACCGCGCGCTACGTCGATTTGATCGAATTCGCCAAGCAGAAATATCCGGCCCAGTTCGAGCGCTTCGAGGCCGCTAACCCCGGCTTGCCTCCCGATCTTCCGCGGCTCATCGCGCTTCCAAGCGCCGCCGCCGTGCGGCCTGGCAGCCGCGATCCTGTTTGGGGAAGTCTCGCCGCGGCAATCCTTTTGGTCGCGGCAACCACCTTCGCTACCTTCAAAATCGTCCTGCCGCGGCTCAAAAGTGAGCAGCAGCTCGCGGCCGCAACGAACCTAACGCCCCTACCCGCCATCAGTACCGGAACGCCGGCGCAAGCCGTCGAACCGCAGCCGACCGCGGATCAAACCGTGGACGTCGCATCCCATTCGGTCCTGCCCTACACCTCGATCGCCGGCAGCTTCAGCGTCCTGTTCCCCGGCGCCCCTTCTGAAAAGACCGAGCAGGTTACTCTAAGTGGCGGCGGCACGGCGCCCTTCTTCGAAATTACCTATCAAGACACCGATTGCGCTTATTTTGTGATGTACTACGACGATCCTGCGGTGGATTCCGCGCGCGAATCCGCGCCGCTACTGGAACATCTTCGCGACAGCTTCGTGCAGGAGATCAAAGGTACATTGGTTAGCGACGAACCCTTGAACTTAGTTGGGGCGCCTGACGCTGTCCCAGGTCGAGCTTCCGCGATAAGCGGGGCAAACGGGACTACTTACAATCTGCATATCTTCCTCTGGGGTCATCGTGTCTACCAGGTCGTCACAGTTGCCAGCTCACAAAGCTCGGCGGATGGTCCCGCGCGTTTTTTGGATTCGTTTAAGATCCTCTGAAGCGCTTCCGGAAACGCACGGCCTACATATGCCGCCGCGCTTCCCGCTGCTGGATCTGCGACGCGAAAACGATCGACGGATGCAGCGCCCACACAAACAACAACACTGCCGCCGCTATCTTCCCGGCCAGCACCCATATCAGCACGCCCGCCACTCCGAAAACCACCGTCTCCAAGATGTGATACACCCTGCAGATGTTCAGCTTCGTTCTGCGCTCCTGCGTGAACGCCGCGCTCTGCCATTCGAGCAGCCGCCGTCCCCGCGCCATTCGATACAACGACCGTACTAAAGCGTCGGCTGAGATCGCGGCCTTATGCGCCGAACCTTCGATCAATACAAAGACCATCACCGCAATCCCTGGCACTCCCCGCAACAGCCGCATCGCGTCCCTTAATCGTCCCTTCACCGCTTCGCCCACCGCCATCCCCATCAAATGCAGATAAAGCGGACTCATCGCTAACAGAATCAGCACAACCAACGCCCCATGCGCGGCTTCGAACCCTCTGAACGTCGCAATCGCGATTCCCATCGGCAGGGCCGCCGATAGCAGCACATCCGCTACGTTGATTTTGCCGAACGCCGAAATCCGCCGGCCTCCCAGCTTCTCCAGCAGAAACCGCCCATTCTGCCAATCCCCTCGCAGCCAGCGGTGGTTGCGCAGGCACCCGGCCGCATGCCCCTTCGGTATAGGTTCGAACAGCATCACGCCCATCAAAGCGCCCGTCGGCAGCAAGCCCGACTCCACGTAATCGTGGCTCAACACGCAATCCTCCGGGATCGCGTCGCTCAACACGCTTTGATACGCGTTCACATTTATACTGCCTTTGCCCCAAAAACTGGTGCGCTCGAACGCGTCCTGGAAGAACTCTCTCTTCGGGCGCCACGCTCCTTTCTTCCCGCCGCTGTTATCGTTCGAGATCCACGGCTGCACAATCCCATACCCCCGCTCGACCCCCTTCCCGTCCTCTGTGATGCGCGGATGATTCAACGGATGCGCGTGAGCGCCTATCATCCGATGCACCGCTTGCGGTTCGAGCCGCGTATCCTCGTCCAGCACGACGACGTACTTCGCTCCCCGTAATCGGCTTAAATTCCCCACGGTCCGGTCGAAGGTATTCTCACCGGCGCCGATCAGCGCGAAAAGTTGATGCAGCTTGCCTCTCTTTCGCTCCCAGCCGATCCAGCAGCCTTGTGTCTTGCAAAACCGGTGCTCGCGATGCAGCAGAAAAAACGGCTTCAGATCCCGGTACTCTGGTTTTTCATTCAGCTCGGCTATCGCTTCCGCGCAGAAATCCACCAGCTCCCGCTCCTCGGCTGTAGCCTTCTGCCTGTCGCAATCGGGCAAGTCGCTCAGCAGCGCTAGCGACGCGTTGGAATCTTTAACTTCCTTCCAGTGCCTCTCCAAAGTTCGGATTAGTCCGTCGACATGACCTTTATCGAACAGTAACGCCGGGACCGCGATCACTGTCTTGTATTCTTCCGTCAAGCCGGAGCTTAGATCTAACTCGGGCAGTACTCTCGGCCGGCTCAAGTAGTTCACGCCCGCAACGATCCAACCCCGCACCGTCGAAGCCGCGATTAGAAATAAACTGGCCACGACTAACACCGAAATCGCGACAGGGTCTCCCGGCCGAATATAAAGCCAGGAAAAAAAAGCCGTTAAGAGGATGGTTCCCACGAAAAACATCCATACGATTCCCTTCAGTCTCTTGCTTCCGTAATCGAGCCGGTTTGGCCTCGGCTGCTTGCCGAGATGCCGCAGAAGTATATCCACGCCCGCCGGCTCCAATAAGTAATAACCGGCGTGCGAAACCAGTCTTCGCTCCTTTGCCGCGTCTATCTCATGCCCGGAAGCCAGTCGCACCGCCGCCTCGCAGATCTCCGCTTCCGTTAAACCGTTATTTCGAGCCAGCTCCGCCGCGCGATCCAGATACATTTTCTTCGTCGCTGGATGCAGCAGCTCGTACAACTGCGCGGGATCCGAGTCCAATATCGCTTCTGGTCTTAACTCGACGGATTTAGATGCCAATAGCGTCATGTTGCACTTTCCGCGCGGCGCGAACTTCTTTGCGTTACGACCGGTTAACGGTCCGTCGCCTCTCGAGCCTGGCGGGCCGCATCCGCTCTCGGCTTCTCGGCAACCGCGCAGGTAATCACTGGATACCGGCTGTCGTGGAAATCCAGTTCTTCGGGGCTCAGTTCTTCCGCGGAAACGCCGCTTAATGACGCATGGCAGCTTAGTAAGTTGCCATAGGTCGTAACTTGCACATTCGAGTAATCTCTTAGCATGGCCTCGAAAGCGTCCGGATAAATGCGCCAGTAATCTTTCGGATCTCGATGCACCCGCTGCGCGTTGGGCGTCAGGCAGAACACTTTGCCTCCCGGCCTCAGCCATCGAAGTACATTCTGCAGCACCTGCGACGGCCGCTCGCAATGCTCCAGCACGTTGAACAAAAGAATCGAATCGCGCGATTCCGCTTCGCACGCCGAACTGTCGTGTGCATCTCCGGCGAAATCCACTCCAGGCTGAGCGCTCAGCTCCATCACCGCGAAACTCTTCCCGTGCTCCAGCCCGTACTCCTCTTGACTTTCCTGGCGGCCCCCGATCTCGAGTATGTCGCCCACCACTTGGTCTCTCACCTGCGCAACAAACCGAGACAGGTAATACCGGTCTATCGGAGTTCCCCGCGAAAACCCGTAATACGGGCAAAATGGCGAAAGACGCCGGAACTCTCCAAAATCGATTTCGCCTCTCGGCGACGTAAGTAGCCCCAGCCTCTCTAATCGATCAACCGCCGCGCCGAACTCTTCCCTGTCGAATCTCTCCTCGTAATCGGCCCGCAGCTCGAAATGCTTTCCCAATGCCGCCGTTAACCCCAGCGTTCTCCCGCTGAGTTCCGTAAAATCGGCTATGCGCGTTTCGTTGTAGAGCCGCTCCATTTCTTCGGCGGGCGGTTCCCAATGCCGAATATCGGCGGCATTCGCCAAGCCATAAGCCACATCCGCATATGCCTCCGGCGCGACTGCGAACCGGTTCCCGGTCAGGATCAGCGCCGCGCCTTCCTCCGCCTTGTAATTCAGCTTTGCCGCGAATCCTTGCAAATCGGAGGGCTGTAGTCCGCAAGCATCGCTGTAGGCCGCGAACGCTTGCTCCGGAGCTCCATGATGCACGAACGCTTCTAACACCGAAATGAGGGAAGCGTCCAGAGCGCCTCTCAGCGGGTCGGCCATATTAGTGATCGAATCTCGCGTGATCTTTAGCTTGGCGACCGGCTTGCACGTTCGGCTGGCGTACATCAAAAGCCGAAATTATCATCTCCCTATTACACTGTCAAGACTTTATCCGCCGCTGTTGCCGCTAATTCGTTAAATTAACCGCTAAATAGAAAAATTGCTAGACAACCGCTAAATAAAAAACCGGATGGCATTGCGCCATCCGGTCTCGTCTCGGAGCGGTGGAACTCACGAGAGAAATTCGCTGGTAATCGTAACCCGTTCCTAGTGGCTCGTATCCCCTGGCTGCTTTGCGCTTGAGGTGGTCGGCTGCGTTCCGTTACCGGATCCCGCCACCACGCCTTTGTTCACCAGTACCTTCACCTCCACGCGTCGGTTCAACTTACGTCCCGCCGCCGTGTTGTTCGCCGCCGCTTCATGTGTCGTGCCCATGCCCGCCGGCGTTAAAATTCGATGAATCGGAATGTTGCCCTGCTCTTCCAGATACTGGATCACCGCGTGCGCTCGCTTCTCGCTCAGGTCCTGGTTCAGCGCCGCATTGCCGGTCTTGTCCGCAAATCCTGCCACTTCCACTACGTAGCCTTTTTCATTCAGCGCCTTCTGCGCCAAATCGTCCAGCTTCTGTTTGTCTTCTGCCGAAAGCACCGTGCTGTTGATCCGGAAATACACCACCTCCGAATACTTGGTGTCGTAATTGTCCAAATCCGAGACGCGGTTGTTCACATCCGAAACCCCTTGGTTCGCCTGGTCGGCTTCGGTCTTCACCTGGCCCACCTGCGTCTGCACCTGGCCCACCTGCGTTTGCGTCTGCTTCTCGGTATCCTCCAACTGGCCCTGCCGCGTTTCCATCTGTCCCGCGCGATTCTCCAGCGTTCCCGTCCTGCCTTCGAGCGTTCCCGTTCGCGCCTCGAGCGGCGCCACCCGCGTATCGATCTGCCGCGACGCCTTCATCGAGTTCGGATCGAACGTCACCTTCTCCGCGATCAGATCGCCCTTGTCGCTCCCCTTGCCCTGCACCTCTACGCGCAAGCCCGGAACCAGCGAATCCAAATTCATCGCCGTGTGCCGCCCGAAGCTCTTCTTCAGTTCGATCTTCGTAGTATTCGTCAGATCCACTGTTCCAATGCTGTCGTCATCGCCGCGCACCTTCAGCGTGTCGCCCTGGTGCGCCACAATTACGCCCTGTACCTTGCTCTTCTCTCCGGCCGTAAACGTGCGCGTATTCGGCTCCACGCGAGCCATCGCCAGCGTCGCCGCCAGCAGCCCCGCCGCCGAAATTCCCAGCACTCCTCGCGCTAACTTCCATGTCTTTGTCTGTTTCATAGTTTGGTTTGTACGCCTCCTGTACTTTCCTGGCGCAACAACGTTTGCGAGTACTCTACTCTTCGCGTGTTAGACGTCCGCCCTTTTGTACGCGTAACTTAATTTTCGCAATCCGGCTCTAGTATCTGCGCGCATTCCGCTAAGCCATTGCTTTTGAGTGATATAACAAATCCACATGCCCGCCCCTCGCGAGCCTCTCTCGCCCGCTCCACGCCCTTTCTACGGCTGGTGGGTCGTCGCTGCCGCCTTCATCACCTTCGGTCTCGCCGTAGGCGTCCCCTACTACAACCTCCCTTTCTTCTACGACTACTTCCAGAAATCGTTCCACTGGAATCTCAGCCAGATTACACTCGGCTTCCCCGTCGCGGCATTGCTCACCATCTGGGTCGGCCCCGCTCTTGTTCCCCGCTTCAGCCCGCGCAAACTCATCGTCTTCGGGGCCGCGCTCACTGCTCTCGCCCTGTTCGGCTTCGGAATCATGCGCGGCGCGCTCGCCATGTACTTCCTTCTCTATTTCATTTACACCGTCGGCTACATCTTCTCCGGCCCCATCCCGCACCAAATTCTGGTCTCCTATTGGTTCCGAGCTAAGCGCGGCCGCGCCATGGGCATCGTCTATGTCGGCGTCGGCCTGTTCGGCGGCCTCGGCTCCTTCTTCGTGCACTCCGTCACCGCCCGCTTCGGATTTCAGACCGCCCTGCTCTCGCTCGCCGGCCTCACCCTGCTCATCTGGCCCCTCGCCATTTTCCTGTTGAAAGACAAACCGGAAGATCTCGGCCAGTTTCCCGACGGCCTCCGCGAGCCTCCTCCCGACAGCCGCCTCGCGCCCCACAGTTTCCGTTACCTGCTGCGCAGCCCGGCGTTCTGGATGCTCCTCTTCGGCAGCATCTGCTCCATCGGCTCCATCGGCTCCATCAACACGCACATGAAGTTCGTCTTCCGCGATTCCGGCTTCGCCAATCAGGCCCTGCTCGATTCCACCTGGACCACCGCCTCTGTCCTCATCCTGTGGTCCAGCATCGTCGGCCGCCTTGGCATCGGCTATCTCGCGGATCTTTTTTCGAAGAAGCGCGTCATGACCGCCACCTACTTCATCGTCGCGCTCACCATTCTTCTCTTGTTATGGGTCTCGCCTTCGCACACCGGCTCCGTCTACATCTTCGCCGTGGTCTTCGGCTTCTCCATGGGCGCCGATTACATGCTCATCCCGCTCATGGCCGCCGAGCAGTTCGGCATCAATACCCTCGCCCGCGCCATGGCCGTCATTCTTCCCTTCAACACCATCGGCCAGACCTGGTGCCCCTACCTGGTCTCGGCCCTCCGCGAGCGCTTCGGCAACTATCTCGCGCCTATGGCAGTCGTCTTCGCCATCGCCATGCTCGGCGCGCTCGCTATCGCCGCCATGCCGCGCCGGCCCGAATCGTAAACCGGAATCTATCTCCCCGATTTCCCTGCGCTCGTAGCCGGCTTCGCCTTATTCGGCTCCTCCGCCGCCGGCTTCGGCGCCGGATGCGGCGGAGGCAAAGCCTTTCGCGGCAGCATCTCTTCCCGGTTCGCCGTCAGATACACGAACGCCGCCACGATCGTCGCCGCCTGCTTCAAATCCGGCTCTGAAACGTGATCGTAGAGGTCCATGTTCGAATGGTGCGTCAGTGTCCCATACTCCAGCGTGTCCTGTACGAATTGGAAGCCCGGCAGCCCCACCGCGTTAAAGCTCAAGTGGTCCGTACCCCCCGTATCGCGCACCGTAATCGCTCCCGCGTCCATGTCTTTAAAAGCCGCGAACCACTGCTCGAAGATCGGCCGGCACATATCGTTCTGCTGTAGATAAATTCCCCGAATCTTCCCGCTCCCGTTGTCCACGTTGAAGTAGCCGTCCAGCTTCGCGTGCTCCGCCGTGAGCTTCATCGTCTCGGGATCGCCGAAATGCTCCTTCACATATGCCTTCGATCCCAACAGCCCTTCCTCTTCGCCGCCCCACAACGCCATCCTCACCGTGCGGTCCATCTTCAGATTCAATGTCTTCAGCAGCCGCATCGCTTCGATCATCACCACGCTTCCCGCCGCATTGTCGGTCGCGCCCGTTCCGCCGTGCCAGGAATCCAAATGCGCGCCCAACATCACAATCTCATCTTTCTTCGCCCCGCCCGGAATCTCCGCGATCACATTCACCGAATCCTGCGGCGCCAGCACCTCAGTCTTCACGTCCAGGTCCAGCTTCACCGGTATCTGGTGCGACAGCAGCCGGTAGATGCGGTTGTAATGCTCCGGCGTCACTACAATGCTCGGCGGCGGTATCGGCTCCTTCACGTCTCGGTCTCCCGCCGAGGAGCCGAACACCGTGCCATCGTCGCCCGCATATCCATAACTCAAAACCGCCGCCGGCTGCTCGGCCGTCAAGAACGCCGCTATCTTTTTTCGCAATGCGCGCAGTTGCTCGGGCGTCAGATCCTGCCAAGCCGCCGGCATCCTCGACCGGAACGCCGCCGCATTCCCGCCCGGCACGCCTTCCGGATACTTCTCCAGGTCCGCCAGCTCGCTCTCGCTATAGCGCGATAGCAAAGGCTTCAGCCCCAGCTCGATTTCGTGCATCGTCGTCGCCAGCACCACCTTGCCCTTCAGCTTGCCCTTGTACTTCTCCATGTCCGCTTCCGTGTAAATCGGAGCGATCGTAGCCTCCGCCGTCACCGGTCCATTCGTCGATCCGCTCCACGCCAGCGGAAACCCGATCAGCGGCATATACTGGGGCTCGCTCATCGCCGCATAGTATTTGTCCACTCGCCAGCTCCGCCCGAACGGCCCCCATTTCTCCGTCTTGGCGTTCATGCCCAAATCGCTCATCTGCTTCACCACCCAATCGGCGGCCTTATAGAAGTTGGGCGTGTTCGTCAGCCTGGGCCCGTTCACATCCGTCAGGTAGAACAGCGTGTCCATTGCCTTCGAATGTTCGCGCTCCTCGGCGCGCAGCCGCTGAATCGTATAGAGGTCTACTTTTTCTTCCGCCTCCGCTGCCGCCGGAACCAGAATCGCCAACGCAGCAACGCAACCGGCAACGCTTCGAATAAACATAGATCAAAGCGTATCAGGCTCACGCCTCTCAGCGCAGGATGGCGCGATCTTCACCTCTTGCGCCCCCGCCTGCTGATCCAGAACCGCATCGGCGCTACAGTAGCTTAAGATGACATGCCCGAATTGCGGATTGGCCAATCCCGATACTGCTAAGTTCTGTGCGAACTGCGGAACGCCGTTCGCCGCCGCCCCGCCGCAGCAACCCTACAACGCCTATCCGAACCAGCCGCAGTACCAACCGGCACCGCCCGCCGGCGGCAATTCCATGGGCAAGAACATCGCCATCGGCTGCTTAATCGCGGTGCTCATCGTCATCTTGTTTGGTCTTTCGTGCACGCGCGCCTGCTTCCGGCGCCACCGCTACTACCGCTATGGCGCGGCCGCCATTCTCACGACAACCGCGCCGTCCCTCGCCCTTCCGCGCCCACTCTAAATCCGCGGCCGGGCGCTCAGTCTAAAACTGATACCGCAGTGAAAGCTGCAAGTTCCTCGGATTCGACGTCGATTTCTGCGTCACTTCGCCGAACTGCGGTGACGTCGGATTGTAATTCGGGCCGCCCGTTTGGTCCGTTCCCGCCCAGTTCGGATGATTGATGAAGTTATACGCTTCCGCTCGGAACTCGAAATAGTTCTTCTCGGTAACCGCAAACTTCTTGAGCAGCGATACGTTCCAGTTCTGGAACCCAGGCCCGTAGATGTTATCCCGAATCCCCGGCTGCAAATTGAAGGTGCCTGTCGCTGGCGCAGTAACATCGGCTGTAAAGTACTTCGGTGAGCCTGCTTTTCCATTCGGCCCGGCAAAATCGCCGACGATAGTCGGCGCCCCCGATTGCACCCACAATTGCCCATCCGGCGCGCCGCATCCGAAGCTGCCGAATTCTCCAACGCCCGCATAGTCGTTGTTCGTTCCAATGCTGCACGGGTTCCCGGTCTGGAATTGGGCGCTCCCGCTCAGTTCCCAACCGCCCAGCAGCTTGCTGGTCAAACCATGCTGAGCCCTGAAGAACGGCAGATCGTACACATAGTTGATGATCAGCACATTCCGCGTGTCGAACTCCGACGGCCCCCACAAGTTACTCGTATTATAAGTGTCCGGAACAATATCCCTGTAATTCGAGCTATTGTCCATGCTCTTCGAAAGCGTATAACTAACTCCGAACATCGAGCCCGAAGTGAACGACTTGTTCCAGGAAATCTGCAGCGAGTTATACATCGAGTTCACCACGCTCTCTTCTTCCTGAATCTCGGCATAGCCCTTATAAGGCCGTAGCGCGTTTACGTTCACGCCCGGATTCGCATATAGGGCGCCGGCTTGAGGTTGGTTGATGTCGTATACATCCCAGCCGTGCAATCCCCGGTGCGCGACATACGCCACCGACAGCGCGGATTTCCAGAACAATTCCCGCTCCACCGTGAAGTTCCAATTCCACGCCTCAGGCGGCTTCAGGTGCGGATTCAGCGTTGTAATCGTGAGTGCCGCCGCAGTCCCAGTCGTCAGCGAGGCGCCCGGATCGTCCACCCTCACGTTCTGCACCGTCACGAATGGCTGAAACGGTGAATTGCCGCCCGGGAAAATATTATCGAGCAGTCCCATGCGCGTGATGAACCGCCCCCCGCCCGCGCGAATCACCGTCTTCGGCGTCAGCTCGTACGCGATCCCGACCCGCGGCTGGAACTGATTCGTCGGATGTACGTACCACTTCGATATGTTCGGATCGAAAAGGCCGTTGCACGAAGCGCCGTCGCAGGCCGGCGTGCCGTCCGCTAGCACGCGCCCCTGCGCCGAACTCGGAAATTGGCTGAATCCCGGGATCACCATGCCGTCATACGGATTGCCCGTGCCTAAAATCACGTTTCCGGTTTTAGGATTGACCTGCGGCGCCGTCGCCGGATTGTATAAGTTCCCGTCGAAGTAATCCGCATTTCCCCACAGCGGGTAAAAATTAATAATCGTCGTCTCGCGGACGCCATAATCGATGTGTAACTTCGGAGTTACTTTCCAGGAATCCTGCGCGAACGCCTCGTACATCTGCCCGCGCCACGTCGTGTACGCTCGCGGTCCAATCTCCGTATAGCTATCGGCGTATCCTAGCGCCAGGTTCGCGAGCCCCACTCCCGAAGTCGCGCCCGTTCCCGCGTCTGTAAACGTGAAGGTTCCGTTCTGGTTGTTGCTTCCGCCCGGCACCGTCGACACGTTAATCTGGTCACCGTCGTTCTCGCCCGAGTATTCGAAATAGAAGCCGAACTTGAACGTGTGATTCCCCGCCACCTTCGTCACGCTATCGGAGGCCGTGTAGATCGGGCCCGACGAATGCGATGGATAAGGGCCGCCCGCCAGTCCGTAAAAATTCGGCACATTCACGGTAGGAATTTTTCCCGGAATATCTTTGCCGCCGAAGATGTAGGGATACGTGATCGGCGGATTGAAATCCTGCCGGTTGAACCCGATAAGCGACGTGTCGACCGGAATCTTAACGTCGTCCAGGCTCACGGTCGCGCGCGCCTCATTGATCAGTGTCGGATTGATCGTCCACGTCCACGCCAGCGTATTCGTTTGGTTCGGCCGGATGAAATACTTGCCGGTCTCGCCCGACCCCTGATCGAACGGCTGGAACTCGAAGTACGAAAAATCCGTGCGCCGAAACTCGATGTGATGCTGCTCGGTCGGCAGGATATCGACGTTGATGGTGCCCTTGCGCTGGTTGTAAGGATGCGCGGCTTCAGCGATCCAGTTGTCGTTCCCGCTCAAAAATCCCGGGGTCGGCGCGGGATACGCGTCTAGAATCGCAATACCGTTCGGGCTAAGTTGGCTCGTGGGTATGATGTTGCCCGGAATTGGCTGGCAACTCGCGGCTTTCGTATTGGGACAAGTGCCCGGATAATACAGTTGATGCGTGCCGCTGTACCACGGGTTCGAGCCCAGTAACTCGCTAAAATTTCCCGTACGCATCAAATCGGTCGGCACGGCCTGCAACTGCGTGTCCGTCGCGCGGTCGCGAATCCAGTCTTCCGCCACAAACCAGAACAGCTTCTGCCGCAGCGCGTCCCATTTGCCCGGAATCGCCACTGGCCCGCCCACCGAAAAGCCAAAGTTGTTATACCGGAACGGCGACGCGAAGTTCGTCAGCGTGCTCAGGTTCCGCGTCCATGTGTTCGCGTTCAAATCCGAGTTGCGGAAATACTCATACAAGCTGCCGTGAAAATCCGTCGTGCCGCTCTTGGTCACGATACGGATCTGCCCGCCCGCCGCGCGCCCGTATTCAGCCGCGTAATCGGCGGTCAGCACTTGAATCTCTTCCGTCGCATCCACGTTCGGCACGCCGATGCCTGTGCCATTGGCGCGCGTACGCACCGCCGGCGCTCCGTCCATCGTGATGATCGTGTCCTGCGATCGCGCGCCGTTGATCTCATAACTTCCGTTGCTCAAGCTGAAATTGAAATCGCCCAGCGTCGTTCCCGCTTGGCCCCCGCTCCGCACGCCCGGCAGAAGCTGCGCCATGAAGATCGGATTGCGGCCGTTCAACTCCTGGTCCTGCACCTGCCGCCCCGTGACTTCCGATTGCACTGCGCCCGATTCGGTCTGTAAAATCGCCGCCGTCGCCGACACTTCTACCGTCTCGGTCGGCTGCCCGACGGCCAGATTCGCGTCCAGCGAAAGCGTCGTATTCGCGTCCAGCTTATTGCGCGTGCTCTCGAACTTCTTGAAGCCGCCCGCCTCGGCGGTCATCGTGTAATAAGCGGGCTGCAGATTCGGAACCGTGTAATGTCCCTGCGCGTCGGAGCTGACCGTGTGCTCCTCGCCGGTTCCTTCGTTCTTGATCGTCACCTTCGAACCGGGTACGATCGCCCCCGATGGATCTTTCACGAATCCTGTGATCGTGCCGGCATCGGACTGTGCGAATGCGGCAGTGGAAAATGCGAGACAAGCGGCGAACAACAAGCCGGCATACAGGCAAAGACACGTAGCCTTCGCGGATACACTTTTCCCCATACAAGCTCCCTTGGCAACACGCGGCCTCTTGAGGGCCACTCCCGGCCATGCCCAACTCCCGGCCATGGCTCATTAGATCAAGAGAAGTATATCCGCGAAATTAGGTGCGGTGCAATCGTTTGCACGCACTTTTCTGTGTAAGTTTTTTATGTCGAATCGGTGACGCGAAATCGCGTCCACCTTTTGGTCGAGACGCCGGCCGCCTACTCGGCCACCCGCTTCCCGAATTTCGCCGCGCAGCCAAGCGCCAGCAATCCGCCGATCGCAATCAGCGCGCCCGTCCCCGGCTCCGGCGTCACGATTCCGAAAAAGTTGACGCTCACGCTCGCCGTGTCCGTGTATCCCGCATATCCATTCGGCAAGCTGCCCTCGATCTCCAACGTGACATCGAACGGACTGCCCGGCGTGTGGGCATACGGCGCGCCCGTGGTCCCCGAGGGATTTTCTTCGTACTCTGCGACCTGCACTCCATCAATCGAAAGCAGCGCGTCTCCGAACCCTGTCCCGAACGTGTTCGTGCTCGTCAACGTGGTGCCCACCACGCCCTGTATGTACCAGCCCGTGCTGTCTCCCGGCAATGAAAACTGCATCGTTGCATCCGCCGTACCAGCGCTATTGCTCGTCAGCGTCACGCTCTCCGTCGCCGTGTATTCGCTGTACTCGGGAAGCAGTCCATAACCCGCCGTCCCCAGATAGTCGACGAAGCCCGGATTCGCGATCGGATTCACCGGCCCCGGCCCACTCAGCGAATATGTCGCCGACGCCGTCACGCCCGCGCCCGGCGTGATGGAACACGACGCCCCCGATGGGCAGACAGGATCTGCCAGGACCAAAGCCGTAAGCGAAAAGAAAAGAAGTGCAAGTTTCATAAACGGAACCTCCCTTGCAAACTGTCCCATACCTAACCGGCCCTGGCCAGTACTGTGAGTCCTTGCGGATCATCCTTGGCTCCACTGGCCTCGTTTGCGGAATCCGCTACCGCCCTGCGCCGCGCGCCCCTTCGTTCCGCCGGCTCAGTGCCGGCTTGAGTAGCGCGGACCGCTCAGCATCATAATGTCTCTTTGTCGAGTTCCCGGTTTCGAATACGCGCCCAGCGCCAACAATGTGGCCGAGGCAGATGCGTGGTTCGGATCATCGGGCACGGCGAAACAGATCACAGAATATTTTGAATGTGCCGGTAACTGGCCTCAAAGAGGATTCGCGGCCGCCCGCTCGCCCCGGGAGCTCGTAACCGATTGAGGAGGGTTGGTTGCGGGGGCAAGATTTGAACTTGCGACCTTTGGGTTATGAGCCCAACGAGCTACCTGACTGCTCCACCCCGCACTTGCATCGTAACAAACCGCCTCCCTCCGCACCACCCGCGCCGCCCCTCTTTTCCCTCCGCACTTCCACCAGTCCCGACCTTCTCCCTTACCATGACCGTCCCCCTTCACCCGCCGTTCTAAAGTAGTAAGAAGTAGCCGCCTGAACTACCTTCATGCCACTCAGCGCCCCTTCCCCCCGCAAACGCGCCCACCCGGCCGGCGCCGCTCTTGCCCCGCGTCTCGACGCCCCGGATCTTTACCTGAATCCTCACCTGAGCCTGCTCGCCTTCCAGCGCCGCGTGCTCGAAGAAGCCGAAGATCCCGCGACCCCACTGCTCGAGCGCATCAAGTTCGTCTCCATCCTCGGCTCCAACATAGACGAGTTCTTCATGGTCCGCGTCGCCGGCCTCTGGCAGCAAATCGAAACCCGCACCACCGAGCTCAGCATGGACGGCCGCTCCCTCAGCGAACAGCTCGAACTCATCCGCCACGAAGTCACCGGCCTTGTTTCCAAAATTTACCGCCTTTGGCGCGAAGAGCTCATGCCCGCCCTCAAGGAGGCCGGCATCTTCATCCTCGATCTCAACGAACTCAACCCCCAGCAGAAAACCGCCGCTGACGATTACTTCCGCCGCATCGTCTATCCCGTCCTCACGCCGCTTGCCGTCGATCAGGGCCGTCCCTTCCCCCACATCTCCAACCTCAGTCTCAATGTCGCCGCTGTCGTCACCAACGGCGACACCCAGGAGCGCTTCGCCCGCATCAAAGTCCCCGACACGCTCCCCCAACTCGTCCCTCTTCCCTCCCAAGCCGGCGAGCTCGCCTTCATCTGGCTTGAGCAGGCCATCATCGCCAACCTCCGCCTCCTGTTCCCCGAAATGGACATCGCCGCCGCCGACCTCTTCCATGTCACCCGCGACGCCGAGCTCGCCATCCAGGAACTCGAAAGCGACGATCTGCTCGAAAGCGTGCAAGAGGCTGTCTGGCGTCGCCGTTTCCGCGACGCCGTCCGTCTACAGGTCACCCGCAGCATGCCCCAGCGGCTGCTCGACGTCCTCACCAAGAACCTTGAACTAGACCAGAACGATGTCTACCGCGTCGATGGCCCCCTCGACCTCAGCCGCACCCGCGCTCTGCTCAGCCTCGACCGCCCCGCTCTCAAGGACAAGCCCTTCATGGCTTCCACTCCCAGGGGCTTCACGCCGCGCTCCGATATCTTCGCCGCCATCCGCGAAGGCGACGTTCTCCTGCATCACCCCTTCGAATCCTTCCAGCCCGTCGAAGATTTCCTCCGCGCCGCCGCCGTTGATCCCGGCGTCCTCGCCGCCAAAATGACGCTCTACCGCGTCGGCCGCAACTCGCCTCTGGTCGAAACCCTCCTCGAAGCCAGCCAGGACGGCAAACAGGTCGCGACTCTCGTCGAGCTCAAGGCCCGCTTCGACGAAGAGAGCAACATCGAATGGGCCCAGAAGCTCGAACGCGAAGGCGTCCATGTCGTCTACGGCCTGCCCGGCGTCAAGGTCCACGCCAAAATGACCATGGTCGTGCGCCGCGAAGGCGAAACCATCCGCCGCTACGTCCATCTCGGAACCGGCAATTACAATCCCGCCACCGCCCGCCTCTACACCGACCTCGGCCTCTTCACCTGCAACGAGGAAATCGGCGCCGATGTCAGCGATCTGTTCAACCACCTCACCGGCTACTCCGCCAAGAAGTCCTACCGCAAGCTCCTGGTCGCTCCTCACAGCCTGCGCCAGGGCCTCGAGCGCCTCATCCGCGTGGAGATGGAGCGCCACCGCGAGCACGGCGATGGCCATCTCATCTTCAAGATGAACGCCCTTGAAGACGTCGGCATGATACGCCTGCTCTATGAAGCCTCCCAGGCCGGCGTCAAAATCGATCTCATCATTCGCGGCGTCTGCTCCTTGCGCCCCGGCGTACCCGGCGTCAGCGAAACCATCAGCGTCCGCAGCATCCTCGGCCGCTTCCTCGAACACAGCCGTATTTTTTGCTTCCACAACGGCGGCGAGGAACTCATCTACGTCGGCAGCGCCGATCTCATGCCGCGCAACTTGAACCGCCGCGTCGAAATTCTCTTTCCTATCGAGGACCGCAAGCTGGTCCGCCGTCTCCGCGACAAGATTCTCGCCAAGTATCTCGATGACGAGGTATCGGCCCGCATCATGCAGCCGGATGGCGCCTACACGCGCTCCAAGCGCCAGCCCGGCAAGCGCGTGCTTAGCAGTCAAAGCTGGTTCCTCAAGCGCCACGAAGGCTGATATGCGCTGCGCGCAGTCGGCCGGCCGCCTCCCGTGGTCGCGCCCCCCGCGCCCAAGGCGGTTCCCATCACTCTAGCCAAAGCCATCGCCGCTTGGTGTCTGCTCATGCTGGCCGTCCCGCTCGGCTCGCTTTGGCTCTGGCCCGATATCGCGCAAGGCGGCCACGGCGCCGCGCTCTTCAAGCTCGCCATCCTGTTCGGCGCCGTCTGCGCCATCGGAATCGCATTCGTCTATGCCCTCGCCGCCACTTGGTCCGCTCCCGCCAGGCGCCTCGAAAATTTCGTCGCGGCTCTTCCCACCTCCGAAACCAGCCTGCCCGACGACGGCCCCGAGGAGCTTCAAAGCCTCGCCCGCGCCATGCGCGCCATGGCCGCCCGCGTCCGCGATGTCGTCGAACACGCCAGCCTCGAATCTTCCCGCCGTGAAATCGTCCTCGCCTGCATGGCCGAAGGCGTCCTCGCTGTCGACAATACCCTCCGTGTCATCTTCTGCAACGACGCCTTCGCGAGAGCCTTCAGCGCTCGTACCCCCGTCCCCGAAGGCCGCATTCTCTACGAAGTCGTTCGCGAGCCCATGCTACGCGACGTCCTTGCCCGCGTCGTCCGCTCCGGCGCCCCCGAGACCGGCCGCTTCCAATTGCCCAGCGCCGCCGGCCGCTGGTTTGAGGCCCGCGCTCTACCCATCGGTGAGAATGCGCGGCGCGGCGCCATCATCGTTCTCCACGACGTCACCGACATCCAGCGCCAGGAGCAGCTCCGCAAAGACTTCGTCGCCGATGTCTCCCATGAGCTGCGCACTCCTCTCGCCGCCATTCGCGGCTACGCCGAAACTCTCCTCGATGGCGCTCTCGAAGACCGCGCCAACAATCGCAAATTCCTCGAAATCATCCTCGCCCACGCCATTCGCCTGAACAACATCGCCTCCGACCTCCTGGTCCTCTCCGAGCTCGATTCCGACGCTCCTCCGCCCACTCCCCCCGAGCCCATCCGCGTCGCCGAGGTCGTCGATTCGGCCCTCCACAGCGTCCAGAACGCCGCCGCCCTGCGCGGTATCCACCTCCGCCGAGACAATTGCCAGGATTGCAGCGTTTCCGGCTACCGCTTCCGCCTCGAACAGGCCCTCGTCAATCTCCTGGACAACGCCGTCAAGTTCAACCGCCCCGACGGCGAAGTCGTCATCGAATGCGCGCCCATTGCCGGCGGCCGCGTGCAAATCTCTGTCTCCGATACCGGCATCGGCATTCAAAGCGAGGACTTGAAACGCATCTTCGAGCGCTTCTACCGCGCCGATAAAGCCCGCTCGCGCCCCGCCGGCGGCACCGGCCTCGGCCTCCCCATAGTCAAGGAAGTCGTCGAGCGCATGGGCGGTTCCGTCTCCGTCGAAAGCCAGCTCGGCGCCGGCTCCAGGTTCACCATCGTCCTCCAAAGCGCCTAGCCCCGCCGCGCGCGCCCTGTCAAGCCCCGCCTCTCCTGTTGACGTTCGTACTATCCTGTGCGATCCTATAGTCCGAATGTCTACAGGAACAACCGGCGACCGCAAATCCGCGGTCCTGCAGGGCACGCTCGACCTTATGGTGCTCAAAACGCTCGAATCCATGGGGTCGCTTCATGGCTACGCCATCGCCCGGCGCATCGAACAGGTCAGCGCCGGCTCGCTCGCCATGAATCAAGGCACCATCTACCCCGCGCTCCTTCGCTTGGAACAGCGCGGCTGGATCAAAGGCGCCTGGGGCCTCTCGGAAGCCAAGCGCCGCGCCAGGTTCTATTCGCTCACCCGTATTGGCAAGAAGCGCATCGAGCGCGAAACGCAGGACTGGGAGCGCATCGCCGCCACCATGTCCCGTTTCCTCGAACCTTCCAACTAGGAGCCTGCCATGCAATGGATGCGGATTTTGTTCAGCCGCTGCGCCGCCTTCTTCCGCCGCGGCCGGCTCGATCGCGAGTTCGAAGAAGAGCTGCGCGCGCACATCGATCTCGCGACCGCGGAGAACTGCGCCCGCGGCATGTCGCCCGGCGAGGCTCGCTCCGCCGCCTTGCGCAGCTTCGGAGGCCTCACGCCGATTCGCGAAGACTACCGCGCTCGCCGCGGTCTCCCTTGGCTCGATCAAGCCGCCCGCGACGTAAGGCTCGCCCTTCGCGGGCTGCGCAAATCCCCCGGCTTCACCCTTACCGCGCTCCTCACCCTCGCCTTCGGCATCGGCGCCGTCACCTCCGTCTTCAGCGTCGTCGATGCGGTTCTCCTCAAGCCTTTCGCTTTCCCCGACCCCCAGCGCCTCCTCGTTCTGCGCGAAGCCGTGGACGATTCTTCCGCCGGCCACGCCGCGATCCCCGTCAACTACCGCCATTTCCTCCGCATTAAACAGCAATCCCATGCCATCGAAGACGCCGCCATCTTCCACCAGCGCGGCGTCAGTGTCTTCGCCGAAGGAGAGCATCCCCAAATCGTCGGCTGTGTCACTGCTTCACCCAATCTTTTCCACGTGCTCGGCGTAGAGCCCATCCTCGGCCGCGGCTTCACCGAATCCGACGCCCGGAAAGGCGCGGCTCGCGTCGTCCTGCTCAGCTACTCGGCCTGGCAGTCCTTCTTCGCCGGCGACCCCGACGCCATCGGAAAACAGCTGCGGCTCGGTGGCGAACCCTCCATCGTCATCGGCGTCTTGCCCGCCGGCCTGAAGTTCCCCCATATCGCCCTCGCTCCCAAAATCCCCTTCGCCGAGACAGCCAGCGGCGCCCAGCTCTTTCAGCCTCTCATTCCGAGCGATCTCGATCTCAAAGCCGATATGGGCAACTTCAATTACCGCGCCATCGCTCGCCTCACGCCTGGAGCTACTCTCGCCCAAGCCTCCGCCGAATTGAACGCGCTGCAGGAATCCTACAGCCTCTCGGCGCATCTGCCCTTTCGCTTCGGCATTGCGCTCACGCCGCTCGCGCAAGATGTCGCATCCGGAGTCAGCGGCGCGCTTTGGCTTCTGTTCGCTGCCGTAGCCGCGGTCCTGTTGATCGCCTGCGTCAATCTCGCCAGCCTTCAACTCGCCCGCGCCGTGAACGCCGAACGCCAAACCGCCGTCTGCGCCGCGCTCGGCGCCGGCCGCCTCCAACTGCTTCAATCCCGCCTAGCCGAAAGCCTCTTGCTCGCGCTCGCCGGTGGCGCTGCGGGCGCAGCCTTGGCGTTCGCTGGCGTGCGCCTCTTCCTCGCCTTCGTCCCCGCCAGCGTTCCGCGCATCGACGAAGTCCGCGTCAATATTCCCGTCCTTCTGTTCGCCGCCGGAATTTCCATCCTCTCCGCGTTCGCCTTCGGCGCGCTTCCCGCCTTGCGATCCCTCCGCGTTCATCCTGTCAGCGCTCTGCACTCCATCCGCATCGCCAACACCCGCCACGCTCTCGCCGCCAGAAATCTCATGGTCTCCATCCAGGTTGCCTGTACGATCGTGCTGCTCATCGTCACCTCTCTCGCTCTGCGCAGCTTCTCCCATCTCATGCGCCAGGCGCGCGGCTTTGAAACCAGTCACGTGACGCTCGCTCAAGTCGATCTCTTCGCGCCGCAATACGGCGACAACCGAGGCGACGCCGCCAAAGCCCTCCGCAGCCAAGTCATCGATCGTCTCCTCTCCGCTCTCGGCCAACTGCCAGGCGTTCGCTCCGCCGCCGTCACCAGCGTTGCCCCTCTCACCGGCGAAACGTGGGTCGATAACCTCTTCCGCCCCGACCATCCCGTTACCCCCGGCAAGGAACCCGCCGTCAACGTGCGCTGGATCGATCCCGCCTATCTCCCCACCCTCCACATCCCGCTCCTCGCCGGACGCAATCTCGCGCCCTCCGACCGCGCCGCTCCCGCCGTCGCTCTCATCTCCGAGCGCACCGCCCGAGACGGCTTCCCCGGCGAGAATCCCATCGGCCACGTCATCGTCAATCTCATCCCTGGCGACTCGCGCCCCATCCGCATAGTCGGAATCGTCGCCGACGGGCGCATCAACGGCTTGAAAGACGATGCTCGCATGGTCTATCTGCCCTACTGGGCCTACCCTCCCTATACGCTCTCTTTCCTCGTGCGCAGTTCGCGCCCCTCCGATGCCATCGCTCCCGATATCCGGCGCGCCATTTGGCATGCCGATCCTCAGCTCGCCATCCCCGCGCTCAAATCGATGGACGACCAGGTCAGCGATTCAGTCGCAACCGACCGCTTCCAAGCCACGCTTCTCGCCAGCTTCGGCATCGCCGCGCTCCTGCTCGCGCTCTTAGGAATCTACGGCGTGCTTGCCTATTCCGTCTCCCTGCGCACCCAGGAGTTCGGAGTCCGCATTGCGCTCGGCTCGGGCAAGCGCGCGCTCGTGCGCTTGGTTCTCTATCAAGCCGCGCGCCCGGTCTTCTTCGGAACATTCGCGGGCTTGCTCGCTGCCGCCGTTCTTCTGCGTTCGCTTCGCAGCCTCTTCTACCGCCCGCCTTCGTTCGATTCGCTCGCCATCGGCGCGAGCGTCGTCCTTCTCCTATTGGCCGCCACGCTCGCCGCCATCCTCCCCGCTCGCCGCGCCGCTTCCGTCGATCCCATCCGCGCACTGCGCATCGACTAGCCCGCCGCGCCACCGCCTAGCGAAAATAATACGTGCCGCCCCACGAGTTGATGCCCCACACCACCGCATCCGCGCCCACCGAAAGCGATTGCAGCTCGCCCGGAATGTAGTCCCATCCTCCCGTCCCCGCGTTGTACCGCCAGATCAGGCCCTGCGCGTCGATGCCCCACACGCTCCCGTCATATGCCGCCTGCACCTGCGTCAGTGGCTGCCCCTCGATATGCTGCCACTCACCGCCCTGCGCATTGAAACGGTATGTCAAGCCCGCCGCATCCACCGCCCAAACATTCGCGCTCGATCCCACCGAAATCTGCGCCATCGCTCCGGGCGCCGCCACAAAAGCCTGCGACTGCGCATCGAAGCTCTCCACCCCTCCCTGCGCGTCAATCGCCCACGCCGCGCCGTCCACTCCCACCGCAATCTGCCGCACTGCGCTCCCCATCGCCGTCCAGTTCTGCGCCGTCCCATCGAACCGGTACGCCGTGCCGTTCTTATCCAGCGCCCATACATCGCCGTTGTCCGCTGGAATCACCTCCGCCATCGTGCCCGCCATCAGGTCCCAATTGGCCTTCGCGTAATCGTACCGGTACACCGATCCCCAGGGATTCACGCCCCACGCCGCGCCGTCTCTGGCAACGCCGATCTGCGCCAGCGTTCCCGGAATCTGCCGCCACTGCTGCGCCAGCGGATTGAATGTATAAATCTGCCCCGATGCGTTCACGCCCCACACCGTCCCATCCGATGCAGCCGACAACTGCGCAAGCTGTCCTGGAATCTCGTGCCAGCTATTCAGCGTCACCGTTGGCGGAGAAAGCTCCGCGATGGCGTCACCCGCCATGCTCCAGGCCGACCCGTCTACGCTCGCCGCCACCTCCGTTCCCTCCGTGCCTGTCGAGTAAAAATCGTTCAACGCCGCGTTATATCGCCACGTCGTCTCGCCTTGTGACATCCATGCGTTCGCGTCCGATCCAACTGCGAGAACCGCTCCCTCCATCCCGGAACCGATTTGGTCCCACGCTTGCCTCAACCGATTGAAGTGATACACATTCCCGCCTGCGTTGACGCCCAACACTCCCCCATCCGCGCCCACTTGAATATCGGCAAGCTCCCCGGGAACATACTCGAACGCCCCCAGCCCCGGATTGAATCGAAAGATCGCTTGTGAGTTATTGATCCCCCATACCGCCCCGTCGAATCCTACGGCAATCGTCGACAACTCGCCCGGTACGTTCTTCCACGTCTGGCTCGCCCCATCGAAGTGAAAAATGGCTCCGTTTGCGTTGACGCCCCACGCGTCGCCGTCACTGCCCGCCGCAATTTGGGCGAGCGTTCCCGGCACTTGCTCAAAACTCTGCGATGCCGCATTCCACCGGTAAATGTTGCCAAAAACATCCAGGCCCCATGCCACGCTGCCCGATACCGCCATGTGATAGAGCAGCACGTTTGAAACAAAATTCCACGCCTGCGTCTGCGGAGTATATACATAAATGCCCTGGTACCACTCCGTGGTCCATACCGCCGCGCCCGAACCGGAAAACAAATAGAGCGGAAGCCTGTTTGGCGTCGCAATCGTCGCCGGTTCCGCCTCCCCCCACGAGTTCAACAGCTCAAACGCATTCACGCTTCCCAGTCCCGTCACCTCGCTCGCGTTCTGCCCCGAGTCATAGCCCTCGTATCCGTTCGCGCAATCCGGACTTCCCGCTGTGCACGGCACTTCGTTAGTTCCTTCGTCAATCGAATGAAATACCGGCGCGAAATTCGCCAGCCGGTACAGCTCGGGATTGACGTTCCCCTGCGCCTCGCCGGTCGTCTCATCGAGCAGCGCCACTATCCCCGCCATCGCCGGCGGCCCGCACGAAGTTCCGCCCACCACCTCCAGATTTCCGCCCGCATTCCGGAATCCATTGACACAACTCCGCTGCGAGCAGATAAGATATCCCACCTGGTTCGGCGACGCAGCCAGCACCACGTCCGGAACGTCTCTGGTCCCGTCGGCGGCGATGTTAGTCCCTGCCTGCCACGCCGGCTTTCGAAAAACCGTGCTCCTCCCTCCGCCCGTCGCCAGCAGTGTTCCCGTCAGGCCGCTGTCATTCCACGGTATCTCCGGCACATATCCGCTCGCCGATCCACCCCTGCGGTTGTTGACCGGCCCGAAAACTTCCGGGCTCCCAAGCAGCGTCGTCCCGCCCACCCCCGTCACATACGGGATGCTCGCCGGCGCAACCACCGCTAATCCCTTCGTCGCGGCTTTCTCGTTCGGCGCATCGCATTCGGCCGCTCCCGCGTCCCCCGAGGAAGCCAGCGCCGTGATGCCCTGCGCGTTCGCTTGTTCGAACAGGTCCGCGATCGAATTCAAGTTCGCCGCCCCGACCTGCGCCTCGCACTCCCCGAAGCTCATGCTCAAAATCGGCGCCAGGTTATGCTCGATCGCATACGCCGCCGACGTGAATGGGTCCGTCGAATTCACGTAAATGATCGTCGCGTTTCTCGCTATGCCGCCCGACCACTCGAGATCCAAATCGGCCTCCGTCTCAGCATCTACATCGGTTCCCGGATCCGTCCCGGCCAGCACCACCACCGGATCTTTTTGCGGCAATCCCGCCGCCGCGCGAAAACTCCGAATGTCGGCCAAATCGATATCGCTCGACCCGGCGATCGCAATCTTCACTCCGCTGCCGTCCATCCCCGCCGCGTATAAAGGCTGCACGTTGTAAATGGTCTCGAAATCGTCCGGCGTCAAGAAGAAGTTCCCCGTGTCGCCATCGGTAAACTCCCACCGCGCCCCGCTCGCTACCATCCGCCGCGCGCTCTGCGGAGCCGGCTTGAAATCGTGCAGCCCCGCGATACTTCCCACCTTCGCGGCCATCCATCCCGGCACGCTCGGCTCTCCCGCATTGGCGATACGATTCTTGCCGCCCCATGCGTACGCGTGAATAGCGGCCCCGAATGCCGCCTTCACCTGCCCCGCGTTCCCCGTAAAGTTCACCGACGTCCGGCTCGGCGCAATCTCAAGATCGCTAAAACGCGCCTGCCGCAGCCACTCCGCCACCGCTTCCGCGTCCTGCTCCGTCACCCCAAACCGGTCGGCATAACCCGCCGGCGTCAGCCATCGATGGTAAAGCGCATTCCCGCGCGTCTGCTGCGCCTCTAGCAGTTGCTCCAGGTCCTGCTCCTGCTCCGGCGTCTTCCGAAACCGAATCGCCATGCGCGGCATTGGCCTCGCGCCTTCCACCTCTCCCAAATCCTCGGCCGCCGCCGTCAACGGGCTCACGTTCCCCGGGATCGAGATCCGCGGCCGCTCCGCCTGCCCGTAACTAAGCCCCGCAATGAGTACGACTCCGCCTACACAAACCCAGCGCATAGTAACTGAGAGTACTCGCTTGCCCGGTAAAATTCTCAGCGCTCCTGACCACTGCACCCGTGGAAAGTACCGGTACCAAGCCAGCCTCACAACCGGCGCAGTAACATCGCCATATACCCATGACTCAAGACCGTCAGAACATCTCCTCCGGCGCCAAGTGGGAAGACATCGTCGGTTACAGTCGCGCCGTGCGCGTCGGCAATCGTATCTACATGACCGGCACCACCGCTACCGGCAGCGATGGCCAAATCGTCGGCCTCAACGACGGCTACCGCCAGGCCGTGCAATGTATTCTCAACATCAAAAGCGCTCTCGAGAAAGCCGGCGCCGATCTCTCAAACGTCGTGCGGACCCGCATGTTCGTCACCGACATTGGCCGGTGGCAGGAATACGGCCGCGCTCACCGCGAATTCTTCGGCGAGATCCGCCCTTGCGCCACCATGGTCGAGGTCCGCGCCCTCATCGATCCCGCCATGCTCATCGAGATCGAAGTCGAAGCCGAGCTATGATCCGCCCGCCTTCTGCCCGTAATACGCTGTCGCCCCGTGCTTTCGCAAGAAATGTTTGTCCCGCAGCGTCTCTGAAATGCCCCGCGCGTCCGCTCTCAGGGTGAAGGTCAAGTACGCCATGTGCGCCAGCTCTTCCAGGATCACCGCGTGATGCGCCGCGTCTTTCGCCGTCTCGCCCCAACAGAACGGCCCATGCCCGGCCACCAGCACCGCCATCGTTCCCAGCGGATCTAACTTCGCGAACCGCCGCACGATCGCCTGCCCCGTGTTCCATTCGTATTCCGACTCGATGTCATGCGCCTGCATCTCTTCGGTCGCCGGAACCGCCCCGCGAAAGTAATCCGCGTGCGTCGTTCCCAGGCACGGAATCTCCTGTCCCGCCTGCGCCCAGGCCGTCGCATACCGGGAATGCGTATGCGCCACTCCATTCACGCCCTCGAAGGCCCGGTAGAGTGCGAGATGAGTCGCTAAATCCGAGGAAGGCCGCAGCGTCCCTTCCACTAACTTCCCCTCGATATCGGTTATTACTAAATCGTCCGGCTTCATCGTTTCGTACGGCACGCCGCTCGGCTTGATCACGACTAACCCCGACGCCCGGTCATACCCGCTGGCATTTCCGAAAGTAAATACAACTAAGTCGTGCTTTACTAACTCCTGATTCGCCTCGAATACTTCTTCGCGTAAACTCTTTAGCTTCATTGCGCCTGCCTCGCTCGCGCCGCCACTCCCCGCAGTTGCGGAAGAATGTCGCCCACCGCCACCGGCGCCGAATCCTTTGTCCCCAGCGCATAATACAGGCGCTTGTACAGCGGAAACAGCTCTTCGTAAATCGCCACGCTTGCCGGCTCAGGATGAAACGTGCGATGCGGCGGGCAAAGCGCCTCCTGCGCCGCCTCAATCGAGGGAAACGCCTTCGCCGCCAGGAACGCGAATATGGCCGACCCCAAGCTCGTCACATCGCCCCGCGGAACCAGAATCGGTTTGTTCAACACATTTGCGTAAATCTGGTTCAAGACATCGTTCTTCTGCGGAATCCCGCCGCCGTTGATGATCCGCTCCACCGCCGTCCCATGCCGCTCCATCCGCTCCAGAATCACCCGCGTATGAAACGCCGTGCCTTCAATCGCCGCGAACAATTCATCGGCCGCCGTGCTCGCCAGGTTCCATCCGAGCGTCACGCCGCCCAGCTCCGGATTCACCAGCACTGTCCGGTCGCCGTTGTCCCACGCCATCCGCAGCAGTCCCGTCTGCCCCGCTCCATACCCGCTCAGCTCGCGCGATAGAACCGCCGCCGATGACCCTGCCCGCCGCGCGATCGCTTCGAACATATCGCCCACCGCCGAAAGCCCGGCCTCGATCCCCGTCAGGTGCGGCGCCACCGACCCCGCCACCACCCCGCACACCCCCGGAACCAGCGTCGTCCTCTCGCTCAGCCCAATAATGCAAGTCGACGTGCCGATCACGTTCACCACATCGCCCAGCCTGATCCCCGCCCCCACCGCGTCCCAATGAGCATCGAACGCGCCCACGGGAATCAGCGCGCCCGCCGCAAGCCCTAGCTTCTCCGCCCACTCCTCGCATAACCTGCCCGCAATGCAATCTGAGGTCGCATACCGCCCCTGGAGCCGCGCCCGCACGCCCTTCAACAGCGGGTCCACGGAAACCAGAAACTCTTCCGGAGGCAGCCCGCCCAGCCGCTCGTTCCACATCCACTTATGGCCCATGGCGCAGATACTGCGCGGCGCCTGCGCCGCCTCTCGAATCCCGCACAGCACCGCCGCCGCGTAATCGCAGTGCTCGAATGCCGAAACGAACCGCTCCCGCTTCTCCGGGTTATGCCTCAGCCAATGCAGCAGCTTTGAAAAACCCCACTCGGACGAATACACTCCGCCGCACCACTCGATCGCCTCCAGCCGCGCCTCATGCGCCCGCTGCGTGATCTCCGCTGCCTCGCGCCACGCCCGATGATCGGCCCACAGATAGTATTCATCCAGCGGCGCCAGGTTCTTTCCTACCGGAATCACCGTCGAACCCGTGGTATCGATCGCAATCGCCTCTATCTCGCGCCCCTCTGCCCCCGCTTCGGCCAGCGCCTTCCTGGTCGCTGCCGCCAGCGCCGTCATATGGTCCGCATGGCTCTGCGTCGCATAATCCGGATCGCCCTGCTTGCGATGCACCGGATACTCCGCCACTCCCGCGCCCCGCCGTCCCTCCCGGTCGTCGAAAATCGAAACGCGCGCGCTCAGCGTCCCGAAATCCACTCCAGCAACCAGCCTGCTCATCGTGCGCCGCCTCGAACTACGTAAGATCCAACTCCAGCCGCCTCACCGGCGCCGGCGCGAATCGGTACACCACCGGCGCCCCCGCCGCAACTTCTCCGCCCGCCACAGGTTACCGCCCTGGTGCGCTCCATACATCGCGAACACATGATAATCGGAGTCACCGTAAACCAAATCGATCGCAAGCATATCGGCGTAGACATTATATGGTCCAAGCCCCCGGGCTCATCCCAAAGTCGCAGGCATAATTCCATCTCCGGCCTGAAGACACAAGCCCCCGCCGCCGCGTATCCTGTCTTCAATAGATCCCTGAAAGTTGAGCTGAACTGGCGCGGGACTCCCACCCCGCGCCATTCTCATTCCATGCTTCGCGCGCAACGCGCCGGACGCCCGGTGCGCTTACAACATCGTCCGCGCACAACGGGAACCGGACGCTCCGCGCCCTTACAACAGCGCCCGCAGCTCCTGGTAATTCCTCTTCGTCACCAACTGGAACTCGATCTGCAGCCGCGTGAATGCCTTCAGTTCCTCTAACGCATTCGCCGGCGGAACACTCGCTCCCGCCACCAGCAGCCGCCCGCGCTCCACCCCGAACGGCACGATCCCGAACCGCTCCTCCACGTGCGCCGGCAGCGTCCTCGCAATCCGCGCCTTCACCCGCCGCGTATCCACCCGCCCCGACGGCACCCCCGACTGCAAGCTCATCGCCTTGCAAACCTCATCGTCCGACAACCGCCCGCTCGCCACCAGGTGCTCCGCCAAATCCCCATCGGCCCGCATCTCCGCCCTCACCTGCGCCATCTCGCCCTTGGACAAATAGCCGGACGCCACCAGCACTTCGTCCAGCTCCCGCCTGTGCAGCAGCAGTGCATCCCGGCTCGGATACGCATGCTCCGTCTTCAGCCAAACCAGCGGCCGCCGGTGCGCCTTGGAATGCAAAAAACGCCACAGCGCCCCCATCGATGCGCAGCAATTCACCAGGTTCCCGTGAAAGCACCGCAGCGGAACTCCCACCGCGAACCCCAACCCAAAGATCCCCGCCACGCACGCCGCGCGCAGCGTCAGCCGCACCGACTGCAGCCCCAGCGTCACCCAGCACAACGCCAGAATCCCCGGATTCTCTACCGCAAACGCCCACGGCCTGTGCATGTAAAGGCTCTCGATCCAATCGCCCGCGCCCACCAGGAACAAAAGGTTGGTCAGCAGGCTCACCGGATTCGCGATCAACCCCTTCCGATCCCGCCAGAACCAATACCGCGTCCGCCAGCTCCGCCCCCATCCGTGCCGCTCCCAGCACTGCAGCGCGATCCCCGTCACCCACCGCGTGCGCTGCCGGATCGCCGACCGCAGCGTCCTCGGAAAATATTCGCGCGTCGCGATGTACCCCTTCCCGCCCTTCTTGAGCGGCGCGAATAACTGCGTCTGGCCCGCCTCGTGAATATGCACGCCAATCTCGTAGTCTTCCGTCAGGCTCGCCGCATCGAACACCAGGTTGTCCCGCTCGCTCGCCAGCCGCTCCAATATCTCGCGCGCGAATCCCGTCCCCACTCCATTCGATGGAATGAACGATCCGCTATACTGCCGCGCCAGCATATCGATCCTCTGGAACTCGGCGAATTCGTCGCAATACACCGCATGCGTAAACTCCCCAAACGGCGTCGGAAGCGGAAGCACCGGAATCTGCACCATGGCATAGGTCGCCCGTTCCCGATTGATCGTCGAAAGCGCCTCCGGATGAATCAGATCCTCGGCGTCATGCAGCACCACCGTATCGAACCGCGCCCCGGTTTCTTCTTCGAAGAGCGTCATGCGCTGATAGATCCAGTTCAGGCAATCCGCCTTCGACGTCGGCCCCGGATGCGGGCACTCCGCCACGTGCACATTTCGAAAGGTCTCGGCCAGCCGCTCCGTCGCCTCAACCGTCGCCCCATCGTTCGGATACACGCCCAGGAAAAAATCGTAGTTGCGATACCCGATCGCCGCCACGTTGTGCCGCACCATGTTCCCGATCACGCCCGATTCCTTCCAGCACGGCACAAAGATCGCGATCCGCCGCTCCTCCCCCAGGAATTCGCCGAGCGACGGCGCAATCGCCGGCTTCCGGTGCCGAATCCAATGCGTCAGGCAAATGAGTACCGGGACCAGATCGTCCACCCCGCTTAGAAGCAGAACGATCGCGAGCGTTCCCAGAATGGCCGGCCAGGCTGCGATTATTGACTGCAAAGACACCACTGTCCTTGATAGGAAAAGTGCTCCTCTATCGGCTTGAATCGCAGAAGTCGCATAGAATTTTCTGAGGAAAACTACACTCTCTTACTTGACAGATGCACAATCGGGACGCGCGGACCTGACGTCGTTCAGTCAGTTCGTCCAGGAAGTCATCAACGGCGCCCTCCGGCGGCACACCTTCTCGCAGTGGGAGCTCACCCTCCTGCTCGATCTGCAGACCTGCGCCGTCCGCAAATCCGCCCTCCCGGACCTGCTGCGGCGCTATCTCAAGGCCGTCCATCGCGACTTTGCCGCCGGCGCATCCGTTCCCCTTCGCCTGTCCCTCTTCGTCGAACGCCGCCGCGAGAGCCGCCCCGCTTCTTCCTCCCTTCATCAACCGCGCGCCCACGCCGTTCGCGCCGCCCGCGCCCGCTGATTCCATCCAACTTCCGCCATGCCCGTTCCCGCTCGCCCCTCCACCTTGGGCTATCCTCAAGAAAGAAAAAAGCGAGGCTATCTATGGCAGGCACTCAGGCATCCAGCCCAACCCCTAAACCCCAGCGCACCGTCTTCTGCGTCAAGCTGCAAAAAGAGCTCCCCGGTCTCGACGAAACCCCCTTCGACAACCCCCTCGGCCAGCGCATCTACGATCACGTCTCGAAAGACGCCTGGCGCATGTGGGTCGAGCAGATGAAGATGATCATGAACGAGTATCGTCTGAATCTCGGCACGCCGGAAGCCCAGGAATTTCTGATGAAGCAGATGGAAGAGTATTTCTTCGGCGAAGGCGCCGCTCACCCGCCCGGCTACGTCGCACCCGGCCACTAACATGCCCCCGCGCTTCTCCACGCTCGCCCTTCGCCGCGCGTCTTAAGGCTTGAAACTCCGCATCGCTACTTACGTCGGGGGCTGCTTGATCGCCGCTGCCGCCTGCGTCTTCGCCTCCGACCCCGTCGCCGCCCGCCTCGCCCGCGAAGCCCATCAGGCCCAGCTCGATAACCAAATTGTTCGCGCCTGGCTGCTCTACTCCGAAGCCGCCGCCCGCGACCCCTCCAATCCCTCCTATCGCGCCAATCGCGACTCCCTCGCCCCCGCCGCCCACCTGCTCTCTCAGGCCGATATCGAAACAGCCAATGTCTCGGCCGACATCAAAGCAGCCGAAAAGGACGCCGCCGCCCAAACTCGCGATGCCCACTCCTCCAACGCCGAGCCTCCCATCGAGTTCGCCTCCGAAAAAGAGTGGAACCGCGACCCCGGCCTCCAGCCGCTTCCCCGCGTTCAGCCAACCGCCTCCCCCGGCACATTTAACCTCACCGGCGACACCAAGCGCCTCTTCGAACAAGTCACCGCCGCCTTCGGAGTCCGCGTCATCTTCGATCCCGAACTACAGCCCGAGCGCAACATCCGCTTTGAAATCGACCACGCCGATTTCCGCACTGTCCTCGAAGGCCTCACCGCCGTCACCCACACCTTCGTCTATCCCGTCTCGCCACACGAAATCGTCGTCGCGCAAGACACCGAGCCCAAGCGCGACGAACTTGAGCCCATCGTCCTCCTTACCTTCCCCTTGCCCGACGCCCGCGATCAAAAGGATCTGATCGAAGCCGCCAACGCCGTGCGCGGCATTCTCAACCTCCGCACCATCGGTTGGGATAGCGAGAGCCGCACCGTCATGGTCCGCGACCGCGCCACTCGCGCCCGCGTCGCCCGTTCTCTCCTCGAAGCCCTGCTGCTGCCCCGCGCCCAAGTCTCCCTCGAACTCCAATTCCTCACCATCGATACCGACAAGACCTATCACTACGGCGCGTCGCTCCCGACTTCTTTTCAGTTAATCGACTTCGGCCACATCGGAGGCTTTCAAAACATCCTTCAAAGCGCCTCGACCGCCGCTAACTTTCTGGCCTTCGGCGGCGGCGCAACCCTGTTCGGCTTCGGCATCTCCGACGCCACTTTCTTCGCCACTTACTCCAACTCCTACACGAGCGTCTTCTACGACGCGACCGTGGTCGTCGCCGACGGCCAAACCGCCAACTTCCACGTCGGCGACAAATATCCCATCCCGCAAAGCCTCTACACCGGCGCCCAATTGAGCACGCCGTCCATCTACAACCCCGTCGGTCAATTCACCCAGGAAGACCTCGGCCTGCTCCTCAAGCTCACCCCGCGCTTCCACGGCGACGGCGACATGTCCATCGATGTCGAAGCCGATTTCAAATCCCTCGGAACCCAGACCATCGATACTGTCCCCGAAGTCAACGAGCGCGAATTCAAAGGCGCCGTGACTTTGCGCGAGGGCCAGCTCGCCGTCCTCGCCGGCATGGACACCAGTTCCGACAGCCGCGCCAAGAACGGCCTCGCCGGCGTTTCGAGCATCCCCGGCCTCGATCAGATCCTTGCCGAAAACACTCGCGAGAAGCAGACCAGCCGTACTCTTATCGTCCTCAAGCCCACCATCACGCGCCTGCCCCTCTCGCCAACCGTTAGCCCCCAATTCCTGCTCGGCCCTCAACGCGGCGAGCGCGTGGTACTCTAAGCACTCGACGAGCGCATTCGATTTACATCACCGCCGCCCGAGCCATCATGCTACTTGATCATGCTACCGGCCTGAAGTAGCATGATTAAGTAGCATGACTGAATTGGAAATCCGCAACATTCTGGTCCAACTTCGAAAAGTCCGGGTCGATCTGACCCACGTCGAAGCGAAAGCTGCGGAAACGGAACTTCCCAAGCGCCTTTGGGAAACTATATCCGCCTTCTCGAACACTCGAGGCGGCGGGACGATAATCCTCGGTATTTCTGAAGAAGCGAACTTCGCCATCACCGGCGTGAGACACGCTAGCAAGATTCAACAGGGTTTTGCAAACATTTGCAGCAGCATGGAGCCCGCCGTTCGTCCTCACATCGAGATACACGAGATCGAAGGCAAACACATCGTCACGGCGCAAATTGCCGAGCTTCCAATCGCCTTAAAACCGTGCTATCACCCCAGCGCAGGCCTCACCAATGGAGCTTTCATTCGAGTAGCGGACGGAGACAGAAAGCTCAGTCACTATGAAGTACAGATGCTGCTCTCTGCGCGAGGTCAGCCCAAAGAGGACGAAGAGCCGGTTCCTGGAACAGGGCTTAACGATCTTCAGCCCCGGCTACTGACAGGGCTCCTCGGTAGATTACGCGCACGTTCAGGCACGCCGTTCAAAAAGCTGAGTAATGATCGAGTGCTTCGTATCATCAAGGTGCTCGTTCCCCTGGGAAACACGCATGTGTGTTCGCTGGGCGCGCTATTAGCGCTCGGCAAGTATCCGCAGCAAACGCTACCGGGATTGGGCTTGACATCCGTCGTTTATCCGGCGGTCGAAGTAGGTGAGCCCGGCCTGAACCAGGAACGATTTCTTGATAACGCACGAATCGAGGGTCCGATCCCCTTAATGCTAGAGCCGGCCATGCGCGTCCTGCGGCGCAATATGAAACAAAGATCGATTGTTCGAGGGCTCTATCGGGAGGATGTCGATGAGTACCCTCTCACCGCAATTCGAGAAGCGCTGATCAATGCTGTTGCACACCGCGATCTGAGCAGTGCCTCAAGAGGAACACCAGTTCAGCTCCAAATGTTTCCGAATCGTCTCTCAATCATCAATCCAGGCGGGCTCTTCGGCCCAGTCACGCTGGATCTGCTTGGAAGAGAAGGAATCTCTTCGACCAGGAACTCTACTCTTCTTAGGCTTCTCGAAGACATCAACCCCATCGGTGAAAAGCGCGCGATTTGTGAGAACCGCGGTTCAGGCGTGGGTGCGATGTTCGCGGCATTACGAGAAGCCGGATTGCCGGAACCCGATTTCGATGACCGAATATCCTCATTCCGCGTCACTTTTTTAAATACCCCAACCCGCCCCTCTGACTCTCAAAACATAAGACCGCGACGAGACCGTCGCGATGAGATCCTGGCTCTGCTTGCAAGCCGCGGCGAACTTTCACGAGGACAGATCAGTGAGGAACTTGGCCTCGGCGATGCCGGAACACGGAAGTGGCTAACAACCTTGCGGGATGAGGGAAAAGTTGAAATCACGACTCAGCAAACGAGATCTAAGAACGCGCGATATAGAACCGTATCCAGTCGGAGGCCACGACCACGCAAGTTGAAATAGCCCGTCACTCACCTCCTCACATCACCCGCCGCCCCGTCACCCCCACGCCGTACCCCGCCGCCCACTCCAACTCCCGCCGGAACGCCCCCAAAGCGATCGTATTCAGCAACGCCTGCACCGTCGCCAGTTCCACGTCCTGCTTGCGCATCACCCAGTCGTAGCGTGCCTCTTCCATCGGCACGAACTCCAACCCAAACGCCCGCGCCGCCGCTTCCGTCGCCACGCAGCAATCCGCCGCGCCCGCCTTCACCTCCTGCGCCGCCGCCAGGTGCCCCGCCGCCAATCGTTCGTAACCGCGCACTTGTTTCGGCTTCAACTGCAACCGAGCCATATGGGTATCCAATATGACCCGGCTTCCCGCGCCCGCTTCCCGATTGACGAACGTGACATCCTTGCGCGCCAGATCCTCTACGCCCCGAATCTTCTTCGGATTCCCGCTCGCCGTAACCAGCCCCTCCCGCCACATCGCGAACGAAACCACGGCAACCGAGTCCCGCCCGAACATCCGCGTCACTGCCGCCACGTTCGATTCGCCCGTCCTCGCATCCCGCAGATGCGTCCCCGCAATGTGTACGCGCCCCTTCTTCAACAGCGCCAGCGATCGCGAGCTGTTCTCATGGACCAAGACCAGTTCCACGCCCGCCGCCCGCGCGCGATGCGCCAGCAACCCCATCGCCGGGTCGCAGCCCGCCACCAGCAGCCGATTCTCCATCTCGCTCGCTTCCCGATGCAGCCGCACTCGCGCCCTGCCGCCCGCCGCGGCGCCCAACATCACCCCATCGCTCACGGGCAAATAAGCGCCCACCGGCCGCGCCGCCGCCGCCATCAACCCCCTGCCCACCCGGCACAATTCGACCGGCTGCCCGGCCGCGATCCCTTCCGCTCCAATCAATGTCGCGCTCACCGGCCGTTCTCCCGGCTGCGCCCCATCCTCCGACAAACGGAACAATTCCTCGAATCGCACGCCCAACGCTCGCGCCAGCCGCAGCCCCAGCGCCGTGTTCGGAACATACGTCCCCGCCTCGATCGCATAAATCGCCTGCCGGCTCACCCCCGCCGCCCGCGCCAGCGCCGCCGCCGGCAAGCCGCGTAGTTCCCGCAGTTCGGCCACGCGGTTCACTATCGTATTCTGTCCTTTAAACACTACACTCTCTTTTATACAGGACAAACATGCCCGCCCGCCGCCTGCTACTCGCTCTCTTCTTTACTCCTATTGCCTTCGCGCAAGTCTCCGGCGTCCTCTCCGGAACCGTCGAAGACCAATCCGGCGGCCGCATCGCCGGCGCTTCCATCACCGCTCGCAACACCGCCATCGGCGCCTTCCGCTCCACTCTCACCGATTCCTCCGGCCGCTATCTTATCCCTTCCCTCCCCATCGGCGATTATGAAATCCACGTCTCGAAATCGGGCTTCCGCGAATCCGTCCGCGCTGGCGTTCACTTGCTCGTCAATCAGGACGCCACCGTCGATTTCCGCCTCGCCATCGGTCAACCCACCCAGCAACTCACCGTCACCGCCGACGCCCCCATCGTCGCTCCCTCCACCCAAGACGTCTCCGGCCTCGTCAACCAGCGCCAGATCGAAAATCTCCCTTTGAACGGCCGCAGCTACGACGAGCTCCTCACCCTCAATCCCGGCGTCGTCAATTTCACCTCGGAGAAGACCGGCGGCGTCGGCGTCTCCAATTCCACCGCCGGCAACAACTTCGCCGTCTCCGGCAACCGCCCGCAACAAAATCTCTTCTTGTTGAACGGCGTCGAATTCACCGGCGCCGCCGAAAACAACATGCAGCCCGGCGGCGTCAGCCAACAGCTCCTCGGCGTCGATTCCGTCCAAGAGTTCAACGTCCTGCGAGACAACTACCCCGCCGAATACGGCAAGCGCCCCGGCGCGCAAGTCTTGATCGTCACCACTCCCGGCACGAACGACATGCACGGATCTCTCTACGAGTTCATCCGCAACAACGACCTCGACGCCCGCAACTTCTTCGACGGCCGCTCCACTCCCGGCTTCGAGCGCAATCAATTCGGCGCCTCTCTCGGCGGTCCCATCGTTCACGACCAGACCTTCTTATTCGGAAACTTCGAGCAGCTCGATCAACATCTCCACCAAACCGGCGTCGATCTCGTGCCCGACACCAACGCCCGCGCCGGCTTTCTGCCCTGCAAGCTTGCATCGCCCGCGCCCGCCCATTGCCCCGCCTCTGGTCTCGATTTTATCGGCGTCTCGCCTCTCATAAACGCGTGGCCCACGCCCAGCCCCAACGCCCCCGACTTCGGCGGCATCTCCGAAGCCTTCAACAATCCCCTCCAAACCATTCGCGACGACTACGGAACCACGCGCCTCGATCAAGTCTTTTCCCCACGCGACTCCTTCAACTCCGTCTACACCATCGACGACAGCGGCGACTTCACCCCCACCAGCACCAACGCTTATTCGACCGACGTCACCAGCCTCCGCGAGCAAGTCCTAAGCCTCGCCGAAACACACGTTTTCTCTCCCACGTTACTCAACCAGGCGACTTTCGGCTTCTCCCGCGCCGGTTATTTCTTCACCGGTGAACCGACCCCCGGCACGCCCGCCACATCGCTTCCTGGCTTCCTGCTCGGCGATCCCGTCGGCGCCATCGTCGTCGGCGGCAGCGCCGCTTCCAATCCCACCGCGCAGCTCAGCCTCGCCGGCAGCAACAACGGCAGCAATCTCCACATCGCCCGCAATCTCTTCACCTACGAAGACCAGGTCTCCGTCACCCGAGGCCGCCACCAGATCTCCGCCGGCATCTGGCTCCAGCGCCTGCAATCCAACGAGATCCTCGCCCTCAGCCAATACGGCCAAGCAACCTTCACCAGCCTCCAAACATTTCTGCAAGGAACCGTTTCGAGTCTCCTCTACGATCCGTCTCCCACCTCGCTCGACTGGCGATCTTTGTTCGGCGCCTGGCACGCCGAAGACGTCATCCGCATGAGCCCCCGCTTCACCCTCTCGCTCGGCTTCCGCGATGAGTGGTCCAGCGGCTGGAACGAAGCCCACGGCCGCGCCGCCAACTACACCTATCCCAATGGCGTCATCTCCTCTACGCCGCGCGTCGCCGATAGCGTCTTCACCGTCAACAACGCGAAATTCCTTCCGCAACCCCGCGCCGGCCTCGCATGGAGTCCGCTCTCCAAGACCGTCGTCACCGCTGGCTTCGGCATCTTCAACGATCTCCAAGACGCCCTCGGCTATCGCACCGATCAGAACGCGCCCTTCAATCCCACCTACAGCCTTCCCAATGCGCTCGTCTCAAAGCTTCCCCTCGATACGGCAGCGCCTCCGCCCAAAACCGCCAAGCCCGTCCCCGGCGGCGTTCAGCCCGACCTCGAAACTCCCACCCTCATCTCCTGGTCTGCGCGCCTTCAGCAGGAGCTCACCGCTAATACGTCGCTCACCATCGGCTACGTCGGCTCGCACGGCTATCACGAGTTGATCGGAATCGATTCGAACGAACCCTTCCCCGTCGTCTGCCCCGCGTCCCCCTGCCCCGCCACTTACTCCAGTAAGTTCCCCTCCGGCATCGCAGGCGCGCCTGTTCCCGCCGGCGCTTACTATGTCCCTACTTCCACCCGCGCCAATCCCACTCTCGCCAACACCTGGACTTACTTCTCCGAAGGCGATAGCTCCTATCAGGCTCTCCAACTGGATTTCAACCACCGCCTCAGCTCCGGGCTCGCGCTGCGCGGCGCTTATACTTTCTCGAAGACCATCGACGATGGCGACTCGCTTAACAGCACCACCTCCGGCGGCGAGCCCGCCCTCGCCTCCAACCCCTTCAATCTTCGCGCCGATCGCGGCCTCGCCAACTTCGACGTCCGCAACGTCGCCGTCATCAGCGCCGTCTACGATCTGCCTTTCCACGCCAACCGGCTTGTTAGTAACTGGTCCCTAAACTCAATAGTTACTATACAAGGCGGCTTCCCATTTACTCCGCAATTGAGTTACAACCCTTCGAACAACGGCGACACGCGCAACCCGGTGCGCCCCTTCGTCAATCCAAATTTCACCGGGCCTGTTATCATCGGGAGCCCGAATAAGTGGTTCAATCCCGACGCATTCCTCGCCCCGCCCAATAACAGCGGCTTTTATGGAAACCTCGGCCGCGACACTCTCCCTGGCCCCGGCCTCGCCGCCTGGGATCTCTCCGCCCTCAAAGGCATGCGCCTCTCCGAGCAGTTCACCCTTCAATTTCGCGCCGAGTTCTTCAACATCCTCAACCGCGCGAACTTCAACACGCCCAACGCCATCGTCTTCACGCCCAGCGGCGTCTCGCCCACCGCCGGCGTCATCACCAGCACGTCCACAACCTCGCGCCAGATTCAATTTGGATTGAAATTGCTTTGGTGAAAAAGGGGCGGCCGTCTATGCGGCTTCCGCCAGCTTGCGCGCGCGCTGCCATTCGAGCTTCCCGCGATACTCCTCATACAGCGTCGTGAGCCCGGCCCAATAATAACCGCACACAAACAGCAGCAGGAACGGAATCGCAAAGAAATTCAGGCTGTCGATCGCGAAATCGATCATGAACACAAAATAGGTCCCGATCGCCAGCTCCACATACGGCAGCCAACCGCTGCGCCGCCTGTACGCCGCCGGTTTCACTTTCACTTTCCCGGTTCCCATCGCATACTTCGGCGTCCTCGCGAAAGCGCTCTGGATGCCCAACAGCGCCTCCAGCACGCCTTTGCTGTTGCTCACCGTCAGCGCCACCCCCGCCGCCATCAACATCGGCAGGAACGCAATCGATTTCCACCAGGTCTTCGGATACAGCTCTCTCTGCGCATAGAGATAAAACGCGGAGATAGACCAGAACGAAGCGACAATCAGCGGCAGATCGATCAGCACCATCTGAAACACGCCCATGTAAAACCGCACGATCATCACGGGCAGCATCAGCATCGAAACGGCCAGCATCAACGGATACGAAATGTTCGGCGTCAGGTGCAAAAACGCCTCGGCTTTCACCCGCAGCGGCAGGTCCGCCTTCAAAATCCTCGGCAGCAATTTTTTCGCGACTTGGGTTAACCCCTTCGCCCACCGCGCCTGCTGTACCTGAAAACCGTATGTCTCCGCCGGCAGTTCCGACGGGCAATCGACCCCCGGCACATACACAAACCGCCATCCGTTCAACTGCGCCCTGTAGCTCAAATCCGAATCTTCGGTCAACGTCTCGTGCTGCCACCCGCCGGCATCATCGATCATCGTGCGCCGCAAAACTCCCGCCGTGCCATTGAAGTTGAAAAACAGCCCCGACCCGCAGCGCGCCCCGTGCTCCAGCACGAAATGCCCATCGAGCAGCATCGCTTCCACCTGCGTCAGAATGCTGTATTCCTTGTTCAAATAGCTCCAGCGCGTCTGCACCACTCCCACATCCGCGTCCGTGAAGAAGTGCACCGTCCGCATCAGGAAGTCTGCCGGCGGCAAAAAATCCGCATCGAAGATCGCAATCAGCTCGCCCGTCGCGGTCTCCAGTCCCTCCTGCAGCGCGCCCGCCTTATACCCGTGCCGGTTGTCGCGATGCCGATACTCGACCGGCATCCCAGCCGCCCGGTATTCGTTGCACAGCCGTTCGGTATAAGGATGCGTCTCATCCGTCGAATCGTCGAGCACTTGGATCTGCAGCAACTCCCGCGGATACTCCATCTTGCTCACTTCTTCGAGCAGCCGCGCCACCACGAACCGCTCGTTATAAAGAGGAAGCTGAATCGTCACCTTCGGCAATTGTTCGAACTGCCTGCGCGCCCTGCGCTGCAAATTCTTGCGGTACTTCCGATAGCGCCGTATGGTCTCATAGCGGTGCACTCCGTAAATCGACAGGATGAAAAGAATGGCGAAATACGGAATCAGCAATGTCCAGTCGAATGGCGATAGCCGGTAAATACCGGAAAAAGTGTCGTCGAAAAGCCCATTCTCAATCCGCGCGCCCAAGCTCGGTTGGCTAAACATCAACAGACACAATAGGTGGATGAGCATGCGCTTGGTACAGGGTGTAGCCCGGAGAGCTACGCTCTGTCTCAGTTTAGCGTGTTTTCTATAGGTTAGAAACTGTTGGGTCCATTACTGCTCCTCCGCCCCCTAGTAGCATCTGTCGCCCAACGCGCCCGTAAGTCATTGAAGAGCCTGATCCCCCGAGAACAAACTGCTTCGATTTCGCGTATCATCGAGCGAGTGGCTTCATTTCTGGGAAGGAATCATCCATGCGAGACAACGTCAAGATCGTCGGCATTCTGAACATCGTATTAGGATCTTTCGGGGTACTCATCGGCCTCGCCGTGCTCATGATCTTTGGCGGCATCGCCAGTTGGATCGGCATGACCAACGATCGCGATGCCGCGGCTGCCATGCCCGTCCTCGCCCTGGCCGGCACCGCCCTGGCAGTTTTCTTATTCGTTCTTTCGGTACCGTCCATCATCGGCGGCTGGGGCATGCTGAAGTTCCGGCCCTGGGCCCGGGTCCTGATGATTATCGTCTCCGTCCTGAATCTGCTCCATTTCCCCATCGGAACCGCCCTCGGAGTCTACGGGCTCATCGTGCTCTTAAATGATGAGACCCGCCGCCTCTTCGAAACCGGAGGCGCCTATGTGCCGCCTCCTATGTATGCGGGCCAAGCTCCCTACGGCCAGCCCCGCTACGGGCAACCCGGCGGTTATCCGCCGCCACAAGCCCAGCCTGAACCGAGCTATCCCCCCACCCCGCCTCCGACCGCTCCCGGGGTGTAAACCCCAAAGTTTCCATCAACCGGCGCCTGTAAACTGGCCCCTCGGCCAGCCGCCGTCAGCGGCCGACAACCTCCTCGCTTCTTCAAACACAGCCCGCAGCATGGCCGCCGTCAGCCGTCCCGTCGACGTATTCTGCTGGCTCGGGTGGTAGCAGCACAAGACCACCGGCCCACCCTGGTGCGTTTCAAACGATTCCCCGTGCCTGAACCGGAACTTCGCTCGCGAGCCGATCTTCCCGTTTTCCTGCAACACCGAAAGATATGTATCGAGCGCGATATGTCCCAACGCCACCACCACTCGCACTTCACTCAGCAGCGCCATTTCGCGCTGGAGATACGGACGGCATGCGAGTATCTCTTCGCGCAACGGTTTGTTATCCGGAGGCGCGCACCGTACCGGCGCCGTTATGTAGGCGTCCCCTAGAACCAGCCCGTCTCCGCACGACACACTCTCCGGCCGATTGGCGAATCCGGCTTCCCAAAGAGCCCTGTACAGAAATTCACCCGACCGGTCGCCGGTAAACATTCGTCCGGTGCGATTGGCGCCATGCGCCCCCGGCGCCAGCCCCACAATCAGAAGCTTCGCGCGAGCATCGCCGAACCCTGGAACCGGACGGCTCCAATATTGCTGCCCCCGATACGCCCGCCTCTGCACTCTCCCGATCTCTTCCCGATGCGCCACCAGCCGGGGGCAGCGCCTGCACGGAACGATCTCCTCATTCAGCACGCGCAACGCGGCTTCCACCCTATTCGCTGTATTCACAATCGAACGAAGCCACACGCTTCGCCAGCGATTATAAACCGCTCACCAGCTTCAAATGTTCCGAACCCTGCGCCGGTCCTCTGCGCGCGAAACTCCGCGCCGGGTCTTTTCGGAAACGATCGATCGAAGCCGCGAGCGCATGCAGCGACAGCCTCGAGAAATCCGGGGGCGTGGGCGTCCGGAACATCGGCAAGATATCGGAGAAGGTTTCGACCAGCTTCGGATCTCGCCATCCCTTGCCCACTTCCTCGCGCATAACCGCAAGCGCTTCGTCGGGCGTCAGCGCGCGCTTATACGGCCGGGCCGTTGTCAACGCATCGTAGATGTCGGCCATTTGAAGAATGCGCGCGAGCAGCGGAATCTCCTCGCCTTTCAATCCGTCCGGATAGCCCGTCCCATCCCATTTCTCGTGATGATGCCGGATAATCGGCAGCACTGCCGCAAGCGAGCGCATGCTGCTGCAGATCCTCTCCCCTTTTTCTGCATGGGTCTTCATGATCTCCCATTCCTCGGGAGTCAGCGAGCCCGGCTTGAAAAGGATGTGATCCGGAATAGCCACTTTTCCAACATCGTGCAGGTAGCCGCCTCGCTGCAGCGCGAGTATATCGGACGCCGGAAGATCCAACGCGAGGCCCATCGCCGCCGCCATCAAGGCGAGCCGTTGGCAGTGCTGCCCCAGATCCGGGTCTCGCTCCTCGACCGACTGCGCCAACGAAAACAGCACTGTCTCGGAATCGTCCAGCGAGTCAATCATCGCCTTATGCCGCAAGCTTGCCTGCACACGTGCAAGAAACGCTCGCGGTCGCAGGGGAGCTACCAGAAATTCGTCCGCGCCCGCTTCGATCGCCAGCACTTCTTTCTCGAGATCGTCCCGGGGCGCCATCACGAACACCGGCAAGAATTGCGTCGCCGACGCCTTCTTCAACATTCGGCAAAACTCGATTGCGCCCAGTTCCTCGGCCGCCACATCGATCAGCACCAGGTCCACTCGATTTAGCGAAATCGCGCCGATCGCCTCTGAAGTCGTGCTCGCTTCGCTGAGCTCGTGGTGGACTTCCCCGAGCATCCTGCACAACTTCCGCCGGTTCAGCGCAGAACCGTCTACAATCAGAATCCTGCCCCGGGCTACAAGCGCGGCCTGGGACGCGGCCTGAAACAGTTGCCTCTGTTCCGCGGCGCCGCTCGCCCAGTTCAATTTGGAACCCTCGGTTGCCATGCTGAAGTCACGCTCTGTTTGTCTATCGGCCTAAGGGCTTATAGGCTTTAGGAATGATTTACGGCCTCCGCCAACATTGCCGGTTCGAATTCCGCCTCCCCAAGGCCCCACATCGGTTCCGTCTCATGTGCTAGGTACCCGCCTCGCTCAATAGGCCGCCGGAAGATCGCCCAGAATATTCGTCAGGTACTGCAAGGTCTCGGCAATCGGCGGTATCCCTCCCGCTTTATCCACCGCTCCAGGCCCTGCGTTGTAAGCGGCCAGCGCCAGCGGAACATCTCCGCCGAAACGGTCCAGCATCGTCTTTAAGAACTTTGCCCCGGCATCCACGTTCCTCGCCGGGTCGAAAGGATCTTCCAGATGCAGCATGTCCGCCGTCTCCGGCATAATCTGCATCAGCCCCATTGCTCCCGCCGTCGAAAGCGCGCAAGGCTTGAACCCCGACTCCTGTTTCATCACCGACCGCAGCAGATCCGGGCTCAGGCCATGTTTGCCCGCTGCGCCCTGTATTAACTTCTCGATCTCGGCTTTCCCCATCGCCTCGCAGGTGTCGCTCGTCATCTGTACATTTGGAATTGAAAGCGGAAGCGATCCCGGCCACGGCAATGTAAAGAATGTCCCCGCGCTCGCGCTTACTCCTGCGGTCAGAGGCTTCGTATCGGAAATCGCCCGCGCCTCGACGCCTCGTTCCGCCCGCAGAGGCTGCACCTGTTTTGCCACCGAATCGCGCTGCTGGCTCAACGCACCGGCTTGCACTGTCTCTCGAAAGCTGTCCAGCGCCGCCTGTTGCTGCCCCAGCGATTTTTCCATCGCCGCGAATGCCGCGTCGCCCCCCACAGCCGGCATCCCTACCGGAGTAATACTCCCCGCCTGCCCCCAGGCCATGCTCGCAAAAATCAGTAGTGGTACTAAAACGTTTTTAGCGTTCCGCGTTGCTAGGCCGCCCATACTCCTGCCATCGGCAATTTCGCTCCGCAACTTTATGGCGAGAAATTAAGTCTCACGCATTGCGGCAACAACGGCGAAACCGGTAGTGTGTTTAATTTCCTTTGAGTGTCGGCGGCTCACTTGCAAAAGACCATTCAGCTGCTCATCATTGAAGACAACCCGGGCGATGTCCACCTGCTCGAAGAAGCTTTTCGCGAGCTCCGTGCGGACGTTAACATTCACGTCGCCAAAGACGGCGCCGAGGGTCTGGACATTGTCCTCCAGCCTCTCCCGCCCAAAACTCACTGGCATCCCGACCTCATCCTCCTCGATCTCAACCTTCCCAAGGTCAGCGGCCACGACGTCCTCATTCGCATCAAGAGCAATCCCAAAACCTGCCGCATCCCCATCATCGTGCTTACCTCGTCTCGCGCCGAGGCCGATGTCCGCCGCGCCTATGAGTCCCACGCCAACGCCTATCTCAAGAAACCCTCCACCCTCGACGGCCTGATGGCCACCGCCCAGGACATCAAGAATTTCTGGATGGAAACCGCTACCCTGCCCAGCTAGCGTCTCGCCAGGCCTCCAGCCTATCGGAGCCCCGCGCCCAATCTCATCCCCCGTCTACGCGGCGCCCTTTGCTTACACAAAGCTCCAGCGCCTGTGTCGCCCCGCGACCATTCTCCACACCAGCCGCCAACCCCGAATCAGAAAAGTTCCGTAACGTCCAAGCCGAAGAAAATCGCGCCGGCCTTCTCAGAGGGTTGTCGATCCGGATTGAACGCATATCCGAAGGTGAAGTTCACGTTGACCAAACTTACGCGGAGCCCCGGCCCAAAGCCATAACGAACTCCCTGTCCCACCGGCCAAACTCGCGCCACGTCGAAGATCGCCACCGGCGCAATCGAATAGATATTCAGTTCATTCAGAAAAACATCGATCGCGCGGTGCCCGGGCGCAATCTTCTTCCATGCCTCGTCCTCGAACTTCTTATCTGGAAAGTTCTTGTTTACCTGATTAACGGTCGCCTGCAGCTTGCTGGCTTCTTGCGCCAGCCCACTCACCATTTGATCTAATTTGTCCCCTATGGCTGCTTGAGAAGCGGCGCGAAGGCTCGCGGTGAGTGCCCCGGCGTGAACCTTTAGGGTCGCAATCGAGATCGTCAACAGCGTAGTCACCTCCGGCAGTATCCCGCCCTCGAGCACGATCAGATCGCCGCTGATCTCCACCACGTCCGAGTTGACATCTGAAAGTTGCTGCGCGACCGGGTCCCGGCCCCCAACCGCCGGCGGAATTGCATTAAGCTGCGTAGAGAAGACAGAAAGCTTGCCCTCCAGATCGTGCACCTGCCCCGGAACTTCCCCGGTAAGGCGAACATACCCTGGATCGTGTGTCTTGTAGTAGCTGGCCAGAGCCGTCGCGCTGCTCTGAAATGGGCCATTCAAGATGCACGGAAAAGTTGGTTGTCCACCGGAGGTTTGATCCGCACAAGATCGCGCGGTCGAGCCCGCCCGCACCATCGCCAGTTCCTTTGGAATGAATGGCCGTCCCCAAGCTGTGAAAGACAGCGTTACATTCGCGGAGTAAAATCGGCTCCCTCCTAAAGAACCAGCCTCCACTGCTCCCAGACGGTTCTCGGGAATGCTTCGAATGAATGCGTCGCTCGGCAGCACCCAGGAATCATCATCCTCGACGAACGGATGAATCTGGTTGCCCCCGAAAAAGCGCTCGGCCAGAGGAACCCCTTGGGCATCTTGTATGAGACCCGCCGTAAATCTGGTCTCAAGCCCCAGCGCCCTGTGGACGCCGCTACTGAGCGAACCCTTGAAGTCTTCCCGATCGCCAAGCGGCTTCCGGCTAAAAAAACTGCGATTGTAGCCTAAGTCCACCAGGTGCTTCTTGAATAGCGGAATGTCGGAGCGGAAGGTATCGCCAAGTTGCAAACCGTACGAAGCGCTGAAGGCGCTGAGCCGTGGCCTTCCCGTGACACCCACGTAAAACTTGAGCGAGCCATATCCGGAATCTGGTGTCAATTCTGCCGAAGCCGATGGGTAACTGGCCTGCTGGTGCCCGCCCTCGAGCGCCGCTCCATAACGGAACATCACGTGAGAACCGGTGAACTCCTGCGTAAACGCCGAAAATCGTCCGACTAACTTGCCTTCCTTGAAACGGGCTCCTCCCGCCGGCATGTCCCAATACACAAATCCGAGATTCCAACTCGCGTTATTCCAAAACTTAGTCGCCTCCAGTTCGCCGTCAAGGCTCAAATTACTCAATTGACTGTCCGCTGAGTCCTCCGATCGCCCTTGAATATTGACTCTGCCGAGATTCCCCGACAGGTTCAGCCCACCGAAGATTCCGCGCGTCTGGTTGTATCCGCTCAGCGGTGTCACCCTCAGCCTGCGCCCCGAAACCTGCTCGCCGCCGGTCGTGGCGGGCCGCTCGGACTCATCGCTTGCCTGCTCGATGCTCGGTGGATTCAAAGACGGAACAACACTGGTGAAGATAGGATAAACAACGCGCAACGTTCTCGCTTCCGGATCGCACTCTTCGAGCGAGCCAGTTGCATAGTCGAGTTTTATGCGCTCAAAGGACGAGGATGCGCCGAACGCTGCGTCCAGCTTTTGACCCAGATAGCTGACGTCTGCATTAAACTCCAATACAGAAAACGGCCGCCCCGCTTTGACCTTCAGTCCTCTGTCGAGTGAGCGGAATTCGGGCGCCCAGCCCTCCAGAAATTCGAGCGGGTTCTGAATGTGGACCGCTGTGACCCTATATCCCGTATATTGGGAGGCTTGTCCGTTTTCGCATGGCCCTGGAGCGGCGAACGCCCCGCCTGCTAAAAAGGACGCCACCGCCGCTAGCCTCGCTGTGGAACGGCGCACTGTCTTATTTCCTTCGCAACCGGTGGGGACCGGTAGAGCAACCGGATGAAACCCGGTTACTCTGCGCCTGTGACGCCCCTGGTCATTTGTCGCACCGCAATCACCTTCTGGGCGGCGCTGTGCTTGTCATGCTGGGTGGCTTGCGGATTCTTCGCCACCGCCCCCGCCACTCGCGCCTGTGCCTGTTGAACCGCATCCAGCGATCCGGCATCGGCGGTTGCTTGCGCTTGGGGATGATTTACCGGGTCTATTTCCAGGCTGAACTTCACCACCGTCGCAAGTGGTTTTCCCTCTTGCAAGTCAAATGTCATCTTCCAAGTAGCTTCGTCATTGGCGTCACAGGTGCAATCCAGTGTGAACGCGATCTTCTCAGTTGCGCTCGGGTTTACTTCCAAACTCAAGTGAATCGGGCGGCAGGACATCCCTCGTCTCCTTCCTTTCAATCAGCTTCGAATTCCTTGACAATTCGAATGAGCGTATCACGATTTACATGCCGGTTACATGCCGGGGCCCTCCCTCCGCCTCCGCCCTTCCCCCGTAAAGTTTCCGCCCTCCCCTCCCGCCGTCCGTGCTTTAATTGAGGTGGAAATGGCCGGCCCGGCCTTTCTGCAACGTTCCCGCCAAGGAGTTTTACCCCTGAACACCAAAGTCGCTGCCGCTGCTCAAGTGCGTGAGCCTACTGATCGTTGGACCACCACCGACGCCGCTGAGCTCTACGATGTCGCCAGTTGGGGCAAAGGCTACTTCTCGGTCGGAAGCAATGGGAACCTCCTGGTGCACCCCACCAAGGAATCCGCCCGCAGCATCGATCTCAAGCAACTGGTCGACACGCTCCAATGGCGCGGCATCTCCCTCCCCATTCTGATCCGCTTCGCCGATATCCTGCGCCACCGTCTCGCCGACATGCACCAGGCCTTCGATGTCTCCATCCGCGAGCACGGCTATCACGGCGGCTACTGCTGCGTCTACCCCATCAAAGTCAACCAGCAGCGCCAAGTCGTCGAAGAAGTGTTCCGCTTCGGCCGCGCCTACCACTTCGGCCTCGAAGCCGGCTCCAAGCCCGAACTCCTGGCAGTCCTCGCCATCGCCGACAATGACACCCCCATCATCTGTAACGGCTTCAAGGACGACGAGTACATCGAGATGGTCATGCTCGCCAAAAAAATCGGCCGCCGCATCACCCCCGTCGTCGAAAAATTCACCGAGCTCGAATTGATCGCCAAGCACGCCGCTCTGGTCGGCGTCAAACCCACCATCGGCCTCCGCGTGAAGCTCGCCAGCCGCGGCTCCGGCCGCTGGAAATCTTCCGGCGGTTACCGCTCCAAGTTCGGCCTCACCGTCAGCGAGGCCCTCAAAGCCGTCGAGTTCCTCAAAGAGCGCGGGCTTGAAAACTGCCTCGAGCTACTGCATTTCCATTTGGGCAGCCAGATCACCAACATCCGCCAAATCAAAGGCGCCGTCATCGAAGCCGCCCGCATCTATGTCGATCTCAAGAAGCTCGCCCCCGGTCTGCAATTCCTCGACGTCGGCGGCGGCCTCGGCATCGATTACGACGGCTCTCAAACCGATTTCGAATCGAGCGTCAACTACACCCTCGAAGAGTACGCCCGCGATGTCGTCTACCACGTCCAAAGCATCTGCGACGAAGCCGAAGTTCCCCACCCCAATATCATTACCGAAAGCGGCCGCGCCATCGCCGCCTATCACAGCGTGCTCGTCTTCAACGTTCTCGGCGTGAGCGGCTTCGGCGAAGATCTCCCCTCTTCTATTCCCGAAGATTCCGAACAGCCCCTCATCGATCTCTTTGAAACTCACCGCTCCATCAACAAGAAGAATCTGCTTGAGACCTATCACGATGCCCAGCAGGCTCTCGATTCCGCGCTGAACCTCTTCAGCCTCGGCTATCTGTCGCTCGAACAGCGCAGCCTCGCCGAAAATTTCTACTGGGCCATCAGCCGCAAGATTTTAAAACTCGCCGGCGAACTCGACTTCTTCCCCGAAGAGCTCGAAGGCCTCGACGCCATGCTCTCCGATACCTACTTCTGCAATTTCTCGCTCTTCCAAAGCATGCCCGATAGCTGGGCCGTCAAGCAGCTGTTCCCCATCATGCCCATCCATCGCCTCGAGGAGCCCCCTACCCGCCACGCCATCCTCGGCGATATCTCCTGTGATTCGGACGGCAAAGTCGACCAGTTCATCGATCGCCGAGACGTCAAGAAAACCCTTCCGCTCCATCCCTTCAACAACGGCAACTACATACTCGGCGCCTTCCTGCTCGGGGCCTACCAGGAAATCCTCGGCGATCTTCACAACCTATTCGGAGACACCAACGCCGTCCACGTCAGTCTCGATGAGCATGGCGACGTCGTCCTCAACACGGTCGTCCAAGGCGACACCGTCCGCGAGGTCCTCGACTATGTGCAGTACAACTCGCAAACCTTAATCGACGATTTCCGCAAGGACGTCGAAAGCGCGGTTCGCGAGCAGCGCATCGGCTACGAAGACGCCGGCCGCCTGCTCAAGTTCTACGAAGAGGGGCTGCAAGGCTACACCTATCTGGAGCAGTAGTGGGCTCCGAGCCCTCTCTGCGCGTGGTTCTAGTATCGCCCCGCAATCCCCTGAATATCGGCGCCGCCGCCCGCGCCATGAGCAACTTCGGATTTACACAGCTCCGCCTCGTGAATCCCTACCAGGTCGCTTTCCGCGAAGCCCGCTCCGCCGTCAAGGCTCACTACATCCTCGAACAGGCGCAGGTTTTCGAAACTCTCTCCGAGGCCATCGCCGATTGCACTCTTGTCGTCGGCAGCACTGCCGCCGCCAATCGCGATTTGCACGTCCCGCTTTATCGTCTGGAAGCCGCCGCCACCATCCTCACCGGGCATCTCGCCCACTCGCCCGCCGCACTGCTCTTCGGCTCGGAAAAATTCGGACTCTCGAACGGCGACATGAGCCATTGCCACTCGCTACTCCGCATCCCAACCCGCGAAGAGCACGGCTCCATGAACCTCGGCCAGGCCGTCGCCATCTGCCTTTACGAGCTGCGCCGCAACGCTGCCGCCCCCGCCGCCGAGCATCGCTTCCCGCCACCTCCAGCCGCTTCCGCCGAACAGACCGAGCGCTTCACTGTTCTCCTGCTCGATCTTCTGGCCCGCTCCGGCTACACCCACGAGCGCACCTCCGAATCCACCGAACTCAAAATCCGCCGCCTCGTCCGCCGCCTCTCTCTGCCCGCGGCCGACTCCGAAACCTGGCTCGGCATCCTCCGCCAGATCCTCTGGAAGCTCCGCCAGGGCGATCAGTCCTGAATCCAGCATCGGCTAGTCCCTCGGGGGGTGGCGCATACTTGCGCTTGCAGTCTGATCTCGGGCCTCTTCTACTATCAGGAAACAGGCTGGGAGAAGATTAGGGTCTGAGCTCCAACGGCTATGAACGAAACAATTCGGGAGAAGCGGAAGTCCGACCCTCTTATCGGGCCAAAGCTCGCCGGTCATGCGCTCGCTCAAATCCTGATCTCCCGTCTTAAGGACGAACGAGGAGTGCATATCGAAACGTTGCTTTGCGCGTTAGGATCGCTCGCCGGCTATTCCTGTCAAGCCAGCGTGCGCGAGCTGCTTGTCAAACAGGGAGGAGAGCCGGAAGAAAAGATCTTTGTCATCGCAAATGGCAAGGACGGGAAGAAATATTTTTTTGGCGACGCTCTCAATAAGCCCCTCGCCGAAGATCGATACTCGGTTTGGAGTCTTGCAGCCGGTATCGCAGCCAACCTGGGCTGCGGGCAGCCTGTAAAGCTCGAAGAAATTTTTAAGCACGTCGCTGCCACGGTCGGAGGGCCGGAATTTGGAATTCCCCGAATCCCAGAGGACCACCGGCCGGCCGACCCGCCGTCGAACTGGGTGAAGCATGGCTGGCCGAAAGCATTGGCAACGGTCCAAGAGTATTGCGAATCGCCGTCGGAATGGCCCGCCGCTTTCGGTATAGCTATCCAGGAATCCATGACTCAAGCCAAGGGTGTGATCGATCCGTGCCTGGCGCTCTCGATCGTCATGGAATGCGCGATTCCCATGTCGAAGGTGGATGCGGCCACGCTCTAGCCGTGGCGTTTTCTCCCTCACCCCACTTTCTTCCACAGCATGTCTTCGTTGTTCCGGCGATCGATCATCCAATCGACTTTGCCCTCCGCGTTCCGGTGAAACAGCCGGCGGCCTTCCACTCCGGCTCGAAAAAACATGTCGGGCGACTCCGGAATAAGCTCCACCGGATCGGCCTTCCCCCGCTTCGCAAACAGCTTGCCATCGCGCTCGAACACAGTCATCTGATGTTCCGGAGCGAGTTCGTACGTGCCCACATTATCGGACAGCGCTCCCGGCCGAATGGCCCCCCGCGCAGGGTCTTCGTAGTAGCGCATGGCTTGGCTGGCCGCAATCTGCCAAAAATTATCGCGATACAGCCAGGTATCGGTCTGGTGGTACCGCGCGGTCATGCGATTGCCGAACACGGTCTCGACTTCGTCCAAGTCGTAACTGAAAATGGCAACTCCGGGCGCGAAGATCGTCTGCGGGTGCGTGACCCGGATGCTCCCGCTATAACCGGCCGGCAAAGGTTCCACGGTCACAAGAAAGGTAGGTTTCGTATACGAGCCGCCCTTTTCATCGTGAACGATCACGTCGGCCGCCAGACATCGCTGCCACGGCGCCTTATCTCCGGACGCCACTGCATCGTAAAGAACTTGAGTGCGCCGCACCAGCTCGGCTTGCGTGATCGTCGCGGGCTCTTGCGCGGATACAAGAAAGGCTGCTGCTAAAACGGCGGTAAGCATGGGGCTCCTGCTATTCAGAATGACAGCACGAACCCGCCCCCTCACTCACTCCGCCAAAGCCTGCAACCGCGCTATCCTCGCCGCCGCCACCCGGCCAGTTGTAACGCGCGAAGTTCTCGTTCACCACGTACCGCCGAGCGCTCCCGTTCGAATCCTCCGGCGTCAGAAATCGCCCTGCTTCCAACGAAAAGCCCATCGCTCGAAAGTAATCCCGGCCACGCCGTAAGAGTAAATCCCCCGCGGCGATTCTTCAGGCCGAGCCACATTTCCCTCCACCACCGCCGCGCTCTTGCAGTTATGTCCGCTGAACGGAATATTCGTCGCGAAGCCAACCGCCGAGACTCCAGGCTGCCTCCGCACTGCGTCGTAAACTCTGCGCCGATCTGGAGCAACATATATACATGGACAAAAGCGACACACAGAAAGTCCCGCCGGGCGAGGGCCGCTCCGGCATGCAAACTCCGCCCGTCGTTTCGCCCGAGGCTTGGGAAACGGCGCGCCAGGAGATGCTCATAAAGGAAAAGGAACTCACGCGCGCCCGCGACGCACTCGCCGCCGCTCGCCGCCGTATGCCGTGGACGGCCGTCGAAAAGAACTACCAATTCGAAGGCCCCCAAGGTAAGGCCACCCTGCTCGATCTCTTCGAAGGCCGCCCGCAACTGATCCTCTATCGCGCCTTCTTCGAACCCGGCGTCTTCGGTTGGCCCGACCACGCCTGTCGCGGCTGCTCCTTCGGCGCCGATCAGGTCTCGCATCTCGCGCATCTCAACGCGCGCGATACCACTCTCGTCTACGCCTCCCGCGCCTCACAACCCGACATCGCGCGCCTCAAGGCCCGCATGGGTTGGCGCATGCCCTGGTACACCATCACCGATAGCTTCGACTTAGACTTCGGAGTCCACGAAAGGCACGGCCATAACGTTTTCTTCCACCACAACGGCCGCATCTTCCGCACTTACTTCATCAACAATCGCGGCGACGAAGCCATGGGCACCACCTGGAACTATCTCGATCTCACTCCGCTCGGCCGCCAGGAAGCCTGGGAGGATTCGCCCGCCGGCTACCCCCAAACGCCGCCCTACAAGTGGTGGAACTGGCACGATAACTACGACGCTGAGCCCTCGCCCAACCCCAAATGGGTCGAAATCTCCGACGCGGGCGAAGCCGCCTTCCGCAAGCGCCCCTCCCAAGACTGACGCTCGGCACATCCTATGCAGCCGCCGCCCCTCGCCTTCCTGCTCGCGTTATCGAATGCCGCGTTATCCATGTCCGCCGCCGGCCTCACTGCCTTCGCAATCGCGCTATGGTTCGCGCGGTCGCACATAGCCGGCGCTCGCGGCATCCATCGCATCGGCGCCCTCGCCCCCATCTGCTTTGCCATCCCGCTCGCGGTCTTCGGCGCCGAGCATCTTTCTCTCAACCGAGCCATGGCGGCCGGCGTGCCGTCCTACATGCCGTTCCACCTGTTCTGGATATATTTCGTCGGCGTCGCCCTCCTCGCTGCGTCTCTCAGCATCGCCACCGCGCGTCAGGTGCGCTGGTCCGCCCTGCTGTTCGGAATCATGATGTTCGCGTTCGTCGCGATGTTGCATCTGCCCGGCGCGATCAAAACCGGCGGCCGAATCCCCTGGACCATCGTCTTCCGCGAACTATCGTTCGGCGGCGGCGCGTGGGTTTTGGCGGGAGCAGCCATGGCCGGCCGAAACAGCCCAGGGCCCGGCAACCCTCTCAGAACCGTGGGCCGCGCGTTGATCGGCTGTACAGCCCTCTTTTTCGGCATCGAGCATTTCCTCCATCCCCTTGGCCTGCCCGGCGTCCCTCTCGAAAAGCAAATGCCTGCTTGGGTTCCGCTTCGCCCCGCGGTCGATTACGTCACTGGCGCTGCTCTGATCATCCTCGGCTTCTGTCTTCCATTCGATCGAAAAACCCGCCTGCTGACTGCCTGCCTGGGAGCTTGGCTCGTGCTCCTTGTCCTCGTCATCTACGGCCCTGTCCTCCTAACAGCCTTGGCAAATCCGAACGCCGCCCTTCAAATCGAAGGCATCAACTACTTCGCCGACACGCTTCTGTTTGCAGGTGTCATTCTCTCGCTCGCCGCCTCCGGCCCTCCCACGCATCCCAACACAATCCCCAATGCTATGCTGATGGCCGATGACGAAGGTTCAAACCACCTTCCCGCTTTCCCGTCCTCTCACTGACCCGGAACTCAAGAGCATCTCGCGCCTCCACGCCGTCTACGGCATCCTTATTGCTCGCGTGCTCCCCTCCGATCAGCTCTTCATCGAATACGACGCCTCGCGCCTCTCTTCCGCCGAGGTCCGTGGCACGGTCGAACAGCACGGCATCCCCGTCGCATGAAATTCGCGGCCTGGCTGCTCGCCCCCGCCGCCTGCCTGCTCCTCGCCGCCCAAAATGGCGAATGGCCCTTCTACGGACGCGACCCCGGCGGCCAGCGCTTCTCCCCTCTCACCGCCATCAATCGCTCCAATGTTCAAAAGCTCAAGGTCGCCTGGACCTTCCGCACCGGCGACGCCTACGCTCCCCCCAACGGCTCGAAACCCACCCAGTTCGAAGCCACACCTTTATATATAGACGGCACGCTCTACCTCGGCACGCCCCTTGGCCGCATCATAGCCCTCGATCCCGTCACCGGCACCCAGCGCTGGGCCTACGATCCCCACATCGATAAAGATAAAGGCTACGGCGATTACGCCAATCGCGGCGTCTCCTCCTGGAAATCTCTCGAAGGCCGCCGCCGCATCTACATCGCCACCATCGACGCCCGCCTTATCGCGGTCGATGCCGCAACCGGCAAGCTCTGCCCCGACTTCGGCGACAACGGCATCGTCAATCTGCGCAACGGCCTCCGCACCGCCCCGCGCGGCTTCGCCGATTACGAAGAAACCTCCCCGCCCGCCATCATCGGCAACGCCCTGATCGTCGGCTCCGCCATCCAGGACAACGGCTGGACCGACGAGCCCAGCGGCGAAGTCCGCGCCTTCGACACAGCCACCGGCAAACTCAAATGGACCTGGGATCCTATCCCTCACCGTCCTCAGGGCCCGGGCGCTGCCAATTCCTGGTCCGTCATCGCCGTCGATCCCGCCCGCAATCTCGTCTTCGTCCCCACCGGCAGCGCCAGCCCCGACTACTACGGCGGCCTCCGCCCCGGCGACGATTTATTCGCCAACTCCGTCGTCGCCCTTCGCGCCGACACCGGCCGCCCCGTCTGGCATTTCCAAACCGTCCATCACGACCTGTGGGACTTCGATGTCGCCACCCCGCCGCTTTTGTTCGATATTCAGAAGAACGGCAACACCATCCCCGCCATCGCCATCGGTTCTAAGACCGCGAATCTCTTCCTCCTGAATCGCGAAACCGGCCAGCCTCTCTTCGGCGTCGAAGAACGCCCCGTCCCTCAAAGCGACGTGCCCGGCGAACAGGCCGCTCCCACTCAGCCTTTCCCCCTCAAGCCCGCGCCCGTCTCGCCCCAGCACATGACCGCCGACGACGGCTGGGGCATCGACGAAGCCGACCGCAAATGGTGCCACGATGAAATCGCGAAGCTCCGCACCGGCTCCATCTTCACTCCGCCCTCGCTCCAAGGCACTCTCTCCCTACCCGGCAACATCGGCGGCCAAAACTGGGGCGGCATGACTTACGACCCCTTCGACGATCTCCTTATCCTCCCCACCAACCACATCGCCGCCGAAGCCCGCCTCATCCCCCGCGCCGATTACGAAAGCCTCCGCGAATCCCGCGGCCGCAAGCTCGACGGCGATTGGGAGTTCGCCCCCCAACGCGGCGCGCCCTATGGCCTCATGCGCCGTCTGCTCCTCAGCCCCAAGCGCCTTCCCTGCACGGCGCCGCCCTGGGGCACGCTCGTGGCCATTCAAGCCTCCACCGGCGAAAAGAAATGGGAAGTTCCCCTCGGCCAGTTCTCCCCGCGCCTGCCCGCCTCTTTCGGTTCCATCTCGCTCGGCGGCCCCATCTCTACCGCAGGCGGCCTCGTCTTCATCGCCTCCACCCTCGACCCCGCCCTCTACGCCTTCGATTCCGAAACCGGCCGCCAGCTTTGGAAAGGCGTCCTGCCCACCAGCGGCAAAGCCACTCCCATGACCTTCGAAGCTCCCAACGGCAAGCAGTACGTGGTCATCTCGGCTGGCGGCTACGGCATCCCCGATCTCTCCCCCCTCGGCGATTACGTCGTCGCCTTCAGCTTGTGAATCGCATCACCGTCGGAGTCAATCCCGTCCGCGAAGCCCTGCGCGCCCAACGCCCGCTCGACAAAGTCTTAATCGCGAAAGGCGCCGCCGGCCCCCGCATCCAGGAGATCGTCGAGCTCTGCCGCGCCCAATCCATCCCCATACGCTTCGAGCCCCGCGATGCGCTCGACCGCGCCGCCAATGCCGCCGCTCATCAAGGCGTCATCGCCTTCGGCGCCGTTCACTCGTATGTAGAATTGCGCGAGATCGCCCAAGACGCCCGCCTCCTGGTGGTGCTCGACGGCGTCGAAGATCCGCACAACCTCGGAGCCATCCTCCGCACCGCCCACGCCGCCGGCGCCAACGCGGTCGTGATCCCCGAACGCCGCGCCGCCCCTCTCACCGAAACGGTAGCCAAGGCCGCCGCCGGTGCGCTGGCATATCTCCCCGTAGCCAAAATCGCGAACGTCACCCAAGCTCTCGAATATCTAAAGGAGCGCGGCTTCTGGATCTACGGCCTCGACGAACGCGGCGACGTTCTCTACGACCAAGCGGATTACAACACCCCCACCGCCTTCGTCCTCGGCGGCGAAGGCAAAGGTTTGCATCAAGCCGTTCGCAAACACTGCGACGTCCTCGTCCGCATCCCCATGGCCGGCCCCGTGTCGTCTCTGAACGTCTCCGTCTCCGCCGGCATCGTCCTCTTCGAATGGCGCCGCCGGCGCGGCAGCCAAGAGCCTGCCCGCGATGTACACTATACATCATGAGGCGCACTCAACTCTATCTCGATGACCAGCTCTGGACCGCCCTTCACGCTCGCGCCCGCCGGGAAAAAACCACCGTGTCCGATCTCGTCCGCCAGGCAGTGCGCGATCGCTACATCGGTGACCGCGAACAACGCAGGATCGCGATGCGGCAATTCGTCGGTATCCGCAAGTCCCCCGCCGCTAATGCGAACGGTACGGAACAGGTCAGACGCCTGCGCCGCGGCGCCCGATTGGATAAGTTAAGTGTCGGATAGGTTGAGCGAGCGTTGACGGTCCTCGTCGATTCCGACATTCTGATTGAAGTCTCAAGAGGCCGTGATGCCGGAATCCTTGCAAAGTGGACGGAGCTGAGCGAATCCAACGCTCTCATCCTCTTCTCGCCCGTCACTGCGGCCGAACTCTGGGCCGGCGCCCGGCCGTCTGAGTATTCAAAACTAGAGGCTCTCTTCAACACTCTCTCGTGCGTGCCGGCGGATGCATCCATCGGGCGTCGGGCGGGAGAATACCTGCGCCGCTATCGCAAAAGCCATTCCGTAGAATTAGGCGATGCCCTCATCGCCGCTGGCGCCCTGGCAAGCGGCGCGCAATTGTGGACCCGCAATCGAAAGCACTATCCGATGCGGGAGCTTAGCTTTTACGAATAAGGCACGCCTTAAGCGGCCTTCCTCAACAATCTCCCCAAGAAAGAACAAGACCGCCGTGCAGCCTAAGCTCTCACCCTGGCCGCACACAACAGAAACACGGAGCGGACCTGCGTCCGCCCCGCGCCGAACATTTAGACCAATACCGCGGTGGCCTCCGTGAGTTCCATCGCTGAAGTTCCTGTCCCCGCTACCCGGGCGACGTTCAGGAAATCGTTCCCGTCGCCTTTCCACGCAACATAGACAGTCCCGTTCATGGTGCATACCGACGGCCCCTGCGGGCTCGTCTCTGACGACGTCGCCTTGTTTACGAAAGTACGCCCCCCGTCGGTGGAAGACCTGACATTCAGGTTGTCGTTGCCATCGCCTTTCCACAACAGATAGAGAGTGTTGCCATCCGCGCCCAGGCACGGACTAACCGGGCTCGTTTCGCTCAAGATCGCCTTGTTGGCGAATCCCGTGATGTTGACGCCTGAAACCACCACCTGTGCGACATTCAGATTGTCGTTGCCATCGCCCTTCCACGTGATGTACAGGTTGCTGCTGGAAGCGCACAGGCCGGGCGCCTGCGGGCTGGTCTCGTTCGAAGTGTACTTATGCCCGAATGTGTTCCCGTTGTCGGCCGAGTACATCACATTCAGGTTGTCGTTGCCGTCGCCCTTCCACGCCAGATACAGCCGGCCGCCGAACGACGCGAGCGAAGGACTCTTCGGGCTCGTATCGCCCAGTGTCCTCTTGTTGGCGAATCCCGTGATGTTGCTGCCTGAAACCACCACCTCTGCCACATTCAGGTTGTCATTGCCATCGCCCTTCCAGGCTATGTAGAGGTTCCCGTTGTGCGCGCAGATAAACGGCGCCTGCGGGCTGGTCTCATTAGAAGTGTACTTGTTCCCGAATGTGACCCCGCCATCCGCCGAGTACATAACATTCAGGTTGTCGTTGCCGTCGCCCTTCCACGCAATGTAAATGCGGTTGTTCAGCGCTGCGATGGACGGAGTCAACTGGGTGGTGTTGTTGGTGACGGTCACCTTATCGAACAGGAATTGCGATTTGATGACAGTGGTCGGCGTTCGAATCCAAGCCTCGTGCGTGATCGCGAGCAGCGACGGTTGGTCGATAATGCCAATCGAATCCCATGTGAAGAGCGCATAGGCCTGGCTGTTGGGGTTGACTCCGGATGGCACCGCCACATTCAGTTGTTGCGCCAGCCAGCCGATCGACCCGTAGCCGCACAAACTGACGCAGTGGTCTTCATTCGCGTCGTTGTGAAATCCGGTTCCGAACCAGGTTTTTCCCCCCGCCTGCGAGCTCCCGGCGCCCCACCACGCCGTTTCCAGTTGGTCTCCCGCGACCCCGATCTTCACCGGTCCTGTCGCAATCGCGCTCTGCAGAGTGCCGGCGTTCGTCCAGTCGACCGAGGAGTATGGCCCGTCGTCATATGTGTTATCCCCTTCTTTGAACCCATCGTTTTGCATGAACTGCAAGACTTGGGGAAGAGTTGCGCCATTCAGCACCCCATGGGCGCTCGCCCAGGCGATGATGTCCTGCTCCGAAATGAATATCTCCGGACTGTTGCAGGCCTTGGCGAACGCCTCTTCCGCGGTTACGCAGTCTCCATTGCTGTAGTTGCCCCAGAACGAGATCTGCGCGGGCTTCACAAGGAAGACTGGCGGTGCTCCAATCCCCGCTTTCGAACGGAACGGGGTCGCGCCGGCCATGACACTTCTTGGTGTGGGCGTGGCGCCGCGCCCTAGACGACGAATAGACTCTGGCATGATATGTCTCCTGACAGCTTGAGTTGGTGGTGTGCTTTTCGGTTCAGGGCCTCGACGGACCCTCTTCTTCCTGATCCGTCTGGTTCGGCGGATCCGGCTCTAAAACCGGCTCATCGTTCGCCTGATCGCTTTCGGGAATGTACCGTGGGGCTCTCTCTATTACTTCCTTCGGCGTCGGGATGGCGCCTCTCTTGGGATGTGAACGCCGCTCGCTAGTTGCGCCGTCCCCGGACGTGCTGCTGTCTTGTCCCATCTCCTCCTCACAATCCCGCGTATTTGGCCCTGCTTGCTTTGGGGGTAACTAATGCGCCCTTATGCTACGGCGGCTAATCCAATGCACCTTGCTTGCGATATGTAGAAAACGCAACAAAATGCCGTGTATTTAACCTAATTCCAAAAGAAACAACCAGAAATATGAGCATTAAGGTTTTAATCGAACCGAATGCGAAGGACCAATTGGCCTTCGCTGCACTACCTATGTGCTCGGAGCCTTGCGCTATTCTCCTGCGGAACAATCCGGAGAATTCTGCTTCAAGTTTCTTTGCCCGCCGCGTCGGTTCCCGCCACAATATTAAGCTCGGCTATTCCACCAATCCCGAAACCAAATCACCACATCCGCGACGAACATCCGATGCAACTAGAACCGTTCCCGCGCTGCCTGCCGCCTCTGACCCTTGCACTCCTCCTCGCGGCTCCCGCTTTCTGTCAAACCGGCTCGCCTCGCCCCTGCGATCTCTTCGCACCCGCCACGCCCTGCGTCGCAGCCATCGGCACCACGCGCGCCCTGTACCACGCCTACACCGGCCCCTTATATCAGGTCACCCGCCAATCCGACAAGACTCAAATCGACATCGGCCTCCTCCCAGACGGCTATGCCGATGCCGCCGCGCAAGACAAGTTCTGCGCGAATTCCTCCTGCACCATCACCAAGCTCTACGACCAGTCGCCCAATCACAACGACCTCACGCCCGCCCCTCCCGGTGGCGCCGCGCATGGGCCCGGCCCGGACGGCTTCGATCTCCCCGCCCCCGCCGACGCTCTCCCGCTCACTGTCAGTGGCCACAAGGTCTACGGCATCGCCATCTCCCCCGGCATGGGCTACCGCAACAATGCTCCCAAAGGCACTGCCGTCAACGGCCAGCCCGAAGGCGTCTACATGGTTACCTCCACCCTGAACCTGAACGAGAAGTGCTGCTTCGATTTCGGTAACGCCGAAACCAACAGTCTCGACAACAAAGCCGGCCATATGGACGCCATCAACATCATGTGCCGCGCCGCCAGCCCCTGCAACCCCGACGCGGGCCTCGACATGGAGGACGGCATCAACGGCCATCTCCCCGTGCCAGCCGCTACCTTCGTGACCGACATGGGCGCGTGCGACGGCCAGCACAGCTACGCGATCTACCAGGGCAACGCTCAGTCCGGAACTCTCACCACCACCGGCGTCATCCCCCTTCCCAACGGCTATCAACCGATGCGGCAGGAAGGCGCCATCCTCCTCGGCATCGGCGGCGACAACAGCAACTGGGCCAAAGGCTACTTCTTCGAAGGCGTGATGACGAAGGGAATGCCCGACGCTCAGGCCATGGAGACGGTTCAGCGCAATATTGTCGACGCCCGCTATGCTGGCCAGCTTCAGCCATAACTCGCCGCCCGTCAGTACGCCGAAGCCAACCCAGGCTCGTACTTCCATTCCGTCTCGATACTGGCCCGATCGGAAAACCGCGTGTCCGTGTAGTCCTCGAAGGCGATCTTCTTATTGAGAACTCCGGTTTCGATCATCATGTCTCGCACCAGATCGAAATCCGCTTTGCGGGGCGCCAGCGGACTGTACATCACCCGATTCATCGGGTGCGTGAGCGCCCACCGCAGCAGCGCTGGCCGTTGGTTGTAATAGTAGCGGCCCACAAAATCCGCGGCGTCCTCCCGATGCGGCTTGCTCTTATCGAGCCAAAGCCCCGATCGCGCGATCCCGTCCACCAGAACTTGAACAACGTCCGGACGCCTGTCGATCAGATCCTGGCGAACAATTAGGATGCAGGACATGTAATCCGGCCAGTAATCTCGCGCCTGAAAAAGAATTCGCCCATAACCCGCAAGCTCGGCCTGCGAAGGGAACGGCTCGCCCATCGAGAACCCGTCTATCGCGCCTGCCGCCAAAGCACCCGAGACGTCCGGCGGCGCCATCTCGACCATGTTGATTTCGCCCGGCCGGATTCCCCAAACTTTCATCGCGCGAAACAGCATCAGCCTCTCATCGGAAAAGCGCGTCGGAATCGCCACCGTGCGCCCGCGCAGGTCCCCGAAGGTTTTGACCGGGCCGTTTTTTCTCACCACAACCGCGCTTCCATACCGATGCCCCAGGTAAACCACCTTGATCGGCACGCCTTGCGCCCGAAGCGCGATCGCCATCGGCGCCACGATAAACGCCGCCTGCACTTTGTTCGAAATGATCGCTTCTTTCATTTCCGGAAAGCCCTGAAACATTCGCGGAAGGAACATCTCTCCGCTCTTCGAAAACTTCGAAATGTAGTCCGTCACCGGACAAGTCAGTTGGCATGTGACCGGAATGTACGCCACGACGATCTTCCGTTTCGCCGGCGGAACATAGCCGTTCAGCACGGCCGCCCAGTTCACGTTCATGTAGGCGTGCAGGCCCGTGATGAGCGCTGCCCAGCTCGCGACAGCCACCAGGATTTTAGTCTTAGGTCGAATGGAAGAACCCCCAGCGAACCGATTTGAATCCCTCGATACGGCGGAAACAGAAGTCCAGAACCAAACCGGTAACTCCGATCAGTAAAATCGCCGCTACCACCAGGTCGTAACGCTTCCCCGCGTTTCGCGAATCGATGACCAGATACCCCAGCCCCGAATTGACGGCGATCATCTCCGCCGCCACCACCACCAGCCACGCGATCCCCAGCGCGATTCGCAGCCCGACTAGGATGCGCGGGAGAGCCGCTGGAAAAATCACCTTCGCCAGCAGTTGCGCGGGGCTCAGCCCGAAATTCCGGCCGGCTCTCCGGTACACCGAAGACACGTTCGAAACGCTGTTCACGCACGTCACCACGATAGGAAACAACGCCCCCAGATAAATCAGGAAAATCGCCGCGCCGTCCCCCACGCCGAAGAAGATAATCGACACCGGTATCCAGGCAATCGGGCTGATCGGCCGCAGCAGTTGCAGAACTGGATTCACCACCCGGTTCACCGCCGGATACCAGCCCAGCGCCAATCCCAGCGGAATTCCCGTCACGCACGCCAGCCCGAACCCGATCACAACCCGCCGTAACGAATCGCCGAGATAGCTCCACAGAAGATGCTTGCGCAACAACTCTGCCAATCCCTTCTGCACATCGTGTGGCGAGGGAAATATCTTCGTGCCCGTCCAGGCCACCGAATAGTGCCAGGCCGCGAGCATCAACCCTGTAGCCACAATCGGCCAGAAGAACCTTTCCCACTTGCCTGGATGCGCCACTGCGCTCATACCTTATGCGCCAGCCCGATCTGCTGAAATATGCCGTCGCGAAGCTCCAGGTATCGCCGCGAGCTCAGGTCGCGCGGATGCGGTATATCGATCTCTACGATCTGCTGGATCCTAGCCGGGCGCGCGCTCAGCACAACCACCCTATCCGCCAATTGAACCGCCTCGTCGATGTCGTGCGTCACGAAGATAATCGTTTTTCGCTCCGCCTCCCAGATGCGCAGCAGCTCCCTGCGCATGATGAGCCGCGTAATCGAATCGAGCGCTCCGAACGGTTCGTCCAGAAAAAGCATGTCCGGGTTGACCGCCAGCGCCCGCGCCACTTCCAGCCGCTGCTTCATCCCGCCCGACAGCTCGTGTGGATAGGCCTTTTCGAAGCCTTCGAGGCCGACCATCTTGACGTAATACCGGATGCGCCGTTCGCGTTCGCCTCGCCCCAGTTTGAACAACCCGAATGCGATGTTGCCTTCCACTGTCAACCACGGGAACACGCCCCGTTCCTGGAACACGAATATCCGTCGCGGGTCGGGCCCTCGCACCGCTTCGCCGTCGATTCTGATCTCCCCGCCCGTCGGCGTAAGAAAGCCCGCCATCGCGCTCAGCAGCGTCGATTTCCCGCATCCAGACGGGCCAAGAAGACACACAAACTCGCCATCGCCCACCTCCAGGCTGATGTTTTCGAGCACCGGCGTATCTTTGCCGTCCCGCTCGAACGCCATGCTCACCCCATCGGCAAACAGTTTGCTCTTCCATGCCTGCCGGGCCGCGGCGGCTTCACCAAGTGACATCAGTTCTCTGAGTAACCCCACTGTACAGACTTGATCCTCTCGAACCGCCGCATCGCCGTATCCAGCATCAGCCCGATCACCCCGATCAAGACCATGCCCGCGAGCACCAGGTCGTAGCGGTTTCCCGCATTCCGCGCATCCACGATGAGAAATCCCAGGCCCGAGTTCACCGCGATCATCTCCGCCGCGACCACCACCAGCCACGCCACCCCCAGCGTGATGCGCAGACCTATGATCAGTTGCGGCATCACCGCGGGATAGAACACGCGCGTCAGCAGGTCCCTCGTATTCAGCCCGAAATTCCGCCCGGCGTTGAGATAAACCTCCGGAATCCCATGCACGGCATTGACCGCGCTCAGCAGGAGCGGCAGGAAACAACCTATGAAGATCAGCGAAATCGCGGCCAGGTCGCCCACTCCGAACCACAGAATCGCAATCGGAATCCAGGCCAGCGGCGAAATCGGGCGCAGAATCTGAAGGATCGGATTCACCGCCATCTCCGCGCGGCGATACCAGCCGATAATCAGCCCTAGCGGAATCGCCGTCGCCGCCGCCAGAAGAAACCCCCACGTCACCCGGAACAACGAAGCCACGACGTACTTCAAGAGCAATCCATGACGCACCAGGTCGGCGATGCCGCCCACCACCCCCCAAGGCCCCGGCAGCAAATGCGACGGCTCATGCGCTACGCCGATCTGCCACAAGACAAGCAGAACCGCCACAAACGCGATAGGCCGCAGCGCGGTCAGGAAGTTCATCACTATACCTTCGGAATTGTAGGGCGCCGTTCTAGACCAGTAAAGATGGAGAGAAATCTGCGCCGTCGGTTGAAGCGCGGAGTCAATCTTTCGATGGACCCCCCTCCGCTCTCTGTCCCCTTCCTCGCCTGTTCCCGGTCCAATAGATCTCCGCCGCTAGAGCCGCCGGCCCCACGATCGACAGAGCGTAGTAAGGCGCATGCACGTTTTCGGCAAGGCGAAGAATCATTTCGGCTACCGCCACCAGCCCCGCCACTACGCATTGAGCCCAGCGCGGCTTCACGGTAGTCTTCGGGTCCGTAATCATGAAGAAGATAAAAAGCTGGTACATCGGCCCCGTAATCGGCGCCACTTCCGCCAGAAACGAATGGCCGGTGAAAAAAGTGCGCGCCCACGACAGGAACACGAACGAGCACACGTACGTCGCGGTGATGTGAAACCGCTTGACGCGATAGACAATCGCCAGCCCGAGCGCCCAGATAACCACCATCGGCCACACCGCGTTGCCCCACTGAATCATCAGCGTCGCCACGTACTCCGGAACTAGAAGCAGCATCGCGCTGATCGCCAGATTCGACGGGTTCCACAGATGGCGTCCGCGCCAGCGAATCACGTATTTGGACGTGATCGCAATCGCGCTGCACAGTGCGTAGGGCCAGAACTCCGGCGAGCGGATCAGAATCCCCACGCTGATTCCGGTAATGTAAGCGCTCGCCAGATTTGGAAACTTGCGGTAGATCAGAAGCGTAAGCCCGATCTCGCACCCCATCGCCGTCGCGATCGCGAGCGCGGTTCGGGAAAAACTCTCGAGCAGCCCGAACGAGAGATTCGCCCCAAGCAATATCAGCGTTATAAGAATCGGCGGAAGATAGCGGTTGTCTGCGCTAAAGAACCGCGCAGCCGCGCTCTGCCGCGAAGTCCCGCTTTGCGCCGTGATGCTTTCGGCGCTCGCGCTCACTCGGGCTCCTCCACCCTGTGAATCTTATCGAGTTCGGGCGATAAAATCGTCTGCGCGCGTCCCGAAGGCCAGTGGATCTCAACCCGGTCCACTCGGCTGGTCCGGCCCAAGCCGAAATGCAGGCGCCTCTGGTTCTGCGCGCAAAACCCGCTTCCGCCCGAAACCTCCTGCCTTTGTTCCTGCCCGTTCCAGAAGACCCGCGCATCCGCCCCAATCGCGCTGCGGTTGCTGCTGCGCCCGGTCAACTCCAGCTCGATCCATTTATTTGCCGGGTCCACATGGTTTCTGTAGAACAGCACCGGCCCTCTTTGATTGGCTACTACCGCGTCCAGCGCCCCATTATTGTCGAAATCCGCCAGCGCCACCGATCGTCCATCGAACCGGTCCCTCACCCCCACCATCTGCGCCACCTCTTTGAACTGGCCCGCGCCGTCGTTGATCCACACGCGTTTTTGCTGGTAACCGGACAAGCTGCGCCCCTTGAGCGGCGGCCAATTCGCCGCGTCCGAAATAATCGCCCGATTACCGCCCGCGACCTTCGAATAGTCGTACCAGTAGCTGCGATCCCGATCGAGCGAGACGTTCCCGTTCACCTGGTAAAGATCCAGATACCCGTCGTTGTTCAAATCGCCGAACTGCGCGCCGAAGCTCCAGCCGCCCAGTTCCACCCCCATGGCGTTGGCCACGTTCTCGAACTTGATCTTGTCTGCGGATGCGCCCGGCGCCGGCATCCACAAATTGTTGCCTTGCACCAGAACGCCTTCCTCGGAAATATTCGTTACGAAAATTCCATAGCGGCCCTGGTTCAGGATGTCTCCCACCGACGCGGTCATGCCGCTCTTCGGCGCATATCCCACTCCCGCCTCTTTGCCCGCTTCCCGAAAATACTTGCCCTTCTCATTCAGGTACAGCTCCGATACGCCGTAATCGTTGGCTATAAACAAATCCGGGTAACCGGTGTCGCGAAAGTCCGCCGCTACCGCCGCGAGCGCCCACCGCCGCGATTGAATGCCCAGCTTCGCCGATACCTCTTCGAAGCGCCCGCCCCCCAAATTGTGAAACAGGTACTTGCGCCCGCCATTCTGCGCATACTCGAAGCTCTCCGGCATGATCTTGGTTGTCTTCAGGCGCCATAAGTTCACGTCCTCCGGATAGTAGCCGCCCAGAAACAAATCGAGCTTCCCGTCGTCGTCGTAATCGAACCAGATCGCGGTATTCGCGTTCACCCAGGGTGGCAGTCCCGCCGTCTCCGTGACTCGCGTGAAATGCTTCCCGCCGTCGTTGTGATAGAGTTCCGGCCGCCCCCACTTGTAAATGAGAACGTCATCGTAGCCGTCGTTATCGTAATCTCCCCAAACCGCTCCCATCGAGACGCCGCTTTCAGGCGAGTTGATGTCCGCCAGTCCCACCTCCGCCGCCACATCCCGGAAAGTGCCGTCGTGCATGTTGCGGTACAGAGCGTTGCGCGCATGTTCGCCGCTCGTCGTAACGTAGAAATCCGGCCACCCATCCCGATCGAAATCCACCACCGAAACCGCCGCGCCCATCGAAGCGATCTGCTCCATGATGTGGTTCAGCTTCGGATCGAGCTTCGGCGCCTGGTGCCGAAAGTGAATGCCCGAAGCGTTCGCGCATTCCGTGAAGTAGAAGCCGTACGCCGCCGTCGCCTTCGCCGCGTACCGGTTTGCGCTCCCCTCTCGCCTGGCCTGCGTCGCCCTGTAAATCAGCGGCGCGCTTAGCAGGGCGGCGAACAGGACGGCCGCGAAGATGCGCCCTTTGCTCACCGGCTGCCCCACAGAGCCGAATGGAAATACCGCGGCGTCACATAGCGCGTGTGATAAGCGCGCCAGTCCTCCGGATGAAGCTTGTAAGCGTAATCGTCTTCAAGCGTAGTGGGCGGCTGCACGTAGTCTTTCATTGCGTGATAGGGCAGCGGCAGAATCGTGCCCGCAAACGTCGAGTTGTAGTCCCCGTCTTTCACCCACCCGTCGCAAATCAACACGAAATCGCGCTTTGAGCCCCGGGCCGGCGCCGGCAAAGCCGCGAACTTCATCCGTAGCTCGTCTCCCGGGCTCGTGATCACATACCGGTCATCGATCCTTTCGAGCAGCTCTCGCACATCGCCGTATCGAGTCGCATATCCTTCTTGATCGCGCCACCGCAGGTCCGATTCTTCCACCCTGTCGTAATGCGGAAGCTCCGGCGAAGATTCGCCCGCCTTGGTAATCAGCGAAAAACCGCGGAAGCGCAGATCCGCCGACGCCAGGTCCAGATGCCTTACCTCCATGCGCTCGCTTCGCGGCATCTGAGTTCCCCACGCCAGCTTGTCCCAATAAATCTCCAGGTTCGTGCGCAAGCGCAATTTGCGGGGAGCATTCGGGCGAAAGACGTCGCTAATGTCCAGAATGATCGTCTTCACCCGTCCCTTGGGAAAGCCCAGTCCCTCTCGAACCGTCGCCCACCGTCCGGAGGCGTCCGGCGTTTCGATGCTCATGCCTTCCGGATGCGCTGTGGAGTTTTGCGCCTGCGCCTTGACGATCGTCGCGTCCGTATCGTGAATCCAGCCTTGCCCGATCAAGTAGAGCCGCCCGGAAACAGGCGCATCGTCCGGCAGTTCCAACTCCACCCAATGATCTCGCGTCAGGCCTTGGTATTGCCCTAGCCCGAAGTTTCCTAAGAATCGGCTATCGAGATTCCGGACCACCTCCGTCACATCGTGCCCGCTATCGTCCGTCGCGCGCGCGAACGGTTTCGTCATCGCCGTTCCAATCAGCGTCGGCTCCGGAGACGGCAGGGCGAAACGCTCGTCCGTGAAAACCTCCGAGTCCGCTGGATGGTCGATCGCGAGCAGCGAGTAGTGGTCCATGTAATAGGTCTCCCAATACTCGGCCGTTATGCGCAGATCGTAAAAGCCGTCATGCGGCGCAAGCTGGTCTCCGCGAATGTTGAACCACTCGCGCGTGCCGTAGATGCCCTTCCCCTGCGCGTTAACATTCAGGCCCAGCGCCGAACCCCAGGGCCCCACGTCTTTCAAAAATTGCATCCCGCGCCCGTCCCAGGCGAACAGCATCGGACACGATCCCTTGATGCGTTGCTCGGCGAGAATTGTTTGGTCCGCCTTCAGATCGAACTCCGCTTGCACAAATCCATTCGGCCACGCAATGCGCGCGAACTGTGCCGATTGGTGATCTCCCAGCCCAAAATGCAGCACGGGCGCGGCGATGATCTGCTTTTCCGCCAGCAGGTCGGAGCGCAGCTCGATCTCTCCTCCCAACCCGAACGAGTTGATTCGCTGGTCTCCCGTCGCGTGAGCCGCTCTCGTGCGAATCACCTGCCAGGCGTAATTCTTCGCCCCGCGATTCATCCACTCGATCGCCGCGCCCGCCGCGTTCACTCCAAGCACATTCAGCCGGTTGTTCGAGCTTTCCTCGGCAAGCGCCCGCGGTGTCCCCGTCAGCGCCCCGCCCATGGCCGTAAAGCCCTTGCCGTTCCCGAGAAAAACCTGATCGTTCGCGACGATATCCAGCGCGCCGTTATTGTCCAAATCGCCAATCAGCAGATTGCCCGACGATCCAGCGCTAGCGTGAATCACCTCGGCCCAGTCCCACTCGCCGCTGTCCGCCTTCTCCGATACCCGGCTCACGGAGGAGTCGTTCTTCAGCACGGCAAAATCCACCACGCCATCCCCGTCTATATCGCCGGCCGCGATCGCCTTCACTCCGCTCGCCACGCTCGCCGGAACTTCCCGGTTTCGATACGAGCCCAGCCGCTGATTCAGCAGCACATGAAAGTTCCCGCCTCCATCGATCAGTCCCACATCCGGATCTCCATCCCCATCGATATCGCCCGCCGCGAAACCGGTCAGCCCGTCGATTCCGTGAAACGGATGAATAACCGTGAACGTGCCGTCTCCGTTATTGCGCAGCACCGGCGGCTCGCCTTGCGGCACGCCCAACACCAGGTCGAGATCGCCATCCAGATCTACATCGAACGCCCACGCTCCTGTGTACGAAGCGTCCCGTGTATCCGCTGAAATCTTGGCCTCTTGCGTGATGTCTCTGAAATGCGAGGCATCTTGCTGCTGATAAATTCGCAAGCCCTCCCGCGTGGCGATCGCGATATCGGATTTGAAATCGTAATTGAAATCCGCTACCGCTACTGCCCCCGTGGGAAGTGATCCAGGCCGTGTTCCCGCCGGCGGCCGTGCCGCTCCCGTAGCGAGCGGCAGCGTCGCTCCGCTCGCAAGATGTAGCGCCTTCTCATCGGCCCACGCAAGCGTGGACGGACTCTGATCGTCCAGGTAAATAGAGCCGATCCAGGACACCGGCCCCTGGCCCGCCTGCGCCATAGGTTGAGGATCGAAGTGGGTCGCCGTATCCGCCGCCGCCGGCTCGGAGCCGCGCGACTGTATGCGCAGGAAACGCGTGAACGGCTGCGCGACAAGCGTGTTGGGAGTCTTCACTTCATCCAAATCGTCGCGATACCCCGGCGCGCGAAGCAGCACGTTCCGCAAGAATTGCGCCTGAATGGCGGCCCCGCGCAGGTTCCCGCTATTCGCGTCCTTCACGATCTCATCCAGCTGCTGCCGCGCGACAGGCGGCCAGTTCCCGGTTCGCGCGCTCACCGCCGCCAGCGCCTTCTGAACCTCTCGCATATCGTTGCGCAAGGCGGCCAGCCGCAAATCTTCCAGCAGCACTGCCTGGTTCGAAGAACGCTGCTCTAAAATCCTCTGCAACAGGCGTTCGGCTTCAGCCTGGCTGCCGGACCCCGGGTTGCGCTCCGTCTCTTCGGCGAGCGAATACATCGCCTTCAGGTTGTGCGGGTCCAGTTCGATCGCTTTCTTGAAATGCGCTTCCGCCTCCGCCAGTTTGCCGCGGCGGCTTTCGATCAGTCCCAAAAGCGCTTCCAGGCGGCTCTCCTCGGGCGCGAGCGATCTGGCCTTCTCGACGCTCGAAAAAGCCGCGTCGAATTCTTGCTGCCTCACCTGCAGAATCCCCAGATCCGCCCACCCGGCCGGTTCTTCCGGAGCTATCTGCGTCGACCGCGTCAGATATTCCTTCGCCCGCCCGTCTTCGCCGGCCTGCAATCCCGCCAGCCCCAAATAAAAGGATGAACAAAGCTCGGCGTACTTCTTGGATCCAGGCTCAGGCAGGCCCGAGCGCCGGCATGCTCCGCAAATCAGCAGCGTGGAAACCCCAACCGCAAACAAACGTCTCAATGTCTGAGTGTGCCACCAAATCATCCGCGCGGACAAGGTTTCTGCCGCTCTCAAACCTTAGTTGGAGACCGGCCTGCAACTGCCGGCTGAGTTCCGATACCCTTTGCTACAGTTGCGATTGGTTTTGAAATTCCTTCTCGCGGCCGCCGCTGCCTTGGCGCTCGTCTGTGCCGCTCTGTCGCGCGATACCGGCATTCGATTTGTCGATATCTCCGATCCGGCCGGCATCCACTTTGTGCATTTCAACGGCGCTGTCGGCCAGAAATGGCTTCCCGAAACCATCGGCGCCGGCTGCGCGTTTGTGGACCTCGATGGCGACGGCTGGGCGGATATCCTTCTGCTGAACGGAAAGAGTTGGACCCCTGGCCTCACGCGCCATCTTCCCGCTCTCTACCGCAACAATCGCAACGGTACGTTCTCCGACATCACCAAGGGCAGCGGCTTGGACGTCGAAATGTACGCAAACGGCGTCGCTGTAGCCGACTACGACAACGATGGCCTGCCCGACATTTACGTCACCGCTCTTGAGGGCGACCGTCTCTTCCACAACGAAGGCCACGGCCATTTTCGCGATGTCACCGCCGCCAGCGGCATCAGGAACGCAAACTTTGGAACCAGCGCCGCATGGTTCGATTACGATCGCGATGGCAAGGCCGACTTGGTCGTCGCAAATTATGTTCGCTGGACTCCTGCCACCGATATTCGCTGTTCGCTCGATGGCAAGGCCAAGTCCTACTGCACCCCGGAAGTTTATAAGGGCCAGAGCCTCAAGCTCTATCACAACCTCGGAAACGGTCGCTTCGAGGATGTCTCGAAAAAAGCCGGCCTCGACAATCCTTCCAGCAAGTCGCTCGGCATTGTCGTTTTCGACATGGATAACGACGGCTGGCCCGATCTATTTATCGCCAACGACACTCAGCCGAATAAGCTCTACCGCAACAGCCGCGACGGAACCTTCAAGGAAATCGGCATGGAAGCCGGCGTCGCCTATGGAGACGATGGGGTCGCTCGCGGCGCCATGGGCGCCGACGCCGCCGACTACGACCGTTCCGGCCGTCAACACCTGCTGGTCGGCAATTTCAGCAAGCAGATGATGGCCCTCTATCACAACGAAGGAAACGGGCTGTTTTCAGACGTCGCGCCATCCACCCCCATCGCGCGTTCGAGCCTGCTCGACGTAACCTTCGGCGCCTTCTTCTTCGATTACGATCTCGACGGCTTCCCCGACATCTTCGCCGTCAACGGGCACATCGAACCCGACATCAATCGCACGCAGACCGACTTGCAATTCCGTGAGTCTCCGCTGATCTTTCATAACAACGGCCGCGGAGGGTTCGACGATGCGACCGGCGCAGTCGGCCCCGATATCCGCCGCGCCATCGTGGGACGGGGCGCCGCCTATGCGGACTTCGATCACGACGGCGATCCCGACATCCTGCTCACCGAAAACAACGGCCCGGCCCGGCTGTTCCGCAACGACGGTGGAAACCGCAATCATTGGCTCAACGTTCGCCTCACCGGCAGAAAATCGAATCGCAGCGCGCTCGGCGCCGTCGTGCGATTGGAAAGCGCCTCCGGCAAGCAATCGCAGACCCTCCACAGCGGATCGAGCTACTGTTCGCAAAGCGGCCTGGCGCTCATCTTCGGTCTCAAGCAAGATCCGGTCGTTACAAAGCTGAGCGTCGAGTGGCCGAGCGGCGCCGTGCAGTCGTTTCAAAATCTCCCCGTCAATCGATTCATCGCCATCGATGAATCTGCTGGATTGGTGAAGTAACCCCGGTCGCGCCTTGGCCCTGCCGCGGCCTCATGCCTTTGGTCGCCAGGAGACCCGCACGATATCTTCGCGCGCCGCCAGCACCCGCGCGACAATCGGAACTCCCGGTTCGTTTGCCTTGGCTGTCCACCGAATGTTGCAGTCCAGCTCCTGCCCGTTCGCATCCTTTGCCGACGTGAATGCCCACGACGTGACCCGGAAGCCGTGTCCTTCCACCATCGTCCGAATCTCGTCCTCGTGCGGCCCCGGTAGCGCGGTCACAATCTTTAGCGATCCCTGGCGGTCCCTGTTCAGCACATCCTCCACGGCCTTCAGTCCCCACAAAACCCCCAGCCCCAGTGCCGTGCCCACCGCCCCCAGCGCGATCTGCCCGCCCCCAAAGCACAGCCCGATCACCGTCAGGAACCACATGCCCGCCGCCGTCGTAACGCCCACCACCAGGTTCTTCCGCCGGACGATCGCGCCCGCTCCGATAAATCCCATCCCCGAAAGAATGCCCAGCGGCAGCCGCATCAGGTCGTTCATCACAAACGAGCTCGGCGTCCGCCCCGCCAAGGGAAGCAGCAGGTTCACTTGACACATCGCGAGGCACGCCGCGAGACACACCAGAATCGCCGTTCGCAATCCCGCCGCCCGTCCATGCTCCGTGCGGTTCAGCCCCAGAAGAACGCCCGCCACAAGAGCGCACCCAATGCGGATCGATAGGTCGGGCCACGTCAAAACAATCGGCATAGCGCAACTATTGTGTCAGCTTGTGTGGTCCAAAATGATCTTCCATCGCTCGGACGTTCGCCGGAATAACAGTGAAAACACGCCTGAAGCGTTGCCGCCCGCCGCCGCCCCCCGCGCAAGCTGGAACTCTCCGGTCACCGAAGCGTAGTCGGCGCCCAGCAATTCGATTGATAAATTCGAAAACGTCAGTTGGCCCATCTTCTCCGGCGTCGGATATCGCTCGTGATACCGGCTCCGCACCGCCTCATAGCCGCGCTGGACCGTCTTTCCCATGAAAACTGTTCTGGGAGAGTTTTCGTATCCGCTCATGAAGGCGTCGATGTCGCCCCGGTTCCAGGCCCGCGTCTGGTCTGCCAGCACGCCCCGTATCGCCTGGTCCGAAGAACCCGCGAACGCGCTGGCCGCCGCCAGCAGAAGAATCAATATGCGCGGCATGTATGACGAGTTTATCGCTGAGGCAACCTCGCCCGCTATCATCGACTCAGTGCAGAAAATCGATCTCTACATCAAAGTCCAGCTCGATCTCGACCCCGAAGAGAAGCCCGAAAGGGTAGCCGCCGAAATCCTCCGGCAGCTCGAAAAATTCTACGCGGTCCGCTCCACCGAGGTCTCCAACATCGTGGTTCGCGAATAGCTATCCCAGCAGTTCCCGATGCACTCTCGTCAGGTATCCGTCAGTCATCCCCGCCATGTAATCGCAAACCACCCGATGCGCTGCTTCGCTCCTCAGTCTCTCGCCATAAGCGGGTATGTTCTCAGGATGCTCCAGCAGAAATTCGAATAGTTCGCTCATCTTAGTAACTGCTTCCGCCCGCTCACTTACTAACTGGCTGCACGAGTACACCTGGTCCACTAACATCCGCCGCAGCTCGCGGTTCGTCGCCGCCGTCTCCGGGGTAAGTTGCGCGAGCCGCCGATCCAGCCGTCTCACATCTTCCGCGCTCTCCAGGCCCGCTGCCTTCGCCGCGGCCGCCGTCCCTTCCAGGAATCCGCCAATCAGGAAATTCATGAGCTGCCGCTGCGCCTCCCAGAACCGCACCCGCTCGCTCGCCCCCGGATATTGCATCTCCGCCTGCTCGGCCAGTTGCGCGAACACGCCCACTCGTTCGCAAACCTGCTCCATTCCTACCAGCCCGGCCTGAAACGCGTCGTCCAGGTCCGCCGAGTTGTAGGCGATCTCATCCGCCAGATCCACTAACTGCGCCTCCAGCACCGGCCTCTGCCCTGGAAGAAACTCCTGCAGCTCGTCCTCTGCATCCGCGCCTATCTCGCGCGAGTGCTTCACAATCCCTTCCCGCACCTCGAACGTCAGGTTCAGCCCGTCGAACCGCGCGTACCTCTGCTCCAGCACATCCACAATCCGCAGCGCGTGACGGTTATGCTCGAACCCGCTGCCCAGTCGCCGCATCTGCCGGTCCAACTCGCGCTCGCCCACATGCCCGAAGGGCGGATGCCCCAAGTCGTGCGCCAGCGCTAGCGTTTCCGTATACTCCTCGTTCAGCTCAAGCGCGGCCGCGACCGTCCTCGCCACCTGTGAAACTTCGATCGTATGCGTCAGCCGGTTGCGAAAGTGGTCGCACAGCCCCTGCGCGAACACTTGCGTCTTGCCTTCCAGCCGCCGGAACGCCCGCGTGTGGATAATGCGGTCGCGGTCCCGCTGAAAATCGCTCCGGTACGGATGCGGCGGCTCCGGATATCGCCGCCCGCGCGCGCTATTTGGACCAAGCCGCAGTCGGCCCAACATGCGGCGTCGCTTACTTGTTCAACTGCGACGAGATCTGCTGCACGGCCCGGCTCACAGCGGGGTCCGTATCCGCTCTCAGCGATTGCAGCAGCTTCTTGGCGTCCTGCGGGTTGCTGGTCTCCTCCAGGTGCGCCAGCAGAATTTCGGCCTGCGCCTTCGAAACCAGGTCTGTCGGCTTATTGATAATGTCTCTCAACAGCGCCTGCGCCTCCGAGCCGCGGTTCTCGCCCTCATAAATCTGCGCCAGCGCGATCTTGGCCAGCGGCGCGCACTCGCTGCTCGAATTCGCCACCGCCTGTAAGTCCGTCTCGGCCCCCTTGGTGTCTTGCTTGGCGGCCTTCATCGTGCCCAGATAATACTGCGCGATCAAGCCCTGCCGCGTCCCGCCGTCCTTTTGAACCACGTCTTGCAAAGCCTTGATCGATGCCGCCGTCTTCGCGTCCTGCGTCGGAAAGCTCTTGCCAAGCTGGCTCGGCCCGCCCACCGGCGCTTCCAGGATCGCGAACGCATCCCCCAGGTCCTGCTGTCGAACCGAATTCCGGTATGCGGCGTACCAGAACGCCCCGCCTCCCAGGATCACAACGACCCCCACGATGACGGCCCATCGAATTACCTTCTCGCGATGCGATTGCGCGTAGACCACCACGCCCGATAGCGCATCTTTAAACTGGTCGTGCTGGAGTTGCTCCTTAAGCTCGTGACGCGTCAAAACCCGCTACTGCCTTTCTAACTGAGTGAATACCAGTAGTTTATCACGCAAACCACATCGTTAGCGCGCCCCTCGCGCTCCCCTGAGGACCATCTCGAATGCCCGTTCGGCGAGTTCCCGGCTCACCTCTTGCCCCAACAACGCCGGCAAAATCTGCGATCCGATCAACAAATTGATCGTTAAGTCCGGGTCTATCGTCTTCGGCAGCTCGCCCGCCTTCACCGCCTCCCGCACCACCTCGCACCCTTCCGCCCGCCTCGGCAGAAAGACGCTCTTATAGAACGCCTTGCGCAGCTTCGGGCGCTCCTGGATCGCAAGCAACAGCCGCAAGAACACCAGCCCCTCCTCGCTCTTCAAGAACTCTGCCAATCGAACCGTGTAGTTCCGCAGCCGCGCCAGCGGACTCCCACCCTTCCCGTACGGCACGAGCTCCCGCGCCGTCTCTAAATATGCTTCCAGCAGAATCGCCTGTTTGTTCTTCCACCAGCGATACAGGGTCGCCGTGCTGACGCCCGCCTCTTTGGCGATCTGTTGCGTGGCGATCTCTTCGAATCCGTGCCGCTTCAACAGCCGGGATGCCGCTTTCAAGATGGCCTTGCGCGTTTTCTCGCTGCGAGGCCTCCCCGCCGGCCGCTTCGAACTCCCCTCCATCCGCTCTGCATTCGCCTCTTTCACGTCGCTAAGCCCATTATCTTCCGAACTACAATAGAAACGAAAGGCTTCGTTTCTAAATTGGCTGCCGCCGCCTCCACCGTTTCCACCCCTCCTGCTGTCTCCGCCGCCTGGATGCCGCGCGCCAATCCCTGGCTCATCGCCTTCATCGTATCTCTGGCCGCCTTCATGGAAGTGCTCGATACCAGCATCGCCAACGTCGCCCTCCCCCACATCGCCGGCAATCTCGGCGCCTCCAGCGAAGAGAGCACCTGGGTCCTCACCTCCTATCTCGTCTCGAACGCCATCGTGCTGCCTATCACCGGCTGGCTCGTCTCCCTGGTCGGCCGCAAGCGCTTCTTTCTCATCTGCATCTCCCTGTTCACCGCCAGTTCTCTGTTCTGCGGCGTCGCGCCCACTCTCGCCGTGCTCCTCGTCTCCCGCGTCATACAAGGCGTCGGCGGCGGCGGTCTTCAACCCATGGCGCAGGCCATCCTCGCCGACACCTTCCCTCCCGAAAAACGCGGCCTCGCCTTTTCCGTCTACGCCGTCACCGCCGTCGTCGCCCCCGCCATCGGCCCCACCCTCGGCGGCTGGATCACCGACAACTACACCTGGCGCTGGATCTTTCTCATGAACCTCCCCGTCGGCGTGATCGCGCTCTTCCTCGTCGCCGCCTTCATCGAAGATCCTCCCTTCCTCAGCCGCGCTGCCTTCCAGAAGAACGCCATCGACTACATCGGCTTCGGCCTCCTCGCCGTCGGCGTCGCCTTCCTCCAAATCGTCCTCGACAAAGGCCAGGAAGACGATTGGTTCGGCTCCCCCTTCATCGTCACCCTCACCGTCATCGCCATCGTCTGCCTCGTCTCGCTCGTCGTCTGGGAGCTCGCCGTCAAACAGCCCATCCTCGACGTCCGCCTCTTCGCCAACATCAACTTCGCTACCGCTTCCGTCATGATGTTCATGGTCGGCGCCGCCTCGTTCTCCACCACCGTCCTAATGCCGCAGCTTCTGCAAAACCTTCTCGGCTACAGCGCCGAAAGCGCCGGAATGGTCCTCTCTGCCGCCGCCGTGCTCTTGCTCCTCGAACTTCCCCTGGTCGGTCAACTCACCAGCCGCATCCAGGCCCGCTATCTCATGGCCTTCGGCTGGGCCGCCCTCACTTGCTCCCTGTTCTACTCGGCCCGCCGCATCGATCTCGAAATCAGCTTCGCCTCCGCCACCTGGCTCCGCATCGCCCAATACGTCCCCATGGGCTTCATCTTTATCCCCGCCACCCTGGTCGCCTATCTCGGCCTGCCGCGCGAAAAAAGTAACGCCATCGCCGGCCTCATCAACTTCGTCCGCAACATGGGATCGAGCGTCGGCACCTCCATCGTCACCACCCTCCTGGCCCGCCGCGCTCAGGTCCACCAGGTCATGCTCGCCAACCACACCGGCCTCGCCAACCCCGCTTTCCAGGCCTCCGTTTCTTCTCTCTCCGCCCGCCTCGCTCACTCCGGCGTCAGCCAACCCCAACTGCAAGCCTATGGCCGTCTCTACCGCTCCATGCGGAACCAGGCCTCCGCGCTCTCCTATATAGACACCTTCTGGATCCTCGCCATTGTCGCCGGCGTCATGTTCCTGCTATCCTTCCTCCTCAAGAGGAACAATCCCCGTGGCGCCGGTACCCCTTCGCTCGCCCACTAGACTCCGCTCGCCCGCCGAAGACTCCGCTCTCTCTTGGCTCCTCGCCGGCGACCCCGCCATCCGCTGGCAGACTCTGCGCGACCTCTGTCCCGCCTCTCCACGCGCCATCGCGCAAGAGCGCCGCAAAATCTCGCGCCAAGGCTGGGGCGCCCGTCTGCTCGCCAAGCAAGGCCCCGATGCCCGCTGGGCTGCCGGGCAATCTTCCGATTCCGGTCTCTATTCGCCCAAGTGGACCTCCACCACCTACACCATGCTCCTGCTCCGCGACTTCGGCCTCGCGCCCTCCACTCCCTCCGCCCGCGCAGCCTGCCGCCTCCTGCTCGATCACGGCCTCCAACCCGACGGCGGCATCGGCCTCGATACCTGGGCCAAGTGGACCCGCGCCAGCGAAACCTGCGTCACCGGCATGATTCTCTCTCTCGCCTCTTACTTCGAACTCGAGGATCCCCGCCTCCCCACCGTCGCCCGCCACTTACTCGATCAACAAATGCCCGACGGGGGTTGGAACTGCCGCCGCCCCCAAGGCGCCACTCACTCCTCCGTACACACCACCATCACCGCGCTCGAAGCCCTGCGTCACTACGAACTGCACCGCGCCCGCGCTCCCCGCCCTGTCCAGCCCTCGCTCGCCAAAGTCCGCGCCGCCCAGCGCCGAGGCCGCGAATTCCTGCTCGTGCACCGCCTCTTCCGCTCCCACCGCACTGGCGAAATCATCAAGCCCGTCTTCTTGAAATTCGCCTTCCCACCCCGCTGGCACTACGACATCCTCCGCGCCCTCGATCACTTTCAATCCGTCGACGCCCCGCGCGACCCGCGCCTCTCCGACGCCATCGCGATCCTGGAAAGCACGCGTCTCCCCGACGGCCGCTGGGCCCTCCAGCAAACCTATCCCGGCAAGACTTACTTCGACCTCGAACGCAAAGGCGCTCCCAGCCGCTGGAATACCCTCCGCGCCCTCCGCGTCCTGCGCTGGTGGAATCGGCGCAGGGTCTAACTGCCCCCGCGCAAACGCTTCAACGCTTCCTTGGCTTCCGCGCTGCCTCTGTCCGCGGCTTTGCGATACCACTCGACTGCCTGCTGCTCGTCCTTCGGCAACCCACCCCGGCCCTGCTCGTACATCGCACCCAGATTGTTCATGCCCGTTGCATCGCCCGCTTCCGCGGCCTTGCGGAACCAAGTCACAGCTTGCTTGTCGCCTTTCGGCAACCCGCCCCGGCCCTGCTCGTACATCCAGCCCAGGTTGCTCATTCCTCCCCCGTGTCCCGCATCCGCGGCTTTGCGATACCACTCGACTGCCTGCTGCTCGTCCTTCGGCAACCCACCCCGGCCCTGCTCGTACATCGCACCCAGGTTGTTCATGCCCGTTGCATCGCCCGCTTCCGCGGCCTTGCGGAACCAAGTCACAGCCTGCTTGTCGTCTTTCGGCAACCCGCCCCGGCCCTGCTCGTACATCCAACCGAGATTGCTCATCCCCAGCGCATCCCCTGCTTCCGCCGCTTTGCGGAACCAACTCACAGCCTCGCTGTCGTCTTTCGGCAACCCGCCCCGGCCCTGCTCGTACATCAGGCCCAGATTGCCCATGCCCCGCGGATCCCCTGCTTCCGAGGCTTTGCGAAACCAGTCGATCGCCTGCTTCTCGTCCTGCGGGAACCCGCCTCGGCCCGCCAAGTAAAGGAACCCTAGGCCCGTCATGGCCCGCGCGCTGCCACCTTCCACCGCCTTGCGATACCAGCCAGCGGCCTCTACATCGCTCTGCAACCCGCCCCGGCCGGTCGCGTACAGGAACCCCAGCCCCGCCATTCCATATGGATTGCCAACATCCGCCGCCTTGCGGAACCATCCGGCCGCCTGCTTGTCCGCTTCCACATCTATCGGCTTGTTCAGTTGCTGGAACAGCGCTTCCGCGGTCAGTTCTGTCTGCTGAATCGCGGGAGCTTTGCCCGCTGCCGCCTGCTGCTCTCTGGCCGCCTGTTGCGCAACCGGCGACACCGGATGCGGCACGCTCTGCAGCGCTACGTTCAAGTAACGCGCGCGCAGCCGGCCCATCGCCTCCAGAAAATACGACGGCGACACTTCCAGGCCGTTGTAGCGGTCCAGCATCGCGAGCTCTCCCGTAAGCTTTTTTCTGACCTTCGCATCCCCAAAGCTAAAGCTTTCGAGTAGAATCGGCACCACGTTGCGCCGCGCCCCGATCGCATGCTCGATTTCGCGGCGCAACCAATCGTCCGCTTCGCTGCACCGGTCAAGCGCGGAGGGAGTCAGCAGAACCAGGAAATGCGCCCGCGCATCGATGTTTGCCAGAATGACCCGCTCGAAATCGCCGCTCCCAATCCCCTCATAATCGAAGAACACGTCGTAGCCATGCTGCGTCAAGTTCTGAAAGATGGCGAGAGCCCACGCGGCGTTTACCCGGCGATAACTGATAAAAACCGTCTTCTCGACCCGTTGCATTGCCATCTTTGACAGCCTCAGGCCCCAACCACAGCCACATCGCGGCCGCAAGTCTTCACTAGGCGCTTGATGTTCTCCGGGTCGCCTGTCACAATCACCGTCTTATTAAGAAGTGCAGCCGTCGCCACAACCGCGGCGTCAACAATATCCGCGGTCCTCGTCCTGCCGAGCAGTTGTCCGGCTTCGTGCGCCTCGCGTTCCCCGAAAGGGACGACTTCGCACCCGGCCAAGAAACGTCGCAGCTGCGCCTGTCGTGGCGATCGGCTGACCTGGGCAACGACGGGTGTGGAAACCGCAGGCACAATTCCAAGTTCCAAACGCACCTTGTGTTCAGCCCAGATCCGTCGATCGTTTCGATCTGCCGCCACAAGCACAGCCGTGTCATAAACCATATTTGCTCACGCTGGACGCTGGGCCTTTCTTCGCTTGCTACCCAACGGCTCCCTCACGCTGCGCCGGGCTTCCTCCATCTCTTCTGCGCTGAATGGCCCATTCTGCTTTTCCCATTCGGCCACCGCCGCCAGCCCCGCCCGCCGTCGCAGCGCCTCGCGCGCCGCGCTCGTCATCCATGCCGAGACACTCACGCCGTCCCTGACAGCCGCCGCCAAAATCTTTTCGTGAACTTCGGGGGCTATCGTGATCGCAAGCTTCGGTGACGGATTTCCACGCGGCATACAACTATCATGCTTCAGTAGGGTAGTGATATGAGTAGGACGGCAAGACGATCCTCCTGACCTGCCGGTCACAACCGCCTAACTCCTCGAATCCATCGCTTCGCTCCTCCCCGCGCCCTTGCCCCTTTATAGCGGTAATCTGGAACCATGCCCACCGAGTTTAAGAAGGAGTGGAAAGGCGCCGCTTCCGTCCCCGAAAACCTTCCTTCTATTGCGCATCATGTCGGGCGCGTGGTGGGCGCGAGCTTTGATCCTGAAAACCTGGGAATACGGATTAAAACTCAGGTAGGTGAAACTCTCGACCTCACAGCAACTGAAGATCAGGTTGACAGAGCTCTCGCGCTTCGTGCCGCAACGGTGATAGCAGTCGCTGTGGAACACGGGGCGTCGCATCGGCTTCTGATCGTTCAGGACGCCAACGAACCCATCGATCAGTCCACGCGAGACATCGCCGTTTTCGAGCGCTGGTCCGGGCTTCTTGAACAACTCGCCAAGTGAACGACCAACCGTGGTCGCACTTAATCACGCTCAATTCTGTTGTCGATATGCATCGCGAAAGCATCGCTCGCTTCGGCGGAGACCCATTTCCGGAACCCGTTCCCGGATGCGTCGAATCGAGCTTGGGTGCGGCTTGGAACGCAGAACTGTATGCCGCTAAGCCGGGTTCCGTGCCAGGCCTCTGTTTTGCGGGTTGCCTCCTCTTCTATCTCATCAGAAATCACTGTTTCGTGGACGGCAACAAACGCGCGGCATGGGCCGCTTCGATGGAGGTCCTTCGAACCCTGGGCTTAACGGTACATGCCTCCGATCACGAAGCCGAAGAATTCTGCCTGGATGTGATCACGGGAAGGGCGAGCGTCCATACCGGAATCGATGTGTGTCTCTGGCTCGCCCCGCGACTATTGGGCTTGCCTGATCGAAGATAGTTGGTGCCCGCTCTTGACCCACTGGGGCCTGAGCTATTAACTACTCTTGCCGCCACTCTCAGTTAGCGTTTAGATGAACTGCCGATCTCAATTTCGGGACCGATGGTCTGCCTCTGCGATTTGCGAGTGCAGTTCAGGCCATCCGCCTCCCGCGCATTCCGGGTGCACGGCAGGCCTCCAAGAACGCCACCGCTAATGGGGTGAGTTCGTACCGAGGGACAAGGTTTATGCCTCTTAATTGCAGATTCTGCTCACCTTCCTCATTTGTCGTTTCAGTATGATCAGCGACCGGCGTCGGCGCCAGCTCTAAGAGTCCCTGACGTCGCAGCATAGAGATAATCTGTGACAGTTTCGGAAGCTCATAGCCGTCAGCGCGGATGAGACCGCGCTCGGCCGCCATAACAATGAGTTGTCCTTGCGTGAATAGGTCAATTTTTCCGTTACCGAATAGTGCGTCCAAAAATCGTGCGCCTTCGGATGTCAATTCCCTCAGAATGCTCACATGGACCTTGTGTATGCGCTCGCCGGTTTCCAAATCCGCTGCGTTAGCCAAGAGGTTCACCCACAGCTCCTGGATAGACTCATCATCTTCGACTGAAGCGGCCTCAAGCGCAGGAATCCAGATATTGTCCGGGATTTGCCGAGGATGAATCCCAGAGTCTTCTATAGCGGCACTCAGCTTTTTAAATAGACGGATTTGTCTGATCTTGCGCCTGTTTGTCACTTGATCGCGCAACATTGCACCGATCTCCTCAGCCGCCCCACCGAAGAGCTTGCCGATCAGGTTTGCAAAAGGAGCGAACAAAGCGTCCGTTCCTACTTTTAGAAGCTCCTTTTCTTCGTCTTGCACCAGACAATCTTATAGGAATTCCAGAATCGGGCTAAGAATCCACCCCCACTTCGTTCGGTAAAACCACCCTCCACCTCCTCCACCGCCCCCCGATCACAACCCGCTCGAAAAATTCTTTCCCGCTTCGAATCAACCGCTTCGCCTCTAACGGCGCCCTCGCCGCCCGCTCCGCCCCGCCACACTTCTCTCAAAGCGATTTGCTCCAAAGCGCGCGCGCCTCAAAAAAATGTTCGACGACGACGAATCTCCCATCCCGCCCCGCGAAAAAAATCCCGGCCGCAGCACCGGCCCTACCTCGCCCGAAGGCAAGTCCCGCTCGTCCCTCAACCGTGTTACCCACGGCTGCCGCTCCGAACAGCTCCTCCTCCCCAACGAAGATCCCGCCGAGTTCGACTTCCTCGTGAATCACTGGTTCGATTCCTACAACCCCGAAGACCCTCTCGCCGAATCGCTCGTCGAAGAGGTTGCCCACGCCGCCTGGTTCCTCAAGCGCGCCGAAAAATGGCTGCGCCAGGTCCAGGTCCGCCTGCCTCAAGACGCGTGGCTCTGGACCGACGATAACCACAAGATCCTCGGCAACGCGCTCCGCTATAAGACCTCCGCCGAGCGCACCTTCTTTCGCTGGTACAAGGCCGTCGAAGCGCACTACGACCGCGAATTCCGCCGCCACGAACTCGCCGAGCGCGCCCGCGCCCGCGCCGCCGCCCTCAACATCAAATGGCTCGACCGCCTCGAACAGGAAACCGCCGAAAAACTCAAGCTCAAGCAGTACGCCCAGATCTTCGGCGACGACGAAGTCTGCTCCACCGTCCTCGTCCCCTCGAACGACCAGATCAAGGCCGACGCCGCAGCCCGCCCCGAGCCGCCCCAGCTCATCACCCGCCTGCTCTACTTCACCAACGGCGTCCCCGCCGCCTACGATTGGCTCAATCCCACCCCCGCCCAATGCGGCTGCGAAACAGTCGGTTCTCAAACCATGCTCTATGAAGACTGGCTCAAGCACATCGAATCCGAACGCAACGCTCCCGACGGCCATCTCATCCCCAGCTTCACTGCCCTGCTCCCCGCCAAAACCCGGCGCCCCGTTCCCCCGCCCCCGTCCACTGCATTAGAATAAGTAGCTAAGCCCTCCGAAATCCGGATCTCGCTACGGATGCGAACTTTCAAGAACCTTCGCGCGCGCCTCGTCCTGCGCACATGCCTCGCCCTTGCCGCGCCCACTCTCGCCCTCCGCGCCCAATCGACCACTCCCGATCTCGCCGCCTACGCCTCCCACATCTCCGAAACCTACGACTTCGCCTTCGGCCCGCAAAACTTCTCGCTTCCCGGCAACGCCGCCACTGTAACCAACAGCTTCCTCCCGCCCAGCGCCTTCCTGCCCGCCTCCTATTGCGCCCGCTGCCACCCGCAAGCCTACGCCGAATGGCGCCAGGCCCTCCACTCCAACTCCTTCCGCACGCCCTTTTACCGCACCAGCGTCAACATCCTCGCCCGCACCCGAGGCGTCGAGTTCACCCGCCACTGCGATAGCTGCCACAACCCCATCGGCGTCCTCTCCGGCGCCCTCACCCGCAATTCTCAAGTCGATCGCTCCTTCGATCGCGACGGCCTCACCTGCACCACCTGCCACTCCGTCCAAAAGCTCCAGCCCGCCATGGGCAACGGCAGCTTCGTCATGGGCGTCCCCTCCGTCTTGCTCGACGAAAAAGGCAACCGCATCCCCGGCGAAGTCCCCGACGAACAGATCCTGCAGCATCCCGAGCGCCACTCCGCCGCCGTGATGAAAGACTTCTACCGCACCCCCGAGTTCTGCGCCGCCTGCCACAAAGCCAATCTTCCCAACCCCCTCAACAGCTACAAGTTCATCCGCGCCTTCACCGTCTACGACGAGTGGCAGAACTCGAAATTCTCCCGCCGCAATCCGCTCACTTTCTATTCCACGGACTTCACCTCCTGCCAGGGCTGCCACATGATGCGCGAGCCCGCCCGCGACGACGAATACGGCGCTAAAAAGAAGACCTTCGCCATGCACCGCTGGCTCGCCGGCAACACCGCCGTGCCTTTCTACTACGGCTTCGACGATCAGCTCAAACAGACCACCGAATTCCTGAAATCCGGCATGTATCTCAACCTCGATTTCTTCGGTCTTCGAAAAGAACCTGACGACAAGGTAATCGCCCCGCTTGGCGCGACACCCTTCCGCCTCTCACCCGGCGACAACGTTCAGATGGTCATGGTCATCCAGAACAAAAACATCGGCCACTCGCTCATCCCCGAAGTGCGCGACCTCTATGAAGCCTGGGTCGAATTCGAAGTCTCCGACGCCGCCGGCAGGAAACTCTACCACAGCGGCTTCCTCAATCCCGACGGCTCGCTCGACCGCCGCGCCCACAGCTTCACCAACCGGCCCATCAACGTCAATGGCGATTTTGTCGACAACCATAAAGTCTGGACCATCCACTCCAACGCCTACGACAATACCGTTCCATCCGGCCGCTCCGTCTTGGTCCGCTATCAGTTCCGAATTCCGCCCGGCGTCAAGGGCCCGCTCACCGCAACCGCCCGCGTCAATTACCGCCATCTCCGCCAGAGCTATCTGAACAACGTCCTCGGCCCCGATCATCCCGCCTATCCCGTCATCGAGATCGCCTCGCGCGCCCGCACCTTCAACATCGGCGACAACGCGCCCGGCGTCACCGACCCGCGGGACAATCCCGAATGGATGCGCTGGAACAACTTCGGCATCGCCTATCTCGACCAGCAACAGTACGCCGACGCAACCGCCGCCTTCGAGCAGGTCGTCAAGCTCCGTCCCGATTACGCCGACGGCTACGTCAACGTCGCGCTCACCGCCATCGAATGGGAAAAGTATTCAACCGCTCGCCCCATGCTTGAAAAAGCTCTCGCGCTCAAGCCCAACTACGCCCGAGCCCTATACTACCTAGCTCTAGTCGAGCGCCGCGAAGGCAACTGCGATAAAGAAATCGCGGATCTCGAAAACGTCGTCTCGCAATACCCGGAATCGCGCGACGCCCGCCGCGAGCTCGGCATCTCCTATTACCAGCAGCACCGCTACACGGACTCGCGCCAGCAGTTCGAAGCCCTGCAATCGATCGATCCCGACGATCTCGCCGCCCACTACAACCTCGCCGTCCTCTACAGGCGGATGGGCATGAAAGACAAAGCCGCCCAGCAGGCCGCGCTCTTCGCCACCAAGCAAATCGATCCCGGCGCGCCCACCTATTCGCTCAACTTCTTGCGCCAGCATCCCGAAATCTCCATCGAAAGCTCTCCCTTCCACGTCCACACCGACATCCCCGGCGCCGCGATCCTCCAATCGGGTCAACAATGAGCAGTCGCAGAAAGTTCCTCCAATCCCTCAGCCGCACCGCGCTCGTGCTCCCCTTCGCCGATCTCGCCGCCGTCGCCCGCCAGCAGCTCCCCGGCCCCGTCGAGCGCGACTACCACGCCCAGGCCCGCCCCGGTGAAAAAGGACCCAAGTCGCCCATTGAAGGCACTCCGCTCGGCGTCAGCTTCGTCGATGTCGTCCACGACTCCGGCCTCGCCGTCAAAACCATCTACGGCGGCGAAGGCAAGAACAAGTATCTGCTCGAAACCACCGGCTGCGGCCTCGCCTTCTACGACTACGACAACGACGGTTGGCTTGACATTTTCTTCGTCAACGGCTGGCGTCTCGAAGGCTTCCCCTCCGGCCAGGAGCCCCATTGCCGGCTCTTCAAGAACAACCGCGACGGCACGTTCACCGACGTCACCAAAGGCTCCGGCCTCGAGCACAAGACCGGCTGGGGTCAGGCCTGCTGCGTCGGCGATTACGATAACGACGGCTTCGACGATTTATTCGTCACCTACTACGGCCAAAACGCTCTCTACCGCAACCACGGCGACGGCACGTTCACGGACGTGACGGAAAAAGCCGGCCTCGCTCAACCCGGCCCCAAGGTCCGCTGGAACACCGGTTGCACCTGGGTCGATTACGACAAGGATGGCCACCTCGATCTGTTCGTCGCCAACTACGTCGACATGGATCTCAAGACCGCGCCTCCGCCCGAAGCCGGTCCCTGCACGTATAAAGGACTGCTGGTCGCCTGCGGCCCGCCCGGGCTGCGCGGCGGCAAGAACATTCTCTACCGCAACAACGGCGATGGCGCCTTCACCGACGTCAGCCAGAAGGCCGGCATCTGGAACACCGCCGGTACCTACGGCCTGAGCGTCGCCGCCTCCGATCTCGATAACGACGGCTGGCCCGACATCTACGTCGCCAACGATTCTTCCACTGCCACTCTCTACCAGAACCAGAAGGACGGCACGTTCAAAGACATCGCCATCGAATCCGGCGCCGCGCTCTCGCCCGAAGGCAAGCCGCAAGCCGGCATGGGCGTCTCCATCGGCGACTACAATCGCGACGGCAATCTCGACGTCGTCAAAACCAATTTCGCCGGCGACACCGACTCGCTCTACACCAATCTCGGCGACGGCTCCTTCGAAGACCGCACCTACCCGAGCGGCATCGGCGTCAACACCCGCCTGCTCGGCTGGGGCGTCGGCTTCTTCGACATGGATAACGACGGCTGGCTCGACATCCTCATGTCCAACGGCCACGTCTACCCCGAAGTCGATAAATCCAAGACCGACCTCAAGTACGCCGAGCACAAGTATCTCTACCGCAATCTCCAAAACGGCCACTTCGAAGAGGTCACCGAAAAAGGCGGCCCCGGCATCATGGAAGCCGCTCCCGCGCGCGGCTGCGCCTTCGGCGACTACGATAACGACGGCGATATCGATGTCGCGGTCAACTGCGTCAACGCCATTCCCCAGCTCCTGCGCTGCGATTCCACGCTCAATCGCAACTGGATCAAGATCAAGCTCGTCGGCGTCAAGAGCAATCGCACCGGCATTGGAACCCGCGTCATCGTCACCGCCAAAACGAAGCCCGATTCCGCCAAGCCTCTAGCTCAAATGGACGAGCTGCGCAGCGGCGGCAGCTACTTCTCTCAAAACGATCTCCGCATGCACTTCGGCCTGGAGCATGCCGAAAAGGTCGATTCCGTCGAAATCCGCTGGCTCAGCGGCCAAATCGATAAGCTCGAAAACCTCGACGTCAATCGCCTCTACACGATTCAAGAGGGCGGCAAGATTCTCAAAAGCGAAGCGCTCACCCCCGCGAAGAAGGTTTGATGCAACTTCTTCTCACAAGGCGCGATATATACTTATGAGGCGGCGTTGTCCGCCAGACCATCGGTCTCAAAGCTGCGGAGGTCTATCTTGAAGCTTCGACTCACTCTTTCCAGCACGGCTCTGGCAGCCTGCTTCGCCATCGGCGCATCCGCGGCAACCGCATCCGCTGCAACCATGGATCTCGGGATCAACGGAGAAGTGCAAGTCTCGTCTTCGGCCATCTCTTTCGGGCAGTATCCGACCGGCGCGCCCTATGCGCCGGCCCCAGGTTACGGAACCTTCGAAGTCTCCTTGGTCAACTCCGGCGTTTTTCAATCTGGCGGCGTCGCCACCGGTGAATTCGGAACAATTCAGAGTCTCAGCACTTCCACTACCGGAACCACGCTGACCCCCACCCCCGGCTCGTCGCTGCCCTTCATGACCTTCGATTCAGGCGGCTCGAACCTCCAGCTCTACTTGACCGAACTTGTCCCGGGCTCTTCGTCTGGCCCGTATACCGTTACCAATACGCCTGACGGCGCCATCATCGCCTTCAACGTGGATGGTTTCGTTTATGACACCTCCAACGGTTCGCGTATGAACTTCACCGCTACCATGTCGGCGACCTTCGACGGCATGACCGCGAGCGAACTGCTAGGCGGAATCGATCCCGATACCCCATTCACCGGCACCTTCATGGCGACCCTCGTTCCCGAGCCTTCCACGCTCCTGCTGCTCGGCCTCGGCGTTAGCAGTCTGGGCCTCATTCGCCGCCGCAGATAGAAGAGCGATTATGCGGTTCCTGGCGTCGGTCTTACAAGGCGCCTTGGCGCCGCTTTGTCAAGACACGCGCTACGGTGCCCGTCTGCTCCGTCGCAGCCCCGGCTTTGCGGCCATCGTCATCCTGACGCTCGCCCTCGGCATCGGCGCCAACACCGCCATCTTCACCGTCGTCGATCACGTCCTCCTCCGCCCGCTGCCCTATCCCGACTCCCGCCGCATCGTCCGCATCTGGGAAGCGGACCCCGCGCGCGGCTGGTCTCGCAGCGTCGTCAACCCTTTCAACTTCCTCGATTGGCGCGAGCGCAACCACAGCTTCACCCATATGGCCGCCATCAACAGCGGCAATCTCACCATCACCGGTGATGGCGACCCAGTCGCCGTGCCATCCATCCAGGTCTCGCCCGAGTTCTTTTCCATCATCGGCGTCTCGCCCTATCTCGGCCGCGCCTTCCTGCCCGAGGAAAACAAGCCGGCGCCCATCGGCAGCGTCATCCTCAGCTACGATTTCTGGCAATCGCGCTTCGCGGGCGACCGTGGCGTCTTGGGAAAGCAAATCATCGTTGAAGGCGAGAAGAACACCATCGTCGGCGTCATGCCGCGCGGCTTCTCGTTCCCCAACCTTCCGGCCGATCTGTGGACCTCTTTCCCAATCGTTCGCTCCAAGGCCTATCAGGATGGCCGCTGGATCGGCGTCATCGCTCGCCTTAAGCCCGGCGTCACGCTGAAGCAGGCGCAGGACGACATGGCGCGCATTGCCGCCCAGCTCGCCCGCGAGCGCCCCGACTCAGACAAAGGATGGACCGCCGAGGTCGTTCCCTTCCAGCAGGATTCCACCGAAGACGTCCGCCTTCCGCTGATCGTCCTGCTCTCAGCCGTTGGCTTCGTTCTGCTCGTCGCCTGCGCCAATCTCGCCAATCTTCTGCTGATGCGCGGAACCCGCCGCCTGCCGGAAATCGCCGTCCGCGCCGCTCTCGGCGCCGGCAAGCTTCGCCTTGTTCAGCAGCTACTGTCTGAAACATTCGCGCTTGCTTTGATCGGCTGGTTCGCCGGAATCTTTGCCGCCGACGCCGCCCTCAAAGGCCTGCTCGCCTTGCTTCCGCCCGATACCGGCCTGCCGCTCATGTCCGGTATTCGCCTCGATTCCCGCGTGCTCCTGTTCTCTTTCGCCATCGCCCTCGTCACCACCGTCCTGTTCGGCCTGGTTCCCGCCTTCCGCATATCCCGCGCCGACGTGCAAGACGCGCTCAAGCAGGGCTCCCTCCGTACCGGCGTCGGCGTCAACCGCGCCTTCCGCTACGCCTTCGTCCTCACCGAAATCGCGCTTTCCCTGCTGCTGCTCACCGGCGCCGGTCTCATGCTCCGCAGCTTCGCTCACCTGCTCTCGGTTCACCCCGGCTTCTCCACCGATCATCTGCTGACCATGAATCTCTTCACCGCGCCCTCTAAATTCGGCCAGCCCGTCGCGCGGGCCCGCTATGTCGATCGGGTGCTCGATGAAGTTCGAACCGTTCCCGGCGTTCAGGCCGCCGGTTCCACTCATTTCCTTCCCATGACCGGCCGCGTCTCCGGCTCCTGCTTCTCTCGCTTGGGCGAACCTTTGATCCCGAGTTCTTCCCCCGGAGCCGATTTCCTCATCATCACCTCCGGTTATCTCGAAGCCATGCGAACGCCCATCCGCGCCGGACGCGGCTTCTCATCCCGCGACACGTTTTCTTCCCCAAGCGTCGCCCTGGTCAACCAAGCCTTCGCTTCCAAGTACTTCCCGAACCAGGACCCCGTCGGCCAGAAGTTGAATATCTGTTGGACCGTCCAAAGCCCCGCCCGCATCGTCGGCGTCGTCTCCGACGCCCGCCAAACCGAGCTCGAAAAGCCCCCGCAGCCCACCATCTACCTCGACAATTCGCAAGCCGCGATGTACTTCGCGAACCTCGCCATCCGCACCCACGGCGACCCCCAGCGCATCGCCAACGCCGTCCTCGCCGCCATCCATCGCGTCAATCCCGATCAGGCGGTCTCAGAAGTCCGGACCATGGACGATATCGTCTCCCTCTCCGTCGCTCGCCCGCGCCTTCAGCTCATCCTGCTCGCGGCATTCGCGATCATGGCCGTCTTGCTCGCCGCCATCGGCGTCTATGGCGTGCTCTCGTATTCGGTCGTGCAGCGGACTCAGGAGATCGCCATTCGCGTCGCTCTCGGCGCTTCGAGCCGCGACGTCGTTCGCATGGTCCTCGGCGAAGGCCTGGCGCTTCTGGGTATCGGAATCGCCCTCGGTCTCGGCTCTTCCCTGCTGCTGACCCGCCTTCTCAAGAGCCTGCTGTTCGACGTGCAGCCCAACGACCCCGCCACGCTGATCGCGGTCACAGCGATTCTCATTTTTATTGCCCTGATCGCGACGCTCATTCCCGCCCGCCGCGCCTTCCGCGTCGACCCTCTGGTCGCCTTACACTACGAGTAGGCATCGCTCCACGCGCCCTACCCACTTCCGCGGATCTTACATTGGGAATGACGCTGATTTACTACAAGGCCCGGCAATTTATTCGTATCGGACTTAGCGCCGCCGTTCCGCTGGTGGCGTTCGCGCATTCCGAGCCGGTGATTCGAAGCACGACGCAATTAGTAGAAGTGACCGTAGTGGTGACCGGCCCGGGCGGCGCCCCGGTCCTGGATCTGAAGCGCAAGGATTTCGCCCTGTGGGAACGGGGCATCGCGCGTTCGATTTCCGCTTTCCATCAAAACTGGACGGCGGACGACGAGCCAACCTCCCCCCCTGCGCCCACCCTCGGACGATATTCGAATTCGATTCGGCAAGAGATGGGCGGCATGCACAGCGTGCTTCTCTTGGACGCACTCGATACGCCGGGGACAGATTGGGAACGGGCGTGGCCCGATGTGGTTCGCTTCATCGGGGGACTAGGTTCGGCGGATCGAATCGCGATTTACTCACTCGACCCTCTCAATGGGTTAGAAGTATTGCAGGACTTCGACGACGACCCGCGACGGCTTGCGGCCAAACTACAGAAGCTTCCACATGCGACCTTGGCCGAGCTTCTGCCGGCGGCGGCCGCCTTTCACGACCGGGACGCGCCGGGATTTGCCACGCGCGACAGCCGCATTCAATTGCCGGAATTGTTGAGCCTTGGTCGCGTGCAGGGTCTGACCAATGCACTGAACGCGATCGCCAATCATTTGGCGGGAGTGCCGGGACGCAAGACGCTCATCTGGTTTGCGAGTGTTTTTCCCGATCCGTTTCCGACAACGCGTTTGCCGGGTTCGGCACTGCCGCCCTACCGGTCTAAATTGCTGTTGGCGGTGAATCGTCTTCTTTCGAATGACATAGGAATTTACCCGGTGGATGCGCGCGGTCTCATGCCGGATCACAGCTTCGACGCCGAGAATCGAAGTTTGCCCGCGGCCGAACCGGTAGGCCCCGGACAAGTCAATTCCATGCAGGTTTACGATTTTTCGGGGTTGATGGAACTGGCGCGGCGCAGTGGAGGCAAGGCCTATTTCAATAGCAATGGTTTTGCGCAAGATCTGCGCGACGCCGCTTTCGCCGAGCGCAGCAGCTACACACTGGGGTTCTATTTGCAAGCGGAGCCTGACGGCAAATACCACCCCATACGGCTTGCGGTGGACAGGCCGCAAGTGCACCTCCGATACAGGCCGGGATACTGGGCCTTCGGCGAAGCCGAAGCAGCAGGGGAAGCAGAGAGGCAGACGCAACTACGAGCGGCCATGGACAGCCCGTTTATGGCGAACGCAATTCAACTGCAGGCGGATGCGCAAAAACTGTCTGGGAATCCAGCCACGGCGCGAACTGTTATTTACATCGATCCCGGCAATCTGACTCTTGAGGCAGGCCAGGGGGCCTGGAACGCGCGATTGGAGGTGTTGATCGGACAGAAAGAGACTCGCGGAAGGGTATTCGCCATTCCGCCCTACTCTGTGCCGCTAAGCGTACCGAACTCCTTGCTGCGTTCCCATGGGTGGCTGACGACTCGTGCCACCGTGGCCTTACGGCCGGCGACCGGCACGATACGGGTTGTCGTACAGGACCAGCATTCCGGGCGCATCGGTTCGTTGGATATTCCGCTGGATCCGGCTCCAGGCCGCCGATGACGAGTGCCTGCTTACTCGACCGCCTTCAGGAACAGCCTCGATATGCGCGAATGCTATAGTCGTTTTCGTGGCCTGCTTTCACCGTGCGCCACCCCTCGAAACGGGCGCGTAGCTCAACTGGCAGAGCAAATGACTCTTAATCATTAGGTTGTAGGTTCGATTCCTACCGCGCTCACCAGCCTGTTTCCCCCCGGCAGCCCCTTCACTGCGCCATTCTCGCTCTTAGCTTCTGCTCTGCCTCCGTCGGCCAGTAACGGCAATCGAGTTGAAGGAAAACCGACGTGTACGGCAGGGTCATGTTGGTCTTGATAATCAGCACCCGGAACGTTTTGCTGGCGGCGTCCAGGGCGCGAATGATATCTTCATGCAGTTCGGAGCTGGCTTGGGCCGCGGGCAGGAGCGCGAACAACTGTTTTCGGTACGCGTCGATGCCTGGAGCGTCTTCGTCGCGTAGAAAGTTCAGCTCCTTGTCCGTGTGCGGGATCGCGCGCACGTGTTTCGAGGCCGAAACATCGGCTAGCACCTCCTTTAGAACGTCCAACTGATCGCTGTTCGAAACGATCGTTTCGATTCCCTCCGCCGACTGGTCCGGGTAAGCCGAATCTGCGATCACGATCCAGTTTCTATGCCCGTAGAGCTTGAGCTGCTGCTTGACAGTCGCCCGCCAGTCGCCGCCCGCCCGGTCCCCGGCGGCGGCCGTGAATGGCAAACATCCGAGCACACAACTCAGCAATGCGGCAATTCTGAGATTCGTTCGCATCTGTCGAGACTATCAGCCGGAACGAGAGTGCCGCCGCGCTCCACAAAACTTTTCCTCCCAAATCAGTCATATACGGTCAAGATCCCGCACGGCCCGACGCGCGGCCTGGAACCATCTTCTACGCCGATTGCTGATAGGACCGGAATGCCCGCGTCGCAATCCAGCCGCTCGCGATCGTGAGCGCGGCGAGTAAACCGACGCGCAATAGAATTGCGCCTGGGGAGGCGGTGGCCTGCAACGCGCCACGGCCGGCTTCGACCGCCCAATTGACCGGGTTGAAATGAGCAACTGTCCGCATCCAGCCGGGCATCAACGTGGCCGCCATGAACACCGGAGAGGTGAACGTGAGCGGCAGCAGGACGAAGTTGACCGCCCCGATCACCGACTCCTCTTTACGGACAGTCAGGCTCATCGCGATCGAAAGCGCGCCGAACGGCATGCTTAGCAGGATGGCCGCGAGTAACAGTACGAACAGGCCGATCGGGCCGCCCGGATAGCGCGCGCCCAGGATCGCGCCCAGGCCGAAGAGAATCAGCGATTGCACGATGGTGATGACCGAAAGGTTCATCAGCCGGCTGAGAATGATGGCGGTCCGCTGCACCGGGGAGATCAGAAAACGATCCATCACCCCCCGGTCCAGATCGTTGATCACGCCCATTCCAGTCCAGCCGGAGGAGAACAGCGCGGACATGATGACGATGCCGGGGGTCAGGAAATCGATATAAGATGAGGAACGAAAACCCGGAAGCTCCACAACGCGCCGAAAAAGCTGCCCGTAGAGCACGAGCCAGATAATCGGCTGGATGAGAGTCAGAGCGACATACCAGGGCTGCCGCAGCAAAATGATAAGCAGCCGCCCCATCAGGTACCAGGACTCGCGAAAGAGAGTCATTGCCGGCCCTCCCGTTCCGCTTCCTGGATGGTGCGCCCGGTGTAGCGGAGATAGACATCGTCGAGCGACGGCCGCGCTATTCGAACCGAGCTGGTGCGAATGCCGGCGGCCTCAAGAGCGAGCAGCATGGGAGGAACCGCCGTCGCCCCGTGATCGGTGCGCGCGTGCAGCGTCGAACCGGTCACTTGAAGATCGTGCACGCCGGGAACGGCTTCGAAGCATCGGTCGATTGCCGCAAGCGTGGCCGCCGAGGCAAGATCGATCTGCACCGAATCCCCGCGCAGCTCGGCTTTGAGCGACTCAGGCGTGCCTTCCGTCACAACGCGCCCGCGATCCACGATCGCGACTTGCCGAGCGAGCCGGTCGGCTTCTTCGAGGTAATGCGTAGTCAACAGAATGGTCAGGCCTTTGGTAGACAATCGGGCGATCTCGTCCCATAGATCGCTGCGCGCCTCGGGATCGAGCCCGGTTGTGGGTTCGTCCAGAAATAAGATCTCCGGCCGATGGATCAAGCCCATCGCGATATCCAGCTTGCGCTGCATGCCGCCGGAATACGTGCGGGCGATGCGGGCCGCCGCCGCCGCCAGGCCGAATCGTTCCAGAAGGGAGGAGACGCGAGACTTCAATTCCGCGCCGCCCATGCCGTGCAGGCGTCCCTGCAGCGTCAGGTTCTCGAGGCCGGTCGAATCGACATCCACGCCCGAGCGCTGCGCCACGCAGCCGATCACTCGGCGCACTCGCTGCGGCTCTTTCAATGCATCGAGCCCCGCCACCCGCACCTCGCCCGAATCGGGCCGCGCGAGCGTCGTCAAGATTTTGATGGTCGTCGATTTGCCGGCGCCGTTCGGTCCCAGCAGAGCGAAGATCGTTCCACGCTCGACCGATAGGCTCAAGCCGTCCAGAGCGCGCACGGTCTTGTAAGTCTTGACGATATTGTGCAGGGCGAGTGCCGCTTCCGCCATGAAGCGATTTTCGCAAAAGGGTTAAGTTAGAGGCTTTGCGTAGCGAGCGGCGCGCTCGCCGGCACGGGTTCCGGAATCGGAACCGCACGTTCCAGGAGGTCTTGCCAGAACATCAGAAGCAGCAGGTTGTTCCACCGCACGCGCACCAGGCGTTCGGGACTGTCGAAGCTCTCGATAGAGAGCACCGAACCTTCCGGAAGCAATACGAAGCCCTTCAACCCGTCTTCTGCAAAGACGGCGCGAGTGGCCTTGCCGAGATGATAGCGGCTGGCGTGCATTTTAAAACACTGGCTGAGCGTCCAGTTTAGAAAGGAAATGGTCGCGACTGCAAGAGGATACTTTTGCTAACTCGTACTACACCGTACGCGTTATCGGATTACACTTACTCGGATTCGCTGCTAACTTTGAGTACGGCTAGGAACGCTTCTTGCGGAATCTCCACGCGGCCTACGCGCTTCATGCGTCGCTTCCCTTCTTTTTGCTTTTCGAGTAGCTTGCGTTTGCGTGTGATATCGCCGCCATAACACTTCGCGAGAACATTTTTGCGCATCGCGGAGATTGTCTCGCGAGCAATAATTTTTGTGCCGATGGCGGCTTGCAGCGCCACTTCGAACATCTGGCGTGGAATCAATTTCCTTAGGCGTTCGATCAAAGCCTTGCCCCGATCGTAGGCGAAGTCGCGATGAACGATGATCGAGAGCGCATCGACAGGTTCGCCCGCCACCAGCACATCGAGCTTGACCATGGGCGAAACGCGATAGCCGGACAGATGGTAATCGAGCGAAGCGTAGCCGCGCGATGCGGATTTTAAGCGATCGTAGAAATCGAGAACGATCTCGTTCAACGGAAGTTCGTAGAGCAGGAGCACACGGCCTGTGCCGATGTATTCGAACTTCTTCTGCACGCCTCGCTTTTCTTCGAGCAGCTTCAGGATCTCGCCAATGTATTCTTCGCGAGTGATGACGGTGGCGTCGATGATCGGTTCCTCGATCTGTTCGATGTTAGTAGGCTCGGGGAACTTTTGAGGGTTATCGACTTCAATAACGTCGCCGCTGGTGATCGTTACCCGGTAGCGCACGCCAGGCGCTGTCGTGATTAAGTCGATCTGAAATTCGCGCTCCAGCCGTTCCTGGACGATATCGAGATGCAGCAGGCCGAGAAAGCCGCAGCGGAAACCGAAGCCGAGGGCCGCCGAATTCTCCGGCTCGAAGTTGAAGGCGCTGTCGTTCAGGCGCAGTTTTTCGAGTGCATCGCGCAGCAGTCCGTGCTCGTGCGATTCGACGGGATACAAACCCGCGAAGACCATCGGCTTGGCCTGCTGGAACCCGGGCAGCGGTTCGGAGGCGGGGTCGGCGTCGTCCATGATCGTGTCGCCGATCTGGGCGTCGGAAACGGTCTTGATGTTGGCGAACATGAAGCCGGCTTCGCCCGCTGTCAGTTCGTCGGAAGGGATGGGCTTCGGAGATTGAAATCCGACGCCATCGACTTCGTAAGTCTTGCCGTTCGAAAACAAGCGAATCTTCTGCCCTTTGCGTAAGACGCCGTCCACGATGCGGGTGAGGATGATAACGCCGCGATAAGGATCGAACCAGGAGTCGAAGATGAGGGCGCGCAAAGGCGCGTCGGGATTGCCGCGGGGGGCGGGGACACGACGGACGACCGCTTCGAGGACATCCTTAATGCCGATGCCGTTTTTGGCGCTGGCCAGGATGGCGTCGCTCGCGTCGAGTCCTATGACTTGTTCGATCTGCTCTCGTATGCGTTCAGGCTCGGCCGAGGGCAGATCGATCTTATTGATGACCGGGATGATTTCGAGATCGTAATTGAGGGCCAGATAGGTGTTAGCCAATGTCTGCGCTTCGACGCCCTGGGAGGCATCGACCACCAGGAGAGTTCCTTCGCAGGCCTGCAGGCTGCGCGAGACTTCGTAGCTGAAATCGACATGGCCGGGCGTGTCGATGAGGTTGAGTTCATAGAGGTTGCCGTCCTCGGCTAGATAGTTCAGGCGAACGGCATGGGCTTTGATGGTGATGCCGCGCTCGCGTTCGAGGTCCATCGAATCGAGCACCTGATCCATCATTTCGCGCTGCGAGAGGGCTCCGGTGTATTCGAGCAGGCGGTCCGCGAGCGTGGATTTTCCGTGGTCGATGTGCGCAATGATGGAGAAATTGCGTATAAAACGGGGGTCCATGCTGGTGCGGTAAACTGAGGGGTAATCGAATTATCCCATAGCGCGCAGTCGTGGCCTTTCGCGCGCGTAATCCCCGCATGCCGTATAGGACGTTCCAAGGTTCGCTCGACGCCGCCAATCTACGCATTGGCATCGTGGTGAGCCGTTTCAACGAGTTCATAACCGAGCAACTGGCCAAGGGGGCGCTCGAAGCTTTGGAAAAGCACGGGTGCCGGCAGGAAAATATCAGTTTCGTGAAGGTGCCGGGCGCCTGGGAGCTGCCCTTAGCGGCCAAGGCGCTGGCTTGGCGCTGCGATGCGATCGTCGCCCTGGGCGCGGTGGTGCGAGGCGATACTCCGCACTTTGAATATGTGGCGGGAGGCGCGACGGATGGCCTGAGCCGGGTGAGCGTCGATACGGGCGTGCCGATCGCGTTCGGCGTGCTCACGACGGACGACATGCAGCAGGCCATGGATCGGGCGGGAGGCAAAAGCGGAAATAAAGGCGCGGAAGCGGCCGAAGCTGCTATCGAGCTGGCCAATCTGGTGCGCGCCCTGAAGGGGCACAGCTAGCCATGGCGGCGCGGCACAGATCGAGGAAGCGTGCGCTGCAGGTGTTGTTCGAATGGGATATGCGCGGCGAGCCCATCGACCGCGCGATTGCGCATTACTACGACTCGCTGTATTCGGAAGAGAGCGAGAAGAAGCCCAAGCCCGACAAGTTCATGGAGGAACTAGCGCGCGGCACGGTGGCGCAGGCCATCGAGATCGACAAGAAGATCGAAGCGAAATCCGAGCATTGGCGGCTGGAACGCATGCCGGTGGTGGACCGCAACATTCTGCGGCTGGCGATCTTCGAATTGGGCCAGCAAGCGGTGCCCGCGCCTGTAATTATCGATGAGGCACTGGAGCTGGCGCGCCGGTTTTCAGGAGACGAATCGCTCGCGTTTATCAACGGCGTTCTGGATGCGGTCCATCGCCAGGCGGCCGCCGCCGGGAGCGCGGGAGAGTAAGCTTCAAGCAACCATTGCGTTCCTTTGGGAAGGTAGCGCCTCTCGCACTTTCTCAATTTCCCTGTCCATCCCCGACTCAAGGACCGGGGTTTCCAGAATGAGAGGAATGCTATCTGGTATGAGATTCGCGACTTCTCGAAAGCCCAGAACCGAAGTGAACGATAAGGGGTCATGCTTGCTTCGCGCGTTCACTTCACTGACGTGAACCTGTTTCAATCGCGAGCCGAATTCGCGAAGGATCAAGTACGCTTCGGTCATCGTAGAGTCAACCTGCCGCGCATGGCCGATGTCGAAGCACAGGCTCGCATCCGGCAGTTGTTCAAAAATCCGGCGCAACGACCGCGCGGAGCGGCCTATTGGCTTTCGCTTATCTAGATTTTCAATGCAAACACGCGAGCCAAGTTCGCGCCAAAGCCCGAAATCGTAGATTGCGTCAGGATGCAAAATTATGGGCCACTCTGGCCGAATCTTCTCTTGTAGCTGGTCCCAAATAAGTGCTTCCTCATTAGACTCACATCGACTCGGGGCGTGAATCGAAACATAATGGAACGGCGACAGGTCGAGCGAGCCCAGGGCATCAAGCAGTCGCGGAAGCTCTATCCTCCGCAAAGCCGACAACTCCACGGCTTCAAATGGTCTTCCACGCATCATGGCGAGCCCTTGACGGAAATCTGAGCAGGCCAAGGCGCCGGTCGAAAATCCAACAGGCCTCATCAAAACACTCCGTAGTTCTTGGTCAACATTTCCATTTCGGTTTGTGGATCAAAAAAGAACTCAAGCAAGCCATCACGAAAAATATGGCTGAGCGCGCGTGCCGCCTGGTACACCTCATCGGAGTCGTCATTATCCCCGAGCGCATCAGGGCGTTCTCGCTTGTCATCGTCTGAGAGTATCCTGATGAATTCGTTATAGGAATCGAATATCTTGCGCGCCGAATCATGCAGATGAGGGTAGCGGAGGAGCATTTCCGCTACGTTCTCCAGTGGTGTCATGGAAAAAATCTTTTCCAAGCTGTTAATAACGTGCTGCTTGGGGCCATCTTCGGCGATGGGGTACACGTGACATCTGTAGCATGCAAGCAAACCTGCCACGTACACCAATTTCCTGGAACATACGCAGCTTAATATTGCGAATTGCCCAACCCTGTCCGGCGCGGTCGCGAGATTTGTAGGCGAAGTCTACTGCCAAGGTTCGCCAGTATCTTGCAAGATCGTTCTGGAGAAAACAAGGGATTCGAAATCGCGCATGCATGCGCCAAAAACCTCGGTCTTCGTGTAGATACCGGTTTAGAACATTGTGCCTGACCCTCGCAAGGGCTTCGGTTCTTCGCCCTACGGCGCGCGATTCTAATACCAGGAGCAACCGCTGGGTGGTGTTCCTGTTCGTGTCATATTGCCCCCCAATCTGGTGAACGAGATCGTGGCTGAAGACCATGTCACCGAACGTCCGCTCAGCGCCTACGGGTTTATTGGCCAGTTCTTGAACAATTTCGCTGATCTTGCGAACCAGCCGGTGGTGCTCTGGATCACAGGGACCGTCGATGAGCAGGCTCCAATCGAAATCGCTCCCATTCGTATATTCATCGCGAGCGAGCGATCCAGAGACGATGATGCTGTTGTCCTCGGAATCGAGATCTGAGAGCGCTTCCCGAGCTTCGGCGAGCTTGGAACGGGTGCGGGACCTGGCCTCTCGAAGGTGAATCCATTGTGTGCCTAGAGTCTGTTCCAATTGCTCCACATATGTCGTGGAAATGTCATCAAAAAGCTCTATCTGGTTCTCCAAATATTCTTTCCCGACGTGGGTCTATTATGGCAGCACCGCCGTCTCAGGACCACTATGATGAAGATTGGAACGCGCATCGATTCGAGCATGGTCACGGAGGCAGGCCGTCCTTTCCATCGGTTTCTTCGCGCTCGGTAAGCGACTCGGAGCGCGGCAGGATCAGGCGCCGACGTTTTCATCGGAAGTGAAGGTCGTCAACATCCTGGCTACGGTTCACGACAAGAGCGGCGCGATCGTTCGTAATCTGCCGAAAGACGACTTCGAGGTTTATGAAGACGGACGGAAGCAGGCCATTCGGTACTTCTCTCAAGAGTCCGATCTGCCGCTGACGATCGGCGTGCTGGTGGATACGAGCTTGAGCCAGGCGCGGGTGCTCGAAGAAGAGCGGGCCGCCAGTTACCGGTTCCTCGACGAAGTACTGCGCGAGGGCAAGGACAAAGCGGTCATCGTGCAGTTCGACCAGGCGGTGATGATCCGGCAAGGCCTGACTTCCTCGCACAAGGAGTTACAAGATACGCTAGAGCTGCTGAACGCGCCCACTCGCGAGGAGGCAGCCAATGGGAGTGGCACGCTGCTCTATGACGCGGTTCGAGAGGCGTCGGTGAAGATTATGCGGGAGCAGCAGGGCCGGAAAGCGTTCATCGTGCTGACGGACGGCGTAGACGTGGGAAGCACGATCTCGCTGCCGGAGGCGATTGAATCGGCTCAACGCGCCGATACGTTGATCTATTCGATTCTGTTTTCAGATGAATCGTATTACGGCGGCCGCATGCTGGGGCCGAGTGGGGCAGGGGTTTTGAAGCGGCTTTCGAAGGAAACGGGCGGCGGCTATTTCGAGGCGTCGAAGAAGCAGAGCATCGCAGACATCTACGATGCCATTCAGAAGGAGCTGCGGAGCGAATACAGCATCGGATTCGTTTCGGACAAGCCGGTGACGAAATCGGGATTTCGGAGTCTCCGCGTCGTAACGAAATCGAAGGGGCTCGCGGTGCAGGCTCGGGATCGCTATTACGCGGAGACTTGATGAGTTCTGTTGTTCAGTCAGGCTTTGCGGCCGATATGAACGCTGCCGTTCACTGTCCTGGCCTCAATCACGGGGCCGCCCCTGCCCAATTGGAACGACATGCTTTTGCCGATCTCGCCGCTCACGGTCACCGGGAAGTCTACTTTCACGCGGCCATTGACGGTTGAGGTTTCGACCTGCGCGGAGTAGTTGTCGGGAAGACTGAGGTTCACGCTTCCGTTGGTGGTTTCCGCATGTATGCCCTTACCGTTAAAAGCGTTGCCGGCAAGTTCGATGGTCAGCGATCCGTTGGTGGTTGAGCCATCTACGTCCCCGCCTACTTCGGCCAGATGCACGGAGCCGTTGGTTGTATGGAAGCGAATCTCGCCCCGCACCTCTTCGACATGAATGCTGCCATTGTGAGCATGCATGTCAAGGTTGGAGGAAACCGGAAGCCAGACCTCGTAGGAGACATTCCAGTGCAGTTGATCGTTAGTGGATGGGCCGTTGGGCTCAATCTGGCCGGGACCTTGCGCGATGGATATCTGTGAGACCAGGCCGCGAGCTTCGGACTCCGTAGACGCCGCAGTCTGAACGCAGGCCTTGACCAGAACGTCGCTCTGGTTCCAGCCATGAACCCGGATGGAACCGTTCGTTCCAGGGTTGATTGCCTCGGTGGAAGCGGCGGAGAGCCGCTGCTCCTTCATTTCGGCGTAGGTAGAGAGGTCGTTGTCGTGGTAGTTGTTGGCGGAGCAGTTGCTTTCCTCACGCGTCCAGGAAGGTGTTCCCGCCTGGATCGAGGGGGGAATAGCGACCAGCGCGGCTGCGGCGAAAGTGAGATACAGAACAGGGATTTTCAAGTTGCCTCCTCGGGCAATTTAGACGAAACGAATGCCCACCGGTTAGTGGCACGTCCGGTACCGGGAGCAAAGGCAATGGAATCAATGAGGCTGGGCTTTAGGCTGTTCGGTGTTGGGAAGACATGTCCGGGGCGGAACAGCGTCAGGTCTTATTACTCAACCCTTGCCGCGGAAGAGGAACACAATTTCGATGATTAAGATGATGACCACCATCAGTTCCAGAAAGAACGCGCGCTGCTGGTGGAATTCATTGACCATGGATTCGTAGAGATCGCGGGCGGTGGTGAGTTTTTCGGCGACGAGGCTGCGGTAATCGTTGACGCCGATGCGGGCGGCGGCGAGGCGATAGACGCGGGCATAGAACATGTCGCTCAAGAACTTGATGGCGTTCTCGGTGCGCTCGGAGAGTTCGCGGTAATCGAGCCGAATGGTGTTCAGTTCGGCGGCTTCGCGGGCGAGGCGCCAGGCGCTGAAGAAGCCTCGCTTGACGTCGATCTGCCGGTAAACGTTAGCCAGCACTTTGGTGAGGACCTCGTCGTAGTAGCGGAATTCGAGCAACTGGGTATTGGCGTATTCAAGGAGATCGAGCGTGGGGATGGCGGCGGCGGGAGTGTCATAGACGAAGGCGGCGACCCAGCCGACGACGAGAAGGTCGGCGGGGTAATAAGATATGCGCGACTGCAAGACTTCGTCGCGCTCGGCGTCGGAAAGCGGGGATTCTTCGCCACGAACGATTTGAGCGATCTGGGCGCCGCAATGGCGGATGAGTTCGTCGGCTGGGATGGGCGCGCCATCGCCGATGGGATCCACCTGGATCACGTAGTAATCTTCGGAGATCCAGTTCGGATACGGTTTGATCAGAATGTCCTGGAGCTGCCCGAGCCGGCTGGCGAGCAGAGCGCGGGCCTGCTGTTCGAGCTCGGGCGAGATGATCCAGCGGTTCGCGAGATGAATGAGGCGCTGCCAATCGCCCTGAAAGGGGGCGATCAGCTCGACGCTGGCGACTCCGTATTGGAAATATCGGACACGCGTTTGGAGCGCGTCGCGCGCGCTGGTGAAGCAGGGCGGCAGATTTTCGACGACGGGAGTTCGTTCGAAGCGAACGTATTCGGGCGCGGGGCCGCGGAAAGCGGGTTCGCGGCGGCGCGGGCTGGTGCCGACCAGGTCGTGGAGCCGCGTGAGATCGATCTCTTCGGCGATGTCGAATAACAGGACGGCGCGCAGAGTGCCGTGCAAGCGCGCTTCGCGGCCGGTCATGCAACAAGTCTAGGAGATTGGCGGGGCCGCGCTTCGGTGCGTCAGCGCAGAAAGGAGAAGCCGGCATAGAAGACGTTGTTGTCAACGCCTGGGTTGGTCGCCGTTGTGTTGGCGTTTGAGATATGAAGGAACTTATAGCCGAACGAGATGGCGTTCCTCTGAGTGACAGTCCACTGAAGGCCTCCGCCGAAATCGAATATAAAGTTCAGCGCGGTCGCGTCGATGGTATCGATAGGGATGGGCTCGGTGGACGCGATGATGCCGCCGCGGGTTTCTAAGAACGGATGAACGGCGCGCCGGCGTGCGAAATCGAAGGTAAATCCGACTGGAAGGATTGCGAAGCCGTATACGGCGTGGCTCGGAGTCTGGCGAAATGCATAGAAGCCGTCTTGCAATGTGTATAAGTACTGAGCGGGCTGGAATAATATGGCGGCCGGCAGGATACCAGGCGTGAAGCTAATCGAGTTATTGCGCCATGCCCAGCAACGATAACTATATTCGAAGCCGGCGATCACAAAGCGCCGGTCTTCCGTTGTGCCGATTAGTGTCGCGGATGAGGGCGAGTAACCTGCGAGGAACTCGAATTGTTGCTTTGTATCATCCGGAACCGGGTCGTGCGTGCAGAAAGAGGCGGCATAGCCGCGGGAAACGAAAACAATCGCTGCCAGGAAGAGGCATGTTATGGGAGCCGCAGATTGGCTTGAGGGCATAGGCTATTTTCATACGCTATCAAGTTACAAATGAATTCAAGGCGGGCGCTTACGTGCTATTTGGCAGATTCACTACACGGAGGCTGTTTGCAACCGCCGGGAGTAAAGACATGCATGATTCCAGTTCCGACCGACTCGTAATCGCCGTTTGAATCTTCGTTTAGAATAACGGCAAGATAAGGCGTATTTCCCGATGCCGAAAGACTCGGCGGCTTGAATGTCAGCTGCGTCGAAGAGATTGTCGAGGCGGGCACCTGGCTAATAAAGTTGCCGTTCTGATCATAAAATTGCACGACCTGGACTCGCCGTGACCGGTTCAGGATTTAGCGCCGGTCACACTCCGGATGAGCGCCCCCGGGTCCCCAAGCGAAGCTCCAGTAGGCGGGCGTCCGCTTATCGGCGTTGAAATACTCGGCGTTCGCGCCAGTATATGCATTTATCGAACTTGTATCAATTCCGGCAGCATAATACTTGTTATACTGAGCGTCCTTGACATATTGCATGAGTATCTGAGCGCCCGGCATAGGTATCGGGTCCATTTCAAAGGTGTCTTGAAACAGAGTCTCGATGACCATGCCTCCGCCCGCGATAGTTGGCGTGGGCGCCGGCTTCCCGCAGGCCGAGAAAAGGACTGCGAGAGCGGCTACTCCCCAGCAGCCGGCTACGTGCATGGTGCTGCGAAGCCGGAGTTCTCTTTTGTGTGATGGCATATATTTGGCCTTCAACGGATGCCTATGCGGTTCAATGTTTCCGTCAATATCTCCAGTCCTTGGATATCGCTAAGGGAATCGAAGGCGGCGTAAAGGCGATCGTCCATTTCTTTCATGCGGGGTGAATTAGAGGTGCACAATAGGCGCCTCCTCGTGCCTGCGCTTGGACTGGAGGGCAAGGGCTTGCGAACCGCCCACTCGGCCGGACTAAGCTGATAACGAGGAGCGACAAGCTTGGCGTCTATCATCGTCAACGCCAGGTGGTAAGCCTGAAGCGGCGACATTGTCTCAGAAACCGGCTCGGGGTCGCCGTTTACGGATTGCCTGGTGAGCCGTAGGCCCATAAACCTTGGATTCCGGAGCAGCATATGCATTCTAAGCGTGTGAAGCTGGTCCTGCGAGGTCTGCGCGTATTCCGGCAGGTTCAGCCTCACAGCCAGATGATTGAACGCGGCGACCAGATCCTGCTCCCGTACTCCGGCGTGCCCGCGGTTCCAATATGCTTCCTCCGCGACACTGAATCTCTGCTTCAGGAGTTCCATGACGAAATCGGGAACTTGCCGGGTAGAGAAAGCGTGAGGCACCGCGAACACGGCGTCAGCCATGGCGGAAACCGGCATGGGCTCGAGCCGATCCGGGGATACAGTGGCGGCGGCGTCTAGACGCTGATAAGCCGGGGGAGACTGGGCGGCTGACATGGTACAAATTGCGGCGATTAACCCTGCGCTTAGTGTCCCAACAATTCTAAGACACGACGCTATTTGCCTGACGAGACCTCGATTAAACACGTAAACACCCTTATCCTTGTTGCAATATTCAGCGATGTTCTTGCTGATTAAAACACTCTAGAATATTAGCCGTTAGATTATTTGAGTGCAAGAGAAAATCACACTTATCAGGGGCGGCGTCTACTTCACCGGCACAAAGCGCACGGCGTAACCGCCGCCGGGAGCGAGATTGGCTTGTAAGTGCATGGCGCGATCGACAACTTTCTTTTGAATGCTGACGTTCTTGGGGTACTGCGCGGCATCGTCGGCGTCGGCGTAGATTTCGGCGGTGTATTTGCCGTCGCCAAGAAAAGTAAGTGGGATGTCGAGCTGACGGGGCGTCCAGTTAGTCATCACGCCGAGGAACCATTCGGGGCCGCTGCGGCGGACCATGACGATATCTTCGCCGGGAGAGCCGCTGAGGACGCGGGTTTCGTCCCAGGTGGCGGGCGAGTGTTGAATGAATTGGAAGGCGGGTTGATCTTCATAAGACTTGGGCGAATCGGAGACCATTTGAAAAGGCGCCTGGTAGACCACATACATGGCAAGCTGCTGCGCGCGGGTACCCATGACCATGGGCCGGCGGGAACGTGCGACGAAGTTGTTTTCAGTGACGTTGTCGAAGCCTCCGGGCGTGTAATCCATCGGCCCTGCCAGCATGCGAGTGAAGGGAATGGTCAAGCGGTGATCGGGATTGTCGCGCATGCCGGCCTTCGACTGCTCCATGCCCAGGACGGCTTCGTAGCCGAGCACGTTAGGATAAGTGCGCTCCAGGCCGGTGGGCTTGGTGGCGCCATGAAAATCGAGCATGAGATGATGTTCGGCGGCCAGTTGCGCAGCTCGGTAGTAGAAATCGATACCGCGCTGGTCGTCGCGCTCGACGAAATCGATCTTAAGGCCCGCGACGCCCCACTTTTCGTATAGCGGGAAGGCCTGGTTCATTTGCGCGTCGACATCCACGTAGGCCAGCCAGATCCAGACCTTGACGTTCTTGGAAGCTGCATAGCGAACCACTTCGGGAATGTCCACTTTGCCGTTCATCTTGGTTATGTCCCAGGGCGCGGACCAGCCGGCATCGATGAGCATATAGGGGAAGCCGGATTTGGCGGCGAAATCGACGTAGTACTTCATCGTTTCGGTCGTGTAGGCGGATTTGCCGTCGGACCCGATGCTGCCGCTCCACCAGTCCCAGGAGGTGAGGCCGGCGTGAATCCAGGAGGTGTCCTTGATGGCGGAGTCGGGGTTGAGGCTAGTGATGACATTCGATTCGATGAGGCGGCCGGGTTGGTCGCCCACGAGCAGGACGCGCCAGGCGGAGTGGTGGGGCAGGGCGCCGGTGACGACGACTTCGGGATCGTCGCCGGGGGCGAGTTGCGATTCAAAGCGGTGGCCGCCCCAGTCGGCGGATGGGTTTACGAGATACATGGAGCTGTAGTCGCGGAGGTCCGCTTCGGTGATGGCGAGCCACGCGACGCCGGGAACGTTCATGAGGAGCGGTAGGCCGATGAGGACGCGGTTAGAGAGGCCGTTCTTGTTGGCGAAGGCGCTGGCGTTGAGCTTGATGTACTCGCTCTCATACATAGTGCGGTAGTTGGGCAGAACGAGCGCGTAGGTGGTCGCGTCATTGACGATGCGGAACTCGGTGGTTTCTTTCTTGAGGCGGAATTCGCGCAAAGGGCGCTGCTCGGGGACGATGTAGCGGAAGGCGATGGCGTCGTCATAGGCGCGGGCTTCGATGGAGAGATTGCGGCGGTTTTCCCCGTTCTCTTCGAGATCCATGCGCAGGGCGTTGTACCGATCGCGCACAAGGGAGGCTTTGCCGGTGACGAGGCGATAGGTTTCGTCGTGGTTCGAAGGACTTTGCGCGGCGATGCGGACTTCGGCGCCGAGCGGTTTTTCGCTTTCGAGATCGAGGCGCAGGGCGGAGGCTTCTATCAGAGGCTTGCCGTGGAAGGCGACGGAGTAGACTAGCTGGCCCGACTCGGACGGCTGGCTGTTTTGGGTGGTTTGAAAAGTGATAGCAAGCGCGCCGTCGGGCGACTTGAGTGTGGCCGTCGTTTGTGCTCCGGCGAAGACTGGAAGGAAAAGGCAGAACGCCGCGCATTTGAGCATTTGCTGAAACTATACCTGAGCCGCCCACAACGGGCGCCAAACACCCTGTGCACTCCTACGCTGAGTTTGAGAAGATCAGCACAATGGCTGGATCAAATAGCACTCGACGAGAATTCTTGCAGACTTCGGCGGCAGTGGCAGCCGCTTCGCAAGTAAAGGCCGCCACGCCGGCGACAACGATGATGAACGTGCCGTTCGAGGGCAAGGACCCAAGGTTGGGCCTCATCGGGACGGGCGGGCGCGGGACCAATCTGCTGGAGAATTTTTTGGCGGCGGATGCGAAGGTGAACGCGCTATGCGACATCGTCGCCGATAAGGCGCAAAAGGCGCAGGCAATGGTTGAGAAGGCGGGACAGAAGGCGCCGACGCTTTATACGCAGGGGGACCACGCGTTCGAGCAGATGGTGGCGCGCGACGACCTGGACGTGGTGGTGATCGCGACGCCGTGGCAGTGGCATGTGCCGATGGCGGTGGCGGCGATGAAGCAGGGCAAGCACGCGATCACAGAGGTGCCGGCGGCGACGACGATCGAAGATTGCTGGAAGATGGTGGACACGTCGGAGGCCACGCGGCGGCACTGCATCATGATCGAGAACTGCTGCTATGGCGAGAACGAAACGCTGATCTTGAACATGGCGCGCGCAGGACTCTTTGGAGATTTGCTGCACGGCGAAGCGGCGTACCTGCACGATTTGCGCGATGAACTTTTTTCGAATGAGGGCGAGGGATTGTGGCGGCGCTGGTTCCACACGCAACTGAACGCGAACCTGTATCCGACGCATGGGCTGGGGCCGGTGGCGAATTACATGGGCATCAATCGCGGAGACCGTTTCGATTACCTGGTTTCGATGAGCACGCCGGCGAAGGGGTTGGCGGCGTATCGCGAGGAGCACGTGGCGCGGGACGATCCGAAGTGGAAGGAGCGCTATATCTGCGGGGATTTGAACACGTCTCTTATTAAGACGACCAATGGACTGACGGTCAATTTGCAGCACGATGTTTCGAACCCGCATCCGTATTCGCGGCTCAATTCGATTGCGGGCACGAAAGGTATTTTCAAGGACTATCCACCGCGCATTTATTTCGATGGCCAGATGGGCGAACAAGACTACGGCGGCATCGAGCAATACAAGGAGAAGTACGAACATCCGCTGTGGAAGCGCCAAGGGGAGATTGCGCGGAAGCTGGGCGGGCACGGCGGGATGGATTTCATCATGGTGTATCGGCTGCTGGAATGCGCGCGCAAGGGCCTGCCGCCGGATCTGGACGTTTACGATGCGGCGACGTGGTCGGCGCCGGGGCCGCTGAGCGAGATGAGCGTGGCGCAAGGCAGCGCGCCGGTGAAGTTTCCGGACTTTACGCGAGGGAAGTGGAAGGAGCGGAAGGGATCGCCGATTGCGAGCGTGTAGGTAATATCATGCATCTATCTACCGCGAGTGTTTATATACTTCACCTCGTGGCAGGATCGTATCGATTAGGATTTCATCATCGACTATTCGGAAGAGCACGCGAAGACTTCCGACCCGCACCTTGCGTTCCTGCCCTCGATTCATGAGGTGATCCGAAGCACCAATGGGGTCTTCGAACGCATCAAGGAGGGCATCGTTAATCCGCTGTCGGGTTACACGATCAAGCCGCTTCAAGTAACTTGCTGCTTGCTGACTGAGCTTAAACTTGGCGGAGCGGCCCGGCTCAGTAGAGCCGTTCCATGACTTCATAATCGCCGCGCTCGATCTGCTGCCGGCCCTCTTCTATCGACTGCAAGACCTCGGGATCGAGGGACAGCTCAAGCGCATCCATATAGTCCAAGAGATATTGGCGGCGTGCGTCAATCGTTCGAAACGCCCCGGCCGTGATGGAACGGTTCATCAATCCTTTCTGTTGCGCGGTCTGAAGCAGTCGATCGAGGGAAGACGACAGATCCCGGACATTTTCGGGATGAGACTTGAGGAAATCGAAAGGAATGGCGCCGTCGGGTGCTTCGGATAATGATTTCAATGCCGCGGTCAACGCCTTCAACTCTCGGCCACATTTCCACAGAGAATTGAGTAGTCCCCATATCCCCAACTGGCGTTTAACGGCTTCTTGAGCGCGCAGAAGCGCCGCCATGGTTTCGTGGAAGAGTATCTGCCACTCGTCCATCGTGAATGTGGCCGTGTTCATCGGACTCGTACGCTTCTCTCCAGGCGTTATTATCGCGGGCTGGACACTATTAGTTTACCCAACATTCGCCGATTGCGAGCGTGTAGGCGAGTTATTGTTACTGCTGCTGCTGTTGAGCCGCGAGGAGCTGCTCGGCTTCCTGATCCTTGAGCAGGAAGCGGGACCATTCTTCGTCGGAGGCGAATTCCTGGTCGGGAGGGAGGACGGCTTCGGACGGCGTGACGCGGACGCGCACCTGGAGGTCGGTTTGGGCGGCGCCTTTCATGGTGCCGGAGGTGGGGGCGACGTCAGCGTAGTCGCGGCCGATGGCGGTTCGGATGTGACGCTCGCCGACCAGTAAGTTATTGGTGGGATCGAAGCCGATCCAGCCTAAGCCCGGCAGCAGCGCTTCCACCCAGGCATGCGTCGCGCCTTCCGCGGAGCGGTCTTCATGCAGCAGGTCGTGATACAAGTAACCGCTCACGTACCGGCAGGGAATGCGCAGATTGCGCACGAGCGCAATCATGATGTGGGCGAAATCCTGGCAGACGCCCTGGCGGGAACGGAGCGCGTCTTCGATGGGAGAATCGACGGAGGTGCTTTCCTTGACGTATTCGAGCGAGCGATAGATGTTGGAATTCAAGGAGCGCAGCAGCGCGAGCGGGTCCTGGCCGTCGCGCTGACCGGCGCCGAATTCGCGGGCGAAGTCTTCGAGTTCGGGCGAAGGGCGCGCGAAGTGACTGGGCATCAGCATGTCCCAGTAGTCGTCTTCCTCGACCATGGCGTCGAGATCGTCCCAGGCTTCGGGGCCAAGCGATTGCGGCAGATCCATGGGCGCGTCCACATCGACCAGCGCGTCGGCGATGATGGTGAGCTGGTGGTGCGGTTCGGGGATATCGAAGTGATGGATCAGATTGCCCAAGTGATCGCCATAAGAGAAGATGCGGGCGCGCGGGCTGACGGAGAGCTGGAAGGTGAAGCAGCGCTGGGCGTATTCGCTGCGCGGGTGCATGCGGACTTCCATCATGCTTTGCCAAACAGGGCGGCTGTAGCGGTAACGGGTGAAGTGGCGGATGGCGTAGAACATCAAGCCTCGAGCGCGGTTTCGATGGGGTATTCGATGTAGAGCTGGTGCACGGCCGCGTGGAGCGCCCGGCATTGATCGATGACGCCGTTGAGGTAGAAATGCATGTCGCGAGAGAGGATGTCGTCGATTTGGGCATAGGCGAGCGAGGAACGGAGCTTGCCGATGATGCGCTGAATGACGGCGATTTTGCGCGAGCTGGAAGTATCGCTGATGGCTTCGAGCGCGGTGTGCATGCGGTCAGCGGAATGGCGCACCGTGAATGGGAACTCGGGATTGAGCAGAAGGAATTCGGCGACGCGGCCGGGCGCGAGGTCGGCGGTATAGACCTTGCAGTAGGCTTCGAAGGCGCCGCAACTGGATAGAAGGCCCACCCAATCGAGATCGTCGGCGCCGTCGGCTTCCGAGAAGTAGGCGTCGAGCAGGATGGAGAGCGCGCAGGCGCGCTCCATGGAGCGGCCCAATTGGATGAATTGCCAACCTTCGCCGTGGCTCATGGTGGCATCCGTCACGCCATAGAAGACGTACGAGCCTTCGCGCACGAGAGTGACGAGGCGCAGGGGGTCGGCATGAAAGTTGACGCGGGACTGAGCGGTTTCGTGAAAAAGCTGATTGAGGCGCTCCCACATTTCGGAGCTGATTTGCTCGCGCACCTGACTGGCGTTTTCGCGTGCGGTGGTGATGCAGGAGACGATGGAAGAGCGCGTGTTGGGATCAGAGGTAAGGCGCATCATTGCCGTTTGCGGATCGACGGAGGAGGCTTGCGCCCCCAGGCCGAGCGAGGAGGTGATGCGATGCCAACGCTGCTCGGTAGAGGCTTTGGAAGGGTTGAGCATGAGGTTGTAGTTGGCTTCGAGCACGCGGGCGCAGTGATCGGCGCGCTCGAAGTAGCGGCTCATCCAATACAAACTGTCGGCGACGCGGGAGAGCATGATGGTCTCAGTTCTGGAGCACCCAGGTGTCCTTGGAACCGCCGCCTTGCGAGGAGTTGACGACGAGCGAGCCTTTGCGCAGGGCGACGCGAGTCAAGCCGCCGGGCACGATGGTGACCTTGTCGCCTCCAAAGAGTACATAGGGGCGCAGGTCCACGTGGCGAGGCTCGATGCGCCCTTCGTCGACGAAGCACGGGGCGGTCGAGAGCGCGAGGGTGGGCTGCGCGATGTAGTTGCGGGGCTCCTGTTCGATGCGCGCGCGGAATTCGTCTCGCTGAAGGGCGGAGCTGTGGGGGCCGATTAGCATTCCATAGCCGCCGGATTCGCCGACGGCTTTCACGACGTAGTTCTGAAGGTTATCGCAGACGTGGCGGCGCTGAACGTCGTCGGTCATCAGGAATGTCTCGACGTTATTCAGGATCGCGTCTTCGCCGAGATAGAACTTGATGATCTCGGGGACGTAGGCGTAGATGGCTTTGTCGTCGGCGACGCCGGTGCCAAGGGCGTTGGCGAGAACGACATTGCCGGCGCGGTAAGCGTTGAACAGGCCGGCGGCGCCTAAAGACGAATCGGCGCGGAAGGCGAGCGGATCGAGGAAGTCGTCATCCACGCGGCGATAGATGACGTCGATGCGTTGAAGGCCGGAGGTGGTTCGCATGTAGGCGATGTTGTCGTGCATGACGAGGTCGCGGCCTTCGACGAGCTCGATGCCCATCTGGCGAGCGAGATAGGCGTGCTCGAAGTAAGCGGAGTTGTAGACGCCGGGAGTCAGGAGAACGATGCGAGGGTTGGAGCGGCCTTCGGGAGCGAGAGAGCGCAGGGTGGAAAGCAGAGCTTGGCTGTAATGCTCGATGGGGCGCACGCCGCACTTGCGGAAGAGCACGGGGAAGATCTGCTTCATAACCTTGCGGCTGGTGAGCATGTAGGAGACGCCGCTCGGGACGCGGAGATTGTCTTCGAGCACGACGAAACTTCCGTCGGGCAGGCGGATGAGGTCGGTGCCGCAGACGCTCACATAGACATCGCGCGGGACTCTGACGCCGCGCATCTGGCGGCGGAAATGCCTGCAGGTGTAAATGATCTCGGCCGGGATGGCGCGGGATTTGAGGATCTTGCGCTCGTGATAGACGTCCTTGAGGAAGAGATTTAGGGCGGTGATGCGTTGAGTGAGGCCGCGCTCGATGGTCTGCCACTCGGCGCTGGTGACGATGCGGGGGAGCAGGTCGTGGGGGAAGATGCGTTCAGTGCCTTCCTGGCGGCCGTAGACGGTAAAGGTAATGCCCTGATTGAAAAACGAGAGATCGGCTTCCTGTTTGCTGCGGCGGAGTTCTTCGGCGGGAAGGCTCAACAGGCGCGCGTACAGGGGCCGGTAATGGGGACGGGGGCGGCCGCGGGCGCGAAACATCTCGTCATAGGCGGCATTCAGCTCATATTCGGCGAAGAGCGGCGGGATGCTGCGTTCGGCGATGGGTGATGGCGTTGCCATATTCCGTGAAAGTTTCGCTCGCCGGAAACTGCTTCAACGTGGAATGGGCCCGGGTACCAACAGGATGAGTATAGCTCTACGTAGTTTTCGGGGCAGCCAGCGTGCAAGACGCTGAGATGCTTCGGCGAGAGCCCGCGCAGGCTCAGGCGATCAAGCGCTGCGGGGGCGGTTTGCGGAACTCGATTTCAGGAAGCGATTCGACGGCGCGGCGGAGAGATTGCTCCCAGGATGTGTGAATCAAGTTGAGGTCCTGGTCGGAGGCCGAGAAGCGGCGGTATTCGGTGAGGTCGAAGGAGTCTTTTCGATAGAGGACGATTTCGATGGGCGGGCCGACGGTGACATTGGAGCGGATGGTGGCGTCGAAGGAGAGCAGCGCGTACTTGGCGGCGACTTCGAGGGAAGTGGCGGCGTCCACGCCTCGGTCGAGAATGGGGCGGCCGTACTTGCATTCGCCCAATTGCAGATAAGGCGAGTCGTAGGTGGCGCGCAGGGGGTTGCCTTGGGGGTAGATGAGATAGAGGCTGGGCTGCTCGCCTTTGACCTGGCCGCCGAGCAGCAAGTGAACGTTGAACGAGTAGTTATCGCGCTCTAACGCGGCGCGATCGATGTCTGAAATGCGGCGGACGCAATCGCCGACGACACGAGCGGCGTGATAGAGAGAATCGGATTGGGCGAGGCCCTCGCCCGCTTCGAAATCACTGCGCAACTGAGTGATGACGGATTGGCTGATGGAAAGGCTCCCGCTCGAAAGGATGACGAAGACGCGTTCGCCGGGTTGGACGAAGTGATACATCTTGCGGCAGACGTTCACCTGGTCGAAGCCGGCATTGGTGCGCGAATCCGAGGCCATAACCAGGCCGTCATCTGTCACGATGCCCAAACAGTAAGTCATGTGGTTTTGCTCCCGCGGCGCCCCGAAGCCTTGTTTTAGCACGGCGACACCCGGGAATTTGTTCGGATACACTGACTCTACGCGCTGGTGTGAACCGAGCGGTTCACTTGCCTCGTCAGCAGATCGGCCGGTGCACATCCTCAACTGCAAAAGGAGATTATGCTGATCCGCTTAGGCTACGACATTGAGTTCCATGCGCCGTTGGAAGTTCCCATGGTGGCGCTGTTGAACGTGCATCCGTCGCGCGAAAAAGACCTGCGCGAGCCGGATGAGCTGCGGATTGAGCCAAGGGTTCCGATAGAAAAATATGTAGACGGTTTCGGCAATCGCTGCAGCCGGTTCGTGGCGCCAGCGGGGACGCTGCGATTGACGAATTCGACGCTGATCGAAGATTCGGGCGAGCCGGACACGCGGAATCCGGAGGCGCGCGAACTGCGGGTGGAAGATTTGCCGGCGGAGGCGCTGCAGTTTCTTCTGGCGAGCCGCTATTGCGAAGTGGACCTGATGACGAACATCGCAACGGAACTGTTCGGGCATATTGCGCCGGGGTGGGGGCGCGTGCAGGCGATCTGCGACTGGGTGAACAAGAAAGTAAGCTTTGGGTATAGCTTCGCGCGCTCGACCAAGACGGCGCTGGACGTGTATACGGAGCGCCTGGGGGTGTGCCGCGATTTCCAGCATCTGGCGATTACGTTCTGCCGAGCGCTGAATATTCCGGCGCGCTACACGACGGGATACCTGGGCGATATCGGGGTGCCCGTGGCGCCGTTCCCAATGGATTTCAGCGCATGGTTCGAAGTCTATCTGGAAGACCGCTGGTGGGCGTTCGATGCGCGGCACAATCGCGCGCGCATCGGCAGAATTTTGATGGCGGCGGGGCGGGACGCGGCCGATGTGGCGATTACGACATCGTTCGGGGCAACGAAGCTGACGAAGTTCGAGGTGGTGACGGACGAAGTGATACCGGAGAAAGTTTCGACGGTTCAGGCGGCGAGCCGCGATTGATCAGGCGCGATTGATCAGGCGGGCGGGCCGTCCTCGAGGAGATGTTTGCGAGCGGCAGCCAGCTCTTCCTTTTTCTGAGCGTCGACTTTGGGGAACGAGAGGTTCAGCGCCTCAAGGGTCTCGATGACGACGGAGGAGACCACGATCCAGGCGAACCATTTGTGATCGGCTGGAATGACATACCAGGGAGCGAGCGGATGGGCCGTATGACGGATCGTGTCCTGGTAGGCGCGCATGTACTCGTCCCAATGCTCGCGCTCTCGGACGTCGTCTTCGGAAAATTTCCAGTTTTTGGCGGGATCGTCGATTCTGGCGAGGAAGCGTCGCTGCTGTTCGTCCTTTGAGACATGCAGGAAAAATTTGAGGATGACGGTTCCGTCGCGCTGAAGATGGCGCTCGAAGGCATTGATGTCTTCAAATCGCTCCCGCCAGATTCGCTTAGTGACCAAAGACGGCGGAATGCGTTCCTTGCGAAGCGTGGGCGCATGCACGCGGACAACAAGCGTTTCCTCGTAATAGGAGCGATTGAAGATGCCGATGCGGCCGCGAGGCGGCAGGCGCTGGGATGCGCGCCAGAGGAAGTCGTGGCTCAGCTCTTCGGTGGAAGGCTCCTTGAAAGCGGACACCTGGCAACCTTCGGGATTGACGCCCGACATGACATGGCGGATGGCGCTATCTTTGCCCGCCGAATCCATGCCTTGAAAGATGAGCAGGAGCGCCCAGCGATCCTGGGCGTAGAGTTTTTCCTGCGCGTCGGTTAGGCGCCGCAGAGCTTCCTGCAGGAGGCGGTCGGCTTCGTCCTTAAGGTGAAGGCCGCGCGTATCGGCGGGGTCATGATCCTTGAGACGGAAACCTTTGCCGTGTTCGATCCGGTAGGGCTCAATCAGCTTGGAGGGTTTGGGGAGTTTGCGGGACATGGGTCAGGGTCGCGTTTGAGTTTCGCCAGGCTCCTCGCAGCCGGTCAAGGTGCTGCAGCCGCGGATGCGGACTTCGAGCATATAGAGCACGATGACAATGTTGACGGCAAGGACGCCGATGCGCTCCCAATCGGCGCGCTCGCTGACCTTGAGGATTTCCCAGGGAAGATACATGGCGCCGGAGAGCAGGGCGAACCACTCGGCCCAGACGCGGCGATTCCATAGGCCCCAGGCTTCGACGAAGCGGACGGTGCAGTAAGTGAGAGTGGCGGCGGCGATGGTCCAGAGGCGGGCGTCGGAGAGTTTGAGGGCGGCGTTGAGGATGGCGCGGGCGAAGTGGCGGTCGGGGTCCATGTGGAGGTGATAGAGCAGGCGTTCGGCGTAGTCTTCCGCGTGCCGATGCAGGATGAACAGGGTGAGGCCAAGCAGCAGGACAACGGCGCCTTTGAGGGCTTCGAAACCGGCTACGGCGCGGAGGCCGGCCGTGCTGGCGCGCTCGTCGATGGCTGAAGGCGCCGGGTGCGGCGGAGTCACGGGTGCGCTCATGCTCCGATGCTCCCATATGAACTTAGAGCGGGATGTTTCCGTGCTTCTTGCGCGGCATGGTGTCGCCTTTGCCAGCGAGCATGCGGAGGGCGCGGATGACCTTGGCGCGTGTTTCGCGCGGCTCGATGACGTCGTCGACGTAGCCGCGCTCGGCGGCAACGAAGGGATTGGCGAAGCGGTCGCGATACTCGTCGATCTTGGCTTGACGATCCTGGTCGGGGCTCGAGGAAGCCTGCAGTTCCCGGCGGTACAGGATGTTGACGGCGCCTTCGGGACCCATGACGGCGATTTCGGCGGTGGGGTAAGCGAAGTTGACATCGGTGCGGAGATGCTTGGAACCCATCACGCAGTAGGCGCCGCCGTAAGCCTTGCGCGTGATGACGGTGATTTTGGGAACGGTGGCTTCGGCATAGGCGTAGAGAAGTTTCGCGCCGTGGCGAATGACGCCGCCGAATTCCTGCGCGGTTCCGGGGAGGAAGCCGGGCACGTCTTCGAACGTGAGGATGGGGATCTGGAAGGCGTCGCAGAAGCGCACGAAGCGGGCGCCTTTGATGGACGAATCGATATCGAGGCAGCCGGCGAGATGGGCGGGCTGATTGGCGACGACGCCGATGGTTTCGCCGGCCATGCGGGCGAAGCCGATGACTATGTTGGCGGCGAACTGCTCGGAGACTTCGAAGAAGTTGCCGTCGTCGATGACGCGGCAGATTACATCTTTAATGTCGTAGGGCTTGTTCGATTCGAGCGGGATGAGGGTGTCGAGGGCGGGGTCGGCGCGGGTTTCGGGGTCGGAGGTGGGCACGCGGGGAACGCCATCGAGATTATTTTGGGGCAGGAAGGTCATGAGTTCGCGGATGCGCCGCAGGCAGTCTTCGTCGTTGGCGGCGAGGAAGTGGGCGACGCCGCTGGTGACGTTGTGCGTGGAAGCGCCGCCGAGAGTTTCTTTGGTGACGTCTTCGTGGGTGACGGTCTTGATGACGTCGGGGCCGGTGACGAACATGTGGCTGGTGCGATCGACCATGAAAACGAAGTCTGTCAGGGCGGGCGAGTAGACGGCGCCGCCGGCGCAGGGACCCATAATGGCCGAGATTTGAGGAACGACGCCGCTTGAAAGCGTGTTGCGGAGGAAGATATCGGCGTAGCCGGCGAGGGAGACGACGCCTTCCTGGATGCGCGCGCCGCCGGAATCGTTGAGGCCGATGACCGGAGCGCCGGTCTTGAGCGCGAGATCCATCAGCTTGACGATCTTTTGCGCATTGGCTTCGGAAAGCGAACCGCCGAATACGGTAAAGTCCTGGGCGAAGACGAAGACCTGGCGACCGTGAACGAGACCGTGGCCGGTGATGAAGCCATCGCCATCGACCATCGTGTGCTGCGCGCCGAAGTTGTAGCAACGATGGCGGACGAGCTTGTCGAGTTCTTCGAAGGCGCCTTCGTCGAGTAAGAGATCGATGCGTTCGCGAGCCGAGAGCTTGCCTTCGCGGTGCTGGCGGTCCTTGCGTTCGGGGCCGCCGCCTTGTTCGGCGCGCGCGTGGCGACGCCTCAGTTCGTCGAGCCGGTTAGAAGCCATGTCTACTTAGTGTCTGCCATTTGTGATGCGAGGATGAAAGTTCCAGAATGTCAGATGCGGAGACGAGAGGCGGCGGACGCCGGCAGATTGTAGTTGGGACGGCCGGGCATATCGACCATGGAAAGACCACGCTGATTCGGGCGTTGACCGGCATCGATACGGACCGGCTCGCGGAGGAGAAGCGGCGCGGGATCTCGATTGATCTGGGATTCGCCCACATGGCGCTCGAAGGCGGCGGCTCGATCAGCTTTGTGGATGTTCCGGGACATGAGCGGTTCATCAAGAACATGCTTGCGGGCGTGGGCGGGATTGAAGCGGTGCTGCTGGTGGTGGCGGCGGACGAATCGGTGAAGCCGCAGACGCGGGAGCATTTCGATATCTGCAGGCTGTTGGGCATCGAGCAGGGAATCGTGGTCTTGACCAAATCGGATCTGACGAGCCCGGAACAGCTAGCGAAAACGCAGGAGGATGTGAAGGCGTTGTGCGCGGGATCGTTTCTTGAGCGAGCGGCGGTGAATGCGGTGAGCGCGGCGACGGGCGTGGGGCTCGATGAGCTGCGGCGCGAGCTGGGGCTGCTTGCCGGGCGGGCGGCGCGGCGGGGCAGTGAAGGATCGGCGCGGCTGCCGATTGATCGAAGCTTCGCATTGAAAGGCTTCGGAACGGTGGTGACCGGGACGCTGCGGGGCGGCGCGCTGCGGGCGGGGGAGACGGTTCGCATTCATCCTATGAATCGCGAAGCACGCATTCGCGGCCTGCAGATGCATGGCGGGCAGGTGGACCGGGCGCTGGCCGGGCAGCGCTGCGCGGTGAACCTGGCGGGCGTCGATCATTCCGAAATTTTTCGCGGGTGCGTTCTGACCCATGGTGATGGGCTGGAGACGTCGAAGCGGATGGATGTGTCGGTCGAGTGGATGGATGCCGCGGAGATTCCCGTCGCCAAGCAAGAGTTTCTGCTGCACGCGGGAACGGCGGAAATTCGAGCGGAGCTGAAGCCGTTGGCGCGAACGGCGGAGAAGAAAACACTAGCGAGGCTATGGCTGGGAGAGGCGGCGCTTGTGCTGCCGGGAGACCGGTTCGTGCTGCGGCGGCCGTCGCCTGCGAGGACGGTGGCGGGAGGCGTGATTATAGACGCATTCCCGCCGGCGCGGCTGAACCGCGCGAAGACGGTGGCGCGATTGTTATCTATTGCGGACGCGGATTTAGGAAAACGAATCGAGATTCTGGCGCGAGAGAGCACGACCGGGCGGCGCGTCGCGGAGCTGATACGGTTGACGGGCGAGACGGCGGCGCGTATCGAGACGGCGCTTCGGAGCAATGCAGCGCTGGTGTTCGATGAGGCGAGCCAGCGGGCAGTAACTAAGGAATGGGTGGAGCAGAAGCGGCGCGAAATTGGCGCATGGCTTGCGGCGTTTCATGCAAAGAATCCGTCGCTTGCAGGCGCGCCGATGACCGCTGCGCGGATGGGACTGGACGCCGAGCTGGCGAAAGTAGTGTTTCACGGCGCGCCGGGATTGCGCGCGCAGGGAGACGTGGTTTCGCTCGCGACACATCGGGCAGAGTTGAGCAGCCAGGAAACGCAGGCCCTTGCGAAGATAGAACACGCGTTCCGGCAGGCAGGCTTTCAACCGGCGCCGCCGGCCGAGGTTTTGAAGGCGGCGGGATTGGAACCTAACCGGGCGCGGGGGCTGTTGGAGAGCCTCGTGAAAAGCCAGAAACTGGTGCGGGTGTCGGAGAGCCTTATCTTTCACGCAGAGGTGATTGCGCACGTGCGCAAGTCGCTTGCGCAGCACAAAGGACGGCGGTTCTCGGTTCCCGAATTCAAGGAGTGGACGCAGATTTCGCGCAAGTACGCGATCCCGCTGCTGGAGTATCTGGATCATCAGCGAGTGACGCGGCGCGAGGGGGATGCGCGAGTCGTGCTGTAGCGCGTTTACAGCACTTCGAAGATCAGGCACTTCAGGTAGTGCGTTTCGGGGACGGTCAGAAGAATAGGGTGATCCTGGGACTGGGTGCGGCGCTCAAGGATGCGCAACTGCTTGCCGCATTCTAGCGCGGCGGCCGCGATGACTTCAAGCAGATGCGCTTCGTTCATGTGGTGGGAGCAGGAGCAGCTCACCAGAATGCCTCCGGGATCGAGAAGGCGCAAGGCGCGAAGATTGATTTCTTTGTAGCCGCGAGCGGCGCCTTCGAGGGCCGACCGGGATTTGGTGAAAGCCGGAGGATCGACGATGACGATGTCGAACGTGCGGCGGGCGGAGACCAGAGCAGGAAGATAATCGAGAACATTCGCCTCTTCGAAAGCCACGTTCGAAATGTTGTTTAGCGACGCGTTGGCTCGCGCGAGATCGAGCGAGGCGGCCGAGCTATCGATAGCCTGGATGGATTGGCATGCGGAAGCGAGATGCAGCGCGAAGCCCGCGGTAGCGGTGAAACAATCGAGCGCGCGGCCGCGCGCGTAACGGCGGACGGCGAGATAATTCTCGCGCTGATCGAGAAAGACGCCGGTTTTCTGGCCATGGAGCAGATCGGCGCGCCAGTTCAGGCCATTCATGCGCAGATCGACTGTTTCGGGAACTTCGCCAAAGAGAGTGCGGATTTGCTGAGGAAGATTTTCTTTCGCGCGAACGGGCACATCGTTGCGGGCGACGATGCCTTTGGGATCGAGGAGCGAGGCGAGGATGTCGACGATTTCTTGCGCGAGCCGATCCATGCCTTGATCGAGGAGCTGGAGAACGAGATAGTCCCCGTATCGGTCTACGATCAGGCCCGGGAGGAGGTCGCCTTCGGCGTGGACAAGACGCCACGCATCGGAATCGGCGACAATACGGCGGCGATAGGCGAGCGCGGCTTCGATGCGTTCGCGGAGGAACGCGTGATCGATGGGCCGGACGCGCCGGCTCAGCAAGCGAAGCGCGATCTGCGAGGTGGAGCTGTAGTGCGCGGCGCCGAGCGCGTGTCCTTGCGGATCGACGACGCGCACGGCATCGCCAGGTTCGGCCGTGCCGCTATCGATCAAGTCGCTTAAGAAGATCCAAGGATGCCCGTCGCGCACGCGATTGGCCGCCTTACGATTGACGCGCACGGTCGGCATCGCGAGCATGGCCTCATTAGAGCATTGCGCGCAGGGCGTACTATCGCTTCGCGCCGAAAGCCAGCAGGCGCCCGTCGCAATCCTTCACGACGAATTCGCGGGACTGCCAGGAGGTGTCCCCAAGTCCTCGCGCGAACTCAACACCACAGGCGGCGAATTCGGCGTAGAGTGCGTCGGCGTCTTCAACCGACAAGTAGGCGTCGAGTAATTCGTCACCATACTTGTCCGGATTCGGCGTGGGCGGCCCGGCGCAGCGGAAGTGAATGACTTGGCCGTCGCGCGCCACAACGGCATACACCGGCGGATCGAGCCAGGTTCCGAGACATTCGAAGCCGAGCTTGTCTTTGTAGTAGCCGAGCGTAACTGGAATATCCGTTGTGAAGAACAGGGGCGCAATCTGGCGGATCATATGCCAACTGTACTGCAGGGCTCGTGCTGCTCGAGACCGGCGCCTGTGTCTTGAATGCGCCGTATCCAACCGAGGCGGCCGCTACTCGTTAGCGGCGGCCTCCAGGGTGGCGATATCGAACTTCACCATTTTCATCATCGCGGCCATGCCGTTCGGGTGTTTGATGAGCTCGACGATATTCTCCGGCACGATCTGCCAGCATAGGCCGAACTTGTCGGTGAGCCAGCCGCAGGCCATGGGCTTGCCTCCGTCGAGCAGCTTGTCCCAATAACTGTCGATCTCGGCCTGATCTTTGCACGCAACCGAATAAGAGAATGCCGGAGTCAGGGCTTGCGCGGGGCCGCCATTCAACAAGGTCATTTGCTGGCCCATCAGTTCGATTGTGACGGTTGCGATTTCGCCGGCCGGCCAAGGGCCTACGCCGTTCGAACGCAACTCTCCGACCTTCTTGGCTTCCGGAAAAACGGAGAGATAAAACTCGGCGGCCTCCTCGGCGTTGTCGTTGAACCACAGAAACGGTGTGATCTTGTGCATCTCTTGCCTCCCTCGATAACGATGGTATCGATCATGGGAGACGAGTTTTTAGAAAGGACCTCCGGAGGCCGAACGCTATTTTTGTACGAGAAGATGCGCTTCGCTACGCTCAGGTCCTCGTGGTTGGTAATGGCTTGCGCGCTCATCCTGTATGTGGCGTTTCCGACGCGGACGTATTACTGGGACGGCGTCCTGTTTTCGTTGAACATTGAGAGCGTCGCGCGAGGGGATGCGTCGGCCGCGATGCTGATTCACCCGAACCACTTATTGTTTTCCGGATTCGGGTATCTGCTGTATCGTGGGGCGGCGGCGTGCGGATTGGCCATGCGCGCGATTGCAGTGCTGCAGGTATTCGACATGCTGGCGAGCGCGGCGGCGGCGGGGCTCGTCTATGCCATTGCGAAACGCGTGACGCAATCGGCGGGCGCGGCGCTCGCTTGCGGAGTGCTGTTTGCGTTCGGCGCGACGTGGTGGAAGTTCTCAACCGATGCGGATGCTTACATCCCGACGGTGCTGCTGTTGCTGCTAACGATCTGGTTTGCAATTCAGCAGCCTCCGCGCCTCGTGGCGGCAGGCGCGTGCCACACGGCGGCGATGCTGTTTCACCAGCTCGCGATTTTCACGTATGCCGCAATCGTGACTGCGATTCTGCTGGACCGGCGCAGATCGCCGGGGAAGCGCGTTTCGATTTGCGCGGCCTATGTCTGCGGAACGAGCCTGTGCGTGGGAGCGGCTTACTGGATCTGCTATTTGCAGGCAGACCATGCGGCATATCCCACGCTTCGGCGATTCATTGCAAGCTATGCATCCGATTCCGGATTTACCCGTTCGTTCGCGGAATTGTTCACCATGTATCTGGCGAGCTATGGAAAGCTGTTCGCGGGCGGGAAGCTGAGTTTGATTCGTGAGTTCTTCTCGCCTCTGACAGTGACGGCGTTTGTCGTTTGCGCGGCGGCGTTGGGTTTCTCCGTAAGGCAGTGGCGCGCGGTGGCAAAACCAGAACAAGCGGACAGGCGCGCGCTGGCGATTCTCTGGGCGTGGCTGATTCCCTGCGCGATCTTTCTTGCGCTGTGGGACCCGGGAAGCGCGTTTCACAAGCTGTTCGCGTGGCCGGCGATCGCGTTGCTGATAGGAGCGTACGCGGCGAGCCGGCGCGAACGGCCCTGGATCGGTTTGGCGATCGGGCTCGCGGCATGGAACTTCGGCGCCTACATCTATCCACACGCGCATGCGAGCGCGGACCCGGTGTTGACGCTGGCTAGAAGGATGGATGGCGAGATGCCGAAAAACGCGACCGTTTACTACGCCGCGTTCAGCCCGGACGATTGGTACCTGGATTATTTCGCGCCGGGACGAAAGTGGGTGAGGCTTGCGGGAGCTCCGGCGAAAGAGCCGTTCTGCGCGGAGACGACGGCGTTGGTTGCTTTGGCGCCGACCGAACAGCCCGCCGCGCGCTGGGAGCTTGTGAACTCCCAGCACAACATACGGGTCGAGTGTTTTAGCGGCGCGCGCTAGACGTCGAGATTGCGAACGTCGAGCGCGTTTTCTTCGATGAACTTGCGGCGGCTCTCGACATCTTCGCCCATCAGAGTGGAGAAGATGGGCTCGGTCTCAGCGAAGTCTTTAAGGTCGACCTGCAAGAGCGTGCGCGTTTCTGCGTTCATGGTGGTGTCCCAAAGCTGGGACGCGTTCATCTCGCCCAGGCCTTTGTAGCGCTGCACGTTGACTTCGCGCGTGCCTTCGTTCTTGACAGTGGAGAGCAGGTCGCGCCAGTTCTGCTGCACGTCGCGGTGCGAATCCTTGACGATGGTGAAAGGCGGCGTGTTCAGACGCGCGGCCTGCTTGACGATGGCGCGGAGGCGGCGGAACTCGGGCATGGAGAGGAATTCAGTGTTGATGAAGCGGGTGGCGTTGGTCGGATCCTTGTAGCCGATCATCCACGCGGAATGCTCTTCGTCACGCTCGACCGTGGCTTCGAGCTTCACTGCTCTGAGGCGTTCGGCCAGGGACCTGACGTTCTGTTCGTTTTGCAGGTCCGCCTTCGTATCGAGGGGAAGAGAGACATCGGAGACGACGTCGACCACACGCGAATCGCGCACGCGGCGTTCGAGGCGGCGGCTGATCTGCATGAGTTCATCGAGCGAGGCGAGAAAGGCGCGCAGCTCTCCGCCTTCGATTTTGACGGGCTTGGAATCGGCTGAGCCCGTGACTTCAACGGAGAGATTTTCGGTGGCGCGGCGCAGGATTTCGCGGGTGAACTCTTTGTCGTCCTTGATGTATTTTTCGCTTTTGCCTTTCTTGATGCGGTAGAGCGGGGGCTGCGCGACGAAGACCTTGCCGCGCTCGATCAACTCGCGCATGTGGCGGAAAAAGAACGTGAGCAGCAGGGTGCGAATGTGAGAGCCGTCGACATCGGCGTCGGTCATGATGATGATCTTGCCGTAGCGGAGCTTGGCGAACTCGAAATCCTCGCCCTTGCCGATGCCGGTTCCGATGGCGGTAATCATGGCCCGGATCTCTTCGTGCCCGAGCATCTTGTCGTAGCGGGCCTTTTCGACGTTGAGAATTTTGCCTTTGAGAGGCAGTATGGCCTGGTAGCGGCGGTCGCGGCCGGACTTGGCGGTGCCGCCGGCGGATTCGCCTTCGACCAGGAAGAGTTCGCAGCGATCGGGATCGCGTTCCTGGCAATCGGCCAGCTTTCCGGGCAGGCCGCCGGAATCGAGAGCGCCTTTGCGGCGCGTGAGGTCGCGGGCCTTGCGGGCAGCTTCGCGGGCGCGGGCGGCCTCGATGGCCTTGGTGACGATCTTCTTCATCACCGGCGGATTCTTGTCGAAGAATTCGCCGAGGCGTTCGTTCACGAGCTGGACGACGTGGCCGCCGATGTCGGAGTTGAGCTTGCCTTTGGTCTGGCCTTCGAACTGAGGCTGCGGCAGCTTAACGCTGACGACCGCGGTGAGGCCTTCGCGCACGTCGTCGCCCGAGAGATTTTCCTTTTGATCTTTGAAGAGGCCGCTTTGCTGGGCGGCGGTGTTGATGGTGCGCGTAAGAGCGCTGCGGAATCCGCTCAGGTGGGAGCCGCCATCGACGGTGTTGATGTTGTTGGCGAAGCTGAAGATGTTTTCCGAGTAGGAGTCGTTGTACTGCAGCGCGACTTCGATGTTCAAGCGGCCGCCGTTCGGCAGCTCGCGCTCTCCTTCAAAGTGAATGGGCTTGTCGTGCAGGACGGACTTGCCGCGATTGAGGTGCTTGATGAATTCGGCGATGCCGCCGCTGTAATAGAACTCGTCGGTGCGGATGTCTTCGCCGCGCTCATCGCTGAGCGTGATCTTCAGGCCCTTGTTGAGGAACGCAAGCTGGCGCAGGCGCTGGGCGAGAGTATCAAAGTTGAATTCCGCCACGTCCATGATGGTGGGGTCGGGCTTGAACGTGATCTTGGTGCCGGTCTTGGTGGATTTGCCGGTCTTGGCGAGCGGCGCTTTGGGAATGCCGCGCTCGTAATCCTGTTCCCAGGTGGCTTTTTCGCGCCAGATTTCGACGTGCAGGCTTTCGGAAAGCGCGTTGACGCAACTGACGCCGACCCCGTGCAGGCCGCCCGAAACTTTGTAAGAGTTGGAATCGAACTTGCCGCCGGCGTGGAGCTTGGTGAGCACCACTTGGGCAGCCGAGACGCCTTCGTCGGGGTGGATATCGACGGGAATGCCGCGCCCGTTATCGACGATGGTGATGGAGTTGTCGATGTGAATAGCGACGCCAACTTCGGTGCAGTAGCCGGCGAGCGCCTCGTCCACCGAATTGTCGACCACCTCATAGACGAGGTGATGAAGGCCCATTTCGCCGGTGGAGCCGATGTACATGGCGGGGCGAAGGCGAACAGCCTCCAGCCCTTCGAGCACCTTGATGCTGCTGGAATCGTAATTGTCGTGAGCCACAGTAGCCATACTTTCAATGGCCGCCAACGCAAGCAGGAACCGCAAAAAAAGAGGAGGCCGCGTCGAGCGGATTCAATTTTCGAACCTTTCGTTGCCCTTTCTTTACCCGCGCACAACAGGCCTAAATGGCCCTGCGCGCTTGTCCGGGCTTATTCGTTTGCCAGGCTGCGATCAGATCCGCATTGGCATAACCACATAGCGATAGACGCTTTCAGCGGGACCGGCATGCGGCCGCAGCTCGCCCGCGCTGTTTGCGTCTTTGAAGTGGAGCGCGACTTCCGGCTGATCGGCCGAGCGCAGGAAATCAAGCAGGTAGAGCGCGTTGAAACCAATTTCCACCTCGGGGCCGCTATAGTCCACCAGGATCGAATCTTCGCTTTCGCCGGTTTCGGAGATGGAAGAGTGAATCTTTAATTCGTCCTTGAGCATTTGCAGGCGAATGGCGCGGGAGCGCTCGTCGGCAAACTGCGCCACACGCTCGATGGCGGCCTTGAACTCTTCTCTTTGCATGACGACGCTGTGCGGATGATCCTTGGGGAGCACGCGCTCGTAATCCGGGAAGTTGCCCGTGAGTTTACGGCTCAGCAGCAGGCGCTTATCGATCTTGAAGAAGAGGTGATTGTCGTTTCCGGAAAATTCGATTTTTTTCGATGCGTCGTCGCTTGCGAGTTTTTGAATCTCGTTCATGGCCTTCCTGGGCAAGAGCGCGCGATAGGAGCCCACTAGACCGGGAAGATCGACATGCTTTTCCATCAAGGCCAGGCGATGGCCGTCGGTTGCGACCATGATCAGTCCGTTTTCCTTGAGGATGAGCAGCGCCCCGTTCAAGGTGAAGCGCGACTCTTCGGCCGATATGGCGAATATGGTGCTCGCAATCATCTGCGAGAGAACACTCAGCGGGATTTCGGCCAGCGGCTCGGGCATTTGCGGCAGCTCTGGGAAGCTTTCGCGGGACATGCCGGCGATGCGCGTGCGGGAGCGGCCGCAGACGAAACTGGCCCACTGGTTTTCGGCAAGCTTCACTTGCAGGTCGGAGTCGGGCAGGAGGCGGACATAATCGAGCAGGCGGCGCGCGGGGATGGTGCCGGCCCCTTCTTTCTTAATGCGCGCCGGGCAGGCGCAACGGATGCCGAGTTCCAGATCGGTGGCGGTGAGCCAGATCTGATCGTGGTCCGTTTCAACGAGAATGTTCGAGAGGATCGGGATGGTGGTCTTCTTCTCCACGACCCCTTGGGTGAGGCCGAGCTCTCTCACCAAATCCGATTTGCTGACCGAGAATTCCATGGGAGTGTCTACAGATCCTGTTCGCCTGCCTGAGATTCTTTAATCGCGGACAACGGGCCATCAATCGGCCTGTGCGCTTATATCCTTCTTCACAAGTAATCTAAAGTACCAGAAGAGAACCGCATTAGTAGGGATTGTGGAAATGTTGAATTCCTTCTAAATTATAGCAAATATACTGTCTTCTTGGAACGAAGGGTGTGGATTTCACCGTATAGGAATTGCAAGGTGAACCCGGTAAAAAATTCCCGACAGGTTTGAACAACCGCCGCAAGCAGGGTGATGTGGAAAAGCGCATAAGGTCACTGAAGCGAATCGATTAGAGAGTGGATGAGGTTGTTTAAATCCTCGTCGCGCTGGCGGAGATCGTCGATTTTTTGGACGGAGTGGAGGACGGTGGTGTGGTGCTTGCCGCCGAAATAGCGGCCGATTTCGGGGAGCGAGGCGTGGGTCAATTCCTTGACGAGGTACATGGCGACCTGGCGTGGATAAGCGATCTGGCGCGTGTTGCTTTTGATCTTGAGCTGCGCGGGCTGCAGGCTGAAGCGCTCGGCAACGGCCTTGAGGATGGATTCGACCGAGATTTTGCGCTCGCCGCCGCTGCTCAGATGTTTGAGTGTCTGGTGGGCCATGGCGAGCGTTATGGGCTGGCGCGTGACGGAAGAGACAGCGAGTAAGCGCGTCAGCGCGCCTTCGAGCTCGCGAACGTTCGATTTGGTCTTGGTGGCGATGAAGATGCGTACATCCTGCGGGAGGGTGATGCCTTCGGATTCGGCTTTCTTATCGAGGATGGCCATCTTGGTTTCAAGGTCTGGAGGCTGAACGTCGACCATGAGACCCCATTCGAAGCGCGAGCGGAGGCGTTCGACAAGGCCGGGGAGTTGGTTGGGCGCCGAATCGCTAGAGATGACGATTTGTTTCTGGTGCTCGTAGAGTTCGTTGAAGGTGTGGAAGAACTCTTCCTGGGTGCGCTCCTTGCCGGCGATCACGTGAATATCGTCGATCAAGAGCACGTCGGCGGAGCGGTAGTGGCGGTGGAACATCGACATGCGATCGACCTTGATGGAGGTGATCATCTCGTTCATGAAGCGCTCGCTCGAGGTATACACAACGTTGAGCCCGGCGAAATTGTCGAGCAGGCTGCGGCCGATGGCGTGCATCAGGTGAGTCTTGCCAATGCCGACGCCGCCATAGATGAATAACGGGTTGTAGCTGCGCGAAGGCATCTTCGCCACGGCCTGCGCGGCGGCGTGCGCGAGTTGGTTTGAGGAGCCTACTACGTAGGTGCCGAAGGTGAGGCGCGGATTAAGCCAACTGACGGTCTTTTCAAAAACGGGCTCCGAATGCGCGTGGCCGTTGGGGCCGAAGCCGATGGAAGAGGCGTGCGTGGAGGCGGCGTGCGCGGCGGCAGCCATTTTCGAGAGCGTTTCGATCTCGTAATAGATCCGCCGGACCGGCAGATTCAACTCCTGGATGGCCGTTCGAATGTGGGAGCTGTACTCCTGGCGAATCCAGGCCTCGGTGCTTTCGTTGGGCACCCGGACAGTGAGTTCACCGTCCCGCAGGGATCCGAACGCCGTGTTCGAAATCCAGTTCTTATACGCGCCCTCGTTGAGCCTGGCTGCCAGCCAGCCCTTGATCTTTTCCCATGCATCGCCCAAACCCGGAGTACTCCTTCCCGAGAGAACAAAAGGTTTCCCACAGCTTTTCCACGTTTGTGGAAAAGAGCGGAACGCTAATTTTTGGTTTGCTCAAATCGCCGGTCCGAGGGGCGATTGCGCGCGCGGGAGAACCCTCTCCGTTTCTTCGGAAAGTTCAGTCTATCACAGGGAGAGCGGTTTCCAAGAGAAATCTTACCAGAATCTAAAACCTTTAGAATGATTAGCATACAGGGAGTCTACGGAAGGCGGTAAGCGGGATTTTAGCGCGCTTGTCATACTGTGGTTTTTACTAAAGTTTTACGTTGCAACCAGATGAATTGACTTACCAACAAACTCATCCGAGAATGTCAATTAGACCCTCTCTCGCGGGAGTAACTCAGCTGGTAGAGTGCAACCTTGCCAAGGTTGATGTCGCGGGTTCGAATCCCGTCTCCCGCTCCAATTTCCCGATTGTCGATGGAGTTACAAAACTCTCCCTGGGGCGCTGCGGCACGGCATCCAATTCGGCCGCATTTTCAGAACCCCGGCGGGCGCTTCGACGGGTCCGGTTCCTGGCACTTGACGCAAACGAGTAACGTGCCTAGAAATTGCGCGCGGCCCTGTTCGGTTTGAACCCAGGGGCGGTTCTGCCAGGGCGGATCGTGCCGCATGTGGCGAGTGTGGCCGCATTCCAGGTCGGCGACCCAGTGACCTTGCTCGTCCTGATGAAAACCTACAATTGCCCGCTGCAAGGCGAATACTAATCATCTCAGGGTCATTGCGCGCGGAGGTTGGACGGCCGATAAGAAGACAGAAGCGCGTCAACTGTTTTCAGAAACTTGCGTTTTAGAGAGTGTGAGGCGGCGCGGAGGCACGATGCGAACGGTAGGATCGGTGGCGGCGGTGGCGCTGCTGCTCGGTCCGGCATTCGCCGGCGGATGGAAGATCAAGCCAATCAAGGCGTCGGCGAATCCGCCGCGGTATGCCGCCTTCAGCAGGCTGCTTCCAAAAGACGAGCGATTCGGGCATGCGATCGAGAAGTTGACGTTTGGCGCGCGGCCGGGCGACCTCGACGAGGCGCGGCAAATGGGCCTGGAGAAATGGCTTGATCGCGAGCTGCATCCGGAGAGAGTGGCGGAGAATCCGGCGCTCGGGCCGAAGCTGGCGGAATTGGAATCGCTACAGATGAGTGCGCGCGAGATGTATCTGCATTATCCGCCTCCGCAGATGATTGCAGCGGTGGCGCGCGGGCGAGCGAATCTGCCAGAGGATCCAGAATTGCGGCTTGTGGTGTCACGGTTGGCGGATCGTTATTTGCAGAAGCAGGATTCGCAAGCGGCTGCCGGCGCGGATGGGCAGGCGATCGGGAACCCGAACAATGCAAACGACGATGCGGACCTAGCGCCGCGAATACGGCTTTCCGACATTCTAACCGTCGAGCAGATGGAGACGCTGCGGAGCGGGAGGCCGGAAGACAAGAAGCGATTGCTCGCATCGATTGCGCCGGAGAAACGACTCGATTTCGTGTGGGCGCTCAGGCCGGAGCAGCGCAGGCAGCTATTCACGGTAGCGCCGGTAGCCCTACGGCGGGAGCTGATGCTGTCGGTGAATCCGCAAGGAGTGGTGGCGAGCGATTTGACGGAAGCGAAGCTGCTGCGCGCGATCTACAGCAATCGCCAACTGGAGGAGCTGCTGGTCGATTTCTGGTTTAACCACTTCAACGTTTTTCTGAATAAGGGCGGCGACCGGTACCTGACGCCCGCCTATGAGCGCGATGCGATCCGTCCGCATGTGTTCGGGAAGTTCTACGACCTGCTGGTGGCAACGGCCGAGAGCCCGGCCATGCTGTTCTATCTAGATAACTGGCAATCTGTAGCGCCCACGGCCGTTGGCCCGAATCCAAATCGGAACAAGCGCGGGTTGAACGAAAACTACGGACGCGAACTGCTGGAGCTTCACACGTTGGGCGTGGACGGCGGCTATACGCAAAAGGACGTGATCGAAGTGGCGCGCTGCTTTACGGGATGGACGATTGCGAACCCGCGCAAGGGCGGCGCGTTCGAGTACAACGATAAAGTTCACGATAAAGGGCAGAAGGTTGTTCTCGGGCATGTGATTGCGGCCGGCGGCGGCATGGACGATGGGCTGGAGGCGCTTCGGATTCTGGCGGACCATCCTTCGACCGCGTACTTTATCTCGCTCCAGCTTGCGCGGCGGTTTGTGGCGGACGACCCGCCGCCCTCGCTCGTAAACCGTATGGCGCTGACCTTCGGCAAAACCGGCGGCGACCTTCGGGCGGTGATGCAGACCATGCTGGCTTCCCCCGAGTTCTGGTCCCAGGGCGCTTATCGAGCGAAGATCAAGACGCCGTTCGAGATGGTGGTAAGCGCAATGCGAGCGACAAACGCGGATGTGGAGTCTGCATTTGCGCTGGGCAACGAACTGCAGAAGTTGGGCGAGCCGCTTTATCGCAAAGCGGAGCCGACCGGATATTCGAGCGCGAACGCGGAGTGGGTCAGCACGGCGGCGCTGCTCGAACGCATGAATTTCGCGGTGGCGCTGGCTCATAACCGCATTCCGGGTGTCGTGGCGGAGAACGCCGATTGGCGGACCGTCGGCTCGCCGGATTTTCAAAGGAAGTAGAAAGATGCATTCCCGCAGATTGTTCTTGAAGAACTCGGCGCTGGCCATGTTCGGCGTGGGCGCGGCGCCCGGATGGCTGGCGCGTACTGTTTATGCGCAGCAGGCGCCCCAGCGAAAGAAAATCCTGATCGCGATCTTTCAGCGTGGGGCCGTGGATGGATTGAACATGGTAATTCCGCATGCCGAACCGGCTTATTACCAGCTACGGCCGACGATCGCGATTCCACGGCCCGATGGGACCCAGACCGCGGCGATCGATTTGGATGGGCGCTTCGGGCTTCATCCGTCCCTGCGGGGTTTAAAGCGGTTATGGGATGAGCGGCAACTCGCGATTATCGAAGCGGTGGGCTCGCCCGATCCGACGCGTTCGCACTTCGACGCGCAGGACTATATGGAATCGGGGACGCCGGGGTTGAAGGCGACGCCGGACGGGTGGCTGAATCGCGCCTTGACGCGGGAGGCGCATCCGGCGCCGCTGCGCGCCGTGAGCCTGAGTCCGGACGTGCCGCGCAGTTTGCGCGGGAGCAATGAAGTGATCGCGGTGGGGAACATCAACGATTTTCAAATGAAGGATACGGAGGCAGCCGCGGCTTTCGCGAGCATGTACGGCGGCACGGCGGATCGAATCTTGAACGGCACGGCGCGGGAGACGTTCGAAGCGATTCGCATCATGCAATCCATTCAGAAACGTCCCTATACGCCGGCGAGTGGGGCGAAGTATCCGAATGGGCGGCTGGGGCAAAGCCTGCGGCAGATCGCGCTATTGATCAAGGCAGATGTCGGGCTGGAGGTCGCGTTCGCAGACGTAGGCGGCTGGGACACGCACGTGAACGAGACGGGGCCGCAGCCGCATACCGGGCAACTGGCGAACCTGCTGCGCGATTTCGGCGATGCGCTCGGCGCGTTCTCGCTCGACATGGGAGATCGCATGGAGGACGTGACGCTGGTGACGATGTCGGAGTTCGGGCGCACGGTGAAGGAAAACGGGGATCGCGGGACGGATCACGGGCATGCGAACGTGATGTTCGCCCTCGGCGGCGATGTGCGCGGCGGAAAGGTGTACGGCGAGTGGCCGGGGCTCGGCCGCGAACAGCTTTACGAGGGCAGAGACCTGAACGTGACCACCGATTTCCGAACGGTGCTCGGAGAGCTGGTGTCGAAGCATATGGGCAACACCCAGATTGCGAGTGTGTTTCCGGGGTTCAGCGGAGCGCGGAGCAGCGGCTTGCTGCAGACATAGCGAGAGCGCGAGAAATTTTCGGCCAGCGCGAGAGATTCCGCGGCCGGGCGGCACTGAGTCCACACAGTACCAATGAAGCCGAAGGTGTATAAGAAGGGACCCACGTGGATTCTCTGGGTGCCCGGCATTCGCGTCTATCGATTTACAAGCTGGGAGAAGGCGATGGCCTACGCGCTCCATCCGGAGGCGCGGAAGCGATAAAGCTGGAGGCGCCGAAGCGATAGCCCCGCACGTTTACCGATGTCCTTGGGCGAAGGCCCAGGCGTCGGAGACGATGCGGTCCAAATCGGCGCGTTGCGGCGTCCAGCCGAGCGCGCGCCGCAGTTTTTGCGAATCGGCGACCAGACTCGGCGGATCGCCTTCGCGACGCGGGCCCATGGTGTGGGGCACGGGCTTGCCCGTCACTCGCTCCACCGCGTCCAGGACTTCGCGAACGGAATGGCCATCCCCGGTGCCGACATTGAAGGCGTCGGAGGCGCCGCCATTCAGCAGATGCTCGACGCAGAGCACGTGGGCATCGGCGAGGTCGCTCACGTGAATGTAGTCGCGGATGCAGGTGCCATCGGGCGTGGGGTAATCGTCGCCGAAGATGGTCATGGGCTTGCCGGTTTGGACGGCGCGCAGCATCAGCGGGATCAGATGCGTTTCCGGGTCGTGCCGCTCTCCAAGGCCGGCGGCGGGCTCCGCCCCACAGGCGTTGAAGTAGCGCAACGGAATGCCGCGCAGGCCGCGATACTTGTCGAGCCAGCGCATCATGACTTCCACCATCACCTTGGATTCGCCGTAGGGATTGATAGGCGCGGCGGGTTCGTCTTCCGGGATCGGCACTTTCTTGGGAATGCCGTAAGAAGCGGCCGACGATGAGAACACGACACGCTTGACCCCGGCCGCCAGCATGGCTTCAAAGAGCGCGAGCGATCCGCTCACGTTGTTCGAGAAATAAAGCTCCGGCTTCTCCGTGGACTCGCCAACGGCGATGTAGGCGGCGAAGTGAATGACGGCTTCGACGGCCTCCTCGCGCAGCAGTCGCTCCATTTTTTCGGTCTCCGAGATATCGATGACGCGAAGCATGCCGGCGGGAACGGCGTCCTTGTAGCCTCGCGAAAGATTGTCGGCGACCACGACGGAATGGCCGCGTTTCTCAAGCGCATAACGGGTGTGGGAGCCGATGTAGCCGGCGCCGCCAGTCACTAGAATCTTCGCCACGCTCCTGAGTGTAGCGGAGCGCCGGAGGGACCATACGATCCTGAGATTATGGGCTTGCTCGAAGCGCGCAACGTCACGAAAATATACCAGACCGAGAGCGCCCCTGTCGCGGCATTGCAGAATGTTTCGCTCCAGGCGGACGCCGGGTCTTTCGTCGCGCTGGTGGGCAGGAGCGGGTGCGGCAAATCCACGCTGCTGAATTTATGCGGCGCGATGGATTTTCCGACTTCCGGTGAAGTGGCGATCGATGGCCAGGTGACGTCGCAGCTTTCCGATGCAGCACTGACGCGCTTGCGGCGGGAGAAGATCGGCTTCGTTTTTCAATCGTTCCAATTGCTTCACACTTTGAGCGCGGTGGAAAATGTCGAGCTTCCGCTCCTCCTTGCGCGTCGCGGCCATGCGCGGCAGGCGGCGCTGGAGCGATTGCGTTGGGTGGAGATGAAAGAGTTCGCCTACCGTTTGCCGCATCAGCTCTCGGGCGGAGAGCAGCAACGCGTGGCCATAGCGCGGGCGCTCGCTCTGAATCCGCGTTTGATGCTGGCCGATGAACCCACCGGAAATCTGGATACAGCGACTGGGGAGGTGGTGCTGAACCTGCTGCGGCGGATGGCGCGCGAGCTGGGAGTCGCGCTGGTGATGGCGACACACAGCCGGGAGAGCACGGCGGCTGCCGATTACGTGATCAACCTGCGAGACGGACGAATCGAGCACGAGCCGGCGCTGCAATCGCGATGACTGGTCCTTGGCTTCTCTTTGTCAGATTGATCTTGCGGCCGCTGGTTCGCGAGCCGGTCCGTTCGAGTTTGACGCTATTCGCGGTGGCGCTGGGGGTTGGCTTGGTAGTAGCGATCGATCTGGCGACGCAGGCGGCGACGCGCAGCTTTCATTCGTCGCTCGAATCGATGACAGGCAAGAGCGACCTGCTGATCCACGCAACCGGGGGATTGGATGAGGCGTTGCTGGAGCGGCTGGCGCAACTGCCGTATCCGTTCGATTTTGCGCCGCGCGTGGAAGACTTCGCTTCCGTCGATGGAAAGGGCGAAGCGCTTCCGTTTCTAGGGCTGGACCTCATCGGCCATCGCGGCGGGCAGGGGTTCGAAGGAACATTGGACGATTCGGCGCGGCGGCTGGATAGCGGCGATCCGGCGTGGGTGGGCCGGCGGCTGGGATTGCGGCGCGGCGATCGCGTGAGGCTGCTCATCAACGACACGATGCACGTGTTCACGGTGGCCGGCGTTTTGAAGAAGGCGCCCGGCGAGATTGGGGAAGAGAACGCAATCGTTACAGATATCGGGCTTGCGCAGAAGATGACGGGCAAGCAGGGCAGGCTGGACAGCATCGATGTCAAGATTCCTCAAAGCCGCACCGCTGAGTTCTGGCGCCGGATGCTTCGCGGGATGCTGCCCGAATCGGCGACGGTCGAGCCGCAAGGCGCGCGCAGCGAGCAGGATCGGAAGATGCTGGCGGCTTTCCGGTGGAATCTTCGGGTGCTGAGCTATATCGCGCTGGTGGTGGGCGCATTCCTGATCTACAACACGATTTCGATTTCGGTGGTGCGGAGACGAACCGAGATTGGAGTTGTGCGGGCGTTGGGCGGGACTCGGAGGTTCGTTGGGGCAGCTTTCCTGGCAGAAGCTTTGACGTTCGGGCTGGCGGGGAGCGCGCTGGGGCTGCTGTTGGGCCGCGCGATGGCGGCGGGAGCGGTGGGCCTGGTTTCAAACACCGTGCAAGCGCTGTATGTGAGCAGCGATGCCGCGCCCGTCGAGTTCACCTGGGCGGTAGTTGCAAGCGGCGTGGGGCTTGGGGTTGCGATATCGATAGTGGCGGCGCTCGCGCCCGCCGTGGAAGCTTCGCGAATCGCCCCGGTGGAGGCGATGGCGCGCGGGCGGGAAGAATATGTCGCGGCGATTCGATCGGGCCGCAGGGGAGTTTGGGCGGGCGTTGCGTTTGCGGCGGCGGCGGCGCTGACACAACTGCCCGCGGTAGATGGGCAGCCGTTGTTTGCGTATGCATCGGTGATGCTTGCGATTTTTGCCACGGCAGCCGTGATTCCGGCTGCGATTGCGAACTTCGCGCGAATGGCGCAAGGGGCGATTGGAAAAATGCTCGGCGTGGAGGCGATGCTGGCGCTGCGGTCGCTCGGGGCATCGGTGGGCCGAACCTCGATTCTGGCGGCGGCGCTCACGACGGCGGTGGCGATGACGGTGAGCGTGGGCATCATGGTCGGCAGTTTTCGCGAGACCGTGCGCGTGTGGTTGGATAGCGCGCTGCAAGCGGATTTTTATCTGCGGCCGGCAGGCGGCGCGGCAGCGGACCGGCATCCCACGCTCAGCCCCCGGCTTCCCAACGATCTTGAGCGCCTACCGGAAGTCGCGGCCGTGGAACGGCTGCGCGCCTATCGGATTTCTTATGGCGGGCTACCGGCGACATTGGCCGGAATCGAGATTGGCGGCCTAGCGGGGACGGGCATACGCTTTCTTCCCGGCGAAGATCGCAAGGCGATTCTCTCCAAGTTTCCGACAGGAGATTACGCCTTGGTGGGCGAACCGTTTGCAAACCAGCACAGCGTGCGGCCCGGGAGCGTTTTGCGCATTCCCCTAGGGGGCGCGGATCGTAGCTTCCAAGTGCTTGGCGTCTATTACGATTATTCGACCGCCGGCTTCATCGAAGTGGATCGCAAGATTCTGTTGAAGTATTTGCCGGACCCGGCGGCGTCGAGCGTGGCTGTCTATTTGAAGCCGGGGGGCGATTCCCGGCAGGCGCGGGAAGAAATTGGGAGGATAAGCGGCCCCGGCGTTATGGTGTTTTCAAATGGCGAGCTACGGCGCGGGGCCATTGCGGTGTTCGACCGCACTTTCAGCATTACGTACGCTCTGGAGGCTGTGGCGATCGCGGTTGCGATTATGGGCGTGGCGGGCGCGCTGCTGGCGACGACAATCGAACGGCGGCGCGAATTCGCACTGCTCCGTTTTATTGGGGCGGAGCAGCCGCAGGTGCGGCGCATCATTCTCTGCGAAGCGGGGCTGCTGGGATTGTTGGCGAATGGATTGGGTCTGGCGCTCGGCGCCGCGCTTTCGCTGATCCTGATTTTCGTCATCAACAAACAATCCTTCGGGTGGACTATTCAGTTTCATTGGCCGGCGGCGCTTCTTCTTGCGGCGCTCACGGCAGTCTATGTTGCGACTGTGGCGGCGGGACTGTATCCGGCTCGCACGGTGACTCGCATGAATCCGATGGAGGCGATTCATGAGGGCTAGAGCGGGAGTTTGCCTGATTGTGGCTGCGACGGTGGCCTGTGGGCAGCAATGGCAGCTCGCGCTGCCTGGTTATCATTACGAATTTCCGCGCGACCATTTCAGCCACTCGGATTATCAGACCGAGTGGTGGTATTACACGGGCAATCTGCGCGCGGCGGATGGGCGCCGCTTCGGATTCGAGCTGACGTTTTTTCGCGAGGGCGTTCGGCTGACCAAGCAACAGGCCGCGGAATCGGATGCGACGTGGCGTCCCGATCAGGTGTATGTGGCGCACTTGGCGCTGAGCGATCTGGATGGGCGGGAGTTCTATCACACCGAACGGCTGAACCGCGCGGGACCGGGCCTTGCCGGGAGCAGCTTGAAAGAACGGCGATATTGGAACGGCAACTGGCAGGCGCGATGGACATCTCTCAATTCAGGCGAACAACAGTTGCAGGCGGTTTGCGAGCGCTTCACATTGCGCCTCAAGCTGCGGCCTGAAAAGCCGCTAACGATACATGGACGAGAGGGCGTCAGCCAGAAAGGGCCGCAGGCGGGTGAAGCATCGCACTACATTTCTTTCACGCGGCTCGCGGCGGAAGGCCAGCTTGAAGGATGGAACGGCCGTTCGTATTCACTCAAGGGGCTGGCGTGGATGGACCACGAGTTTTTCAGTCAAGCATCCGGCCAGGCGCTCGCGGGATGGGATTGGTTCGCGGTTCAATTGAACAACAACGAAGAGCTGATGCTGTACAGGCTGAGGCGGAAATCGGGCGAGCGGAGTCCGTACTCTTCGGGAACATTTGTGGATGCAGCCGGGCGAACGCGGTTCTTGAGCGCTTCGGATTTTGTGCTTGCGCCCGGGACAACCTGGCAGAGCGCGGCGTCGGGAGCGCGCTATCCGGTTGAGTGGAAAATCTCGATTCCGTGTTTGGGGATTGAACTGTGGGAGCGGACTGGGTTTCGCGATCAAGAGTTGTTTTCGAAAGAGAGCGTGACGCCGACTTATTGGGAGGGCGCGGTCACGTATGAGGGGCATGAGCAGTCTCAGGCCGTGAAAGGCGTGGGTTATCTGGAGATGACCGGCTACGCGGGGTTGAGAAACGGCGCTCAGAGGTGAAGCTCGGGAAGCGGTTCGGCCGCGGGCGATCGCAGACGGCCGAGAGATCCGGAGAGCAAGGCCGCGATAAGGCAGCAGGCGACGACCACGCCTAATGCGTAGCGCAGCGTGAACAGTTGCGACAGGAAGCCGATGAGCGGCGGGCCGACCAGGAAGCCGATGTAGCCGATGCCTGTGACGGTGGCAATTCCGGCGCCGGGGCTGACGTTTTCAACGCGGCCCCCGGAGCCGAAGACGAGCGGGATGATGACGGAGAGGCCCGCGCCGACGGCGCCGAATCCGAGGAGAGAGAGCGACGGCGCGGAGAGCGAAAGCGACCAAAGCAAGCCGCATGCGGCGACCAGGCTTCCGGCGCGGACTGTGCGAAGAGGACCCAATCGCGCTGTGATGAGATCGCCCATGAAGCGGAACGCAGCCATGGCGGCCGAGAAAACGGAGTAGCCGGCGGCTGCCGTGCCGGGCCCGGAGCGCAGAACCTGTTTAAAGTAGACCGCGGTCCAATCGGCCATGGCCCCCTCCGACAGAAGGATGCAGAAGCCGATGGCGCTGAGCGCGAGCAGGACCGCGGGGATTTGCGACAACGGCAAGCGATGGACGGTGGGATGAGCGGCTTCGCGGGCGCGAAGCAGCAAGGGGCGGACCATGAGGACCAAGAGGAAACAGACCACGGCGGCGATGGCGAAATGCGTCCTGGGAGCGACTGCGCGCGCCGCGGCGAGCGAGCCGATGCCGGCGCCGGCCATTCCGCCCAAGCTGAACATGCCATGGAAGCGCGACATAGTGGGCTTGCGCATGGCTTTTTCGACTTCGACGCCATGTGCGTTCATCGAGACGTCCATGGTGGCGGCCGTGGCGCCGTAGACGAAAAGGGCTGCGGCGAGCATAGGCGCGCTGCTAGCAAAGGGCAGAGGCGAAATGACGACAGGGAATAACAGGCTGCTAGAGGCGCTTACCCTGCGGCTGCCGTAGCGAGTGACGAGCCAGCCGGCGAGCGGGATGGTGACTACGGCGCCTATGGCGGCGCATAAAAACGTGAGTCCCAGGACGCCGTTGTTCAAGCGGAGAGCCGACTGGACGGCGGGTATTCTGGACAACCACGTGGAGACGACCAGGCCGTGCACCAGAAAGAGCGCCACGGTTGCCCACCAGGCGCGGGTAATATCGCGGGGCGTGGTGGCCTGCGTCATCCGCGCCTTACGTAGATGGTGATGGCCTGGCCGTGAAGCTGCCAGGAGACGACGGGTTCAAGGCCGAGTTCGGCGCACTGCTCGGGTGAGATGTCGGGCTGCCAATCGTAAAAGCGCGCGAGGAAACGCCGGGCGATTGGAATGGAGATGACGCCGCCGCGAGGCGCCCAGGTACGGGTGTAGACGATGAGCGCGTCGAAATCGGAGGGAGGCAGGGCGCGAATGGAGGATTGGTGAAAATCGTGGGTTTCGACCACATGGAGCTTGTGGGTGACGAAGCCGTAATCGGGACGCGCGAGCGACGCTGTATAAGGCCAGGCAGTCGCGATAGCGCGGCGGCGCAGGTGCTCTTCGGCAAATTGCGCGGCAGTGGCTTGCAGCTTCACGAAGGCCACCATTGAGTAATTGTTTTCGTAGGGGAACGGATAAGGCGGGTCCCAGAAGAGATTCAGGAACAGGCCAGCGGTAAGCACCGGCGGGACGGCGAGGCGGCTCCAGCGAGGCAAGTATGTAAGTGCGACGGCGACGGCGGTATAGAAGATGGGAAGGACAGGCAAGAGATAACGCTCGAGCTCGGCGCCCCCGAAGACGGACACCAGGATCACGTTGGCGGCGGCGACGGCGACCGCTATGCGCCAGGCAGCGTTCCGAAACACGGCCGCGCGGCGGACCGCCGCAACCATCACCAGTGTTCCGATCCAGCGGAATTCGGCGAAGAATAGGTAATAGAGACGGCGCGCGAAGGATAGCGCCATACGCACGGGATTCAACGAATACGCGACGTTGTAATGAGCGAAGCCGGGATCGCCGAGCCAATAGCCGGTGCCTCGATGCAGCACGAGAAGCCAGGCGCCGAGAGCGGCGGCGGGCGCGATGAAATAGGCGGCGCGCGCCCAGTCTTTGCGCAACGCAAGAGCCAGGAAGAAAATCAGCGGCGCAACCACACCAGTCTCTTTCACCAAGACCAGGACGACGCTCGCCGCGGCGGCCGCGGCATAGCGTTTCTCCAGGAAGAGCAGCAGCGCGAGAAGCGTGAAGACCATGGCGGGCATGTCGAGTTGGGCCATCATGCTTTGCGTAAAGAAAAGCGGAGAGACGAGCAGAAAGATGGGCGGCAGGAACGCGGGCGTGCCTTCGGTTTCACGGCTCAAATGAATGGCGAGCAGAAAGGTGAGGAGCAAGCCGAGACTCGCAAGCAAGAGCATGGCGACGCGGGTGAGCGGGATGGAAAAACCGAAGAGCTTGTACCACAGGACCAGGTAGGCTTCGACGCCGGGCGGGTGCACGTTGGGAATGGTGGAATGCGCGATCCAAGCGCCGGCGCGCAGGAGATCCAAGGCAGTGGGGATAAATTGTCCCAGCTCATCCCAAAAAAAGGGCAAACGGAGGAGCGGCAGGTGCATGCCGATGGAGAGCGCGGCGAATGCGGCAAAGAAGATGGCCAGGTAAAACGCGCGGAGAGTTCTTTTTCGAGGAGGAGCGGCCGCCAGGGCGAAGGGCGGCAGTTTGGGCATGGGAGGTCGGTGCGGCCTCGGCATGCGGCTTATTGGATGATCTCGCCCGGGGACTGCGCCTCCAGGTGGATCTCGCCGAAAGCCGCTTCGTATTGTTTGAGGTTCTGTTGCAGGAGGTTCGATAGTGCTTTGGCTTGCGGCGGGCTGAGGTACACGCCCTGGAAGTTCTGGATGGTGACCGCGTCGGGTGCGGTTTGATTGACAGTGCCGAAGAGCAGGAAAAAGTCCCAGAGACTGACACGCATTTGTACGCTATTGGCGTAGCGCTCCCGGTAATCCTGGGTGTTGGCGAGTTGAAGTTTCGTTTGGCCCTGCGGCGGCGTCATGCTTCCAGTATGTATGAGGGCAGGATTCGAACTCGCGCGGGATTTGACTCTAAAGAATTTGGCGGGGACGACGGGGCTCGAACCCGCGACCTCCGACGTGACAGGCCGGCGTTCTAACCAACTGAACTACGTCCCCTTATTGCAAGCAGGCAAACGTCGGACATTCGCAGGATAACACAGGGGGGGCGCGCGCCCCGGCCGAAATGATTCCGACTCCTTATGACTTCTTTAGGGGAGGCCGGGTACATTCGGAATCATAAGGAATGCGGCCCCATGCGGGTGCGAAAGGCTTATGTCGGATCTGCTTTACATCGCCCTTGCACTGCTGTTTTTTGTCGTGTGCTGGTTTTTTACCAAGGCATGCGACCGGCTGTGAGGCCTCGGAACGGAGTCTTAAATGGATTACATCATCGGTGGGATCGCCTCGGTTTTGCTTTTCGCCTATCTCGTTTACGCGCTTTTGCGTCCTGAGAAATTTTGATTTGCGGAGTCGACCATGACGCAAAACGGCTGGCTTCAAATAGCGGTTTTCTTTCTGATCGTATTGGCGCTCACCAAGCCCATGGGCTCGTTTATGGCGCGGCTGTTCGAGGGCGGACGCACGTTCTTGCATCCGGTGCTGCGGCGGCTCGAGACATTGACTTACAAAGTAGTAGGCGTCAACGAGAGCACCGAACAGCGCTGGACACAGTACGCGGCTTCGCTGCTTGCATTCAGTATTTTCAGTTTTCTTTTCGTGTATGCGCTGCAGCGATTGCAAGGCGTTCTGCCGCTCAATCCACAGGGTTTAAACAGCGGCAACGTCTCGCCGGATCTGGCGTTCAACACCGCCATTAGCTTCGTGACGAACACAAACTGGCAGTCGTACTCAGGCGAATCGACGTTGAGTTACCTGACACAGATGGCGGCCCTGACGGTCCAAAATTTCATGTCGGGGGCGGCGGGTATCGCGGTCGCGATAGCGGTATCGCGAGGTTTTGCGCGGCAGAAAGTGAATGGGCTGGGTAATTTCTGGGTGGATCTGACGCGGGCGACCATTTATATACTGCTGCCGCTGTCGATTCTTGCGGCGCTGTTTCTGTCCGCGCAAGGCGTCATTCAAAATTTCCATCCGTATACGGTCGTCAAGACCGTGGAAGGCGCCAAACAGGTGATCGCGCAAGGGCCGGTGGCCTCGCAGGAGGCGATCAAAATGCTCGGGACGAATGGCGGCGGATTCTTCGGAGCAAATTCTGCGCACCCGTTCGAGAATCCAACGCCTTTGGCCAACCTCTTGCAGATGGTCTTGATCTTTATTATTCCTGCCGGCCTGACGTATACGTTCGGGCTGATGGTGGGAGACCGGCGCCAGGGATGGACTTTGTTTGGGGCATGCGCGGTGATGTTTCTGGCCGGAGTACTGGTTTGCTATTGGGCCGAACAGAAGGGGAATCCAACGCTCGATAGATTGGGAATTGCTTCACGCGCGAGCGCGACGCAAGCAGGCGGAAATATGGAGGGCAAGGAGACGCGCTTCGGCATAGCGGCTTCGGCGCTGTTCGCGACAGTGACGACCGATGCAAGCTGCGGAGCCGTGAACGGAGCGCACGATAGCCTCACACCGCTCGGCGGCCTGGTTCCGCTGTTCAACATTCAAACCGGCGAGGTAATCTTCGGCGGCGTGGGCGCGGGGCTTTACGGCATTCTGCTGTATGCGGTCGTGGCGGTGTTCATCGCCGGCCTGATGGTGGGGCGCACGCCGGAGTACGTCGGGAAAAAGATCGAGCAGAAGGAAGTGAAGATGGCGATGCTCGCATTGGTCGCCACCGCGTTCAGCATTCTGCTGCTGGCGGGTTTGTCTTCCGTGGCGCACTTCGATGGCCCGACGAAGGACGCGAAAGGCCAGCCGGTGGCCCATAGCTACTGGAATCCACCGGGCGCCGCGACGGCGAACCTGAACAATGCAGGCCCGCACGGGTTTTCCGAGATTCTCTATGCATACACCAGCGCGACGGGCAATAACGGGAGCGCCTTCGGCGGCATCAACACGAACACGCCGTGGTACAACCTGACGCTCGGCGTGGCGATGCTGGCGGGGCGATTCCTCTTCTTGATCCCTCTGCTGGCCGCGGCCGGGAGCCTGGCGATGAAGAAAAAGGTTCCATCGACAAGCGGCACCTTGCCTACGCATGGCCCGCTATTCGCGACCTTGTTAATAGGCACGGTAATCCTGGTGGGAGCGCTCACGTTTTTCCCCGCGCTGGCGCTGGGACCGATTGTGGAGCACTACTTGATGGCAGGCGGCAAGCTCTTCGCATTCGCGCCGCTGCCGCTGGGGAGCTGAGCGATGGCCACTACACAAGCACCTACGCCGCCGGCGGTGTCCCAGACGGACTCGACGTCTCTGCTGCCTGGAAAGCTGGTGCGAGCGCGGCCGTTGTTCGATCCAGAAATTGTTCGCCGCGCCCTGCGTGATTCGTTTATCAAGCTGAATCCAATCACGCTGGTGAAGAATCCCGTGATGTTCGTGGTGGAGGTGGGAGCCGCGCTCACGACGATTTTCTTAATTCGCGATGTTTCGATCGGTTCGGGCGCCAGGCTATTCGAGACGCAGATTTCGATCTGGCTGTGGTTCACGGTGCTGTTCGCGAATTTCGCCGAGGCCATGGCGGAGGCGCGCGGCAAGGCGCAAGCCGATACGCTGCGCAAGACGAAGACCGATTCCATGGGGCGGCGGCTCTGCAACAACGGCAAGGTCGAAATTGTTCCGGCATCGAAACTGCGCTCAGGCGATGTGGTGATGTGCGAGACGGGCGACTTGATTCCGGGCGATGGAGAAGTGGTTGAAGGCATCGCGACAGTGGACGAATCGGTCATAACGGGCGAGAGCGCGCCCGTTATTCGCGAGTCGGGCGGAGACCGCAGCGCCGTGACAGGCGGCACGAAAGTGCTCTCGGATCACGTGAAGGTGCGAATTACCTCGAATCCGGGCGAAACATTCTTGGACAAGATGATCGCGCTGGTGGAGGGGGCGGAGCGGCAAAAGACGCCGAACGAGATCGCGCTCAATATTCTGATCGCGGGATTGACGCTTATCTTTCTGCTGGCCGTTGCGACTCTGCACCCGTTTGCGGTCTACGCGGTTTCAAGCGTGGGCGCTGGAAAGGCGCCGACAATTGCGGTACTGGTTTCCTTATTGGTGTGCTTGATACCAACCACGATCGGAGGACTGCTTTCAGCGATCGGAATCGCGGGAATGGATCGCGTCATGCAGCACAATGTGCTGGCGATGAGCGGACGCGCGGTGGAAGCATCGGGCGACGTAAACACGCTGCTGCTGGATAAGACAGGAACGATCACGCTGGGAAATCGGCAGGCGGTGGAGTTTATCGCGTTTGAAGGCGTCACGGCGGCGGAACTGGCCGATGCCGCGCAGCTTTCGAGCCTGGCGGATGAAACCCCGGAAGGCCGCTCGATTGTAGTGCTTGCGAAAGAGAAGCACGGATTGCGGGGGCGCGAGATTTCCGACCACGAGGCGCATTTTATTCCGTTTTCGGCGTACACGCGGATGAGCGGAGTGGATATAGACGGTCGCATGCTGCGGAAAGGGGCGAGCGGCGCAATTGCGACGTTCGTGAAGGAACTGGGAGGCGAACTGCCCGGCAATTTCGAGGAAATCTCGGATCGTATTTCGCGCGGCGGCGGGACGCCCTTGGCGGTGGCGGATGGGCCGCGGGCGCTCGGCATCGTGCATTTGAAGGACATTGTGAAAGGCGGAATGAAGGAGCGCATCGGGCAACTGCGCGCGATGGGTATCCGGTCGGTGATGATCACCGGGGATAATCCGCTGACGGCGGCGGCGATTGCGGCCGAAGCGGGGGTGGACGATTTTCTCGCGCAGGCGACTCCCGCCGATAAACTTACTTACATCAAGCGGCAGCAGGCGGAAGGACGGCTGGTTGCTATGACCGGCGACGGAACAAATGATGCGCCGGCGTTGGCTCAGGCCGATGTCGGGCTGGCGATGAACACAGGCACCACGGCGGCCAAAGAGGCCGGCAATATGGTGGATCTGGACAGCAATCCGACCAAGCTGATTGAAGTGGTCGCCATCGGAAAGCAGCTTCTGATTACTCGCGGGGCGTTGACTACGTTTTCCATCGCCAACGATGTGGCGAAGTATTTCGCGATTATTCCGGCGATGTTTATGGCGACCTATCCGGTGCTTGGACGCTTCAACATCATGGGGCTGCACACGCCGCAGAGCGCCGTGCTGGCGGCGGTCATTTTCAATGCGCTTATCATTATTGCCCTGGTGCCGCTAGCGCTGCGCGGAGTGAAATACCGGCCGGCAGGCGCGGCGTCGCTGCTGCGGCGCAACGTCCTGATCTACGGGATTGGCGGCATCATCGTGCCGTTTCCCGGGATCTGGCTGCTGGATCAGCTTCTCGTGCTGCTGCATCTCGCCTGAAAGGAATCGGTATGCTCCCACAACTGGCCCCCGCGCTTCGAATGACAGTGTTTATGACGGTGCTCACGGGACTTGTTTATCCCGGCCTGGTTACGGGCGCCTGTCAATTGCTGTTCCGGCGCCAGGCGAATGGAAGCTTGATCGCTCGAAACGGCGAGGTAATTGGTTCGGCTCTTATCGGGCAGAATTTCACCAAGCCCGATTACTTCCATCCACGGCCTTCCGCCGCAGGCAACGACGGCTACGACGCGACGGCTTCGCAGGGCTCGAACCTGGGGCCAACCAACCAGAAGCTTTACGATCGGATGAAGGCCGCGGCCGAACAATTTCGAAAAGAGAACCCTTCCTTCCAGGGGCCGATTCCGGCGGATGCGCTGACAGCTTCCGGCAGCGGCCTCGATCCAGAGATCAGCGTCGCAAATGCCGATGCGCAAGCGGCACGAGTGGCGCAGGCGCGCCATACATCGCTAGAGGATGTTGAGAGGCTGATTGCAGGCGCGACTAGGGGGCGGGACCTCGGGTTTCTGGGCGAGCCGCGCGTGAACGTGTTGGAGTTGAATCTCGCGCTAGACCGCGAACTGAACGCTAGGAAGTAATCGAATACAGACACGCTCCGTCCATTAGCCGAGCACGAAGGAGCACTTTCATGATGAGGATTTGGGCGGCCGGGATTGGTTTGCTTTTGGCCAGCGTCGGAGCGCCGGCTCAGGAGACGCAAAGCGATTCGACCGAGCTGCGGCAGGAGGTTGTAGAACTACGAGCACTGGTGGAGAAGCTTCAGGCGCGCGTAGATCAACTGGAGAAGCAGGCGCCAGCCGCGACGAAATCGCCGGAGGCGGAGAACGCCGCGCCGCAACAGCAGCCTGAAGCGGCAAGTTCAGCAGCAGCGACGCCCGCTCCAGGAACGGGGATGGCCGGCTTCCTGCATGACACGACCATCAATTTCTCGATCGACGGCTACTACGGCTATAACTTTAACGACCCGATCGGCCGCGTAAATCTGCTGCGCGCTTACGATGTCAGCAGCAACGCCTTCAGCCTAAACCAGGCGGCGCTGGTGCTGGAGAACGCAGCCGATCCGGATAACGGCAAGCGGTTCGGCTTACGGCTCGATTTGCAATACGGGCAAGCGACCGAGTCACTCCAAGGCAATCCGGCGAACGAGCCGCGCCCGGAGATCTATAGGAACATCTTTCAGGCATACGGAACGTACGTGTTTCCGATAGGCAAGGGACTTACCGTGGATGTAGGCAAGTTTGCGAGCTCACTGGGAGTAGAGGGCAATTACACGCAAGACCAGATCAACTATTCGCGATCTTACTGGTTCAGTTTCTTGCCGTTCTATCACATGGGTGTTCGAACCAAGTATCAATTCAACGATAAGTTGGCTTTCAACTACTGGATTGTTAATGGCACGCAGCAGACAGAGCCTTTTAACGGCTTCAAGGATCAGTTCTTTGGCTTCACAGTTACTCCCAATAGCAAAGTAACCTGGAACGCGAACTATTATCTGGGGCAGGAACATGCCGATGTCATGTTTTTCCCAAATGGCGGCGCTCCAGCCAATTCGCCCACCGAACAAGGCGTGCCGTTCGAGCCCATCTTAACCCCCCCGGCAGGCAAGTTACATATCTTCGATACTTATGTGTCGTGGCAAACGACGCCGAAACTGACGTTAGCACTGGAAGCCGACGATGAGATTGAGCGCCTGTTCACTTACTCGTCTCCGAGGCACACGGATGGAGGAGCTGCGTACGCAAGGTATCAATTGACACCTAAGGCGGCAATCGCCGGCCGGGTGGAGTACCTATCGGATCGAGGCGGATTGTTCAGCGGAGTTACTCAGGCGTTGAAGGAGACCACTCTGACGACAGAATACAAGTTCACGCAGGGATTCCTGGCGCGCGGAGAGTGGCGCCGTGATTTCTCGAATCAGCCCTATTTCTTTACGGACGTTCTCGGGGTGCTGAAAAAGGAGCAGAATACGGCGACGCTCGGCCTGGTTTGGTGGGTCGGCGGGAAGCAAGGCGCCTGGTGAACGTAAGGGTTCTTTTTGGTTACATAATGAGAGTGTGCCGAGTGTAACCGAACGAAGGCCAACGCCGGAGCAACTGCTGCAACAGCTCGAATCGGAAGAGGAGCATCAGGCGCGAGGGCGTCTGAAGGTCTTCCTGGGCTATGCGTCGGGCGTGGGCAAGAGCTTTCGAATGTTGGACGAGGGCCGCCGGCGATACGAGCGCGGCCAGGATGTGGTGGTAGGAGCGATTCAGCCCAAGCTACCCGCCGACGTCGTGCATGCCGTCTCCACGCTCGAAGTGATACCGCTCAAGGAAGTGAACGGGACGTTCGTGATGGACATTCCCGTCATTTTGCAGCGCCATCCGAAGGTGTGCCTGGTAGATGGGTTGGCCTACGATAATCCTTCCGGGTCGGTGCACGAGAAGCGTTGGCAGGATGTGGCGCAACTGCTCGATGCGGGCATCGCGGTGATTACATCGCTGAACCTGCAGCACATTGAAGAGAAGCGCGAGCAGGTGGAAGCGATCACGCACAAGCACGTGACCCAGACGGTGCCGCTGAGTTTTTTGCAGACGGCGGATGAGATTGTGGTGGTGGACGCGCCGCCGGAGACCCGGATGACGGTTTCCGAGGATGGCAACAACTCGACGAAGCTGAGTCAACTGCAGCTATCGGAATTGCGCGAAATCGCTCTTCTGCTGGCGGCCGATGTGGTGGATAAGCAGCTTGAAAGTTACCTGGAGCGGAATGGAATCGAGCAACTCTGGGGGACGCAGGAACGGATCCTGGTGTGTCTCACTCCAACGGCGGATGCGCCGCGAATGCTGGAAAGCGGAGTACGCAACCGAGACCGCTTTCACGGGGAGCTGATTGCAGCGCATCTGAACCGGCCGGACTGGTCGCCCGAGCAGCGTAACAAGGTAATGGAAGGCGTCGAGTTGGCGAAGAAGGAGGGCGCCGAGGTGGTGGTGCTGGATGGCGAAGACGCGGTCAGCACGGTGCTGCGCTTCGCGCGGCAGCGGGGAATCACGCAGATCTATGTCGGCCAGAAAGGCCGCGAGAAGTGGTGGGAGCGCTGCTTTGGAAGCGACCTGGATCGACTGATTCGGCAGGCAGAGGGCATAGACGTTCGGGTGTTTCCTCACACCTGAGCGCGGGCACTGAAGAAGACGCGGCCGAACCCGAGATCCGTAACAATTCCGGCATCGGGCGCGGGGATGGCTTCGATGGCGTGAAAGCCGGAGGCGGCAAGCGCGTCGAGAATTTGGTCCACTGGGTAGCAGCGCTCACGCACGACGCTCGCGTGCCGGCGCCACAGACCGTTGGAAGTTTTCCGAAACCAGATCAGCTCCGTGGTGGCCAGCTTGGAAGCGGAATCGTAAACGCCGCGCACCAGGCCGACGCGCGATTCCGATATATTGACGGTCCACTGATGCAGGTCGAGAGAATAGGCTTCTTCGAGGTTCATATCGAAGACGAACAGGCCGCCGGGTTTTAGCGCGGCGCGGACTCCACGGAAAACAAGACGGAGTTCGTCGAGGGTCAAGATATGGTTCAACGAGTCGAAGGTGGAGAGCACGCCTTCGAAGCGTGTATTGAAGCGCAGGGAGCGGGCGTCGCAGACCAGCCAATCCGCATGCGGCAACTCGCGACGCGCGATGACAGTCAGCGCGGCCGAGGAGTCCACGCCTGTGACGCGATGGCCGCGAGCAATGAGTTCACGCGTGACGTGGCCGGAGCCGCAGCATAGATCGAGGACGCGGCTGCCGGGGCGAAGCTTGGAGAAGAAGAGTTTTTCGAGGGCGGGCAGAGCGGCGGGTAGATACCAATCGGCCCAAAGCGCGTGATACATCTCCGCGATTTCGTCGTAGGAGGATTGGGCGGATTCGGGTTGCGGCGCCGCTCGCCGGGAGGAAAACGGGTTGAACCGCATTGCGTCAGGCCGCGGTTTGCAGCTTCGACTGGGACTCCGAAGCGCGCCTGAAGGCGCGGTACGCGATTTCGAGGACGGGAGTACTGCCGCCGCGGTAGGTTTCGATATCCACGATTGAAAATTCGAAGCCAAGGGCAGTTGGATCGAAGGCTTTGTTTGCGCGTTTGGCTTCGGCATAGAGCCGGGAAGCGGATTCCAAGTTTGCGGTGTCGCGCTCGCGGCGGTCGGATTGGGCTTGGCGGAACTCGGCCAAATCTTTCTCGCGGCGGCGATGGAGGCGAGACTCTTGCAGGTGCAGATTGCGCAGTTGTTTTTCGTAGACGAGCTGTGTTTCGAGCTCGATGAAGCTGGCGCGGAGAGCCGGATCTAGATCGTTGAACTGGGCCGCGAACTGGAGCCGACCCTTGGCGTAGATGGCGAGCTCGAGAGCGGGGATGCGCTGCAGGCGCCAGGACGCGTCGGCGATGGATTGGACGAGATCGCATTCGCGCTGGCCGACGGGGCGGAGCTCCTTTTCGTAGCCGCGAACGTGCTGCTGATAAGCGGCGGCGTCGTCGGTGGGGAGGAGCACGGTGCGGCCTGTGAGCGCGGTGGTGACGGCGTTGAGAGAAGACGTGGCTTTGCCTTCGGGAGTTTTGGCGCCGGTGGAGAGCTGGGCGTTGGCTTTGTTGGCGGCGAGTTTGGCTTCGGAGACGGGCGCGGCTGTGCGCGATTCCGGCGCGGCGGCGGAAGCGGCAGGCATCGGCTGATGAGCGTTCATAAGCGGCTAGAGCGTAGCACGAAAGGAATTCTGCGTGACTCGGGAAGCGGGGCTATGGGCAAGGCGAGAAAGGGAATAGGGAAATTTGAAAGGGCCGTGATCGTAGGGAAATGATCCGTGGGACAATCATCCAACGTGCGGCTGCGGATCGAGTTTCAGGAGATTGGCGGGGGCATGCTGGAGCTGCACTCAGCGGGGCAGCAGGCGCGTGCGTTCGAGGCTGCGGAGCTGCGAGCGATAGGCGAACAGAAGCTGCCCGAGGAGCTTGCTGCGATGAGGGCTGTGGGCGAGCGGCTTTACGGCCTGTTGGATGGTCCGGAGCGACGGCTGGCGGGGCTTGTGGCGAACTCGACGCTAGAGCTGCACTTCCGGAGTTCCACGTTGGGTGGGCCGGCATGGCTGGCGCACTTGCCTTGGGAACTGCTTCACGCCGACGGAGCGTTTCTGGTGCAGCGCGGGATTCTACCGGTTCGGGTGGTCACGTTCGGGCCGCAGGAAAGAGTGCAGGCTGGAGCGGGCGCGCCCGCCAACAGGCCGTTGAACGTGCTGTTCATGGCGTGCTCGCCACGGAATGTGTGGCCGGTGCTCAATTTCGAGGCAGAAGAGCGGATCATATTGGACGCTACCGAGAACCAGCCTCTCTATCTGGTGCCGGAAGAGACCGGCAGCGTGGAAGAACTCTTCGAGACGGTTCGGTCGTATGAAGCGTTCGATGTGTTTCACCTGACCGGCCACGGAGACCTTTACAACGCGCGGCAATACGCGAAGTATCTCTCTCGGGACCAACAGATTGGCGAGGGACGGCCTATTCTCCTGACCGAAGACGAGCAGGGGTTGTGCCGACTGGCGGTTGCCGAAGACGTGGAAGGCGCGTTTGGGGATCGCGTGCCTGCGCTGCTGTTTCTTTCGGGATGCCGGACGGGCGAATTGCCGGAGCAATCGGAGAAGGCGCACGCCTCGCTGGCGCAGGATCTGCTGGCGCGCGGGTTTCGGGGCGTGGTGGGGTGGGCGCGTCCCGTGCTGGACGTTTCGGCGACAGAGGCGGCGGCGCATTTCTATGGCCAGCTATCCGCGGGCGCGACGATCGAGCAGGCGCTGCGGCATTGCTTTCGCGAGCTGACCAAGCCGGGGTCCGGCGGTCAGCCTTTCCGGATTCCGGACTGGCATCTCCTGCGCCTGTTTGCCGGGGATGGGCATTTCACAACGGCATTGGTAACGCCTCGGGGGCAAGCGGGCCGTAAGCCTTTTGTGAAGCCGCGCCTGGACGAAGGATTTCTCGATAAAGAAAAGAAGATCAAAGTCGCAGGGTTTAGGCGATTTGTGGGGCGGCGCAGGGCGTTGCAGCGCACTCTTCCGGCGCTGGCGGCGGAATCCCGGCACACGGGCGTGGCGGTGTGGGGGATGGGCGGCCTGGGGAAATCGAGCTTGGCGGCGCGGCTGTGCGACCGGGTGGAGCGGCTGAACCAGCAGTTCCGGCGGGCGGTTCTGGTGGGCGTGGTGAACGAGACGCGGCTGCTGGACTTGGTTCGCGAGAAGTATCAGGACCACGAGGACGCGCTCGGTTATCTGGAGAAGCCTGGATTGAAATTGCAGGGAAAGCTTCAGAAGTTCTTTGCCGAAGTGGATGAAGCGGCGCCGCTGCTACTGGTGCTGGACGATTTCGAAGACAACATCGAGTTGGATGGCGGCGCGGCGGACGCTTTTCGGTTGAGCCGGGATGGTTTCGAAACGCTCCGTGCGATCGGATGCGCGATTCGCGAGACACGCACCCGGAGCCGGTTGATTGTGACAACTCGGTATTGGAGCGAGAGCACTTTTCCGCAGATCGATTTGCTCGCGGAGCAGCTTCCGCAGATGGATCGCGACGAACTGCGAAAGAAGGCTCGCAACGAACTGGAGCCGGGCGCGAAGGGCGAGCGAAGCGAGCAGATCGTCCGGTCGGCGGCCGGCAATCCGCGGCTGTTCGAGACCCTGGCGAGAGATGCAGGGAAGGAAGGGCAGGCGCCGGACGAGCAGCAGACGAAGAAGTTTCGCGAGGGATTGGAACTCGCGAAGGTGTTGGAGACGCTCTCAGAGGAGGGGCGCAGACAATTGGCGCGGCTGAGTGTTTTTCAATTGCCGGTTTCGCCCGCGATGGCGCTGGAGGTTACGGGAGACGGCGAGTTCCGGCGAGCGGTGAGCTTAGGGCTGGTGGAAGGGCGGAGTGCGGGCGACCAGCCGCAGTTGCGAGTGACGGATGTGGTGCGGCCTCTGCTTGAATCGGAGCTGAGCGAGAGCGAGTATAGCGGGTGCTGCGCGAGCGCGGCACGGGCGGCGCATAAAACGTGGTGGGCGGAGGCGGAGAGGTCGAGCGAAGCTCAAAGGATAGAGATCGTGCGGCTGGCGACTTGGGGCGGCGAGCGCGAGATCGCTTGCGATCTGATGGAGCGGCTGGCGGCCTACTGGAACAACGGTGACCGGTACCGGGAGACTCTCCGGTGGGGCAGTTTTGTTCTAGAGCGGTTTGAGGATTACCGGTTGCTTACGAGCGTGGCGGTTGCTGAGCGATTCTTGGGCGAAACGGGTTCCGCGTCGCAGCATCTGGAGCGAGCGCTGGTGCTGCAACCCGAGGATGACGAACGCGAGCGGGTGTTTGCGCTCCATGAAGCGGCGAAATTGCGCGAGCAGCAAGGAGATCTTAAGGGTGCCCTGGATCTCTATCGCCAGGCTTCAGAGATTGCTGAGCGGATCGGATACGAGGCAGGAAAGGGAGCGACCCTACACGCAATGGCGGGCTTGCGACAAAGACAAGGCGATGTAGATGGGGCGCTTGCGTGTTATCGCGAAGCGCTCGACATCGCTGAGCGGGTCGGAGACGCGAGCGGCAAGGCTTTAACGCTGCACGGCATGGCGACACTTCAAGGAGAGCGCGACGCAGACGGGGCGTTAGGGCTGTATCGGAAGGCGTTGGAAATCGAAGAGCGAATTGGAGATCTTCGAGCGAAGGCGGCAACGCTGCATCAGATGGCTCGAGTGCATCTTAAGCTCGAAGAGCTCGGCACGGCGAGGGCGCTGTACCACGAATCCCTGGAGATTGAGGAGCGGATCGGAAACGCGCATGGCAAGGCGATGACGCTCCTCAACTTAGGAGAATTGGCGCATCTGCAAGGTGACATGCCCTCTGCGGCTCACCATACCGAGCAGGCGGCCCGGACCTTGGCGGAGATTCGTGCCTGGCCGGATCTGATAATCGCACTTGGATCTCTCGCGCTGTGCGACCCAGAGCGGCGCACCTACTGGTTGACACAAGCGAGTTGGTTGGCTCTTGCTTTGCTACAGCCACAGCCGGCTTCGCTATCGAGGGTCGCCGGTTTGTTCCACGCACTCCCGAAGGGCGACCCTCTGGAACTTCCGCTCGCGGCGCTGGCGTATCTGTTGTTTACCAACTCCGGGCCGGAGACGGTGCAGTCTGCGAACCGCGAGAAAGCAGCCAAGCTTTTGGACATCGCGGGAGGCAATCAGTCAATGAATCAGGAAGAGTTGCTCGGGTGGCTCAAAGAAAAGGCCGGCGACCTGGGGAAGCTTTATCGAGACACTCTCGCCGCTCTGGAGGCGCTTGCGCCGGAGCCGTGGATCTTCGACCGGCAGGCAGTACTGGAATCGCTCGCCGGCGCGACAAATGAGGCTGAAACCGAGTAAGCTACAGATAGAGGCACCCGGTTGGCGAAATCTTCCGACGACAAGATCTCCTACGTAACATCGGATGGCAGAACCATTGTGGATGTAGATGCACTGCTGCGCGATCCGAAGGTGCAGGCGACCATTCAGAAGCTGTCGCAAAGAAACCGGTCTTTTCGAGGCCGGCCCGGAGTTACTTTCATCAAGCCGACCAAAATCAGCGGCTGATCCGGCGGAATGCCTTACAACCTGTTGCTGCTGCCCTTGATGGGCGGGTTCCTCTTTTTCTATGGAGCGTATCTGCTGCGGTTTTACGCACAGCGGCTGGATGGGTATAAGCTGCTGTTCTTCGTGGCGGTGGCGGGAACGTGCCTGGCCACCCTGGCGCGGCTGGTAATTGTGATACTGATCCGAACGCCGGCCGGGGGCCAGCTTCAGAGCTGGTGGGCGATGTTTTCGCCTTTCCCATATTCCGGGACGAGCGCGCTAGCGTTTCTGCTGGGCCCATTGGCGGGGGCCGGAGTCAATCTCTTCGCAGGCAAAGAAAAGGCCAAGGACATAGAGATCCGGCGGCACGGCAATGCCTTGATGCAGCTCCTGCATCGCGCCGAACGAGAGAAGCTGCTGATCGCGATTACGCTGGAAAGCCGTAAGTGGTATGTGGGGTGGGTGGCCGAATCGCCTAACTTGCGCCCCGATGAGAAATACTTTCGATTGCTGCCTTTCATCAGCGGATACCGGGACAAAGACACGCTCGAAACGTATAGGACGGTATTTTACGAGGACGCATTGACACGGGACGGCGCGAGCGCGAAGGAGTTCGTGATGATACTGCCGCTCGAAGGGGTGCAGGTGGCGAACCTGTTCGATCCGGATGTTTACGACGAATACTTCGCGGAGTCGGAGAGCCAAGAGAGCGAGCCGCGGAATTCCGCGACGCATTAACGCGCATGCCAATAATATTTATTGGATGAAAGAGCAGGAAGTTTATTCCGTCATCGGCGAGAGCGGATTCGAACAATTGGTAGCGGGCTTTTACCGGCAGGTGCCCAGCGACGATATTCTAGGCCCGCTATATCGCGGAATCGATCTGGCCGGCGCGGAACAGCGCCTTCGCGAGTTTCTGATTTTCCGATTCGGCGGTCCGGAGCGTTACATCGATGCCCGTGGGCATCCGAGATTGCGGATGCGGCATGCTCCGTTCGCGGTGACGGAAGCGGCGCGCAACCGATGGCTGCGGCTGATGGCGACCGCGTTGGCGGAAACGGAGATGCCGGTCGAGGTAAAAGAGATGCTTTGGACCTATTTCGAATCGACCGCGACAGCCATGATTAACGCGTGAGGAAGCGGCCGGCTGCCGGCTTACGGGCGGAAGAGAAGCGGCGTGAAAGAGATGCTGATATCGCCGCTGACCGGCTGGGTCATGGCGAGCACGGTGCGGAATTCGGGAAGCGCGATGTTATTAGATTGAAGCCGGCTGGGATCTCCGACGAAAGACGCGGAGCCATCCTGCACGGCGTAATCGGTGATCCGTCCTTTCCCATCCAAGGTCAGGTTCAGGACCACGGCGGAGCGAAGCTCTACCGGGACCAAGTTGGCATCGGCTTTATCCGCGTACACAACGGGAACTTCGTAGCCGACCGCATTGGTGGACGTGCTGACGGTGAGCGCGAGGGCGCCGAAGAGAATAAGGCTGGAGAGTAAACCGCCGGTGGCCGGGATTGTGAGCGGGCGCATGAGCTCATGGAAGCGGAATTTCCAGCGGGTCCAGAGGCGATGGAGCCGGGAACTGCGGAAAAGCTTTCGCTCGCGCGAAGCCAGGATGAGCAGCTCTGTGCGAAGAGGCGAAGGGGCGGTGGGTTGGGGCAACTCGCGCAAAGTAGAGCGGACGGAGGCTAGTTCTTCGACTAACAGCGTGCAGGAATCGCATTCGGCGAGATGCGATGCCACGCGGGAACGGTCGTTCCCACGCAGGCGCCCGTCTACGTAATCGGTACTTCGGCGCTTGATGCTCCAACAGGTCATGTAAGTGCCATACTTTCTAGCTCGAAACTGACTTACGTTTACGGCTCATGCCATTCGTCCAACTAAGCGAGGGCTTCGGCCAGGGTTTGGTCGGGCCGCTGCGTCAACTCGCGGCGAAGCGCCTCCCGGCCGCGAAGAATTCTGGACTTCACAGTGCCCAGGGAAATTTGCAAGATTTCGGCTATCTCCTCATAGCTCAAGTTTTCGATGTCGCGAAGCACGACGGCGGTGCGGAAAACCGGATTGATTTTGGCCAAGGCGCGCTCGATCAGCGTGCGATTTTCGCTATCGAGGGCCTGCTCAAAGGGCGAACGCCCGGGGTCGGAGGCAAGTTCCAGAGGGTTCGGGCGACCGCCTCGTTCATCCTCCAAAGAGATCTCGCAACGGCAATGCCTGGAGAACCAGCGCCGGTGGTTGTGCGCTTCATTGAGCGCAATTCGGTAGATCCAGGTTCGAAGGCTGCTTTGCTCGCGGAACGAATTCACGCCTCGAAACACTTTTAAGAAGACTTCCTGGACGACGTCGCTCGAATCGCCGGGGTTTTCCAGGAGCCGGAAGACGATGCCGAAGATGGGCTGCTCGTAGCGGTCGATCAACTCCTGGTAGGCGTCTTCGATGCCGGCGCGCAGCCCGCGCAAGATGCGGGCGTCCTCTTCGGATACGCCAGCCTGGGCACCCGCCAGAATCGACAGATTACCGGGATTGCCCAATAAGAGTCGCGCCATCGACTGAATTCTATCTCCACCGGCTTTGTAGCGCCGGCTGTTTAGATAGACACCGCGGAGCGCGAGAAGGTTCCTTCAGCGCCGCAGACCTGCTGGTAATAGGCCTCATAACGGGGAATGATTAGGTCGGTGCAGAAACGGGTCTCGGCGGTTTTGCGAGCGGCGGCTGAGATGGATGCGTGGAAGGCAGGGTCGGTGAGAAGCGAAGTGAGGCGAGCGGCCTGGGCATCGATGTCCGCGACGGGCTCCATAAAGCCGTCCTTTTCGTGGGTAATGAGATCGGGGACGCCACCGGTTAGAGTGGCCACGGGGGGGACGCCGCAGGCCATGGCTTCGAGCGCGGCGAGACCGAAGGCCTCCATTTCGCTCGGAAGATGAAGCGCGTGCATGCGGGGGATGAGGCGCTCCATGTGGTCCTGTTTGCCGAGGAAGCGGACGTGGGAGGCGACGCCAAGCTGGTGGGCGAGGCCTTCGGCGGGGCCGCGGTCGGGTCCGTCGCCAGCCATAATCAACTCCGCGTCGACGTGCCGGCGAACTTTAGCAAAGGCGTGGATGCAATCGAGCACGCGCTTTACGGGGCGGAAGTTCGAGATATGAAGGATGCGTTTGGGACCCTTCGACTGGGCCTCGGGGTCGGGGCGGTATAGGGAACAGTTGACGAAGTTGGGGATCACTTCGATAGGATTTTCGACGCCGAAGAAATCGACGGTGCGCCGGCGCATGTATTCGCTGATGGTGGTGACGCCGTCGGAGCGCTCGATGGAGAACTTCGTGATGGGGAAATAGGAGCGGTCGGCGCCGACGAGGGTGATGTCGGTGCCGTGCAGGGTGGTGATGAACGGAAGGCGGCGGGAGGTGGTCATCTGCTGGGCGAGCAGAGCCGAGATGGAGTGCGGGATGGCGTAGTGAACGTGCAGCAGATCGAGGCTGTGGCGCTCGGCGACTTCGGCCATGCGCGAGGCGAGAGCGAGCGAATAGGGCGGGTATTGAAAGAGCGGATAAGTGGAGACCTCGACTTCGTGGTAGAAGATGCCGGGCGTTTCGGGATCGAGGCGAATGGGATTGGCATAGCTGATGAAGTGGACCTGGTGGCCGCGAAGAGCGAGCTCCAGGCCGAGTTCGGTGGCGACGATGCCGCTGCCGCCGTAAGTGGGATAGCAGGTGATGCCGATTCGCATGGTCAGGTGGTGAGAACGATTTTGCCGATGTGGGCGCCGCTTTCCATGTGCTGGTGCGCAAGGGCCGCATCGCGGAGGGGAAAGGTGCAATCGACGAGGGGGCGGATTGGATTTCTAGCCGGGAGGAGCGGCCAGACGTCGAGGAGCAGGCGCTGAGCAATGACGCCTTTTTGAGCGGGCGTGCGAGCGCGCATGGTGGAGCCGAGCACTCGGGCGCGCTTGATCATGAGCTTGTGGATCTCGAGAGGGGCGGTACGGCCGCCTTGAACGGCAACGATGACAAGGCGCCCTTCGACGGCGAGCGAATCGAGGTTGCGATCGAGATAAGGGCCGCCGACCATATCGAGGATAAGGTCGACACCGCGGCCGCTGGTGAGCCGAAGGACTTCGGCGGAGAAATCCGACTCCTTATAGTTGATGGCGCGCGCGGCGCCGAATTGCAGGCAGGCTTCGCATTTCGGCTGAGCGCCGGCGGTGGCGATGGGGAGCGCACTCCAGGCGCGGGCGAGCATGACGGCAAGCGAGCCGATGCCGCTTGTGCCGCCGTGAATGAGAACGGTTTCGCCGCCCCGCAGGGCGGCGCGAGTGACCAAGTTGTCGTATACGGTGAAGATGTTCTCGGGAAGCGTGGCTGCTTCGACAGGGGTCCAGCCTGAGGGGATGGGAAGCGCCTGAATCGCCGGGACGGCGCAGAATTCCGCATATCCTCCGCCAGCCAGAATGGCGCAGACGGGGTCACCGGGGCGGAAGGTTGCAACAGCCGCGCCGATTTCTTCAACCACACCCGAGACATCGAGACCGGGAATGTCGGAGGCGCCGGGCGGGGGCGGATATTTGCCCTGGCGCTGGAGCACGTCGGCGCGCGAGACGCCCGCGGCTTGAACGCGTATGACAATCTCATCCGGTTGGGGCGCAGGCTTGGGGCGCTCGACCGGTTTCAAGACATCGGCGGAGCCGAAGGAAGAGATTTCAACGGCAAGCATGGCGGCTGGGCGTCCCGGCGTCTTTGAGAGAGATGAACGCGCTATGAAGATTGTCGCAAGCGAAGAAGCGGAGCGCGCGTTATCGTTGAAAAGTGGATCTGGAAAAGACAATCTTGCGCAAGGTGGGCGCGGCGATCGGCCGATTCCGAATGATTCGGGAAGGAGATCGAGTAGCGGTCGGCGTTTCGGGCGGGAAAGATTCGCTGACGCTGTTGGACGCGCTGCTGCGGTTGCGGAAGCGGGCGCCGATTCCTTTCAGCGTGCGCGCCTTCACGATTGAGCAGGGAAAATTTCTTGCTTCGATTCAGCCGGTGGGCGAGTACCTGCGGGAGCGCGGCGTGGATTGGACGTACGTAGAGGATAAGCCATCGCTCGGGTTGCTTGAAGAACAGCCGGAGCATGGATGCGATGTGTGCAGCCGGTTCAGGCGGCGCGCCGTGTACGAGATCGCAAGGAGGCTGGATGCAAATGTCATCGCGTTGGGGCACACGGCGGACGACTTCTGCGAATCGTTTCTACGAAACGCCATGTTCACGGGCAGGATTAGCGCGCTGCCCCCGGTGACGTGGTCGAGCAGGCGGGAATTTCGGCTGATCCGACCGCTCGTCTATGTGACGGAAGATTTGACGCGAAGATATGCGGCGGAGTTGGGCGCGCCGGTGATTCCGTGCGGTTGTTCGCAGAAGACGGGAACGGTGCGGCGTAGTTTACGGGACATTCTGGCGGAGCTCGAAGGCGAGCACCCGGCGATCAAAGAGACACTGTTATCGGCTATGGGAAGGATCGAAACGGGGCGCTTGCTCGATACCCGGTTCCTGGATCTGGATGGCGGGGATGTTAAGCGCGACGCGGCCACGGAAGAAACGGAACTGGTCACGATCGACGGGTGGAATTAGCCGGGGCGGCAAGAGTGTAGTGAGCTACAGTAGTGCTCACGGTGGGCGCAGAGTTAATTATCGTCAACGGGCCGTTAGCGGGCACGCGATACTCGCTCGGCGGCGCGGAGATCGTGGTGGGGCGCGCGCCTTTGTCCTCCGTGGTCTTGAACGAACCCGAGGTGGGATGGCGGCATTGCCAGATCCGACGCCAAGGCGACCGCTTCGTGCTCACAGACCTTCGGACCTCATCGGGAACGTACGTGAACGGCATGAGGTCGGCCGAAAGGTGGTTGGAGGATCGCGACCAGATCGGGGTCGGCAAGACAATTTTGATGTTCCGGTCGCAGGAACAGGTAGAAGATATTGCGGTGAGGCGGGACGCCGAGGTGAAGCCGGTACTGCTGGTGGCATGCTCGTTGGTGTTCCTGTTTCGCGCGATGGCCGCGAGCGAGGAGGAAGGGCAGAGCCGGCTTTTGCAAACCCAGATTCTTCGATTGGTGTCGGATCTGATTCCTGTGGAGCAAGGGGTGTTGCTGCAGGGAAGAACCTTGGCCGAACTGTCGGCGCGGTACCGGGAGATTGGCTCGGATGAGCCAGTCGATTTCGAACCGGTTTTGCGAAGGGTGTGCGAAGAAGGCGCGTGCTCGGATAGCGGGACAATGGCGGCCGGTGTCCCGCTGTACTTATTAGGAGAATTGGGCGGGGTCCTGATCGTACGCGTACAGGAGAAAGAAGCGGCGCGGCTAGGGGCGCATCTGGATGCGTTGACCGCGATCGCATCGCTGGCATCGATTGGATTCGAAGCCAACCATGAGGTAGAGACGCTGCGGGCGGAGAAGGCGCTGCTCGAAGAACAGATCGCGACGAATACGGGCATTGTGGGAAACAGCGCGGGAATCCGACGATTGCTGGCGCTGATCGAGCGAGTTGCGCCGCGCGACACAACGGTGCTGATTACGGGCGAGAGCGGGACGGGCAAGGAGCTGGTCGCTCGGGCGCTGCATCAGAAGAGCGCGCGGCGGGACCATCCTTTTGTGGCGGTGAACTGCGCGGCACTGAGCGAGAGTTTGTTCGAAAGCGAGCTATTTGGGCATGAGAAGGGCGCGTTCACGGGGGCAATTCTGTTGAAGCGCGGGCGTTTCGAATTGGCGCAGGGCGGGACGATTTTTCTGGATGAAGTGAGCGAGCTTGCGCCATCCGTGCAGGCGAAGCTGTTGCGGGTATTGCAGCAGCGCGAATTCGAGCGTGTGGGCGGAACGCAAGTGCATGCGCTCGATATTCGAGTGATCGCGGCGACGAATCTGGATCTTGCCGAGGCGGTGAAAGATGGGAAATTCCGCGAGGATCTGTACCACCGGTTGAATGTAGTGATGCTGGAATCGCCGCCCTTGCGCGAGCGCAAGGAAGACATCCCGCTGCTTGCGCGTTACTTTCTGCAACGATCTTCGGAGCGATGCAAGCGGCGGGTAGAAGGCGTGTCGCCCGAGGCGGAACAGATGTTGATGCAATATTCGTGGCCCGGAAACGTTCGCGAACTGGAGAACGCGATGGAAAGGGCCGTCGTGCTGGGCGTTTCAGAGTGGGTGCTGCAGGAGGATTTGCCGGAGACGCTGGCGGAATCGGCGCCACAGGATGCGGGAACGAAGTATCACCACTCGGTCGGGCAGGCGAAGCGAGAGGCGATTTTGGACGCGTATGTGCAGGGCAACGGCGATTACAAGCAAGCGGCGCGTGTATTAGGATTGCATCCTAACTACCTGCTGCGGCTAGTGCGCAATCTGAGGTTACGGGAAGAGATCCATCGGGCGGTAAGCAATTCGGCCGGTCATTGACTAGCGCACGATTTGGTAGCCGTGTGCAGCGCCGCGATGCCACCGGTGAGAAGCCGGAACTCGGTTGCGAAACCCGCGGCGTTCATCCTGTCGCGCAACTCCGGCGCGCGCGGGAACCTATCGATGGACACGGGGAGATAGGCGTAGGCGTTGCGCGAACCGGAAAGCAGAGATCCGACCGCGGGGAGCACCAGGCGCGAATAGAGAGTGTAGGCGGCGCGCACGAGTCCGCGCGGGTGCGAGAACTCTAAAATGGCGAGCCTGCCGCCGGGTTTGAGCACGCGGTACAACTCGCGGAGGCCGCTTTCGTAATTGGCAAGGTTGCGGAACCCGAAGGCGATGGAGACGGCGTCGAGGCTCGAATCGGCGATGGGGAGTTGAAGCGCGTCGGCTTCGAACAGCAGAGCGGGGCGGCGGGCGGACAGGGCCTTCCGCTGGGCGGAAGCGAGCATTTCGTGGCAGAAATCCGCTCCGAATACGAAGGCGGAGGCGCGCGCTTCGAACGCAAGCAGAACGTCGCCCGTGCCACAGCAGAGATCGAGCACTTTCGCGGTGGGGCGGCCGAGTACCGGCGCGAGGCTCTTTCGGAGATCTCTGCGCCAGAGGCGATCGATGTTGAACGAGAGCAGATGGTTGATGAAGTCATAGCGCGGCGCGATGGCGGCGAACATGCGCCGCACCCATTCAGCGGCTTCGCGTTCAGTGGAAGCGCCGGGCGGAGTAGTGCCTGGAGCGGCGGTCACGGGCGCTCCCGGAGGGAATCGACGATGGCGCGGCGAATGAGGAGAGGATCGATGCCGGAGACGATTCTTACCGTGCCGATGGCGGTGGGCAGGACAAAGTGAACAGCCCCTTGTATGGTTTTCTTGTCGCTCGCGAGGCGAGCAAGCAGGCGGTCGGGGTCGAGGTCCTGGGCGGGGGGCAACGGGCCATAGCCGCAGATGGTTTTTTGGATGAGGGCGGCGGTGGCGGAATCGAGGAGGCTGAGCAACTCGGCGAGGCGCGTGGCGGCAAGCATGCCCCAGGCGATGGCCTCGCCGTGCAAGAAGCGTACATATTCGGTTTCGGCTTCGATGGCGTGGCCGATGGTATGCCCGAAGTTGAGGATGCGGCGAAGATCGCTTTCGCGTTCATCGGCGGAGACGACTTCGGCTTTGATGCGGACGGAGGACGCGATGAGGTGGTCAACGGCGGGGTGGTCCAGGGAGAGAACGGCGGCGGTTTCGTTTGAGAGCAGATCGAAGAGGCGGCGATCGCGAATGATGCCGCACTTGACGACTTCGAAAAGACCGGCGCGATATTCGCGCGGAGGGAGCGAGGCGAGTACTTCGGGATCGATCAGAACAGCTAGCGGTTGATGAAAGCTTCCGATGAGATTCTTGCCGCCGGTGAGGTTGACGCCGGTTTTACCGCCGATAGCGGCGTCCACTTGCGCGAGCAGCGTGGTGGGAATTTGGAGCACCGGGATGCCGCGCATGAAGATGGCGGCCAGGAAGCCAGCGACATCGGTGACGATACCGCCGCCGAAGCCGATGACGATGCCGGAGCGGTCGGCGCCGCGCTCGATCAGTCGATCGGCGAGAGTTTCGACCGCGCTGAGACGCTTGTTCGATTCGCCGCCGGGGAAGAAGACGACGTCGTGTTCGGGCTTTAGTTGTTGCTGAACGGAGGCGCCGTGCAGACGCCAGACGTCTTCGGTGGTGACAACGAAGATGCGGCCGGCTCGGGCGGGGATGAAGGAAGCGATGCGCCGCAGAACGCCGCGCTCGACAATGGCGGGATAGCTATGTTGGGGCGTTTGGACCTGGAAAGCCGGCATCGAGAGTGAACTTTCATGGTAGCGGGATGGGGTAGATGGGAGGATACGATTTGAATGTTGCGGCCTCGATTCAGCGCGTTCACGCTTTTACTTTTTGCTGGGCCGCTTTATCACTCAAACCTCTGGCATTCGAATCCATGGGCCGTGCTGTGGACGGCGCCTTGCATCCTGATTGCTTCCGTATTGATCACGTGGGGCGCGGAGTCGGCGCAATTTTTTGTGGCGCAGGGATTCGCGCTGGCGATTCTCGCGTGGATGCAGACGCTGCCGGAGTTTGCGGTAGAAGCGGTGCTGGCGTGGCGGCAGCAGACGGGCCTGCTTATGGCGAATCTGACCGGGGCGCTGCGGCTCTTGACCGGGTTGGCATGGCCGATGATCTATCTGACAGCCGCGGCGGTGCATCGCAAACGCGAGCGGCGGCCGCTCGGCAAGATTGAACTCGATCCACAACAGAGCGTGGAAGTGGTCGGACTGTTCTTTCCCCTTCTCTATGCGGCGGTGATCTGGTGGAAGGGCAGCTTGGAGGCGTATGACGCGGGCGTGCTGGTTGCGTTCTACGCGGGATATTTGTGGCTGTTGACCAAACTCCCGCCTCAAGGGCGGGAAGGAGTCGAGGATCTGGAAGCGGCGCCACGGGCCATTGCGCGCGCGCCGCGAGGCCGCCGGGTGCTCGCGATCGCGGGCTGTTTCGCCGCGGGCGGGGCGCTGATCTATCTGACGGCGGCGCCGTTTCTGGGCAGCCTGATCGCGCTCGCCGGAGCGCTGGGGCTGCCGAGCTTTCTAGTGATCCAGTGGTTCGCGCCGGTCGTTTCCGAATTTCCGGAGCTGGCCTCGACGTTCTATTTCGCGCGGCAGAGCGAGAAGGCATCGATCGGATTGATGAACATCGCCTCGAGCAACATCAATCAATGGACGCTGTTAATAGCGATGCTGCCGGTTGTGCTTTCGCTCGGCCAGGGCCACTTGGCGGTCATTTCCCTGGACAGGCAGCAGGAATCCGAGCTGTTGTTGACGATCGGGCAGAGTTGCGTAGGGTTAACTTTTCTGCTCAACATGCGATTTGAGTGGTGGGAGGCGCTGGCGATGTTTTTACTGTTTGCGGCGCAGTTCGCTTTGCCGGCGTTATTCGGAAGCGGCGCGCGGGCCTGGATCACGGGCGCTTTCTTTTTGTGGGTAGCGCTAGCAGCAATCAAGATGGCAATTCATCGATGCAGGCCCAAGGCGCTTGCGAGCTTCGCGGCGATCTGGCGCGAGCACGTGAGGACCACGTAGCTAATCAGGCATTGCCGAAGTTGATGAGGGCGACGCCGAAGACGATCATCAGCAGGCCGCCAATCTTGGACAACGTAAAGGGCTCTTTGAAGAACAGCCGCGCCCAGAGGATGGCCCAGATGTAGCCGAGCGAGACCATCGGGTACAAGACCGTGAGCTGTCCCTGCGCCACGCCCATGATGTAGAAGACGGAGGACAGCAGATAAAGCGCGATGCCGATAGCGAGCCAGTAATTGTTCAGGATGCGCGAAAGGCTGCCTTGCATGTGCTCGGCGCCAAGCTTCAGGAATACGGCGCCGAAGGAGCCGATGAAGGATCCGAACAGAACGAGAACGATGGAGCTGGCCGGCGTGTGCATGAGTTACCGCTTGAGGCCGAGCACCGAGACTCCGCAGACGATGAACGCGATGCCGATGCCGCGGAAGAAGTTCATGTGTTCGTTGAGAAGGAAGAGCGAAAGGATGGTGACCCAGACGTATGTGAGGGCGATGATGGGGAACAGGCGCGACAGCTCGCGGCCCTTGAGCGCGAGGGCCATGAGGAAGGTCATGACGCCATAGAGCACGTATCCGCACAAGAGGCGAAAGTTCGTGATAATACCGATGCAGAAACCGGCAAAGAGAGTGGGGTGGCGCGCGACGTCGCCGAGCGTAATGTGGCCGGCGCCGAGTTGAGCCGTGCCCTGCTTGGTGAGGATCTGCGCGATGGCGCCGATCAACGTGCACAGGAAAACCAGCAGGAAGGAACGCCGCGCGGCGGCCCGGGTATCCACGGGGGCCTCAAGGACGGTGGAGGATGTCAAGAAGCAGATTCCAGGGGCAAAGGACTAACTTCCAGTTTAGAGCATGCGGTACGCGGCGTCGCGCCGGGATCGGAGTACACTGAGACGAATGTCAGCGCCGCTGGTGCCCTCGCCGCTGGACTACCTGGGGAGACGCAGATTCGCGTTGTACCCGCCGGTGAAGCATGCCGGTCCTAATGAGTGGCTCTTGGGAACGGGGTCGTGGTCCGAGGTGCAGGTGGTGAATGTGGGCACGGGGCGCGAGATCTGGGTTCCACGGCAGTATGTGCGCGGAGTGTCGGGAAATGGCGGGCGGCTGGTGGTGGAGCTGAACGAAGAACTGCAGCTTCGGGCCGGAGCGGTGGAACCTCGAAATAAACGCGTGATCGAGATGCCGCTCAGCGTCGGCAACGCCGAGACGCCGACGAAGCCAGGCCGGGCGCCAGGGCAAGCTCGCGTAGTGGGAATCCGGCTGGACGACCGCGCGGAATCGACGATGAGCAAAGCGATCGTGACTTTGGGGGCGGGAGCGATCGGCCTGTGGCTGTTGGCGATGCTTCTATCCGCGCTGGAGCGAATGTAAGCCTGCGATGCGCCGGCGCGCCTACACGCTTCTCTGGGTAGTGGTTTCGGTATTGGCGGCTCTGTGCGTCGGCGTGGTTGCTTCGAATCGCGGCGAGCCGGTGAACAGCTTGTGGCTGGTGGCCGCGGCGGCTTCTATTTTTCTGATCGGCTTCCGTTTTTACGCAAAATTCATCGCGGCCAAGGTGATGGCGCTCGACGACCGGCGGGCCACGCCGGCGGAGCGTTTTCGCGACGGACACGATTTCGAGCCAACCAACAAATGGATTCTTCTGGGCCATCATTTCGCCGCTATCGCGGGACCGGGCCCGCTGGTGGGGCCGACGTTGGCGGCGCAGTTCGGCTACCTGCCAGGCGCGCTGTGGATCTTGTTCGGAGCGGTGCTGGGCGGCGCGGTACAGGACTTCACGATTCTGTTTTGCTCCATGCGGCGCGACGGCAAGACGCTGGGGCAGATGGCGCGCGAGGAGATCGGGCGGGTGGGCGGCTTCGTGTCGCTGATTACGGTGCTGATGATTATGGTTGTGCTGCTGGCCGTGGTGGGGCTGGTGGTGGTGAACGCGCTGAAAGGCAGTCCCTGGGGGACGTTCACGATCGCGATGACGCTGCCGATTGCGCTGTTCATGGGGTTGTACCTGCGGTACGCGCGGCCGGGAAAAGTGTTGGAGTGTTCGGCGATCGGGTTTGTGCTGGTGCTCGCAAGCATTTATGGAGGCAAGGCGATTGCGGCGGCGCCCGGTTGGGCGGCGTGGTTCACGTGGGGCGGCGTGGCGCTCACGTTCGCCATCATCGTTTATGGATTTTTGGCCAGCGTGCTTCCGGTGTGGCTATTGTTGGCCCCCCGCGATTATTTGAGTACGTTCGTGAAGCTGGGCGTGGTGATGGCGCTGGCGGTGGGAATTCTGTTCACGCATCCGCAATTGCAATTGCCGCCTTTGACGCAGTTCACAAACGGAACGGGGCCGATATTCGCGGGCAAGGTGTTTCCGTTCTGTTTCATCACGATCGCATGCGGCGCGATTTCGGGCTTTCATGCGCTGATCTCCTCGGGCACCACTCCGAAGATGATCGCAAAGGAGTGGCACGCATGGCCGGTGGGCTACGGCGCGATGCTGCTCGAAGGCTTCGTGGCGATCATGGCGCTGGTGGCGGCAGCGTCGCTTACTCCGGGAGTGTTCTTCGCCGTAAACTCCCCGCCGGGGATTGTGGGGGCGGCGCCCCAGGCGGCGGCCGCGACGATCAGCGGCTGGGGATTCCCGGTCAGCGCGGACGCGATGGCGCAACTTGCGCGCGAGGCCGGCGAGCAGACGCTGTTTGGCAGGACGGGCGGGGCGCCTTCTCTCGCGCTGGGAATGGCTCAAATCTTTCAGAACGTGCTGCGATCGTCGGGCCTTTTGAGCTTCTGGTACCACTTCGCGATCATGTTCGAGGCCTTGTTCATCCTGACGATTATCGATGCGGGAACGCGCGTGGGGCGATTCATGCTGCAGGATCTGCTGGGGCATGTCTACAAACCGTTGGGACGAATTGGATGGAAGCCGGGCGCGTTTGCCGCCAGCGCGGTGGTGGTGGCCGCGTGGGGATATTTTCTGTATCAGGGCGTGATCGATCCGCTGGGCGGCATCAATTCGCTGTGGCCGCTGTTCGGGATTTCAAACCAATTGTTGAGCGCGATCGCGCTGTGCGTGGGAACAACAGTGATTCTGAAGACGCATCGCGCGCGGTACATGTGGATTACGGCAGCGCCGCTTGCCTGGCTTGTGACGGTGACGTTTACGGCGGGAGTGGAGAAGATTTTTTCGCGCGAGCCGAGAATCGGATTCCTGGCGCATGCGGCGGCGCTCGATAATGCGATTGCGGCGGGGAAGATCGCGGCCGGGAAATTGGCCCAAACGCGCACGGTGATTTTCAACGAGCGCCTGGATGCTGCTGTCTGCGCGGCATTCCTGGCGCTGGTGACTATCGTGATGCTCGATTCCTTGCGCGTGTGGTACGGGCTGCTGCGGGGCACGCGGACGGCTGTCAGTTCCGAGACGCCGTTTGTGCCGTCGCAGTTGGGGGCGGAAAGCGTATGAGAATCGCGAGGCGGATTTGGCGCTATTGCCGCGCGCTGGCCAGGGAGCTATCGGATGAGAGCGGCTATGAGCGGCACTTGCGGCGCACGGGACGCCCTCATTCGGCTGCGGAGTGGAAGGCGTTTATCGATCGGCGTCTCGGGCGGAAGTATCAGAACGCGAAGTGCTGCTAGCGCGGTCGATCAGCGCGCGAATGCTTGCATGCGCGGCAACGGCGTCGCCTTTGCGCAGAAGGTCGAGCGCGTCCGAATCGACGATGCGGTACCAGAGGTCGCGGCGGGCGGCGAAATCCGGAACGCGGGCGGCGATCTCCGGGCGCAGTTCTTTCAGCAGCGCGAGGAATTCACCGTGCTCGGGACCGATTTGCCGTTCGAGTTTCTGACGCAGCCGCGCGGCGAGCGCGGGGGCCGCGCCGTTGGTCGAGATCGCAATGGTCAGATCGCGTTGCCGGCATACCGCGCCGAAGGCAAAGCGGCAGTTGTTCGGGTCATCGATGGAGTTGCAGAGGATGTTGCGTTCTTCGCAGAGGCGGAAGATCTCGGAGTTATCGGGCAGGGCGGCGATGACGAGGAAGCGATCGGCGAGATCGGCGGGATCGCAAGCGGGCTGGTGTTCGACGCGGGCGCCGGCGGCGAGGAGTCCCTGGATCTTGAATGGGATCTCCGGATGATCTCCGACAACGAGGCATTTCTTGCCGGCGAGATCGAGAAAAATCGGATACTGAAAATTCACTACCTTTTATTCTGAAGGTATTGCCAGTTCCGCGACTGTTCCTCATCGATAGCTTTGGTTTCATCTTTCGCGCCTACCACGCACGGGCCCGCAGCGGAGCTCCGCCCATGCGGACCACGGCGGGGCTTTCAACCGAGGCGATCTACATCTTCCACAACATGCTGCGGAAGCTGATGACCAGCTTCAAGCCCGATTACATCGCGGCGATTTTCGAAAGCAGCGAACCGACGTTTCGCTCCGAGAGCTTCGCCGAGTACAAGGCGAATCGCACGGAGATGCCGCACGATTTAGGCGAGCAGATTCCGCACATCCGCCGGATTCTGGAAGCGATGAACATCCCGGTGCTGGAGTTTCCCGGCTATGAAGCCGATGACGTGATCGGGGCCATCGCCTGCCGGGAGCAGTCGAAGGCGTGCGAAGTGGTGATCGTTTCGAGCGACAAAGACATGCTGCAGTTGGTGAACGAGCGCGTGTCGATGCTCAATCCCATGAAGGACGATGAATGGTACGACCCGGCGAAAGTCGAGCAATTCATGGGAGTGAAGGCGTCGCAGGTGGCGGATCTGCTGGCGCTCAAAGGCGATTCGGTGGATAACATACCGGGCGCGCCGGGCATCGGGGATAAAGGCGCGCGAGACCTGATCGCACGCTTTGGAAGCGTGGAGGCGACTCTCGAGCGGGCGGCGGAAGTGGAGCGCAAGATGTATCGCGAAAGCCTTCAGAACAATCGCGATCAGATTCTGTTGAGCAAACAGCTCGCCACGATTCAGACGAGTGTTCCGATTGAGTGGGACCTGGAAGCGCTCCGCGCGAAGGGGCCGAACAATTCGGGCCTGAAGGCGCTTTATAAAGAGCTGGAGTTCTTTAGCCTGTTGAAAGATCTGCCCCCGGAAGACGACAGCGCAACGCGGGACTACGGAAGGCTGGAAGACGCGGAGGCGATCGCAGAGTGGCTGAAGAAGCGGCCGGCGGATGCGCCTATCGCGATTGCGCTAGATGCGACGAACGCGTTCGTGGGGCTCTCGTATCGCGTGGGCGAAGGGCGGGCGGTTCCGCTGGCGTTGATAGGAGAGCTGCGGCCGATGCTCGAATCGGAGGCGGTTCCGAAGATTGCGCACGATGCGAAGGCGCTGGCGCTCGGCTTGGAGCGATGGGGTGTTCGGGCGGCTGGGGTGAATGAAGACGCGATGCTCTATGCGTTTCTGCTGTGCGCCGATCCGGGAGGATGCTCGCCGGAAGCGCTGGCGGAGCGGTTCCTGGATCGTAAGCTAAACGCGGCCGCGGAGCAGGAGGCGGAAGCAACGCTGACGATCGCCGCGATGCTGCGGCCCCAGGTGGAGCAGCAGAAACTGCAGAGCGTCTATCGAGAAATCGATCTGCCTCTGACGCCGGTGCTCGCGCGGATGGAATCGACGGGCATTCGCGTCGATACCGGCGCGCTGGGCGAGCTTTCGACACGGCTGACGGAGCGCATCGAAAGGATCGCGCAGAAAGTTTACGACGAGGCCAAGCATCCGTTCAACATCAATTCGCCGCAGCAACTGGGCAAGGTGCTGTTTGAAGAAATGATGCTGCCGACGCCTGTCAAGTACGGCAAAGGCAAAGTGATTTCGACAGCCGCCGATGTACTGGAGAGCCTCGCGCCGGCGTATCCCGTGGCGCAACTGGTGCTCGATTACCGGCAGTTGACGAAGTTGAAGGGCACCTATATCGACGCGCTGCCGCAATTGATTCGCCCGGAGACGCAGCGCGTGCATACGACCTTCAATCAAGCGGGGGCGGCCACAGGAAGGCTGTCGTCATCGAATCCGAATCTGCAAAATATTCCGATCCGCACGGAAGAAGGGCGGGAGATTCGCGCGGCGTTCGTGCCGGCGCCGGGCTGGGACCTGGTGGTGGCGGACTATTCGCAGATCGAGCTGAGACTGCTGGCGCACATGTCGGGGGATCCGGTGCTGGTGGATTCGTTTACGCGGAACGAAGACATCCACACCCGCACGGCGGCGGAAGTGTTCAAGGTGAACCCGCTAATGGTGACGCCGGATATGCGGCGCTCGGCAAAAGCGGTGAATTTCGGAATCGTGTATGGGCAGACGCCGTTTGGCCTCGCGCAGCAGCTCTGCATCGATCGCAAGGAAGCCGAGCTTTACATACGGCGCTATTTCGAGCGCTATGCGGGCGTGAGGGAGTTCATCGATGAAACGATCGCGGAGGTTCGCAAGACGGGCGTCGCGAAGACGCTGCTGGGGCGGCGGCGGCCCATTCCGGATATGCAGAGCCGGAATCCGGCGGCACGGTCGTTTGCCGAACGAACGGCGGTGAATACGCCGCTGCAAGGCACGGCGGCAGACCTGATCAAGCTGGCGATGATACGGATAGCGCGGCTGCTGGACCAGCGCAAAATGCAATCGAGGATGCTGCTGCAGGTGCATGACGAGCTGGTATTTGAAGCGCCGCCCGGCGAAAGGGACGAATTGAAAAGCCTGGTGAAGAGCGAGATGGAAGGCGTGCATACATTGAACGTTCCATTGGTGGTGGATGTGGGAAGCGGGCCGAATTGGAGGGATGCGAAGTGAGAGTGGGAATCGCGGCGTTGGCCGCGGCGGGGCTGCTGGCTTCCTGCGGCGGCAACAAGAGCGCGCAGATGGAGCAGGGGCCCGCGCAATATAGAGTACGGATGCAGACGACGAAGGGCGATGTGGTGATTCTGGCGCATCGCGATTGGTCGCCCGTGGGCTCGGATCATTTCTACGAATTGACCAAGACGCATTTCTATGATGGCAACCGGTTCTTCCGATGCCTGCCGGGGTTTGTGGTGCAGTGGGGCATCAACGGCGATCCCGACAAGAACAAGACCTGGCGCGAGATTGCGATTCGCGACGATCCTCCCAAGGTGAGCAACAAGACCGGAACGGTTGTGTTTGCGATGGCAGGGCCGAATTCGCGGACGACGCAGGTGTTCGTCAACCTGGGCGACAACAGCGCCGCGCTGGATCCGCAGGGTTTCACGCCCTTTGGCGAGGTCACGCAAGGAATGGAAAACATCGCCGGCGTGTTCATGGGATATGGCGAGGGACCGCCGAGCGGAGGCGGCCCGGATCAGGCGGCCATCGCGCAGATTGGCGATCCGTACCTGGACGAGCACTTTCCAAAGCTGGACCGCATCAAGACGGCGCGGATCATTGAATGAGCCGAAACGCGCAGATGGAATCTTTCGAGGTCGCAATCATCGGCGCCGGGCCTACGGGACTGGCGTGCGGTATCGAGATAAAGAAGCGCGGCCTCAATCCCGTTCTATTCGACAAAGGCTGCATCGTCAACTCGATCTATCATTACCCGATCAACCTGGTTTTCTTTACGACGCCGGAGCTGCTGGAGATCGGCGATATTCCGATGACGTCTCTCAATGAGAAGCCTGGGCGGACGGAGGCGCTGAAATATTACCGGCGCGTGGCCGATCATTACAAGCTGAACGTGCACCAGTATGAGCGCGTGCTGGGGTTTGAGGGCGCAGATGGCGAGTTTACGCTACGCACCCAGTTGAGCACCGGCGAGGAGGCTGCCTACCGGGCGAAGAAGATCATTCTGGCGAGCGGCTATTATGATATTCCCAACCGGCTGAACGTGCCGGGCGAGAACCTCAGCAAGGTGATCCACTACTATCGCGAGGCGCATCCGTATTACGACCAGGACGTGCTGATTGTGGGCGCCAAGAATTCGGCTGCGATCGCGGCGCTGGAGCTGCATTGGACGGGCGCGCGGGTGACGCTGGTGCACCGCGGCGCCGGAATTTCGGCCAACGTGAAGTATTGGATTAAGCCAAACATCGAGAACCGCATCAAGAGCGGCGAAGTGAAGGCATACTTCCGCAGTCGCGTGAAAGAGATCAGGACGCACGAGGTGGCGCTAGAAACGCCGGAGGGCGAAGTAGCGGTGAAGAACGACTACGTTTTCGCCATGACCGGCTACCGGCCCGATTTCGAATTCATGGAAGAGCATGGGATTCATCTGGACGAAGCGACGTCGAAGCCGATCACCAATCCCGAGACGCTGGAGAGCGAACGTCGCGGCGTCTACCTGGCGGGCGTGATCGTGGCGGGAACGCACACCAACGAAATCTTTATCGAGAACGGGCGTTTCCACGGGAAAGTCATCGCCGAGGCGATCTCGACGAGCCTGGGCTAGAGGCGCTCCCAACCGATGTGTTCGAGTTTGGGCTCGAACAGGTCCGGGTGCAGCATCTCGGCGAAGATCTGGAGGGATTCCACCAGGCGCGGGCCGGGGCGGTTCATGAATTGGTTGCCATCGCAGAGGAAGGCATTTCGATTGCGGACCGAGGTCAGCCGGTTCCAGCCGCCGCGTCGGGTGAGCCAATGCATCTCCGAGCGGGTCCGCGCAAGATCGAAGCCGCAAGGCAGGGCAATCAGGACGTCGGGATCCGACGAGAGCAGTTCGTCCCACGTCATCCATGGGAGTGCATGCCGGGCGCGCCGAACAGATTTTCGCCGCCAGCCATCTCGATCAACTCCGGGACCCAATTGCCGCCAGCCATGAGCGGCTCCAACCATTCGATGGCGGCGACGCGAGGCCTCGGGGCGCGGATGGGGGCGCGCCGGCGAATGCTGTCCATGCGTTGCTCAAGAGAAGCCAGCAATTGTTCGCCACGTTCGGGTTGTCCCACAGCGGCGGCGATGCGCCGGATGTCTTGCCAGACATCGCTTAGCGAATACGGTTCGAGGGTGACGACTTGCGCGTCGATTCCGATCTCGACTCGCACGGCGCGTTCGACGTCCTCGAGGCTTACGGCACAAACCTTGCACTGCGTCTGGGTGATGATGTGCGTCGGCCTTAGCTGGCGAATCAACGCGGAATCGACCTCGTAGATGCTGAGCGCGGAGGCGAGGCGCGCTTTGACTAGCGCGTCGATTTCGGCGCTGGAACCCGAAACTGGAATTGCGGGCCGGGTGCAGACAGGCAGGTTTAGGACCGTGGGCGGATAGTCGCACTCGTGAGAGCGGCCGATCTGGAAGCTTCCCAGACCTAAGGCGTGAATGATTTCGGTTGCGCTGGATAGCAGCGGCAGGATGCGAAGGGAATCAGATTTACTGCTACTTAGGATATTGCTCAGGGAATCTGGTTGGGTGGGCTGTGCTGTTGGGTAGTTAGAAGAAGTGTACAGGCTGGGGTGTCGTGCAGTGGGGTTCGGGTGCGGAGCAACCACTAATTCCCTGAGCTGATCTCATTTACGTCTTCTTTAGAGCATCTCGGGCGCCAAATCGAAATTCGCCAATTTGTAGGCATTTATGCGAATGACCCCACGGGACAGGCCCGCATTTTTTACCGATATGGAAGGATTAACCGGAATTCTTTTTAGACGTCAGTGGGCGGGCGGTTGCGGAGCGTTCTCGGGCAGCGGCGCGGGCAGCGTAGATACGCGGGAGACGCGGCCTCGAACGGCCTCCTGAATGGAGACGTGGTTCTGGTCAAGGGTTGTGCCGAGCGTTTGGTCGAGCGATACACGAGCGTTGCTATAGGCGACCAGCGCGGCGATTTCCGCCGACTGAGCCGTGGCGAGATCGCGCTGCTGCTGGACGACTAGGAAGGTCGTAGAAGCGCCTAGCGAGAATTTTTTCTGTTCGGCGTCGAGAAGCTGCTGCTCAAGTACGCGGCTTTTTACAGAAGCCAGGTAGCGGACACGCGCCTGCTGCACTCCTACGATTCCATTAGAGACATCGACGGCGAGCTGATTCAAGGCCTGCTGATATTGGAGTTGAGATTGCCGCAGGGTGAGTTGATCGATGCCGTAGTCGGCCTGCGCCTGGCGGTTGCGGGCGGCCGCATAGACGAATCCACCCGCGCGCTCGCTCGGGAAATCGCGCCGGAAGGTCTGGCTGAGGCCATTGCCGATGCCGCCAACGAAATTTCCGAGCGGCGTGATACAGACCGAGGTTGTGGGTATGCCGGACGGGCAATTTGCAAATCCCGGCGGCAGAGTGGCGCCTGCTCCCGGAGAGCCGGATCCCGACGAGCCGGAAACCGGATTGGTCGTAGTGGTTCCGCTTTGCGAACCGCTTGTGGTGGATGAAACGGGAATAGCGTTCGGAATGACGCCGAGCTTATAGGGTCCGGCAAGGCCTTGGGAACTCGCGCCAAGCAGCACAGCCAGCTGCGGGAGAAGGCCGTTCTCGGTGCCGAGGTTGGAGATTTCGGAGTTGCTCAAGTTGATCTTTTGCACGGCAAGGTCGGTTCGGCTGCGAAGGGCCATCGCGAGCATGTCTTTCAAGGGAGGCAGGTTGTCTTGCTCGGGGACCTCGATGTGGTCGAGCGGGATGATTTCCGCCTCGGCGATCACGGGGTCGGCAAGGCCATTACGGCTCAGAACGTTCTTGAGCGATACCTGCTGCTGCTCCAGATTGGTTTGAGAAACGACGAGATCCTGCTGGCTGGAGGCAACCTGGGCTTCGGCGGTGGTGACGTCGAGGGGCGCCATGGCGCCGAGCTGAACCTCTTTCTTGTTGTTCTCGAAAAACTGCTGCGCGACGTCGAGCGCGGCTTGCTTCGCTTTGACGTCCTGGTAGTCGGCGACCAGACCGTAGTAGAGGGTCAGAACGTTAGCCACTGCCCCGATGACTGCCCCCTTGAAGGTAAGGTCGTCCGCCTTGAGGGTGGCTTTCGCAGTAGTAATGAAGCGGCTATTGACCGCGGTCCCGAAACCTTGCAGCAGGTTGTGTTGAAAGCTGATCGAAATCGAAGGCGCGTAGGTCGGGTTGGGCGTGTCGCTCGGCGCGTTCTCATTCAAATAGGATTCGCGATAGGTGATGCTGGCCTGGCCGCCGGTGAGCAGACCCTGGCTCAAGGTCGCGGTGTAGTTGCGGCTCAGGTCGAGGACGCTATAAATTCCGCTCTGGACCTCATCGGGTTCGAGCGTGGTCCTGTGCGCGAAGGCGGCCGAGTATTGGAAGGCGGGATCGAGAGTGGGCGTAACAGGTCCGATCTGCGAGATGGTGGCGCCGACGGAGCTGCCGGAATTCTGGCTACTCGCAGACGTGCTGACGCCGGCGGCGGCCTGGCTCCCGGCCACGCCCTGGCCGCTTGCCACCGAACCGGCGAGCGACTGGCCGCTCGTGACGCCCGGCAAAGCTCCGCCGCCCTCATACCGCTCCAGATTCCATTGGTCCGTTAGAGGGTTGTAGCGGTCGATTTCGATGTCGATGTTGTTTTCAAGGGCGAGCGCGATAGCGTCCTGAACGGTCAGGTACAGTTTCCCGGCCTGCACCAACGAACGCAGACGACCGGAATTGGCAAGCGGCGCCGGCGGAATGAACGCAGCCTTGTAGGGACGCACCGCGATAGAACCGATGGGCTTCACCGGGGCGACGGAGTCTTGCGCCCATACTGGAGCGGCGCAGGCGATCGAAAGCACGACGGCCAAACACTGGCGCAGAGCCGATTGTGAACTGGGGAGTCTCATTGCTGCGGGGTGGGCTCCACGGGTTGAGTTGGATTCGAGACGGGCGCTTCGGGGTTGGGAAGGCTGGCCGGCAAGACCGATTTGCGCTCGACGCGCCCGGACAAAGCTTCCTGCAGCGAGATGTGATTGACGTCGAGCGTCGTGCCCATGGCCTGATCGAAAGCGATGCGGGCGTGGGTATAAGTGGCGAGAGACGCCGTCTCGGTGCTTTCCGCGGTGGCCAGCGTCTGCTCATCCTGAACGACGTTAAAGACGGTGGCGGCGCCCAGGTTGTACTTTTTCTTGTCGGCATCGAGCGTTTGCTGCTGGAGTATGCGGGCCTTTACCGAAGAGTCGTAACGCACGCGGGCCTGGCGCAAAGCGATGACGGCATTTTGAACGTCGACGCGAACCTGGTTGATGGACTTCTGAAGCTGCAGCTCTTGTTGCCGTAAGGCGAGGGCGCTGGTGACGTAATCGGATTGAGCGATGCGATTACGCAGCGGGATATTCAACTGCAAGCCGGCCGAGTAATTGGGAAAGTCTCGGCGAAAGACCTGGCCCAATGCGTTGCCGTAGCCGCCTACTAGATAGGGATCGGGAGAGATATAGCTGGATGGCGGGCTGTTTGGATTGACGAGATAGTTCGTGCTGCCGGTCAGGCCATTGTTAGTAAGTTCGGCGAAAACCTGAAGAGTCGGCCTAAGCTCGTTCTTGATGCCGCGCAAATTGATCTTATTGCTATCGACGTTCAACCGCGCTTGCGCAATTTCGACGCGCTGCTTGAGAGCGTCTTGCACGAGGTCGTCCAAGGGGCGCGACTCATCCTGCTGGGGTATTTGAATGGTGTCGAGAGGAATTACATGCACTTCGGCCAGGGTGGGGCTCGCGACGCCATTCTTGCTGAGAGCGTTTTTTAGAACTGTCTCCTGTTGCAGTAAGTTGGTCTGCGAAATCAGCAAATCCTGTTGGCTTGAGTAGACCTGCGATTCGGCGCGCGTGACTTCAATAGGAGCAAGGGTCCCGATCTGCACCTGCTTCTTGTTGTCTTCAAATAAAGCTTGGGCGGTCGCCAGCTCGTCTTTCCGCGCCTTCAGGTCCTGATAGAAACTAACTAAGTCCCAGTAGAGATTCAGGATGGCCGATACGGTGGTGATGACCTGCTGTTTGAATTGCAGGTCGGAAACCTTCTCGTTATTCTTCGAGACCCGAATATTTCGATCAAGAACCGGCTTTCCAAATCCCTGCAGAAGATTTTGGGTCACATAGAGATCGAGACTGGCGGCGGAATAAGGATCGAGAGTAAAAGATTCGCTATTGTATTTATTCCACTGGTCGGTGTAAGTGAGCTGCGCGTATGTGCCGGTGTCGAAGTATTGAAAGTATTGGGCCTGATAGGTGCGGCTTTCCTGGACGAGCGCGGCGGTTCCGGTAAGAATCAGGTTGCTCTGCGGGCTCGTGTAGTGACCGAAATTTCCGTAGAAGACTAGCTGCGGGTCGAAGTTGTTAATGGTCGGACCTAACTGAGTCACGATGCCGCCGCTGGAACTGACGCCGGCGCCCGAAGCACTGGCGCCGCCGCTGGCCGTCAGGCTGACGCCGGTAAGGCTGACGCTTTGCGGCCCGGCCGCGACCGGAACGCCGACGTTACGCAATCCGCCGCCGCCTTGCGCGCGCAAAGTCACCTGCCTTTGCAGCAAAGGCGTGTAGCGTTGAATCTCGATATCGAGGTTGTTTTCGAGCGCGAGCGCGATTACGTCCTGGGCCGAGAGATAGAGATTGCCGCCTCGCACGAGCGCTTCCAGGCGGTCCGAATTAGCGAGATTGATGGGCGGGACCTCGCGCTGTTGATAAGGGCGAGTGAACCAACCAAGGCCGCCGTGCGGCGCTTCAATGCGAACGGCGTTCTGGGCGGAGGCGGAGCCGAGAACCAGGAGCGCGGCGCACAGCAAAGACAGGGGTGCTTTGAATCGTCTCATTAATGTCGTCTAAAACCTTCATTGTGGATCGTTCAACGGCCGGCGGCAGCGTTGGGCAGTGCGGCGGCAGGCGCGGGCAGCGATGGATTGACCGTGTCCTTCATGCGCAAAGTCATAGTTGTCCCGTTGCAAGTGAAACGACATGCACATCAGCCAAGTTCCGTGATTTCTCATCGTAGCGCAGCGTTGCTGTTTAGCATTTGGATATCGGGATGGCCTGGGGGGCGCTGAAGTGAGAGGTGAGGCACGGGGCATTCCAATCGTGAGGAGGAACGCAAATGCCGCTTTATCAATGATCTCGGCGGAGGGCGGCGGAAATGCAAGGCAGAGCGCTGTTCGTTTCTGGGACGAGACGGGCGAGACTGCAACAGACGCGGCGGATAGCGCCGTGGAAGAGAGGGCCAGGATTGATATTCTCGCGGGTGCGTTGAGATGAGGAAATTGCGCTTTGAAGTCGCCTACGACGGCACCGAGTTCAACGGCTGGCAGGTACAGCCTGGGCTGCCGACGATCCAGGGCGTTTTGGAAGAGGCGATCGGCCGGATCGAAGGCAAGACGGTTACGGTGATCGGGTCGGGAAGAACGGACGCCGGAGTGCATGCGTTCGCGCAAGTGGCGGCGGTTGCTTTGGAGAATCCGATTCCGGCCGACAATTTTCGCCGGGCAGTGAACCGGCTGCTGCCCTACACGATTCGCGTCAGCCACGTGAGCGAGGCGAGGGCCGATTTTCATCCGCGATTCGATGCACGGCGCAAGACTTATGAATATCGAATCTTTCGCGAGGAGATCTGTCCGCCGTTCGAACGGCGATTTGTGTATCACCATCCGTATCCATTGAACGAGGCGGCAATGACGGCCGCCGCGACATTGCTCGAAGGCGAGCACGATTTCACGGCGTTTGCGGCGGCTGACGAAAAAGATGCGCTGGAGGCGTCGAAGGTGCGAACCATGTTTCGTTCCGTGCTGGAGCGCAAGGAACGAACCTTGATCTATAGCGTGACGGGGTCTGGATTCTTGAAGCACATGGTGCGCAACATCATGGGGGTGTTGCTCGAAGTGGGGAAGTGCAATTTGAGCGAGCGGGATGTGTTAGCGCGGCTGGAGCGTGGCAGTGCGATCAAAGCGGGGCCGACGGCGCCCGCGAACGGGCTTTTTCTGGTGTCGGTGGATTACGACTGACGGCGCGTCTATCAATCATGGACTGGCTCATTTATCTTGCCGCCGCGGCTTCCGGCATAGCAAATCCGGCACAGGCTGGCGCTAACGCGCAACTTCGGAAGAGCACGGATCACGCGATTTTTTCCGCCGTGGTGGTCTACTTGTCGGGGCTGATCTGCGTGCTTGCCCTGCAGCTTCTCTCGCGCCAGACATGGCCGAATGGGGCGAAGCTCGCGGATGTGCCTTGGTGGGCATGGATGGGCGGGATTTTGAGCATTGCGTCGACCATGGCGGGCATCACGCTCGCGCAGAAGCTCGGCTCCGGCGTATTCACGGGCATCACGGTGACGGCCTCGATTGCCATGTCGATTGCGTTCGACAACTTCGGATGGATGGGATTTGAGCGGCATACGGCGTCGTGGCCGCGGCTGGCCGGTGGGGCGTTGATGATTGCCGGGCTGTGGCTGGTGGCCCGGTTTTGAAGGCGGGCGCGTTACAGCGCGCCGAGATCAAGTAACATCGCGCAAGTTATCGGAGTCTAACACCTGAGGAAAATACAGATGAAAAAGCGGTTGAGACTTTTTCCGGCGTTTGGGTTGATGATAGCGGTTTCTGCTTTTATGGGCGGCGTTGCCAATGCCGGCCCTCAACATGAGGAGCATGGCGGCGCTCCACATGGCGAAGTGGGCGGGGGACACATTCCGGCGCACGGGCCCGAACCGGCAGCGCGTTCGGAAGGGCATGCGGCTCCGCGGCAGGAGGGACGTGCCGAGGCTCCGGCGCGTAACTTCCGGGATGCGCAAGGCCATCCGGAAGCGCCACATGTGCACGCGCGGAACGACGAGTGGGTGGGCCACGCGGACAGGAACGATCCGCGATTCCACATGGATCATCCCTGGGCGCACGGCCGTTTCACCGGCGGGTTCGGGCCTGGGCACGTTTGGCGCCTGGCCGGCGGCGGGCCATCGCGATTCTGGTTTAACGGGTTTTACTTCAGCGTGTTTCCGGGCGAGGTCGATTACTGCAACGGTTGGCTTTGGGATTCGGATGAGATCGTGATCTACGACGACCCGGATCATCCCGGCTGGTATCTGGCGTACAACACCCGGCTCGGAACGTACGTGCACGTCCAGTATCTGGGCTAATCCAGTCGCTAGGCAAGACGCGGCGGCGGACGCGGCGGATTTGGTAGAACATCCTAGTGGGCCGCCGTGCGTTCAAGAAAATATTAATCGCAAACCGCGGAGAGATCGCGGTGCGCGTAATTCGCGCCTGTCGGGAGATGCGTATCGAGACCGCGGCGATCTTCTCAGACGCAGACCGGCATGCGCTTCACGTGCAGATGGCGGACGAAGCTGTCTGCGTAGGCCCCGCTCCTTCGCGCGAGAGCTATCTATCGATTGAGCGGGTGCTGCGGGCGGCTCGCGACACCGGCTCGGAGGCCATTCATCCGGGCTACGGCTTTCTAAGCGAGAACGCCGAATTCGCGAGCGCCTGCGAAGAAGCGGGCATCAAGTTCATAGGTCCGGCGCCTGAAGCGATCGGGCAGATGGGCTCGAAGACGGCGGCGCGCCGTGTGGCGATTGCAGCGGGCGCCCCGGTTGTGCCGGGAACCGAGCAGGGCATTCGCGATTTCGCTGAAGCGCGCCGGACGGCCGCGGGTATCGGGTATCCGGTTCTGCTAAAAGCGGCGGCGGGTGGCGGCGGCAAGGGAATGCGGCGGGTGGATAGCGAAGCGGAGCTGGAATCCGCGATGCGGTCGGCGGCGAGCGAAGCTGAGCGGGCGTTCGGGTCGGCTGAAGTTTACCTGGAGAAGCTAATCGAGCGGCCACGGCACATAGAAGTTCAAGTGCTGGGCGACGAGCACGGACGTTTGATTCACCTGGGCGAACGGGAGTGCTCGATTCAACGGAGACACCAGAAGGTGGTAGAAGAGTGCCCGTCGCCGCTGGTGTTGGAAAAGCCGGAGCTGCGCGAGAGGATCGGCGAAGCGGCGCTGAAGATCGCGCGGGCGGTTAGTTATTCGAGCGCGGGGACGCTGGAGTTCTTAGCGGACCAGCAAGGGAATTTCTATTTCCTGGAGATGAACACGCGCTTGCAGGTAGAGCATCCGGTGACCGAGTGGACGACCGGGATCGACCTGGTGCGCTGGCAGATCCGCGTGGCGGCGGGCGAGCAGCTGAGCGTGCGGCAAGAAGATGTGAGGTGGACGGGCTCGGCGATCGAGAGCCGGATCTACGCGGAGGATCCGGAGAACAATTTCTTCCCGAGCCCTGGAAGAATAGCGCAGTATGCCGAGCCGGCTGGGCCTGGAGTGCGGGTGGACGGCGGCGTGTATGCGGGTTGGACGGTGCCGATCGAATATGACCCGATGCTGGCGAAGCTGGCGGTCTGGGGCGACACGCGCGAGACCGCGATCGAGCGCATGCGGCGAGCGCTCGGCGAGTACCGCGTGCTGGGCATCACGACAAACCTGACATATTTAGAAGAACTGATGGGGGACGGCGAGTTTGTGGCGGGCCGCTTGGACACGGGTTTTCTGGAGGAATTCGCCAAGCGCCGCCGCGCCGCGCAGAAGAATGAAGGAGAAGTGATCGCGGCGGTTCTGGCGGCGGCTTATGCGACAACGCAGCAGCCAACGTTTGCGGCGGTGAGCGGGCCGGCGCCGAGCGCATGGCGCGTGGCATCCAAACAAGGACTGATGCATTGAAGCTGAGCGTGGAAGTAGATGGCGCGAGCTATGTGCTGGAGCTCGAACGCGACGGAAGCCAAGCGCGCTACAAGCTGTCGGGAGAAAGGGACGCATCCGGCGAAGCTACAGTGGCCGAGATTATGCCGGGGGTCTTTTCGATCTTGTTGGGCCATCGCAGCGTGGAAGTTCGGGTAGAGCGCGCCGGCGATGCGCTTGAGGCATGGACGGGCGGCGAGCGTCACGTGGTTTCCGTGGCGGATGCGCGCGACCGTTCGATTCGCGCAAACACAGCAGGCGCGACGGGTCCAGTGGAGTTGCGCGCGCAGATGCCTGGGAAAGTGGTGAGCGTGTTGGTGGAGGTGGGCGCTAGAGTGCAGGCCGGGCATGGGTTGATAGTGGTGGAAGCGATGAAGATGCAGAACGAGATGAAATCGCCCAAAGACGGAGTGGTCTCGAAGATCCATGCGCGCGAGGGCGCGACGGTAGCGGCGGGAGAAGCGCTGCTGGTAGTGGAGTAGAAGCCGCGCGATGCCGAAAGCGGATTGCAAATGGTGCGGAGGAACGGGATGGGTGGTATCGGAGCGCGATGGGATCTCGGGCGCGGATCGCTGCCGATGCGTCGCCGATGCGCGCCTGGACGAGCTGGAACAAAGCTCCCAGGTTCCGAGGAATTATCGAAACGCATCGTTCGATAGCTTCGATGCGCTCGATCCGGTTTACGGCGCGGCGCTGCAAGGAGCGATGCTGCAGATCAAAGGCTATGCAAATAACTACCCGGTGACGGAAAAGCCGGGTTTGCTGATCGTCGGACCTCCGGGAACGGGCAAGACGCACCTGGCGGTGGCGGCGCTGCGGCAGTTGCTTGCGCGGGGGCACGAAGCCGTCTTCTTCGATTATTTAAATCTGCTGGACCGCATCCGTTCGAGCTATAACGAGGCGCTGGGAGCGAGCAATCGCGAAGCGTACCGCACCGCGCTCGAGACCGAGATTCTTCTGCTGGACGATTTGGGCGCGCATCGGGTGACCGATTGGGTGCAGGATACGGTGACGTCCATTGTGACGCATCGCTGCAATCACAAACAGGCGCTGATTGCGACGTCGAATCTATCGGACCCGAAGATCGGCGGCTCGCCCGATTACCGGATCATGCTGGAAGACCGTATCGGCGAGCGCGCGCGATCGCGGCTGTTTGAAATGTGCCTGGTGGTGCGAATGCCCGGGGCGCCCGATTACCGGGAGAAGCGCTCGGTGATCCGATGACTCAGGCGCTGGCAGAGGCGCCGAAGCTCGCGACGGCGGCGTGCTCGTCTTCAAACGTCGGAAAGATGGTATGCAGCTTGGTGATCTGCATGAGGTCGCGCATTTTTCCCTGGAGGTTGAGCAGTTTGACGGCGCCCCCTTGATTGGTGGCGGTGGTGTAGGCGCCAACCAGTTCGCCGAGCCCCGCGCTATCGACATAGCTGACGTCCTTCATATTCAGGATGATGTTCTTCTTGCCCTGCGAGAGCAGCGACCTTAATTCGTCGCGCAGAATTCCCGTGCTGTCGCCCAACGTGACCTTACCGTTGAGATCCACGACCGTGACATTTCCGACTTGCCGAGTCTTTGCAGTGAGTGCCATAGAGCTGTCCTTATCTTGAATACCGCGCTAAGAGAAGAGTTTCATTCTAATGCATGGGCTGTCAAGACCGTTTGGTAACGGTGACGCGCCACGCGCCCGGCTAGGCCGGCCGAAGGGCCACGCGAGCAGGGGCGCCGTCGCAGCCCTGTATGCGCAGCGGCAAGCAGACCATGTCGTATTCACCCGGAGCGATTGAGGCCAAATTCAGGCCTTCGATGATCCAGATGCCGGCGCCGAGCAGGATTCTGTGCGTCTCCGGCCCGTCGCCCTCGTAGAGACCGACCGAAAGGTAATCCACTCCGACGAGCAGGATGCCGGCATCGTTTAGAAACGTGGCGGCGGACGAGTCGAGAGCGGTGAAATCCGTGTAAAAGCCGCGATCGTCCCAGCGGCGATCCGAGTTGCGGGTCTTGAATAGAACGCGTTCGCCCGGCCGGATACGCTGGCCTTCTAGATGCGCGGCCGTTATGACATACGCCTCGGGCGGGATGGCGATGACGCGAGCCGGGCCGAGGCCTGTCTCCAGCGGAAATTCGTCGATGCCCTTGCCGTCCTTTAGGAAGTGACTGGGCGCGTCCATGTGCGTGCCGGTGTGGGCCGTCATCCGGCAGAGCGTCACATTGGCTTCGGAATTGGAGCCTATCTCGGCGACTCGCGTGAAAGTGGGGTTCAAGTCTCCCGGCCAATGAGCCATGCCGGTTGTCAGAGGTACGGAGACGTCGATCCAGGCGCTATCGGCCATCCAGTTCAGTAGAGTGCAAATCGCAGCCAGCCGCTACACTGGCAGGAGGGAGTTTGCTATCGATTTGGGAGCGAATCGGACGATAAAAGCTCACTCAGGCAGAAGATCCGATCGAGCTCGCAGCCGAAGCGCTCCTTGAGCATCTGTTGCGCGCCGGACTCGCGATCGACCAGGCACAGTGCTCCCAGGATTTGCATGCCTGCTTCCTGCGCGCGAACGATGGCGTCGGCGGTCGATCCGCCGGTGGTGCAAACGTCATCCACAATGACGACGGGCACGCCTTCGGTTTGTTCCAAGCCTTCGATGAATTTTTGAGTGCCGTGCTTCTTGGCTTCCTTTCTGACGAGGAAGGCGTCGATCTCGGGACCGAATTCGAGATTTTCCCGCGCAGCCGGCGGGCTCGGCTCGATGCTTTCGCGGGCGACGGCGGTAACGATGGGATCCGCGCCGAGGCTGAGGCCGCCGATGGCGCGCGGACGCCAGCCGCGCTGCCGCATCTTTTCGAGAAAGAGGCGACCGATAAGCGGCATTGCGGAAGCGGCCAGCGTGGTGAGCTTGCCGTCAACATAGACGCTGCTCGCGCGGCCGGAGACCAGCTTGAATTCCCCGCGGCGCACGGAGCGGCGTAGCAGGATTTCTTTCAATCGTTCGCGATCGCTGGCCGTCGGCAAGAGTTCAGCTTAGCATCGGTAAGGCGCTAAGGCGCGACGCAGCTCGGCGGGAACTTCTTCCACTTCCAACGCGCCCGCGACACGGCGCATGCAGGCGATCTCCTGATTTCCTTCCGCGATCAACTCGCCGGGCCCGCGATTGACGCGCCAGTATTCAAAACGCAGCGCGATCCGATTCTGAGCCAGATCTTGCAAGTAGAGGCGCACGGAGATCTCGTCGAGAGCTGTCAGCTCCGAGAAGTAATTGCACGCGCAGCTCACCGTCACAAGGCTCAAGTCTTCGAGCAGGCGCCGCATGACTCCGGGCGCGTGATCTTTCAGAAACATTTCGCGGCAGCGGCCCTGCCACCGGATGTGATTGACGAAATAAACGTTGCCTACCAGATTGGTTTCTTCCAATCCGACGATGTGACGGTATTCGTAATAAGGTTGCACTCAGTTGGCCAGGGCTGCGCCTTCCGTCTCCGGCTGAAGCGCGCGCGACCCTACGGTCCGCAAAACAAGACCGCGCCACTGTTCCAGAATATTCCCTTGGGCGTCCAACAAATCCAGATCGTAGACGAAGGCGCCGTTGCCCGAAGAGCGCTCCACGGCTTCGACGACGATCTCCGGCGCGTCCAGATGGCGGAATATGCGAATTTCGTCCACGGCTGTGGGAATGACCGTACGCCGCGGGATGCAGGCTTGAATCGCGTGAATGGCCGCGTCGTGAAAGCCCGGGTCGCCCAATACAAGTGTTAAGGGAGAGTAGGGGCCGAACCAGCGCGGAGCGTCCTTGCCGGCGTGTTTCAGGTGGGCGCGGCAAGCGGTCGAGGTCAGGATGGAATAACGTTCCACCCGCTGAAAGCGGCCCGATTGAAAGAGAACGGAGCCGTAGAGAGCGGCGGCGTCGATTGAAGATTCCGGCTCGTGTTGCGGGGCGCGAACCCTGTCGAGCTGCGAAGCTGCTTCAAACCGGATGACGCCCCGGAAGTGGTCAATCTCAAAGCCAGTCTGCTCGGCTCGGATCGCAACCTTGATTGCCCCGCATGAGCCGGCGTTCGCATAGACGCGGATGGCCGCGGATTCCCGAGGAGAGATGGGAATGGGGCGCTCGAACGCCAGGTTGCGCCAAACCATGGCGCCGGTGAAGTTGCCCAGCGCAGCGGCGGCCTGCGCCATGGCCTCCATCCCGAGGACCGCGGGAAAGAGCGGAGTCCGCTCGAAGACGTGATCGTTTAAATAAGGATCGGTTGCGGCAGACAGCTTGGCGCCTGCGATAAGCTCCACGCCGGGAATGAACATTTGCGTGTGTTCGAGGAAGCGCCCAAGTGGCGGATCGGTTTGTTCGAACGGCAGATCGGGAAGAGTCTTGAACCGGCTGGCGATTATGAGCGAGGACGGCAGGTTCGGTCGAGCAAGATTCGATTGAGCAAGGATCGGTTGAGCAAGGATCGATTGCAGAATGGCTGTCCCTTGCTCGGGCGAGATGGGCGTGATGCCTTGCTGCGCGATGGAATCCACTCGGCCCAAGCGCTCTCCCATTCCGATTTCTGACCACAGCGACCATTCGAGCGTGTGACACCGGCAGGCGGGATGGGCGGCGGCGAACTCATCCGTGATTTGGCGCAGGCGATCGTTGGCGAGCGCGTAATCGGCGTTACCCGGCATGCCCATGCGGGCGATGATGGAGCCGAAAGAAAGCAGCAGACGCAGGCGCTCTTGGGAGACTGCGGCGAGAATGTTGCGGAGTCCCTCGACTTTGGGCGCGAGAGTCGAGGCTACGGCGTCCTGATCGAGAGATTCGATCAAGGCGGGAACATTGCGCCCTGCCGCATGAAGGATCGCGGTGACTTTGCCGAGAGCGCGTTCCCCCTCGCGGATAGCGGCGACAACGGCGGCGCGGTCTGTAATATCGGCTTGCAGGTATCGGAATCGGATGCCGGCGGCGGCAATGCGTTCGAGGTTGCGGGCCAGCTCTCCATCGTTTTCGGGAACGGAACGGCCGAGAATGAGCAGACGCGCAGAGCCGGCGCGAGCCACAGCCAGCGCGCATTCCGCGCCAATGCCCTTACCGCCGCCCGATGCGAGAACCACGTCGTGCTCGTTCAAGAACGGGAGTCGAGATTCGGCGACGGGCACGAATCGAAGACGCGGCACGCGGCGCGCGCCGCCGCCATCGAACCAGATTTCCTCGAAGCCCTGGGAGGTAGCCGCTTCGTGATAGGCGTGCTCGCACGCGGCTGGGGAAACGGGAATCCGGATGAGGCAGACGCCGGTATCCGGATATTCCCGGCGGAGTGAGCGCGCGAAGCCGCTTGAAGCATCGCCGTGATGCACCACGACGAAGCGATCCTCCTTCATGCGAAGCTTGCGCGCGGCTTCGAGCAGTAGCGTTGAGTGCTCATCGGCCGCCGCCGGAGGCACGCAGGCCACCACGCCGCGGCCCGGTCCGGAGAAGGCTTGAAGCAGTGCGTCTCTTAGAGGATGTTGCGGTGGAACAATCATGCGCCAATCGGGCGGGCCGTTGGGCAAGGGGCGCGCCGGCAAATTTTCTTCCGTCCACTCCACCCTAAAGCAACGGATCCAGGAATCGAGCCCCGGCGGGAGCGGCTCTTGCTTTTGCGGAAGCCGTTTAGCCTCGGCCAGAGCCTTGGCAAGAGTGGCGACGGTGCTGTTGGCGAAGCCCACAGGGACGCTTGCCGGTGGCGCTCCGAGCGCGCGCGCGGCCTGCGCGACTATCTGGACAACGGAAATGGAATTGAGATGCAGGTCTGAGAGCAGCCGGTCATCCGGGCGAACAGCGGCAGGCGGCAGTTGCGTATGCTGCGCGATCAGATCGCGGACGGTTTCGAACGGAGATGCTTTGGAGAGAATCGGTTCGCCGACCGCGACAGGCTTTTCGGAATGCGGAACTGGAGCTTGCATGCGAGGCGCCGATTCGCAAGGGTTCGCCAGGAAAATCGGCCTCTCCATTTTGAAGGGCTTGGTGAAGCGGTCTTCAAAGAGAGCAGGCAAGCGAACGGGAGCGCCGAGCGCAAACGCCGCGCCCGCCACATTCAGCAGACTCTGGAAGGACTCGCTGCCAGCATCAAGCGAAAGAGCGGGAACGTTTGTGATTTCAGAGGCGAGGCCGGACAGAATGACGCCGGGTCCCGCTTCGATGAAGAGGTCGGCATGCGGCGCGGCGGCTTCGACCGCCGCTTGAAATTGGACCGGGCTGGTGAGTTGGCAAACGAGCAACTCGGCGAGATTCAGGCGCGCCGGGAGAAGCTGGCCCGAGATGGTGGAATAGACCGCACGCCGAAGCCCGGCGAAGGATTGCGTGTCGAGGATCGCTGGGAAGCGGCGGGCTGCTTCCGCCATGGACGGCGAATGAAAGGCGTGGGCAACCGGGAGTGGCGAAACGCGCCAGCCGCGGGCGCGCGCTCTCTGGGTCAGGGCGGCGACGGCTTGCGGATTGCCGCTGACGACGGTTTGGCGCGGGCTGTTGATCGCCGCGATATGCACGCCTTCCGGCAATATCGATTCGAGTTGTGCATGCGGCGCGGCGATGCTCGCCATGGAACCGGAAGCGGAGTGCCGCATCATGATTTCGCCACGGTCGCGCGCAAGCCGAACGGCGCTCCGGGAATCGATCGCGCCTGCCCAGGCGAGCGCCGCAATTTCTCCTAAACTGTGGCCGACGGCGAGACAACCGGTGATGCCGAGAGCCTCCAGCGCCGCGAGCGCCGATAGAGACGACGCGATTACAGCGGGCTGAGCAATGGAGGTGTCTGAATCTGGCCCCTCGCGAAGATCTGCCTCGGCATAGAGTTGTTCGCAGGCTGCGAAGCGCCGGCCCAGCGCTCCGGCGATTCGCCGAACCGGTGCTGCTTGGCCGGGGAAAAGCAGAGCGATGCGCGGAGCGCGAGCGACTGAGGACAGATAGATCGCCTTCGAAGGTTGAACATGATGCGTGACGCCGCTGCGCAGAAGCTCACGCAGCGTGGCGAGCTTCTCAAAAAGCTGGAGCGGCGTGGAGACAACGACGGCGGCTCGGAAAGAGCCGGATGCGGAGGGCAGAAGAGCAGCCGCGGCATCCGATAATTCCGCGAGCGATAGTTCGCGAGCGAGATCGAGCAGGGAAGAGACGCGGCTCTCAAGAGCAAATGCGTCATCGGCCGCGAAGGCGAAAAGCTCCGCGTCCTGCGGAGAACGGGCGAAGGCGCGCAATGTGGGTTTCGGGGGCGCGGGGCGCGGCGCGCCGAACTCTTGGAGGACGATGTGCGTGTTGATGCCGCCAAAACCCATGGCGCTTACCGAGGCATAGCGCGCGCTGCCGGCGATCCAGGGCTCCGGCGCCCGCAGGATACGCAGCGCGCCATGGGGGCCCGCGACTTCTGGGCGCGGGTCATCGCAGCCCGTAGCCGGCGGCAAGATACGGGACTCGAGAGCGAGCGTCGCCTTGATGAGGCCCGCGGCGCCGGCGGCCGCTTTCGTATGGCCGATGTTGGCTTTGATCGAGCCGATTGCCGCGGGGCTCGCGGCGCCTCCGCAGCGCAACGCGCCGATCGTCTGAAGTTCCGTAAGGTCGCCGATCTCCGTGCCGGTGCCGTGCCCTTCGAAGTAACCGACTGAAGAGACATCGATGCCGGCGCGCCGATAGGCTCGTTCCAGGGCGAGAGTCTGGCCGGAGACTTCTGGGCGCGTCATGCTGCCTGCGCCGTCGGAGGAGATGCCCCAACCGCGAATCAGAGCGTAGACGCGGCGGCCCGCTGCGAGCGCATCGGCCTCGCGCATGAGCAGAAGCAGACCGCAACCTTCACCCGGCAGGAAACCTCCGGAACGCCTGTCGTAAACGCGCATGCGGCGTGGCGCAAGAGCGCCGACCCGCGCGAACCCAATCAATTCGAAAGGATCGATGCTGATGTCGACGCCGCCGGCCAGCGCCGCATCGGCATCGCCCGCAACCAGCGCGGAACAGGCCTGAGCCACGGCGAGCAGAGAAGAGGCGCAGGCGCCATCCACCACGTAGCCGCCGCCTTGCAGGTTGAAGAAGTTGCAGATTCTTCCGGCGATGGTGTTGGAAAGGCCGCCGACGAGAGATTCGGGACCGGGTTCGGGAAACGGCTCTTTATACTGCGCCTCCACTTTTTCGAGCAGCGGCAAGATGCGGGATTCCGGCCAGCCGTCGGTCCGCAGCGATGCGGCCAGTACGCGGCGCACATACGGCCAGCGTTGACGCAGCAAGGAAGCGCGGGAGATCTCGCCCGTCAGTGTATTGCCCAGATAGACGGCCGTGCTCGCTTGCGGCAGGCCCTGGGCTTGGGTGTAACCGGCGTCCGCCAACGCATCGGCCGCCACGTCGAGAGCGAGCCATTGGGCCATGTCGGCGGCCCGGTAAGCTTCGCCCGAGATGCGGAATTTGATTCTATCGAATTCGTAATTCGATAGAAAAGCGCCTTCGGTGATGTAGATGCTTTCGGCGGCGTGGGGGTCGGCGGACCAATAATCGTCCAGGTTGAGGCGCTCGGGCGGAATGCGGCGAAAGGCCTGGCGCTGAGCCAGGGCGTTCTTCCAAAGCTCGGCTGGAGAGTGGGCGTCCGGGTAGCGGCAGGCCATGCCGACAATCGCGATTGGTTCGTTCTTCAAGCGCGTGTTTCTCCGGCAAGTTCGATGAGAGCCGGCCAGCGATAATGCTGCCTATTTTCCCACAATGGCGATGCTTTTATATGGATTGCGCTGCAAACGAGCGGCCGTTTTCGAATTCGGCTCGGATTTCCGCTCGCCAGGCTTCGTACGGCTCCGCGCAATTCAGGCATTTGGCGGCGGCGAGAGCGGAATCGGTCACGAGAGCAGCCTGGGCGGAGGGCATGCCACAGAAGATGCGGCATGCGGCCTCGGTATGCGGCGTCGGAATGCCGGCGAAGTGGCGGGCCTTTGCGGCGAACGCCGCGCCCTGCGCCACATGACCGCGATAGGGCGCCGCACGCCCAAGCAGTTCCATCAGCTCGGCTTCGGTGACGCCGCCTGCATAGGTGGCGGCGAGGCCAACGCCGCTCCAGAGATCGGGGCGGCGGCTGGAAGGGAAGCGATTGACGCAGACGCTTACCTTCCCGGCATCGGCGCCATTGAAGAACCACAGCGCTCGCCCGAGGCCTTGATCGAATATGCGAGCCGCATTCCCTGGAAGGGACCCGGGCCTCTGCATTCTGGAGATGGTGGATTGCGGGTGGAAGAAGCCTTCGTGAAAACCGTACCCGTCGATCATCAGCGAGCCCAGATATGGATCGAAGCGATGGGCCAGAAGCTGGATCTTGCGACGCACCCACGGTAGGCGGGCGGCCGCCCAGCCATAACCGATATAAAGCATGTAGCGGTGAGCGCCGGCTGGGCCGTGCAGGAACTGGTCGAACCTAGGCGCGCGCCTGCGCCAGAGATGATCGGTCAGCGCCAGGGCCATGCCGGCGCCTTCGAAGGCGAATCCGCGAAACTCCTCGGGAGTGGCGTTCAGTTGAAAGAGCAGAGCGACAAGATCCCGTGTATCGAGCGCGGCCAGGTAGCCGTCGATAAAGGTGTGGCCGATCCTTTCGAGGTGAGCTTGTTTTGCGGGCGAGGCGGCCGGAAAGCTTCGCCGCGCGAAAGAGGCTTCGTCGGGCGAGATGCCGAGAAAAGCGCGTCTTGCGCTCGCGAGGGAAAACTTCATAGCGACAGCATGCAATCTAATGCACAGCCTCAAAGAGTGCGGCTGCGCCTTGGCCGCCGCCGACGCACATGGTGACGAGGCCGTATCGGGAACCGGGCCGGCGCGCCAACTCGTTCGCGAGAGTGCCCGCGAGACGCGAACCCGTGACACCGAAAGGATGGCCGATCGAGATGGACCCTCCGTTGACGTTAAGCTTCTCCATCGGCAGCCCGAGCCGGTCGCGGCAGTAGATTACCTGGACCGCGAATGCTTCGTTGAGCTCCCAGAGATCTATGTCGTCGACAGAGAGCTTGTGACGCGCGAGCAGTTTGGGCACGGCGAAGACGGGGCCGATGCCCATCTCCTGAGGCTCACAGCCGGCGACGACGAAGCCGCGGAAGATCGCTTTATAGGGAATGCCGAGCGCATCGGCGCGCTCGCGCGCCATCAGCAGCGTGGCGGAGGCGCCGTCGGAAAGCTGCGACGAGTTGCCGGCGGTGACGGTTCCCTGCCCGCTGGTGGGATCGAAGTGCGGCTTCAACGCGAGCAGGCCTTCGAGCGTGGTATCGGCCCGATTGCATTCGTCGCGGTCGCAGCAGACCTCTCGCGCGCCTATCTTTTCGCCCGTCTTTTTATCGAGCAGGGTCATGGTGGCCTTCATCGGAGCGATCTCGTCCGTGAAGAAGCCTTCCTGTTGGGCGCGCGCGGTGCGCTGCTGGCTGGCGAGCGCGTATTCGTCCTGCGCCTCGCGTGAAATCTTATAGCGCTTGGCGACCACTTCGGCTGTGTCGCCCATACGCATGTATAAGCCGGGCGCTTTTTTCATCAGCGCGAGATGCGGGTTCACATCGGCGGGAGTCAGGCTGATGCTCTCTACGCCTCCTCCGATGGCTGCGCCGGCGCCTTCGTGCACGATCTCATGAGCCGCCATGGCGATGGCCTGCAGTCCCGAGGAACAGAATCGATTCACGGTTGCGGCGGCCGTGGTGAATGGCAAGCCGGCGAGGACCGCGGAAAGGCGCGCGACGTTCATGCCTTGAGGGCCATGCGGCTGCGCGCAGCCGAGAACGACGTCTTCCACTTCGGCGGGATCGAGCTGTGGCGTCTTCCGCAGGACGTCTCTTATGCAATGCGCCGCCAAGTCTTCGGGCCGCGTCATGTTGAAGGAGCCGCGGTACGATTTGGCGAGCCCCGTGCGCGAGCTAGCAACAAGGACAGCTTCTCTGATGTGCATCTGGGATGACTCGGCGGAAGCCACAGTATATACCTACAAGGGAGGAAGCGATGAGCGAGCTGGTGAGATGGTCGAAACAGGGCGATGTGGCGGTGGTGACGATTGACAACCCGCCGGTGAACGCGATCGGACCCGGAGTTCCGGAAGGGATGGAGACGGCGATCCATGCGGCGGAGGCCGACCCGCAGGTTCGCGCGATCGTGGTGATGGGCGCGGGCGCGACGTTCATTGCGGGCGCCGACATTCGCGAGTTCGGAAAAATCGTTTCGGGCGAGAGGCCGCCGCTTTCGCTTCTGCCGTTTCTGCTGGCGATTGAAGACTGCGAGAAGCCGGTCGTGATGGCGATTCACGGCCAGGCGCTCGGCGGCGGACTGGAAACCGCCATGGCCGGGCACTACCGCGTGATGACCGCGAATGCGCAGGTGGGCCAACCCGAGGTGAAGCTGGGCCTGATACCGGGCGCGGGTGGAACACAGCGGCTGCCCCGGTTGGCGGGCGTTATGAAAGCGCTCGAGATGTGCGCGGCGGGCGAGCCGGTGAATGCGCAGGCGGCGTTTTCGGCCGGCATCGTCGACCGCATCATTGACGGCGACTTGTTGGAAGAATCCGTTGCATTCGCGCGAGAAGTGATAAACAAGCCGGTCCGCAAGACGCGAGAACGAAACGGCAAACTGGCCGGCGCGTTTCCGGCGATGTTTTCCATGGCTCGCGAACAGGCGCGCAAGAAAGGCCGCGAGATGAAGGCGCCTCTGGCCGCGATCGATGCCGTGGAAGCCGCGACGCAGTTGCCGTTCGAAGAAGGATGCAAGCGGGAAGCGGAGCTTTTCACGCAGTGCTTGCATTCGACCGAATCGAAGGCTCTGATCCATATATTTTTCAGCGAACGCGCGGTGGGGAAAATTCCCGGACTGCCCAAGGATGTGAAACCAGCCGAGATACGGCGGGCGGCCGTGATCGGGGCCGGCACGATGGGCGGCGGGATCGCCATGACTTATGCCAACGCCGGCATACCGGTGATCGTGAAGGAGACCGCGCAAGAGGCGCTCGACCACGGCATGGCGATCATTCGAAATAATTACGCGAAAACCGTGAGCAAAGGGCGGCTCACGCAGGCCGTCATGGACCAGCGCATGAGCCTGATCGCTCCGCAGCTTACTTACGAAGGTTTCGAACAGGCGGACATCATCACGGAAGCTGTGTTCGAAAAGATGAGCGTGAAGAAACAGGTGTTCGCGGAGCTGGACAAGATCGCCAAGCCGGGCGCCATTTTGGCTTCGAACACTTCCACGCTCGATATCGACGAGATCGCATCCGCGACGAACCGGCCGGATATGGTAATCGGCACGCACTTCTTCAGTCCCGCAAATGTGATGAAGCTGCTGGAGGTGGTGCGCGGAAAAGCGAGCGGGAACGAAACCATCGCGAGCGCAATGGCGTTGGGCAAGAAACTGAAAAAGGTCGCGGTGCTGGCGCGCAACGCGCACGGCTTCATCGGCAATCGCATGGTTGAGCCCTATCTGCGAGAGGCTTATTTCCTGGTGGAAGAAGGGGCGACGGTGGAACAGGTAAACCAGGCGCTCTACGATTTCGGAATGCCGATGGGGCCGCTTGCGATGGACGACCTGGCAGGGATCGACATCGGCTATCACATTCGCCAGGAGGCGAGCCGCTTTCAGAAGGCAGGCGTGCGGCAGCCGCTGGTTGCCGACAAACTGTTCGAGCGCGGGCGGTATGGGCAGAAGGCAGGGCGCGGATGGTCGAAGTATGACGAGAACCGTACGCCGTCCGCCGACGAGGAAACAGCCGAACTGATAGAACAAACTGCTCGCGAGGCGGGGATCGAGCGGCGGCCGGTTTCAACCGAGGAGATTACGGAGCGCTGCATTTACGCGCTGATTAATGAAGGCGCCAAGGTCCTGGCCGAAGGCATCGCGTTGCGCGCGGCCGACATCGACATTGTTTACATTTATGGATATGGGTTTCCCGCCTGGCGCGGCGGACCGATGTTTTATGCCGATACAGTTGGGCTCAAGAAAGTTCTAAGCCGCATTGAGGAGTTCGAAGCGCGGCACGGCGCCGAGTTGTGGTCGCCGGCGCCCCTGTTGCGAGAGCTCGCGGCGGCTGGAGAAACGTTCGAGGCATACGACAAGCGGCAGGAGCGTACGAAGGCGTGATGGTTCGCGGCCGGCTACTCCGGGCGCACCGCGACTCCCGCGGGCACCCAGGAGCAGAAGACCCGATCGTTGTATTTGCATGCGACGGGGTCGGCCTTGAGCAGCCGCGTGAGCTCGTTGAGCGCATCCAGATCTTTCGAAGCTGCGATTGCCATGTTATGGTCGGCCGAGCTGACGCGCACGAGATAGATCAGGCGGATGTGCTGCGCGCTATGCGGCAGAGAGAAGGGAAGCGCCGGAGCGCTGGTTTCATTAACGGTGGCTCCGTTCTCGGTGATTTCGGCGGACTTGAACCGCAATAGTACTTTTCCGCCGCCGCGCTTTTCGATGGAATAAAAAGAAACCTCATAGCCAACCAATTCCGAAGCGAGCAGCGTCAAAGTATTTCCATTTTGCTGAGCGGCATGGGTTGCCACTTGATATTGGCCGGAATCGAGAATCGGCACGGTAATGCGCAGACGTCCGCCGGGCGCCAGATCCATGTAGGAGTTGTCGAGCGGGAACGCGGCCGGCGCGGGCGTTACCGTCTTACGAGCGCACGCGGTGAAAACGAGCAGCACGCCGGCGACGAGAACGACCGTTTTCCGCATCTGGCCGATCATGACGTACCCGCGATCTCCCCGTTTCTAGATAATAGTGGAACCGCGGGGCTCCTGTTTGGGAATACCTTATAGAGGCGGATGAGGCGCGAAAGGCAATCGAGCGATTCGGAATGGATCGGGAGTCTATCTTCAACGACCGCGCACAAAGGCCGCCAAACGGCCTATGCGCTTCTCGATGGCGACGAGCAAGCCTTCGCGGAGATCTATCGAAGCTGCTCCGGCCCGGTGTACCGGTTCGCTCTTTACATGACGGGAGACCGGCATCTGGCTGAAGAGGTCACGCAAGAGACGTTTCTGTTTCTGTTGGCGAACGCGTCTTCATTCGATCCGGCGCGCGGGTCTGTGCTCGGGTGGCTGCTCGGCGTGGCGCGCAATGGAAGCCGGCGAGTGTTGGCGTGTTCGAGCGAAAACGACGCTCTGGACGATCTAAGCGACCCTGAGATCCCGGACGATTCGGATCCGTTCGAAGAACTTGCGCAGCGTGAATTGGTGGAGAACGTGCGGCGAGCGGTCGGCTCGCTGCCGCCGGCGCTTCGGGAGGTGGTGATCCTTTGCGAGCTGCAGGAACTGGAGTATAAAGAAACGGCGGCGGTGCTTGGCTGCCCGATCGGCACGGTGCGTTCCCGCATGAATCGCGCGCGCGCGCTGCTGCTTGGCAAGCTGAAAGCGAGGTGTTCGGCGTGAGCCCACAAGACGAAAATCTAGCGGCGCTGGAGGGCGCTTTCGCCGCGCTGAGGAAAGAGTACGTGGAGGCGCCGCCCAGGCATCTCGAAGCATTGTTGCGGACCCGGCTGCGAAGGCGGCGGTACTTGCGGCATGCGCTCAGGTGGATGCTGCCGGCCGCTGCCGCCGCATTCGTATCGCTGGCGTTTTTGCCCGCGCCACACAATCTAGGCGCGCCGCCTTTTCCGAAACCTCCGGCGGCGGAGCCACGGCGAGAGATTCCTGCGCCGTTAGAGCGCTTCGCGGCGCCGAGAACCGCTCGGCCGGTCCTCGCTTCCGCGCGCCACGCACGCAAGCCCGCGAGGCAAGCGCCCCGCTCAAATTGGGCCGAGGCCGGTGGTTTTTTGGCAATTCCCTATGCGGAGCCGTTCGCGCCAGCGGAACAGATCGATGTCTATCGCGTCGAGCTTCCGCGCACAGCCCTGGCGCACTACGGCTTACCGTTACGAGCCGGCAACGCGGAGGCGCCTGTGCCGGCCGAAGTGGCTGTCGGTAGCGACGGCGTGGTTCGCGCCATCAGATTCGTTCCTTAGTTCAAAATTTGGAGATACATCATGCCTAAACTCATTCTCTTGTCGATTGCTGCGTGCGGGCTACTTACGGCGCAGACGGTCGTCACTCAAACGGTTTCCCCCGGCGAATCCAATCCGCCGCCGCAGAACTCGACATTCTTCACCTCCGGTTTCGCGATGCCGGGCGTCGCCGGAGAAACGATCGGCATCGTCTCGCACGAGTTTAGTTTCAACTCCGGCAGCCCGATCGCAGGGGCGCCCTACTCCGCCGAGCAAGTGACGGAACACGTTCAGACTCTCGCCGATGGCAATCGCATCGTCAATACGACGACTACGAAGACGTATCGCGATTCGCAAGGACGCACGCGAACGGAGACGATGCTCCCGACGCCTGCGGGAGGATCTCCCGCGCCAGTCTTGGTTACCATTGACGACCCGGTCGCGGGCGTGACATACCTTCTGAACCCCACTCAGAAGACGGCCCACAAGTTAGCGAAGGTGGTGGACTTTCCAAAGACCAGGGCCGCGCTTGCGCTTCCCTTGCCTCCGCTGCCGGCCACCGGCGACGGAGGGCCGATGGTTTATACCAGGCAGGCTACCCTTCCGAAGACAGATGTCAAGACGGAAAACCTGGGCAGCCAAACGATCGACGGTTTAATCGTGACCGGGACCCGCAGGACAGAGACGATTCCGGCGGGCGCAATTGGTAATGAAGGGCCAATCGAGACGACGATTGAAAAGTGGTTTTCTCCGGCTCTTCAGGTGACGGTGAAGTCGATACGCAACGATCCGCGCATGGGCCAGATCACCGAAACCTTGAACAACTTAAACCGGGGCGAGCCGGACGCGGCGTTGTTCCAGCCGCCGGCCGATTACACAGTCACAGATAACAAGAATCCAGGGCCGAATAACACCCTGATTCTCAAACAACCGCAATAGATCGCTCGCGATCAGGATGCGGGTCCGCGCTGGCGAGACCTGCATCCCTTTCGCGAATAACAATCCCTCTACATGCTGTAGAAGAACTCCTCATACACAATCTGCCCGTTGGCCACCTTATAAAGGCCGATTTCTTCCATCTGGAAACGCCTGCTCTCCGGCTTGAAGGTGACGTCCATCTTGAACACAACCGCAAAGTGCGATCCGGCGATCAGCGGGCCTTCGATCGTGACGGAATGGACCTCATGGTTGGTGGTCCACCACTCGGCCTTCTTGTTCACGTCGGCAATGCCTTTGGTCTCGCGGGATTGTCCCGGAGGCGCGCCGGCTTCGACGCTGACGATATCGGGCGAATAGTGGGCTTTCATGGCCTCGTCGAATTTGCCTTGCGAGCAAAGCTTGACCAGGCTGAAAGCGACATCGTGAACACTCTTAGGCTGCGCTTGCGTATCGGTAGCCATCTTTTATTCTCCTTATGAATTGGGCATCTAGCTCTGAAAACTATGACGAACGAATCGGTCGTGCATCGACACAAGTTTTGAAGAATTCTAGGTTACAGCGCCGGACAGTCCGGTGGTGTATGAATTCTACTCCGGCTTGCGCTTGCGCGGGCGGCGAACCGTTCCACCCGATCCGGCCGGAGCGCGTTTTCGCGGCGCCGCTTTCTTCGGCTTGGGAGGCGGCGGGTTCGGCTCAAAAATGGTCGGCTGGCCTTCTACGATGGGCTGCGGCTCATCTTCTTCTTCGATGATCGGTTCGGGAGCAGGCTCGGGCAGGGCGGGAGGATAAAACTCGGCGCCGAGCTGAACGATCAGCCCGCGCTCTTCGTCGGGCTCCGTGCGAACCACGGTCTTGTCTTGCGCGTAGTTCAGGAATTCCGAGAACTGCTGGAAGCCATACTTGGCGAGGTTGAAATCGGGGTGCTCGCCTTGCATCCATTGCTCCAGCTCTTCGGCCGACGCGCCTTCTTCGAGTTCCATGCGATGCGTCTCTAACACATCGCGCAAGGCCGGAAGCGCTTCCTCCGGTTTCGGCGCGGGTTTTTCGGGAGCATGGCCTCCGCGGCGCTCGATGATATAGCGGCCCCCCGAGCCGCTGACGTTTACGAAATCGGCTTTCTTCAACTTTTCGACGAAATCCGAAAAGCTTCCGGCGCCGTAGGCGCGCTCGCTGAAGGCCGGATCAAGCTGAAGCATGGTGCTCTTGAGCAGCCCAAGCTGCGGCTGAACCGCGCGGCGTTCGAGGACCTGGAGCGCGCGCTCCACAAGCGGCATGGCTTGCGATAGATCGAGCGGCGCCGGGCGCTGCCCGCGGTCTCGCTTGTCCTTTCGATCTCCCCTGTCGGGGCGGTCGCCACGGTCGCCACGGTCGCCACGCTCGCTTCGGTCGCGGTCGCGACGATCGGGCATGGGTTGCGCCACAATGCGGTCGCCATCTTCCAGCAGCGACTCGTAGCTTACAAACTCATGGCAATTCTGCTGAAGGATGGTACTGGTGAAGGCCTTGCCGCCCAGCACGAAAACGGTTTTGCCGTACTCTTTCAGCTTGTTCACCAGCGGGATGAAGTCGCTGTCGCCGCTGACGATGGCGAACGCATTCACATGCGCGTGCGTAAACGCCATCTCCAAAGCGTCGAGCGCGAGGTTGATGTCGGCGCCATTCTTGTCGCCGCGAGGCGAGGGAATCCGCTGCACCATCTGGACGGCGTTCTCCGCCATCTGCCGCGTGGCGCCCTCCTGGCGTCCCCAGTTGGCGTATGCGAACTTGGCGACGATATCGCCGCGCTCCTTCAAAGCGCCTAGCGCGAGCGATACATCGAATTCGCGCCGAAGGGTAGATTTGACACCGATCTCAATGTTGTCGTAATCGACGAACACGGCGATGTTCAGTCTGTCTTGCATTCATTTCCTTTTCTGTCCTCCGCGCCGGTTCTCCCGAACTGTAGCGAGGGACATGTTCTGCCGAGCCCGAAGGCTTAGGCTATTTGATTTACCGAATCGCGAATGAAATGAGTGATGCTCTCAAGCGAAGCGCCGGGTTGGAACACCGCGGCGACTCCCAGCTTCTTGAGCTCGGCCGCATCGTCGTCGGGAATAATTCCGCCGACGATGACGAGAACATCGGTCATCTCCTTCTCGCGAAGCAACTCCATGATGCGCGGCACAATGGCGTTGTGCGCGCCCGACAGAATCGATAATCCAATCACTTGGACATCTTCCTGGAGAGCTGCATTCACGATCATTTCCGGCGTCTGCCGGAGGCCAGTGTAGATCACTTCCATCCCTGCATCACGCAGGGCGCGCGCGATAATCTTCGCGCCCCGATCATGCCCATCGAGGCCCGGTTTGGCGACGAGCACACGAATCGGAAGGCTCATACCTACACTGTCCAGATTATAGAACGGGAGGTAGTGCGCTAATGTTGGTTGATCCTGGTGGAAGTCGTGCTAGTCCATGAGTCCATACGATCACGCCGCTCCCAGCACTTTTCGGATGGTCCACGTGATCGCTGATCCCGGCCGCCTTGGCCGGAGTCACTCTGGCCGGAGATTTCCCAATACCGGTATTGATATGCACTGTGCAACCTCTCTCGGCGAATAGCGCTGTTCTAAGTCGGTGGAATTTGCCGCGTCCCTGAGCTCTTGCATGAACAGCATAGTGTGAACCTTCGTGCGCCTTCCAGTTGTGACAAGTCACTGCGATCTGATCCATAGCCGAAATGTCCGATACTGGAGTGGAGGTCTAGCACGCTCGCTGTTTTGGATTCAACGCCGGTAACGGTCCCGCCGTCATTGAGGTTTTGCTTTCCATGCCTGAGTTCTACGTAACCCCATAACGTACCGTTAAGGGGTCCTTGATATTCGTAATGGGGTCACGTATAATGAGTCCGTCATGGCGAGAAAAAGGTTACCCCCGGAAGTGCGCGAGTTTTTTGTGAAGATGGGTCGAACAGGAGGCAAGAAGGGCGGAGTGATCCGGGCGGCTAACATGACACAGGAACAGAGAACCGAAAGCGCCCGAAACGCAGTACGGGCGCGTTGGAGCAAGACCAAAGCGGGGGTGCGATCTAAAGCCGACTGATGCCAAGGTGATATGCTCAGGTGCTAACGCGCACCATAGGAGTGATAGTGGAGAGAAGAGTGAGAGTTCAGGGTCCAGATGGGAAGCCTCTAGACGGATATGACATTCCCATTATTGAGTCCACTGAGCGCTGGACGGAAATCAAGCTTGAGGACGGGTCCGTTCTTCGCGTCAAACCATCGATACTGTCGGCCATTCGCATCCCTGGGCAGCATGACCCGGACGGCAATCCCATGTATATTTTGAAAGCGACCAACGCGATGATCGTCGCAGAAGCGGCCGAAAAATACAAGAGGGGCGACACTGGATCAACGAAGGCGAACTGACATGCGAAATTTGATCTTTTCCACCGAGATAAGCAGACGCATCGTTGTATTCGGCGCGGCAGTTGCGACATTCTCCATTTTTGGCGGTTCAGTGACCGCCGAACCGCACGAAGTGCGCGAGCCTGCGGCGGTGGCCATCTGCCCTATCCAAGCAACTGTAATAGTTGGCAAAGCACTTGAGAAGGCTCTTCAATTTCATCGTCTTGCCGTTGAATGGCGTGAGCAGCGTGGCGCTACATCTTCGATTGCAGAATTGACGGCATGTCCTGCGTACTTGAGCATTATGGCGATGGGTCAGGACGCGCTGCCATCGCTCATTGCGCAACTCCGTTCGGAAGGAGAAGACCCCGATCACTGGTTTGTTGCACTCCACCACATCACGGGGACTAATCCAGTGCCGGACGAGGACAGAGGAGATACCGTAATGATGGCTAAGGCATGGCTAGATTGGGCAGACCGGGAGGGTAATGTCTGGTAGTTGGTTGCAGCGCGATCTTCCTTTTCTGACAACCGAGAACTGTGAAATAACAAGTCCCGCCACGAAGCGATACAATTGTCTCGCTTGGGCGGCAGGGAACAATACCCAATGGTGGGACCCGAATCCGCTTTATCGCTGGCCGAGCGATGTACCACGCGAGATTTCCCTCGATGCCGTCCTAACTGTGTATGAAAAGCTCGGATTCACAGTTTGTATCGGTGGCGAACCAGAAGAGGATTTTGAGAAGATCGCCATTTTCGCTAAAAAGGTTTCAGGTCGAACTGTACCCACACACGCAGCTCGGCAGCTTGCGTCAGGGAAATGGACTAGCAAGCTCGGAGCCTGCGAAGATATCTCTCACGAAACCTTTGATGCCGTAAATGGCCCACTGTATGGAGAGGCGATCTGTTTTATGTCGCGCCGAAAGCTAGCAGTTCCGGAAGCAGTCAATCCTCCCTCAACCAACGGCTAGCGCGCTACCGAACGGGAAGGATTTCGCATGTGGCACACCGGCGAACCAGTACGCTCCGGTATTGACAGTAGAATTCTCCCCGCTATATACTGCTGCTGCCCCTAACAAATTCCTGCGCAGTAAAAATGCGCGAGCCTTCAGATTCGCCACGCGCGTCGTGATCTCAAGCTCGACGCGGTGATGAAAGTGCAGTCAGACAAGGATTTAGAACGATGTGGAAGATCGGATGTATCTGCCTGCTGGTGACGCTCCCAGCCGTCCTGGGCGCGGTAGCTCCCGACACTCTTTCTGTTTACGCTGGCGGCGGGCCGAATAACCTTCCGGCAACTAGCGCCAATCTGCAGTGGCCCGAGGCGATTGCCCTGGACCACGCCGGCAACTTCTATGTGGCCAGCATCAACTCTGTTTATAAAGTAAACTCGGCGGGCGTGCTGACGATTTTTGCCGGTACCGGGAACTCCGGATACGCAGGCGATGGGGGTCTCGCGACTCACGCGATTTTGTACGGCCCGGAGGGTGTCGCCGCCGATAGTCTGGGAAACGTCTACATAGCCGATACGAGCAATTGCGTCATTCGCAAAGTGACTGCCAAGACGGGCGTGATCGCGACCGTTGCGGGGACGCCTCAGAGCTGCGGTTTCAGCGGAGATGGGGCGGCGGCGACCAGCGCGGAATTGTCGTCTCCGACCGGCGTGGCTGTAGACGGCGCCGGCAATCTGTATATCGCGGATGAAAAAAATCAGCGCATTCGCAAGGTCGCGGCGAGCACCGGCAACATCAGCACGATCGCGGGCACCGGGCAAGCCAGTTTCTCCGGGAATGGAGGCCCAGCTACGAGCGCCGCTCTCGATGATCCGTACACGGTCGCGCTGGACGGCACGGGCAATGTCTATATCGCCGATCAGGGCAACTACCTGATCCGCAAAGTGGCGGCCGGCACAGGAACGATCACCACTTATGCCGGCGACCGCACCAAAGGTTTTGCCGGCGACGGTGGATACGCGATAGTTGCGGAGATTGGCACGGTTTACGGGATCGCGCTCGACGCGGCCGGCAATCTATTCATCGCAGACAACACGTATGGCGTCGTCCGTGAGGTAAACACGAGCGGCATTATTTCGACTGTCGCCGGCACGCCTCGATCTTGCGAGTTCGAGGGCGACGGCGGCCCTGCGACCAGCGCAAGAATGTGCGGCCCATATGCGGTCGCGGTAAGCACGTCAGGCAGCACGGATCAACTCTACATTGCGGACTTTGGAAACTTGCGCATTCGCGAGGCGACGCTCGGCGGCAACATCAGCACGGTGGCCGGTAACGGGCTCGTTAACTACGCGCCTGGCGTCACTGCGACAGGAGCTTCTCTTTATTATCCGTATGGCGCGAGCTTCGATGCATCCGGAGATATGTATATCGCGGATACGAAAAACTGCGTCGTTCGCAAAGTCACGGCGAGCAGCGGGGATATCGGCGCGGTAGCCGGCACGCCTCCCTACTGGAACCCTGGCGATACCAGCAACTGTGGCTACTCCGGCAATGGCGGCGCAGCGACAAGCGCGCTGTTGAACAATCCGCAAAAGGCTATTGCCGATTCGTCCGGCAACCTCTACATCGCTGACACGCAGAACTGTGTTATTCGCAAGGTAGCCGCGAGCACCGGGGACATAACCACGTTTGCAGGAACGGCTAATTCCTGTAGTTACGGCGGCGACGGGGGCCTTGCCACCAGCGCGCACCTGAACCTGCCCACCGGCCTGGCGTTCGATTCATCCGGCAACTTGTACATTGCAGATCAGGCGAACAATGTCATTCGCAAAGTGATTGCTGCCAGTGAGGAGATTCAAACGGTCGCGGGCGACAATGCAAAGGGCGGCGGATTCTCGGGCGATGGCGGACCCGCAACGAGCGCTCAATTGAATAATCCGCACGGCATCGGATTCGATGCCTCCGGCGACCTGTTGATCGCAGATACAACCAACAACCGCGTGCGTGTGGTAAACACCGGCGGCATTATCAACACGATTGCAGGGAACGGGCCTCCGGGTTACACAGGCGATGGCGTACCCGCGACGCAGACCGGTCTTTATAGTCCCCAGGCCGTGGCCGTAGATGCGGCGGGCGACGTGCTCATCGCCGATTTCGGCAACAATCGTATCCGCTGGATCAATGGTCACGGCATCATCTACACAGTGGCAGGAGACGGCAACTTTGGATATGCCACCATTGGCGGCGCCGCGCGCAGCAGCAGCATCGCGGGCCCGGTTGACGTCGTTCTGGATTCAGCCGCGAACATTTACATTGCGGGCCCCCTGCTTATCCTCGAAGTCTCCGCCATCCCGAATGTAAATCCGTCGGCGTACAGCCTGACCTTTCCGGCCCAGTCCGTAAATACCGCCAGTCAAGCGCAAACGCTCACGCTCAAGGCAGTAGGTCCGCTGACAATCGACAGCATCAGTACGACCGGCCCATTCAACCAATCGAACGATTGCCCGAGCAGCTTGAGCTCGGGAGAGAGCTGCAGCGTGTACGTGACCTTCACGCCCTCGAAAGCCGGGCCGGCGACCGGTACGCTGGTAGTCCCCTCGAACAGTTTTTTCAATCCCGGCCTCACCATTAGCCTCAAAGGCACGGGCGTTGCCGCCGCCGCTGCGAGTGGCGCGCTTCCGAACTAAACATTCGTCGCAGGCGGTCACGGTGGGTCCTACACTCAGATAGGGCTAACACGTGAGCGACGACACTTTCAACGAACCGCGCATAGCGCTGAACCGGATCTACACGCGCACGGGCGATGCGGGCGAGACGCGTTTGGTAGGCGGACAGCGGGTTCGGAAAGACGATCAGCGCATCGAGTGCTACGGCACGGTGGACGAGCTGAACGCGTTCATCGGCGTGGCGCGGACAACGGCCGAGCAGATGGCCGAGTCAGCCGAGCGCCTGCGCGGCTTCGCACGCATCCTCAAACGCGTTCAGCACGAGCTGTTCAACCTCGGATCCATTCTCGCCACATTGCCGGAAGATGTGCACCCCAAGCAGGCGCGCGTGACCGAGGCGGACGTTGCGCAGCTTGAGGGCGAAATCGACGAGGCGAATGCCGAACTGGCGCCGTTGCGATCCTTTGTGCTGCCCGGAGGAAGCAGGTTAGATGCCGAGTTGCACGTCTGCCGTACAGTCTGCCGGCGGGCCGAGCGGTTGCTGGTGACGCTCGCGCGCGAGCAGGACGTTCCCCCTGAGGCGGTGCGCTATCTCAACCGGTTGAGCGACGCGCTTTTTGTATGGAGCCGGTGGGTAGATCGAGTGTTAGGCGCGCAAGAAACTCTCTGGGAACCGAATGCCGCCGCAAGCGGCAGCGCGGCGAGTTCCTAGATGGCGCGGGAAGCCGAAACTACAACTCCGGCGACCGGTCATTGGGCGGCATTGACCGCCAGCTTCCTCGGCTGGACGCTGGACGCTTTCGACTTTTTCCTGGTGGCGTTCTGTTTAACAGCGATTGGCCGCGAGTTCCACCAATCCGATAAAGCCGTTGCGCTTTCCATCATGCTCACGCTAGCGTTTCGGCCGGTGGGCGCCTTTCTTTTCGGCGCGATGGCGGACCGCTATGGACGCCGGCTGCCCCTGATGATCGATCTGATCTTCTATTCGGTTGTCGAGATAGCCACCGGGTTTTCGCCGAACTTCACTACGTTTCTGGTGCTGCGGGCGCTATTCGGAATCGGCATGGGAGGCGAGTGGGGCGTCGGCGCCTCGCTTGCCATGGAAAAGGTTCCGGCTAAGTGGCGCGGTGTTCTTTCCGGCTTTCTGCAGCAAGGCTACGCGTTGGGAAATCTGCTGGCCGCGCTTTGCTACTTATTTCTGTTCGACCGCTGGGGCTGGAGGCCGCTGTTCTTCCTTGGCGGACTGCCCGCGCTGCTCGCCTTGTTTGTGCGGTTCCGGGTAAAAGAGTCGGAGGTTTGGGAGAAGTCGAAACAGGAGAGTTGGAGCGGCCTGGGCGCGGCGGTCGCGGGCCATTGGAGATTATTCCTGTATCTGGTGGTGCTGATGACCGGAATGAATCTGGCGTCGCACGGGACCCAGGACATGTATCCCACTTTCCTGCAGCGCTTCTGGAAATTCGGAACGGTCGAGCGCTCGACAATCTCGGCGATCTCGATGGTAGGCGCGCTGATAGGCGGAGTGGTGGTCGGGTTGATTTCCGATCGCATCGGGCGGCGGTGGGCGATGGTCGCTTCCCTCTCGGCGGCCGTGTTGACGATTCCTTTGTGGGCCTACGCGCCGCGAGTAGGGCTGCTGATTACCGGAGCGTTTCTGATGCAGTTCTTTGTGCAGGGCGCATGGGGAGTGATTCCCGCGCACCTGAGCGAGCTTTCGCCGAACTCCATACGCGGATTCCTTCCAGGATTCGCCTATCAGTGCGGAGTGTTGCTCGCCGGATCGGTCGGCACGCTCGAAGCCGTCTTCGCGGAGCGCATGAGCTACGCGACCGCCATGGCGGCGACGGCCGGAACGGTTTTCCTTGCCACGGCCGTGATTGCGGCGCTCGGCCGCGAAAAGAAGGGGCTGGAGTTTCAGCAGTAAACGTTCTTGGATTTCCGTTAACATTTCGCTCCGCGGATTCGTAATACAGGGCGAGGTGAAACGAAATGCAGCCAGTATTTATAGTGGGCACCCTGGCCAGCCTGGTGGGTTGGATTGTCTGGGTGATTTCGACGAACGTCCGCAGGCGGCACGCGACCGAAAAAGTTGCGGTTCTGCATGGGAAGCTGCTGGACCAATGCGCCAATAGCAACGAACTGCTTCGATACCTGGAAAGCGAGCAGGGCCGCAGATTCCTGGAATCCGCGACGATCGAGATCTCTAATCCGGCGGCGCGTATCCTAGGCGCGATTCAAGCGGGTTTTATCTTTTCATTGGTGGGAGTAGCCGGACTGTTGGTCCGTCCCAGCATGTTCGATAGCGACGGACGGGAAGGCATGATGTTGTTCGCCTCCATCGTGCTCGCCATCGGAGTCGGATTCCTGATCTCGGCGATGACGTCCTATGTGCTCTCTCGATCCTGGGGCCTGTTGAAGCCTGGAACCAGCCGGATGAGTTAAGGCGGATAAGAATGCGCTCGGCCGCAGCCGTCTTCGGGCAGGAGGATTTCGCAGGCGCGGAAACATCCGCAATGGATGAGGAGAGCTTTCATCTGTTCTATAGCCGGACGGCGCGGCCGCTGCGCGCCTATCTGGGCGCCACGCTGCGCGATCCGGCGCTTGCCGACGACGTTCTGCAGGAAAGCTTTCTGCGGCTGCTGCAATCGAAGCTGCCGCCTGAGGCAGGAGAGGATCATCGCAAGAACTATCTGTTTCGAATTGCGACGAACCTGATGCGGGATCATTTTCGGAAAGCGCGCGCGGCGAGCGATCAACCCAAGATAGAATCCGGCCGCGCATGGCATGACGATGTCGTGCAAAAAGAAGACATGCGGCGGATAATGGAAGAGTTGAACCCGAAACAACGCGAGTTGCTCTGGCTCGCCTATGTGGAACGGTTCAGCCACGGCGAGATTGCGGGAATGGTGGGCGCCAAGACGGAAAGTATCCGGCCGATGCTGGCGAGAGCGCGGCAAAGCCTTGTGCAGCTTTTGCGCAAGCGTGTAGGAGTGGGAACCAATGACTGAATGCGCGCAGGAATCGAATGTGCTCGCGGCGCTGACCGCAGGCGCCATGCCGGAGGAACTGGCGGCTCATCTAGCGGAGTGCGGGGTTTGCCAGGACGCAGAGTTGGCGTGGAGTTATCTGAAAGAGTGCGCGGTCGCGGAAACGGTCTCCGACGTTCCTCCGGCAGGTGTGGTCTGGTGGAAGGCGCAGCTTGCAAAGAAGCGCGCCGAAGCCCGGCGATCGATCGCATGGATCGAGGCAATGCAGAAGATCGCGCTCGCAGTAGTGGCCATCGCGGTGATCGCCATCGCGGCCTGGCAGGGTCCCAAGCTGTTCAACGTTTCGCCGTTGCTTGCCGCGGCCTCGGGCGCCGTGCTCGTTTTGTTAGTTGCGAGCGTGCTGGTGATGCACGGACTGGACCGGTGGTCCCATGATGGCCTGTCGCGTGGCGCCTGAGTCAAATGTTAACTCCGGCCTGCCATAGAAAATAGCCGACAGCCTGCCGGAAATAGAGCCAGCGCAACTGCGACCGGCTGAGATGGCCCGCGTCGGGACGGGGCGAACCATACACCTTTATGTGTTGCGCCTCCAAGAGCCGCTTGACCCGATAGATATGATACCCGTCGCTTACCACGATGCAGGAGTGGAGGTTTGTGCTGCGCATGATTTCGGCGGCGGCGTCCACGCTCTGCCCGGTGGTCCGGCCCTGAGGCTCGACCAGGATGGCTTCGGAAGGCACGCCATTTTCGGTGAGATAGGCGCGGCCCACCTCGCCTTCGGTGTAGACCGGGTCGCCCCCTGCCCCTCCGGTGGTAAGGATGTAGGGCGCGAGACCGCGGTCATACAGCGCAAGCGCGTGATCCAGGCGGGCCCGCAGTACGGGCGACGGTTTGCCGCGATATTCTGCCGCCCCCAGCACCAGAATGACGTCGGCCGCTTGGGCTTGGTCGATGGTAGATTGATGCTCGATTTGCCGGGCTACATAAAACAGGTAGCCTAGGAGCAGGACCAGAAGCAGGGCCAGGCTGCCCGCAACTGCGCGCTTCATGCGGCTCGTTCCAGCGCTAGCATTTCATTTCGTTGAAAGATTAGTTTACGCCGGGGACAAACGTCTAGCAAAAAATGCAGTTAACCAGCACAAAGAACCCACTGTTGCAGAGCATCCGGCGCGCGGCGGCGGCGGGCCGGCCGCTTGAAAGCGGCGCGATCGTGGCCGAAGGACCCCTTCTGCTGCAGGAAGCTTTGCGCAGCCGGTGGACGCTGGAAGGCGTATTTGCTACGCCCGGCGCGCGGGAGCGGCACTTCGACCTGCTGAGCCGCTGCCAAGTGGACATCGTGGAAGTTTCGCCGCGAGCGTTCGCAAGCGTTGCCGCGACGGAGGCCACCCAGGGGGTCTTGGCCCTCTTGCGGCCGCGCCCCTGGGACTGGGAGCAACTAGCGGGGGGATGCGCGCTGCTGGCAGTCCTCGACGCCATCCAGGATCCCGGAAACGCCGGCGCCATCATCCGGTCCGCGGAGGCCTTTGGGGCGAGCGGAGTGGTTCTGTTGAAAGGCGCCGCGAGAGTGGCCAATGGAAAGCTCTTGCGGGCGTCGGCTGGTTCGATCTTTCGCATTCCCTTTCTTGAAGAATGGCAAGCCGGGGAGTTCGCGGGGAAGGCGCGCGAGAGTGGCCTTGAGCTTTGGGGTCTTGCACAGAACGGCAAAACCAGCTTGGATAAGGCCGATTTCCGTGCCCGGTGCGCTTTGATCGTGGGGAATGAGGCGCACGGCTTCTCGCCGGAATTGGAACCCTACATGCAACCGGTTTCCATTCCTACGAGGAACGTCGAGTCTCTCAATGCAGCCGTAGCCTGCTCGATCGCTCTCTTCGAGGCCCGCAAGCAAAGGGACGCTGCATGAGTTTGTTCGATACATCGCCGCTCGCCGGGGAGCCGGATCGCGAACTGGCGGAACGTCCGCTGGCTGATCGCATGCGCCCCCAAACGCTCGATGAGTTCGTCGGCCAGGAACACATTCTCGGGGCCGGGAAACCTCTGCGGGTGCAGATAGAAAGCGGCCGCCTGACCTCCGCGATTTTGTGGGGCCCTCCGGGATCGGGCAAAACCACGCTCGCTTCCCTAATGGCTCGCCAGAGCCGTTCCGATTTCATTCCCTTTAGCGCCGTGCTCAGTGGAATCAAAGAGATAAAAGCCGTGATGGCGGACGCCGAGAAGATAAAGCGGTTCGGGCGCAGGACGGTCCTTTTCATCGACGAGATCCACCGTTTCAACAAAGCCCAACAGGACGCCTTCCTTCCCTATGTCGAGCGCGGCGACGTGGTGCTGATCGGCGCCACGACCGAGAATCCATCCTTCGAGGTTGTTTCGGCCTTGTTGTCGCGCACCAAGGTCTACACACTGCGCGCTTTGGAGACACCCGAGATAAGAGCGCTCCTGGAGCGGGCGCTTGCCACTCCCAAACGTGGGTTGGGTCACCTGGGCCTAAAGGTTTCGAGCGATTCTCTCGATGAGATTGCAGTAGCTTCGAGCGGCGATGCGCGGGCGGCGCTGAACACGCTCGAGTTAGCCGCGGAAGTAGCGCAGACGGAATCGGCTCGGAAAGAAGCGGCCGAGAAAGGAGTAATCGATCGGCAGGTCGTTGCGGACGCTTTGCAACGTAAGATATTGCTCTACGATAAGTCGGGTGAAGAACATTTCAACCTGATCTCGGCTCTGCACAAATCGGTCAGATCGAGCGATGCAGACGCCGCTCTTTACTGGCTAGGCCGCATGATGCGGGCTGGCGAGGACCGGCTTTATCTGGTGCGCCGGTTGGTTCGGATGGCCATAGAAGATATCGGACTGGCGGACCCGCGGGCGGTCGAACAGGCAATTGCTTGCATGCAGACGGTGCATTTTTTGGGTATTCCCGAGGGAGATCAAGCCCTGGCGCAACTGACTATTTATCTGGCGCTGGCCCCGAAGTCGGATGCCGCCTATCGAGCCCTGAATAAAGTGAACGAAACGATTGAGACAACTGTGGCGGACCCGGTTCCGCTGCACCTGCGAAACGCATCCACCGGCCTGATGAAACAGATGGGCTACTCCAAGGGCTATGAACACGCGCACAATGCGCAGGATGCGGTCACCGGGATGCGGTGCCTGCCGGAGCGGCTGGAGGGGTCGGTTTTTTACGAGCCCAGCGAGCGGGGCTTCGAACAGAAACTTCGCGAACGTTTGCAGTGGCTTAGCGAACGCCGCGCGAAAACACAGCCCGAGCAGGCGTAAGGAAAAAAACAAGATGCCCTGCTATTGTGGGAAATAACAGATCGGAGTTAGGATAACGTGTCAGAAACTGTGACTCTAGGAAGGCGCCTGGAAGCTCCGGAAGTAACCGCAACCGAGCGACGGCGGTCGAGCCGCTTCCCGATTGAGCGTGAACTCCGCTACAAAACTCTGAATCAGAGAACGGAGATTCTCGCCGGCAACGGCAAGACTTTGAACATCAGCAGCTCCGGCGTGCTGTTCACCTCCGATCATGATCTGCCGGTGGGAACGCGGTTGGAGGTCTCCATTAGTTGGCCTGCCCAACTGAATGAGAAATGTCTCCTTAACCTGGTGGCCCGGGGACGTATCACCCGGCACACGGCCGGCCAATTGGCTCTCCAGATCCAGCAGTACGAATTTCGCACCCAAAGCCGCCCCGGAACCGGCAAGGAGAAATAGGCCGGGTCGGGAGAAGTAATCTCTCACGGCATTTAGCGCCGTATTTAGAGCTAATATCGGTTTGTGCGCAGACGCTTTACACTAGCTGCCGCCGCGCTTTGCCTGCTTGTTTTGGTCGCGCTGCTGGTGTGGCAAGGCTCGTTCAGCTTCTGGTTCTCGCCTCCCAGCCCTCGCGAAACCGTCCTGCTTTGGTCGGTTTCGACGTTGATTTTTCTGCTGACCGTCACGTTGACCTTCATGCTGTTCCGGGCCGGCGTGAAGGCTTATATCGAGCGCCAGCAGAATAAAGAAGGCTCCCGAATACGGTCTAAACTGCTGCTGGGCGCGCTTGCGCTCTCGATTGCGCCGACCCTGTTTTCGGCCCTGTTTAACTACGCGGTCCTGAATCGCACCCTGGACAAATGGTTCACTCAGCCGGCGCGCGGCATCGAAACCAGTCTTCAGGATCTGGACAGGTCCTACAGAAAAGAGGCGCAGGACCGGGTACAGGCAGAGGCGGAGTGGATCGCCCTGCTGCCGCAGACTCGCGATGCGGCCCAGAGTGGACGAATCGATGCGGAGTTCTTCCGCGCGCTGGCGGTCGGGCGCGGCATCCGGCAGATTGTGCTCGCGCCCAATCCGGGCGTCCCGATGCTGCTTTACCAGCAGTTCGACAGACCGGGCCAGTTCGAAAAACCCGATGCTTCGCTGCTGCGCGCGTCCGCCGCGGTGGCCAACGGGCCGCAGAGATTCGGCAGCGTCACGGTGACGGCCGCCATGGCCGGACAGCCTTCCGCGAATGAGGACACCCTTGAGCGCCTCATGGACGAGCAGAAACAATTGGGAAGCCGGAAGAAGTTCTATCACGACACATACTTCCTCCTGATTTGCCTGCTCACCCTCTTCGTATTGTTTTTCGCTGCCTGGTGCGCCCAGATGCTGTCGCGGCAAATCAGCGTCCCGATATCGGCGCTGCTGGGCGCCGCGCAGGAGGTGCGCCGCGGAAATCTTTCCTATCGCGTGCGCGTGAACGCCATGGATGAACTGGCGACGCTCGTGCGCGCCTTCAACGAAATGACGAACGAGCTGGAGGGCAATGGCCGCGAGCTCGAAGCGCGCCGCCGCTTCACGGAGGCGATTCTTGAGAGCATCCCCACGGGCGTGATATCGGTTTCCGCCGACGAGAGAATCGAACGCGTCAATCGGGCCCTCAGCGGCATCTTCCCGCACGACATCGCTTCGTCGGCCAAGCAACTCGGGCATCTGTTTTCGGGCGAGGATCTCGCCGAGGTCCGCTATCTTCTGAAGCGCGCCCGTCGCGCCGGAACCGCGGCCTGCCAGTTGGAAATTCAACGGCCTTCCTCCGTGCTCCACCTTGCCGTCACGGTCGCTTCGCTCGAGGAGCAGCGCGGGTTCGTGCTGGTGCTCGAAGACACCAGCGAATTGCTGCATGCTCAGAAGGCCGCTGCGTGGCAGGAAGTGGCGCGGCGGATCGCGCACGAGATCAAGAATCCGCTTACTCCGATTTCGCTCTCCGCCGACCGAATCGCGCGTCAATTGCGCCGCCTTCCGCTGCCTCCCGAGGCTCGAGCCATCCTCGAAGAATGCGCCGGAACGATCCAGCAAGAAGTGCAGACCGTGAAATCGCTGGTGAACGAATTCTCCGAGTTCTCCCGCTTTCCGACCGCGCAGCCGGTCGCGGCGGATCTCAACGAGATCGTCGAGGGCGCCTTGGCCGCCTTAACCGGGCGTCTGGATGGGATCGCGCTCTCGGTGGCTCTAGATAGAAAGATGCCCCTGGTTTATGCGGATCGCGAGCAGTTAAAGCGCGTCATTGTCAACCTGGTCGATAACGCCGCGGAGGCGATGCGGGAGTCTCCCGTGCGGCGCTTACTGGTCGAGACCACGCAGCTTTCGCCCGATGTCGTGGAGCTTTCCGTGACCGATACGGGCTGCGGCATTTCGGCGATCGATAAGGAGCGGCTATTCTTGCCGTACTTTTCAACCAAAGAACGTGGAACCGGGCTGGGACTTGCGATTGTCAGCCGCATTGTGACCGAGCATCATGGCCGCGTGCGCGTGGAAGACAATCATCCGGCTGGAGCGCGTTTCATCGTGGAGCTGAACGCGATGCAAGCCGAAGCGTCCTCCGCTTCCGATTCCGCGGCTGCGGGATCGATTCCGGCGTTCAGGGGATAGAAATCGAAGATGGCGGCGCGCGGTCCCAAAATTCTTGTTGTCGATGACGAGCCTGCCATTCGGCAATCTCTTCGCGGCGCCCTCACCGACGAAAGCTATCAATGCGCGACGGTCGAAAACGGCGAGGCATGCCTGGCGGAGCTTGAGCGCGAATCCTACGAAGCGGTGCTGCTCGATATCTGGATGCCGGGTATCGATGGCCTCGACACGCTCGCGCGCATACAGGATCTGCCGCTGGGCGTTCGGCCGGCCGTCATTATGATCTCCGGGCATGGAAATATCGAGACCGCGGTCAAGGCGACCAAACTGGGCGCCTTCGATTTCATCGAAAAGCCGCTCACGCTTGAAAAAGTGACGGTCGTGGTGAAGAACGCCATCCAACAGCGGCGCGCGCAGGCGGAGCTGCAGCGGCTGCGGGAAGATACGGACCTCCCTGAGATCATTGGCGGCAGCGTGCCGATGAAGGCGCTCCGGCAGCAATTGAAGTTAATGGCCGGGACCAACGGGCGAGTCCTCATTTATGGCGAGAGCGGAACCGGCAAGGAACTGGTGGCGCGCGCGATTCATCGGGCCAGCCTGCGCGCCGACGGTCCGTTCGTCGAAGTGAACTGCGCCGCACTGCCCGAAGATCTGATCGAGAGCGAGCTGTTCGGCCATCGCCGGACAAATTTGGACGGAACAGCCGATCACAAAATCGGGAAGATGCAGAAGGCGCATGGCGGGACATTTTTCTTGAACGAAGTAGGCGACATGAGCCTGAAGACGCAGGCCAAGGTTCTGCGGGCTTTCGACGAGCATCGCTTCGAGCCGGTGGGCGCGCCGCAGTGGATTCAAGTGGACGTTCGCGTGATTGCCGCCACCAACAAGAACCTGGAAAAAGAAATCGAGCGAGGCAATTTCCGCGAGGATCTTTTCTACCGGCTCAACGTGATTCCCTTCACCGTGCCGCCTCTGCGCGATCGGGCCGAGGACATTCCCCAATTGGCCGCGCACTTTTTGCGAGAGTTCGCAACCGCCTATGGGCGCAAGCCGAAGGAGCTGAGCGATGACGCGATCGAGGCGCTGATGGCTTATCACTGGCCGGGCAACGTGCGCGAACTGCGGAACCTGATGGAGCGCATCGTTATTCTTTATCCGCAGCGGCGCGTAGAGGCGCGGCACTTGCCTGCCTTCGACGGCGCTCGCAAGCCGCCGGCCAAAACCGGGCAAGGCTTCGGCAGCCTGCACGAGGTGAAAGAGGCCGCTGAGCGCGAATACATTCTGCGCAAATTGGAGGAAACCGGCGGAAATGTGACGCGAGCATCCGAGCTGCTCGGCCTTGAGCGCAGCAACTTGTATCGAAAAATGAAGGCTCTGGGAATCGCGCCGAAAGAGTAGCTCGAAGGCGCGGGCAGTGGGCTACTTTGACCTGACGCGCCACACAAGAACTGATATGGTTCCCTTAGGGGTAGCGGCTTCGCGTTCGATCAATTCGCCAAACCTCGCGGTGGGAAAGATTGGACGGAGCGGTCCCATGCACTTTTCGTGGAACGGTTCGCGTACCGTTGTTAGTTCACCGGGGATAAGGACGGCTACGTAATGCTCAATACTACTCAGGGTAGCCATCTGCGACCTATAGAACTGCTTCGCGATATCCTTCACGATGGCCCAGAACCAGCCGTTCTCAGGATCGAGAAGAAACTTCCCCCTCGTAGGTCCCTTAAGTTCGCACGTAGCGATAGCGTCGATTGGATGATTGCGTATCAGATAATCGATTTTTCCGGTATTACCTTGTTTCTCACCTACAACCAAATTGGGCCGCTCGGAATGTTTTAAGTTCTTCAGGTAGTGTTCCAGATCCTCTTCGATGAACCCGCAACGACCGCGACCGTTACGTTCTTTGAGGGTGCCAGCACGCAGGCATTTCGTAATGTAGGGGCACAACCGAGGAAGGTGTGTGCGGAACAACTCTGCAAAGATGGCGCCATGATGTGGCATCTAGGACATATTAGCGCCAAAATTGCGGCTCATTTCCTACGCCGCTCTTTCTAACCCCCGCTCTTCGGCCCCGACCAACGCTACCAAATCCGAGACTTCCCAGAGCCGATCTGTCACGCCAGCGGCCATAGCAGGCGCGCAAGTGTGCGATGAATCTTGATGAAGTTGTATGCGAAGTAGCCGAGCGCAACGGCAGCCGAGTGGTTCTCAATCTACTTTGAAATGCGTTCGTCAAGCGAGTATAGCGTCGGTTCGTCGTGCGAATACTGAGATTGTGGTGCTCAACAAAGCTCGTGCTGATGTGCTTCGGGTTAGGGTATCCGATCATCTCCTGACGTTTGCAGCCGATGCACTTTCGCCGTAGAGCTTCTGAAGCTGGGCATAGTCGATTTCGTGACCGAATGTGCCTTCGACCGCCCGTAGGTACGTCCCGTGCCCATCGCTGGTGAGTTGAACGCGGGTGCTGAGCGGCTCGCTAGATCAAGCATAAACATGCGCGCCGTGGGTGCATTGCGATCTCCGAGCACCCACCTTGGAACGAGCTTTGTGTCGGCATCAATCGCGGCCCACAGCCAAATATCTCCGATAGCGCCACGCTCACGATTTCTGGCGTGAGGTTTCGCTGCTTGCACCCGATATACGCCCAGCACTCATCGACTTGAATCCGGCGACATTTCAAATTGCGAAACACGCGGCTCTGATAATCAGCGGCGACGGCACCAGCTTCCACCAGGAGCCGCATCACGGTTTTCTTTCCAACCCCCGTCTTCCGAACGGTTAATCGGATAGAATTGCCTTCCACAGGCAGAGATGACCTGTTCGCGACAATGCTCTGCTTGAGCCGTTCAAGCTAGGGATTTTCAAAGTAGCCCACTACCAAGGCGCGGGAGAATGGTATCCTACGTTATATGGCAATCCCGAATGTAAAGCGCTTTCGGCCGTTTTGCCCGACTTGCAACGAGAGTTTTACGCTGATGGCGGTCCTGCCCAAGGATGCCGACGTGAACGCCTATCTGGCGGACGCGGTCGGGCGTCACGATCATAAGGCCTACCAGGAAGCGAAGCAAATGCACTTCAAGGTGCGCGTCGGCCAGCAGAAGCAGAAGAAAGCCAAGTAACCTCTTCCCGTTTATTCTCCGAGCCCGCAGGTTGCCCAATTACGGCAGTTTGCGGGTTTGTACTATCCGCAGAGCTCTCGCGGCGGCCATCGAAACTCCCGGATCGATATCTTTCGAAAGAGATTGGAGCGGCGGGACGACGTCTTCACCGCGGCTTTCGCCGAAGATCGCGCACAAGGCAATTTTTTGATCGCGGGTAGCCTGCGCAATCAGCGGGAACAGCGCCTTGCGGACTTCGCCGCGCCGCGCCAATTCGACCAGATAAGCCTGTGCGATATTCGAGCGGCCTTTCACATCCAGATTTTCGACAAGATAAGGCAGCGGGCTGAACTCGGATGTATCCACCTTGCCTTCGTCGGCGAGCGCAAAGGCAGCGGCCAGATGCACTCGCCAGTCCGCATCCTTTTCGTTGTAGGCATCGTTCAGAATGGGCGTGTCCGAGGGGTCGCGAAGCCGGCCGAGGCCTTCTAGCGCCGGCGCGCGCAGGTCGGAGCTGTTGCCCTTGGCGTAGTTCTGAAAGGTTGTGCGATCGTCCGGAAGCGCGAACATGGCAAGCGCCTGAAGCGCGGCGCGCTGGACCCGCATATTCCGCGCGTGCGTCAGCGCGGAGCGAACGTCCTCGGCGGCGTCCACGTCGTGCAGGAGGCCGACTGTGTCGAGCGCGGTCGCTTGAATGCGATCGTCGAGATCGTGAGTCAGGAAGACCACCCCGGGCCCCGCCGCTGGATCGTCGATCTTCTGCAGCGCCACCAGTGATTCGAATAGAGTCTCGTTGTCCTTGGAATGAAGCGCTTGAATCAGCGCCGAAACGGCGGCGCGGTCCCGCAGAATCCCTGCGGCGCGGGCCGCGTTGGCGCGCGCATCGGTCCCCGTCGCGGCGTTTACCTCGTCTGCCAGCGCCTGGGCGACTTCCGGCCGCGCCACCACGTCGGGATCGATCGCCTGATCGTTGCGCGAAGAGAAGAACGTTTTCACCTGGCGCACGCCTCGCGTCAGAGACCCGCTCAGGCCGCCCTTGGCGACATAGCCCGGAATGTAGTAATTGACAAGGCCGTCCGTTGCGCGAATCTCCACTTCCGAGTCCTTGTCGTGCGTTGCGCGGGCAAGCGGCTCCAGGCTGCGGTCGGTGTCCAGCTTGACGATGGCTTTGACGGCTTCTATGCGGATATCGCGATTCGGATCGCTCAGGTAATCGGCAAGCGCCGGGATGGCTTGCGGATCCTTCTTGGCGAGGTCTCTGATCCGCTGTATGCGCTCGTTGGGGCTGTAACTGGATTCGCTTTGCGCGGCAAGCAGGCCGGACAGGCAGAACGCGAACGCGGCGGCTCGAAGGCAGCAAGGAAGCATACTTGAAGGTAACTTGACGGGCCGGCAACCTCAATGGCCGTCTTACTTCAGACGACACTCTTCACTTGCCGTTCTTTCTTATCCGACAACCTCCACGGTTGTCTTGTGCGGAATAAGCCCGGCCTCGTAACCTAAATCCAATAATTTCTGCGCCGCTCGCGGAACGATTTCGCCGCCATTGATGGTGTGGTGGTTGACATACATCCCGACAAACTGCTCGGCTAGCGCCGGCTCCAGGTCGCGCGCAAACTGCATGGCGTAATTCAACGCCTCTTCGCGATGATCGAGCGCATATTGAATGCTTTCGCGCATGAGGCGCGAGCATTCGCTTTGAATGTCGGCCGGCAGGTTGCGCCGGAGCGCGTTGGCGCCTAGCGGCAGCGGCAATTGATACCTGGACTTGAACCATTTGCCTAGATCGACCACGTTGTGGAGGCCGCCATGGCCATAGGTGAGCTGCCCTTCGTGGATCACGAGACCGGCGTCCACCGAGTGGTCCTTAACCGCGTCCAAGATCTTGTCGAAGGCAACGACGACGTGCTGGAAATCCGGCTGAAAGAGCTTCAAGGCCAGAAAGGCCGTCGTCATGACGCCGGGAACCGCGATTTTTTTTCCTTTGAGATCGTCGGCCGCCATATGCCGCGAACTCACCACCATGGGGCCGTAACCGTCGCCCACGCTCGATCCGCTCGCCATCAGCACATATTTATCGGCCACATATGGATAGGCGTGATACGAAATCGCGGTCAATTCATACAAGCCTCGCGTGGCCTTCTGGTTCAGCGACTCAATGTCTTCGAGCACATGGCGAAAGTTCACCAGGCGTGAGCGCAGCTTCTTGGTCGCCAAACCGTAGAACATAAAGGCGTCGTCTGAATCGGGGCTGTGAGCGCACGTTATTTCCAACGGTGTGGAGGTGCTCATGGCGGCGGTGTCGGTAAGAAAGGAATCCCTAGTTTAACAGAGCTTCCCCGTTTCTAATGGCGGCCGGCGGCTCTGCGCGCGGACTCAAGCTGCGGCGTAAGCAGTTCGAGATCTTGTTCCAGCGTGGCGAGCCGGCGGCAGCACTCCTCCGCTCCGTGTCCTTTGGCCGCCGTTTCCAAATCTTGGGCGTGGCGGCGCGCGCGTTCCGCATGAAGCGCGGCAAAGGAGCCTTTGATGGTGTGAGCCACTTTCGAAAGCCGGTCCAGATCGCCGGCCTCCAACGCATCAGACATCTCGGCCATCTGAGACGGGCATTCGGCGAAAAACAGGTCGATGATTTCCTGCATCAGGTCGTTGTCGTCGCTGACTTGAGCGCGAAACCCTGCCAAATCTAAAATCGCCGCCTCCGAGGGGGCATCCGGCGATGACTTACTCGCGCGCAAGATCGATTGCGCCAGGCTGGTTACGGCCTGGCACAGGGTGGCAGGCTGGAAGGAATCCAGTAAATAGCCATCTATATCCGGTTCGCCCTCGCACCACTCGGCGCCATTCGGCAGTTGGGGCGCGAGCGACAGAACCGGCGCCGGAGTAGCGCCGCGTTGCCTGCTTTCGAGGCTCCGGAGTTTGGCCTTAAATTCCGAGACGCTATCGGAGGGAAGCCGTGGGCCTAGCAGCACGGCGTCGAACTTCTGCACCGACAGCGCTTCCGAGGCTTCTTCCAAGCCGCTTGCCGGCAACGCGATATGGCGCGCGCCCGACAGCCGTTCCGTGATACGTTCCGCTTCGGCGGCATCGCTGTTCACAACCAGAACTCGAAGCGTCTTCATCTAGCGTTCTCCAACGCTTGGCCGCTGCTTAAAACAAATTGGCACATTTTCGGCAACTTTAATTTCGACGCATCTACTTTCAAAGTATGCTGTATACTTACCATTTAGTGGGGGTGTGCCTTCCCTAGTCTCACGACTCGCACCGTCATAACTCAATTCGGCCCTCGGGCCGGGGCCTTCCTATCCGCATTCCAATTCGGAACAGCCACCGCTTTTAACCTGATCTTCCCCGACGAGTGCAGGCTTTGCGAGCAGCCGCTCAAGACCCTCTCTCGGGTTCCGGTCTGCCAGGCTTGCCTCGCCCTTCCCGAACCTCTGGTAGCGGAGTTTTTCTGCCGGGCCTGCCGAACGCCCTTCGTGGATGCCTATCCACTGGATGAGCACGATCTCTGTACCGTCTGCCGGGAGAGTCTGGTGAATGTCGACACCGCTTACTCTTTCGGCAGTTATGAAGGCGCCCTCCGCAAGCTCATTCACCTATTCAAGTATGGAAAAGTAGAAAGCCTGGCTGCGCCGCTCAGCCGGTTATTGATTCGCGCGCTTCCGGTCGAGCAACGCTTCGATGCAGTGATCGCGATGCCTATGCACTGGCGCAAGCGCTGGGAGCGCGGGTTCAACCAGGCCGAGTTACTTGCCAGGCCGATCGTCCGAAGATACGGACTGAAACTCGCGAACAATTTGCGGCGCGCCCGTTATACGACGGCGCAGGCAGGCCTGAGCGAGAGCAACCGCCAGGCCAACGCGAAGAATTCCTTTTCGCTGCGCCGGCCCGAAGAGCTGCGCGGCAAGCGAATTTTATTGGTCGACGACGTGTTCACGACGGGCGCGACGTTGAGGGCCGCCGCCGCCGCTTTGAAACAAGCAGGCGCCGTTCATGTTTCAGCGCTGACCCTGGCCCGAGTGGACCGTAGAGGATTTGATACAGGTTCGGCTTCTTCCGGCAAAGCGGCGCAGAGCGCGCAGGGCGAAAGATGCCCGTTGAGCGCGAGTAAAGCGACGGACGCCGCGCTGGCCGGCGCCGGAGCGAACTAGCGAGTGAATGAACTTTCGGGAGCGTGTGTTGGAGATGCATACACCGGATCGACTGCATAGGCCTGTTCTCGTACTGAACGCCAGCTACGAGCCCATCAACATCTGCGCGGCGCGAAGAGCCGTGGTGCTGATTCTGAAGGGCGTGGCGTCGGCCGAAGAGCTCGCGCCGTCGCAGGTCCATTCGGCGCGGCGTTCGCTCGGTGTTCCATCCGTCATCCGGCTCTTGGAGTATCGAAGAATTCCGCGCCAGACGCGCGCCTTATCGCGCAAGAACATTCTGATGCGCGACCGCTACACTTGCCAGTACTGCCATCGCACGCTGCCGTCGAGCGAGATGACGCTCGATCATGTAATTCCCCGCTCTCGCGCCGGAGAGACGACCTGGGAGAATCTGGTGGCCTGCTGCCATCCGTGCAACAACAGGAAGGGCAGCCGAACGCCCGAAGAAGCCGGCATGAAGCTGCTGCGGCCGCCGCGCCCGTTCACCCTGCACACCAGCCGTCATCTGATGCGCCTGTTGGGTCGCAGCGACGATCAGTGGCGCAAATACTTGTTCTATTCGGATTAGCTGTCAGGAAGGTTGGCTGACGGTCGAAGCCGGCGCCGGTTCCTTCGGCCGTTCGCCTTTTTCCTTGCCGGGACCAGAGCTGCCCTTCACGGGACTGATAATCACGTGCGCGTTGCGCCCTTCCAGCCGCGGCTGCCCTTCGATGGCGCCCACTCCGGCGAGATCCTCCGCAAAGCGCAACAGAAGCTTCTTGCCTAAATCCACGTGCGCGATTTCGCGTCCGCGAAATTGCACCACGGCCTTGACGCGATTCCCTTCTTTCAGAAACCGGATCGCGTGGTTTTTCTTGAAATCGTAGTCGTGATCGTCGGTATTGGGCCGGAATTTCAGCTCCTTCACCTGGATCACGTGCTGCTTTTTCTTAGCGTCGTGCTGCTTCTTTTTCTGTTCGTATTGCCACTGCCCGTAGTCCATGGCCTTGGCGACCGGTGGTTCCGCGGTGGGCGCGATCAGAATCAGATCCAACCCCAATTCCTGGGCTTTGCGCACAGCGGCTGGGGTGGGCATGATCTCGACAGATCCGTCCGGAAAAACGGCGCGGACCTCCTTCACGCGAATCGCCTCGTTGACGTTTTCTCGAATTCTCGGCCGGCGCGGCGGGAGACCTCTGGGTGGATACATGCCGGAACTAGCGCTGAGCGCTGACCCGCGCCCGGGGTTCGAAAGAGGAAAAATTCAAATGATATACCTCCTTCTAGTTTACCTGAAAGTCCGCTGAAAAGGCGTCCTTCTAGTGATTATCTTCTACATATTGGCCGCCGTACTGGGTTTGGGAATTCTCTATCAAGCGCTGAGCTCGTTTGTTGACGCGCGGCGTTCCCTGCCGCCGGGCCGGATCATCGACGCAGGCGCGGGCAAACTGCACCTCGACGAACGCGGCGCGGGCGATCCCGTCGTCGTCTTGGAATCCGGCATTGCGGCGAGTTCCATGAGTTGGGCTCTCGTTCAGCCGCGCGTAGCGGAATTCACGCGCGTCGCCAGTTACGATCGGGCAGGCTTGGGATGGAGCGGCAGAGCCTCAGCTCCGCGAAGCATCGAGCAAATGGTTGGCGAACTGGCCGCCCTGCTGAGGGCGGCAAACTTACAGCCTCCCTATGTGCTCGTGGGACACTCCTTTGGCGGGCTCTTGATCCGCGCCTTCGCTCATCTGCATCCGGCGCAAGTCGCTGGGCTGGTGTTCGTCGATCCGGTCTCGCTGAGGCTGTGGGCGGATTGTCCGCCCGGCGAAAGGCGCCGTTTGCGGTTGGGTGTCAGCCTGTCCCGGCGCGGCGCCTTCTTGGCGAGACTCGGAGTGGTTCGCGCGGCTCTTGCGTTGTTGGCTTCAGGTGGACGGCGCCTGCCTCAATGGATTGCGCGGGCCAGCGCGCCGCGCGCTACCGGCTTCCTGGCGAGTATGATCGGCCAGGTTCAGAAACTGCCTCCCAGCCTCCGGCCTATGGTACGCGCCCATTGGAGCCACCCAAAATCCTTTCTCGCCATGGGCGCTTACCTCGAATGTCTCCCGGCCAGCGCGCGCGAGGCGCTCGCCATGCAGATTCCCGCGAAGATCCCCTTCGTTATTCTCTCGGCATCGACCGCCACGCCGGACGAAATGGACGAGAGAAATGCGTGGGCGGCGCAGGCTTCGAAGGGGCGTCACATCGTTGTCGAAGAAACCGGCCATTGGATCCTGCTTGAGCGGCCCGACGTGGTGGCAGATGCCGTTCAAGAGATTGTCGAATTGGCTCGCGGGCGGCTCCGCATATAATCACCCTTTGATCCCCAAGCTAGCTGTTCTTCTGTTCGCGGTGGTAGCGCCGCTCATCCCCGCGACGCGGCAATACGACCTGATTATTCGCAATGCCCATATCATCGATGGGACGGGCTCGCCCTGGTATTCCGGCGATATCGGAATCGTCAACGGCCGCATCGCGGCCATCGGTTCTCTCGCGAATGCGCCCGCGCGGCGCGTGATCGATGCGCAAGGCCTCACCGTCGCGCCCGGCTTCATCGACATGCTGGGACAATCCGAGGTGTCCATTCTGGTGAACCCGCACCTCCCTTCAAAGATTTTTCAAGGCATCACCACCGAGATCACCGGCGAAGGCAATTCCATTGCGCCGGCCGACGCGCGTATCCTGGCGGCGGATCGCGACGGCTATGAACATTACGGCATCAAGCCCGATTGGACTACGTTCGCCGGATATTTCGCGCATCTCGAAAAGCAAGGCATGGGAATCAATCTCGCCAGCTACGTGGGCGCTACGCAAGTGCGCCGCATGGTAATCGGCGAGGAAAATCGCGCGCCGACTTCCGCCGAATTGGACCGCATGACAGGGTTGGTTCGCGAAGCGATGCGGGATGGCGCAGTCGGACTTTCGACGGCTCTGCAATATGCCCCCGCGCCCTACGCGAAGACCGAAGAGTTGATCGCGCTCGCGCAGGAAGCAGCGAAGTTTGGCGGCATCTACGCCACTCACATGCGCAGCGAAGGCGATGCGATCGATCAATCGCTCGATGAAGTCTTCCGCATCGGCCGGGAAGCGCGGATTCCCGTCGAGATCTGGCATCTCAAAGCCGCGGGCAAACAAAACTGGGGGCGCATGCCGGAGATTGTGTCGCGCATCGAGCAGGCGCGCGCTTCGGGCGTTGATGTCGAGGCCGATACATATGCTTATCCGGCTTGGTTCAACACGTTTTCCGCGTTCGTACCGCCGTGGGCCCACGAAGGCGGCGACCAGAAGATGATCGCGCGTTTGAAAGATCCCGCGGCTCGCGCTCGCATCCGGCGCGACATGGAAACCGATGCCTCCGGCTGGGACAACGAATGGCGCGAGATTCCCGGACCGGACGCCATTCTGGTCTCTGTCGTTCAAAATCGCGAGCTGCTCCCGCTGCAGGGCAAGACCATCGCGCAGATTGCCCAGGCCGAACACAAAGATCCCATCGATACGATCTTCGATCTCCTGATCAAAGATCCCGATATGTCGGTCGCCGTATTCGCGATGTCGGAACAGGATATCGCTCTCGCGCTGAAGCAGCCTTGGGTCTCCGTTGGTAACGATTCGCAAGGCACTGCGCCCGACGGGCCGCTGGGTCAGGAGCATCCTCACCCCCGCGCCTATGGAACCTTTCCGCGCATTCTTCGCAAATATGTGCGCGAGGAGAATCTTCTCAGCTTGCAGGAAGCCATTCGCAAGTTCAGCGCCCTGCCGGCGCAGCGCATGCGGCTGACCGATCGCGGCGTCTTGAAGCAGGGCATGTGGGCCGACATCGTGGTCTTCGATGCGGCGGCGATTCACGACGTCGCCACATTCGAAAACCCGAATCAGCTTTCGGTCGGAATGCAATACGTGCTGGTCAACGGGGTTCCGGTGATCGAACACGGAGAAATGACCAATGCCCTGCCCGGAAAAGTTTTGCGTGGCGCAGGCGCCGCTCGCTAATCGTGTTCCGGCGCTCGGTCGAGGAACTCGTAGCGCGCCCGATGCTTCTCCGGAGCTGCCTGCGGCTCCGCCTTCAAGTGCATCACCTGATAACCGTCCTTCGCATCGTAAGGCGGCCATTTCGGCAGCCCCTCGCCATTCGGATCGCCCTGCTTTGCGAAATTGCTCCAGTACGTGGCCATCTCATCGGAAAGCTTGCGGTCCTCCGGACGCCACGGTAGATTCTTGGAGGGCAGCGCGTCGAACACGAATTCAATCTCCGCCGAGTGATACGCGCCGCGCGATTCGCCGTGTTCATCCGTGCCCGGGGGCGCGTCTTCAAAGCGATAACGGTAGACCGGAGATTGGCCAGTCTTCAATTGCATGTTGATCCACTTCCAGGTGGAGTAGCCGATGAACGCATCGCCCATGGCCGCCCCTGCGGATTCCTTCGCCTCCGCGTCGGTCGCCGCCGGATAGAACCTCAGAAATTCGTCAGCCTGTTTCCCGTATTGCTTCCGCGCCCAAGCGATGAAGTTCTCCGCAGTCGGCTTCTCGTCTTTGAAGATCGCGTGATAGCTGCCCTCGTCGGCATTCCATCCGGCAAGCAGCGGCACGTGCGCCTGCTGCCCATGCGAAAAAATCGAGAGCACGGTTTCGGGCAAGAAGTAACCGTCGATGTTCGGCGCGAAGCGCACGATGCTTTTATCCTTCAGGGCAGCTTGCAGCAAATCGTCCGCGGACTTCTCCCGCAGCTCTTTCAAAGAAGCCGTGCCGAAAGCCGATTCCGCGAATCTCGCATCGGCCTTCTCCGAATCCGAGAGCGATTTCGCGCCCAGCGTCTTGCCGAAGAACGCTCCACTCTCCCCGATCGCCTTCTGGAAGAGATCCTTCGAAAGAGGAGACGCCATCAAGGCGCTCACCGAAAACGAGCCGGCCGATTCGCCGAAGATCGTTATATTGCCGGCGTCGCCGCCGAACGCGCCGATGTTTTTCTTCACCCATTCGAGCGCGGCAGCTTGATCCAGCAATCCATAGTTGCCCGATGCATTGTGTCCGGACTCTTTAGCCAGGTCGGCATGCGAGAAGAAGCCGAAGATGCCCAGGCGGTAATTGAAGTTCACTACCACCACGCCTTTGCGCGCCAGGTTCTCGCCATCCTGCCGGGGTTCGGACGCCGCGCCGGCGGCGAATCCGCCTCCATAGATCCACACCATTACGGGCAGATGCGCGTTGGCGGAATCGGCGGGAGTCCAGACGTTCAAGTACAAACAATTCTCGTCCGGGCCGTTGTCTCGAAAAATCATGTCCGCATATATATGGCCCTGCATGCAGCGCGCTCCGAACTCGGTCGCTTTGCGCACGCCGGTCCAGCCTTCCACCGGCTGCGGGGCTTTCCAGCGCAAATCCTTCACCGGCGGCGCTGCGTAAGGAATGCCCTTAAAGATGCGAATCTTGGAGTCTGAGCTGGCGGCGCCTTCCACATCGCCCGCCGCGGTATGCACGATGTCGGCGGCCCACGCCGAGCCGGCGCACAACATCGCGATCGCGGCGATCGCCCGGAATTCCCACGCTGAATTTCGACGGTTCACGATTATCTCCTCCAACGGTCCATCCTATGTCATTGCCGCTTTCGCGAGCGTGTCATTGCGCCTCCGCGAGCGTCCGTTGCAGTAAATTGAAGCATGGTCGAAGGTGTAAGTCTGCGAGACCCCGTGTTCGTGAACACGCTGGGTCATGCCTCCGGCCTGGTGATTTTCGGCCTGCTTCTCTTTCTGTTGATCCGGAGCTGGGACCGCGCCGGCACTCGCCCCCAGCTCCCCACCCTGCTGGCAGCCGGTCTGGCCTTGCTTTGGAACCTCGGCTCGCTTGCGGGCCTGGAGCTTACCCGCCGGAATGGCGAGCTCTCGGATTGGCTGGTGGCCGTAAACTTCTCCGCTCTCACCCTGCTTCCCGCAATCCTGCTGGCCGTGGTCTTGAAGGGAAGATATGCGATGCTCCGCCGCCTCGGTTATGGCATCGGCGCCTGCGCCGTAGGGCTGCATTTCGCGGAGCTTCGGTTTCCCTCCGAACCTTTGCACGAAGCCGCATTGCTCCTGGTCGCGGCCGGCTTTGGCGCGCTGCTCATCGCCTTGTTCATCCTCTCGGCGCGAAACGAGCCGCGCGCGATATCGCTCACCGACGCCATTTGCCTCCTGCTATTCACCTCTTCGTTTCTTCACTTCGGGTACGGCCATTCGAGAACTGCCTGGACCAGCGAGGTCGCCTGGCACCACGCCGGCATTCCCTTGGCGCTGATTGTACTCTTGCGCGATTATCGATTGCTTTTCCTAGAGACCTTCGTGCGCTTTCTCGCCAATGCGAGTTTGGCGGCTTTGTTTGCGGCGGCGTTCTACTGGGCCGCTGAGACCGGCGGCCTTTTGTCTCAGGCAAGAGGAAATCCCTTCGCGGCCGCGCTGCTTTTAATCGCGGTGTGTTGCGCGCTCGTGTTGTTCGCCTATTTGCGCAGCCTCGTGCAGAAGGCGCTGACCAAGCATGTGTTTCGTCGAGGCAATTTGAACTTATGCTCAAAGCGGATTCTTCAAGCTGCCTCCGACGCGCCAAACGAGAGCGAGTTGCTGGAACGATGCGCCGGCTACATCCGCGATTTTGTGGAAGCGGATCGATTCGAACTGCTCAAAGCGCCTCCCGAACCGGCGGCCGCGGAAGCCGAAAATCCGTGGAACTGCGCGGAACTGCCGCTGCGATTCTCGCGGGGCGACGGCCTGCTGCTCGTGCTGGGCTTGCGCCGCGGGAGCCGCCGCTATCTCGCGGAAGATATCGATTCGCTGAAATTCCTCGCCGGGCTGCTGGTGGAACAGGTCGAGCGCCACCGCGCCAATGAGCTGGAACGGCTCGCGCGTGAAGCGGAACTGCGCGCTCTGCAGGCCCAGGTGAATCCGCACTTTCTCTTCAACGCCTTGAATACTTTGTATGGAACCATTGGCCGCGAATCGCCGGAAGCGCGGCGACTGGTCTTGAATCTGGCCGAGCTGTTCCGCTATTGCCTGCAGCGGAATCGCACGTTGATTCCACTGGGTGAGGAGTTGGAGATCGTGCAGGCCTATCTCGAAATCGAAAGCCTTCGGCTGGGCGAGCGCCTCGCGTTTGAAATCACCGCGAGCCAGCGCGCGCGGCGGATCACCATACCCGTGCTTTCCGTTCAGCCGCTTGTTGAGAACGCCATTCGCCACGGTATCTCACGAGTGAGCGCGAGAGGCATGATCGAGGTGCGAGCGGAAGAAACCGGCGACACGCTAGAGATTAGCGTTCGTGACAACGGTCCTGGATTCGAACCGAGCGCGTCAACCGAGGGGCTCGGGATGGGACTCGACAATGTTCGTCAACGGCTGCATCTGCGCTATGGCGCGGCATCGGCTTTGAACATCGACTCTGACCGGCAGGGATCTGTAGTGACGCTCTCTATTCCGCTGGCGGCGAGCGGCCTGCGCAAATGCGCGTCCTGATCGTCGACGACGAGCCTATCGCCCGCCAGGTTCTCCGCCAGGAACTGGAACTGGTGGACGGCGTCGAAGTCATAGGCGAAGCGGGCGACGGCGCTTCGGCGCTCTCGGCAATCGCAGGCTCGCATCCCGATGTGGTGTTCCTGGATCTGGAGATGCCCGTCATGAGCGGCTTCGAAATGATCCGCCATCTGAAAGAAACTCCCGCGCCTGTAATCGTTATCGTGACTGCATACGATCAGCATGCGATTGAAGCCTTTGAAGCAGGGGCCATCGACTACCTGCTGAAGCCGGTGAGTCAGGCGCGCCTGGCGCAAAGCCTGGAACGCGCTCGCAGATTCGCGCAGAATCCGCTTCAGGTCTTGGAGCGCATCGGGCAATTGCAGGAGATGGCGCCCGCCAAAGAAGGCGAAGCGCGAGTCCGCAAAGTGGTCGGCAAGCTCGGAGACGAATACTTTTTGCTAGATGTACAGGAGGTGCTCGCCTTTCAAGCCGATGGAGATCTCACGTGGATCGTCACGGCCAAGCATCGATACCTCGCATCGCAGAACCTGAGTGCGATCGAAAGCCGCTTGAAAAATTCGTCTTTCGAGCGCATTCATCGCAATGCCCTTGTGAACGTGAATCACATCCGCAAGATGAGCGTGCTGACCAGCCAGCGGTGGCTCATGACGTTAAGCAACGGCCAGGAACTTGTCGTCAGTAAGCGGCGCGCCCAAAATGTGCGGCCATTTATCGAGTGGTAGCGCCTGGTCCGTTCATAACCTGAAATAGTTCATTCGCCGCGGCGCGCAGCCCGCTCGCCGGATTCACTTAGCTTGCCAATGTGTTCGCCCGCACAATGCGGACAATGTCTAAATTTGCTTGCTATAGGTTTGTCTGCTTTCTTGCCTTAACATTCGGTTCGATTTTTTGCGCATACGCGCAATCCGTTAGTAGCTCCGGCACGATCCGCGGCTCGGTGGTGGATCCTTCCGACGCGGCTGTGAAGGGAGTTGCCGTTCAGATCGACAACGCCGTGTCGGGCTATAACCCCGGCGTTCAAACGGACGCTCAAGGAAGGTTTGAATTCGCCAACGTTCCTTACAACAACTATCACCTGAGCGCCGTTGCGCCTGGGTTTCAAACCGTTGCGCAAGATGTAGACGTTCGTTCGCCGGTTCCGCTGGAGTTGAAAATCAGTTTGAAGATTGGCTATTCGACAACTACTGTCAACGTGGAGGCCGGCGCGGACCTGGTCGAAACCGAACCGACGACGCACACCGACATCGATCGTGGGCTCTTTCAGAAGCTTCCCCTCGAGAGCCAGTCGTCTTCGCTCAGCTCGCTGGTCACGCTGGCTTCGCCCGGAGTTGCCGCCGATTCGAATGGCCTGTTTCACGGGTTGGGAGACCATGCGTCGAATTCGTTTTCCATCGACGGGCAACCGATTACAGACCAGCAGAGCAAAGTGTTCTCCAACCAGCTTCCCGTGGATGCCGTGCAGTCGATGGAAGTAATCGAAGGCGCGCCGCCCGCTGAATTCGGCGACAAAGACAGTCTGGTCATTGTGGTGAACACGCGATCCGGGCTCGGCGCAACCGAGCCGCACGGCGACGTCTATGCGTCGTACGGCACATTCGGCACGTCCAACGGCGGCTTCAATCTTTCCTACGGAGGGCAGAGGTGGGGCAATTTTGTTTCAGCGAACGGATTGAACACCGGACGCTTTTTGGACGGGCCTGAGTTCCAGGTGTATCACGATCACGGCAACGAAGAGAACCTATTTGATCGCATTGATTTCAAACCGACGAACGCGGATACGATTAACGTGAATTTTCAGTTCACGCGTTCCTGGTTCCAGACTCCGAACTCCTACGACGCACAGACGGCGGATGCGTGGAGCGGGCTGGTAGTGAATAACGGCGGCCTTGGCCCGGATGGCTTGCCGGTTGGGCCGGCCGATCAACGCTCGAAAATTCGCACCTTCAATATCGCACCTACCTGGACGCGCTTGATCAATCCGCATACGGTCGTCACGTTCGGCGGGTTCGCCCGACAGGATCAATACAACTACTATCCAAGCGCCGATCCTTTCGCAGACCTGGAGCCCGATCTTCAACTACAGACCATCGGCCAGAACCGGCGGTTGACGGACCTGGGGCTTCGCACGGACCTGTCGTACGTGAACGGCATCCACAATCTGAAAGCCGGGATCACGTATCAAGACACAATTCTGACTGAACTCGACACGATAGGAATCGTCGATCCGACGGCGAACGCCGTTTGCCTGAATGCCGACGGCAGTCCGGATACGAATCCTCTTCTGACGAATATGTCCGGCTGCACGGGGCCGCTTACTCCCAATCCTGGATTTGTGCCGCTTCTCGCTTGCTACGACCTGACCAGGACGGCGCCGCTTCCCGCCTCCGATGGCTGCCCCAATTCGACGGCAGGCCGCTACGCATTCAACGGCCACGCCGATATTCGGGAGCTCGCCATGTATGTGCAGGACACCATCAGCATCAGGAACTGGACTTTCAATCTCGGAGTTCGCGGCGATGTCTACGACGGCATCACCAGGATTACCGCCGCCGAGCCGCGTTTGGGTATTGCCTACAACATCAAGCCGACGAGCACAGTGCTGCGCATCTCCTACGCGCGCACCATGGAAACGCCTTTCAACGAAAACCTGGCGCTCGCGAGCCTGGGCTGCAACGATGCCGTGGTATCGGCCCTCATGGCGTCCACCATCTCTCCTTGCGTCACAAACGCGCCGCTGGTTCCCGGGCTGCGCAACGAGTTTCATGCAGGCTTGTCCCAGGCCTTTGGAAAGTATTTCGTCTTGGACGGCGAATATATCTGGAAGTACACGCACCGTGCCTATGACTTCAGCGTGCTGGGCGATTCGCCGATCACCTTTCCGATCGAGTGGGCGAGATCGAAGATTCCAGGCTACGCAATCCGAGGCAGCCTGCCGGATTTTCACGGCCTGACGGCTTTCGTCGTTATGTCCCATGTTGCGGCTCGTTTCTTCGAGCCGCAGGTGAGCGGCATCGGCGCCACGCCGCTCGGCAGCGCAGTTTTCCGCATCGATCATGACGAAAATTTCAACGAGACGACTCACCTGCAATATCAGCCTTCAAAGAAAGGCCCATGGTTCGGCTTCAACTGGCGCTATGACAGCGGCTTGGTCGCGGGCCCTGTGCCGTGCGCCGGTGGTAATTGCGCGAATGGGCCATTGGGAAGCGATACCGTCGTGGATGCCTCGATCATCACGCCCGACCAGCAGTTCCAGGCTGGGCTTTATTGCGGCAGCGTTCACGCGACCCCTACCACACCTATCAGTCCCACGAGCGTCTGCCCGGCATCCGAATACGGATCGAGTCTGATCAAGATACCGGCGGCGGGCGCCGAGAGCGACGACCACAACCCGCCGCGAATCGCGCCGCGAAATCTATTCGACGTCGCTGTGGGAGATGACAACTTATTCCACTCCGATAGATATAAATGGAGCGCGCGCCTCGAAGTTATCAACATGACTAACCAGTATGCGCTTTACAACTTCATCTCCACGTTTAGCGGAACGCACTACGTGACGCCCCGCGCCGTGACCGGTACGATAGGGTTCCATTTCTAGTAGAATGTCTGAGGCTCAGGGGATACCTCCGCCTGAGTATCTATAAAGGAGAGCGAACCCATGTCTTTCCCGCGTCTGCACTTAATCATCCCGATCACTGCTTGCCTGTGCTCGCATGCGCTTCTAGCCAGCACTGTCGAGCTGACTAACATTCACACCTTCAGCCCGCCATTCGAGCCCTTCCTGGGCGACGTCGCGATTAACGACAATGGCGAAATCGCCGGGACGTCTTTCAGCGTACCGAGTGCTCAGCCGGCCGGATTTGTGATTCCGGCAAATGGCGGCGCGCCGGTTCAAATTAAGTATCCAGGCGCGCAATATACATATGTCAACGGCATCAACAATCAAGGCACGGTCACCGGCTTTGCGTTTACAGGGACTTCCATTGTTGGATTTACGGAAAATGGTGGAACATTTACCACGCTAAACACCGCCTTTTCACTTACTTTTGCGCAAGGCATAAACAATAATGGCGATATCGCAGGTTGGTGGAGCCCAGCAAGCGGCGGCGCCACGGCGTTTTTTATCAAGAACGGGGTTCAAGGAACCTTCAGCGTTCCAGGGTACCCATACGACACTTACGCAACTGCGATTAACGATTCAGGCCAGATTGCCGGTTACTTCAACTACGCAACCGACGGGTTTCTGCGCAATGCGGACGGCTCCCTGACATACTTCGGTTTTGCGCCGAACGGCCTCAATAATGCCGGGATTATAGTAGGCAGCGGCGATGGCCCGAATGACACATCCATCGGAGAAATTCGACTGAACGGCGTCAGCTATACCTACGAATACCCCGGCAGCACAGCCGGCACGTATCTGTATGGAATTAACAACTCAAACGAGGTCATCGGCTTTGACTCCACCAACAACGGCTATACCGAGACCATCTTCGAAGGCCAGCTCCAGTTTGTGAGCGCTCCCGAACCCTCCACGGGCTGGCTGTGCGTCCTCGCGCTCGCCGGATTTGTCGTGGTTCGCTTCCGCCGTCGTCGCGAGCAGAACTCGCTCTAGCGTCCGCGCGCCGCTTGCTTCGCCGTATCGATGGGCGTGGGAGGCGGCGCCGCGCCCTCCGGCTCGGCTGTCTTGTTAAGGCCAAGAGTCTTGCGAAGCTCCGCGTCGAGTTTAGTTCGAATGTCCGGATTATCTTTCAGGAATTGCCGGGCGTTCTCGCGTCCCTGGCCGATGCGCTCGCCTTTATAGCTATACCAGGAGCCGCTCTTTTCGATGACATTATTCGCCGCGCCAAGGTCCAGCAGATCGCCCTCGCGCGAGACGCCTTCGCCGTAAATGATGTCGAATTCGGCTTCGCGGAACGGCGGCGCAACCTTGTTCTTCACAACTTTTACTTTGGTGCGGTTGCCGGTGATGGTCTCGCCATCCTTGATGGAGGCAATGCGCCGGATGTCCACGCGGATGGAAGAATAGAACTTCAATGCGCGTCCGCCGGTGGTGGTCTCGGGGTTCCCGAACATCACGCCGATCTTTTCGCGGATCTGGTTGATGAAGATCAGGCAGGTATTCGATTTCGCGACGATGCCGGTGAGCTTCCGCATCGCCTGCGACATCAGGCGCGCGTGCACGCCCATGTGCGAATCGCCCATCTCGCCATCGAGCTCCGCCTTCGGCACGAGCGCGGCGACCGAATCTACCACTAGCGCGTCGATAGATCCCGAACCGATCAGCGCGCTTGTAATCTCCAGCGCCTGCTCGGCGAAGTCGGGCTGCGAGACCAAGAGGTTGTCTACATCCACGCCGAGCAACTTGGCGTAAATCGGATCGAGCGCATGCTCGACGTCGATGAAGGCCGCCATGCCGCCGCGCTTCTGCGCCTCGGCGATCACCTGGAGCGCGATGGTCGTTTTGCCGGAAGACTCCGGGCCAAAAATTTCACAGATGCGGCCGCGTGGAAATCCGCCCACGCCTAGCGCATAATCCACCGAGATCGAGCCCGTGGAGATCGCCGAAACCGGCACGATCGCTTCCTTGGCGCCCAGGCGCAGGATAGATCCTTTGCCGAACTGCTTCTCGATCTGCCCGAGGGTCAGGTTTAATGTGCGGCTGCGTTCTTTTTCGTCCATGGATTCCTTCCTGCCCGGGGGAGTAAAGCCCAGTATAGCGCTAAACAAAAGCCTTTAGAATTGTTTCGGCGAGCATTTTACCCGCGCACAACGGGCAACAAGCGCCCTGTGCGCTCCGAATTTAGGACGATAACGCTGCCTTGCGAGCGTAGTAACCCTTGCGCGCCCGCACGATCAGATCCTTTCGTCCCTTCACTCGAATTTCGACCGGATGATACTGGCCGTCGGTCTTCAAAGGCTCGGGCCGATAGAACAGATTGTACTGGTGCCGCAGCTCGTTCGCGATGTTTTCGAACGACTGGTTCAAATCCTTGGCCTGGAACGGGAAAAACGCCACGCCGCCGGTCTGCTCGGCGAAGTAGCGCATCACTTTATCGCCGTCTGTCTCTATATGGCTGATGTTGGTTGAAATCGTGTAAATGACGGTATCGGCGCGCTGCGCCATTTCGAGAGCCTGGTCCCGGCTATAGCGGCTCTCATTGTCCTCGCCATCGCTCAAGACCACCATTGCCCGCCGGAATTTATACATCGGCTGGTCGCGCATGAGCTTCTCTTTGCAGGCGAGATACATGGCGTCGTAAAGCGCCGTCCCGCCGCCGGGCCGCAGGTTGCGAATGCCGTTTTCAAGCTGATGCGTGTCGCCGGTCAGATCGGTTATCACCTCCGCCGCGGTATCGAAGCTGACGAGCGTCGCTTTATCCTGCTCGCGCATGACGCTATTGACGAAGTTGGTCGCGGCCTCTTGCTGGAACCGAAACCGGTCGCGGATGCTGTTGCTGGTGTCGATCAGAATCGCGAGTCGAAGCGGCAGATCCGTCTCGGAAGTGAACTCCATGATCTTCTGCGGCTTCTTGCTTTCGAAGACTTGAAAGTCGTTCTTGTTCAGATCCGTTACGAAACGGCCCTTTTTATCCGTCACCGTGAACAGCATGTTCACGCGCGTCACTTCCGCGACGATCGGCGCGGAATCCGAGCCCTGCACAGCGGGCTCGCTTTGCTGCGCGCGGAGAGCAACGCCCGCAGCGGCCACCCCGGCCGCGGCCGCAATCAAGAACACTGCAGACTTCATTGGAATGACTATATTCTAGCCGCGTTTCATCCGGAGCGCTTCTAAAAAGGACGCCAGCTCGGGAGGCAGCGGGCTTTCGACGGTTATCGGGTTACTTTCAGACGGCGAGCGGAACGTAAGCCGGCGCGCATGCAAGAAGAAGCGGCCGAGAGTAGGAAGGCCCGCGATCGCGGCGGGCGCCCCATACAAACGGTCCCCCGCCACCGGATGCCCCAGGCTTGCCAGATGCGCGCGGATCTGGTGCGTGCGGCCGGTGCCGATACGCACCTCCAGATAACTCAATTTTTCGAACTGCTCGATGAGCCGATATTCCGTGAGAGCCGCGCGCCCCGTCGCAAGCTTTGCGGTCATGCGAGTGCGACGTACCGGATCGCGGGAGATTGGGCTGGTGATGCGGCCCTGCGGCTTCTTCATCCGGCCATGGACCAGCGCCAGATAAATCTTCTCTACCTGCCGGTCGTGAAACTGCGCGGCGAGCGATTGATGCGCGCGATCCGTTCGAGCCGCCACCAGCACGCCGCTGGTCTCGCGATCCAGGCGGTGAACAATGCCCGGGCGCAGATCGCCATTCACGGAAGACAACGGGCCAAAATGATGCAGAAGCGCATTGACCAGCGTGCCGTTTGCGTGTCCCGCGCCTGCGTGCACCACCATTCCGGCGGGTTTATCCACGGCCACGACATCGGAATCTTCATAGAGAACGCGGAGCGGCAGTTCTTCGGGCGCTGCCTTCAACGGCGGCAACTCGGCGGGCGTGACCGAGATGCTTTCCCCACCGCGCAATATATAGGATGCGCGCGCGCCTTGCCCGTCTACCAGAACACGGCCGCTCTTGATCCACGATTGCAAGCGTGAACGGCTGAATTCGGGCAGCGCGCCGTGCAGGAAAGCGTCCAGCCGCTTGCCGGAATCGGCGGAGTCAGCCCGGAGAGTCACACTTCATTTTAGGGACGCCGTGTAATCGGCATGGCCATTCTTGTAGCGCATCTCGCCGGCTTCCACCGCGAAGGGCAAGGTGTTCTCCTTGGGCGGCAGAGGGCACGTGGCGTAGGGCGTGAACGTGCAGGGTGGATTGTAGCTCTTATTGAAATCCAGGTCCACTTTGCCGTTCGCGGGCAGTGGCGTATTCAACATGCGCCCCGCCTGATACGTGTTGATCTTGTTGGTCGCATCCTTATAAAGGAAGAACAACGTGTCGCCTTCGGTAATGGGCCGCAAGCGGTATTTCTCGCCTTTGTAAGCGAACTCCACGATGCCGGGGCTGTCCTCCAGGTCCGTCTGGCCGAGGATGTTTAGAATGGGAATCTTTTTCGCCTCGGGAATGAAGGTCGCCTGGAAATGCAACTCCGGATTGACCGGAAAGTATTTCATGCCTTCGAAGTTCTTCAGCACCGGGCTGGCGCTGTCCTTCGCGCGAACGGCCAACTTGTCGCCGCGCTTGATGATTAGAAACGAAATTGTACCCTCGTGGACCACATCCGGCTTTTCGTCGCCGTAAGACAAAGTTTGCGAAGAGCCGTCCGGCTTGACGAAAGTAACTTGATCCTTCCGCAGTTTCAGCGTTCCAAGCTGGGCCGGCGCCGAGCCCTTAGGCAGAACGAAGTCGTTCGAATCGGCCGATCCGATCGTATTGTCGCCGGGCTTCAGCCAGAACAGCCCCACCAGAGTCAGCCAGCCATTCGGGGAACGCAGGCCAGTGTCGCGCGCTTGTTGAAACGCGTGGATGGAATCCGTGTAGCTGTCAGCCATCAGGAGTGCCGCTAAGGCCGCAAAGCCGATCAAGATGCGGTGCATAATCTATTCTCGCAACTCCACGATAGTTGCGCCAGTGCCTCCTTCGGCAGGCGGCGCCGGATAGAACCGGCTGACATGTGGATTGTGCGCCAGCAGATCGCCCACCGCGCGTTTCAGCACCCCCATGCCATGGCCGTGAATGATGCGTACGCGATTCACCGAGGCGAGCGCGGCCGAATCGAGGAATTTATCGACCTGCTCGACGGCTTCTTCGGCGCGTTGGCCGATCAGGTTCAGCTCGCGGTAGGAGACGTCGAACCGCGGCCCGGTTTCTACGCTCACATTCCTCGGCAGCTTCGCTCGCACAGAAGCTTGGGCCACCACTTCCGCGATATCTTCGCGCGGGACTTGCATCTTCAGGAATCCGGCTTCCACCTCAATCATTCCGTTCTTCAGAATGCGGCGGACGACCGCGAGCTCGCGCACATCTTTCAAGCGGACGCGCGTTCCCTCTTCGAGAGCGGGCTGCGCGGGAGCGGCTGTGCGTTGCGATGGCATGATCTCCGCCGCTTCCTCGCGAAATTCGCGGCGGGTCTTCGCCATCAGGCGCTGCGCCTGTTCGGCCGCCTTGCGCTGTTCGCCAACTTCGGCGATGCGATCGATGATCGTTTGCGCCCGGGCTTCGAAATCGGCGATGATAGATTCCGATTTTTTCTCCCACTCGCGCCGCCGTTGCTGCTCGCGGCGCTCCGCGTCATGCTCTAAGCTAGCCTCGCGCCTGGCGAGCGCTTGCGTCGCTTCTTCCAGTTCGCGGTTGCGGCTCGCCGATTCCTCAAGCTGACGATGCAACTCATTCAGCAGATCCTGAAAATCCGCTTGCATCCTCGGCAGCACGGCGCGGGCGTGTTCGAGGATCGGTTCCGGCAACTCCAGGCGCGTCGCGATGTCGAGGCCTGCCGACTTGCCGGGAACGCCGAGCCGCAGTTCATAGGTCGGCTGCAACGTGGATTGATCGAAACCCATGGAGGCGTTCAATACGCCGGGAGTCTGCGCCCCATAGAGCTTGAGCGGCAACAGGTGCGTGGAGGCGAGGCAAAACGCGCCCGACTTGCGGAACTCGTCGAGAATTGCGACACCAAGCGCGCCGCCTTCTTCGGGATCGGTGGCGCGGCCCAGTTCGTCGAGCAGTACCAGGCTATCGGGCGTCACGCTTTCAAGCATCTGTTTGACGTGCAGCAGATGGCCGGAGAAACTGCTGAGGCTTTCGGCAATCGATTGAGCGTCGCCGATATCTGCGAGCACGTCGTCGAGAACGGGGAACTCGGCCTCGGCGCAAGGTACCGGCAGAGCCGCGTGCGCCATCAGCGCGAGCAAGCCCGTCGTCTTCATCGTGACGGTCTTGCCGCCTGTGTTCGGGCCGCTGATCAGCAGGCAGCGCTGCTGCTCGTTCAACTCGAACGAAATGGGGACGACGGGCTTACGCTGTTTGCGCAATATGGTTTCGAGCAGCGGATGGCGCGCTTCCCGCAGCACCAGCCGGCGCTCGTCCCTGCTGCCTTCGCTCTTGCTGAAGCGAGGTATGACGGCGTCGTAGCGGCCCGCAAAGGCAGCTTTCGCGAACGCGCAATCAAGTTCCGCCAAGGCCTCGGCCGTTTCGGCGATTTCCGACGCGTGCTCGCGAAGCGTCCCGGTGATCTCGGCCAGAATCCGTTCGATCTCGCGCAGTTCGTCTTCGCGCAGCCGTACGAGCTGGTTGTTCAGCCCAATCGTTTCGAGCGGCTCGAGAAAAAGCGTGCGCCCCGTTCCGCTCGAACCATGGATCACTCCATCGACGCGGCCTTTCTGTCCGGCGACGATGGGCACCACGTAGCGGTCCTCGCGAATCGTGACGAACTCCTCCTGCAGAGTGCCGTCGCTGCGGTGCGCGCGCACAAAACGGTCGAGCGATTCCTGAATGTTTTTCTGCTGACGGCCGATGTCGCGCCGGATGCGCGCCAGTGCGACGCTCGCTTCATCGGCCAGGCTGCCATCCGGCAGGAAAGCTTTCTCGTAGCGCCGCGCGAGGCCGCGCAAGTCCGCGAGATGCAAGGCGCGCTGCGCGAGCCGAGGATAGCGCTCTCGAACGGCGAGCAGCACGCCGCGGTATTCTCCCGCCACCGAGAGCGTGTGGAACAGGTCGAGGATCTCGCGTCCATCGAGCGAGGTTCCTTCGACCGGCAGTGTTCGTAGAGGAGAATCGATTTCCGGTAGCTGATCGAAGCGCAGGCGGACAGCGGCGCCGCGAACGCTCTCCTCCGCGCCCGACAGCTCTCGCTGATACGCGATGGCTTCGCCAGCCTCTTCGAGCGCGGGTTCGAGCGATGAGCGATCGCTTCCGGGTTCGAGGGCGCCGACCAGGGCTCGGCCGGCCGAACTTCCCGCGTAGCCCGCAACCAGCTCTTTCAGTTCATCGAATTGAAGAAGACCGGCACTGCTGAAAGGCATCAGGGTCGCGTCACGAAGAGTTCAGTTGAGCGCTCGGAACAGCAGGATTCGATGACTTCGCGCGTGCCTTCCGTCAGCCGCAGGCCAGCGAGCGCATCCACCGCGAACCATTCGACACGCGCGGAGTCGTCGCCTGGGCGCGGCTCGCCGCCGAGGATGGTGCAGAAGAAATCGATCAGCACGTAGTGATATTCGCACGCGTCCGAGGCGTCGGGCATGATCCGCTCGAAAACGGTTGCGATGCAGTCCGCGCTCACCCGCAGGCCCGTTTCTTCGAACACTTCCCGAACGAGTGCGTCTTCCAGCCGCTCGCCTGTCTCGACCGCTCCGCCCGGAAGAGACCAGTAGCCTGCCAGCGGCTCACGTCCGCGCTCGACCAGCAGAACTCGTCCCCGATCGAACAGAAGCGCGCCGACACCGAGTACCGGACGAATGGGATAGCGGCGGTCGTTAGCCGAATCCACGCCGCCGTTGGCAGAATCCACATTGGTTAGACGCGGCTTCAGCCGAGAGCCGCCAGGACTTCTTCGGCGTGCCCTTCCACCTTCACCTTGGGAAAGACCTTCTTGATTGTGCCGTCGGTTCCTACGACGAACGTGGTGCGCTCCACGCCCATGTACTTCTTGCCGTACATGCTCTTTTCCTTCCAGACACCGTAGGCTTCGGCTGCTTTGTGATCGGCATCCGCCAGCAGGGCGAACGGCAAGTCGAACTTGTCCTTGAACTTTGCTTGGGCCTTGGAAGCGTCGGGCGAGACGCCCACGATCACGGAATTGGCTTTCGAGAATTTCTTTGAGTGATCCCGGAAGTCGCAGGCCTCTTTGGTGCAGCCGGGAGTATCCGCCTTCGGATAGAAGTATAGGACGACGTTCTTACCCTTAAGCGACGAGAGCGTAAAGGGCTCACCGGAGTCGGTATCAAGCGAGATTTCGGGGGCGGCATCGCCCGGTTGGGGAGTGGACATACGGGGAAACAGATGTGGGACAAGGCCGGAGCGCTACATATTACCCGAAGGAACTGGCGGGCACCTGGTTTATCAAATTATCGTCAGAATACTTGACAAAGAAACGCGCAGGTTTTATCATGGAATTGCATCCAGATGATGGATAGGAGGAATAAGCAAATGCCAATGATTCGTTACAACCCACTCGGAACCGAACACGAGGATTTCCCCGCCGGACTGCGTCTGTTCCAGGACTCCTTGTCCCGGCTGTTCAGCGAGCCGGCCTCTCGGCCTTGGGCGCCCGCAGTGGACATCTATGAAACCGAGAATGAGCTGGTTCTGAAGGCCGACGTTCCCGAGGTGGACCCCAAACATGTGGGAATCCAGATTGAGAATGGAACGCTGACCCTGAAGGGCGAGCGCAGATTCGAAGAGCAGAAGAACGGAAAAGGCTTTCACCGGATCGAGCGGAGTTACGGGTCTTTCGTTCGGGCGTTCAGCCTGCCGGAGACAGTCGAGACCGACAAAGTAAAAGCGGACTATAAAAACGGTGTGCTGACGATTACACTTCCCAAGAAGGAAGTCGCGAAGCCGAAGACCGTAAACGTCGAAATCAGCAATAACTAAGAAGTTTCCTGAACACCCCTCCTCCGGGGGCGAGGCGCGGGGCAGGCCATCTAAGGGTCTGCTTCGCGCCTTTTCTGTTTAAACGGGTGTGTTCAGAACAGCCGCTTTCCTGCACCTATTACTAGGAGGCCTCGGTTCTGAACCACCTTATCCGGACGTTCACTGTATTGAGTTTGGGGTTAGGGCTTGCGGGCGGTTGCGCCGCATATTCGGTCTTGTCGCATGAAGCGCTGGTCGATGCGCTGTGGGACACAAAGCTAAAACCGTTTCTGCTGGCGAGTTATCCCGGCTCGACGCCGGACCAACTGAAGCGGGCGCATGGCTTTGCATATGGCGGGGCCATCATCCAGGATCTTGGTTACTATCCGCACGGCAGTAAACAGTTCAGCGACTTGACGCATTACGTTAGGACGGGAGACTTCATCGCTGCTCTCTTGAAGGAATCCAGGAGCTTGGACGATCTGGCCTTTGCGCTGGGCGCGCTGTCGCACTATGTGTCGGACCTGGACGGTCATCGCCTGGCGACCAACGTGGGCGAGCCGATGCTCTATCCCCGATTGCAGAGGAAGTATGGAGATTTCATTACGTACGAACAAAATCCGACAGGGCATTTGCAGACAGAGTTTGGATTTGACGTTCTGGAGGTAGCCAAAGGAAACTTCGCGCCGGAGGCATACCACGATTTCATCGGGTTCTATGTGGCGGAGCCGTTAGTGGCGCGGGCGTTTCGCGATACATACGGCCTGGAACTCGGCGATGTGTTCAAGGATTTCCATCGGGGCGTGGAATCGTATCGGCACGCAGTCAGCAAGACCATTCCGATGGCGACGCGGGTAGCATGGGCGGCCCGGCAAGACGACATCGAACGCGCGCAGCCGGGAATGACCAAGGCGAGGTTTATTTACATCATGAACCGTTCGAGCTACGAGCGGAACTGGGGCAAGCAATACGACCGGCCGACGCTCGGCGACCGCATGCTGGCGTTTCTTGTGAAGCTGCTGCCGCCGATTGGCCCGCTGCGCGCGGTGAAGCTGAAAATGCCAACGCCGCCCGTAGAAAAACTGTTCATGGACAGCTTCGACCGTTCGGCCAAACAATTCGCCGGAAAGATCGATGAGGTGAAGGAGGGCAGCCTCCATCTCGAAGACAAGAACTACGATGTGGGAACGGTCACCCCGGCGGGCGGTTACAAGCTGGACGACGATGTGCAGGCGTACTGGCTCGGCCTGCTCGCGGGGAAGAAATTTGCGACCGTGACGCCTGAGATCCGCGCTGAATTGCTCGGCTACTATCGCGATTTAAACGCTCCTATCGCAACTAAGAAGGACAATCGGAAGTGGCGCCAACTGGTTGTGGAGATACAGGGTTTGAAGACGGCGCCGACGATGGTCGCCGAGGCGGTAGAGCCTTAGACCATGGCAGCGATCGGCCATCGCTGGGCGCTGCCTGTGCTGGCGTTCTGCGCGGCGCGTAGTTTGTGCGCCTATTCCGTCTTGTCTCACGAAGCGATGATCGATGCGCTATGGGATACGGGATTGCGCGCGGCTCTTCTAGCGCGTTTCCCCAACGCCACGCCGGCGCAGTTGAAGGAAGCCCATTCGTATGCCTACGGCGGGGCGGTCCTGCAAGACATGGGCTACTATCCGCATGGCAATGGCTACTTCAGCGATTTGACGCATTATGCGCGAACAGCGGATTTTATCGAAGCGCTGATCCACGATTCTCAAACTTTGGACGAATATGCGTTCGCACTCGGCGCGCTATCGCATTACGCAGGCGATAACGACGGCCATCGGCTGGGAACGAATCGCGCGGAGCCGCTAGTCTATCGCAACTTGCAGAAAAAGTTTGGGGACGTGGTGACCTACGAAGATAACCCGACGGACCACCTGCGAACCGAGTATGCGTTCGATGTCGAGCAAGTTGCAAAGGGCAACTACGCTCCCGAGGCGTATCACGATTTCATCGGCTTCAATGTGTCCGCCGCGCTGTTGCAACGCGCGTTTCGCGAGACGTACGGCTTTGAATTGAACCGTATGCTGAACGATTTCGATCAGGCGATAGGCTCGTATAGGCATGCGCTGAGCACGCTGATTCCGCTTTTCACCCGGGTGGCCTGGGCGGACCACCAGGACCAGATTCGGACGTCGCGGCCGGGAATCACAAGGGCGCGGTTCTTGTATGTCATGAGGCGGTCGAGCTATGAACGAGAATGGGGGAAGAAGTACGATCGTCCCACGCTCGCCGACCGCATACTCGCTTTTCTCGTGAAGATCCTGCCGCCGATTGGCCGCGTCAGCGTACTGAAATTCAAGCCGTTGGGTCCTGGAGTCGAGCAGATCTTCATGAAGAGTTTCGATACAGCCAGCGCGGAGTATCGCTCCGATGTTAGAGGCGCGCGACAGAACGGCTTACAGCTTGCTAATAATAACTTCGATGTGGGCCTCGTCACCAAGCCCGGCGAGTATGGACTGCAGGATCAGACCTACGCATATTGGTTGGATGAGCTCGCTGCCACTGGTTTTGCGGGAGTCACCCCTGAGATTTCAAAAAATATCCTCGCCTTTTACTCGGATCTGAACGCTCCGTTGTCGACAAAGAAGCATCCCAAACAGTGGCAGCAGGTGCTCACGGAACTGAATGGATTAAAGGCCCGTCAAGGCGACTGAATTAAAATCGATAAAAAGGCTGGCGAGCTATGTCACAAACTTTGAACGACGTATTGAGTTCCAACGAGGCTTACGCGGAGACGTTCGGGCAGAGATCGAAGCTGCCCTCAACGCCTGCCAGGCGAATCGCGGTCTTGACGTGTATGGATGCGCGAATGGATCCGGCCAAGTTTCTGGGACTGGCGGAGGGAGACGCGCACGTGATCCGCAACGCGGGAGGACGCGCGAGCGACGACGCGATCCGTTCGCTGGTTATTTCCTACAAGCTGTTGGGAACTCAGGAGTGGTTCGTGATACACCATACCGGTTGCGGGATGTTAACCTTCACGAACGACATCATGCACGACCTGCTTTCGAAGAGTCTGGAGACGGCGGTGATCGAGAACGGCGAGTGGAAAGATGTCGGCATAGGCGGCGGTTCTTTGGCGGGGCAACATATAGATTGGCTAACCATTGATGATCTGGAAAAGAGTATAGTGGCGGATGTAACCAGAATCCGCACCCACCCGCTGGTGCCCGCCACGATTCCGATCTACGGCTACATCTACGATGTAGCTACCGGCAAGCTCAGGGAAGTTCCGGAAGCGACGCGGGCCGGCGAAGCGGACGCCCAAGCGCGGGCGGCGAAGAACTAGCAGTTAGTACACCATCTCGAACGGGCCGAGGTCTGGCTTGTAGGGCGTGAGACGAGGCGGCTGCGCATCGGGTTCCAAGAGCCAGGTGGAGCGTTCGGGATAACGCTTCATAAGATCGCCGTTATGCGCCACTCCGAGATCGTGAACCCAAACGGTGCGGGCGTTGTCGATGTCCGCGGCGTTGTGGACCCACTCCTGGAACATGTGGCTGGAGTTGTAGCGGACAAAAACGAGGTGCTTGCCGGGGGCTCGCGCCAGCTCGCGGTCTATCAAGATTCGGCTCTGCGGGTCGCCGTAATCGATGAAGTCCCAGGATTCAAAGCGTGCGAGTGCGCTTGTGGTCTCAAGGGATGCGAAGGCATGCACGCCATACCAAAACAGGAACTGAGCCGCGCAGAGACCTAGCACCATGGCCCCAGGCTGGAGGCGGAGTAACTTGATTCGGTTCAGGCGCTGTAAGCCGGATACGCTTACAAGAACAAATAAACACGTAATAGCGGCGATGTAATGGGGATAGAAATACGGGTAGAAGTTAGTAGCGAGAGCGAATAAGCAGATCGTCAGTGCGACCAAAGCCAAGCGCGGTTCGCGAAGCCTAGTAAGAAACACGAGCGCCGCTACATACAATGGGGTGAAGAAAAAAAAGCGATAGAAACGAATGCGGAATAACAGGCGCGCGAAGTAGCCGGCGACGGTGGCGGGATTGTCGTCGTGAATCGCGGTTTCCGCGCGATAGTCCATTTCCTGTTCGGAGTTCAGTTCGTGATGGGGGACCGGATTGGGTTGAAAAACAAAAGTGGCGGGAATTCCATATTGATAGCGGTAGAGCTGGTAAGGGAGCGTCGTCCATGTGCGCGTGACGGTTTTATTTTGGAGAAGAACCAACCCGCCGGCTGCGCAAAGCACCGCGGCGGCGTATAACAGAGGCGCGAGCAGATTACGAACGCGGCGGAAGGCCGGCGCTAGAAACAAAAGGACGCTCGCGAGCAGAAGCAAGAATTCGAAAGGCCGTGTGAGGAGTTGAAGAGACAGGCCCGCCCCGAGCAGCAGGGCATCGCGCCGGTGACCCTGCGACAGCAGGCGCGGCAGCGCCCCGAAGACGAGGCAACCGGCTAGCGCCGAAACCGCTCCACCCCAGTAGCAGTTCATCCAATAACAGAGCGGGCCGAATTGCATGACCGCCAGAAGCCCCCCAACCAGCGCCCAGCCGGGAGTGATCCACGCTCGCAACATCCAATAACAAAGCGAGCAGAACGCGCCCGTGGAGAGTAGGAGGCCCGCCCAGGGATGGCTGAAGATCATCCAGCCGAGAGCGAGCGCGATGCCTTGGCCGAGCGGATACATGGAGCTGTGGGTAGGCTGCTGGAGAACGAAGAGCTGCTCGAAGAATTCGGGAAAGGCATGGGGCCGGTTCGCAAGGTGGAAGTGACGCAGGGTGTCGGCGAGCAGGACATAGCTGAAGTCGTCGGCGCCGCTTGGGAGCGGGACGGGGCTATGAGGGAGCAGCGCGAGACGGAGCGCGATGGGCAGCACGAACAACAGGAGCATGCATAGCCGCGTGCGCTGCGCAAGCTGGAGAAATCGCGAGCGCAGCGCGGAGGCGTCCAGCGATAGGAGCCCGATGAGAAGCGCGGCAAACGCGAGTTCGATCCAATCAAACGCCCCGAACCCGAGCGGGCTATCGGGCGAGAGAAAGACGCGGGGAGCCATACTAGCGGCGCTGCCGGAGAATGCGCCGGGTGTTCTGTTTTCCGTGTAGCACGGCGATGACTTGAAGGGGTGCGCTTCCTGGCAGGTACGCGAGGGTGTAGTTGGGATAGCGGCTGAGCGTCCAGAAACGGAGCGGCCGTAAGGTGAGATCGGGCCGCGTATGGCCGCGTAAAGGGCCTTCAGCTAAGAATTCGCATGCGTCATATATCGCCTGTTCCACACGGTCTGCAGCTGCTTCGCTATGCTCTGCGATGTACGTCCAGATGTTGAAGATATCGATGGTGGCGAGAGGCGTGAGAAGATAGGCGCTCATTGAGCGGGCGAACGCTCGTGACGCCACCTCTGTTTTAAGGCATCGATTTCGCGGCGCGCCTCTGTTTCAGCCACAAGCTGGCCACGTTCGGCTTGCTGATAGCCCTCTTCGATGTGGGCCGATAGAGCCTGCCGTTCATCGTCGGTCCAGCTCTCTTGTGCGTCCTGCGCTTCGAGAGCTTGGCGCAGTACGTCTTCCGCGTTCGAGTAGGCGCCGGTAGAAAGCCGCTTATTGATCAGCGTTTCAAGATCAGGCGGAAGATTTAGTTGCACAACTGGCTCCGTTACCGTTTTTATCGTAGCGTTTTTCGGGAAGCGAGGCCAAAAAACGCCCACTCTACTTCGGTCTCTCCAGCCACTTCACCTTCTGCGGCTCGGATTGTTCGCAGCGCAGCGTGTCGGTCACGCCCGATGCGATATCGGCGCATGCGCCTTCGGCGGCGGAGCGAAGTGCCGATTGCTCGCTTTTGGCCGAGACTGTCTTACAGGCCGTGCGGCCTCCGTACGCCATGCAGGCTTCCAGCCGGTAGCGCGGGCCGTGCAGGGTCGAATACGCGATCAGCGCAAGGAATGCGATCACGAAGAGCGCAACGATGGCGCCGATCTTATTCACTGGGTGCGCCGCTTTCACTGGGCGCGCCGCTTTCCCTGGCCGCGCCGCTCTCAGGCGGACGCCTCGCTAAAGAAATTGCCCATCTCTCGAAACTTGGCGTATCGCTGTTCGATGATCTGTTCGGGTGAGAGCGCAGCCAGCTCTTGCAAGGCCTTCGAAAGAGTGCCGCGCAAAGAGGCGATAGCTGTATCGGGATCGAGATGCGCTCCGCCCGCAGGTTCGGGGACGATGCCGTCGATCAGCTTCATCTGCACCAGATCGTTGGCGGTCATGCGTAAGGCCGCGGCTGCCAGCGGCGCCTTTCCCGAATCGCGCCAGATGATAGCCGCGCAGCTCTCGGGCGCGATCACGCTGTAGTAAGCGTTCTCCAACATGTATACTCGATTGGCCACTCCGAGCGCCAACGCGCCGCCGCTGCCGCCTTCGCCGATGACCACTGCGATAACAGGGCTTACGAGGCGCGACATCTCCCGCAAATTGTAGGCAATTGCCTCCGCCTGGCCGCGCTCCTCGGCATCGATGCCCGGATAGGCCCCGGGCGTATCGACGAACGTAATGATGGGCCGGCGAAACTTGGCGGCAAGCTGCATCAACCGTAGCGCCTTCCGATAACCTTCCGGCTTGGGCATTCCGAAGTTGCGCAGCAGCTTCTCTTTGGTATCGCGGCCTTTTTGCTGGCCGATGATCATGACGGGACGCCCTTCGAAAAAGCCTAAGCCCGCGACGATCGATTTGTCATCCCCGAAAAACCGGTCGCCGTGCAGTTCCTCAAACCCGGTGATCAGCCCTCGTATGTAGTCGAGCGAATGGGGCCGCTTGGGGTGGCGGGCGAGTTGAACGCGCTGCCAACTGGGATTGCTGGGCGGTTGTTCGGAGGGGCCGGATGTTTCGGGGATGTCTTGCGAATCCAGCTCGTCGTTCATATCAGCTCGCCAGAATCTCCATCGCTTCGGGGCCGCAGATTTTTTCAAGCTCCGTGCGGAACTCGCGATCCGGCCGTACTTTCGTGGTCACGTCCATAATGACGGAAAAATCGCGCGGCTTCTCCAGCCGAAGCCGGACTTCGGTCGCTCCGCTCTTCCGAACAAAAAGCTCGCTCAAAGCGTTGGCCTTTTCGGTGGACACTTCGTCCTTCAACCAGATGCGGATGGAAATCAACGATGGCAGGTCCACCCGCGCATCCTCCAACTTGACCATTTCCTGAATAGAAAGTTTCGGAGCGCCGCTTTCTTCCGGCAGGACGGAGGCGCGGATGAAAACCGCGGAATCGTCTCGAAGGGCAGGCAGCAGTTCTTCGTACCGGTTAGCGAACACCATGCAATCGGCCACCCCGCGGCTGTCGTCGACTTTCATGGACGCCCAATATTTCCCTTCCCGGTTGGTCTTGCGCGCGATGGAGGTCAATATACCGCACAGTTTCACTTCGGTATTTTTTTCGAGTTGCTCCAGCTTGTCGGTGAAGTGAGTTGTCAGATCGGCCACTTTGTCTTTGAAGCGGTCGAGAGGATGGCCGGAAACATAGATGCCCAGCACTTCTTTTTCACCGGCCAGTTTCTGGTCCATGGTCCAGTCCGGGAGAGTGACCAGGGTGTGCTGCGCCGGCTGCGCTTCCGCGAAGAAGCCGAAGAAATCGTGCTGGCCGACGGCGCGGCCGCGCGACATCTGCATGGCGGATTCAAGCGCGCGGTCGAGGGCCTCGGTCAATTGCGCGCGATTGCCGCCGGTGGAGTCGAGAGCCCCGGCTTTAATGAGGCTTTCGAGCACTCGCCGGTTTACGTTCGCCAGATTGATGCGCTCGCAGAAATCGTAGATGGAGGTGAATGGGCCGCCCTTCTGGCGAGCGGCGACGATGGCTTCGATTGCGCCTTGGCCGGCGTTCTTCACCGCGCCAAGGCCGAAGCGGATGGCGTCGCCGGCCGGAGTGAAATTGAAGTCGCTTTGATTTACATCGGGAGGCAGCACACGAATCGACATTTCGCGGCACTCGTTGATGTACTTCACGATCTTGTCGGTGTTGCCGGATTCGGAGGTGAGCAGCGCGGACATGAATTCGACCGCGTAATGCGTCTTTAGATAAGCCGTGACATAGGCGAGGTAGGCGTAGGCCGCGGAGTGGGACTTATTGAATCCGTATCCGGCGAACTGCTCCATTAAGTCGAAGATCTTGGCGGTCTTCTTGGGGGCGTAGCCGCGCTCCGTCGCGCCGCTGATGAAACGCGCGCGCTGTTTGGCCATCTCTTCGGCATTTTTCTTGCCCATGGCGCGGCGCAAGATATCGGCCTCGCCGAGCGAATAGCCCGCGAGCGAGTTCGAAATCTGCATGACCTGCTCTTGATAAAGAATGACGCCGTACGTTTCTTCGAGAATGGCTTCCAGCTCCGGCAGATCGTAGACGATGGGCTTGCGGCCGTGCTTACGGTCGATAAAATCGGGAATCATTCCGCCCTGGATGGGACCCGGGCGGTAGAGCGCATTCAAGGCGCACAGGTCTTCGATGCGGTTCGGCTGATAGCGGCGCAGAATATCCTGCATGCCGGGAGATTCGAATTGGAAGACGCCGCTGGTGAGCCCCTGGCTAAAGATCTTTTCGTAGGTGGCGGAATCATCCAGCGGGAGATCTTCGATCGCGATATTCACGTCGCGATGCTTGCGAATGAGCTTGAGCGCCTCTTCGATGATGGTGAGCGTGGTCAGGCCCAGGAAGTCCATCTTCAGGAGACCCAGCTTTTCGAGCCCCACCATGTCGTACTGCGTGACGATTTCCTGTTTGTTCGTGACGAACAGGGGCACGAGATCGCGAAGCGGCACGGAAGAGATGACGACCCCCGCCGCATGCATGCCGGCGTTTCGGCAGACCCCTTCAAGCCGCAGACTGATATCCAGTACCTCTTTTACGCGCGGTTCCCGGGCGGCGGCTTCCTTGAGCTCGGGATCTTCGATGGCGTCTTTCAGCTTGATATTGAGCTGCCTCGGAACGAGCTTCGAGATGCGGTCCACCTCTGCGAAGCTCATATCCAGCACGCGGCCCACGTCTTTAATGGCGGCCTTGGCGGCGAGCGTCCCGAAGGTGATGATTTGCGCCACCTGCTCGCGCCCGTACTTTTCGGTGACGTATTGAATCACTTCGCCGCGGCCGTTGCCGCAGAAATCGATATCGATATCGGGCATGCTGATGCGCTCCGGGTTCAGGAAGCGTTCAAACAGCAACCCATATTCGAGAGGATCGATATCGGTGATCTCCATCGCGTAGCTGACTAGGCTGCCGGCCGCCGAGCCGCGGCCCGGTCCCACCGGAATGGCGCGCTGCTTGGCGAACTGGATGAAATCCCAAACGATCAGAAAGTAGCCGGAGAAGTTCATCTGCTGGATCATGCGGATTTCGCGGTCGAGCCGCTCCACATATTCGGGCAGATCGTGCTTCAGGCGCCCCTGCGCCCGCAGTATTTCGAGACGCGCGCGCCGCCGCGCGAATCCCTCGCGCGCGACATAGGCGAAGTAAGTATCCGGCGTGTGGCCCTGCGGAACATCGAAGCGCGGGAACGGATCCTTGACCTTTTCGAGCTTCACCTGGCAGCGCTGCGCGATGTCCCAGGTGCGATCGAGCGCATCTTCCACTTCGCTGAAATGCGCCATCATCTCGGCGCGCGTCTTGACGTAGAACTCGGGCGTGGTGAAGCGCATCCGGTTCGGATCGGACATGGTCTTGCCGGTCTGGATGCACAGCAGGATTTCGTGCGCGCGAACGTCGTCGTGAGTCAGATAGTGAGCGTCGTTAGTGACCACCAGCGGGATGCCGGTCTCGGCCGACATGCGGCGCACCTGCGGCATCACCAGCTTGTCGGGATCGAGCCCGTGGTCCTGCATCTCCAGAAAAAAGTTGTTCCGGCCGAACAGATCCGTATATTCGTTGGCGAGCCGCCGGGCGTCTTCGTAGCGGTCCGCCATGATGGCTTCGTTGATATCGCCCCGCAGGCACGCCGACATGGCGATCAGGCCCTTCGAGTGGCGCGCCAGCAGGTCCTTATCTATACGAGGCTTGTAGTAGAAGCCATCCAGATAGCCAGTCGAAACTAGTTGAATCAGGTTCTTGTAGCCTTCTTGCGTCTCGCAGAGTAGAACCAGGTGGTTGTAGCGGTCGGACTCCGATCTGGTCTTATGGCCGCTCTGAGATACGTAGACTTCGCAGCCAATGACGGGGTGTACGCCCGCGGCGGCGGCTTCGTTGTAGAACTCGACGGCGCCGAAGAGATTGCCGTGGTCGGTCATGGCGATGGCGGGCATTTTCTGCCGCCGAACCGTGTCCATCAGCTTTTTGATGTCGCAGGCCCCATCGAGCAGCGAGTAATCGGTGTGACAGTGGAGGTGAACGAACGGGCGTTCGGACATGCGGACTCCTTTAGTGTAGCCGCACTTGGCGCAGCGCCAGAACCGGCCGAGATGTGCTTGACCAATCGCGCTCACAGGGGGCGGAGGACAGGCGAAGCGCCGGAAATTCACATAACGTTCATGGGGTTGTAACGGGGGTTCGGTAACTTCGTGAGGATTATGAATAAACCCTGGAGTCTATCTCTGCTTTGCCTGCCTTTGATGGCATGGCAGTTATGCGCGGCCGACCCGCCGGGCGCATCCACGACGCCGTCACCGGAAGGGAATGCGGCGACCACCGCGGCGGCCCCCTCGGTACCGGCCAGCTCCGACGATTTGAACCAGCTTCGGCAGCGGATCGCGCAGCAGGAGGAAGCGATCAAGAAACTGCAGCAAGCGGTGGAGGCGCAGCGCGCGTTGCTTGAAAAATCCGTCCAATCTGTAAACGCGGCCGCGCAAGGCGGAACGCCGGCGGTGGCCGGAACCGACGCACTGGCGAACGCTGCGCCCGTGAAGATTGTACCGGCGGTGAACGTGGCGCACCCCAACATTGCGCTGCAGAAAAACCAGACGGAGGCGACTTCGCCGCTGGGAATCCGGATCGGCGATACGACGTTCACGCCGTTAGGATTTGTCGACGCTACGTTCTTCGCCCGCTCGGCCAACGTAGGCAGCGGCATCGGGACGAATTTCGGCAGCGTGCCGTTCAATAACTCGACCGGCGGCAATCTTGGCGAAACTAACTTCTCGACACAGAACAGCCGCATTGGTTTTCGCGTAGATTCGAATGTACTCGGCGCGAAGGTGCTCGGCTACTTCGAAGCTGACTTCTTGGGCCAGGCGCCCCCCACGGTTTTCGTAACCAGCAACGCGGACACGTTCCGGATGCGCAACATCTTCGTGGATGTGCAGAAAGGTTGGTTTGAAGTGCTAGGCGGACAGGATTGGTCCATGCTGACGCCGAACCGGGTAGGACTATCGCCGGTGCCCTCCGATATCTTCTATACGCAGAACATGGACACGAACTACCAGGCGGGCCTGGTTTGGTCGCGGCAGACGCAGTTCCGCTTCGTCCTTCATCCGTCCGACGATTTCGCGATCGGCCTCTCGCTTGAGAACCCGCAGCAATACGGCGGCGGCTCGGGCGGCGGCTCGGTCATCACTGTGCCGCCTTCTTACGCCAGCCTGCTGGCGAACAACGCGCAGATCAACAACGGCGTCAGCGTCACCAGCACGCCGAGCCTTTATGGCGGGACCAATACCCCGAACGTGGCGCCGGACATTATTCTCAAGGCCGCTTATGACGCCCATGCGGGAGACAAGCTGTTGCACTTCGAAGCCGCCGGCCTGATCAGCAACTTCAAGGTGGAGGAAGGCAACGGTTCGGCGAAAACTCCATACATCGGCGAGAACGCAACCGGCTACGCCGGCGAGTTCAACACCAATCTTCAACTCGCCAAGAATTTCCGGTTGATCGAGAATCTCTTCTGGGGCGAAGGCAACGGCCGGTACATCTTCGGGCTCGCGCCGGATTTCATCGTGAACGCGAATGGCGCGCTCTCCCCGCTGCATTCGGCGTCGACGGTGGACGGATTTGAATGGAACCTTGGAAAGAACACGCTGGTGAGCCTGCTGTACGGCGGCGTGTATGTCGGCCGGGACGTGACGGAAGTTCCCACCGTCAGCTCCAAGGGCGCGATCACGTTCACGCCTTATGGCTACGGGTATATCGGATCGAATCAAAACCGCGCAATCCAGGAAGGCACCGCCGACCTGGTGCAGACGTTGTGGAGCAACCCGAGCTATGGGAAACTTTCGCTCATCATCCAATACTCGTATCTGGATCGCAACCCGTGGTACTACAGCGCGAGCAGCGGAGCGCCGAAAGAAGCGCACACCAACATGGGCTACGTGGATTTGCGCTACACCCTCCCATAAAACAGTCTGAAGGTTGGGGAGCGTTGGGCGCCGGTCGAAAGCCGGCGCCCTTTTTATTTCTGGAGGGGTTGGCGAATGCCGGAGCGCTGCCAAATAAAAACGCCCTCGGTGACCCGAGGGCGGAAGGTTTAAACTTCAGGACCCGCTATCGCGGGTAACTTTTACTTACCCTTTTTCTTGGTGGCGGGCTTCTTCGCAGTCTTCTTTGCGCCGCCGCTCTTCTTGGTTGCGTTCTTCATCGAGCGATTCTCCCTAACGTAAATTTGCAATCCATACAGATCGCAGTGTGATTCATATATAAGATTGTTCGCAATAGAAGTCAAGAAAAAAATGATGGCCGGGATTTTGGAAGGTCCCGCGGCGGTGTCGCCAAGGTTCTCAAAACGTAAAGCTGGATTTTGTTTTACCTTTGGAAGCGCAGCTCCGCGTCTTTTGAGAGAGTAAAAATGAGCGGCGCCACTCCACGGCGCCGGAGTTCCCGGCATGAGAGTTGTTGAATGACGCAGAACAAGCGCAATTCGATGGTGCGATACGCGGCGCTCGCGGGTCTCTTGTCGATGTTGGCGATTTCCGGATGCGGAAAAAAGCATCGCGCCGCGCGAACTCCCGCTGCGCCGCAACCTTCCGCCAGCGCGAGCGCTCCGCCTCCCGCAAGCGCTCCGCAGCCCTCCAACGCGCCTTCTACTCCGAATATTACCCGCCGCGGCGCGTCGCGACCCGCTCTGCCCATGGGCTATACGGAAGAGGGCGTCGCCAGTTGGTATGGAATTCCATTTCATGGGCGAGCGGCGGCCGATGGCGAGATCTACGATATGGAAACGCTGGTGGCCGCGCATCGGCTTATGCCCTTCAATACCTGGTTGAGGGTGACGAATCTTTCAAACAACAAGAGCGTGAATGTGCGCGTGATCGATCGCGGGCCCTTTGTCGACGGGCGCATCATCGATCTTTCGAAAGCGGCGGCGCGCCAGATCGATTTGATCGGGCCTGGAACCGGGCGCGTGCGCTTGGAAGTGATCGCCGCTCCCGCCGATATTCCGGCGAACGATTTCTACGCCGTGCAGGTGGGCGCCTTTTCGGTGTACGACAATGCGGAGCGCGCGCGGGCGCAGTATGCGGAACGCTTCGGGACGGCGCAACTCGCGCTAAAGCAGGGAAAGGTTCAGATGTGGCGCGTGCTGGTCGGAAAGGAATCATCCGTACGAACCGCGCAACAATTAGCGGCGACGCTCGCAAGCGATAACAAGGACGTGTTCGTAGTGCGATTGGACGAGAAGGCCGTTACTCCGAATGCGCCGCCTGTCGCGACACTGCCTGCCGCTTCGGCCTCGCCGCCGCCCGCGCCTGGTGCGGAGAACGCCGCGCCGGCCTCCAATTCTTCGAACGATAATCCATCCACCTCGACTCCGCCCCCCGACGATACGCGGCCTGCGCCGCCGCCGGTCGAGTAGCGAAACTCCGGGGCGGAGATTTTCGGTCCGTTGTTCGCACTTTGTTCACGAGGGACTTTTGCCGCCGGAGACGCCGATGCGCTTCGAGCGCGGCAGGCACTCAGTCGGAGGCTTCCCGTGACGCCGCAGATTGCGCTCGATTTTTCGCCTCTCTCGATGCTGGTCGGCAACTCGCCGGCCATGCGGCAGGTGCACCGGCTGGTCACGAGGATGGGTAAGTCCCGCTTCCCTGTTCTGATTTTGGGCGAAACAGGCACCGGCAAGGAAGTGGTCGCGCGCGCTATTCACGCCATGGAGGGCCGCGGGCAATTTGTGGTGGTGGATTGCTCGTCGCTGGTCGGGCCGCTGATGGAGAGCGAGCTTTTCGGTTACGCCAAGGGCGCGTTCACCGGCGCGCACGTTCAGAAACTCGGATTGCTGGACGCCGCCAACGGCGGCACCGCGTTTTTCGACGAGATCGGAGAGCTGCCGCTCGAGATGCAGATGAAGCTGCTGCGCGTGCTTCAAGAAAAAGAGTTTCGCGCGGTGGGTGGATTGTCGCAGCGCAGCTCGAATTTCCGCGTCATTGCAGCGACCAATCGCGACCTGGCGGAGGAGGTGGAAGAGAAACGCTTCCGGCAGGATCTGTATTACCGCCTGAACGTTATGCGGCTGCGCATCGCGCCTTTGCGCGAGCGGAAAGAAGACATCCCGGCATTGATTCTGCACTTCCTGCAGCGTTATGGAAACGGGCACAGGTTGCCGGACGAAGTGATGGACTCCTTGATCGAATACGATTGGCCGGGGAATGTTCGCGAGTTGGAGCACACCGTCCAGCAGATGGTGGCGATGAACTCGGGTCCATGGATCTCGAAGGCCGATCTGCCTTCCACTGTTGTGAACCGCTCGTTCGAGCGCAAGCTTACGGGAGGAAACGGCGGCAGCGGCGCGCCGGGCGCATCGGCGGCGGCGTCGTTCGACGGGAACTCGGGTATAAAGCCGCTGACCGAGGTAGAGAGATGCGCAATCCTTCACGCCATCGAGTACACGAAGGGCGACCGCACGCTGGCGGCCGCGATGTTGGGCATCGGGAGAACCACTCTCTATCGCAAGCTGAAAGAGTACGGGCTGTAAGAATGAAAGCGTGCGAATCGCGCTCGACGCCACTTACAGCGTGGATCCGCATCCCACTGGAATCGGCGTCTATTCGAACGAACTGCTGCTCGGGCTTGCCCGTCAGTACCCGCGCGACGTCTTTCTTCACTGCTACAGGCCGAAACAGTTCATTCGCGCCGCAGGCGCCCGAGCGCCGAACGTTCGCCGCAGGCTATTGCAACCGCCCCTCCCGTTATTTGGCGTGGAGTTGTTCCATGCGCTCAATCAAAGAGTAGATCGGCGTCCAGCGGGAAAAGTCGTTTCCACATTTCACGACTTGTTCGTGATGACGGAAGAGTATTCGTCGCCCGAGTTCCGCGAGCGCTTCACGGAGCAGGCCAAGCGCGCGGCGGAGAATTCGGATCTGATCGTTGCCGTCTCGGAATTTACGGCGAATGAAGTTACTCGACTGCTCGGATTCGACAGATCGAGGATTCGGGTCATCCCGCACGGGGTACGCGTGGCGACTTACACCGCGCCGCACAAGCGCGAGAAGATCGTCCTGTTTGTCGGCGCGCTACAGGCCAGGAAAAATATCGCGCGCCTGGTAGAAGCCTTCGAGAGCGCGCCCGCCGATTGGCAATTGATTCTGGCCGGCGCTACAACGGGCTATGGATCGGACGCGATTCTGGATCGCGTCCGCGCGAGCCGCTCGCGTGAGCGGATCAGTATGCCCGGGCATGTTACTCCGGCCGAGTTGCAGGCGCTCTATTCGCGCGCATCCATCTTCGCGTTTCCCTCTCTCGGCGAAGGCTTCGGCATACCGGTGTTAGAAGCCATGTCGCGCGGAGTGCCTGTAATCGCCTCAACCCGGCCATCATTGGCAGAAATCGCGGGCGGCGCAGCGCTGCTGGTGGACCCGCATCGAACCGAAGAACTGGAATTCGCCCTTCGGCGGCTGATGTCCGACCCTGCCTTGCGCCAAGAGTATGCGGAACGGGGATACAACAGAGCGAAGGTCTACTCCTGGGAACGCACCGTCAAAGAAACCTACGACGTATACAGGGAATTACTGCGGTAGGCCGAACTATTTCTGATCTTCTTCCATCGAAATCTTCAGAGCGCGCAGAAACTTATGATCCTGCGAGGTCAGCCGGATTTTTCCGGAAGACTCCTGCCTAACGGATTCCGCTGCGGCGGTTTCAGCCTCGGAATCCTCGTCCTCTTCGCGCTTATTGAAGCCGATAGTCGCTTCGAGCACCAGGAAAACATCGTATCCGGCGCGTTTGATTTCGCCGATAGCGCCCGCAATGCGGTCCGAATCGGAAAGGGATTCGTTGATTGCGTTACCCAACTCCTGCATCAACTCCTTCAATCGATCGTCCAAAACATCCCCTTTCTCGGGCACCTTCAGGTTATCACCTGATTGGGTGTCTGGGCGCCAAGGAAGCACCTGGGTCCAGCGGTAAATCAGCACTCAGAAGTACTAGTGGATGAAAACACTACGAGCGTTTCTAGAAATTTCGCGAGGCTGCTACTAGGATTTAACTTCGGTATTGGTCGGCGGAGGGACAGCGCGTTCCAAAACAGAACGAATCTCCTTCAATCGCGCGCAACGGGCCACAAACGCCCCGTGCGCTCGCCAATTCAGAACCGCCTCATGTTTCGGAATTCTTCTGCTCATAGGGCTTGGTGGAATAGCGCGCCGCTTCTTCCTGGGCGCCGCCCGTATTGTCGTGCGTTCGAATAGCCTGCTTGTATTCGTTGACGGCGCGGTCGCGCTGTCCCGTCACGTCGAAAATTTTTCCCAGATTTACGTGCGACCAGACCTCCGTCCACTTCGGCTCCAGGTCGCCATTGATGGCGGCGCGAAATTCATTTGCGGCGGATTGAAAGTTGTTCTGCTTGAAGAAAAGCTCGCCGATCCTGTAATGCGCGAGCGAACTGTTCTTATTCACCTCCAGCGCCTTCTGATATTCGCGTAGCGCGTTTGCGTAATCGTTGATTTCGACAAACTGCTCGCCGCGCCGGATCGCGACCGCGATTTGCATGCTGGGGTCTAGGCGCAGCAGCACGTGATTGGGATCGATCGAAACCTTGCGCGGCTTTCCGAACGTGTCCACGCTGAATTCGGAGGATGTGCCGGTAACCTCAACCCGCTTCTCTTCGGGATTCCCCTCGGTTTCGATCTTCAGATCGACAGGCATGCGGAATGTGTCCAGGTCCTGATTGATTTTGCCGACAATCCGGAAGCCTTTCTGCGTTCGAAGCACCGTGTATTCGAGCTTGAATTCGGGCGAGCCGCTCGATTCGAGCCACTGGATAAAGAAGTAGCGCAGATCCTGGTTCGCGACCGCTTCAAAGACCTTGCGGAACTGCTCGCTCGTGACCGATTGCCAGCTGTATTTATCGATGAAGGCATGCAGCCCTTTCTTGAAGTCGGCGTCGCCCACCACGCTGCGAAGCATGTTCAGGATGGCCGCGCCTTTGGCCGCGGTCAGCGCCCAGTACTCCGGCGAATAATCCTCCAGGCGCGCCGCCTGCAGCACCGGAGGATCCTTTACCGTGAGCGCTTCAACGTAGGTGGCCTTCAGCTCCGACTCCATGGCGCCCGGCCCCGCGGTGTGTTCCAGGTACAGCAACTCTGAAAAGCGCGCCGGGCCATTCTCCAGCCACAGGTGATTGCGATTGGCCGGCGAAACCAGAACGCCCCACCACTGCCGCGAGAGTTGATTCGCCAATATGCGGGTGTTGACTTGCTTCGTGATGGACCCCGGCGCCAGAAAAACAATGCCGGGCGCGGAATAGCCGTTTACCGCCCCGTCTTCGGTTTCAACCAACGTCAGATTGGCCTGTGGAGCGAGACCGTATTCCGACGTGAGGAACGTCATGATCTTCCCGGTTTCGTCTCCATAGTCATGCGCTTCTTCGGCCTGCGGGTCGCGAAAGAAGATGTTGGTGCTGATGCCTTCCGAGGACACCCGTACGGGATTGTCTTTCACGATAGCGATGCTTCCGGGAAAGCTGGCCTTCTCGTAATGAAACGAGTAGATGGTTCCGCCGTTCGCGGCTCGATCCGTTTTCAGATCTCCGCTACCCACCACCTGGTAGCCCGGTGGCGCCGTGATGCGAAGGTCGGCTGCGAAGCGGTTGACGGTGTAGCCGTTCACCGGAAACCAGCGCGCCGGGTAAAGAAGAAATCCGAAATCGGGATGCAGCGCGGCAAACTTGATCCCGTACACCGGCGAATCTTCGTTCCCGGTGAACTTGCCATCGTAGGCGATCGAGATTTCGCATGGCTGCGTTTTCTGAAGCGTATTCGGGAAATTGACTTTTACCGTGAAGTCCTTATCGTTGCGAGAGCTTTCAAGCGGCTGGCCGTGAGCATCTACAACTTTGGAAACGGTAAGGGCGTTGTTCAACTCGAACACCGCGCTTTGCGTGCTCTCAAGCGGCGTGAAGTCGATCTTGGCTGTAGCCGTGACGGACTGCGTGCGAGGGTTGATGTCGGCTTCGATCGTATATTTCTGGACGTCGATGAGTGGACGCTTCTCCTGCGCCCAGGCGCAAACCGCGAAGGCAATCAGAATGGTCCAGCGGAAACTGCGCATGTTAGTTATTTTCTCCCGGACAGGTTGAAAAGGCCGGCGTCCTCAAGCGCCCCAGCCGGCAGAGATTGGGCGATGAAGTCCGCGGCCAGCCCTAAAGGATCGCCCTGGCAAGTGAGCGCCGCGCGCACGGAAGCAAGCTCGGCGCGCATGCGATCCGACTGTTCCGGATTTGCAAGCAACGCTTCGGCCGCCTGCGCCAGGCTCGACGGCGTCATCTCTGCCTGCATCAATTCAGGAACCACCAGGCGTCCGGCAATCAGATTCACCATGCAAAGAAACGGAACTTTGACAAGCGGTCGCCCTGCCCACCAACTCAGCGAATTGACCTTATAAAAGGTCACCATCGGCGTGCCGAGCACCGCTGCCTCCACGGTAACGGTACCGCTTGCGGCGAACGCGAGATCCGCGTGGCCGATGCAGTCCCAGGTCTCGTTTTCTACTACTTGGATGGACAGCGCTTCCAGGGGTTCCCGAAAACTTGTTAGGGCGCGGTGCGAATGGAAGCCGGACGGGGTGGCTAAAAGTAGGTTCAAGGCGAAGCGCCGGCGAAGTAGCCCGACGGCCTCGAGCAAAACCGGCAGGTGGCGGACGATTTCACCTGGGCGGCTGCCGGGAAGCAGCGCGATGGTCTTGCGATCCGCGCGTAGACCGTGGCGAGCGAAAAACTCCGGCCGCGAAGCTTGAGTTCGCACCAAACCGGCGAGCGGATGTCCTATATAGGTTGCGTCCACGCCGCGTTCGCGAAACCAGGGCTCTTCGAAGGGGAACAGACAGAAGAGTTTGTCGACCACTTCACGTATGGTTTTGACGCGGCCCGGCCGCCACGCCCAGGCCTGCGGGGCGACCAGATAGTAAATAGGAATGCCCAAAGCCTTGAGCCTTCGCGCCAAACGGAGGTTGAAATCGGGATTATCGGTCAGCAGAGCCGCTACCGGAGGGTTCTTTCCGGCGACACGAACCAGGCGGCGATACTCGCCATAGATGCGCGGCAGGTGCGAGACCACTTCCGCAAGCCCGACCACGGATATATCGGCCGCATCGATCACGGGCTCGACGCCCCGCGCCTGCAGCTTGGGTCCCGCGCAACCGTAAAAGCGGGCTGCCGGATACAGATGACTCAGGCGGGAAACCACCTCAGCGGCGTACATATCGCCCGAGGCCTCGCCGGCGGAAACCAGAAACTGCACTGCGGTTCCCTCAAGTTTAGCAGCGCGGGATCATATTGTATAAGGATGCATGACAGCCATCGGAGCGGCGCTTCGCGAGGGCGCGCGGCAGTCCGATCGGGCGTTCTACTTTGCTAGAATCGAGGCGGAAAAGTAGATGTCGATCCCACGAGAGCCGGCTCCCTCGGGCGCGGCTCAAACGAACTTAGCCAAAGTCAGTGTCGGCCAATTTGCCGAGCGGTTTCGCAGCGAGACCATCCCGCTGAGCAACACCTTTGGCTACTTCTGCGCCTCGATTCCCATGAGCGAAGAAGTGCTGAAGGAATACCTGGAGGAGCCGGTAGCCGCGCTGCCTCCTTCGATCGCGGCAATGCTGCCGCACATCTCAATCCTGCTGGTCCCCTATCTGGAGCGCTCCGGCGAGCGCAGTTCCAAGGCCAAGCGCAAGACCCGGCCGGCGCTCGAGAAAGTCGGCGATTTCGTGGTGGCGGACCGTCCCGCCGAGGGCCGCCAATCCTGGACATCCCAAGTCAGTTTTGAAAACGAGACGGTGCTGGTGTTTGCGCTCAAGGAACAGGACGTCGCCGAGTACCACTACCGTCTCTACCGGCGCTTGGCGGGTTTAGTCGCTGACAAATGGTCGGCCGATGCCGCTTCCAGCTACAAAGCAATGGTCCGCGACGAGCTGGCCGCCGCCGTACACGGCGAAGTGGACGACGAAAGCTGGCAGGCCAAGCAGACCCTGCTGCGCCGCCAGACTAACAGCAAGCGCGAGAGCCCGCTGTTTGCCGAGTACGCCAAGCAGTCGTTCATCGACACCTTGACGCTCTACCTGCATGGAATCTGCTGCGACATCGACGTAGAGACGGGCCCCCGGCAGTTGCCTAGCCGGCATCTGCGGAGGCGCTTGAACCTGTTCAAGTCGTTATATCCGGCGCCCGAAGGTTACGCCGTGTTTCCCGAAGAGGCCGAAGAGTTGAAAGCGGACGAGTAGGGGCCGGCTTTACTGGCGCGCTGTGAGATTCGCCGCCGACAAGTTACTTGCAGGCGCCGTTCCGTCGAAGTAAGCCGAGGCTTTCTTCCACGCTTCGAATGCCACCACGCGGCCCGCAATTCTCCCGGCCAGATCCGCGGCTTTGAAATGAATGCCGCCGTAACGCCTGGACAGGCCCGCTTCGTCCGCAGCTTCCGTAAAGGTACTCCAGCGCAGGGTGACGGGCTCCGCCGGCGTGAGCTTCGGCTCAAATCTGGACGAACCCGGCGCGATGGTCTCGGAGTTTCCGAAGCGATCGCTGCCCGTGGCAAGCAGCAGAATCTCAGCCGCCGCCGCGCTATACGTGCTATGCCCGGAAACAAACTCCGGAAAAGGAGGAGTCGGCCTGGTCGGCGGCTGATACGGCAGCCAATGCGAGCCGTCCATTTCGACCGTTCCCTTTCCCGGTCCGCCCCACGCGCGAATGGTCTGACCTTTGTATAGAACTCGGATGGCCGTGATCGGCCGCACCGAATCGAACGCGCGCTTGGCGTCCCAAGCCGCGATCCCGGCGTCGAGCATCGCGTTACTCAGAGCGAAGAACATCTTTACATCGTCGTCAATTGAGTGCTTGTCTCTCCGCGAGACATACTCGGCGAACCGCGCCCAGTGTCCCGGCGGTTGATCGGTATGCGCGCCGTCCTCCCAATATTCGGTGATCGCCTTCTGGCGCCCAGTTAGTCCAGCGCTCAATCGAATAAGTTCTTCGGCCTGTTCGCGAAATTGCCTGCTATCTTTCGAAGCTGGGCCGTAGCGCCGGATAAGTGAGCGAAACTGATCCCCGCTTTTCAAGGCAAACGGCGCAACTTGCGGCCACTGCGCGCCCGCGAATCTCTGTGTTTCCAGATTGCCCTCGGCATCCACGTAAGTAAGAGGCTGCCAATGCTCGATGTTACTCGCCGAAGCCGCTCCGGCCGTCACATATAGCGGCAGATTCAAGGGCGTATAGCGAGTCCAATCGGCATACGCGCCCGCGGCTAAGTCGCCGAGCTGATTGGAGCCATCGTGATGGCGATATTCGAGAACCGCCGCGCAGGCCACGTGAGCAACGCCTTCCGGTGTCTCGATATCGCGCGAGCGCGTATCCGCGTTGTATCCCAAGCGCGCGAGCAGCGGACGATAAACAGAGCCATTATCAACGGGCAGAACGTCCCCAAGCGCTTCGAAAGCCGCGAAGCTGATCGCTTCTCGCTTATTCGCATCGGTGCGTTCGGAGCGCGGACGGCGTAGCGCGCCGTGTAACTCGGTTCCAACTGCCTTGGCGTCGTAAGCGGCCCAGGCATCATACATACAGGTTTCCACCACGGCCAGCGCGCGTCCCGCCACCGGCGCGCCCAGGTTAGAATCGCGAATTCCCTGCAGCGCCGCATCCGTCCAATCCACCACCACGTTGCGCGGGCCGCCAGGCGCGGCTTCTCCTGAGCACAAGGACGCAAGTAACAAGGCCCGCGCCAGACAAACTATGGGCTTCCACATAAACTATGTGCCGGATGGAATCTTAGTTTAAGTGGAGAACTTCCGAAAAGCAAGCTGAATTTTAATTACTGCTTGACGAAGTTACAGAAGTAGCTTACTATCGATTTCTATCTGCTGAATAGCGGCGGCGTTACGGAGGTGGAACGTTATGGCGTTCTGGGTGCGAGGAGCGGTATGTTTCGTGGGCGCTTTACTCGTTTCCGGAGGCTTGCCGGGCGCGACTCCCGCGCAAGGCGATGAGCCGTATGTTCCTGCGCCGCATCGGTTTGTAGCCCCCAAGCTCCCGCAGCCGAAACAGTGGCATAGCCCCATGACGCAGCGCTCCATGCTGGGCGGCCTTTGGATGACCGACCCGAATTACCGCTCCGTGCTAGTGCTCAAGAACGAAGTCCAGACCTCGGCGCTTGCCGTGACGCCGGTCCTGTACCTGGCGAATGGGGCGAAATACAGGCTTCCGGAAGTGCGCCTGGAGCCGGCCGGCACGGCGGTAGTGGATCTGAATGCGGCGCTGGCGCAAGTGGGAATCGCCTCCTGGGCGGATCTGTTCGGATACGTGGAAGTGCAGTATAGCTGGCCATGGGACGCGCTCTGCGCCACGGTGCGCGATGTGGACGCGGTACACAGCGAGCAGTTCATGTACGGGCTGGCCGCCTCACCGTCGAATCCTGTCCAGGGACACGCCGCGCCGCCGGCCGGAACCGCGTTCGAAGGCTTATGGTGGAAGCAGGAGCCGAACGTCACCGGGTTCGTGGCCGTTTCCAATACCCTGAATGAGCCGAAAACGGTTACGATTCAGGTGACGGACCGGGCGGCCCATATCATTGCGGAGCATTCCGTGACGCTTTCGCCGCACGGCACGAAGCTGATGGAACTGGACGAGCTGAAGAGCGCGGCGACGCCGGACGGCGGCATCCGCGTGAGCTGGACGGGAAATCCGGG